>PVBE010512663.1_pt1 | contig 412144 bp, 352 predicted proteins | sample 1631181 | NCBI WGS metagenome assembly PVBE01 (sample SAMN08397723, study PRJNA350692) | Marine metagenome, whole genome shotgun sequencing project. | isolation source: water | place: Pacific Ocean | collected 2012-04 | reverse complement strand
CTGAGCTTGGCGATGATCCGCTCTACTGTGTATCGTTTCCGGGCCATTTCTCCCCCTTCCCGAGCCTTCCTGAGAGCCTCAAATCCTAACTCTCAAACTGGCCCGATTATTGGGGGCAGGTCAACTGCTCAAGCGCGCCGCCAACGTCGACGACTACTCGAGCGTGTAGCTCGGATCGCCGTACAGCGCTTCGGGAAGCTCGTCGTAGACGTGGATGTCCCAGTCCTCGCCGCGGCCGCGACCGGTCGATAGCAGGATGTTGCCGAAGCTGGTCCAGTTCTCCCAGGGCAGTGTGAAGCCCGGCTCGGTCTCGTCGCGACTGGCGAAGTAGCTCCACTGCTCCACCAACCCCGAGTCGCGGGCGACGTACACCAGATACCTGTTGTCCGGGGTCACGCCGACGCCCTCGAAGGTCATCTCCAGAACGTCGGCCTCGCGATCATCGGCCATGATGTCTTCGCCGACATGACGAAGGTTCACGCCGGGGTCCAACAGCTTGTAGGGCATGAACATCCAGTAGGAGTCGTTTACCCAGGCGCGCCAACCGCTCTCGAGACCCTCTTGCAAGGACGTTCCGACGAGCTCCTGACCGCTCGTCCAAACGCGGCCACTGCGGCTGTTGAGGTTCATCAGGATGAGCATCTCGGGCCCGCGGTCGCTAGCCGGGATCTCGATGCGGATGTCGCCGGCATGCTTGTCCCAGTAGTGTTGCCGGCCGCCGAAGAACTTCCAGGCGACATGCCGGGTGCTGTCCCAGGCGTCTCGACCTCCCATCTCCTGCAAGACGGCCTCGGCGATCTGGCGAGCATCGGGATCGATCTGCGACCCGACGGCGCTTTCGCTATTTCCGCCGGCTGGCGCCGCGGCAAGCGTCAGGAGCAACACTACTGCGAAAAGGCACCTAGTCATGGTGAATCTCCAGGGTTCAGCCCGCCGGGCGTGACGCCGAGCGCTTCGCCGACCAGGGGAAGCATCTCGTCGGCAATCAAGCTGTGGCCCACCCAGTTGGGATGGCATCCGTCGTTGGTGACGTAGTACTGGGGCTGGCGACGCAGCACTCGGCGGCCATACATCGACCGGTAGTGCGCGACCTTCTCGGGGTACAGCGTGCCGTCAATCAGAGCGTCGCGGTGCTCCTTGAACAGAACGCCGACATTGACGATCGGGGTGTCGGTCCACTTCGCCACATTGTTGATGTTGGCAACATATACCTCGACGCCGGTGCACACCGACATGAGCATGGTTCGTATGCTGGCCTCCTGCGCCGTCAGCACGATCTCCATCATGTTCTCGCGATAGTCGTCGACCGGTACGGCCGGTGCTGTACGGATCAGCTGAGGGTTCTCCGAGTCTACCGACAGCGGGTTACGGAGAGTGAAGAGCAGGCGTCGAAGGAGGCGATAGCCACGCCACCGGAGCATGCGAAATCGCAGGCCACCGACCCAGGTGTCGTCTGCCGCCAGCAACTCGTCGGTGGGCGTCGGTGTAACACGAGGGTCATTGGAGCCGTAGCTGACAAGCAGCAGATCCGGCTCCAGCGGCAGCGCGTAGTGTCGCAGCATGCCCAGACCGTGTCGGCTGTTCTGCCCGGGGATTCCCAGGTTGATGATCTCGTATCGGCCTGCAAGCTCGTCGTTGAGCTTGTTCTCCAGCATGTGCTGGAAGGTGTGCTCGGGCTCGGCGCCCCAGCCGAACGTGCTCGAGTCGCCAATGGTCACGATGCGCGTGACGTCGGGCCGCTTGGGACGGATCTCTTCGCCACGAAACCCGGCGCTGTTCGAATGCAGGCGAAAGTCGACGGCCTTCTCCACCTCGATCTTATTGAACGGGTTCACCACGCGCACGTCGACGCTCGGTTTCATGCGGTACTGAATCCAGCGCGCTTCCTCGAAGTAGTACATCCAGGCGAGGTCGGCGGCGGCCATCGGCTCGTTGGAGCCCGCCTGCAAGTCCGCCTGGCGCTCTGCCACCCAGGCCTCGTCGGCCAGCAGCCATACGGGCACGGCGATCTGCGCGTTGTCGTTGCGGGCGACGTCGGTCTCGATGTCGAGCGCGAAGATCGCCAACTCGGCCACCAGTACGAACAAGAGGGGCGACCCGACCAGTAGCAATAGGCGCTCGAGCCAGGTAGGAAAGCTACGTTGGGTAGACACTGTCGAGTCGTTCCGTGCGACGGTCCAGTCCACGGGCAGCGCGAGCGCCTGGACCGTATCAGGCATCCCGCGCCGGAAGCCGAGCGAGGCTGGAGTTTGCCATACGCCGGTGCTAATTGGTGGGCCGAGCGGCGCCTGCCGATACCGTCGTTCCGTTACACTGGGCGTGCCAGTCTCCGGCGATCCCCTCCCGGTGTGCCCGAAGCGAAGTGACGTCTCCCACCATGTCCCAGCGCGAACCGACGCTGTTCCAGATGTCGGCGCCGCTCGTCGTGTCGTTCGTCATGCGTGCGGCGTTCACCTTCGTAGATACCATCTATGCCGCCACCATCGGCGACTCTGCGGTGGCCGCGATCGGTCTGACGGTGCCGTTCGAGTTCCTGATGATTGCGATCTGGGTGGGCATGTCGACGGGGCTCACAGCGGCGCTGTCGAGAAGCATGGCGGCCGGCGAAGGTGACAAGATCGAGCAGTATCTAAGCGCCGCCTGGCGGATGGGCTGGATCGTGTCACCGGTGTTCATCGCTCTCGGGGCGGTCATCTGGTTTGCCGCCCCGCAGTACGGCCTATCGGACGAGGTCTACGACAGCTTTCGGGTCTACGCTGCCGTCATGCTGGTGGGGTCGGCGTTCACCGCCTTTTGGTCGGTCATGCCGGACTCCATCGTCAAGGCCCACCAGGACACGCGCTCCACAATGTGGGCGGGCATCGCCTCCAACGTCATCAATCTGGTGCTAAACACACTCTTTCTGTTCGTGTTCGGCTGGGGCATCTTCGGCATTGCGCTGTCGACCGTCTTGGGTCGTGTAGGCGGCTTGGTGTATGCGCTCGAGAAGGCCAAGCAACACGAGGACCGCCGCCGTGCCGCCGGCACCCACACGGTGCCAGGGCTCGACCCGGCGCCCTATTGGCGGCAGCTGACGTTGGCGCTGCCGGCGGGGCTCAGTTTCGTGTTGACCGCGGTGGAGATGGCGATCATCAACGGCATGCTCGCCGGAGTGGGAACCGCCACCTCTGCGATCGCCGCGTACTCCATCTACCATCGCGTGCTGCTGTTCGCCATGAACCCGCTGATCGCGATGTCGGTAGCAATGCTGCCTTTCGCCGGCCGGCTGGTCGGCAAGCAAGACTGGGATGGACTGCGTCAGGGAATCCGTCAGTCCTTGATCGCGTCGGCTGCCTATTCGGTCGTGATCGTCGGGCCGGTAATGGTGCTGATCGGTCCCTGGCTAGCCGGTGCACTGGCGGAATCCGCCGAAACCGTCGAATACGCTCGCTTCGCCCTGTTTCTGGTTCCCCTGGCGTGCCTCTTGAGTACCCCGTTTTTCCTGATGCGACCGGTCTTCGAGGCCATGGGACGCGGCCAACCTGGGTTGATCATGGCGGTGGTTCGAACCGGCATTCTCACCGTTCCGTTGGCGCTGTTGGGGTCGCGAGTGGCGTTCTGGCTCGGATACCCACGCGTCTACGGTGTGTTCCTTGGACTCCTCGTTGTCGCGTTCCTGTCGTCGAGCGTCTTTGTTGTTTGGTTGCGCTACGCACTCCGCGATTTCATCGACAGCCATCTGCTCTTGGAGCCGGCGCCGGCGCAACCGGGTGCCTCGGCGCTCCTGCCTGATACCGGCTTGCAGCCGGAGCCGCCCGAATAGCCACGCCGTTGGCTTCAGTTGCCTTCGAAGCCGACGCCGCGGCAATCAGCCAACCTCGTTGCCAACCAGGGAGCACGCTCGCGTGATCGATCCTCCTGACAGGGAATTCCCCCGTACCTTCATGCCCGATGAGCTCGATCTCGGCGAATGGGACGCGGTGCAGCCGTGGGTGGAAAAGCTGCTCGAGCGGCAGCTGAGCTCCGCCGCCGATCTGGAGCAGTGGCTCTTGGACCTTTCCGAGCTGCAGTCGTGTGTCTCCGAGGAAAGGGCGCGCCGCTATATCGCCATGACCTGCGATACCGAGGACGAGGCGGCGGAAGGCCGATATCTGGACCTCGTCGAGCACTTCATGCCGGCCGCCAAGCCGTGGTTCCACAAGCTCAATGAGCACTACGTCGCCAGTCCGCACCGCGCCGAGCTCGACGAAAGCCGCTACGCCGTTCTTGACCGGGGCACGGCCATGGACATCGAGCTCTATCGGGAGCAGAACATCGAGTTGCAGACCCAGGCGAGCGTCTTGAGCCAGCGCTACCAGAAGATCAGCGGCGCGATGACCGTGGAGTTCCGCGGCGAGGAGCGAACCTTGCCGCAGATGGGGAAGTTTCTCGAGGAGACCGATCGCGCCCTGCGTCAGGAGGCCTGGGAAGCTATCTGGGATCGTCGGCTGCGCGACCGCGACGCCTGTGACGAGATCTTCGATGAGCTGGTTGGGCTGCGGCATCAGATCGCGCTCAACGCCGATTGCTCTGACTATCGCGACTACACGTTCAAGTCGTACCACCGCTTCGATTACACGCCGGAGTCCTGCGAGCGATTCCACGAGGCCGTCGAGAGGAACGTCATGCCGCTGGTGCGGAGGCTGGCCGATGAGCGTCGCTCAGCGCTGCGGCTCGATCACCTGCGACCGTGGGACTTCGGGGTCGATCCTCTCGGTCGGCCGCCGCTGCGCCCATTCGAAGACGGCGGCGAGCTCGGGGAAGGGGCACGACGAATCTTCGCTCGCCTCGATACCGAGCTCGAGGCTCAGTTCGTAAGCATGCTCGAGGGAGGCGAGCTCGATCTGGAGTCGCGTAGGGGCAAGGCGCCAGGAGGCTATCAGTCATCGCTGGAAGAAGTTCGACGCCCGTTTATCTTCATGAACGCGGCGGGTTTGCATCGTGATGTCGAGACATTGCTGCATGAATCGGGCCATGCCTTCCATGCCCTCGCCGCTCGCGACGAGCCGCTCGTGGATTACCGCCATGCACCGATCGAGTTCGCCGAGGTGGCCTCGATGACCATGGAGCTATTCGGTGATGATTACCTGGACGAGTTCTACAGCGCCGCCGACGCGTCGCGCGCCAAACGCAAGCACCTCGAAGGCATCATCGAGATTCTTCCCTGGATTGCTCGGGTCGATGCTTTCCAGCACTGGATCTACACGAACCCGTCGCATACCCGCGACGAGCGCACGGCGGCCTGGCTACGACTGGGCGAGCGTTTCGAAGCTCCGATCGAGTGGGCCGGGCACGATGATCAGCGTAACGCCGGGTGGCAGCGGCAACTCCACATCTTCTGCTACCCGTTCTATTACATCGAATACGGCATCGCTCAGCTTGGCGCGCTGCAGATCTGGGACACGTTCAAGCGCGATGCGACACGCGGCCTGTCGGACTATCGGGCGGCCCTTGCTCTCGGTGGCTCGCGGCCGCTGCCGGAGTTGTTCGAGGCCGCAGGCGCGCAGCTCGCATTTGACGAGAGCACCATCGCGCCGCTCATGGACCGAGTGGGCGAGGAACTGGCGACGCTGCCTGCCTGACCCTGGGGCTCAGTCGCTGCGCAGGAACTCTCGCACCATCGCCAACACCGTGCCCACCGCGCCGATGTTGTAGCCCTCCGGGATTACCAGATCGGCATGAGCCTTTGACGGCTCGACGAACTCCACATGCATTGGCCGCACCGTCGCCAGGTATTGTTCGAAGACCGATTCTGTGGTGCGCCCGCGATCGCGTATGTCGCGCTCGACGCGACGCATCAGCCGTACGTCGGCGTCGGTGTCGACGAAGATCTTCAGATCCATCATTTGCCGTAGCTGTGCCTCTGCCAGCACCAGCACGCCTTCGACCAAGATCACCGATCGCGGCTCGACGCTTTCGGTCTCGACCCGCCGCGTATGCGTTGTGAAGTCGTACAATGGCTTGTCGATAGCGGCGCGATGCACCAATGCGTGCAGGTGCTCGACCAATAGCTCGGTCTCGAGCGAATCGGGATGGTCGTAGTTCTGCTGCGCACGCTCTTCCGCCGGTAGGTGGCTGAGGTCACGGTAGTAGGAGTCGTGCAGGATCATGGCGCACTGATCGCTGCCGATCTCGGTGGCCATGGCGTTGGCGATTGTCGTCTTGCCGGACCCCGAGCCACCGGCGATGCCGATGATCAGCGGCCGCCCATCGGCGAGTGACCAGCGAGGCTCGCTTTCGAGATCGATTGGCGGCATGGCGTAGCGGCCTTTGGTTGATGGAGCTTGCGAGAATGTGCCGGCTGGATCAAGGTGCTTGTCGGGGCGGGACGACGGCGCCTCTGTATCCGACGCACTTGCCTACCGGCAGTGGCGGGTATCGCGGAAGCTCGGGCATCGTCTTCGCCTTGTCGCACAGTAGGAACTCGGAGCCGCGATCGTTGCGCAGGCGTTGCGCGTACACGCAATCGGCGCATAGCCCTAGCTGCGGTCGCGAGCTCATCATGTCACCCCCGGGTTCTCCGTTGCACCCGCGGACGTAGGCCCCCTGATCCCGGCGCTGACGTAGCTGCCGGTCACGGTGAGGGGCTGGCGATGGTCACGAGCATATGTCACGTTAGGCTTCTATCCGGGCGCCGTGCAGGACGCTGATCTGCGTCCGAACGCCGGCCACCGCGTCAACAGAGCGCACTCGGGGCCAAACCGTGTCGACCGAACGTGGAATCCCAGTCTGGCAGTGGCGCCTGCTGTTGCTGTTCGGCCTGCCGGCGCTGTTTCTCGGTGTTGCCGAGTTGACGATTCGGGCGATCGGCGTCGAGACCGACCTGGCTAGCATCGAGAACGCCCCAATCGCCGTCCCGGTGTGGATGCTAGCGGACAGAGCATGGGTGAGGGAGCGTCAAGCAGACGCGTTCACTGGTGAGAGGAACCTCTTGACGGCCGAGAACCTCGCCGCCATGTACCCCTTCGAGGAGGCACGCTGGATCCAATACCGCCTGAAGGCGAACATTGAAACGCGAGTGGTGAATCCCTGGAACCGCATCGAGGTCGAGAAGGAGATTACCTTTCGCATCAGATCCAACAGCGACGGCTTCAGAGGCGAGGAGATCCCGCCCAAACAGGCGAGCGTCACACGCATCGTGACGATCGGCGACTCCAGCACATTCGGTGTTGGTGTTGAGCCCGAGCGTATTGTTCCAGCACATGCTGGAAGCGAAACTCAACGATCAGCTACCGGGTCGGTACGAGATCATCAACCTGGGGATCTCAGGTCAGAACACGCGCCACGGTTTGGGGACGTTGCGGCATTACGCGCTGCCGCTCGAGCCCGATCTGCTGGTGATCAGCTACGGAGCCAACGATCCGCGCCTGGTACCCGTCCCCACCGACGAGTTGCTCGCCCCCGACGATACATGGGCAGGTACCCTGCGTTTCACGATGCTGAAGCTCCGCACGTATCGTTTGCTTCGGCGCCTGTTCTTCACTTTCCGGAACCCGCTTGCCGTGGATCGGGAGGAAATAGCGGCGGCGCCTGCCCGAGTACCTGCCGTATCGGTCGACGAGTATCGCGAGAACCTGATCGAGATGATACAGACCGCCCGGCAGGCCGGGGCGCGCCCGCTGCTCCTATCGGTGTGTACCCGCAACAAGGTATACGTTGCCAACATCAACAACGTGCCCAAGTGGACCAATACGCCGATCGTCAACGCGCGCGAATTGTTCATCGACAGCCTCGATGCGTTGGCGGACGGCGATCTCCATCCTGAGAAAGTTCGTCATTATCGCTCCATGTACGGCCGGCGAGCGCTGCGAACACAACGGCTGTGGTATGTCACGAGCGACGGGTGCCATCCGAATTGGGTCGGGCACACCCTGATCGCCGACGAGATGTTTCCTCTGGTCAAGAGAATCCTCGACACGCCTCTAGAAGCCGATCGCCCGCTTCCCTGAGACTCCGAAGAGGCAGGGCCTTGTTGATGGAGTGGGCGCTCTGGGACGGGATTCGAGAGGTGGGTAGTCCCTATAATGAATAGATAGGGCGAGTGCTCCTGACCCCGTGGAGGCGGGTGCCACCATGAGAAAGCACATATGGCGAGTCACTGTAGCGGCGCTGGTGTTGGCGCTACTGCTGCCGGTGGCAGCCGAAGCACAAGGCAAGAAGAAGAAAAAGAAGAAGAAGAAAAAGAGCGGTGCGGTCGCACAGAAGACCGTTGAGGTCGAGGTGATGCCGCTGTTTGTGCGTGGGGACTTCTCCGCGGTCGTCGAGGCGGTGGATGAGGCGAGTGGTCCGGAGGTCGTGGTGAGCCCTGACGCTGTGTTCGTCGCGGGCCTCAGCCAGGAGGCAATGAGCTCCGCCGGCAAGGCGAGTAGGACGTACGCTGGCCTCGACGAGCTCGGCCGTAGCGATCCCTGGCACCATCTGGGCGTCTCGGCCGCGGCCCTGGTCGCCGGCGATCTCGACCAAGCCTTGAAGGATGCTGAACGCGGTGTCGAGCTAGCCAACGGCGACAAGGTGGCGCACAAGTATGCTCACTTCCAGCAAGGCCGCGTGCTGCTGGCGCGCCAGGACTTTGCTGCCTCCGGTGACGCGTTTGTTCGTACGCTTCAGATTGATGGCGATTTCGCCTACGCACATTACTGGGCCGGGTTCAGCTACAACAAGACCGGCAATCTGGTATCGATGACCAATCATTTCGAGCGTTTCCTGGAGCTGGCCCCTGAGGCTCCAGAACGCCAGCAGGTCGTGGCAATCCTGGCGGCGATGTACTGACGCTGGCGATTGCGGTCAGAAGATGTGGCCGATGCCGAAGTGGAAGCGCCCGCCGGGGGCGTCGGGCAGATACGCCAGGTCGCTGAGACGCACGCCGTAGTCCAGTCGCAGCGTCAGGTATGGCGTCACTAGGCGAAGCCCGAGCCCGGCGGAGAGCTTCAGTCGTCCCAAGCGTAGGTCGGAGACTGTGGCGAAGGCGCTGCCCGCGTCGAGAAACCCGACGCCACGAATCCAGCGCCAGATCGGAAACCGTGCCTCCTGATTGAGTACCAGCACGGCGTTGCCACCGGGAACGAAGCTGCCGAAGAACTCTGTTCCACCGACGGAGTCATCAGGGTAACCGCGTAGAGAAGTGGCGCCGCCGGCGACGAAGCGCTCGCTACGCGGCAGCTGCGTCGATGTGGGATCGAGGCTGACCCCGCTGCCAAAGCGGATCGCGCTGGCGAAGGTCACGCGGCCAAGGCTAAAGAACGCGTACTGCTTCAAGTGCAGCTTACGGAATAGCAACTCCGATCCCAGGTCGCCAGTTGCCACCTCGAGAGTGGCGCTCTGGAAGACGCCGCGGCTGGGATCGAGGCGATCGTCTCGCCGGTCGTGGATGAGCGTCGGCACGAGGCGCGCGGAGGTGACCGGCTCCAGTTGAAAGTCCGCGCCGATCAGCGTCGAGCGAGCATGCTTGAGGTTGTAGCTGTAGCCCACGGTCACCGACGACGACAGGTCGAGACGTTGCTCCAGGGTGAATCGCGTGTCGTTGATGGTAGTGGTGAAGAATCCCTCAACCTCGTCGCGCGAGCGCTCGGCGATCAGGGCGGTGCGTACGGGCGCGCCGAACAGGCCGCGGAAGCCGAGCACGCCGCGCACCAGGCTTTCCTTGCCCCGATAGCGGGCCGTGGCGCTGAGCTCGGCGGGAAGGCCGAGCAAAGCACTATGGCTCACGGTCGCAGCGACGCCGGGTCGAGTCTCACGTTGATCTTCCAGTGTCTCATCGCTGAGCAGCTGGACTCCGTATCGCAGCCGCAGCGGCGGCTGCTCGTCGACCTCTACCCGCAGGACGACCGGCTGGCGTCCGTCGGTGGGATCGCCGATCGGCTGCACGTCCAACTTGATGCGCTCGAGCACCCCCGTGGCATAGAGGCGTCGCCTCGCTGCCTGGACGTCGCTCAGGAGCATCGGCGAGCCGGGCCGAGCTCCGACCGCGCCTTCGACGACCGAGCGCCGCACACGTTTCAAGCCCACGATGTGCACGTCGGCAAGGATCTGCTGCGGCGCCTCGTCGATCCGTATCATCACATCGATGCGGAGCGTATCGGCGTGAGCCTCGGTGGTCACCCTGACGGTGGTGCCGTTCTGTCCTCTTCGCAGATAGCTCTCGAGCACTGCATCGCCGGCCGCAGCTAGCTCGTCGCGGTGGTAGGGGCCGTTGGTCTGCAGCCCCAGCTGTTTCCGCAGCGCCGCCTCATCAAGGCTGGTGTTGCCGATGATGCCGACTAGGCCGAGCTGATAACGATGGCCTTCCTCTATGAGAATGCTCACCCGTGCGGCGTCGCCGTCGATTTCCGCTCCCGTCGCCTCGACGCGCGCGTCGAGCCAGCCGCGCTCGGCATAGAGCTCGCGTACGGCGGTCTCCAGCTCCTCCTGGTGCGTCCAATCCGCCGCCTCCAGCCCTCGCTCAGCTATGCGACGCCGAATGGTCTCCGAATCGAGGGCGGCGTTACCGACGATCGTCGAGGCGGCCCGACGGTATCGCTCGCCCGGATCCAATCGCAGCACGATCTCCTTGCGGCCGGTGTCCGAGACGAGCTCGACAGCCACGGCGGGTCGCACGTGGCCTCGATCGGCAAGGTAGCCAAGCGCTATCTGTCGCATGTCCTCGAGAAGGAACTCGGTCAACACGCTGTCGCCCCATGCCTCGAGTAACTCTTGCCGCACTCTGCTCGGCAGCTCTCCGTCCACGGTAAGCACCGTTTCGGGGCCGCGATCGATGATGTAGGTCAGGTCTACGCCGGTGACCTCGCTCGGATCCGTATCGGCCGGTGGCGAGCGTCGGGCGACGATGTCTGCCTCCAGAAAGCCCCGTCGATGGTAGAGGCGCGCCAGCCGGTCACGGTCTTCCTGCCAGCGCAGAAAGTCGAAGCGATCACCCACTCCGACTCGCAGCTGCTGCTTAATGGCATCCACCGAGTAGCCGATGCCTCCCTCGAAGCGTACCGAACGTACTCGAGGAGCTGTACGAAGAGCGATGCCACCGGCGTCGCCCGCGTCGTCGCCTACGACCAGGCGATGCTGTAACTCGATCGAGCGCGTGCCATCGTCGAATGTGCCGCCGCGCAACGCCAATCCGAGAGGAAGGCGGAGGGTCCCGATCCAGCTGCGCTCGTCGGCGTTGGTGAGGTTTTGTGAAAACACCAGATCGAATGTGTTCCGTATGCCCCGCGTGAGGGTGAGCCGCGACGCCAGATCGGTGTCGCGCGGGAACAGCTCACTTTGAGCTGCCGCCGGAGTGCCGCCACGTTCGAACCTCACGGACTCGAAGCCCAGTCGGCGAACTGCGCCCGCCAGTACCTGGCCGGTGAGCATGTCGAAGGCTTGTTCTGCCAACACTTGGAGACCCGCCTCGCCGGCAGCGGCCATGGTGCGACCCGTTGCCATGAGGGACAATACGTCAGCCGAGTCGAGGCCGGATTCCGCGTTGGCTTCCACGCTGGGATTGAAGGCGCTACCGGTCAACAGGAGGCTGATCTGCTCCCCGCCGATCTCCGCTCTCGCTGCGATATCCAGTGTCGGAGCGATGCTGCTGGTCTCGTCGAACTCGATGACGCCTCGATCGATGCTGTAGGCGTTTCCGGCGAGCCGAACAACGCCGCCGTCTCTCACTGTCATCCGGCCTACCACGCCAGGGCGCGCGAATGTGCCGACGATCTGCAGATCGGTCGCCATGCGAAGCTCGGCGTACGGGGCGTCGATGCGGAGATCGTTCACTGTGCTGACGTGGATGTCGTAGCTCAGGTCGTCGAACAGAGTGGGCGTGGCAGATGTTGGTGCCTGTGCTGCCGCCGAGGCCTCCAAGAGATCGCCGGCAAGTGAGGCGTCGCTGCGATACCCGCCGGCCAGCAGGCGCACCTCGCCGAAGGCCTGGAGGTCACCCTGCGGCCCCGCCCTGACCGTCACATCAGCATCGCTGAGCGCGCGACCTCCGCCCCCTTCCACGACGATCGAGCGCACCGTCAGTCCCGCGAGCCCAACGGGACTCATCGGTTCGGTAAGGTCGAGGTCGAGGAGTAGCATCGCCTGGCCGCCGTTGACGATGCCCTCTAGCCCGTCGGTATGGACCATCCTGTCGGCGATGGTCAGCGTGCCATCGACGTCGCTCACCACAAGTTGTGGATCTGCGACAGCAAACCCCACGTCTGCAAGCTCGATCCTACCGTCGAAGGTGGGCTCAGCCACCGTCCCGGTAACTCCTACGGTGGCGCTCGCGGCTCCTCGGAGCGCACCGGCCCCGATCAATGGTGCCAGCCATGGAAGCTGCAGCTGGGAGTCGAGCCGCAGGTCGAGCTGGTGTCGATTGACAAGCTCGATGTCGCCGGCTACCGAGAGGCTGATGTCGTCCCACCCTGGGCGTGTCCACATCCAATCGACGACGCTCAGGGATCCGTTCTCGAGTCGCAGACGCGTCGGCCGTTGCTGGGACACCGTGATTCCGTTGCTGTTGAGCGCCAACGAGTCCAGCTGGAGGTCCGCCCGGACTCCGGTGAGCTCCAACGTTGGCGTCGTTGCCTGGATCGACAGGGTGGCTTCACCGTCGAATCCGGCGGGCGCCTCGCGGCCGATCAGGGACCTCAACACAGCCGTGCCCACGGGGCCGAATCGTGCTTGCAATCGAGCCACATCGCCGGCCGGCGGCACGTCGGCCCCGATGATGAGAGCCAAGGGAATTTCTGCGCTGGCTTCCAGCTCGGCACCCTTCCAGCGTCCGCCGATCTGTTGCACCTGCAGTCGATCGCTGTCGACGGAGGCCTGCAATACCAAGGCTTCCAGCGTCGTGTCGTCGATTTGCGCCGTGCCGTCGATGATTCGCACAGATCCTCGGGGGAGCGGATCCGCCAGCGTGCCGCCGACGCCGAGCGTGGCATCGAGGCCTCCCGACAACACGACCTGACGACTCTCGGAAGCATCGCCTGCGAGGTCGAGCGCCATCGCCGCCAGGTCGGAAAGTCGCGAGAGGTCTCCGCGTAGCTCTCCATGGATTCCCGGCAGCGTAGCTTCAATGCCCAGGATGCCCGAGATCGCCAGGTCGAGGTCGCCGACGCGGAGCGCGAGGTCCTCGACGGCCACCTCGGTCGGGCTCCAGGTCACTCTCCCCGGTACCGCGCTACTTATCGGGAATCGCGGCAGATCCACCTGCAGTGACCAGAGATCGAGAACCACGGTCGACGTTGTCCGGTCAATGCCGAGGGCGACTTCGGCGCGGGCTGATTTCACGTAGCCGAGCTCTGATCGATCTCCCAGCTCAGCGGGTGCAGCCAGATCGATCTCGGCGAGGAGGTCGAGGTGCTCGCCGCGCGCGCCAATCACTCCCTTCACCTCGACGCGGTTGCCGCCGCTGATGGCATTCAGCTGGTCGACGCGAATGCCGTAGGGACTCGGCGACAACCGAGCCTGCACGTCGATCGGTGCGCTGTCAGCGATGCGGACCGTACGCGCTGCGAGGGTGCCGGCGATCGCCGGACGGGCCAGTGTCCCTTCGATCCTCATGTCCCAGTCAACGGCTCCGCTGACGCCGTCAGCGCCAGGCGGTCCGGCGCTGAGCCGAGCCAATGAGAGGGCGGCATCAAGCTCTGTCACGGTGCCGCGGATACGTCCCTCCACTGCGCCACCGGCGCCCAACTCCAGATCGGCGGTTACGGAGCCTCCGGGGAATCGAAGAGAGGCGCCTCGCAGGCTGATCGATTCGGTACCCGCCGCGAGGTGCGACGTGGCGGTCACCGAGCCCGTGCCGTCGCCGCGAATATGTTCGACACGGGCTTCGCCAGAGATTCGCGGCTCGGGCAAGCTGCCGGAGACCGCCAGGTCGGCGGTCGCCTGTCCGGCCACTTCGGCAAGGGGACCCAGAAGTCCAGGCGCCAGATCGACGAGACGCTGCGCTACGGCGCCGATGTCGTCGACAGTGACGAGCGTCGTACCGCCGAGCGTGCCGTTCTCCAGCGCACCCGCTAGATCTGCCGCCAGGTGCAGCCCCGACGCCGCGTCGACGCTGCCGTTGGCGCTCCAGATGCCGTCCGCGAGCTCGGCCTCGATCCGTCCATCGAGCGCGATTGCGCTCGGGCTAGACGGGGTCTCGATGAACCGCGTGGTGAACCGAGCCGTCAGCGCTTCGGCCGATGGGGTCGGTCCGGGCCACTCGGCATGTACCTGGCCGGCCAGCCGTGTGGCGGTGGTGATGGAGAGGGCACTCGGCGCTGCGCTGAGCAGGAGCTCGGGGTCGATACCGGTCCATCCCATTGCCAAGCGGCTTGCCGCATCCGCCTCGAGGCTGATGTCGAGATTGCCTGTTATCTCACCCTCGCCGAGCTCGGCTCGCAGATCGCTGAGACGGATGGTCTGCCTGTCCGCCTGGATGTTGCCGTGCACTCGTTGCAGCGTGACGCGTCTCGAAGCCGCAGACTCGATCTCCAGCGCCAACTCTGCAGTCGGCGCCGCCGCCGTGCCGCTCACCTGTCCCGCTGCGGACAAAGCTCCGCCGACGATGTCGAAGCCGCCCAGCGTGGCCAACGTGCTCAGCGGGGTCAGGAGCTGGAACTCGAGCCCTAGTCCGCGGTCGGCGAGCAATCGATCGATGGTGCCGCCGATCTCCAGATGGGCTGCGGCGCTGTCGAAGCGCAAGTCTTCGAGCCTGAGGTCGCGGCCGTTCCAGCCGAGTAGGCCTCCGGCGAGCTCGATCGTCGCCTGTCGGCCGTCGATCCGCAGCGTGGCCGGGTCCGACATCCCGAGCCGTCGCTCCACCTCGTTCCCGAGATCGAGTTGGATGTCGCCAGCGTCGAGCTGGAGTCCCCGTGCCGCATCGCGCCACTCGATCTGAAGCTCGGAGACCTGCAGTCTGTCGATGGGCACTGGCGTAGCTACCTGCATGCCGTCGCCCTGGAAGTTGCTGGTGCCATCTGCCGCGACAACGACGCTGAAGCGCGGCTGTTGCAGCTCGAGCTGCTGCAACCGGAGACCGCGCCAGGCGGAGCTCCACGGCAGATCGACCGTGAGCTCCTCAGCTGTCAAATACGGATGCTCTGCACCGGGTGTGAGGAGTCGCACTCCGTACAGCCGAAACCAAAGCGTCGGCAGCCTGTAGTCGAGGCGATCGGCCTGCACGCTGCCGTCGGGGGCAAAGCGCGCCAGGACCGCCGCGAGCACGCGTGCCCGTGCCCAGGGCGTGTGCAAGGCGGCGATACCGATGGCCACTGCTAACGTGGAGAGCACGCAAGAGACCAACAACCGGCGGCGGCGACTCGACATGCGTATCATTCTGCCAAATCCTCGTTTCCGGAGTCTGACCATGGAATCGGCCTGGATCGACACGATCAGCGATGAGAACGCCTCGGCGGAGCTTGCCGAGCTGTACGATCGCGCCCTCGACCCTGTTAGCGGCGCCCTCGACAACGTCTTGCGAGTGCACTCGCTGCACCCCGCCGGACTCAGCGCGCACCTCGACCTCTATGTCGCCGTAATGCGGGGTACTCCCGGGCTGCGCACGGTCGAACGCGAGATGATCGCGCTCGTGGTGTCGCAACTGAACGACTGCGGTTACTGAATAACCCACCACCGACGTGGTCTGCGTCGGCTGCTGCGCGACGACGAGCTCGCGGGTCGCATCGAGGGCGACTATCGGAGCGCAGGCCTCGATGAACGGCGCCTGGCCATGCTGCGGTTTTCGGAGAAGCTCACGATGTGCCCCTCGCAGATGTGCCGCGGCGACGTGCTTGCGTTGCGCGCCGCCGGCTTCGGCGACCCGGACATTCTGGGCATCGTCGAGGTAGTCTCCTACTACGCTTATGTGAACCGCATCGCTGACGGTCTGGGAGTCGCACTTGAAGGCTGATCCACCGCTGCTGACCATGGTACCGACGTGGCAACACGAGGATGATTCGGCGATCGCCGAAACCAGGATCTTCACGCTGCGCCGACGACGCGGTGTGTCGCCAAACCGTCCGCAGTCGCCTGGCGAGTTCTTCTATATCGACTCAGCCGACTGGGTAAACGTGATCGCGCTGACGTCGGCAAACGAGGTAGTGATGATCGAGCAGTTTCGTCATGGCAACGCCGAGATCACACTGGAGATCCCCGGTGGCATGGTCGATCCTGGCGAGGCTCCGCTTACGGCAGGGGTGCGCGAGCTCGCCGAGGAAACCGGATACGCCGGCCAGGATGCCTGCCTGATCGGCAAGGTGAACCCGAATCCGGCGATCTTCAACAACCATTGCCACACCGTGTTGGTGCGCGACGCGGTGGTGTCGCAGGCGCCGACTCCGGAGCTACACGAGGAGATCGGTATCCGTCTGCTGCCTCTGGCCCAGATCTCCGAGTTGATCGCCACCGGCCTCATCCACCACGCCATGGTGGTCGCTGCCTTCCACTTTCTGGCAATGAAGGGCATCAAGTGACTCCGCTGACCCGGAACCCGAAAACCCTGGCTCTCGGCGTGGCGTTGGTCAGCGTCGCGGCTCTGGCATGCCAGCCAGTGCCCGGCGATCTGCGCATAGCTTGGGCGCCGGTGGAGGCTTTCAATCGGCAGCTTCCAGATCGAATTCGTGTGTACGCCGGCGCCGATCCGAGCATCCCGCTGCGTGCCTGGTATGTCAGGGTCCAGCGACAGGACGGCAACCGGCTGGCGCAGGTGTCGATCTCTGCCGATGACGACGGTGTCGAGACGGCGTCGGAGTTCGCTGCCCGAACGTCGGCGCGCGTGGTCGTCAACGCAGGGTTCTTCCGCACCGACACCGAGCCGCCGCAACACATCGGTCTCTTGCTGGTAGATCAGGTGCTTCTACAACCGCCACTGACCTCGGTCATTTATGAGGAGCAACGCTACTATGTGGCACGTGCAGCGCTTGGCTTGATGCTCGACGGCTCAGCCGATGTTGCCTGGGTCACCGGAAACGAAGGCGTCCTTTACGAGCGCTCCGCGCCGTTGCTGAATACGCCAAGCGCGCCGGCCGCGAAGCCGCAGATCGAATCCCTGATTGAATGGCCGGTGCGCGATGCGGTGGCCGGGGGGCCCGTCCTCGTCGATGCCGGTGAAGTTCGAATCACGAGCCAGGAGGAGGTCTTCTTCGGGACCGCTAGCGCCGAGGCCCACCCACGCTCGGCGGCGGGGGTGACGGCTGAAGGCGAGTTGATCGTCATGGTGGTCGATGGCCGCCAGCGGGAAAGCCGTGGCGTTGATCTGCAGGAGTTGGCCGAGCTGATGCGCGACGTCGGTTGCGTCGAGGCGCTCAACCTCGACGGTGGCGGTTCGTCGACACTCGTTGTCAACGGGACGCTGGTAAACCTGCCGCTGGGGAGTGAGTCGCAGCGTGAAGTAATGTCGGCGCTGACGGTCATGGAGCCTTGACGGCCCGCCGGGCCCCTGAGGACAGAGGAGTCAGAGAATGCTGAGGCGGTTCTTGTTGGTGGCGGTGTCGGGGCTGTTCGTGGTCACTGCAGGGTGCTCCGAGTCGGAGCCGGTGGAGGTCACGGAGGCGGATCTCGAGGCGGTGGCGCGCGGCATCCACGAACGCGTGATCACGATCGACACGCACGACGACATCCCGGCCAATTTCGCCACCCCCGAGGTCGATCCGGGAGTTCGTGGCGATCGGCAGGTCGATTTGCCGAAGATGCGCGAGGGTGGCCTCGATGTGGCGTTCTTCGTCGTTTTCGTGGGTCAGGGCGACAACGACACCGCGGCGTACGCTGGCGCCTACGAACAGGCGATGACGAAGTTCGAGGCGATCCATCGGCTGACCGAGCAGATGTATCCCGATTCGATCGAGCTGGCGACCAGCGCCGACGATGTCGAGCGCATCGTCGGCGAGGGGAAGCTGGCGGCCGCGATCGCTATTGAGAACGGCTGGCCGGTTGGCGAGGACCTGGCCAACCTGGCGAGGTTCCGCCAGCTAGGTGGCGGTTACTTCGGTCTAGTCCACAACGGACACAACCAGATCGCCGACTCCACCAATCCCCGCAATGGCGAGCCCGCCGAGCTGCACGGTGGCGTAAGCGACTATGGCGCCGAGGTGATCGCCGAGGTCAACCGCGTGGGCATGATGATCGATGTCTCACACGCCTCCAAGGCCGCCATGCTCGAAGCTCTGCAGCTGTCCCAGGCGCCTGTCATCGGGTCGCACTCGGCCTGCAGCGCGCTGTGTGACGTGAGCCGTAACATGGACGACGAGCAGTTGCTGGCCTTGCGGGACAACGGCGGTGTGATTCAGATGGTCGCTCTCGGCGATTTCGTGAAGATCACACCAGAGCGCGAGGCCGCGATCGACGAGTTGGCTCGTGAGGTCACCGGCCTGGACACCATGGGCGACGTCTTCCGTAGTCGTTTCGCCGCCTCTGAAGATGAACACGCCGCGGTCGACGCACAGCTGGCCGAGATTCAGGCGCGGGCCGCGGCGGAAGTCGATCCTGTATATCCGCCGGCTGACGTTGGCGACTTCGTCGACCACATCGACTACGCGGTGAGTCTGATCGGTCTCGAGCACGTCGGGATCAGCTCCGACTTCGATGGCGGCGGTGGCGTGGTCGGCTGGAGCGATGCGAGCGAAACCTTCAATGTGACGCTCGAGCTCGTTGAACGCGGCTATAGCGAGGACGAGATCCGCGCTCTCTGGGGCGGTAACCTGCTGCGCGTCTGGCGGGAGGTAGAGGAGGTGGCGCGCGTCATACAGGCGTCAGGCCCAAACTGAGGACGCTTCTCTCAGGCTTGCCGGTCGATAGCGTTCGGACGGCACCTTTGGCATCGAGGTTCGATGCGACCACGGAGCATGCTGGAGTTTGCACGGCTGCTCTCCGAGTCGGAAACTGGTGCGCGTTGGACTCAACAGCATGCCGCCGAATGGTGGCGGCTGCCCCGCTCCTGAACAGGTCGAGTCGCAGGAAGCCTGACGGCCCCGCGTCTCCGGTAATCGAGGACGAGACATGCGTGGCTTGATCTTCATGGCCCATTCGGGCGTTCGCTATTTGGTGTTGCTGGCAGCAGTCGTTGCCATCGCTTACTTACTCATGGCGGTGATGCAGCGTCGGCCCTTCGACAAGGCGTCGCGTACGCTCAGTGGGATATACACGGGTTTGCTGGATCTGCAGACCCTGCTAGGCCTCATCAACATGATGGTGGTGCCGTTCTATCCGCAGCTACTTGGGCACATCTTCGTCATGTTCGCGGCGGTCTTTGCGGCCCATGGCTTCGTGATGACCAACAAGCGTAAGCCGGAGGGCGAGCAGACCAACCTCGCCCCGCTGCTTGGCGTGGTGGTGTCGGTGGGCCTGATGGTTCTGGGCATCATGGCGATTGGCCGGCCGATCTTCGGCTCGTCCTGATGGAGGCGATCGACCGGCTGCGCGATCTGCTCGGCCAGGTCGTCGACCTCAACGCCGCGCAGGCTGTGCTCTCCTGGGATCAGGAGACCTATATGCCGAACGGTGGCCTGAACGCTCGTGCCCAGCAGCTGGCGACCCTCGGGCAGCTATCGCATGAGCGCTTTATCTCCGACGAGGTCGGCCACCTGCTCGAGGAGCTGGAGCCGTTGGCGGCCGAGCTCGACGCCGACTCCGATCAGGCCCGATTGATTCGTGTTGTCCGCCGCGATTTCGATAAAGCTACCCGGCTGCCGGCGACATTGGTCGCCGAATTGGCGCGAAGCACGGCAGTGTCTCAACAGGCCTGGAAGGGTGCCCGTGAAGAATCGGATTTCGCCCGGCTCCGACCACACCTGGAGCGCGTTCTTGATCTGCTGCGGCGCAAAGCGGAAGCGCTCGGCTATGAAGAAACGCCGTACGATGCGTTGCTCGATGAGTACGAGCCAGGGATGCGTACGGCGCGTGTGGCGGCGGTCTTTGCGGTGCTCCGTAACGAGCTCGTACCGATGGTCCGAGCGATCGCCGAGCACCCGGTCCCTGATGACAGCTTTCTCCGCCAGGAATTCGATCAGCAGCGGCAGTGGGATTTCGCTCTGCGCGTGGCGAGCGATTTCGGCTTCGACCTTGAGCGCGGGCGTCAGGATCGATCGGCACACCCCTTCTCGACGAGCTTCTCAGTCAACGATGTTCGCATCACTACCCGTGTGCAATCGAACTTTCTATCCTCGTGCCTGTTCGGGACCCTGCACGAGGCCGGACACGCGATGTATGAGCAGGGCGTCGACACGACGCTGGAGCGCACCCTGCTGGCCGGCGGCACCTCCCTCGGGGTACACGAGTCGCAATCGCGACTGTGGGAGAACCTCGTCGGGCGCTCGCGGCCTTTCTGGTCGTTCTACTATGGGCTGTTGCAGCGAGAGTTCCCGGCGCAGCTCGGCGTGGTCCCGATCGATCAGTTCTACCGCGCGATTAACAAGGTGGAGCCGTCACTCATTCGGGTCGAGGCGGATGAGGTGACCTACAACCTCCACATCATGCTTCGCTTCGAGCTCGAGACGGCGTTGATGAGCGGCGATCTAACGGTAGGTGACCTGCCAGAGGCGTGGAACGAGAAGAGTCGTGAGATCCTCGGGTTGACGCCGCCTGACGCGGCAAGCGGTGTGCTTCAAGACATCCATTGGTCGGCCGGCCTTGTCGGCTATTTCCCCACCTACGCCCTGGGCAACCTGATCTCGGCGCAGCTCTACGAGCGCGCGACGCTCGAGATACGCGGTCTGGAGGACCAGATCGCTCTCGGCAAGTTCGCCGACCTGCTCGGTTGGCAACGCGAGCACATCCATCGATTCGGGCGGAAGTTCACCGCTAGCGAGCTCCTGCGGCGGGTGATCGGCTCGGATCTCGATGCTGGCGCCTGGCTCGCCTACATCCGCGCCAAGTTCGGCGCCCTATACGATCTCTAGTCGCTATCAGCGGCTGGTCAGTTCGACGCCCTTTCACAGACGCCGGGCCGTCTGGCGGCGCGGGATCGAGTCGGCCACCCTACACGCCGCCTAGTGGCTCCGATATGGTTCGACGCGGAGTCTGAACGACTGATCAGTGCCGCCTTGTTGCCGGAGATCCGCCATGCATCGAACTACGCTCACGTTGCTGACACTCACCTTCAGCCTGGGGCTGATCCTCGTCCCTGGCCCGACTACGGCTCAGGAAGCTACGACTGCGGAGGCGGGATCCGGCCGTCTGGCGGCGGAGGACACTTTGCGAATCAGCAATGTCGGTAGCCCGCGTATCGCGCCCGACGGCGAGTGGGTGCTCTACACGGTTGCAGCTCGCGACATGAATGATGACGAGCTACCGCGGCACATGCACCTGTATCGGGTGCGCGTGGATGGTACCGGGGGGCGGCAGCTCACCCGCGGAGACAGCTCGGTCGGCTCGCCAGAGTGGTTTCCTTCAGGTGAGCAGCTCGCCTTCCTCCGCGGGGCCGACGACGAGCGGCAGGTATATGCCATGTACACGGACGGTGGCGAGGCCTGGCAGGTGACGGAATCCGCGGAGGGTGTGTCTAGCTACGGGCTGTCTCCCGACGGGAGCAAGATCTGGTTCGTGGCAAGTGATCCCGAGACCGCCGATCAGAAGCGCCGCACCGAGCAGCACGACGACGCTGTCGTAGTCGACTCCGAGTATCGCTTCAGTCACCTTGGGTGCATGACATGGAGACCGGCGGGTCGGCGCGTCTGACAGAGGGAGACTTCACGGTCAGCGACCCGCGTTGGTCACCGGACTCGACTCGCATCGCCTTCGTGGCGAGGCCGACGACCAAGGTGAACGACGGCTGGAACAGCGATATCAGGGTGGCCGATGTCGCCGCGGGCGGGTCGCGTGTGCTGTTCGAGAACCCTGGACCGGATAGCTCGCCACGCTGGTCTCCAGACGGCAGCAAGATCGCCTTCACGGCCAACACCCACACCGGAACTACGGTGTGGCACAGCAAGCTCTACTTATTGCCGGCCGAGGGCGGCGGGGCGCCAGAGATCCTCCTGGAGGACTTTGACTTGAATGCCGGCGCACCGATCTGGGCCCCCAATAACGCCGATATTTACTGGGCTACGGGCGAGCGTACCAACGTGTCGCTTTACTCGGTGCAGGTAGCCACCGACGAGGTTCTGCGGCACGGCGTGCCCTCGGGCGCCAACTCCCAGTTCCAGCTTTCGTCCGATGGCGGCCGTTGGGTGTGGGTGCACTCCAACCCGGCGCATCCGTCCGAACTCTACACGGCGCCCTCCAACGATTTGTCGCAGCTGTCCCGTCTTACCACCCACAATGCTTGGCTGGCCGAATCGTTCGAGCTTGCTGCGGCCCGTCCAGTCAACTGGACCAACTCCGACGGACAGGAGATCGAGGGAGTGGTGCACTTCCCCGCGGGGTTCGAGGAGGGAAGGCGCTACCCGCTGATCGTCAACCCGCACGGCGGTCCCAGCGGCGCGGTGACCACATCGTTCAACTCCACCAACCAGGTGCTTGCCGCGAACGGCTTCCTGGTGTTCCAGCCCAACTTTCGCGGCAGCTCCAACTACGGTCAGGAGTTCCTCAACGCCAACCGCGAGAATTGGGGCACGCGCGATTACGATGACATCATGACTGGGGTCGACAACCTCATCGCGCGCGGTTGGGTCGACGCGGATCGTATGGTCGCCTACGGCTGGAGCTACGGCGGCTACATGACTTTCTGGATGTCGACCCAGACCGATCGATTCAAGCTCATCTCGCCCGGAGCCGGGCTCACCAACCTGTATTCGATGTACAGCACCACCGACATCCCCGGTTATATGGGTTGGTTCTTCGGCACCCCCTGGGACGACGAAGACGCATACCGGCGCCACTCGCCGATTCGCCACGTCAAGAACGTCACCGCCAAGATCTTGATCATGCACGGCGCCAACGACGCTCGGGTGCCGCCCGAGCAGGCGGTGGAGTTCTACCAGGCACTGCGCGACCTCGGTAAGGAGGTCACCTACATCTCGTACCCGAGACAGGGTCACGGCATCGGCGAGCCGCGACTACAGATGGATCGCCTGCGGAGGTACGTGTGCGCCTTCACCGACGCGGTGGGAATGGCGCCCACCACCGAGGACTGTGACGGTGGCCTGCCCGCGACCAGGACGGAGGATGTCGAGGACAATGAGGAGGCGGACACGGCAGCAGGTGACCGCCCGGAAGGCGGCCCGCTGGACGCGGGGATCCTCCGTCTCATAGAGCCAGATCAACCGTAGGCCTTCGGACTTCTCTATGGGTGTTGTTCCGACTAGCCAGGAGGTCGTCGCATGCAATTACGGTTGACCATGCTCGACCAGGCAGACAGGGACGCAATCCACACGAAAGCCCTCGAGATCCTCGAGAGCGTCGGAATCAGGTTCGGATCGAAGAAGATCTGTGACCTGCTGCATCAATCGGGATGCAAGATCGACTGGAAGACCTTGTCCGCACAGATCCCGGCCTCGTTGGTCGAGAGTGGGCTGGCCACCTTGCCCTCGCAGTTCACCCTGGCAGCGGCTGACCCCTCCAAGGACATCGCAGCCGGGGCGGGCGATCCCTGGTACACGGCAGCGGCTCGGAGCCCATGGTTCAGAGACCTGGAAACCGGAGCCAGACGACCATCGACGTCCTCCGATCTCACCGCCTGCGCCCGTTTGGTCGATGCCCTGGATGACGTCGATGAGTGGTGCCCGATGGTGGTGCCCACTGACGTGCCCGCCGAGCTTCAGGACCTGAAATCCCTCGAGACCAGTCTCTTGCATAGCAGCAAGCACCTGCTCGGAGGTGGCGCGACGGCGCAGACACTTCCCTTCAAGTGGGAGCTCCTCGATGCATTCCTGGGTTCGCGTGACGTGCTCAAGGAGCGCTCGTTGATCTCTCATGTGCAGACGCCTATCAGTCCTCTGCAGAGCGACGGTGGCGCAACGGATCTGGCGCTCGAATGGGCAGAGTACCGGGCGCCTCTTGTGTTGCAGTTTCTTCCGCTGGCCGGCGCGACATCACCGGTGACCCTGGCGGGCACGATTGCGCAGGAGACCGCGAGCTTTCTCGGCCACATGGCGTTCTATCAGCTCGTCTCCCCGGGGTGGCCGATCATCTGGGGTGCGGGTGCCGGCATCCTGGACATGCGTTCGGGGCGCTGGGCGGGGATGTCGCCCGAGGCGATCCTCATGTGTCTCGCCATGGTCGAGATGGCAAAGACTGTCTACGACATTCCGGTATCGGTATTCGGCGAAAGCACGGATGCCAAGGACATCGGATTCCAGAGCGGGCTGGAATCCGTATACGCGGATGCGATCTTGAGCCTGGCCGGAGCCGACAACATCTGGGGGCCAGCCGATCTGGATGGCGCGACGCTGGTCGATCTCGACTATCTGGTCTTGACGACCGAAGCCATCCGGCAGAACAAACGCCTACGCGCGGGGGTAGTGTTCGACGACGAGCATTTCCTGATCGATGCCATCAGAGAGCTTCGGTTCAGTGGGGATTACCTGTCTCACAAGTCCACCGCAAGGATGTTCCGCAAGGAGCACTTGCTGCCAGACCTGTTTCCGCGACAGACCTACAAGGATTGGGAATCGCGAGGCAAGAGCGATGCAGAGGTAGCTCGCGAGCGACGGATACAGATTCTCCATGAGCACGAACCCGTCGAGCACCCGCCGGAAACCCTGCGGGAGGCAAAGAGAATCATGAAGGCGGCTGAGCGACAGCTTGTGGGTGGATCGTGATCATCCCGCAAAGGATCGGTAGCGAGAAGCTCCTGCTCATGGCCTAGAGGCCGCACTAAACTGCGCGATGGTGACTTTCATAGGGAAACACTGCCCGTCCGTGACTTGACTTTGGGTATCGATTTGTCGTATAATCTTCGGATTGTTGCATTAAGCACATCGCCCGGGCGGTCGCCGGGCGCTTTTTTTGTCTGATTTCGATGCAAGCGCGGTTCCATGCGAGGCTGTATGCAGTCGAGCAAGAGAGCCGTTCGGATAGCGCCGCGATGGTCGATGCGTGCCCGGTCCAGGTCGCGGTCGGGCCCTCTTGACGCGCGCCGCGTCCCTGTTCGCCCCGAACCCTGCGGCCGCTAGTCCGCAGCCAGAACGCGGTCTACTTCGCCTGCGACCGCGGTGGCGAGTTGGCTGCACTCAGCCAGGGTGCTTTCGATCGCGCCGCGCATCTCGGCGTCGAAACTGGCGTCATCGATGTGCCGAAGGTTGATGCGGACGTTGTAGGCGGCGGCCTGTGCGCCGGCGTGCGCTAACAGGGCGCCGGTGCCGGCGTCGCTGACCATCTCGGGATCGGCCATGGCGGCGATCTCGCTGCACAGCTGAAGCGCGTCGCGACACTGCTGCACGGTGGCCAGAGGTACCCGGGTGGCGGCCTTGTATCCCTCCTGCATGGAGTTGTCGCGCTCGGCCTGTTGGGCCTCTGTGTCGCGCGGCATGCGCATGGCATCGAGCACCTTGTCGAAGGCGCTGGTGTCGGCATCGACGCCGCGCACAAGGGCATCCTTGACCGTCTGGCCGCGCTCGGCGATCGAGCAGAGCTCGTCGTACCGATCGTCGAACTCACCTTTCCCGGCGCTGAGGTTGGCGACCATGGTGGCAAGGGCGCTGCCGAGTGCACCCGCCAAGGCGGCGACCGAGCCGCCGCCTGGTGCGGGCGTGTCGCGCGACACCTCGTCGACGAAGTCGAAGGTCGTGCGATTGACCAGCGATCCGTCCATACGAGGCATGGCCAGCACCTTGTCGGCGGCCTCGAAGGGCGCTACGTCCCGCAGTCCCATCGACTGGATCGCAGTCTCCATGAGGTCGGGCACGGGCAGGCCGGTGGATTTGCGCATTCGACGCAGATAGAAGGCTGCCGCGTCATGCATGACCTCGTATGGCACCAGACCGACGATCTCGGAGCCGGTGATTACGATGCCGAGGGCTCTGGCCGCCTCTCGAGTCGCCTCGAGTACGTCGTGAACCGCCGCCTCCTTGGTGTTGGTCAAGTTCATGCTCACCTGGGCGCGCTTGAACTCGTCGATCACCCAGCCGATTCCCTTGACGTGGGTGAACTGCCCATCGGTATAGACCGGGCCGGTGGGGTTGTCCGGATCGATACCGAGGTCCTCGTAGCGCCGGCGCAGGTCAGCCCCGTGCTCCTCGCGGTAGTGGCCTTCGAGATCCTCGAACGATGAGCCGACGAAGCCGCACGGCCCGCACGGATAGGTGCCGTCGCCGGCGAACCTGACCACCTCTCCCTTGTAGTAGAAGGGCTCGATGTTGCCGGTGCGCTTCCAGCGGCCTCGCTCTCGCACTGCATAAGCGATCTCGTTGGCATAGCGACGATCGGTCGTGTTCAAGTCGATGTTGTAGGCGACGAGAAACTCACGCGCACCGACAGCGGTGGCACCGGCGCGAGCATTGAGCTCTACGGGGCCGAAATCGGGTGCCCACTCGGGATCGGCGAGCTTGTCGCCAAGCCCTTCGTACTCTCCCGCCCGCACTCGCGAGAGGTTGCGTCGCTCGGGTCGGGTGGCGGCGTTCTCGTACAGGTACACGGGGATCCCGAGCTCGGTGCCGATACGCTTGCCAACCTGGCGGGCGATCTCGGCGCAATCATCCATCGTGACGCCGGAAACCGGCACGAAGGGCACGACGTCAGTGGCGCCGAACCGCGGATGGGCACCGGAGTGCCGGCGCATGTCGATGAGCTCGGAGGCGCGTCGCGTCGCCTGAAACGCGGCCTCTGCCACTGCCTCGGGCTCGCCGATGAACGTAACTACCGTGCGGTTGGTGTCCGCCCCGGGATCGACGTCGAGTAGTCGCACCCCGGACACGTTTTCAGCGGCCGCAGCGATCTCCCGGATGACGTTCTCATCGCGGCCTTCCGAGAAGTTCGGGACACACTGGACGATGCGATCCATCGCGAGCCTCGAGTTCATTGGCATAGGGAGCGGAGGAGACGCTTCATGATGCCTATGGGAGCTCGAAGTCACAAACTCCGCGCGCGATTCGGTTGCTGCGGCTGGGGCGATAAATGCGTCGGAGCTTTCCGGCCTTGCCTAACTCCCTCCAGCGGGGATGTTCATGCGGCAGGAACGTAGCTAGGGCTTAGCTGCCGCGTAACGCTCTTCGTAGCGTGCCACCGCGTGCTCGCGCTCTGGCAGCGTATCCCGGAGTGCCTTGATCTCCAGAGTTTGCTGCATCCAGGCACGCAGGGCAGGGCGCTCGTCGATCAGCTCCGCCAGGCTGGTCACCGAGCGTAGCCAGTCCATGCGTGCCCAGTGCGGTGCGCAGTGGAAGGCGAGCAGCGTTTCAACGGATCCTTCGTCGGCGCCGACCGTTGCCTCGAGCTGATCGAGCTCGCGCCCGATGCGGCCGCGGCGCTCCGGATCGATCGTCCCACCGGCGCGCATCGAATCATAGAAGGCGTCCACCACGATGTCGTCCCATTGCTTCATTGCCAGCCGTTGGCGAGCGCGAAGTCGTGTGTCGTCTGCCAGGGCGGTTGTCCACCCGTGCGCCTCAGCCAGGTACTCGTTGATCACCTGTGACTCGTACAACCTGAAGCCGTTGTCGATCAGCATGGGCACGCGCCCGGTCGGGCTCAGAGCGAGGAACTCGGGGTCGCGATCGTGCAGATCGATCTCGTACAACTCGAAGGGGATGTCGAGGTGGACAAGCAGAGCACGGGTGCGCTGGGCGAACGGGCAGATCTGCGCACTGTAAAGCTTCAGCATGCTCTGCCTCCGGGCGCGACGTTGGTACGCTGTCGGACCGGCACGCTATCGTTCTTCCAGCCACGCCCGGTCGGCGTCGCCCGAAGCACGCTCGTCCAGGTACTCGGCCACGACTTGCACGAACTCCGAGTTGGTCAGATCGTCGCCGGAGCCCGAGGGGCTGTAGCCGATCCAGCAATGCGGCTTGCGCCAGCCGTACTCGAACGACGCGTCGGCCGGCGGGTTGTCGACTCGATCGAGGAAGTCCTGCAGCAGGAATACCGCCTCCTCGAGGTAGTAGGTGTCCATGTCGCCGGTGGCCACGTGCAGCTTGCCGCGCAGCGACGCGCCGATCTCCTGCCATTCCTCGCGAAGGTAGCGGTGCAGGTCGAAGTTCTCGCGCCAGTACTCGGCGACCTCGCGGTCGATCACGCCGCTGACCGGGTCCCAAATCGGGGCCGGGTAGCCGTCTTCGCCGACGGGGCCGAAAACTGCTTCCCAGATCGCCCATTGGCCGCCAGAGCGGCTGTTGGGCCCGCGCGCCAGCTCCATGGTGTTTTCCATGCGGACGGTGGAGGTGATGTTGCCGTCAGGTCGGCGAGCGTTGGGGCGCTCGATCCGATGCCACTCGTTGCCCATGGTGTAGGCGTTGTCGTCTTCGTAGATGCCGACAATCTGGTAGTAGTTGAAGTCGACCGGATCCGGACACCATCCCCAGGTTCCGCCGAAAACCTCCGGGTAGAAGATCTGCGCCGCAAGAGCCTCCCAGCCGCCGGTGGAGCCCCCCGCCGTGACCCGTGCCCAGGTCTCCGGGATCATCCGGAACTGGCGCTCGAGATACGGCATCAGCTCCTCGGTGATCGCGGTGCCGTAGGGGCCGACGTTGGCGGAGTCGACGGAGTATGAGGTGTCGTAGTACGGGTTGGCGTCGCGCAGGGTGACGGCGAACATCCGCGGAGCATCGGCGGAGTCCCAGAGCTCCGTGAAGCCCGTTGACCGGGCGCGCGGTGCCGCTTCGCCGTAGCCGAGCGGCGCAGCACGTCCCGGAAAGTGACCCTGCAAGTACAGGGTCGGGTAGCGGATATCCGAGCTCGGGTCGTAGCCATACGGCAGCAGCACGTTGGCGCCGATGTACATGTCCTGGCCCCAGAACTCGCTCAGCACCTCGCTACGCATCTTGACGAACTTCACACGCTCGCTGTCGCGCGGGTTGCCCTGTTGCAGTGTCTCTCCGACGCGCAGCGGCTCGATCGGTGGAATGACCTGATCGATCACCAGCTCGATATTGCCGCCCGCCGCCGGGTCGATGCGCATACGGGTCGGTGTGCCGTATGCGTTGCCGGGTGCGCGGAACGCCTGCTGTCCAGCTCCGGAATTCTGATGCATCTCGACAACGTTTCCGTCGGCGCGCTCGAACTGCGTGTAGACGCTCAGGAACGGCTGCACGACGTACTCGCCGGGCGGAATGGCATCGAAGCTCGCCAGCGGATACCCGATAACGCCGCCGTCGGACGTCGCGCCCGAGGACTGCGCTCCAGTTGTGTCGAGCGTTATCGAATCGCCGTCGCCGAACCCCCGCACGTCCATGCCCCAGAGCGGCACTCCGGTGACCCCTAACTGCAGGCGTGGCTCGGTGCTGGCGTCGCGCGACAGGAGCAAGAACACACGCCCGGTAGCTGGCACTTGCAGGCCGAGGGCGGCGATCCCTGTTGCCGCGTCGGTGGATAGTCGTATCTGAACGCGCAGCGATTCGTTGGTCGGCGCCGACATCGACAGACCGGTTAGCAGCAGGACTACGGCCACGGACACCGTTGCTACAATCCACGTAGATTTCCGCATGGGGGGATCTTACAGCGGTCGACGGCATCGTTGCCGGAACCGCGCCGGCAATTCACACGCACAGAGCTGACAACGGCGTACCAGGAGAGTGATCGGCACATGGGTACCTACGCAGAAGTGTTCTTCGACATCACGATCGACGGCGAGGCGGCCGGGCGCGTGGTTATGGAGCTGAGTGACGAGACCCCCAAGACGTCGGAGAACTTCCGTGCCCTGTGCACCGGCGAGAAGGGCTTCGGATACGAGGGCTCGAGCTTTCACCGCATCATTCCCAACTTCATGTGCCAGGCTGGCGACTTCACCAACCACAACGGCACCGGTGGCAAGTCGATCTACGGCGATCGCTTCGACGACGAGAACTTCACGCTGGCGCACACCGGCCCCGGCATTCTCTCCATGGCCAATGCGGGGCCCAACACCAATGGCTCGCAGTTCTTCATCTGTACCGCCGAGACGGCATGGCTCGACGGCAAGCACTGCGTCTTCGGGCAGGTGACCGAGGGCATGGACGTGATTCGAGCCTGCGAGGCGGTCGGCAGCGGAGCGGGGACTCCGTCGGTGCCGGTGATCATTGACACCTGCGGAGAGGTCTCCTCGCCGTAACCAGCCCGCCAGCGAACCATGCCCCGACTCGTTGGCGTCGCCGCGAGCATCTCGGTACCCTCTGGTGCGTCCCCCGTGCGCGTCCACGGCGCGCGCGGTCCGAATCGAAGTCGAGCCGTGCGCAGCAGCCGCGCCGTCGCCCCCGGAGCTGTCGATGAACCATCGTCCTTGGTTGGCCCAAAGGTTGGTGCCGATCCTCGCCCTGTCCATTGTTGCCGTCGTTGGCGCCGCCAGTGCGCGCGCCACGTCGCCCCAAGCGGCGATCGTGTCGCCGGATGACTACTTCGGTTTCCAGATGGGTGCCGATCGTAAGCTGGCGCGCTGGGACAAGCTGGTGACGTATTACGAGCAGCTGGCCGCCGCCAGCCCGCGAATGCTGGCCATGAACGTCGGCCCTTCGACGCTCGACAACCCGTTCCTGGTTCTGTTCATCTCGGCACCGGAGAATCTCGAGGCCGGCCGGCTCGACGAGCTGCAGCGCCTCAACGCGACGCTCAACGACCCTCGCGCCGCGACCGACGCGGCGATCGAGGCGGCGATCACCGATGGCAAGGCCGTGGTCGTGCAGTCGATGGGATTGCACTCCACTGAAGTGGCTGCGAGCCAGATGGCCGCTGAGCTCGCCTACGACCTCGTCACCCGCACTGACGACGAGATCATGCGTATTCTCGACAACACGATCTCGATCATCATCCCCTGCTTCAACCCCGACGGCGAGATTCTCGTCACCGACTGGTACAACGAGACTGTCGGGACGGAATACGAAGGTGTTTCTCCCCCGAGCCTCTACCACCACTACATCGGTCACGACAACAATCGCGACGCCTTTCAGACCAACACCGTAGAGTCGGTCTACGGCGCCCAGCTGATGTTTCGCGACTGGATTCCGCAGGCCTACATCGACCATCACCAGATGGGTGCCTACGGGGCGCGGATCTATGTGCCGCCATACGCCGAGCCCATCCGGCCGGGAGGCGACCCGTTGGTGTGGCGCGAGATGAGCTGGTACGGCGCACACATCGCCTACAAGGAGGAGGAGGCCGGGGTCTCGGGGGTAGTCAATGCCGCCGTGTACTCCGGCTGGGGACACTTCGGCTTTCATTGGATAACGCCGTTCCACAACATTGCCGGCATGCTGACCGAGTCGGCGAGCGCGCGGCTGGCGACGCCACTGTTTCTGCACCCGGACCAACTCAACGGCGAAACCCGTGGTCTTCCCAAGTACGAGGCGCAAACGACGTTCCCGAACCCGTGGCCTGGCGGATGGTGGCGCGTTCGCGACATCGTTGTGCAACAGAAGATAGCCGCCCTCGCGGCGCTCGATCTCGCCGCCCGTAATCGCGAGACCGTTCTGCGTAGCGCCTACTTGAAAGCCAGCCGTCAGACGCAGCGCGGTGTCGAGGGCAAGCCGGCGGCGTTCGTGGTTCCGGCGGCGCAGCATGATCTGCTTACCGCGACCAAGATGATCAACAAGTTGCGGGGGCAGGGAATCGAAGTCCATCGCTCCGATCGCCAGTTTACCCACGAGGGACGAGCCTATGACGCCGGTAGTTACGTCATCTCGATGGCGCAACCCAAGCGGGGCGTGATCCGCTGGCTGCTCGGCCGGACGTTCTATCCCGACAACACCTACACGCGGTCGCGTGACGGCGACCCCATTCGCCCCTACGACATGTCGACCGACACCATGTCGGAGTTCATGGGCGTGCGTGTCGATCCGATCGACACGCCGGTGGAGTCGGGCCTATCGATCGTCACATCCGACGTCGAAGTGCGAGGCTCAGCGGTGCGCGGCCGGTACGGCTACGTTATCGATGGGCGGCTGAACGACGCATTCACGGCGATGAACTTGCTTCTGGACAATGGCGTGCCCGTGCGTCGCGTGACCGAAGACCTGGCCGGTGGAGTGCACGCCGGTGACTTCGTCGTGTCGTCGGATGTCGCCGAAAGCACCGTGCGAGAGCTCGCCGAGCGCAGCGGTGTCGAATTCGCCGCCCTCGATGTGGACACCTCCGGCAGTAGCTACAAGCTAGAGCGCCAGCGCATCGGGATGTACCAGCGTTACTACGGTGGCAACATGGATGAGGGCTGGACCCGGCTGTTGCTCGAGATGTTCGGGTTCCCGTACGCCACCCTCATGGATCCCGATATCGTGGGCGGCGCTCTACGCGACAACTACGACGTCCTCATCCTGCCGGCTGATTCACCGAGCGTCATGATCGGTGAGGGCGACGAGGACGGCTTCCGTGGGCGTCGTGATGACTGGCCAGCCGAGTATCGCAGTGCCCTCGGCCAGGAGGGCGTAGACGCCCTCGAGGCGTTCGTTCAGGCTGGTGGCACGCTGATCACCTTCGCTCAGGCGGGCGAGCTGGCGATCGAGAAGTTCGATCTTCCCATTCGCAATATTGTCGACGATGCGCCCTCACGCGAGTTCTGGTCACCTGGCTCGACACTACGCGTCGACGTCGATCGAACCAACACCCTCGCCTATGGCATGCCCACGGCTGCGCTGGCTACATTCCTGCAAGGCAACCAGGTGTACCGCGTTGTTCCGAGCGCTCGGAATCATCATGTCGAGCGCATCGTGACCTTTGTCGACCGCGACATCCTGCAGAGCGGCTGGCTATTGGGCGAGGACGTCATCGCCAACATGGCGGCCATGGTGTCGGTGAGCCACGGAGAAGGTAGGGTCGTGTTGATAGGCTTTCGAGCGCAGCACCGCGCTCAGACGCACGGCACATTCAAGCTCGTGTTCAATGCGCTGGTCAGCGCCCCGTCAGATTGATCAGCAGCGGAGCTGCAGAGTAGGGGCACCCGGCGCGGCGTAGTTGCCGGTTTTCTTGTCTCGGAGGGAAATAGATGAACGGCAGGAGGCTGACCGTCGCGTTGGTTGTGGCCGCCGGCCTGCTCATGGGGTCGGTGGCTGACCCCATCGGCGCGCAGGAAGGTGTACAGCGATACGTTCGGTACCGTCACCTGGGATCAACGGCATACGGGGTTGTCCGTGGGGAGGTCGTCCAACAGCTCAGCGGGCCGCCATACGACTCGCCTTCGGCCACAGGCGTCGAGGTTGCGCTCGCCGATGTCACGTTGCTGGCACCAGCTGAGCCTTCCAAGGTCATCGCGGTGGGTCTCAACTACTTGAGCCACCTCGGAGGTGTCCCTCCATCCGAGTATCCCGGATTGTTCGCCAAGCTACCGACGTCGATCGTCGGCCCCGACGCAGCGATCGAGATACCGCCAGACGCAGGAAACGTGCACTACGAGGGCGAGCTCGTGGTTATCATTGGCAAGATGGCGCGCGACGTGTCTCCCGAGGAAGCCCGAGACTTCATCTTTGGCGTCACCGCCGGTAATGACGTCAGTGAGCGCGATTGGCAGGGTGATGACCTGCAGTGGTTCCGGGCCAAGGCGGCCGATACGTTCGGACCCATCGGACCGGCGATCGTTACCGGGCTCGACTACAACGATCTGCACGTTCAGACACGAGTCAACGGCGAGCTGCGTCAGTCTGAGAGCTCCGCCGACCTGCTGTTTGGCGTCGATGAGATTGTCAGCTACGTTAGCCGCTACGTTACGCTGTTGCCTGGCGACCTGATCTTCACCGGGACGCCGGGGAGCACACAGCCAATGCAACCCGGGGACGTCGTGGAGATCGAGGTCGCCGGTGTCGGCGTCCTGCGTAACACCGTGGCCCGCAAGGGCAGCTGAATAGGGGAGGTCGCTCTGAGATACGTTCGCTACAGCCACGACGACGCGATTGCGTACGGGGTTCTCCGCGATGATGTGATCGATGAGCTTGCTGGCCCACCATTCGATTCACCGGAGTCGACAGGCCGGACGGTGGCGGCCTCGGAGGCTCGTTTGCTGGCCCCGTGTGAGCCGTCGAAGGTGCTGGCGGTGGGGCTTAATTATCACAGCCATCTCGATGGCCGCCCGTTGCCGGATCCGCCCGGCATCTTCATCAAGCTGCCGACGTCGATCGTCGGGCCCGGGGAGCCCATCGTGCTTCCGGCCGACGCCGGCAACGTGCACTACGAAGGCGAGCTGGTGATCGTTATCGGGCGCCGCACCCACCAGATCTCCGCCGCGGCGGCGGGCGACTACATCTTCGGCGTGACCGCCGGCAATGACGTGAGCGAGCGCGACTGGCAGCGCGATGATCTCCAATGGTTTCGTGCCAAGGGCTGCGACACTTTCGGCCCGATCGGGCCCGTAATCGCCACCGATCTCGATTACGGCAACCTGCATCTCCAGACGCGGGTCAACGGTGAGGTGCGCCAGGATCAGAGCACCGACGATCTGGTCTGCGGTGTCCATGAGATCATCAGCTACGTCAGCCGCTACGCTACGCTGTTGCCAGGAGACGTGATCTTCACTGGAACGCCCGGAAACACGCAGGCGATGCAGAATGGCGATGTCGTGGAGGTCGAGATCGAGGGCATCGGCGTGTTGAAGAACAGCGTCTTACGGCCTTGATGTCAGGCGTTCGGGTAGCTTGTGTCGTGGGCAACGTGCTGTCGCACGGTAGCCTCATGAAGGCCTGTTCATCCGTAGGAAGTAGGGCGGTGGCGATGCTCGGTGTGCTGATTGTCCTGCTGGTCATGGCCGAGCCAGCCTGGACGGTTCAACCGCGGCTGCCGGCACAGTCAGGCGACCCGGCATCGGTGGTCTACGTCCTTCGTCACGCCGAGCGCGCCGACACCGATACGCCCGAACGTGATCCACACCTCAGCGCTGCCGGTCACGCCCGCGCCCGGCAGTTGGCCGATCTCCTGGTCGTCGAGGACATCAGCACTGTCCGCAGCTCCGACTACTACCGCACTCGTGAAACGGCCCAACCACTCGCGACTCGTCTCGGCCTACCGGTCCAGATCTACGATCCGGGCGCCCTGGCCGAGCTCGCCGCTGAGCTTGACGAGTTGCCGGGGCGGCATGTCGTGGTCGGCCACAGCAACACGACACCGCAGCTTGTTGAGCTGCTGGGCGGCGATCCGGGGGAGCCGATCGATGATGCGGTGGAGTTCGATCGCCTGTACGTAGTCTTCCGAGATGCTGACGGTGTCACTACTTTGCACCTGCGCTACGGAGCACCGTCACCCTGAGTGCCGAGTTGCCGCCGGTGCCGACGCCATTGCCGGCTAGCCCGCTACGCTTCGTCCGGCTGGTCGTCTCGGGGGAGGCTCAAGCGCACCAGCCGAGCCCGTCCTTTTTTTGCCTCGAGCACTTCCGCGGTGGCGTCGGCGAACTCGACCATGTCACCTGCGTCGACGACTCGAAGCAGCTTCTCACGCAGTAGGCCGGCCAACGTGTCGGCCTCGTGCGAGTGTAGATCCAGGCCGGTCCAGCGATTCACTACCTGCAGGAGAGCGCCGCCCTGCACCAGGAACCGGCCGGGGCCGTCGGGTACGACGTCTGGCTCCTCCTGATCAAACTCGTCTTGTACCGGGCCGACAATCTGCTCGAGCACGTTCTCCAGTGTTACCAGGCCTGAGACGGTGCCGAACTCGTCGAGCACGAAGGCCATGTGTTGACGCGTCGCCTGGAAAACGCGCAGCAGCCTGGCGATGCGCAGCGTGTCGGGGACGAACCGCGGAGGGCGCATCAACGACTCCACGCGGGTGTCGCTGTCGGCGGGTATTCCGGGAAGGTCGCGCGTATGGAGCACCCCGACCAACTCATCGAGCGAACCACGGCAGACCGGATAGCGACCGTGCTTGGTGACGCGCACCTTGCGGATGATCTCGCCTATGGGATCGTCAACGTCGACATAGGCGATCTCGCGGCGGGGCACCATGACTTGCCGACAGGCAATCTCGTCGAACTCGAACACCGCGTCGATCAGCCGGTGCTCCGCCTTGGTGAGCTCACCGTGGGCATGGGCATGGCTGAGCAGTCGGCGGATCTCCTCCTCGCTGTGCAGCTCATCGTGTTCGGCCCCGCCCTCTACCCCGAGTCGTCTGAGCAGGATTGATGTGACCGAATCGAGCGCGATCAGGAACGGGTAGGCGATGATGTAGAAGGCTTTCAGCGGCAGGGCGCACCATAGCGCCATTTGCTCCGGGCGCCGGATCGCGAAGATCTTCGGGGCTTGCTCACCGATCACCAGGTGCAGCACGGTGATCACGCTGAACGCGATCGTGAACGAGGTCGTGTGGAGCACCGTCGTCGAGGTAATCCCGACAGAGTGGAGCCACGGCTCCAGAAGCCGTGCGATCGCCGGCTCGCCCACCCAACCGAGGCCGAGAGATGCCATCGTGATGCCCAGCTGGCATGCCGACAACGAGCGATCCATGCGCGTGAACAGCCACTGGGTTGTCCTCGATAGCAGGCTGTCGTGGCCGGCAACGTCGCTCAGGCGACCGGGCCGCAGCTTCACGAGCGCGAACTCGGCTGCCACGAAGAAGCCGTTCAGGACGACTAGAATCGCTGTTACTGCAACGAGAGCTATATCCACGCTCGGCCCACCTCCGGCGCTTGTCTACCGCTGCGGATTCGCAGCGGTGGCCACCCGTCGAGAGCTTACAAGATCACGGACCGAAGTGGTCCACCTCGAGCATCGTATCCGGGACATCTGGGGTCGCGAGACGCTACGATCTGCGGTGGGGCTCGGCGTACCCGCAACATTGATCGACAGGAGATGAATTCCTTGATCCTCTCGCTCACAACGCTTCTGATCCTCGCAAGCCTGGCCACCGCACCCTTTCAGGAGGCTGTCAGCTCGTCCCCATCAGCTGAGCCAGGTCGTTTGAGGCTCACGGAATCGGCGATCGAGGCACTGCTGACGCGCATGCTGTTCGACGAGGAGGGGCGCTGGCATCTGAAGGAACCGAGCGACTGTGGCTATGCCATCGTGCAGAACCACTCGGTAGAGCTAGCGGCAGGGCTGATCGGAATCCGCGCTAAGCTGTTTTGGAGTGAGGCCAAGCACCTGTTCGGCGAGTGCCGCGGTCCAAGCACCAACTTCGAGGTCCTCGCGACCGCTGTTCCGGCGGCTGGCGGAGCTACGTTGGGCTTGCGCGATATCCAGGTGAGCGCTCCCGATGGCGGCGTGGTTGCTGCAGCAGCGCTGGCGCTCCTCAAGAGCAAGATTCCGAGCTCGCACGAGGTGGACGTAGCGCTGCTGTTGAGCGAAGCGTTAACGAGCGCAGAGATGACCGACTTGCTGGTGGTTGACGAGTTTCAGGCGACCCACGCGGAGGTTGGTGACGGAACGCTCGACCTCGGCTTGGCACTCACACTGACTAGCCGCTATTGAGCCAGTCAGACTGCTCAGAAGCTCTCGATCCAGTCTTCGGGGACACCGTACCGCCGAGCCCGCTCCATGATGTCGGCGCGCGATACTCCGAGCTCCGACAACGCGCTCAGCAGCTCGTCGAGCATCGTTCGAGCCTCGTCCTGCGATCGAACGGGTTGCCGGAATGCGGCGATCAGGCGTGGCAACAGCGGCAACACTCGCTCGATGCCCTCAATCTCGGTTCCGACGTTGCTGAGCAGCCCGGTAATGGCGCCGGGCTCGGAGCCCAGCAGCCCGGAAAGCGCGCCGAGCGATTCCGGCGCCATCAAGCCAGCGATGGCCTGCGGCAGCGTCGGCTGAGGAACGGGTGCGGCAGCCTCCGTGAGGCTCCCTTCGAGAGTGGCCGGCATGCGAACTCTGGTCGCCCGGGCCGGGACACTGCCGAGTTGCGCCGGGCCGACATGGTCGTCGACCACGACTCGCTCGACGACGGAAACCGGGATTGATTGCTCCCCGCCGTACTGAGTGAACACGACCTGCTGACCGTCGACTCGGGCGAGCGCTGTGCGAATCACGCGCCCGTTCTTCAGATAGACACTGTCGGCGGAAGCGTTCGAGGCGCTGGCCAACACACCCAGCGACAACACGACGAACAGCGGGCGCATTCCGAGCATAGTCATGCAGAGATGCTCTCGGTGATGACACAGGCGCGCAAGGCAGCGCGCGCCGCTGACCGCGATTGTCCGCTCCTGTCCATGAATTCGGAGGTTCTCGGCGTCGGCTCCGTCGCCGCCATGGCTTGTCCTTCGACCCGGTCGCGTGGACCATGTCGTCATGCTCGACCACCGGTATCACCTCGCGCAGTTGAACATTCTCCGTATGCGAGCGCCCCTGTACGATCCGCTCATGCAGGGGTTCGTCGATCGGCTGGAGCCGATCAATGCGATCGCCGACCAGGCACCCGGTTTCGTCTGGCGTCTGCAGGGCGAAGAGGACAACGCCACCGCGATCCGTGCCTTCGAGGACGATCGATTGATCATCAATATGTCCGTCTGGACGTCGATTGAGTCGCTCCGCGACTACGTCTACCGTGGTCCCCACACCGAGCCGCTGAAGCGCCGTCAGGAATGGTTCGAGGCAATAGAGGGTCCAACCAGCGTGCTGTGGTGGGTGCCGGCGGGGCATCTGCCGACCGCTGTGGAGGCGCGCCAGGCGCTCGACCACCTGCACCGCGATTGTCCGACGGCGGCGGCGTTTACTTTCAAGGACTCGTTTCCACCGCCGGAGTCACCGTCGAGGGCAGGATCGATTGGCCTGGCCGGGGTGCGGTGAGCTAAGGTCTGCCCGTCTCGTAGTGGCTCCCAACCGAAGGGTCGATCATGTGTCGACGAACCGCTCTGCTGATCGCGCTGTGCTTGGTGGCAACGCCCTCGCTGTTGGCGCAACAGCCCACGGTCGTTCCAGAGCCCCACACCGACCTTGAACAAGGCCGTAGCCTCTACGTAGCGTACTGTGCGCGCTGCCATGGGATGACCGGCGGCGGCGGAGAGGGGCCGAGCCTGGCCCGGCGCGAGCTACCGCGGGCTGCGGACGATGAGGCGCTGATCAGCGTGCTTCGCAGCGGGATCCCGGGCACTGCGATGTCCTCCACCTGGTGGCTGGGCGATCGTGAATACGAGCCCCTGGCAGCGTACGTCCGGTCGCTTGCACCGGCCACGCCGGCGGTCGATGACCTGCGCGGTGACCCGGCGCGTGGTCAGCGATTGTTCGAGGGGAGCGGCGGGTGTATCGACTGCCACACGGTGGGCGGCTTCGGCACGAATCGGGGCCCTGATCTGACCACGATCGGTTCTCGCCGCGGCACCGTGTTCATTCGCCAGGCCATCCTCGAACCGGCGGCGGCCCTGCCACGCGGCCTCACAGCGGTCGGTCTCGATTTTGTCGACTATCTAGTGGTGCGGGTAGTCGATCGTGATGGGCGCGAGGTGGTGGGAGCGCGACTGAACGAGGACTCCTACACCATTCAGGTTCGCGATCTGCGCGGCCAACTGCACTCGTTCTACAAGCCACAACTGGCCACGCTCGAGAAGCACTTCGACCAGAGCCTGATGCAGAGCTACCGTGACCAGCTGTCGGAGACGGACATCGACGACCTTGTGGCCTATCTGACGACGCTGGGAGGTTCTGGATGAGGTTGTCGTGCGTGTTTCAAGGCGGTCCGGCGATCCACACGGCGCGAGCCGCGCTGTTAGTCACGGCGGCACACCTGCTGACGGTCGGCGTGCTGTCAGCCCAACAGGTGCCCTACGAGCGACTCAAGCGCGCCGCAGAGGAGCCGCACAACTGGCTCACTTATTCGGGGACGTACGCCTCCGAGCGCTTCTTGCCGCTGACCGAGATCACCCCAAGCAATGTGGCCGACCTGAAGGTTGTCTGGGTTTATCAGACCAGCCCCGGGCTGGTGGAGACGACGCCGCTCGTGGTGGACGACGTCATGTTTCTTACCGAGCCACCGAGCACTGTCACGGCGCTCGATGTGCGCACCGGTCGGCGCATTTGGCGCTGGATTCCGGCCATGCCGGCGGAGGTCAAGCACATCGGCTTTCCAGCAGTGAATCGCGGCGTGGGGATCCTCGACGAGACGGTCTACGTGGGCACACTCGATGGTCGGACGGTGGCTCTCGACGTTGCCTCCGGGGTCGAGCGTTGGAGTGTTCAGGTTGCCGACAACAACCTCGGATTCTCGGTCACGGCGGCGCCACTAGCGATCGACGGCAAGGTCATTGTTGGCGTCAGCGGCGCCGAAGCAGGTATCCGTGGCTTCATCGACGCCTACTCCACGGAGGACGGCTCCCTGCTGTGGCGCACTCACACGGTGCCGGCGGAAGGCGAGCCCGGGAGCGAGACCTGGGGCGGCGATAGCTGGGTGACGGGTGGGGGCTCGACGTGGCTGACAGGCTCCTACGACCCCGACTTGAACCTGCTGTACTGGGGGATTGGCAACCCGGCACCGGACTGGAACGGCGACAAGCGACCTGGTGACAACCTCTACACGTGTTCGTTGCTGGCGCTCGATGCCGACACCGGGGAGATTCGCTGGCACTTCCAGTTCACTCCGCACGACACCCACGACTGGGACTCCAACGAGATTCCGGTGCTCGTCGATCTGGAGTGGAACGGGGTGCCGCGCAAGGTCGTGGCGATGGCCAACCGCAACGCTTTCTACTATGTGCTCGACCGCGAAACCGGCGAGTATCTCCACGGCGGCGAATACTCCAAGCAAACCTGGGCAGAGGGGCTCGACGAAACCGGCCGCCCAATCGTCATTCCCGATACGGAGCCGACCGCGGAAGGGAACCTCGTATGGCCTAGCCTGCAGGGCGCCACCAACTGGTTTAGCCCCAGCTACAGTCCGCTGACCGAGCTTTTCTACGTGGCCGTTCGGCACATGGGATCGTTCTACTACAAGGCTGAGGCGGAGTACGAGCCCGGCATGCCCTTCATGGGCGGTGGCGAGCAGGCGCTCAGCGGCGACCAAGCAGCCGGGTTCGTCAAAGCGCTTGATGTGCGCACCGGCGAGTTGCGTTGGGAATTCCCACTGTTGACTCCACCCTGGGCAGGCGTGATGGCGACTGCCGGCGGGCTGGTGTTCGGCGGCTCCGAAGAGGGCAATCTCTTTGCCCTCGATGCTGCCACCGGGGAGACCCTATGGGACTTCCAGGCCGGGGCGGCGGCACGGTCCAACCCGATGGGCTTCGAAGTCGACGGCAAACAACGGATCGCCATGTCGGCGGGCGACGCGGTTTTCGTTTTCGGGCTCCGTGACTGATCTCGCCGACTATTACGGCGCCGGCTATGCGGAGTTTGCCTCCGATCTCTATGCCGCTATTAGGGCCGAGGCGTTTGGCGAGGACATCGGGCAACACAGCTGGCTGACGGCGATGGAGCACGACGGGTTCATCGAGTGGCTCGACGTTGACGCGGGCTCACGACTCCTCGACGTTGCTTGTGGCTCCGGGGGCCCAACCCTGCGAATCGCGAGCCGTAGCGGCTGTCGCGTTCATGGGGTCGACATCGAAGCCGCTGCGGTGCGGTCGGCGATTCAACAGGCCGAGGGTGCTGGCCTGGCCGCCCGCGCCCGTTTCGATGCCTGCGACGCTGGCGAGCAGCTACCCTTCTCCGACCAGCAGTTCGATGCGCTGATCTGTGTCGATGCCGTCACCCACCTGCCCGATCGAGCGCGCGTGTTCCGTGACTGGGCGCGTGTACTGCGACCCGGCGGACGCCTCGTCTTCACCGACGCTGTTACCATCACCGGCGTGTTGAGCGACGAGGAAATAAGGGTGCGTGCGTCCATCGGCAATCTGTTCTTCGCACCTCCCGGGCTCGACGAAGAGCTTCTCGCCACTGCCGGATTCGAGGTTGACCGCATCGAGGACCGCACGGAGAACGTGGCCACCACGGCGGCGCGGCGGCGCAGCGCGCGTGCCGTGCGCGAGGCCGACCTGCGCCGCCTGGAGGGAGACGCGACGTTCGAAGGTCAGCAGGAGTTCCTCGCCATGGCGACAAAGTTGGCGGTCGAGCGACGGCTGTCGCGCTTCGTGTTTCGCTGTGTTCGTCGTCGGCCCGACGCCTGATCTCGAGCCCGCCCGCAGCCACGGTTACCGGCGCGGCCGGCTAGCGGCGAGCCCTACTGAAAGAACGACAAGCCGTGCCAGACAGATGCCAGGATGGCGGCTGCATTCAACCCCAGACACACGAAGGCCGCGACGAAGTGGCCGGCGTGCTCGTCGGTTCGCGGGTCAAGCAGACGCGCTGCTAGGTAGCCGCCTCCGAACCCCCCCAGATGCGCCCAGTTGTCGATGAAGGGCACGATCAGCCCGATTACCACAAAGATGCCGACCCAGCGCCATACCTGCTGCCCAATGCTGCTGGGGCCGCCCAGCTGGCTGTACACCACGAGGGCTCCAAAGAGGCCGAAGAGCGGCGCCGACGCGCCGATCGTGAAACCGGCGCCCGCGAGCGGGCCCAGGGCCGGCAGAAGTCCCATGATCGAGGTGGCGGCGAAGCCGGCGGCGGCCGATGCCGTGTAGATGATTACCAGCCGACCGACGCCGTAGAACTCGCTGACGGCCGGCATCAGCTGCCGTAGCCACATCATGTTCATGACGATGTGGAGCAGCCCGCCGTGCAGCCATGCGGCGCTCAGCACCGTCCACCATCGGCCGTAGACGAAAACCGGCACGGCGCCGCTGGCGCCGAACAGGAACAGGGGCCGCTGGCCGGGCGACAGCATCGACAGTAGCCCACCGCGACCTATTGCTGACGGGTCGCCCAGCAGCGTGATGACGAACAGCGCGGCGCAAACGAAGAGCACGGTCTCGGTGAACCCGAGACCGCGACCCAGCTTGTTGAGCAAGGGGGCGAAGCCCCACAGGCCAGGATTGAAACGACCACACCGGAAGCAGCGATCGTCGCGCACCCCGACCAAGCTGCCGCAGCTGGGGCAGACTACCGAGCCGCTGGTCGGTCGGTTGAACACCAGAGATCTTCCTCTATGGGGGCGCTAGCGGCCGCTCCAGGAGCAGGCTGCTGGGGCGGGAAATAGCGAGTCAAGCATCGAGCTCGTGGGCGGCAGGTCGGCGCTCATGAGCTCCGGGTCGAGCCATGAGGGTGCCGGCTGGCCGATCGGCGCGCCAGGTGGAGCGCTCCGCTGGTCCGGTTGCGAGTAGGCAGCGGCAGGCCGTGCCAGGAACCGCTCGACATCGCGCTCCAGCATTGCAAGATGCGCTTGGCTCGGTCCGATCATGGCGTCGGCCCCGCCGATCCGGTCGGCAATTCGCGAGCTCAGCGTCGCCAGCCTGGATGTGGTGATGGCCCGCACCTGCGGCATGGGCGCGCTGGAGGACAGCGACATCACTTGTTCGATGGTCGCACGTTGGACGGCGCGAATAATCTCCTGCTCATAGCCGTCACCGCTCCGCATGGTGAACACGGTGTTGAGTGTCTGGTCGAGCACGTCGACGAGGCCTGGCAACGAGCTGTCGAGGGCATGCTGCTGCACCATCCGCGCGGCTCGCGCCGGATCGAAGATGTTGGCGAGCACGTGCTGGGCGGCCACCACGGCTGGTGTGATGGCGTCGAAGGTCATCCCCGTATAGCGCGGGAACAGCTCGCGGTGGCGGCCGTATCCCGATGGCCGCGGCGGCAGCAGTGCCAGCACCGAGCGCGGTACTGACAGCGCTGCCGGTTGCAGCGTCGCCAGCAGGGAGTCGAGTGCCGCCGATTGCTCGGCGCCGGGAACAGCGCCAGTGGCGTTGCCGTGACCGTCACCTCGCAGCGCGTAGTGGTAGTTCGCGCCGCCGATGGCGGAGGCGGTCGCTTGCACCTGATAGCGATGATGCAGATAGAGCGGTACGAGGGCCTCCTCGATGGTCGCCAGCGGTGCCCCGAGCTTGATGGCGTTGTCGCCGAAGCGATCGAGTGCGTGCCGCCGAACCGTCATCATGCGGTCGAGCTCCGCCACCGGATCGTCGCCGTTGGCCCACCAATGCACGCGCGGCTGTGCGGACATGTCCTGATTGGTCATGTAGAGCACGTCACGCTCCCAGGCCTCGTCGAGGATGGCGCGAAGCTCCTCCGCCTCGTCGGCCCCAGCCGGGAAGTCCTGGTACGCGTATGCCACCGCAACCTTGTCCCACTCTCCGATCTTGTCGTCGTACACGGCCGAGTAGTCGAGCTCGCCATCGTCGGTGAGCTCGATCAGCGGGTGCGGATAGTCCATCACCGAGATGCGCCCGAGGCTGCTGGCGTAGTAGTTGTGACCGAAGCCGAGCGTGTGACCGACCTCGTGAGCCGACAGCTGGCGCAATCGCGCCAGGGCCCATTCAGCCAGCTCCGGAGGGGTCTCCGTGCCGTTCGCGTAAGGCGACAGCAGCCCCTCGGCGATCAGGTAATCCTGGCGCACGCGCAGCGACCCGAGCGTCACCCGACCCTTGATGATCTCGCCGGTGCGCGGGTCGCTGACCGATCCGCCATAACTCCAGCCTCGCGTCGAGCGATGCACCCACTGAATGATGTTGTAGCGCACGTCCAAGTTGTCGGCGCCCTCGGGCAAGATCTCCACCTGGAAGGCATTGCGATAGCCGGCTGCCTCGTACGCTTGGTTCCACCACCGTGCCCCATCGAGCAACGCAGAGCGGATGGGCTCGGGGGTGCCGCGGTCCAGGTAGTAGACGATGGGCTCGACGACGTCTGACACCTCGGCGCTGGGATCGACCTTCTGCAACCGGTGGCGGTTGACGAATCGCTGCGTCAGTGGGGTCCCGAGTGGCACCGCGTAGTCTTCGTAGGTGAGCCCGTTGGCGCCGGCGCGTGGGTCGAAGGCGCGCGGCCGGTAATCGCCGTCCGGCAGCTCAACGAACTGGTGATGCGTGCGAACGGTGACCGCCTCGGTACTCGGGGTCACCGCTGAGAGCGCGCCTCGCCCGAAGCCGCCACCCGGCCCGGCTTGTGTGCCGAACCCGCCGAAGCCTCGACCCCCGCCACCCTGCGTGGTGAAGGTGAGGGTGGCGTTCATGATGATGTTCTTCGGGAAGGCCTTGGTGTGTTCTCTCGAGATGACACTACGCGAGCTGTCGAGTCGATACTGGGCGGGCTGCAGGTTGACGGCCACCCCGTGGGTGTCGCGCAGCAGGAACTCGGTCATGTCGACCAACGCGCGGCCGTCGGTCTCGGCGGCGACCGTGAAGCCCCAAAGCACCGACTGTGCGAACGCTTCCTCGACCGCGACGCGCTCATCGACGTTGTCGCTGTCGGCCCGATACCTCAGATTCGGCTGCAGCATCAGGATCTTCGGGCCGATGCGCTTGAATCTCACCAGATCACCGCGGCCCCTGCCCTGTCCTCGATCGAGCCCGATGTCATTGGAGCCGAGGCCGGCCGCAAGACCACGCACATAGAGGATGTCCTCGTCGAAGCGGGCGATCTCCATGTACAGCGTGCCGGTGGTGGCGTCCCAGTACAGCGGCAACAGACCGTCGAGCCGCTCCATTGCGGCGACCCTGTCCTCGATTGGACCCGGCGAGTCGAAGGTGGTGCCGCGGTCGCCCGCTCCCTGCGCAACGGCCGGTGCCGCCGTGCACGTCAGTGCGAAGAACAGTACGGCGAACAGCGAGACGATGCGTCGGGCGCGCAACCTTGGACGTTCGATCAACGGAGACCTCCAGCGGAACGATCCGGCAAGTGCCTGGGTCCGGTAGGCGTCGGAGCCGCGGCGCTCGTCGAGCGAAATCGGTAGATACACGTTGCCAGTGTGCCAAGAGTGGCGCCGATCACCAAGTCAGGGCCGGGGCTGCTATCGAGGGCGCCCTGACGATGCCGACAGGCCGGAGTTGGCCACCGGAACCCAGAGGGCGTAGCGGGAAGGCTACTTGCCGATTGGTCTGTCTGCCATCGTTGGTCTTGGGTCAGGTCACGTGTGACTCGTACCACCGCGGGATGAATCCCGGGTGGGGACGGTCATTCGGATTTGATGGTGCTCGCCGGGCTAGACCCGGCCAGCTTCGATCGATAGCTGCGCTCCGTCCGACGCAGTGCTGAAGCAGCCAGTCGCGCTGCGGCGAGCACCACTTTCTTCCTCCCAAGGTACTCAGCCTGACGCCCGCATCCGCGCCACGTCGGCCTCGGCAGCGATGTATCCGAACGCGGCCCAGCTGGTGCCTTCGAGAATACGCTCGAAGATCTCGAGCGCGCGCTCCTCGTCGCCGTTGTACAGGTACCAATTGCCCACGCCGTAGCCCTGCGTTGCGATGTTCAGGGCGACATCCGGATCATCGACCGCCCGCAGGTCGAGCAGATCGTCGGGCTCCACCTCACCCTTGTACATGAGCAGGCGCTGGTGGTACGCGTCGTTTTCTACCACCCCTAGGTCGGCTGTAATCGGCGTGAGTAGCTCTGCCGCCTCGACGTCACGCCCAAGGCGGCGCAGTGTCATGTACATCCAGTCCGTGGTTGCGACGAGCAGATCCGCGTTGCCCGACACCTCCATGCAGCTGACGTATGCATCCAGCGCAGCCTCGAAGTCGCCGCGCAAGTAGTGAGCCAGCGCCAGGTGGTACCAGATATTGAAGTGGTCGGTCGACAGCGGCGTGTTGAGACGGTTGGGGATGCCGTCCGGCTCGATCGCGTCATCGAAGCCCGAAGCGAGCCGTGCGGCCACCTCGAGATCGGCGATAGCCTCGTCGAAGCGCCGCAGCGAGATAAGCCGGTGCCCGCGGTGACGGCGCAGACGGTACGAGTCGGGATACGTGTGCAGCCCGTCGCTGTAGATCGCGACCGCGTCGCCGAAGCGGCCAGCGTAGGCGATGCGCCTGCCGACCCATATGGTCGTATCCTCGTCGGGACTCGCAGCGTGGGCAGCGCGAGCATTCGCGATGTTGGCGGTGAGCTCGGCGAGGCGCTCGGGTGTCGGGCGAGCGGCATGCAGCGGCATACCGAGCAACGATGTTGCCTCCGGCGCGGCCCTCGTCGCAGCGTTCATATCGGAATCAGCGTCAGCGCCGGGGATCTCGGTCGACGAGCCGCTGCAGGCAGCGAGGGGCAAAGCGAGCAGACAGACAAACGATCGCATCTTGATTCCTCGAGCTACGGCGATGTGGGGTGGGTAGCGAACGATCGGCGAGATGCCGTCGCGGCAGATGACTCTCTGCGTCCCCTCAGGACCCTAATGGTCGGGACGCAGCGAAGCGAGCGTTGTGCTCCGGCAACCCTCTGGCTGCTCTGCGGCGGGTCACGCAGGCCGCCGATCAGCCGCGATGTAGCGAGACCAGCGTCGCACCCCAGCTCGAGCCGTCGCCAGCGAGGCGGTACGAGGCTACATCGTCGCGACGTTGCAGCGCAGCATGGACGACGCGTCGCAGCGCCCCCGTACCCTTGCCGTGGATGATTCGCACTTCAGTGATACCGCGCTGCTTGCAGGCGTCAAGGTAGTCGTCGACGAGCCCCTTGGCGTCGCGTGGGTGGAATGTATGCAGATCGAGGACGCCGTCGATCGGTAGCTCGATCGCCTCACCGTCGGTCATCGGGAGCTTCCGTCTCAAGGACGCAAATGTCGGTACGAGTCGAGGTGATGCACGGCGATTCCACCGAAGCCCGGAGCGCCGGTCAGCGCCTTGCGAACGGCATCCAGCTCGCCCTCCATGGCGCCTGCGCCTTCCTCGTGAAAGGTCAGCTTGTCGAGCTCGTCCGGTGCCGTCTGGACGCCGATCATGACCGGCTTTCCGGCCGCCGCTCCGGCGACGATCTCGCCGAACGTGTGGCTCAGGATGCCGTCGTTGCCAGCGGCGCTGTCACGGTACGCCATCACGACGATTCCCTCGACCCGCTCCAGCACATGCTCCAGCAACGATCGTCCATCGAAGCGGTAGGCGTCGTGATCGAACCAGAATGGCACCGCCGCCCAGACGGGTAGGTCTCCGGCGCCGCGCGCTGCCCGCTTCAGGGCGCGCAAGTAGCCTCGCATGAGTCGAGTGCGACCGATGTCAGTGTGCCACTCGTCGAGGGTATAGGGCTCGATGTCGAGCAATAGGCCAGCGTACAGATCGGCGCGGCGGGTTTGGCGAACCCAGGAAGCCATGCCGGCCGGAGCCAGCGCCCAGCTGGGATGGCCGGAGACCGCCAAGAGCTCGATGTTGCGTCGACGCGCCGCGCGCGCGAGGCGGACGAACGCCGCTGATCCGGCGTCGTCGGTGGGCACGTTCACCAGCAGGCGGGTGAAGTCGTGGGCTCGTGCGAAGCGCGCCAGACCTGGCTCGGGGTGGCTCCATACCCACAACGCGTGAGGTAGCTGCTGGGCCCCGGCCCCAGGCCGGGATCCGGTAATCAGGACCATCATCAGGGCACAAATGGCCAGCAGTTGCGGACGACGCACGAAATGACTCCAGCGAGTCTGTTGACGTTCGATACCTGCGGTACGCTAGCAGCCACCCGGGCAGGCGCTATTGTCGAAGGTGCCTGGTTTGGCCTCGCCTGGCGGCGGTTGGCGGGCATTCAGGATAGGCCCCGGACGGGGACGGGCCGCGACCGACAGAGAGGGACGCCGAATGCAATCGAACGAACCGGAAACCGTCGCCGCCGATCGCCTGTACGGCAGTCAGAGCATGGTCGGATCGCTTCGTCGCGTTGTCGTCCGCGAACCCGGCGAGGCGTTCGGTCAGGCCGACCCGTCCGCCTGGCACTATACGTCCGCGCCCGATCTCGATGGGGCGCGGCAGGAGCACGCGGCGCTGGTGGAGATTCTGCGCGATCAAGGCGCCGAGGTGATCGAGCACGAGCGGCCGGTTGACGGCCTTGCCGACGCCATCTTCGTGCACGATCCGCTGCTGGTGACCGACCAAGGAACAGTTGTCCTGCGCATGGGAAAAGAGCTGCGGCGTGGCGAAGAGGAGCCTCTCGCCGCCACGCTGGAGGACGCCGGCGTGCCGATCCTCGGCCGCTTGTCGGACGATGCCACGGCCGAAGGCGGCGATCTTGTTTGGCTCGATCACGACACCTTGGCAGTGGGCCAAGGATTCCGCACCAACGCCGCCGGCCTCGCCCAGCTCGAGTCGATCTTGGCGCCCATCGGGGTGACGTGTGTTCCGGTGCCGCTACCGTTTTACGATGGCGCAGCTGCATGCCTGCATCTGATGTCGATCATCAGCATGCTCGACGACGACCTTGCGGTTGTCTACGAGCCGTTGCTTCCGGTTCCGTTCTGGCGCCTGCTCCGCGATCGAGGTATCAAGATTGTGCCCGTGCCGCATGAGGAATTCCCTACTCAGGGGCCCAACGTCTTGGCGCTGGCACCGCGGCGTTGCGTCATGCTCGAGGACAACAAGCAGACACAGGCTCGTCTCGAAGCGGCGGGATGTGAGGTGCTCACCTATCGCGGCCGGGAGCTGTCGCTCAAGGCGGAGGGGGGTGCGACCTGCCTGACGAGGCCGGTGTTGCGCTCGACCCCGTAGGCACGGTGCTCACGTCGTTGGAGCAGCGGGTGCTCGAAGCGCTCGATCTCGAGGAGATGGTCGATTTGCTCGATCGACTCGTCCAGGTCCGTAGCGTCGGCGGCATGGAGTCACCGGCGCAGCGGCTGGCGGCCGACTTCATGGCGGCATCGGGTTTGGATGTCGATACCTGGGCGATCGATCTCGACACACTCCGCCACCATCCTCACTTCTGCGAGGAGATCGAGCGCGAGGATGCCCTCGGAGTGGTCGGGAGGCTGGGATCCGACGAGGGCCCGTCGTTGTTGTTCAATGGCCATCTCGACGTCGTCGGGGCGGGCGATGAGTCCGACTGGAGCGTGCCGCCGTGGCGAGCAACGGTGCGCGACGGGGTGGTATTCGGTCGCGGCACGGTCGACATGAAGGGTGGCGTATGCGCGGCGATGTGCGCCGCCAAGGCTCTATTGGCGGCTGGCGTGAGACTGCAAGGGCGGTTGCTGATCGCGCCCGTGGTTGGTGAGGAGGACGGCGGTACTGGAACGCTAGCTGCGATCGAGCGCGGCCACGTTGCCGATGCCGCGGTCATCATGGAGCCTACCCGCATGCGGATCGCCACGACGCACGCTGGCGCGCTGAACTTTCGGGTCCGCCTCAAGGGGCTCTCGGCCCACGCCTGCATGCGTGAGGAGGGTGTTAGCGCGGTAGACAAGCTGCCGCGGCTGCTGGCGGTGCTCGCCGCATTGGAGCAGCGCCGCAGCGAGCGTTATGACAATCCGCTGTTCGCCGCCTACGGCGTTCCGTTCCCGCTTTCAGTAGGTCGCGTGCAGGCCGGCGACTGGCCGTCTTCGGTTCCGGACTGGCTGCAGATCGAAGGGCGCTACGGCGTCGCCCCGGGCGAGAGCCTGGAGTCGGCGCGAGCGGAGTTTGAAGAGGCCCTGGCGTCGCTCGGCGACCAAGATCCGTGGCTTGCCGAGAACCCGCCGAGCCTGGAATGGTGGGGAGGTCAGTTCGAGCCTGCCGAGGTCGACCCGGGTGCTCCCATCGTCGAGGCTATTGCCGACACCTATCGAGCGGTGAGCCAGCGCGACGCGGTTCTCGAAGGCATGACATACGGTGCAGACATGCGACTCTTGGTCAACGTGGCGGGCATTCCCACGGTGATGTTCGGGGCGGGCGATGTTCGCCAAGCGCATCGTCCTGACGAGTTCGTGCCGCTGGACGACTTGACGGTATTGGCTCAGACCTTGTGTGTCACGGCGATGCGCTTCTGCGGCGTAGAGACGTAATCGGGCTGGGACAGGGGTCGCGTCGGGGGCGAAAGTCACGCGGTTCTGTTGAGAGGGCTGTCCTGAACGCAGACGCCGGCCCGAGAGGAGGGAGACCCGCCGACCTCGTCACGACGCCGTCACCTATGTCGTCCGACGAGCGGGGCTCCCGACCGAGGCGCCGAGCTCTACGTGCGTGGGGCCCGGCCAACAGAACCGCGTGGCTTTCGCCTTCGAGCTCGGTCAGTTGCTCAGAATTCGCACCATGGTCAGCGCGTCCTCACGAGGGCTCGGGTAGTAACCGCGCCGGACACCGGCGCAGCGGAACCCCAGAAGCTTGTAGAGCCGCTGTGCCGCGCTGTTCGACATCCGCACATCGAGGCGACAGCTGTTGGCGCCGCGGTATTCCGACCAGCGGAGCGCTGCCTCGATGAGACGCCGGCCGAATCCGAGGCGCCGACGGTCGGTGGCTACGGCGACGTTGGCGATCAGCGTATCTTCGCGATCAGGGCAAGCGATCAGATAGCCGGCAACGCCATCGGCGTAGGCGACCAGACACAGAATCTCGGGTGCTGTTAACGCTAGCTCGAATGCCGAGCGTGGCCACGGGGCGGCAAAGCTGGATGTCTCGATTGCCAAAACGGCATCGAGGTCGGCGCCACACATACGTCGCAGGACGATGTTTCGGGCGGCGATGGTGGGCGCGACGCCCCCCTCTCCACCGACCACCGTGGGCATCAGCTCGCCGTGTGCTTGATGATCATCAGCGTGAGGTCGTCGTGTTGCGGGGCGCCGGTGCTGAAGACGGAGACGGCGTCGAACACTGCCTTTCCCATTCCGTCCGCATCCTGGTTCCGTTCCGCTACGACCACCGACGCCAGGGCCTCCTCTCCATACTCTTCCTCGTCCGGGTTATTGGCCTCCGTAACACCGTCCGAAAAAACCACCACCACATCGTCGGCTTCGAGCTGTACGGTTTGCACCTCGTACTCACGGTCGGCGAACAGCCCCAGCGGCATGCCGCCGCCCATCAGTTGCTTGGGCTCCGCGTCGCCACGTACCAGCAGCGCGGGGTTATGCCCGGCGTTGACGAACTGCATCTGCACGTCGGGCCGCAGCAGTCCGACGAAGAATGTCGCGTAGCGCTCGGGTGACGTGCGCTGGAACAAGAAGTTGTTTACGTGCCCGCAAACGAACGCCAGGTCTTCTGACGTTTGGGTGGCGGCCAGGAACGCTGCCTGCAGCGTGGCCATCAACATGGCGGCCGGGATGCCCTTGCCGGAGACGTCGCCGACGGCAAACCCGAGGGTGCCCCACTGCGTTTCGAAGAACTCGTAGTAGTCGCCGCCGACGCCGCGGAAGGGAACGTTGAGGGCGTGGACGTCGTACCAATCCGACTCCGGGAAATCGGATAGCAGCAGGCTTCGCTGGATGCGGTTGGCGACCCGTAGCTCATCCTCCATGCGTCGCTTCTCGAGCGCTTCCTCGTAAAGGCGGGCATTGTCGATGGCGATCGCCGCATGGCTGGCGAACGACTCGATCATGGAAAGATCCTGGTCGCCAAAGTTGCGGGTCGGCGAGCGTCGGGTCGACGTAGAGCACCCCGAGGATCCTCGCACTCGGGTCGGCGCCATCGCTGCTTTGCAGATCCCCCAAGTCGGATTCTTCGACGCGGGAGAAGTGCGAAAGTCGCAGCGGCACACACATGACGGTCCGCAAGTGCAAGCCGACGATGCTCTGCTGGGCGCTGAAGTGCTCGTCTTCGGTGACGTCGGTCAGGATCTGCGCCTGGCCATTGCCGAAGACGGCGCTGACGACGCTCTGGCTGTACTGAGTCGACAGGGCATCGCTGGTGAGGTTGCGCTGCGCCGCGATTTCTAGCGACTCGGCCTCGCTACCCAGCAGCATCATGCAGCGTTCGCCCTCGGTGAGGGCAATCACCGCGTCCATTACCTTCTCGAGGACGTCGTTGAGGCGCAACGACGAGTTCAGCGCCTTACTGATCTCGAGCAGAGCCTCGAGGTTTCGGGTGCTGTCCTGTTGCTCCTTGATCTCGTTGCCGCCGTCCAGCGTCGTTGCCTTGCCGGTGGTGCCGATCATCATGGTGAACTCGCCCCCCGAGCGGAAGGTGAGCAGGTGGTTGGTGGCGCCACCCAGGCGAATCCGATCGTTCGGCCCAAGCACGTGACGCTCGATGCGCTGCTGGTTCACAAACGTGCCATGAGTGCTGCCGAGGTCTTCAACGACGAACTCGGCGTTGTCGCGCAAGATTCGAGCATGGTCGCGCGATACGGTCGGGTCGAGCACCTGTACCTCGTTGGTGCTTCGGCGGCCCAGGGTGAGCGGCAGGTTCTCCAGCGCCACCCTGGTCATATCGCCGTCCGGATCACGGAACATCAGGTAGGGCTGGGCGGAAGGGTCCTCAGGCATCGTTACTCGTGTGGTTTGCCGTAGCGGACGAGTCAATGCGCCGATGAGTGCGTCTCGGGCGCCGACTCAGGAAAGGGCAGGGCTATTAGACGAGCTGGTCCGACCGCGGAGAGCATTCTACTTCGCGCTGGTGGTTGGTGTCACAGTTCGGGCTGGGTCCCGCGGTTGCGGCGGGTTACCGATCCGCTAACATTGTGAGGCAAAGTACTCGTCGAGATGAATAGGTGCGGCCGCTGATGACAGATTCCTTGCAGGCTCGAGCCGAGCAGCATCTCCAACTGATTCGTGCGGCCATGGAGCGTGCCGCGACGTTCACCGCGTTGCCGGGCTGGGGCGGTGTGATCATGGGGGTGGTGGGCCTGTTAGGGGCGCTGGCAGCCGCCCGGGCGACAGATCCGCGGCAGTGGGTGCTCGTTTGGTTCCTTGCGGCGGGCGTTGCCGTTCCGGTCGGGGCGCTCACCATGTGGCGCAAGGCGAGCCGAGCCGAGCCGGGGTCGACCTCTACTCGGGCACCGCGCGTATGTTCATTGGCTGCCTGGCAACGCCGATTGCTGCCGGCGCCATCCTCACGGTGGCACTGATTGAGCGGCAGGCGTATGCGGCGTTGCCGGCCGCGTGGTTGACCTTGTACGGCACCGCGGCGGTCGTCGGCGGCGTGTTCTCGGTACGTCTGGTGCCGATCATAGGGATGGCATTCATGGTGCTCGGGGGGCTCGCGGCCTTTGCGCCGTTGGCGGTCGGCAATGTGCTCCTGGGCGCCGGGTTCGGTTTGCTCCAGGGGGTAGTCGGGTTGGTCATCGTTCGCCGCTTCGGCGGCTAACGTAGGAGAGGCGATATGAAGGCGAAACGACAGCATGCCCCTTCCGGCGCAGACCAATCTGCGGTCTTGCCGAGGCTGATCGAGGGTGGCGTCGATGCTGCCCCCCTCGACCGGATCATCCATCAACCCGTACGCCTGTCTATCGTCAGCTCGCTGGCGGTGAACGAGGCACTGAGCTTCAACGAGCTCAAGCGGCTACTCGAGTTGAGCGATGGCAACCTAAGCGTGCACGCGCGCCGGCTCGAGGATGCTGGATATGTCACCTGCGACAAGAAGTTCGTAGGGCGCGTGCCGCGGACGCGGTATCGATTGACCGACTCGGGGCGCCAGGCGCTGCAGCGCTATCTGGAGCACATGGAGGCGCTGATAGCGGCCGTGAGACAGTCTTAGCAAGGAGCCGCCGGCGGTGCGTGGCATAGTTGAAGGCATCATGGCCGCCAACTCGCCGCGCTCAAATGTACTGTCGCTGCGCCTCTTGCTCGCGGTGCTCGCAGCGGTCATCCCCGTCGCTCTGTTGTCACTCGTCGGGGCGACCGGGGTTCCGCTCCAGCAGGAAGACTACCGGGATCCGACGGAGTTTCCGACCTACTTCGAGGCCGGCCCGCATGTGGAGGGCTATCGGTTCACAGAGCTGCCCCTCGATCGCGACTCGCCTTTCTACCCGTCATCGGCCACCACGCGATCCGAGGGGTTCTATTCGCAGGCGCAGCTCATGGACGTCGAGCGCTGCGGCGATGTCGGGTGCCACCCCGATATCTACGACATGTGGTTCGAATCAGCGCACCACCTCGCCTCGATGAGCGATCCTTGGTACCGGCGCACGGTGCAGTTCTTTCAAGAGCGCGCGGGAGTGCCGGCCTCGCAGTGGTGCGGCGGTTGCCACGATCCGGCGCTGATGATGACCGGCAAGATGCAGGGTACGGAGCCGATCGACGTCGAGGGAGCTGGCGCCAACATAGGCATCTCGTGTCAGTTCTGTCACAGCATCGATCGCGTGCACTCGGCCCGAGCCAACGGCTCCTACCGCCTGGCTCCGGCCGCGGCGTTACCCTATTCAGGCACTATCGATCCGAAGCTTCGGCAGCGTGGCAACGACGAGCTGCTCGCCGACCCTGAGCTGATCAGACGCCATCAGGCGCGGCGCCGCAGTCCGTTTCATTCGTTGTCGCTGTTTTGTGGCACCTGCCATAAGCAGAGCTTGATTACGCCGGTCAACAACTACAAATGGCTGCGTGGCTTCGACGAGTACGACGGCTGGCAGGCGAGCGGCGTGTCGGCAGGCTCAGCGCGCTCGTTCTATTACCCGCCAGCGCCCCTGCAATGCCAGGATTGCCACATGCCCGAGGTGCCATCCAACGACGCCGGGAACGACAATGGCATGGTCAACTCGCATCGCTTCCTCGGCTCCAACACCGCGCTGCCGGCAGTGCTCGGTTACAAGGAGCAGCTGCGCGCAACGGTGGAGTTCCTGCAGGATGACCAGGTCACCGTCGACATCTTCGCGCTGCGGCTAGGGGGACCGGGGGCGGAATCGCGACTCCTCGCCCCAGCTGACGCCGCTGTCTCCAGCGTGACGCCCGGAGAATCGGTCGGTGTGGAGATCGTGGTGCGAACGCGCGGTGTGGGGCATCAGTTCACCGGAGGCACTACGGACAGCAACATGAGCTGGCTCGAAGTAAGCCTCGTTGACGGTGATGGCCACCCGGTTCTCATGTCGGGCGGCATGAACGAGGAGCGTGAGGTCGATCCGAGCTCCCACTTTTACCGGGGGCTGTTTCTCGACGAGGCCGGCCAGGAGCTCAGCAAGCGTAATGGCTGGGATCGTCGGACGCCCGTCTATGTTCACGCCATTCCGCCGGGCGCCGCCGACACGGTGCACTACCGGTTCAAGGTCCCCGACGACGCGCGTGGCGTTCTGCGACTGCGCGCCCGACTCAACTACCGGAAGCACAAACAGTCGTACAATCGCTGGGCCTTGGGGGCGGTTCCGGCCACCGAGCAACCGCCCCTGGCGGTTAGCCGCAAGGAAGTCGACACTCGCCGATGGGAATACGATGACACCAAGGTTGCCGATTTACCGACGGTGATTCTCAGCGAGGCCGATCTGGAGTTGGTCGTTCGCGCCTCGTCCACCGATGAGGGCCCGAGCGCAACGACACCGCAGCGTGGCGACTGGATGCGCTTCAACGATTACGCCATTGGCTTGCTGCGCCAGGGCGACTCCCGCGCCGCGATCGAGACGTTCCGAGTCGTACAGCAGGTATATCCGGAGTACGCGGACGGGTTCGTGAACGAGGCCAGGGCGCATCTGAGCGAGGGCAACCTGGCCGAGGTCGAGAGCGTTCTCGAGCAGGCTGCGGCGCTCGAGCCGGGCTACTTCAAGGCGGCGTACTTCCAGGCCCAGGCAGCGCGTGGCTTCGGGGAGTACGAGCGCGCCGCCGAGCTTCTCCGTCGGGTGGCGGAAGAGTTCCCCTACGACCGTGTCGTGCGGCTCGATCTCGGCAACGTCTACTACCTGCTGGGCAAGTACGACGATGCTATCGAAGATCTCCTGTTCGTCCTCGATCAGATCGACTCAGAGGAGCTCGGGGCGCACTACACCCTGATGCTCAGCTACCGTGCGCTTGGCGACGATGCCAAGGCCCGGGTGCACGAGTCACGCTATCTGCGCTATCGCGAGGACGAGGATATTCGTCAGCTCACCGGGCGACACAGGCGGCAGAATCCACACGACAACAACGAGGCGCAGCCCATTCACTTCCATGAGCTGTCGGCGGTCTCAGGTTGGTTCAGCGCGCCCGAGCGCGACCCGTGGACTGATTGGCTCGAGGGTGGCGACCGCGACCGTCCGGCGCGTGAGTTCCCTGGCCCGCGTCCGCCGTGGCGTCGTACCGATCGCGCCGACGGCCGGCGACCATGAGCCGGCTGAGAGCGCCGCTGGTGGCGACCGTGGCCATGGTCCTGACGGCGGCGCTTTCGCCGACCGACGAGCCGAGTCAGTTCGTCGATCACACGACGGCTGCCGGGATCGACTTCCAGCACATCAACGGCGCTTTCGGTGGCAAGTGGATGCCCGAGAGCTTGGGGGCCGGAGTGGCGCTGTTCGATGCCGACGGTGACGGATGGACCGATATCCTGTTCGTTCAGGGGACGTAGTGGCCCGGGCATGAGGCAGCCGTGCCGGTGGCGTTGCGCGAAGCCACGATGCAGCTGTACCGCAACCGCGGCGACCGTACATTCGAGAACATCACCGCGGGTTCGGGGCTCGAGGTCCCGCTCTACGGATTCGGGGCCGCGCCCGCCGACTACGACGGTGACGGCGATACCGACCTGCTGGTCACGGCGTATGGCGCCAACCGCCTGTTCCAGAACGCCGGCGACGGTATGTTTGTCGACGTGACGGAGACCTCTGGGATGGGACATCCCGGTTGGAGCACATCGGCGGCCTGGCTCGACTACGACCTCGATGGGGATCTCGACGTTTACGTGGCGAACTACGTCAAGTGGAGCCCAGACAACGACATCTGGTGCTCGCTGGACGGCGCCAACAAGTCTTACTGCACGCCCGAGTCTTATGAAGGCGAGCCCTCGGTTTTGTATCGCAACGAGGGAGACGGCACCTTTGCTGACGTCAGCGTCGAAGCCCGGGTGTTCGTTCCGGGCGGCAAGTCGCTGGGCGTTACAGTGGCCGATTTCAACGCCGACGGGCGCTCAGACTTCGCTGTTTCTAACGATACCGAGCCGAACTTTCTGTTCGAGAATGCTGGCGACGGCACGTTCGCGGAGGTCGGCTTGCTGTCGGGTATGGCCTTTGATTCAGCCGGCCGGGCGCGTGCCGGTATGGGGATCGACACCGCCGACCTGACCAACACCGGTCGGCTGGTGCTGGCCATCGGCAACTTCAGCAAGGAGATGATCGGACTGTTCGAAAAGGGCCCGGGAGGTCTCTTCGTCGACATTGCGGGCCGCGCCGGGGTGGGACGGTCGAGCTTTCCGTTTCTCACGTTCGGACTCTTCTTCTTCGACCACGATCTCGACGGCTGGCTGGATCTCTTCGCTGTCAACGGCCATCTGGAGGATCGTATTGCCGAGGTGGAGGCGAGCATCAGCTACGAGCAGCGCCCGCTTCTGTACCTCAACCGCGGTGATGGGACGCTCCAGGAAGTGGGGGAGTGCACCGGCGATGCGATGACCCGCCCCATCGTCGGACGTGGGGCGGCCTATGCAGACTTGGATCGCGACGGCGACCTCGACGTTGTGATGACGAGCAATGGCGGGCGCGCCTACCTGCTGCTCAGCACCACTCGTGACCACCCGGATCCGCCGCACCTGTTGCGTATCAGGCTCCGCGACGCGAGCCCCAATACGGCCGCGATCGGTGCTGCGGTCACGGTGCGTGCTGGCGACTGGCAACAAGTCCAGCTGGTGCGCTCAGGTTCCTCATACGCCTCGCGCAGTGAGCCCACGCTGACCTTCGGTCTGGGCGCAAGGGACTGGATCGATACGGTCGAGATCGTCTGGCCGGACGGCGAGCGGCAGCGGCTCGAGGGGGCGACGCTAGCGGAGGCGGTGGATCATGAGCTTTTGATCCGTCGAGGTGGAGTCGAGACACGACTGCGTCTGGAGCCCACAACGATGGCGCCGCCGAGGCGCGCTCCGTAACCTCAGGTCACGCCGACGAGAGGGTGACCCGTTCAGCGGCCGGCTCGGCCGCTGGGCGCTGCCATGGCCCGCTCGACAGTTCGTGTCTTGCCCGTCTCGCGGTACCGGCGTAGGCTGAGAGCTGGCTTCCTGACCTCAACATCTGCGGTCCGCTATCGAGTCAGGCGCCCACTTTCCCCCTCGACTGCACCACCGAGCACATCGATGGAATCCCCCGAACACGAGCCCAGCAGCCCAGGTATGCCCACCGACAGGGGCCCCTCTGTGCCAACATCGCAAAAGCTGCCCTCGGCCATCGTCGGACTCATACTGATTCTTGGCGTCGCCATTGGGGCGCTTTCGGTGATTGCCGCTGTCGGGTTCGGTTTCCTTGATGGCCGATCCATGGGCCTGGGATCGGCCGAGATGCCGCCAACGGATCACGGTGGGTCTGGAGGCGAAGACGCCGGTGAGGGGCCGCCGCGCGGCCCGATGGCCTCGCCGGTCGAGGTCGTGCCCGCCGTTGAAGTGGTGGCGGCGGAAAGAATCGAGCTTCTCGGTACGGCTGCGCCGGTGCGTGAATCGTTGGTGGCCAGCGAGGTCGACGGCCTGCTGTCGGAGCTGAGCGTTCACGAGGGTGACGCGGTGCGCCGCGGCCAGGTGCTGGTGCGCCTGCGGACCACGGCGCTCGAGCAGCAACTCGCCGCGGCGCGCGCAGCGCGCGACGAGACCGACGCCCGGCTGGCCCGCGCTAGCGCCGATTTCGATCGTCTTGCCAGTCTTCTCGAGCGCGCGGCGATCTCGCAGCGCGAGTATGAGCAGGCGGTCTCCGATCGCGATGCCTTCGTCCAGGGTGTGGCGCGCCTCGACGCCGAGGTGTTACGCCTCGAGGACGTTCTCGAGCGGGCGGCGGTACGGGCACCGTTCTCAGGACGTGTCTCGGCGGTGCACGTCGAGGTGGGCGAGTGGGTCGCGCAGGGTGACGAGATCATCTCGCTGGTCGACCTGTCGGAGGTCGAGGTGGCGGTGCAGATCGCCGAGCGTTATATCTCGGCCGTGCAGCCGGGGTTCCCGGTCGACGTCAGGCTGGACGCATTGCCCGGCCGCGATTATGCCGGCACGGTGAAGGCCATCGTTCCGCAGGCGGTGCCGGAAGCGCGCACCTTCCCCGTCCTCGTCCGCGTGCCGAATTCGGATCTGGCGATCAAGGGCGGTATGGCGGCCCGTGTGTCGGCACAGCTCGGTAGTCCGGAGCCGGCCATGCTGGTGAGCAAGGACGCGATCGTTCGACGCGGCGACCAGGTACTGATTTTCCGCGTCATGACCATGGGTCCACCGACTGAGTCGGGCGGCGTTGGCACCCAGGGGATGATCGAGCAGGTATCGGTGGATATCGGCCCCGCGCGGGGACAGTGGCAGGTGGTTTACGGAGCTGTTGCGGGCGGCGATCTGGTGATCGTGCGCGGCAACGAGCGGGTCTTTCCCGGCCAACCCGTGCAGGTATCTGCGGTGCGCGATTTGGCAGTGCCGATGGCCGACCTGAGCAAGCCGATTGCGGTGGATCCTCGACAAGAAACGGGCTCATGAGGCTCGTTGATGCGTCGATCAAGTCTCCGGTCAGCGTAACGGTCGTCGTTCTCCTGGTTGCGTTGTTCGGCATGTTGGCGCTGCTCCGCATTCCGGTGCAGCTGATTCCCGACGTCGAGGTGCCGCAGGCCGTCGTAACCACGCTATGGCCCGGCGCGTCGCCGGAAGAGATCGAGACCGAGATCGTTCAGAAGCAGGAGGAACAGCTCAAGTCGCTTGAAGGGCTGGTGAAGATGACCAGCCAGAGCAGCCAGTCGACAGGGACGGTGACGCTGCAGTTCCAGATCGGCGTCGAGCCGGATGCGGTGCTCCTGAAGGTGAGCAACCGGCTGCAACAGGTGCCGCAGTATCCCGCCACGGCGCTCAAGCCGGTGATCACCAGCAAGTCTCCCTTCGAGCAGAACGTCATCGCCTGGATCGTTCTGCAAGCGTTGCCGGATTCGGACGTCGACATCGAACGACAGCGCGACTTCGCCATCGAGGTTGTACAGCGCACGCTCGAGCGTGTCTCCGGAGTTGCTGTTGCGCAGATCTGGGCTGGCCGCGACCGTGAGCTGCAGGTCACCGTCGATCCCCAGAAGCTCGCGGTGCGGGGATTGTCCCTGTCGCAGGTGGCAGCGGCGCTCGACGCCGAGAACCGCGACATATCGGCCGGCGACTTCGACGAGGGCAAGCGCACCTACGTCGTGCGCACGGTAGGGGAATACACTGCACCGGAGCAGATCGAAGATGTGGTGCTGGCATGGCGCGCCGGTGGCCCGGTCTACACTCGCGACGTCGCTACCGTCGAGCTCGGCTATGCCAAGGCGACATCGATCATGCGGCAGCGCGGCCAGCCTACGATCGGCGTAGCGGTGCAGCAGCAGTCGGGCTCGAACACGCTGCTGGTGCTCGAAGGGGTGGAACGCGCCGTGGCGCAGCTCAACGCCGGAAGCGTTGGCGAGCGCGGCATGCGCCTGGTGATCGCGTTTTCGCAGGGCGAGTACATCGAGAGCGCAATCTCGCTGGTACAGCGCAACATTTTCATCGGTGGCCTGTTGGCCCTGATGGTGCTGTTGTTGTTCCTGCGCAGCTTCTCGAGCACGTTGGTCATCGGGCTGGCGATTCCGGTGAGCGTGGTGGCGACGCTCTTGGTGATGAGTCTGCTGGGTCGCAACATCAATGTGGTCAGCCTGGCAGGGATGGCGTTCGCCGTCGGCATGATCGTCGATGCGTCGATCGTCGTGCTGGAGAACATCTATCGCCACCAACAAATGGGGAAGCGACGGGCACAGGCAGCCTACGACGGTACCGTCGAAGTATGGGGCGCGGTGTTCGCCTCGGTGATGAGCACGGTCGCCGTGTTCCTTCCGGTGCTTTTCGTGCAGGAGGAGGCGGGGCAGTTGTTCCGCGATATCGCTGTTGCGGTAAGTGCCGCGGTGCTGATTTCTCTGGTTGTGTCGGTCTCGCTCATTCCGAGTCTCTCGGCCCGCATTCTCGGTCGCGCCGTGGCCGCCGGCACCGACGTGCCCGAAGCGCCGCGTGGCAGGGGCATCCTGGGATGGGGCGAGCGGGTGAATCGGCGCATCGCCGGCTTTACCTACTGGCTGTCGGGCTCGACGGTATTGCGTGTCGTCGTGGTTCTGGTGCTGGCCGGCGGTGCGGTGATCATGGCCTGGTCGCTGATGCCGGAGACCGAATACCTTCCCAACGGCAATCTGAACTTCGCCTTCGGGCTACTGGTTCCGCCGCCCGGTTACAACATCGACGAATTTCTGTCGATGTCGGAGACGGTGAGCGAGGTGCTACGTCCCTACCGAGACGCGCTGCCGGGCTCGCCGGAGGCAGCTCAGCTGGACGCGCCCCCGATCGAGAACGATTTCTTCGCCTCGACCGGATTCGGTGCGTTCATGGGTGTGATTGGCTATCAGAGCTACGGTCAGCGCACCGGCGAGCTCGTTCCGGTATTGCAGCAGGCGCTCGGGTTGATTCCGGGAACCTTCGGCGTGGTGCAGCAGCCCTCGATCTTCCAGCGCGGGCCCTCTGCGGGCCGCGCCATCGATGTCGATCTCACCGGCCCGGACCTGAGTGTGCTTCTCGCCCTGGGCGGCCGGGTGTTCGGGGGCGTCATGGCGACCCTGCCAGGCGCCCAGGCGCAGCCGATTCCGGGGCTCGACTTGGGCAACCCTGAAGTGCGTATCATTCCGGATCGCGAGCGCGCCGCGGAGCTCGGGCTGACGGCGTCAGAGCTCGGGTTCGCCCTCAACGCCCTCGTCGACGGCGTAAAGATCAGCGAGTATCAATTCGAGGGCAGGGCGATCGACCTCATGCTCAGGGGGGCCGCCCCGTACGCGGCACGCTCACAGGATATCGAGGCGCTCAACATCGCCACACCGGCGGGCCGTGTGGTGAGCGTCGGCGATGTCGGCCGCGTCTTCGAGACCAACGGCCCCACACAGATCAACCGTATCGAACGCCAGCGCGCCGTGACCATTCGCGTCTTGCCGGATCGTCAGATGCCGCTCGAAGCGGCGATGGTGACGATCGAGGAAGACATCTTGGCACCGATGCGCGCCGACGGCTCTCTGTCGCTTCCCTACGAGGCGGCGCTGGCCGGCTCGGCCGATAAGCTCACCACGACCCGACAGGCCCTTCAGGGGAACATGGTGCTGGCGCTGGTAGTGACGTACTTGCTGATGGCAGCGTTGTTCGAGTCGTTCCTGTATCCGTTCGTGATCCTGTTCTCGGTCCCCTTCGCAGCCCTCGGTGGGTTCGTAGGCCTTGCCCTGGTGAACGCATTCGTCGGCTACCAGGCGCTCGACGTGATCGCCATGCTCGGTTTCGTGATTCTCGTCGGCATCGTCGTCAACAACGCCATCCTGATCGTTCACCAGACGCTGAACTACATGCGAGATCGCGGACTCGGGCACCGCGAAGCACTGCGCGACGCCGTGTCCGACCGCGTGCGGCCGATCTTCATGAGCACGCTTACCTCGGTTATGGGCATGGCTCCATTGGTGTTGGTGACCGGGCCCGGCAGCGAGATCTACCGTGGACTAGGTAGCGTCGTGGTGGGTGGATTGGCGGTCTCGACGATCTTCACCCTGTTTCTCGTGCCGGCCGTTTTCTCGATCGTGATGGACATACGAGCCGTGCTGTTGCGGGGTATACAGGGCGGCGGCAAGGCGCGCGTCCGAGCTTGATGGTTTATGAGTCAGAAATCGCGCCGACATAGCGATGGCCTGCCCCTGGCCGAGCTCAGCTCGCTGGCCGACTTCAGCGCCTGGAGCTCGTTAGCGTTGCTGAACGGATCGCGTCGGTAGCCGATGCGATGTCCAGACCTGATCGTAGCGCTGCGGAGTGTATCCTCGGTTCATGCGATTGACCCGCCTGTATACGCGCAACGGCGACAGCGGCACCACCCGGCTCGCGAACGGGGTCGACGTTCGCAAGGACTCTCTTCGGGTGACGGCCTACGGTGAAGTGGATGAGCTCAACTCCCAGATCGGATGCGTGCTCGCCGTCGGCATCGTGCCGCGACTGAGCGTCGAGCTACAGCGACTGCAAAACGAGCTTCTCGACCTCGGAGGCGACCTGGCCACCCCCCTGGACGCCGAGATCGATTTCGCCGTACCGCGTATCCAGTCAACACAAGTGGCGCGCCTCGAGGCCTCGATCGACGAGCTCAACGAAGTCACCGGTGATCTGCAGAACTTTGTCGTGCCGGGCGGCTCACCCGGCTCGGCTGCCCTTCATGTTGCTCGGACTGTCTGCCGACGGGCCGAACGGGCGGTTGTTGCGCTTGCCGCGGAGGAGGATCTCGGGGAGGTGTTGATCCCCTATCTGAATCGATTGTCTGACCTGCTCTTCGCGATGGCCCGCTATGAGAATCACGAGCGCGGCGTGGCGGAGCCGCTCTGGGAACCAGCAGTCGACTGATCCCACCATACGGCTAGCTGATGCCGCATGCCCGACGCTCATCCGGTTTCCCGGGGGAGTAACATCTGCGATACGCACTGGCGACGGTAGACAGAGCTCCAGCGACATGTACGATGGACGTACCCTCAGGCGGCTCCCCGCGGGTTGAGAATGTTCCATAGGCCTCGAATGGTTCACCGCGCCTACGCCTGGGTACGCGGCCATTTCTGGATTCCGTGTCCGATCTGCAAGCGTGGCTTTGGCGAGCATGAGTGGCTCCCGGGCAACGAGCTGTGGCTGACCGCACGCGACTCCGTGGCCGTTTGCCCAGATTGCGGTCCGGAAGCTGTGGAGACCAATCGAGAGCGCGGATTGCCGCCGACCGATCGCCGATCGACAGTCCGCCGCCCTCGATCTATTGAGCTTGCGTTGGCCGAGCTTGCGGTGGCGAATCAGTCGGCGGTGGACCGTCAAGCAGGCGATCGATGAGGATCCGGAGCTCCTGTTGCTTGGTCGGCACGGCACCGATCCAACGCTTGCGCACCTGCCACCGGGTATCGATTAGCAGTGTTGTCGGGAGCCCCCACAATGGGCCGAACCGCTCTTCGAACTGGGCCGTGCCCATGACTACAGGGTAGTCAACGCGCAAACGGTCGCTGTTGACGAATTGCTCCACGATGGGGGCGCTCCCCGACTGCACCGCGATCCCGATAATCTCGACCTCGCGGTCCCGGTACTCGTCGTACAGCTCGTTGTACCGCGGTATCTCGGTCAGGCAGGGCCCGCACTAGGTTGCCCAAACGTCGAGAATCACTACTCGGCCGCGCAGGCTCGATGAGCGTACGGCAGCCCCATCCAAGCGTTCGAGCGTGAATGATGCGGCGGGCTGCGGATCGCCCAACACTGCTATTCCGGCGGCGACCGCCGGATCTCCGCCATAGCCGGTGATCGCCAGCGACCAGGCCACCAGGGCTACGGTTCCGGCGACAGCGACCGAGGAAACGATGTTCGTTCGAGACATGCGACACCAGCGCCAAGAAAAACGGGGTCCGAAGGCTGCTTTGCCGCTGCCCCCGCTTCGGTTTCTGGCTGCCGCGGAGATCTCGTGTGGCTAACGCCAGATTCGATATCCGTACGGCCGGTAGCCGTACGATCGATAACCGTAGGAGCGGTATCCGTATCGCCGGGGCGCGTAGCCGTAGAAGCCGCGTCCCGAATACAGCCGCGGGCCGTAGCCGTATGAGCGACGGTATCCACCGTAGAGCGGTCGCCCGTAGTAGGCGACGGGCGGTAGTCCTCCGCGGGCGCGAACGGCGTAAGGGATGGGCTGCCGGGGCCGCATGCGGCGCTCGGCGTAGGCGCCGATCTCGGTTGCGAATCCGGCCACCATCAGCAGCGCTGACAGGACGATAGTGAGCCTCTTCATGTACGCCTCCGTAGCTGGGGACGTGCACATCATAACCGGACAAGAGCGGACAGGAGCGGACATCGAGGGCCAACGGCGGGCGGATGTGGTGGGAGACGGGAGGGGCGTGGCGCGGATAGAATCCGGGCATGGTCCATCGCCTGGCGACGCGAGCCCCGAAACCGGGGCTGCATGAGATCACCGCCGACGTGGCAGCTGCGGTCCGTGCCTCGGGTATCTCCGAGGGAATCTGCACGGTATTCGTGCGGCATACCTCAGCGAGTCTGACGATTCAGGAAAACGCCGACCCTTCCGTTTGCCGTGATCTGGAGGCATGGCTCGAGCGACTGGTACCCGAAAACGATCCGATATATACGCATACGGCCGAAGGCCCGGACGATATGCCGGCGCATGTCAAGGCGGCGCTGACGGCCAACTCCCTGTCGATTCCGGTGCTCGAAGGACGCCTCGGCCTCGGCACGTGGCAAGGTATCTTTCTCTGGGAGCATCGCCGGCCGCCGCGCGAGCGCCAGATTCTGATTCACCTCGCCGGCTAGCCGAGCGCCGCGGTCTCCTCCACGGCGCGCATCACGCGCAGGAAGTTGCCACCGGCGATACCCCGTAGCTCGTCGTCGCTATAGCCGCGGCGTGCCAGCTCGACGAAGAGGTCGGGGAACTTCGACACGTCCTCGAGACCCTCGGGAACTTCCTTGATCCCGTCGAAGTCGGACCCGATGCCGACGTGCTCGGAGCCCATGACGTCGCAGAGATGGTCAACGTGGTCAGCCACATCGCCGATCGTTGCGCGCTCCGCTGGATGGTCCGCCTCCCAGAAAGCCAGCTCCCGCTTGCGCCGTTCGGCGTCGTCCGGGTACAGCTCCGACAGCCGCGCACTCCAGCCGGTGCGACGGGCGCGGTGCTCCAGTACGCGCGGCGAAACGAAGTAGGGCACGAATGTGGCCATCACGATGCCGCCGCTATCGCGCAGCATCCGCAGCACATCGTCGGGCACGTTGCGCGGATAGTCGTTGATCGCAGCGGCACCGGAATGCGTGCAAGCGACCGGCGCCGTCGACGCCTCGATTGTCTGGCGCATGGTATCGGCGGAAGCATGCGAGAGATCGATCAGCATTCCCAGCTCGTTCATGCACGCGACCACCTCGTGGCCGAAATCGGTGAGGCCACCATGCACGGGGTCGAGGAGACAACAGTCGGCCCAGTCGGTGTGCACATTGTGAAGTAGCGTCATGTATCGGGCACCTGCGTGATAAGCCAGCCGCAGAACAGGGAGAGAGTTCTCGATGGCGTGGCCCCCCTCGACGGCGATCAGCGACGCGATCTTGCCGGCAGCATGGATGCGTTCGATGTCATCGGCGCAGAAGGCCGGCTGCAGTGTCTCCGGATAGGCCGTAGCGAGTCGGGCGGCCACCTCGATTTGCTCGAACATCACCCGCGCGGCGCCTGCTCCGGCCAGTTCATGCGGCACGTAGGCAGCCCAGAACTGCGCCCCGACGCAGCCTGCCCGTAGGCGCTTGAGATCGGTGTGCATGGGGGGATCTAGAGCATGCGTGTCCTCGAAGTCGAAGCTCTCGAGATCATTTCCGGCTCGTTGACGCACCTGAAACGGGACATCGTTGTGCCCTTCGACGAAGGGCGACTCGGCCAGCAGCTGGAGGACGCGGTCTCTGAGATCTTCGGTCATCGGCGAATCGGGCGTTGCGGTGGCGTTGCGGATCAGTTCTCCAAAGCGGAAGGTAGGCTACAACGAACACAGGCAACTCGACGCAAGCCGCCTCGTTTGCACCGGCACTCGCGGCGCGCCGCACCCACTGAGCGAGGAACGCATGACCCAGCAAGCTGACCTGGTGCCGTTGCCGGCGTATGAGGAGTATCCGGCAGAGGAAATGGCCCGGCGGGCGCATGCCTTCTTCGAGAGCCTCTCGCGCCGCCGCACGGTGCGGGAGTTTGACTCGCGCCAGCCGCCGCCGGGAGTGATCGACGATTGCATTCGCGCCGCTGGAAGCGCGCCGAGCGGCGCCAATATGCAACCCTGGCACTTCGTGGTGGTGACCGATCCAGAGATCAAGCGCCGGGTGCGCGAGGCTGCCGAGGAGGAGGAGCGGGAGTTCTACACCCAGCGAGCTCCCCAGGAGTGGCTGGACGCACTGGCCCCCCTGGGAACGGATGAGCACAAGCCCTTCCTTGAGGAGGCACCGACGCTGATTGCAGTGTTTGTCGAGCGCTGGGGCTTGCTACCCGATGGGCGCAAAGTGAAGCACTACTATGCCCTCGAATCGGTCGGATTGGCCACCGGTATGCTGATCGCGGCGGTACACGAGGCGGGTCTGGTGTCGCTAACCCACACCCCGAGCCCGATGGGATTCCTGAAAGAGATCCTCCGTCGGCCCGACAACGAAAGCGCGTTCCTGATTCTGGTGGTCGGGTATCCGGCCGATGACTGCAGCGTTCCGGACATCCGTCGCAAGCAACTCGACGAGATCCGGACCTCGATCTGACGGCTCAGGCCGTGGCTTCCTCTCCCTCGACGGCAGCAGAATAGTCGCCGCTGCGCGCCAACCCGTTGCAACGCGCACGGTGGGTGAAAGCGCGCTGCGCGGCCTCGGCGTTTTCGACGTCTCCGCCCCATGCCGCCAGAGCCGAAGCCTGCAAGGCACGCCCGAACGAAAAGCTGAGCTCCCACGGAAGCGGTCCGCGCCGGTTCATGGCGTTGAGGAAGTCGGTAGCGTCGACCTCCGACAAGCCGCCCGACAGGAACACGATGCCGGGGACCGCGCTCGGTACGGTGCGCCGCAGGGTGCGGATGGTCGCCTCAGCTACCTCGTTCCGGTCGGCCTGTATCGGGCACTGGTCGCCCGACACGACCATGTTGGGCTTCAGCAACGTACCCTCGAGCTCGACTCTCTGAACGTGCAGCTGGTGGTAGACTTCGGCGAGCGTCGCCTCGGTCACATCGGCGCAGCGCTCGAGGGTGTGATTGCCGGCCATCAGCACCTCGGGCTCGACGATCGGCACCATGTTGGCCTCCTGGGTCAGTGCCGCGAAGCGCGCCAACCCGTGAGCGTTGGCCTCGATGCACGTACGGCTCGGGATGCCGTCGGCGATGGTAATGACGGCCCGCCACTTGGTGAACCGTGCGCCGAGATCGTAGTACTCGGCGAGCCTCTCGCGGAGGCCGTCGAGGCCCTCCGTGACCTTCTCGCCGGGGCAGCCCGGGAGATCCTTGGCTCCCTGATCGACCTTGATGCCGGGCACGATGCCTTGGTCGGTGAGTACCTGGGAGAAGGGCACTCCGTCGTTTCTGCTCTGACGCAATGTTTCGTCGAAGAGAATCACCCCGCCGATATGCGGGATGGCGCCGTCTGCGGTGAACAGCAGCTGTCGGTAGAACCGTCGATTCTCCTCGTTCGACTCGACGCCGATCGAGTCGAAGCGCTTCTTGATGGTGGGCGCGCTCTCGTCGGCGGCGAGGACCCCCTTCTGCGGCGCGACGATTTGCTGTGCGATATCTGCCAGGCTCATGCGAATTGGGACTCCGTACGCGGAAGTGAAAAGGTGCGGAAGTGAAAAGGTAGCGAAAGCTCGAATCTTGCGCGCCTTCGGCGCGGGTGTCAAACGACCGAGAATCGGCGCGCCGAACGGCAAGGAAGCCGTCGCTCGGGCAGCGTAGTGGCGCGTAGAATACCCAACACGGAGTCGAAGGACGGACCGTGCCCCAACACCCCAGGAGAGGTCGATGACCGAGCCTAGCTCCCCCAGCCCATCCCCGGATCCATCGACAGCGTCGGTACCCGAGGCCAAGAAGAAAGGTCTCAGCCCACTGATGTGGGTGCTGATCATTCTGGGTAGCGTCTTCGTGCTCACCATGGGTGCTTGCGTGGCGTGCGGGCTGGTCGTTACCCAGGCGGCACGTGAGCTAGCTCGCGACATCGAGGCCAATCCCGCCAAGGCGATGGCCGAGCTGATGGTGCGGACCAATCCGGAGGTCGAGCTCGTCAGCAGTGATGACGAGGCCGGTACCATGACGGTACGCAATACGAGTACCGGCGAGGAGTTCACGCTGGACTTCGACGACATCGCCGAGGGTCGCTTCACGATCACCGGCGTTGAAGGAGCGGTGGCGTTCGATACCGATCCTGAAGGTGGCGGCATCACGGCCACCGGAGCGGACGGAGCCGTATCCCGCGTCGGTGCCCTAAGTGGCGAGGATCTACCCGACTGGTTGCCGCTGTATCCCGATGCTGCCGTCGCGCCCGGTGGCTTCCGTGGCGCGACCCCGCAGGGAGTCGCCGGGGCGTTCCAGATGAGCACCGACGACGCCTGTTCCACGGTGGCCGATCACTATGGCCAGGTGCTGCCGGAGGCAGGATTCAGGATTGCCGTGACTTCCGCGTCAGCAGCAGCGTCGGCCGGCTCCGCTTCCATGCAGATGCTCCAGGCGACGATGGACGACCCCGAGCGCTCCGTTACGGTCACGATGATCGACGGTGACGAAGGTGGCTGCGCGATCAGCATCCAATTCGGTGGTGCGGCGTGACTCCCGCCCAGTAGAGGCTAGCTGGCGTCCGAGAGGGCCCGCCAGGCGGCACCGAAGAGCGCGGTGCGCGGTTCCAGAATGACGCCGACCGGTATCGTGCGCGTCAATGTCCCGAAGCGGCCCTTGTCGGCGAAGGCCTCGAGGAACATCGACCGTCGCAGCGCCGGCAGGATTCTCGGCGGAATACCGCCGCCCAGGTAGATGCCGCCGGTCGCCACGGCTTGCAGCGCCAGGTCGCCCGCTGCTGCCGCCAACATCGCCACGAAGGTGTCCAGGGCGAGGGTGCAAGCCTCGCAAGTTTCCGACAGTCCCGACTGCAAGATTAGCGGCGTGGCGTCGTCGGCCGTTGCCACGGCTGCCGCGATCTCTCGATCTGCCTGCGCGCGGCCGCAACTGGAAAGGAACTCATAGAGCAGCGGCATGCTGCTGCCGGAGCAAGCGCGCTCCAGGCTCACATGGCCGAATCGCTCGCGCAGAAACACCAGATACTCGGTCTGCAGCTCGCCGTTGGGGGCGAAGTCGGTATGGCCGGCCTCTGACGCAACGGCAACGGCTCCGGCGGCGGTGCGCACCAGGATTGCCTCGCCGATTCCGGTACCCGGGGCGACGACCCCGATCACGCCGTCCGGAGACCGCGGCACATCGTGCAATAGCTCGACCTCGCCGTCGTTCAGGTAGGGCACGAATGTCGCGGTCGCTTCGAGATCGTTCATCAGTGCCAGGGGGCCGTCGACTGCCGCCGCGAGCGGCGCGTGCTCGATGTCCCACGGTAGCGTGGAGCCCGGAGTGTGGTCACCACCGACCGGGCCGGCGACCGCCAACATGCCCCCGTCGACGCGCTGCCCGTCGAGGAAGTCACCGACCAGCGCTTCGGCGCTGGCGTAGGCCGACGTCGTCACGCTCTCGGCTCGCACCGGAGCCCGCGGCCCCCCCTCGCGGGTGAACAAGCCCAGCAGGCTCTTGGTTCCGCCGATGTCTGCGGCCAGATAGATTTCCATCACGCGATCGGATTCTAGCGAACCCGGGCACCGGGCGAGCTGCGATCGTCGATCTTCGGAAAGGTATCCTTGCTGTCCGGGCCTTTTGCCCGGGCTCCTCCGCCCCTGGCCGGTTGCATGCATCGAAGCCCCGAATACGACGTCGTGATCATCGGCAGCGGCTTTGGGGGCGCCTGTACCGCCGCTGCGCTGGTGCGAGCCGGCAAGCGCGTGCTCATGCTCGAGCGTGGCGATTGGGTGCAGCGCGGTCCGCACAACTGGGAGCCCGACGGGTCGCTCGATCTGACGCCGTACTACTCCAAGGAAACGCCGTATGACGTGGCGCCCGGGAGTGACACCACCGCGTCGCTGCTGGATCGGCTGGTGACCGGGCGTACGAAGACCAAGGAGGTAGGTGGCTACCATTGCGTCGGCGGCCCGTCGGTGTTCTATGGTGCCGTTTCGTTGCGCCTGCGGGTCGAAGACTTCGAGCCGGCGGCCGAGATCCGTGGGGACTCCGAAGCCGAGTGGCCCTACCGCTACGAGGAGATCGAGCCGTTCTACGCCGCCGCCGAGGACTTGCTCGGCGTAGCCGGGGTTGCCGGGCAGGACCCCACAGAGCCACCGCGCTCTGGGCCGTATGGCGCCGCGCCGGCCGAGTTGTCGGACACGTCGAGGATGATCGGCGATGCGGCCAGGCGCCTCGGCCTGCAGCCGTTCCAGCTTCCGCTGGCGATCAACTACGAGGCCACCGATTCTCGCGCCGGCTGCGTGGCGTGCACCACATGCGACTCGTTTGCCTGCGCCATCGGCGCCAAGAACGATGTCGCCACCCGCGTGCTCCCGCCGTTGCTCGACGAAGGGATGGAGCTGCGCGCCGGCGTCGTGGTCACCCGGCTGGTACGCGACGGCGCGCGAATCCGCGCCGTCGAGTGCGTCGACCGTACGAGCGGCGAAGAGCTGACGTTCCGCGGCCGGCAGATCGTCCTTGCCGCCGGCGCGCTGGCATCACCGCTGTTGCTACTGGCCTCGGAGCTCGAGCGTGTCAACCCGGGCGGAGATGCCGTGGGCCGGTACCTCACACGCCATTCCAACGCCATCGAGTTCGGTCTCTTTCGCAGTCCGGTGAACCCGAAGGAGCAATTCCACAAGCAGATTGGTTTCCACGATTTCTACTTCGGCCATCCCGATGTGAGATCGCCGATCGGCAAGCTCGGCGGAATCCAACAGCTGCAATCTCCGCCCGTGGGCCTGGTCAAGGCACACCTCCCACCCCTCGTAGGGGAGCTGGTGGGCGCGCTGTTGATTCCACGCACAACCGGGCTACTGGTGATGGCGGAGGACGAGCCGCGCGCCGACAATCAGATTCGCGTCGACGGCTCCCGACGCGATCAATTCGGGCTGCCTCGTGCGGTTATCCGGCACGCCTACACGGCGCGCGACCTGGCGGCGCGTGATGCTCTGCTCGGACAGTCGCGGCGCATTTTGCGAGAGGCGGGTGCGGTGTGGACGTACTCGCACTACATCCACACGTTCTCCCACGCTGCCGGTACCGTACGGATGGGAAGTGACCCGGCGACGTCGGTTGTCGATGCCCACGGTCGCTTTCGCGGTGTCGAGAATCTACGCGTCGTCGATGCCAGCGTCATCCCCGCCGGCGGTGGCCTCAACCCCAGCTTGACCATCGCCGCGAACGCACTCAGAGTAGGCGAACATCTTCTCGGCGACCTCTGATTCGCGAGCTGCCGTGCCTTCTACCGACATCCTCAAGCTGGTCTTTTTGGGTTGCGGCGACGTGACCCACAAGCACAGCGCGACGCTGCGGCGCATCGAGGGAGTCGAGCGCTACTACGCCAGCCGTAGCGCCGGACGCGGTGCGACAGTAGCGCGCAACCTGGACGGCAAGGGCGCTTATGACAGCTACGCTGCCGCCCTCGACGACGACGCCCTCGATGTCGCTCTGGTGGCGACCCCGCCCGGGTCGCACCTGGAGCTGACGCTGGCGGCGCTCGAGGCGGGCAAGCACGTCATCGTGGAGAAGCCCCCCTTTCTGCGCAGCACGGATTTCTATGCCGCCGCCAGTGCGGCGCAGTTGGCTGGCCGGCGCGTGTTCGTGGCCGAGAACTACTTTTACAAGCCATTGCTGCGTTGCCTGCGCGAGGTGTTGGCGGACGGCGACATTGGCGAGCCGCTGTTCGTCTTGCTCAACGCCCTCAAGACTCAGCAGGTCGACGATTGGCGCGACGATCCGGATCTGGCGGGCGGCGGGGCGCTGTTCGAGGGCGGCATCCACTGGGTCAACTTTGCCGCCAATCTGGGGCTACCGCTGCGTGCCGTACGCGGTACCCGTCCGGGAGAGGGCGTTGGCCTCGAACGAAGTATGTTGCTGACGCTCGAGTACGAGGGGCCGGCCGGAGCCTTGCTGTACTCCTGGGAGGTTCCATCGTTGTTCAAGGGCCTGCGCATCTCGCGAATCTGGGGTCGCGAGGGCAGCATCACCTTCGAGTCCAACGGCCTGTTTGTCATCGTCCGCGGCCGGCGCCGGCGAGCGCTGTTTCCAGGACTTCGCGACATTTCCGGCTACCGCGCCATGTTCGAGGATTTCCTTGACGCCATCCGTAGCGGCACGGACCCGGCGTTCGATCTCGAAGCGGCTCGCCGCGACCTCGAGCTCGTGGAACAGGCCTACGAGACGCTGGCCTAAAGCCTCCCGGCCCTGATCGCGTGGCTCGACGGAAGGAAGCCATGCATGGTGGTACATTTCCCACCGAGATGTGCTCATCAGGCGGCATCGGCAAGATTGTGCAGCCGGGTGAGCGAAACGCAGGAATGAGCTAGAGAGTCGAGGCCGCGCTCATGTCGAATGCTGACCACATCCCGACGGATAGAGAACGGGAGTTTCTCGCCGCTGTCGAGAGCCCTCGCTACGACCGCCAGACGGTCAATGGGCTCAGTCCGTTCCTGGGTGATCGCGTGCCCGACGACATGCGCGACTTCTACTCGCCGGACGAGCTGGCCACGCTCGGTGAGCTCAAGGGCACAGAACGCGACGTCGAGGCGCGGATGCCGGTGAAGGTGACGCGCCATTACTTCACGTTGGCGCAGGACAGTCCCCGCTTGCGACGGTTGGTGAAGGCAAGCCCGGATGAGACGCGGAGTCTGGCTGGCTCCGAGGATCCTGGGTTTCAGATGGATTTCAGCCCCGTCGAGGGTCTGCTGCACAAGTACGAGATGGGTCTGCTGTACGTCACGTCGACCTGCTCAGCGCATTGTCGATTCTGCTATCGCGAGGAGTTGATCAGCCGCAAGGAGGTCGAGCGACAGGACGGTACTGTCGCCAGCAAGGGGCTCGCGCAGATCAACGACGTGGTCAGCTACGTGCGGTCCCACAATCGGCTCGTCGAAGACAACGGCGGGCGGCATCCAGAGTCCGGCCGTGAGCGGCTGCGCGAGATCCTGTTGTCCGGCGGCGATCCGATGGTGTTGCCGAACGGTAAGATCGCCGCATGGTTGGCGGCTCTCGCCGAGGCCGGCATCGAGGCCATCCGTCTCGGCACGAAGGAGCTGGCGTTCTTCCCCGATCGCTTCGACGAGACCTTCTTCTCCATGCTCGATGCGTTCCACGACACGTATCCCGACGTCGGCCTTCGGGTGATGGTGCATTTCAATCACCCCGACGAGTTCCTCGCCAGGGACGATGACGGGAGCTATCTCGAGAATCCGAACGGGTCGCTCAAGTGGATCGACTCGACGAGGCGAGCTCTGCAGGGCCTGACATCGCGGGGATGGGTGACTGTCGAGAATCAGTCCCCGATCATCAAAGGCATCAACGACGACCCCGATGCGCTGCGCATCATGCAGCGGGCACTGAAGCGTGTCGGCGCCGAGAACCACTATTTCTTCTGCGGTCGCGACATCGTTGCCCACGAGGCGTTCAATGTGCCGATTGAAACCGCCTGGCAGACGTTGAATGAATCGCAGAAGGGATTGTCAGGTGTCGAGACGCGCGCCCGTCTCTCGATTACGCACTACAAGGGCAAGACCGAGGTGGCGGCGGTCACGAATGGACCGATCCCGGGCGTCCCGGGTACGGAGAGCGGCGTGGTGATCTTCAAGATCTTGCGCAATGCTGCCAGCGCGCCGGAGCGCGGAAAGGTATGCATCGTCGGGCGCAATCCCGACGCGATTTGGTTCGACGGCTACGCCGACCGCGTCATTTACGACGAGGCAGGGCTCTTCGACTACGCGCGGATGCGCACCCTCAGGACGCCGGCGCCGTCCGCGGTCGCCGCGGTCGCCGGTTCCTAGACGAAGCGGCACACGGGCGCCCGCTTCCGTTGGTCAGCGCCAACACGCCAAGGGACTCGGGCGGGAGTTCAAGGATGAACAGTCAGGTGGTGATCGTCTCAGGGCCGACCGTGGACGTTGCGGCTTGAGCCAGCCCGAGGTTTTCTCCGCCAGCGCCTCGCTGTATCAGCGCGCGCTCGAGGTCTTGCCGGGTGGTGTGAGCCGCAACACGGTGCTGCTAGAGCACCTTCTCGACCAGCGCCTGATCATGATCAACACGTGCTCGGCGGCCATTTCAACCGCGATGGGCATATCGGAGATCGAGTTGCTTGTCTCGGCGATGAAGAGTGGATTCGAGAAGCTCACTCGGGCCCGGTAGCTCATGACCCCAGGATCCAAAGAATGAACGACGTGTACGCCATGCTCATCGGTTTTGCCTCCGGCATCCACACCTCGACATGGGGGATGTACAAGGACGCTCCGCACGAGGGCTTCACCTGGCCGAAGTACCTACGCAGCACCGTCATCGGAGTGCTGGTGGCGTTGGTGCTGAATCGCGTGCTGCAGCTCGACCTGACGATGGCCTCCAACGTTGCGGTGTTCTTCGGTGCCACCTATGTCGGCGAGCGGGCCCTTCTGGAGTTCTGGAAGACGTTCCTGCGCGTCGAGGACCAGTCGAAGTACTTCATCCCCATGCAGTTCGCCGTTCTTGGCAAGGTGGTAGAGAACCGGGCCATCCAGCTGTTCGTAGCGGCGGCCTACGCCGCTACCTGCATCTTCATCGGTTACTCGATCTGGCGCTTTCAGCAGGCTGAGCCGAATCTGAGTCCGCTGCTCGTGGTGGCCACGATCGGCGCCGCCGGCGGTTGGATTTCGGCCTTTGGCGGCGCCTGGAAGGACGCTCCCAAAGAGGGCTTCGAGATCCTCAAGTTCTTTCGCAGCCCGCTGCTTGCCGCCGCCTGGGCGTACCTATTGGCACACTTCACAGGCAACTATCTGCTGATCGCTGCCTGCGCTCTTGGCTACACCATCGCCACCACCGAGACCTACAAGACGTTCTTCTTCCCCAGCAAACAGCGCGGCAAGTTCGCCGGCATGCCGATCTCGCATCCTGAGTGGATGGCTCGCCGCTACTACTTCGTGCCCTTGTACGTGGCGGTTTGGGTCGGCGTCATCGTGACGTTCGTCGTGGCGTTCAATGGCCCCCATCATGGATTGCTGGGCTAGGGCAGGGCTCGCGTCGGGAGAGCATTCCGGGGATGGGCTCAGGTAGCGGCGATCGACCGCTGCGTAGAGACCGCCGGTGTGCCGTGTTGCCTGTGCGTCCCGGGTCGATCTCAGAACTCGTACGCCAGCCGCGTGTAGTAGAAGCCGCCGTTGAAGCCGAAGGGTGCGGTGCGGCAAGGATAGACGAAGACACCGCCGAAAGAGATCTCCGGACGGTTCTCGTCGGGGAAGGTAATGGAAGATGTTGTTTGCTCCGACCGATATGTTGAGGCCTGAGCGCAATGGGTGCGTGAACTCCAGGTCCACCAGCCACTTGGCGGCGAAGATCTGATCGAGGGCCGGGTTGCCGGCGCTCTCCACCGTCTTGACCGAGCCGAAGCGGTTCGCTCGCACGACCGCGACAATCTCCGGGTGCGTGTAGCGTGCCGATAGCTGGTAGTGGCTGCGCGGCTGCGCACTTTCGATTCGCTCGCGCTCGATGCGGTTGAACAGCGTGGCTCCCAGACCGCTCAAGGCAGGGGGGGTGCGAACGTTGCCGACGACCCGGGTGCGGTTCCAGTTCGCCGCGCCGGTCAGGTGTAGGCTGCCTTCGCGGCCGATCTGGTCGAACCATGCCACTACGAGGTCGGCGCCGACGGTCTCGGTGTCGATGGCATTGCTGAAGAACTGAGCCGCGTTTACGCCGAAAGGCTGCAGGATGGAGCGAATTGGCCCGGCGGGATCGGTCTCCGACTGGAACTGGCCGGAGACCACGATGCGGTCTTCGATGCCGATGAAGAACACATCGCCGGTCAGCGACCAGTTCGATGCCGGGCGAGCGACGAACCCGAGGCTCATGTTTCGCGCCGTCTCCTCACGCAGAGAGGGCACCCCGAAGGCGTTGGTTACCTCGCCGCCGTTGGCGAAGGTGCCGACCTCGAAGGGCACGAGCTCACCGGTAGCGTCGCTGAACACGAACTGAGTGCTGGTGTTGTTGAAATGGGCCTGGTGCAACGATGGTGCGCGAAATCCGCTGCTAACCGAGCCGCGCAGCGCGAAGGTGTCTGTCAGCTCCCAGCGTGCGGCGACCTTGCCACTCAGGAAAGAGCCGAAGTCGGTGTAGTCCTCAAACCTCACCGCCGTGGCAAGCAGCAGGTCGTCGCGCAGACGGGTTTCCAGATCGACATATGCGCCGACGGCGGTGCGTGACTGATCGATCTCGTTGTTGGGGCGAAAACCGGAGAATACCTGAATTCCCGGGGCCGCCTGGCCGCCGAACTGATCCGGGAAGCCGCCGTCGATCCACGAGGCCCTCTCGCCAGCCTCGATCTGGTAGTTGTCGCGCCGAATCTCGGCACCGACGGCCAGCTGCACCGGGTGCTGCAGGCCCCAGTCGACGTCGGTGAAGGCGTCGACATTGAAGGTGGTCTGGCGGAAGTTGAGCGTGCCGGCCCGCGCCGAGGTGGGGCTCGAGGGTCCTATCGACACGTTGTTGGAGTTGTTGATGATGAATTCGAATGAGTTGGAGCCGCTGGTGAGACTAGTGTCGAGGCTCCAGCCGCCGAGCACCGCACGGTAGCCCACCGACCCCGATAGGTCGTCGACCTCGGTATTGATGAGCGGCAGAAACCCATCCGGGTGGATTTCCGGGCGCGTGCGCGCATCCAACGCACGCCGATAGAAGCCGGCGGATTCTCCCTTGCGGCCGGAGTATCCGCCAAAGAAGGAGAACGTGCCGGTGTCGCCGACGCCCGTCTCGGCGTTGGCCCACAGCGTCAAGTTCTCCGAGTCGGCGTCGCCGTAGCGATGGTTGAGGGGCTCGAAGCTGGCCTCGCGCGGATCCGCAGAGCCGTCCGCAAGTGGCAGATACTGCTGCCGCTGGTCGAATCCAGCGCGGTTGGCATTGCCGCGGTTGCGATAGTCGCCCGTGAGGTTCAGGAAGCCACGGCTGCCCAGCTTCAGTCCATGGTTCACCGAGGCCTGAACGAGCTCGCCGTCGCTACGATACATCTGTCCCAGATTGAGCTTCACCTGTGTCCCGGAAGGCCGCTCCTTGAGGACTATGTTCATCACTCCGGCGATAGCATCGGAGCCGTGCTGTGCCGCGGCACCGTCGCGGAGGATCTCGACGCGCTCGATGGCCGCCGCCGGGATGGTGTTGAGATCGACACCGGCGGATCCGCGTCCGACGGAGCCGTTCACGTGCACCAGTGCGCTCATATGGCGCCGCTTGCCGTTGACCAGCACCAGCGTCTGATCCGGCCCCAGTCCGCGTAGCGTCGATGGCCGTACAACGTCGGTTCCGTCGCTGATCGTCGACGTCGAGAAGTTGAACGACGGCGCCAGAAACTGAATCATGCGGCTGGTTTCGGATTGCCCGGTGCGCTCGAGCTCCGCAGTGTCGAGGACGTCCACCGGCACCGGCGTCTCCAGCACCGTACGCTCGGCGCGCGACCCAATGACGACCACGTCTTCGCCAAGTGTCGGTCGCAGCGCGAACATCACGACGTCAACCCGCAGGCTCTCTCCCTGACCGAGCACAACCCGCCGCTCTACGGACAAGAAGTTCTCCCGGGAAACACGGAGGGTGTACACGCCGGGGGCCGCCGACCGCCGAAAGCGCCCGTCGGCCCCTGTTTCGACCGAAGCCCCGGTCTCGACGATCTCGATCTTGACGGTCTCGAGCGGTGCTTGGGTGAAGCCGTTGACCACGCGGCCGTGGATCTCCGCCTGCTGGGGTGCGGCAGCCAGGACCGATGGAATCAGCAGCACGATGCTCGTTAGCGCGAGGATTGCTGGCTGCCGGTGTCTACGCATGGTGGGCCTCTCTAACAGGTGGGCGATCCGTGCGAATGAAACGATCGGGGAGGCCGCACCTGCGAAGCTTAGCAGGGTGCTGGCGCCGCGTCTGGCACGGCTGACTGCCTCTCTCGATGGCGGCGCATGGCGTCCCGAGAGAGACAGGTACGGGCCGGCGCCGTATCATGCGCTCGATGGCGGCTTTCGCTGCAAGACGAACCAGAGTTCCCAGTCGATGATTTGACCTTTCGATGCGCAAGCTCTTACTACCCCTACTTGCTGTTCTCCTGGGCGTGGCGCCGCCGGCCGCTCGCCTGATCTCCCTGACGGCTGTGCCGCAAGGGCCCACCGCTGACGCTGCGGCGGAGTCCCGTTTCCTCAGTCGCATACGCAGGCTCACCTATGAAGGTGTGCGCGCTGGCGAGGGGTACTACTCGTACGACGGCACCAAGATGGTGCTGCAGAGCGAGCGAGAGGCGGATAATCCCTTCTATCAGATCTACCAACTGGATCTCACCACCGGCGAGACGCAGCGCGTCTCGTCCGGTGTGGGCAAGACGACCTGTGCCTTCATTCATCCCGTAACAGGCGAAGTGGAGTACGCCTCTACGCACCTCGACCCCGACTCGAAGCGTTACCAGCAGGAAGAATTCGACATGCGTGCCTCGGGGCAGGAGCGGCGTTATGCCTGGGACTACGACCCGGCGATGGACATCTTCGTGACCGACCCGGCCACCGGCGAGACGCGCCAACTGACCGAAGCACGAGGCTACGATGCCGAGGGTAGCTACTCCCCCGACGGCGAGTGGATCGTTTTCTCGTCGAACCGGAACGCTTACGCGCGCCAGCTGACGAGCCAGGAGCAAAGTCTCCTGGAGGTCGATCCCGCCTACTTCGCCGATCTTTGGATCATGCGCGCCGACGGCACTGACCAGCGGCAAATCACCGATGTGCCCGGGTACGACGGCGGGCCTTTCTTCTTTCACGATGGCTCACGCATCATCTGGCGACGCTTCCATCCGTCGGGTTTGCGGGCCGACGTGTACTCGGCCAATCCTGATGGAACCGATGAGCGCCGACTCACCGATTTCGGCGCGATGAGTTGGGCGCCATACGTGCACCCCTCGCGGCAGTATGTGTTCTTTGCGTCGAACAAGCTCGGCTTCGAGAACTTCGAGGTGTTCATGGTCGACATTGCCGGCGACAAGGAGCCCGTCAGGGTGACCTACTCGGACCGTTTCGATGGCTTGCCGGTGCCGGCCCCTGACGGCGAGACGCTGTCATGGACCTCCCAGCGTCACGGCGAGGAGGGCTCGCAGATCTTCGTTGCGCAGTGGAGCCACGAGGCCGCGCTGGCGGCGCTGGCGGCGGCTCCGTCGCGGATACGCAACTCCGAGGAAAGCGGCCAGTGACCAGCGGCCGCCGCTCGCGCATGCAACTGGAAGCCGTTGCGGCGTCGCTGACGATATTGCTGCTTCTGCAGGGAGCCTCGATGGTTGCCCACGGGCAGCAATCCCTGAGCGGCGAAGCTGCTATCCACGATCACGTGGAGTTTCTCGCATCTGAAACGTTGGAAGGGCGGTTGACGGGTACGGCAGGGGCCTCGCGGGCCGCCGACTATTTGGTCGAGCAGCTGCAGAAGCTCGGAGCGAGGCCGCTGCCGGGCGCAGCCGGCTATCGCTTGCCGTTCGAGTTCACTGCCGGGATCACCGATGCTGGCAGCCGGTTGAGCATCGCGGGTCGGGAGTTCTCGGCGGGCGAGGGCAGGGTGCAGGCGCTGTCTTTCTCGGAGAACGCCACTGCTGCGGCCGAGCTGGTATTCGCCGGCTACGGCCTTTCGATTCCCGAGAGCCAGGGCTACTCCTATGACAGCTACTTCGGGCTCGATGTCACCGACAAGATTGTCGTCGTGCTGCGTTATATCCCCGAGGACGTGGATCCAGAGACACGGGTGATCCTGTCGCGATACTCGGGGTTGCGCTACAAGGCGCTGCAGGCGCGTGAGCGGGGTGCCAAGGGGTTGCTGGTGGTGACTGGGCCGCGCTCTCCGAACGCCGGTGGCCTTGTGAGGATGGCCTTCGATACCGCGACGGCCAGCTCCGGAATTGTCGCTGCGAGCGTCGACGGCGGTGTGAGCGAGGCTATCTTCGCAGCGATCGACCGGGATCTCGACGAAGTGCAGGCAGAGCTCGACACCGGCAATCCGCACGTCGGCGGCTTCGAGCTCGGTGTAGCCGCCGAGCTCAGCGTCAGCGTTCATCGCGAGCGCGGCGAGGGCAACAATGTGGTCGGCTATCTTCCCGCGTCTGGCTCGCTGGACGGTGTGGACCGTCCTTGGGTAGTGCTCGGCGCTCACTATGATCATCTCGGCCGCGGCATGGGCGGCAACTCGCTCGCCGGAAAGGACGAGGTCGGCGAGGTGCACAACGGCGCCGACGACAACGCCTCCGGCGTAGCCGCGGTACTGGCTGCCGGCGCGCGGCTGGACGGCATGTCCCATGCGCGCAATGTGGTGCTGGCCTTCTGGTCGGGCGAGGAGCTCGGCACCGTTGGCTCGCTCGACTTCGTGCGTGGCGGGAATCTGTCGATGGAACAGGTTGCGGCCAACCTCAACTTCGACATGGTAGGCCGTTCCCGAAACAACCAGCTGGTATTGCAGGCGGTCGGTAGCAGCGCCGCGTGGCCAGGCTTGATCGAGCGCAGCAACGTGGTTGTGGGCTTCGATATCAAGATAGACGACAATCCGTATCTGCCGACGGACTCCAGCTCGTTCAACCAGGCGCGGGTGCCGACGCTGGCGTTCTTTACCGATGTGCACACCGACTACCACCGACCCAGCGATGACGCCGAGCTGCTCAACATCGAAGATCTCACTCGCGTCGCGCACCTCGGTGCGCTGGTAGCGCACAAGGTGAGCAATCTGGATGTCGCGCCGCAGTTTGTCGCCGTGCAACAGGCCCGTGGCACGCAGCAGGGCAGTCGCGACACCGTGAGGGCATTCACCGGCACGATCCCCGACTATGCCTCGGATATCGAGGGATTGCTGCTCGGTGGAGTGATCGATGGCGGTCCGGCCGAGGAGGCCGGGCTACGCGCCGGCGATGTGATCATCGAGTTCGGTGGCCAGACCATTGCCAACATCTACGATTACACCTATGCGCTTGACGCGGTGAAGATTGACGAGCCGCTCGAGATCGTGTTCATGCGCGACGGCGAGCGCTACGAGACCACGCTGACGCCGCGAGCGCGTAGCTGATGATCGATACGCGCTACCTCGTCGATCGACTCAGTACCTACGTCGCCACGCCATCGATTAATCCGGCCTTTGACTCGACCGGCGCCGAGGGTCCTCTCGCGGCGATCATCGCCGCTGATCTGGAGAACCTGGGTATCGTCCCGCAGATGATCGAGCCGGAGCCCGGCCGCACCTCGGTGGTCGGCGTGCTGCCGGGTACCGGCGGTGGCCAGTCTCTGATGCTTTACGCCCATCTCGACACGGTCGGGGTCGAAGGAATGGAGGAGCCGTTCGACCCGGTCGTCCGGGACGGGCGTCTGTATGGTCGAGGTGCCTACGACATGAAGGCGGGCCTCGCCGCTTGTATCGCCGCCGCCAAGGCGTTGCGCGACATAGACCGCCAGACAGCGGGTGACGTTCTGGTGGTGGCAGTGGCCGACGAGGAGGAAGCCAGCGTTGGCATGCGAGCGGTGCTCGAGCGATTTCACGCTGATGCCGCCATCGTCACCGAGCCCACCGAGCTGCAGCTGTGCCTGGCCCACAAGGGATTCGCCTGGGTCGAGGTCGAGATGCCCGGCGCCGCCGCTCATGGCAGCCTCTTCCAACACGGTGTCGACGCCAACCTGCGCATGGGTCAGCTGTTGTCGCAGGTGGCTGGACTCGAGCAAGAGATCCGCCGGCGACCACCACACCCGGTGCTAGGACCCGGATCGATGCACGTCGCGCGCCTCGAGGGCGGCACGGCTTGGAGCACGTATGCAGCGCGCTCGGTCGCACAGATCGAGCGCCGGCTGCTGCCGGGAGAGGACGGAGGGCGGGCAGTGCGTGACATCGAGAAGCTGGTTGGCGAGTGCCAGGCACTTGCACCTGAGTTGATGGCACGGGTTCGCTTGGTGCTCGAGCGGCCGGCCTTTGAGGCTCGAGCCGACTCCAAGATTGTCTCGGTCGTCTCGAACGCGGCGCTCGGCGTCCTAGGTGACGCTCCGAACCGGCTCGGCTTTCCCTACTGGATGGATGCGGCCTTTCTCGCCGCGGCCGGTATCGATACAGCGGTGTTCGGTCACGCGGGCAACGGCGCGCACGCCGCAGTCGAGTGGGTCGACCTGGACTCGGTAGAGAAGTTGAGCGCCACGCTAGCCCAAGCTGCGCTCGCCTACTGTGCCTAGTGTCCTGTACAGCGTACTAACGTTGCTGTTTGGTCGGAGGCGCTTCCGTGCTGTAGTTGACCACGGTATCGATGATGCCGAGCTCGACGCGCCGATTGCGTGCCCGGGCGGCCTCGCTGACGCCCTCGACAAGCGGCTGCGTCTTGCCGAGGCCTCTCATGGAGAGGATCTCGGTATCGAGCCCGGCCGAAGCCAGGTAGTCGAAGACCGCGCGGGCGCGTCGCTCCGATAGCTTCTGGTTGTAGTCCAGCGTGCCGACATCGTCGGTGTGGCCGAAGACCTGAATCCGGTAGCCGGTCGAAGTCATCAACACACCGACGACACGGCTCAGCAATTCGCGGTCCGCGGGCTTGAGATCAGCCTTGTCGAAGTCGAAGTTGATGGTGTCCTCGCCCAGGTTCATGACCAGACCGAGCACCGTGCGCTGGGTGTCGGCGATTCGACCGAGTGCGTCCTGGAGGCGCGACATCTCGGCGTCGCGCCGAGCACGAATCTGGTCGGCTTCAGCGCGGGCCTGTCGCGCCGCGCCCTCGGCCACGTAGGCGCGCTGGTGCGCAAACTCTGCCTCACCCTCTGCCGCCAGCTGCGCCTGCTCGGCCAAGGTACGTGCTTCGGTCTCCTGGGCAGTGCGTTCTTTGGCTTCCCCTACCAGTACGCCGGCGGCAGCCGCAGCCAGCTCCGCTTCGCGAGCACGCCGAGTCGCCTGGGTCGCCCGCTCGCGGGCCTCGCCGACCTCGTCGCCGAGCGTGGCCATCTGGCGTTCTACCTCCTGCATGCGCAGGAAAGCGAACACCACTAGGCCCGCCAATAGCACGACGAGCACCGCGATCGTCCACAGCCGCGGAGTCTTCGGTTCCTTCGGGCTGTATTGCTCGTCGTATGCGTTGTCGGTCAAGCACCCACCTCCTGTCGAGCTGCGCCGCGCCGAACCCCTGGACCTTAAATATACCGCCCCGGGCCGTGCCCGAGCACGGCACGACCGTGGCGGAGTCGGCGACAATCATGGGGCGCGCGATGGGCGAGGATGGGGCCACCCGATGGTGGCTGGTACCATGGAGACTCCGTCTCCCCGCGCGGAGCTCTCATGGTTCGACGCACCGTCGTGCTCACCCCACCCAACACCCTACTCGGCCGTCTGGTCTGGGCGCTGGCTACCATCGTGGTGATGGCGCTCGGCTTCTTCATGCTCACCGCGGGACTCGTCGTGGTGCTGGCGCTGACCGCGGCGGCGGCGCTGCGTATCTGGTGGCGCGGTCGGCACGAGCGGCGGCCTGTGGAAACCCTCTCCGGTGACCTGCTCGAGGTCGAATACACCGTCGAGCCCGACGACCCGGTGGTGCTGCCGCCCGGTCTGGGCCGACGCTGAATCGAATCGCGGTGGTGAGATCGATGCGACGCGGCATCGCTGGGGTGGTCGGGCTCCGCTACTGAGCGGCACAGATCGCTAGCCGGCCGGCTCCAGGAGCACCGTATCGATCATCGCGCCCTCGAGGACTTCATCGACCACGCTCATGCCGTCGATCACCTCGCCGATGATCGTGTAGCCGAAGTCGAGACGGACGTTGTCGATCAGGTTGACGAAGATCTGGGCGTCGCCCGTATCGCGTCCCCTCGTGGAGATGCCTACCGTCCCGCGTAGGTGCGAGCGGTCGGTAATCTCATCGCGTGTGAAGGGTCCGTCGCCGGCGAACTCGTTGGCGCCTGGACTGCCCCCTTGGATTACGAAGTTGGGTACCACTCGGTGAAATGTCAGCCCATTGAAGTAACCGTCGCGGGCCAACCGGACGAAGCGCGCCGCATTGGAGGGCGCCTCGAACGGGGTCAGGCGTAGCGTGAACTCACCGCCGCCACGCATGGACACCACGGCGAGCATGGCGTCGATCTCCCGCAGCTCTGCCGCGCCCGGGAAAGGGGAGTGCGGAAGCGGCCGCGGCAGGGGCGGCGGTCGGGTGCCTGTCCAGCGCTCGATAACGTCGGCTGCCGTGGCGGCGATGACGGGATCGAAGTCTCGGAGGTAGGGCCTGACGGCGTTTGCGTTGCCTGCGGAGCCCGAGCTGCCGATCGCCTCCAACAGCGCCCGACGGGGATCCCGTGAAGTCTCGCGCTCGTGCGCGGTGATCCGCTCGAGCGCCGCGAGCAGCTGCTCGGTGGCCTGTGTCGCGTTTGCCAGCGCTGCGGCTGCGGCCATCAGCAGCTGTCCATCATCGCTCTCGAGCGCGGCAACGTAGAGATCGTCGCCGGCGTTCCCAGCAGCGCTGCTCAGCCCCAGAATCGCGGCTGACGCGACGTTGGCATGGTCGTCGGCTGCCAGATGGCGGAGTAGATCGACCCAACCAGACGCCGTCGCGGCGCGGGCAGCATACATGCGCACCTGCCATATCGGATGACGGCTGGCAGATTCGGCGTGTGGTCGGGCGAGTGCCGGATCCATGCTCGTCAGCGCCACCAGGGCATGGGCCGGCTCATACCAGTCGAGCTCGTCGGCCATCGCAATCTGGCTGGCGATCCGGCTCAGAGTCGTCCGCGCGCCATTACAGCCAACGAGCCCGTCAATCGCCAGAAGCCGTACGGTCGCAGCCCCGTCCCTGAGTCCAGCGAGCAATCGCGAGCAGGCGCCACGCTCGGGCACCCTGCCGCCCAGCGCTCGCAGGAGCTCGTAGCGAACGCGTGCCTCGGAGTCCTGCAGCGCGCCGGCGACGAGCGGCGATCCGTACTCGAGCGTCGAACCGATGACGCCGGCTGCCAGGCGACGTACGCCGATGAATGGGTCGCGCTGCAGCGCCAACAACAGCTCGTCGGGGAACTCGGCAGCCGCGTTAGCCATCGCCGCGACCGCCAGGAATCGCACGACTGCCCTCTCCGAGTCGTTGGCGTTGTCGCGTCCGAGGCCTGTGAGCGCAGCCAATGAATCAAGGGTCTCGGGTTGGGCGACCAGGTCGTCGCGCAGCCGGAACAAGGCCTCCAAGCCTCGCGCCACGCCGAGAAGGCGCGCGCCCCGTCCACCGTTCTCCGGTTGCTCCACCGCGGCGAGGAGCGCCAGCTCTTCTTCGGCGCTGCCGAGCAGGGCGGCCTCGGCATCACGTGCCGCGTTGTCGTCCGCGTAACGCAACCGGCCGATCGATGTCGCGGCGGCGCCGGCGACGGCCGCATCGGGGTCGCTGCCCATGGCGGTGCGCAGCGGGTCGAGCCCGGCGTCCCCCGCGCTCCTGCTCAGAGCTTGAGCAACCGCAGTCGCTGCAGTGGCGCGCACCGAGGGGTCAGGATCGCCGAGCAGCGGCAGAATGTCGGGTAGGAGGTCGGCGCGCTCGAGACGGCCGAGAGCTCGGGCGGCGGCGCGTCGCATGGAGCTTTCCTGCGCGCTGGACTCGGCGCGCAGGATCGATAGATCGGTGTCGGACGTCCCGCGCCGATCCTCCGCCAGCATCAGCCGGTCGAGGCGCGATCGCGAGGGACCTTCCTGACATAGACTCGACGCAGTCGCCAGGACCATGACGAGCAGTAGCTGAAGGCGCATGGCAGCGATTATGGAGGGCAGCGATTCAACGAGCCAGTCGGTCGCAGGTGCTCGCTCGACGATTATCCGAGCGCCGCGGCGAGCTCCCGCACCGCCGCACCGGGATCGTCGGCGCCGAACACCGAGCTGACGACGGCGACGCCCGCCGCTCCGGCCTGTAGACACTCGCCGACCCGCGCGGTGTCGACCCCTCCGAGCGCCAGGATCGGTAGGTCCACCGCCTCGACCAGTTCGCGCAGCGTCTCGACACCGCGTCCGGAGCCGGGCTTGGAGCCCGGGTCGAATACCGGTGCGAAGACCCCGAACTCGGCGCCCGCAACCGCTGCATGCCACGCCGCGTCGGCTGAATGGATCGATGCGGCGCGGCGAAACCCCACGGGCACGGGCTGTGGCCGAGTCGGGATGGCGCTCTCAGGCCAGTGAACTGCCCGCGTCCGAACGCTCGCAGCATCGATGCCGGCGCCGTTGATGAACACCGGTACCGGGCGGTTGGAGAGTCGATCGAGGGCGGCCTCGAGCATCGCATCGCGCGCCGCCCCACTGAGCTCCTTGGCGCGCAGCTGGAGGGCCGCCGGAAAGCGATCCGGCAGCGCCTCGACCGCGGTGTCGATGAGGTCGAGCCAGCGCTCCGTATCGCCGCAATACTCGTGATCGGCGATCAGGTAAAGACGTGGCGTGTCGGGCCCGCCTATTGCCAAGGGGTGCCTTTGAGGGGTGTCGATGGCTCCGCATGGTGCTTTTGCGGCATGCGACGCGCACGAAATGCGTCGCGCCCGGCCGCTGCCGCGGACTGCACTGCCTGCGCCATCAACACCGGGTCACCGGCGCGGGCGACCGCGGAGTTCACTAGCACGGCATCGCAGCCAAGCTCGAAAACGATGGCGACGTCGGAGGCGGTGCCCAGACCGGCGTCGACGATCACAGGCACGCCGGCACGTTCCTTGATCAGGCTCAGGTTGTGCGGGTTGCGGACCCCCAAGCCGGAGCCGATCGGTGCTGCCAACGGCATGACCGCCGCACAGCCGATGTCCTCGAGCCGAAGCGCCAACACCGGATCATCGTTGGTGTAGGGAAGTACGACGAACCCGTCGCGTACCAGGTCGTCGGCCGCCTGTAGCAGCCCCGCGGCGTCCGGAAGCAGGGTCTGGTCATCGGCGATTACCTCGAGCTTGACCAACTCGGTACCGATGGCTTCACGGCCGAGTTGGGCTGTCAGGACGGCATCCTTGGCGGTGTAGCAACCGGCCGTGTTGGGGAGGACATGAACGCCGGCGCGGCGCAGCAGCTCGTACAACGACTCGCCCTCTGCTCCAGGGCTGACTCGGCGCAGCGCCACGGTGACCATTTCGGTGCGCGAAGCGGCGAGGCAATCGAGCATGACTTGGTTGCTCGGGTACCTGGCCGATCCCAGTAGCACGCGCGAGTGCAGCTCCAACTCGCCTATCTGCAGGTTGTCGTCGTTCACCTCACCCTCCATGGAAAGGGGCGATGATCTCGATATCGTCGCCTTCCTTCACCCGCACTTCGCTCCACTCCTTGCGCGGTAGCACCGCGCGGTTGATGGCCACCGCGACAGCCTTGGCATCAGCGGTGACCTCGCTCACCAAGGCGCCGACGCTCATTCCCGGGCTCACCTCCCGCTCGGCTCCGTTAACTCTGGCCCGCAATCGTATCCTCCCCGACGCCCGCGGGCGCGAAACGTCCGGGCTCCAGGCCCCGCAGCAGCTCGGGGTTCTGGCCGTCGATCAGATCGGCCAGCAGGGCAGCGGTTGCCGGGGCCAACAGAATACCGTTGCGGTAGTGACCGGTGGCTACGTATAGGCGGTCGTGCTCGGTGGCGCCGATAGCCGGTAGGTGATCGCGCAATGCGGGACGGAACCCGACGCACACCTCGTCGAGCTCGAGCTCGTATACACCAGGCAGCGCGCGCCAGGCATTGTAGAGAAGGTCCATCATCGGACCTGCTGTCGGGCGGGCGTCGAATCCCTGCTCCTCGCTGCTCGCACCGAGCACCAGGTCGCCGGAGGCGCGGGGGATGATGTACACATCGGGCGTTCGGATGACGTGACGCAGCAGCCGCTCGCCTCGTAGGCGCAATACCTGGCCCTTGACCGGGCGCAGTGGGAGCCTCTCACAGGCTACGGCCGCGTCGCGTGTCCAGGCCCCGGCGGCGACGATCACGTTTTCGGCGCTGATCTCCAGGCGATCGCCGGGAACCTCGACTACGGCCTTCCAGCGCTGGCCCAATTCCAACTCGAGCACCTCCGCCGGCCAAACGAGCGTGCCGCCGCGTGCCTCGATCGCCGCCGCCGTGGCGCGCGCCAAGGCGCGCGGGTCCACCTGTACATCCTCGTTGGCGGCGAATCCGCCAACGACTCCCGGGCTCAGCCTGGGCTCGAGTCGCCTGATCTCTGCGGCGTCGAGCTGCTCGCAATGCAATCCGAGTCGCTGGTGCTCGACGGCGCCGTGCTGCAAGTGCTCGAGGTGATCCTGATCGAGCGCCACGAGCAGGGTTCCGGTGGTGTCGTAGCCGCACTGCAAGCCGGAGTCAGACTCCACGGCGGCCACGAATTCGGCGTAGCGGCTCAGGCTGTCGACCGCGAGCCGGACAATCGACGGCTGCGTCGGCTCCGCCTCGGCGGCACCCGCCAGCATCCCGGCGGCAACGTGGGTGGCGCCTGCACCGAGTCGGGCGCGTTCGACAATCAGCACGCTGCGCCCGTGGCGGATGTTTTCGTAGGCGCTGGCGAGGCCGATGATGCCACCGCCGATCACCAGAACGTCGACGCTCTGCCAGGATTTCATCACACCCTTCGCGTCGCAACCAGACCTGTCAATGCTCGATCTCCGGTTGCCTGCGCACGATACCACTACTGGGGCGGCTGAAGCCTCACTTGAGCTTGCTGCGACTCACCGTCGCGGATGAAGTTCACAGCGACGACCTCGCCCGCCTGTCGAAGCTCCAGGGCCTGCAGCACGTCACCCCAACTGGCGACGCGGTCGTCATCGATGGCAGTGATGATGTCACCCAGTATGATGCGGCCGTTGCGCGCTCGCATGGTGCCACGTAGCCCCGCCGAATCGGCGGCGCCGCCGTCCGTGATGCTCCGTACCACCACTCCCTCGACGCCGAGTCGTCGTCGCGTGTCGATCGCCAGGGGCTCGATACCGAGACTCGGTCGCTGCAGTTGTCCGAAGTTGATCAGATCTCCTACCACCCATCGGACGGTGTCGACGGGGATCGCAAAGCCGACCCCGGCGTAGGCGCCGGAGGGGCTCACGATGGAGGTATTCACTCCGATGAGTCGACCGTCGCTGTCGAGCAGCGGCCCACCCGAGTTGCCCGGGTTGATTGCCGCGTCGGTTTGAATGACGTTGCGGATCTCGGCCCCGGTTACCTGCGAGTTGATCTCGCGACCGAGCGCGCTGATCACACCGGTGGTGAGGGTGGAATCGAGGCCGAACGGGTTGCCGATAGCGTAAACGCTCTGGCCGACGAGCAAGTCGTCGGAGCTGCCCAGCGTGATCGGTGGGAGCTGTCCGGAGGGAGCCTCGATATGGAGCAAGGCAAGATCCTTCTCGGCCGCGTATCCGACCAGCCGGGCATCCCACTGCGACTGATCGGGGAGAGTCACACGCGCCGCAGCAGCTCCCTGAATCACATGCCAGTTGGTAACGATGTGGCCCCGCTGATCCCAGATGAAACCCGACCCCGTGCCCGACTCGATTCGTGTGACGTCGAGCGTCCAGAGATTACGGCGATCGGTGAGCGACGTGATGTAGACGACCGAGGGCGAGGAGCTCTGGAAGAGCTCGATCGTCGACCGCTCGGACGATGCCAGATTGCCCCGTGGCGTTACCTTCTGGGTGCTCTCAGATGGCTGCGCTACCGGTTGGACGGTCGGCTGGGCTTCCGGCTGAGCGGTTCTTGCTGTCCACCCGAGGCCGAGGAAGAATCCCGCTCCGAGCACCAGTCCAAGCAGCATTGGATAAAGGAAGAGCTGCCGTGGTGCGGCCATTTGGTCTCCCATCATCGATCTCTCCAGCTAGCGTCGTCCATCTCGGTTAGCGTAGAAAGGGCTCTCCGCAGGAGACTAGCCCCGATCTCACCCTCTTGCGAAGCCGCGAGCGTTGGCTTGCATCGCACACCAGATACTAGTTAAACAGACTCGGAACCGAGCTTCCTGTTCGAGGCCCTCGCTTGGAAACAATCTCTACTCCTGCAGCGCGGCGGTTAGCGGTCGCGCGGGCCGGACTGTTGAGGCCCGAGCGCACCGGCTTACCGACCCGGGCGGCGGGTCGCGGGCCACGGGCACGCGCCGCGGCCGGTTCGATCATCGGCCGCTTCGGCTACCTGCAACTCGACACCGTTTGCGTGACCGGAGCTCGCAGCCACTCACTGGTTCTGATGTCGCGGCTCGCCGGTGCGTCGCCGGCGCTAGCCGAATCGCTGCTGGGGCCGGGAGAGCCACTGTTCGAGTACTGGGGGCACGAGGCCAGCTGGATACCGATCGAGCTCTATCGGTTCTTCGCGTTTCGCCGGCGCCATTTCAGTGTCCGCCCATGGTGGGGTGACCTCATCGGCGAACATCCGCGCGTCGCGGACGCGATCCTCGACCAGCTTCGCGATCGGGGCCCCCAACGAGGCGGCGACTTCGATCAGGTGTCGAGCCGCGGTGGCTGGTGGCAGCTCAGCGTTGCCAAGAAAGTGCTCTCGAGCCTGTGGTCGCGCGGCGACGTGGCGATTACCCGGCGGGTGAACTTCCAACGCGAGTATGATCTCGCCGAGCGTGTGATTCCTGAGGCGGCGCGCGCCAGGCCGGCGGGGATCGAGGAGTCGATCGACACGCTGCTGCTACGTGCACTGGCGGGCCATGGGTGGGCCACAACCGGCACTCTCGCAGCGACCTGGCGCCTACAGAACTTACGGCCGCAGATTGTCGCTGCATTGCAACGCCTGAGCGAGCGCGGCGAGGTGGCGGAGTGCTGCCTTGGCGGACGCGGTCGCGGCAAGGCGGGGTGGATCCGGCCGGCTGATCTGGACGCCGCTGAAGCGCTCCGATCGAGTCGTCCACGCCGTGACCGCGGCCTGCTGCTGTCGCCGTTCGATCCGCTGTTGTGGGATCGGTCTCGCACCGAGATGTTGTTCGGATTCCGACAGCTGCTGGAGATCTATAAGCCGGCGCCGAAGCGCGAGTTTGGCTACTATTGCCTACCGGTGCTTGCCGGTGATCGCCTGATCGGACGTGTTGACCTCAAGGCGGATCGGGCAAACGGTCAGCTTCGAGTGCTGTCTCAGCACTTCGAGAAAAGCCCCGCTTCGCCTCGAGCACGGCGCGCCGCGGAATCGGCCATGAGTCGACTCAGCGGGTCGTTGGGGCTCAGGCTGTCGCGGACTAATCAGAGCATCACCGGGGATACCTAGGGCTCGATCTTGTCGACGCGGCGCTGGTGACGTTCACCGAACTCGGTCTCCAAGAAAGCCTTGAGAATGGTCTCGGCCATCTGCCGGCCAATCATGCGACCTCCGAGCCACAGCACGTTGGCGTCGTTGTGCTCGCGAGCCATCTCGGCAGTATGGGGGTTGTCGCACATCGCCGCGCGCACGAAGCTGATGCGGTTGGCTACCATGCACATGGCGATGCCAGCACCGTCGACGAGCACGGCACGATCCGCCTTGCCATGGGCTACGGCCCGCGCTGCTGGACGCCCCACGTCGGGGTAGTCGGCCGGTTTGGTGTCGTGGACCCCGTAGTCTTCGATCACGTGCCCCTCCGCCTGTAGGCGGAGCTTGATGTGTTCCTTGAGCTCATACCCGGCGTGGTCGGCAGCGATGGCGATGCGCATGGTCTTCCCGAGGACCCATGGTTCGGACGAGGCTGCTAGAGTAGCCCTGCACCGGCTAGCAGTCGATGCGCCAGGCTTCACCGCGAACGGCCGGCTGCAGATTCGGTTCAAGGGTCACAGGAGAAAAGCGCAAACTCCAATGGAAACACGCCGCGGAAGGTTCAGGTCACAGGGCCAACGCGGGCTGGCTGCTGCCGGCTTGCCCGCCCTTCTTCTAGCGTTGCTACTGGTCGCAGCTTGCGGGCCCGCGCCAACCGATGCGCCCGTCGAGCCCCCGGATACACCCGACGACGCCGTGGGCGACGCTCCCCCGACGCTCGCGGGTGCTCGATCCGAGGATTGGACACTCGCCGACTCGGCGCTGCTCGGCGACAACCCGTGGGCCGGTCATATCGATCGGGTCGACAACCTGCAGGCTACTCTGGGCGATCCGGTGTTTCGGGCCGACTTCTATGACTGGATTCTCGGACCGGCGCCCGAGGCGGCCGGTATGCCCCCGCCGGGGTTCGTATGGGTGCGCAGCTTGGGTGTTGCCGGAGATCGCGCTTCCGCGACCCATTTGTATTGGGGTCAACGGAGAAGCGATGGGCGGGACACCCTCAGCATCGACTTCACGGCTGGGCCGTCGGCGCGTTTCCTGGGTCGCGGTTGGTCGTCGGCGGACAGGCTCCGGGGCAGACGAATGGAACCGCATACTGGAGTGTTCCTGCCGCTGCGACCGGGGCCGGCATACGAGGTTGAGCTCGTGTTTCTGGCAGCTCAGGGTGACCCCGGCGGCGCCTACGCCGAGTGGAACCGGGCCAGCCTTCCGGACGGCGCGTTGCAGTGCGAGACGGAACCATTCGAGACCATTGCCGATGTTCCGGAGTCAGGTCCCTTTCGCTGCCGGCTCACGATACCCGAGGATCGGATTCGTCAACGCGTTGATGCGTTGACCCTCGAGCCGCGGGACGCCGACCTGTGGCTGCGTAGCCTGACAGTACGTCCTCTCGACGACTAGCTATTCGGCTCAAGCGAGCGGTTTGGACCTGGCTCCCATAGCAGCGTAGGATGCCGGGCTTCACAACTGCTCGCCCAGCGGTGCTGGTAGGGGCAACACGAGGAACCGTCGATATGCCTAAGTACGTGATCGAGCGTGAGATACCGGGTGGCGGTGACCTATCGGCCGACGATCTCAGAGGAATCTCACAGAAGTCGTGCGACGTCCTGCGCGGACTGGGCCCGGATATCCAGTGGATCGAGAGCTACGTCACCGACAACAAGGTCTACTGCGTCTACTCGGCCCCGAGCGAGGACTTGATTCGCGAGCACGCCGAACAGGGTGGGTTTCCCGCCAACAGCATTGCCGAGGTTCGCAACGTCATCGACCCGACGACCGCCGAGTAGAGGGAGCCGCGAATCTTCAGCGCGCCGTCAACAGCGAGCTCAGATGATGCGGGTGTCGATGTGAATCGACCCCGATAGGGTGCGCTGCACCGGGCAACGGTCGGACGATCTCCGCCAGGCGCTGCCGTTGGGACCTGTCGAGGTCGCCCTGTAGGTCGACCACTTTGGTGAGCACGTCGATCTTGCCGCAGTTGCCGTCCGGATTGTCGCAGTCTTCGGCGTGCACCTTGTCGTGGCTCACTTCGACGATGACGTTGTCGAGCGGTCAGCCTTTGCGATCGGCATACATTCGCAATGTGATGGCCGCGCAGGCCCCGAGGCTGCCCGACAGTAGCTCGTAAGGCGTTGGGCCACGGTCACGCCCACCGTAGGACGCGGGCTCGTCAGCAAGCCACTGATGGCGTCCGTTGGTGATCGTCTGGGTGAAATCGCCGCCACCATAGGAGACGCGGATTGTGCCGGGCATCGCGGGGGATTGAAGTCTGGGAGATTACGCGTTCGGAGGGGAAGTACTGGATTCGAAGCTCGGTGGCTCCGTCCGGGGTTTCCTACCGGACTTGGCATTAATTCCACCGACACCCGCGTTTTCGACGCCGCGATGGGCCGTCAGGGCACCGGGCGAACGCGCCAGAGCGTACCGGTCGTGAGGTCGAGGACGTAGAGATTCTGGTCGGGACCGATGCGCATATCGGTGACGCTTCCGAAATCGCTCCCCCAGCGGTTGATCTGACGCTCGAGCTCTGTGTCAGCGACCCGATCGCGTGCGCCACCTGTAAGCTTCAGGGTGCGGCGCTTCCGGCCGCGTGGCTTGAACAGGTACAGGTCGCCCGTGTTGGTGTCGCCCACCACGAGTCGGTCCCGGAGCCGGCGAGGGAAGGTGTCGGTGCGCAGGAATACCATCGCGGTGACACCGATCGGATCGAGCCAGGAGAACTGCGGATCGCGGTAGACAGAGCCTGGCAGCATCACCAGATCGGCGGCGTCGAAGGCGCGGTTGCCGTTGGCTCCGTAGCGCGCGTCGCGGGAGTCCGGCCCCATCAGTGGCAGCCATCCGCTGTTCATGCCCGATTCGGCAACGTTGATCTCGTCGTACACCTCCGGCCCGTTCTCCGTGAACCACAGGCGGCCGGTAAGGCCATCGACCGCCAGGCCGAAACCGTTGCGGACGCCATAGACGAACCACTTGCGTATCGACTCGGTGGTGTGGGTGGCGAACGGGTTATCGGTCGGCACCTTCCCCTCGCCGTCGATACGAAACATGCCGCCCACCTCGGCCGACGCATCGGCGCCAGTGTTCTGCTCGATCCGCGGATCATCGAAGCGTCCCCGGTTCAGATCGCCGACCTGCCCTTACAACTGACCGTCCGGGCCAAAGCGCAGCGTACCGCCATCGTGGTTGGGGCCGTTGGCCTGCCGAGCGCGGCTCGGGAAGGTCAGGAGTACCTTTGGAGATATGAGACGGGTGCCGTTCCAGCGGTAACGCGCCACGATGTTCTCCGTCCAGCCGCCGTTCTTGCCGCCGGTCGCGGCTGAGTAGTAGATGTACACGTATCCGGTGCTGGCGAACTCCGGATCGATCTCGATTCCCAGGCCGCCGCGTTCGCTAACGCTGTTCACTCGTAGTTCGAGCACCGTGGCAGCCACCTGGCCCTGCAGCACCCGGCGCACTCGTCCCGTGTTCTTCTCGATCACCAGCACATCGTCGTCGGCCAGGAACACGAACCCGGTTGGTAGTTGCAGCCCGCCAACGTAGGGCTCGACGGTCAGACGTCGGGGGCTCACGGATTGGGCCCCGGTTGCACCCGCCCAGGCCACGGACGCGGCTGCGAGGAACAGAGGCAACCGCGCGCTGAGCACGCATCGGTGAGGTTGGATGACCGGGCCTCCGGCCGGGGCGAGAGCCGGCACGCTACTGTCGGTAGTCGAGCGGCGGGTCGCGATCGCCAACCAGTGCCTCATAGACGAAGTCCGCTCCGCGCCGCTGCTCCAACTCCTGTCGCGAGGCGACGACATGAGTCGGATCGAGGAACAGATCTACGGCGGTCCACGCCAATGTCTCAGCCGCCAGCAACATTCCCTTCGTGCCGATGCTGGTGCCGCCGGCCGCTACTGCTTGCCAGGAATGTGCCGAGGTTCCCGGAACCCAGGTTGCGGCATCGAGCCCAGCGGTGGGCACCAGCCAGCTGATGTCGCCGACGTCGGTCGAACCACCACCACCTTTGATCTCGAACGGCTGAATCTCGGCCTGCGAGCCCAGGGCGATGTCGATGGCGCCAAGCGTCGGGCGAATCATTTCGGCGAACCGCTTCTCTCCTTCGTCGTAAGTCACTCCACCGATCCTCCGCAGGTTGGCGTCCATCAGTCGACCGAGCGTCTCGTTCGGCAGCAGGTTGTAGATGCCATGAATGATCTCGTATTCGAGTCGGGTACCGGTGCCGAGGGCGGCCCCCTCAGCTGCCTGGGTTACACGCTCGAAAAGCTCCTTGGCACTCGTCACGTCGGGATGTCGGACGTAGTAGTAGACCTCGGCGAAGTCGGGCACCACATTCGGAGCGCGCCCCCCGTGCGTGATCACATAGTGAATGCGTGCCTCCTGAGGCATGTGCTCGCGCATCAGATTCACCATGTGATTCATAGCTTCGACTCCATCCAGCGCCGATCGTCCGCGCTCGGGGGCGGCGGCGGCATGGGTCTATTGGCCATGAAAGCGGAATTTGGCCGACTTGTTGGCCAGACTGTTGCCCGGACTGGCGTCATTCCGATCTGCCGGATGCCAGTGCAGCGCCACATCGACATCGTCGAACAATCCGGCCCGCGCCAAGTAGACTTTGCCAGCGCCTCCCTCCTCAGCTGGCGTCCCATACACGCGGATCGTGCCGCTGGTATGGGTCGCGGCGAGCCACTCCTTCACGGCGATCGCGGCGGCGCTCGAGGCAGTACCGAACAAGTGGTGTCCGCAGGCGTGGCCGGCATCAGACGCGAGCGGCGATCGCTCGGGTACCGCCGCTTGCGACAATCCGGGTAGCGCGTCGAACTCCGCCAGTATTCCGAGAATCGGTTCGCCGGAGCCGTAGGTAGCGACGAAGGCTGTGGGAATGTCGGCCACCCCCGACTCCACTGCGAAGCCCGACTCCTCGAGCTCCCATTGAAGCAATTGTGAGCTCTTGGCCTCCTGATACCCGACCTCCGCTAACTCCCAGATCTGGTGTGCGATCTCCGCGTTACGCTGAGCGCGCGAGTCGAGCGCACGGGTGACGTGTTCTTTGGCGTCCTGGGGCAATGCCGGCAGCGCGGTGACACGCGATGCGCCGATGCATATTCCTGTTGCCAGGATTGCCACAAACAAAAAGACAGCTCGCGGGTTCGTCAACGTGGAGGGCTCCTCTTGGTTGTGCCATCATGGCGTATTGTAGCGGGCGGTACGATCGGGTCGCACGTTCATACCCGCCCGGTCGGCCAGGCCGGTTTGCAGAAGCGAATTGACCGGCATAGACTCCGACCGATCTTGGACAACCCGCGTTGGTCGAGATGCGACCAGCGACAGTATTTCCAACGAACGGCGAAGCGAGGCCAAGCCCATGGCGGCGAACGAGAAAGTGAAGGCGGCAGTAAAGCGACTCTATGCCAGGAACCCGAACGCCACGACTGACGAATTTCGCAAGGTCGCCGAGCGTGCCGACAAGTCGGTGCGGAAGCAGTCTCCGAGAAGCTTCAATGCGACATACGTAGTTCCGATCAAGCGTCGCTCCGGAACTAAGAAGCGCAAGAAGGTGAGCACCCGCAAGCGCACAGTGCGGCGCGCCGGGACCAAGCGAGCCGTGCGCCGGCGCGCATCGGCCGCGTCAATCAGTCACGCCGCTCGCTCCAGCGCTCGCGCGTTGATATTGCAGCGCGACCAGGAAGTCATCGGGGCATTGACCAGCGGTGGAGATGCCCGGCAGGCCTACGATCTGGGTAGCGGCGTAGATGCCTACATCGATGCGTTGGCGGCGGCGCTCGGCAAGTAGCTAGCCGATCATTACCGTAGCAACCAGGCAAGACCTTTGTCATTTCGGGCAGGTGCGGCCAAATTGTGGGTCGACGGTACCCACGGTGCACAACGCGTGGCGAATGCATCATCATTGGCAAACCGATTCCTCCCGACGTGACGAGAGCACGATGACCGATATCAGCACCGATGAAACGCTGGCCAGCCTGCGCTCGGCCTCCGGCCACGACATTACGCCGCTCGGTCCGGAGCGGATCGCCGAGCTCGCCGAGAAGCTCACCGACGAGGAGCGACGGGTGCTACTGCGCGCCGGAACCGAGGCTCCGTTCTGCGGCGGACTGCTCGACAACAAGGAGCCCGGTGTCTACGTGTGCCGGCTCTGCGAGCTGCCGTTGTACGCCTCGGGAACGAAGTTCGATTCCGGGACTGGTTGGCCGAGCTTCAACGACCCGATCGATTCGGACCATGTCACCGAGCACCCAGACCACAGCGGCGGCCGGATTCGTACGGAGATCCGTTGCGCCCGCTGCTCGGGCCACCTCGGGCATGTGTTCGACGATGGCCCGCCGCCCACCGGAAAGCGGCACTGCCTGAACTCCGAGTCGATGGAGTTCGTGCCCGACGAGCGCTAGGGAAGACCCCAGGCTACTGAATGTAGCCGAGCGCTCGCAGCTGCCGTTCCAGGTCCGGCGAAAGCCCTACGGCGGCGCCTTCGCGGTCGCGCCGGATCTCGCGCATCTGTTGCCGCAAGCGTCGTGCCAGCCGGGTGAGCTGTGCGTCGGCCGGATCCACCAGCGCGTGGAACTCTCCGGGGTCGACGCTGAGGTCGTAGATTGCGCCTGGCAACCCGGAAGAACGGTTGACGATCATCTTGTACGGCCACTGTACGATCGCCTCGATCTCGTTGCCGTAGTAGTCGCTGCGCGCGAAGATCGGCCGTACCGGAGGCTCCTCGCCCTCCATCAGGGGCACCAGGGAGCCGCCCGACACTTCAGGCACTTCCCGCCCGGTGAGATCGAGCAACGTCGGTACGATATCCACCGTCGACACCGGCTCCTGGTGCCGCACCGCCGGAACGCCCGGACCCCACAAGACCAGCGGCACGCGCATCACCTCGTCATACAGCGACATGCCGTGCCCACGATGGTAGTGCTCCCCCGAGAAGGCCTCACCATGGTCTGCGGTGAGCGCTACCCATGTGGTCTCGTCGAGGTCGCGCTCGCGCAGCGCCTCGAATAGCCGCCCGACCTGCGAGTCGACCCAGAGAATCTCCTCATCGTAGGCGGCCTTGGCGAACTCCACGTCACCGGCCTGCTCTGCCGCTGTACGGCTCTCCAGCGTGGCGAGGGTGTCGCCATAGCGGTCGGCGAACGCGGCGGTGAAGACACCCCGAGCCGGCTCCGGAGCGTCGAATTGATGGTGCACATCAAACAGGTGCAGGAAGAGGAAGAACGGCTTCGAGCTGTCGCGACTGTCCAGCCAGTCGAGGGCATCGTCGAGGCTCTCGTCCGCAAGTCGCAGCTCGGTCGCCGTTGCTGGTTCCAGGTCATAGTGATCGAACCCCGCGGCCATGCCGAACCGTGGAAGCAGGAAGGAAACGTTCACCACCGCCGCAGTGGCGTATCCTGTCGCGGAAAGATACTGAGGCAGGGTGATGACTCCGTCGCGAATCCTGCGGTGGCTCGATGTCCCGGCGCCGTGGGCGCTCGGGTACAGGCCCGTGAGGATGCTGGCGACCCCTGGCAAGGTCCACGAGGAGGCGGAGTATGCGTGTTCGAATACACTGCCCGTCGTCGCGAGCTCATCGAGATGCGGTGTTGTTTGGCGGTCGTAGCCGTAGAGGCTCATATGGTCGGCGCGCAACGTGTCGATCACCACGAGCACCACGTTCCCGGGTGGCTCGGGGGCACAGCCGCTGGTGGCCAGCAACAGACAGAAACACAGGCTCAGGGCATGCCGCATTCGGTATCGATCACATCGGAGGTTCGGTCGTGGCGGGCGAGCTCCCGCAAGGAACCCTGAGTATACTTCCCGGCCGCGACGGGCACCCACAGCTGCCCGGCGGATCAGCGTTGCGAATTCGCCGCCGCCGCCGGCTCGCGGTTATAGAATGCCGCCCCGGGCTCCACGGCCCGGTCGGCTGCCCACCGGCACGCCCCCGCCCCGAGGCGCGATGAGCGCCCAGATAACGGACGCAGTCACGATGAGCGCCCAGCGGCCTCCGTACCAGATCCCGTTCAACCGCACAGCTCTGGCGGGCGCCGAGCCCGACAACATCGCTGCTGCAATCAAGGCGGGGCAGATCGTCGGCAACGGTGAGTACGGTCGACGCTGTGAACAGTTGATTGAGAGCCTCATAGGCGATGGGCGTCGCGTGATGCTCACGACCTCGTGTACCCACGCGTTGGAGATGAGCGCCCTGTTGCTCAACCTGCAGCCGGGCGACGAGGTCATCATGCCGTCATTCACCTTCGTCTCTACTGCCAACGCGTTTGCGCTACGCAGCGCGGTGCCGCGCTTCGTCGATATCCGGCCCGACACCCTCAACCTGGACGAGACGAAGATCGAGTCTCTTATCGGCCCGCAAACTCGTGCCGTCGTCGCGGTGCACTACGGCGGTGTTGCTTGTGAGATGGACACGATCGAGCGAATCGCCTTTCGACACAGTCTCGATGTGATCGAGGACAATGCACACGGCCTGCTGGGCGCCTACCGCGGCAAGCCGCTAGGCACCTTCGGGCGCATGGCCACCCTTAGTTTCCATGCCACCAAGAACTTCACCTGCGGAGAAGGCGGCGCGTTGATCGTCAACGACTCGGACCTGATCGATCGTGCCGAGATCATTCGTGAGAAGGGCACCGACCGGGCAAGCTTCTTTCGCGGTGAGATCGACAAGTACACCTGGGTCGATCTGGGCTCGAGCTATCCGCCGTCGGAAATCCTTGCGGCGTTCTTGTTCGCACAGCTCGAGGCGCACGAGGCCATTCAGTCGATCCGGCGTGGCATTTGGCAGCGCTACGATGACGCATTGCGCGATTGGGCTACCGCCAACGGCGTGCGGTTGCCCACCGTCCCCGACTCCTGCGAGCAGGCCTACCATCTGTACTGGATCCTCCTTCCCGAGCCGGAGCAACGTACACGGCTCGTCGAGCACCTTCGTTCCCTGGGCATCGTCGCCGTCTTCCACTACCTTCCACTCAACCTCTCACCGATGGGCCGTTGCCTGGGTAGCAAGGAAGGAGATTGTCCGGTTACTGAGTCGGTGGCCGACCGTCTGCTGCGGTTACCCTTCTACAACGACCTATCGGAATCCGATCAGCACGCCGTGATCGGGTCGATTCTGGACTTCCGGCTATGAGCCCGAGCGGTGAGCTAGCCGGACGGATGGCATAACGTGAGCAACGCATCCATGAGCATTGAGCCACTGTCCTGGGACTCGGAGTTCTTCGGCTTCCGCATCGGTCGCGCCTATCCGCGGCAGTTCAGGCCGTCCGACCTGCCACAGGGGGCTCGCCAGGCAGGCTACCGCTGCCTCTACCTGAGCTGTGGCATCTCCGATGGCGGCGCGCTCAAGGAAGCCGCCAAGGCGGGCTTCGCACCGATTGACGTACGCGTCACCCTGAAGGCTCACCTCACGCCTCCCACGTCGGAGCTGACAGAGCGTTCGGCAATCGATATCGGTCCGTACCGCCCCGAAGACATGCCCCACCTCATCGCCATTGCCCACGATCTCAGCGCCTACAGTCGTTTCAATCTCGACCCCGGTTTCGACGAGGACGCGGCACGGCGCCTCTATGGGCGCCGCATCCAGGACTCATGCGCCGGCCGCGCAGAGATCACCTTGGTGGCCCGCCGCGACGGCCTTCCCATGGGATTTGCCACCTGCACCGCCGCCGGCGCCACTTCCGGAGCGCTCGAGATGGTCGGCGTGCGCGACAGCGCCGCCGGCACAGGCATTGGCTCCGCGCTAGTCAGGGCAGCGCTGCATCACCATCAACAGGCCGGCCGCCCGAGCGCCGTGGTGAGCGTACAGGGACGCAACCCGCGGGCGCTCAACTTCTACCAGCGCAACGGGTTTCAGATCCGCGAGATGGAGCTGGTGTTTCACTGCTGGATCGACGAGTAGGTAACGCTGGCGCGCTTCACAGGCCCGTGCCGGGCTCCTACATCGCGGTAGTGCTGAGCCCGGCGTCGACGTAGTGCACCTCGCCGGTGACGCCTTTCGCGAGGTCAGAGAGCAGGTAGAGGCCGGCGGCGCCGACATCGTCTGTGTCGATGTTGCGGCGTAGTGGCGCCCGGTCGGCCATCGCGGCGAGCATTCCCCGCAATCCCGATACGCCGGAGGCGGCGAGTGTCTTGATGGGGCCGGCGGAGATGGCGTTCACGCGGATGTTGCTTTCGCCGAGATCGAGCGCCAAATATCGAACGGTGGCCTCGAGACCGGCCTTGGCGATCCCCATGACGTTGTAGTTGGGCACCGCCTTCACCGAGCCGTAGTAGCTCATCGCCACGATGCTGCCGCCGTCGGTCATCAGGGGCTCGGCCTTGCGGGCCAGCAGCAGCAGCGAGTACACACTGATCTCCATGGCCTTGAGGAAGCCCTCGCGGGAGGTGTCGATAGTGCGGCCCTGGAGGTCTTCGCGCTCTGCATAGGCAATCGAGTGCACGAGAAAATCGAGGCCGCCGAAACCCGCCTGTACTTGGTCGAAGGCGGCGTCGACCTGAGCCTCGTCGGTCACATCCATGGGCACCAGTACAGGGCTACCGATGGACTCGGCGAGGGGCTGCACACGCCTGAGCAGGGAATCGCCCTGGTACGTGAACGCCAGCTGCGCACCGGCCGAGGCGACGCGACGCGCGATGCCCCAGGCGATCGAGCGCTCATTGGCCACGCCGACGATCAGGCCCTTCTTTCCGGCCATTAGCGCGGTGGCCGGGATGTCGCTCATTGCGGCGCCCTACTTCTTGGAGCCGCTGGACTTCTTCTTGCCGGAGCCCTGCGGCCGCGTCTTGCCGTGTGAGCCCTTGAAGATCTTGCCGCGCTTGGTGCGCCGGTCGCCCTTACCCAACGTGATTCTCCTTGTCTGTCGGACTTGCCGTGGAATCGGCCGAGGAAGGATAGCCGATCAGGTCGGCATCATGCTTGCCCCGGGTAAGTACGTCCAACGCAATGCAGATGCCGTAGCGGTGCGGTGTGGTGTAAATGATCGCTGCTATGAAGACGGTGAACAGAGCTACGATCCATCCCAGGTCGCGGGGCAGCACGCCGAAATAGATCAATGCGATCGGTGGCAGGATCAGCGCGCCGCGGTCGATGATCAGCAGGAAGCCCCAGGGGTCTCCGGGGTTGAGTTGGAACCGTAAGTCGCAGGCTCCGCAGCGGTCCCGTACGCGATTCCAACGGTGAAAAAGCGGCTCCTGACCGCACCGTGGACATCGTCGCCGTGCGCCGTTGAGGATGTAGCTCCGCCACTTGGAAGTCACGCCCACGCCGCCACCTCAGATCAACGGAGGCAAGAAGAGCCAGCTACGTGCCCTGTACGCTTCAAACTCGGGGTAGCGTGCCAGAGAACGGTCTTTCTTGAGCATGTTGGGCAGCCACACCGTCGCCGCGAATAGGGCGATCGCCGCCACGGGTAGCCAGTGCATCGCGAGCAGCCCCATGCCGAGATAGATGAATAGCTCGCCAAGATAGTTGGGGTTGCGGCAGCGCGCCCAGAGCCCCGTCTGCACGAGTTGCCCGGGGCAAAGCTGTAAGGCGATGTTCTTGTGCATGTCGGAGGCGAAATGCAGGAACACGCCGAGTCCCCAGAGCGCCGTGCAGGCGGCCAGGTGCCAGGGTGCCGCGACCAGGCGATTCGAGGTCACGATCCACGGCGCGATCCAGTAGAGCGACAATCCCAGCCAGATGAGCAGGCCGTAGGCCATCGAGCAGCTCTCCTCCCAGCTCTTGTCTGGGAAGGTTCGACTCTGCAAGGTCCACAGCAGGCCGTACGTGCCGTGGAGGGCGAGGTAGATCCAAGCGATGGGGCTGTCCCAGCACGAGTGCCAGGCCATCATTCCGATCACAACCGGGCCGGTCGCCACCTTGTGGGTATCGATGAAGTGCCTTTGTCGCATGGCTGTAGGACGCTCCGATCTACTTCGCCGCGACCCCCGGGACGTAGATGATCTCGCCCGTATCGCACTCTTCGAGCAGGTAGGTGGCGATGGCCATCGATAGGTCGAGGGATTGCTGGCGAAAACCGAGCATCTCTGGTTGGATGCCGACGTCGAGACAGGGTAGCAGCCGTTCACTGACGTCGGAGGCTCGGTTGATTACGCGACCCACGATCATCAGGAGGTTTCGGCCGTGATTCGGACGGGCGAACAGTACATCGAGTCGATTCGCGACGATCGAGGGGTGTGGATCGACGGCGAGCGGGTCGACGACGTCGTTACCCATCCGGAGTTCAAGCCGATCGTCGACGTGCGGGCGCGCGTCGCTGATCGAGCCCTACGCCGACCGGCCAGACTTCCGTTGGCATCCCAACATCGCTCAGGAGGACCTCAACCCGTTGGTGGGGCGCTCGATGCGGAGGTTTTCCAGGTACATGTGCACGCGGTGGGTGACGCGACCGCTCGCTATGCGCTGGATGCGTTCGAGCAGGCGCGGCAGATGAATGGCTCACGCGAGTCGAGGCACCACATCGCCCACATCGATCTGGCGCACCCCGATGATTTCCCGAGGTTTGTTGTCGAGGGGGAACCCGGCTACGAGGGCGGATCCTGGCGCTGGTAGGAATCCCGATCCGGGGGTTACTTCACTGCGATTCCCGGGATGTAGTTCACCTCGCCCGTATCGAACTCTTCGAGCAGGTAGGTGAACACCGGTCCAGACCTGGAGATCTTCGCGTCGACGTAAAGGTCCTCGACCTGACCGCGACTCGCCAGGCGGCTCGGGAACGGAATGGCGATCTGCTGGTCGGGATCGACCGTCACGGCCTTGGAAAAGACACGGTTGCCATCGCCGTTGCGCACCACCGCCTTGACGCGTGCGGTCTCGGGACCGACGTTCAGCGCGTAGAAGGTCACGCTCGAGCCATCGGAGAGTGTCGCGACCATCGCCACGGCACGTTTGTTGGCCGCGTATTCCTCCGTCCAGGAAGGCACCAGCGTATGGAAGCGGCCTGACTTGACGCGGCTCGCACCGGGATTCGTGTCGGCCGATCGTCCGGCGGGCGTCTGGTCGGAGATCAGCACGGCGCTGAGGAAGGCGTCGGCGGGCCCGCGCAGACCGTTCCCGTAGATCTCGAACCACGGTAGGTTGTCCTTACCCTGGACGTCGCCCCCAATGAAGTTGTCGATGATGTGGATCTCGTTGGGCTCGAGATCGAACCGCGTCTCGCTGAATTCGGCGGCGCCCGTGTGAGCTCTGAGGAGCGCCGCGACGTTGGCGGCGCCGTGGTCTTGCACCGTGATGGTCGAGCCTCCGCTGATGTGGGGCAGCACGATGCGCTGCCCCATGATGTGCCGAAAGATCGCCGAGTTTATGTAGGTGTCGCCTGTCTTCTCGTCGAGAATCACGGCGCCGGCGGCGACGTTTCGGTTGGCGGGCACGCCGTTGAACTGGGTTGCGGGCTGCTTCGTCCCCGGTTTGACGGGAAACAGCTCGTTGATCAGCTGGAGGGAGTTGCCGCGGGCCGCGAGCAGGGTGTCGACGCGACCGCCCACCGACTGGTTGCCGGAGTTGTTCATGAACTGACTCACGAGCACCTGTAGGTCATCTTCGTTGAAGATTCCCCGAAGCGTCCGAAACCCCTTGCCGTGCCGGAGCTCGGTGAGGATTGATGAGCCGCCGAGGTGGGCATTGTTGTAGGGAACGACGGAGCTCCGGGGCCCGCCGTCTGCAATGAGGTTCACGATCGCCGCGATCGGCCGGTCGGAGCTGATGGTGACCGCGCCCCGGAAGTTGCCTCCGATCTCCCGTCGGCCATTGACCATCTCAAGCTCGCGCCTTGCGAGGATCCGCCGGAGAACGTGGGTGGGGGTGGTCTCGCCGCTCCGAGTGAACCTGAGCTCGACATCCACCGGGCGCTTCAGGCTATTGAGCAAACGGATCAGCGTGTTGGTGTCGTGTTCCAGGAGCTCGCCGATGAGCACGGGAGCGTGTTGCCGCGTGGCGAGTAGACGGGCGGCCATCGTGGATGACGACGGCTGTGTGACGACGAGTGCCGCCTCCGGGCTGGTGGCGCCGAGAATCGGCGCTGTGGTTGACGAACCCAGCACGAGCGCGAGTGCCGCCGCCAGCGCCCATACCGCAGTCACGTTGCGGTGGCCGGGGAGGTAGGTTCGTTCACCGTTCTCCATGTGTCCATCCCACGTGCGTTGTTCACCGACCGAAGCATCCTGGCCGATCGAAGGGTTACCCGAGTGCCTTTGGGCTGCAAGTGGTGGCGCCCAGAAACCCTGTGCCGACGAGGTGCGGAATACTCCGTCGGAAGGAGCTACCAACGCAGCATCGAGGGTGACGCCGTTGCGTATACGCTGCCATTGGCGTATTGACCGTAGAGGCACCAGATCACGAACGTCGAGGAAACGCGTGAGCAACAACCCGATCCAGCACGATGTAGAGAGGCTCGCCGAGTTGCATCGAGGGGGACTGCCGAACACGACGGCGGCGTCTTCACGTCTACGGTTGCCGGGAGCCGGGCTGAGAAAGGAGGTGCCGAGGTGTGCAACGTAGGCAACCGACCTTTCTGGCGTCGGTTTCAGCGTCGTAGCACACCCCAGAGGGCGCTCCGTCGCCGGCAGATGGTGGTGGCCGGAATCGTCACGGGGGCGGTTTTACTGATGTTTCGCGGTGTCGCGAGCTCCCAGGTGCCGACGACGGTTCCGAGGCTCGAGCCGGCAGACTGCGTGACCCGGGAGCTGGTCGAAGCCGACGCCGAATGCTACCTGTTCCTCGGCCAAGAGGACCGGGACGACCCGAACGGGACGATCGTCGAGCTGCCTGTGGCGGTGGTCGCTCCCGAAACGGAGGGCGATCCTCCGAGTCCGGAGCCGCTATTCTTCTTTCCTGGCGGACCGGGCCTGTCGCCGATGGGCGATTTCGCGTGGATACGAGGTGACGCCGGGAATCGCCCAGTCGTACTCATTGACCACCGCGGCTTCCTGCACGCGAAGCCGACGCTCGTCTGCCCCGGCCGGACCATCTCGCCGTACCAGAACGAGCTATCGCCGGTCATGGTCTCGTCCACCGATACCATGGCGCGCCTGCGCCTTCACGCCGAGACGGTCGAGCGTTGCTACGACAAGCTCGTCGGCGAGGGGGTCGACGTCGCCAGATACAACGAGTACGAAATTGCCCGCGACGTCGACGAGATCCGCGAGCTCCTGGGCTACGACAAGGTCGACATCTACGGTTACTCCACCGGCGGCGGCAGCGTGTTGGCGTACCTGCGCTACTACCCCGACAGCGTGCGCGCCTTCGTGCTCGGGGCGCCCTGGTTTGGCGAGTATCGGAACCGCGCCGCGATCGACGAGTTCCACACCATCAAGCAGATGTACACGGATATCCTGGGTCTGTGCGTGGCCGAGGATCCGCACTGCCGCGAGCTGCTACCTGCCTGGTACTACGAGATCGACCGTGCCCGGCGGGCGCTCGATGCGCGGCCCTATCTCAAGTCCGTTCAGACCGACGACGGCAGATCGGTGACCTTGACCTTTGACGGCGTTGCCTTGATCGCCAAGATCTATCGCCGTTTCTCGGACATCTACATGAAGCTCCCCAACGTGCTGTCGCGGGTACAGCGCCACGACTACTCGGCGCTCGACGACTTCTTCGGCACGGACGGGTGGCGCGAGGTATCGGCCGACGACGTCGACGACCGACAACCATACGGTTACTACCTGGCCCATATCTGCGGCGACATGGGGGCGAACCGTCCGACCAAGGAAGACGTCGTCGCGATGCTCGAGCGCGAGCCGGCCCTGGTGGCGTTCGAGGACAACAAGATCTGCGCCTGGTGGGGTGTGGATGGCGCTGTGCCACCAGAGCACAACGATCGCTTTCGCTCCGACGTCCCGGGGTTGTCGCTGCACGGCCAGGTCGACTCGTGCTGCACCACGCGCTGGGGCCATTATTTGGCGCGGACGATGCCCAACCTGCAGATCGTCGAGTTCCAGGCGCTGGGTCACGGCTTGCCTGGCGAGTGCCGGCCGCAGGTGATCGCGAGCTTCCTCGACGACCCGGATGCCAAGGTGGACGATAGCTGCACCGACGATGTGCCGCTCGGTCCCTGGGTGTTCCAGTAGCCGAGGTTCAGCGAGCAGGGCGTTCAGTGTTCACCGATCACGCGCGCCAGCACGTCCGGCATATTGGTGAACATGCCGTCTGCGCCGATGCCGATCAGCCGCCTCATTTCCTCGGGCTCGTCGACGGTGTAGGGGTGGACCAACAGGCCGAGCGTGTGGGCGTCGTCGAGCAGCGCCGCGTCGACATCGCTGAAGTGTGGCCCCAGCCCCTGGGCGTAACCCGCGACCTCGGGCAGCCGTGAGCGGAGGCTGGCGGTGGTCTCGCGCCAGGGGGCGAGCTGCACTCGGGGTAGCGAGGGCGCCAGGTTGCGGAGCTTGACCAGGCTGTCGGGGCTGAACGACTGCAGGATCACCGTGTGGTCGTCGGGCGACGCCGGCACCAGGTCGAAGGCGTGCAACAAACGCAGCAACTCCTCTTCCATGCCCGGTGCGGCTTCGGGATTCTTGGTCTCGATGTAGAACCGAGCGCGTCCCGCGTAGCGCTCAAAAACGTCATGGAGTGTCGGGATGCGTAGCTCCTCGAACTCCGGTCGGGCGCGGTCGGGGTGCTCCTCGTTGAACCACGCTCCGGCATTGCAGCGCTCGAGTTGCGCGAGGCTCCTGGCGATCACCGGTCCGCGACACACCTCCCCCGCTCCGCGTGCGGTGCGGTCGAGGGTGTCGTCGTGCATCACCACGAGGACGCCATCGGCGGTCATCTGCAGGTCCTGCTCGAGGTAGTCGGCGTTCATTTCCAGAGCCAGATCCCACGAGGCGAAGGTATGCTCCGGTGCGTAAGCGGAAGCGCCACGATGGGCAATGTTGATAGCCGGTCGGTTCGTCATGGCGGTAGTCATTGCGTGCGGGGCGTCGTCGCGGCCCACGGCGTCGGTGGATGTGCAGCTGATGACTACGGCGGCCGCTATCAGGGCTAGCGTATTCGCTGGGTTGGGGCCGTTCTGTTGATGGCCAGCGGATGGCGCCGTCATCGAGTTCTCAGAATCACGTCGCGGCATGGGAGGTCGCTTGCCCGCCGCTCGGTAAGTGGCGTTGTGGGGGAGTCAGGTCAGCAGGTAGTAAGCGACGTACAGCCACGAGAAGAGACCATGGATGATCGCCCAAAGCACCGAGTGGTGCTGGGTGAACGAAATGGCGATCGCCAGAGCAGAGCCGAAGCTGATGCCGTGTTTGGCGGCGTCGGAGCCGTTCATGTTCTTTCTCCCGTTCCGGTCAACTTCTCACCGTGAGCGCGTACATCAGGATCGAGCCGGCCACGGCCGCGTTGAGCGAGTCTATGTCCCTTCCCATGGGGATCGCGATACGCTGGTCGGCGCGCTCGCGGATCTCCTCGCGTATGCCGCGTGGCTCGCTGCCGATCACCAGCATCCAACCACGTGGCGACGGCCCCGGCACATCGCCGCCACGCTCGGCCACCAGTAGCTCGAGATTCCGCGTCGCCCGCCAGGCGTCGAGCTCGGCCCAATGCGCCCTTAGCATCGCTACCCGCATGATGTAGCCAGCGGAGGCTCGCACTACCTTGGGATTCCATGGGTCGACCGTACCGTCGAGTGCCACGACCGCGCTCACTCCAAAGGCGGCGGCGGAGCGTACGAGGGCGCCCAGGTTGCCGGGGTCGCCGATTGCATCGGCGACCAGGACCCGAGTGCTCTTGATGGCCTCGAGGCTCGCCGAGCGCTCCTGGCAGCCGAGGAGCACCCCCTGCGGCGATTCCGTATCGGCGAGCTCCGCAAGCTCGGCATCGCTGGTCTCGATGATCTCCACGCGGAAGCCCTCGAGCCGTTCGACCAGTCCCGTTCCCGCAGGTTGCGCCTGCAGGCGCGGCGATACCACCGCGAAGCGTACCTTGGCCCCGGCGTCGAGCACCTCGGTGGCGCATCGTACGCCCTCCGCGAGAAACATCTGCTCGCGCTCGCGTGTCTTGCGGCGTCGCAGACGACCGATCAGCAGGCGGCGGCTGCGGCTCAGCTCCATGGGGTCCTTATCTTACTTTGCAATACAAAGTACTCTTGACTTGGCAGTCGATCTGAAATCCGGCGTCACGACATCGTTCGCGCCGGACGTTGTCATGGAGGTCCGCGGTGAGCAAGCTGGATCCGAGCTGGCTTCGTGCCAGTGCAGGTTACTTCGGGATAGTGGTGTTGCTGGTGATGGTTGCATAGACCGGCCTTTTCCCGGGAGCAGGGGAGCGCCTTCCCGGCGATTCGCTGCTTGGCCATCCGTATCGAGTCTCTATGGCTGTCGTGGTGCTGACGCTGGCCATCGGGCTCGGGGGTCTGTGCGCCTGGATCGGATCGTCGGCGCACAGCTGGGTGATCGGTCTGGCCGCGCTGCTGCTCGGCGGCGTTGTCACCGGCGCCTTGCTGGGTCTGGCGCCGTGGATTCTCTATCCCGACGACCGGTATCCGGTTGCGTTCATGTGGCTTCTCGCCGGCGCCCCGATCGGGTTCCTGAGCTGGCTTGCCGGAAGCGTGCTGCTAGGTTTGCCTCATGACTCCGCAACCGCTGATCCCGCCTAGAGTCTGAGCGTCGTCTAGCGCAACACGCGTACCGGACTCACGCTGGTCGCCCTGCGCGCGGGAATCCACGCCGCCAATAGTGCGATCGTTATCCCGGCCACGCCGACGGCGAAGAACACGCCCGGCTCGGTCGCTGTGACGCCGTAGAGCAGCGAGCTCATCAGGCCGCAAGTCCACAGCCTGTCGCCAGGCTGGCGATCGCGTCGAGGTTGTCCGGCACGCGGGCGGGACGATCTTCGATACGATCGGGCGCATGACGCACCCGCCGCAACAACCGAAACTCGAACGTCTCCCCCCGAGGCTGGTGCCGAGTCTATACCTCGCCGGAGCCCACGTTGCGTTGATCACGGCTTTCGCCCTGCTGGCGTGGCGGCCGGGCCTCCTGGCCGGTTTCTTCTATCACCCGCAGGCGATCGCGCTGGTTCATCTGGTCACGCTGGGGTGGATCAGCGCGTCAATTCTGGGTTGGATCTACATGGTCGGGCCGATCGCCCTGCGCACTCCGATCGCGGCTCGACGCACCGATATCGTGGCCTGTGCTCTCTTCCATACCGGTGTGGCCGGGCTGGCGAGTCACTTCTGGTTGAATCGATACAACGGCATGGTGTGGTCGGCGGGTATGCTGCTGATCGGCGTCGGCCTAGTCGCCTGGCGTGTGCTTAGGGCCGTGGTGCCGGGTCCGGTCCCGCGCCCGATCAAGTTGCACATCGGGCTGGCCTTCGCCAACATTCTGGCGGCCGGAATCTGGGGAGCGCTCACCGGGCTCGAGAAGCTTCAGTTGGACGTGGTGCCTGGTTACATTCTCGGCAACGTGTTCGCGCACGCCCATCTTGCGGCCCTCGGGTGGGCGACGATGATGGTGATGGGGATGGCCTACCGGCTCCTGCCCATGATGCTGCCTTCTGCCGTACCCCCGGAGCGCGGCCTCTACGCCAGCGCCTGGCTGCTGGAGATCGGTGTGCTGGGGCTGTTTGCGGGCCTGGTTACCTCGAGCTGGTGGACCGGCGCGTTCGCCGTGCTGAGCGTTCTGGGCATTGTCGCGTTTGCCTCCAGGGTGGCATGGATGCTCAGCGCCCCGCGCCCTGCTCCCAAAGCGCTGATCAAGCCAGATTTCGGCGTGCTGCACGCCGTACAGGCGATGGGCTACCTGGTGCTGTGCGCCGGGCTCGGGCTCGCGCTGCTGCTGATGCCGGCGTCGGAATCGGAGCTGCGTTGGATGGCAGTCTATGGGTTACTTGGATTGGTGGGATTCTTGTCGCAAATTGTCATTGGCGTGGCAACACGCATGCTTCCGTTGGTCACCTGGCTGCAGCAGTTCGTGCGCTCCGGGAACGGGTCGAGCATTCCGTCCCAGTACGCCATGATGCTGCGGCCTGTTCAGATGGGCAGCTTTGCGTTGTGGACGCTGGGCGTTCCGGTGCTTGCTGCGGGGCTGTTCTCGGGAGCCGAGGCGATGATTTCTCTCGGAGCCACCGCCCTGGCGATGGCCACGGTGTTGGTCGGCATCAACGTCGTACGGGTGTTGCGACACGCCTTCTGATTGCCGCCTTCGTGGTCTTCTCACCATCTGCGGGGTCTTCGTTGCCGACGTCGTTCAATCGCGCGCGGCGTCGTTCGTCGGCTGGCAGCGTCCTAGTAACTCCAATTCCGCAGGAGCTCTTGAAACGCCAGCATCGCCATGAGCGACAGTGTCAGCGAGATGGCCACGATCCCCGCCGGGGCCTGCTTCAGCGCGTCCGGGACCAACTCGGTGAACACTAGCCACAGCATCGCGCCGGCCGCGAACCCCAGCCCGACCGGGAGGTATGGGCGGAACGCCAACACGAACAGAAATGCGGGAACGGCCATGAGCGGTTGTGGCAGGCTGGAAAACACGCTCCAGCCGGCGGCGCTCCATGGTCTGACGCCGCGCGGCACGAGCACGAGACTGATGGCGAGCCCCTCGGGAATGTTGTGAACGGCAATTGCCGCCGAGATGAATACGCCCAGGGCGTCGCTGCCGCCGTATGCAACGCCCACGCTTACGCCTTCGGCAACCGAATGGAGCGTCATCGCGCCGACAATGATCAGTGCCTTGACCGCGTCGGCACCGCGCAGCTCGCCTATTCGCAAGTCGCGGTTGCTCTCGCTCAGCAGCCGCCGGCTCACCGCCATGAACATCAACCCGGCCAGCATGCCGCTGAACACGCGCATGGTGCCCAGTGGCATGCCTTCGTTGATGAGACTGTGGCTCGCTGCCAGCATGAGGCCGGCCGCCACGGCGTTGGAGGTGCCCAGCCAACGCCGTGCCAATCCGGCGACGAAGAAGAACGGTACCGCCCCCAGGCCGGTCGCCAGCGCCGTCAGCAGGGCGGCCAGGAAGACTGTCGAGACGTTGATTTGCAGCATGGCGTCGTCGATCGCTGACCCGTGGTCCGGACAGCATAGCTCGGTGAGGCGAAAAAGGCCGACCGATTAGTCGAGCAGTGCCGCCAGCCTCTCGAGCAACGCTTGGGCGCGTTGCCTCGCTGTCGCTAGGCGATCCTCGACGATCTCGAACCGGAAGGCGTGGCCTGCTGTCACCGCCTCGAGCATGGGAACCTCAGCTTGCCGGAGATCGTATTCGAGGCTCGCCTTGGTCTGCGCGTCTTGTATCTGCCCGGTGACTGCCTCGGCTTCATCCAGGAGCGCGCGGACAGCGTTGATGCTCTCGAGCAGAAACCTGGACTCCGCGGCGTGATCGGGACGCGGAGCGACACCGTCCGGTCCATGGCAACTGGCACATTGTGAGGCGAGCGCCCGCGGCGACAGCAAGTGAGCGCCGACGGTCCCGTGGCAGGTCGAGCAGGTGGGTCCACGCTCATCGCCGCTGTCGAGCAGCTCCTTGTGGCGGCTCCTCTGGAACTGCACGAAGGGGTCCGAATGGCAGCTACCGCAAGTTCTCGGTAGGTTGCGAGGGTTGGTGGGGCTGGCTGGATTGCGCCCTCCGAGGATCTCTCTATGCGCACGGAACGGCTCGAACGTGCTGGCGTCGCCTCCGTGGCACGATTCACAGCCGATGTCGTTGCGGCCGTGCGGCGACAGATCCCACTCCGACAGGTGATCGCGCGCCGGTGCGTCGAGGTTGGCAAAGCGGCAGTTCGCACAGCTGCTCTGCTGAGCCACAGACGATGGCGCGAGCTTGTTGGCGGCGGTATCGACGCCAGACTCGGGCGCGCCACTCTGCCGAGTCGTGGCTAACACGATCGTGGTCGTAGCAAAGAGTGCGGCCGCCGCGATCGTGACTCCGATGCGTGCGGTACGCGACGATCGCCCACTCGTTCCTGGGTTGTTGCCGGGGTGTGCACGGCTCTCGTTTGTCACGACAAGCTCTCCCTGCGCTCAGCGAGCGCGCTCAGCGGCTCCGTTGCGCCCATGCAGGGCGCTCTGGATCTTGATCAGCTCGATGATGTTGTCGAGATCGACGATGCCTACCATGCGGCCGGCGCTCGTGACCGATAGAAGTCGGCATTCGGAACCCTGCAGGCGCTGCAGCACCGATGTCAAAGGCTCGTTGATGTCCGCCGTCTGGGCCGCTCTGTGCATCAGGTCGCCAACGCGTGCTTGGCCTCCGTCTTGCCGCAGGCCCGAAAACAGATCGGCCTGAAGAAGCACGCCGACCAGGCTGTCGCGTTGTAGCACTGGGAAGTCCTTCTGGGTGCCGGCCAACGTGAGCTCGATGGCTCGATCCAACGGATCATCGATCGATAGCGTCCGGTAGTCGGTCAGCATGGCGCCGCCGACAGTTGTACCGGCGAGGGCCGCCTTGGCCTCTTCGGAGCCTGCCTCCGCTGCAGCTCCGATCCATACGAACAGCGCGATGAAGATGAGAAACGGGTTGTAAAGAAGCCCCAACAGTCCGAGCAACAGCGCTAACGCTTGGCCGACCGAGGCGGCGAGACGGGTAGCCTCGCCGCGCGGGCGGCTCTGCGCCAGCAAGGCGCGAAGCACGCGGCCGCCGTCCATCGGAAACGCCGGCAGGAGGTTGAACACTGCCAACATCACGTTGACCGCCATGAGCCGTCCGAGCAATGGACCACCGGTCGGATCGAGGTGATCGACAGTCGCTCCGAGGAGCGTTCCCTGCGCCCACAGCCATATCCACAGCAGGCCTGCCAAGACAAGGTTCACCGCCGGGCCAGCGAGGGCGACCCGCATCTCTTGTTTCGGGTCGTCTGGCATGCGCTCGAGCATCGCAACCCCGCCGATCGGCAGCAGCGTGATGTAGCGTGTGCGAATGCCGTAGCGTCGAGCCGTCAGGGCATGACCGAACTCGTGGAGCAAGACGCAGGCGAATAGCGCCAAAATGAAGCCCACGCCGCGTGCCACAGCGTCCAGCCCACCGCCGGTGTCCCAGTAGATCATCGCGATCCACACGATGAGCATCACGAACGTCGCGTGCACAAAGACGTCGATGCCCGCCAGGCGAACGAGCTTCCAGGACCACTTCACGGCTGCTCGATGACCCCTTGGGGCAGTGTGTTGGCAAAGTAACCACTCACCGGGAAGGTTCCTCACACACATATCATATTTTCGGATATTGTTATCATAATATAGCGCAAGAGCTCGATGGCCGAGATGTAGAGCCACCGCGTTGCTCGCCCTCGGTATCCACTAGCGGCGGCGCGGCGCCCCGATGCGACTGTGTCGAGACCTGCTTCGATGTAGGATCCCTCCAGGTCGGGCATGCGAGAGAGCCCCCGGCTGGAGCAGGCGCAATCGGGTTTGCGGTGACGAGTGTCCCGCGTTGCCTCTGGAGTGATCGAGCATGATCTACACAGACTCCGGCAAATACGCAATTCGGGCGATGACGTACATAGCCAGCTGTGACGACGTGGACTTGCCGACGTCGGCGGCCGACGTGGCCGCCGCCGAGAATATCCCGCCGTTTTACATGGCCAAGGTGCTTCAGGACCTCGGCCGCGCCGGCATTCTCAAGTCACTCCGCGGTCGTGGAGGCGGGTTTACTCTGGCGCGCCCCGCCAAGCAGATTCCGGTCATGGATGTGCTCGATGCCGTCGAAGACACGCACCGCATCACGCATGATTGTGTGCTCGGCCTCGATGAGTGCAATGACACGGTTTCGTGTCCCCTGCACCGCACGTGGAAGCGTTTCCGAGAGTCGCTGCTCAAACGGCTCAACGACATGTCTGTCGCCGATCTGGTCATTGAGCTGAAGCGTAAACGCCGCTACTTGGAGAATATGTAGGCGGCGCTGGACGTCCGGGTTCTACGCCTACGGTCTGCTAGAGGCCGAGGCTGGTGTGCAGCAGGTCCCACAGCTTCGGATCGTGGGCTCGGTCCATTACGTTGACGGCCGGAAGTCCCGTCAACTTCGCGGTCAGCCCGATCGCTGCCTCGGTGCTGGTGGCCAGGCCACACACGATGTCGGGTTGGCGCTCGAATGCGTGTGCCACGCCGATCACGGCATAAGGATCGCTGGCGCAAAGGACCATGCAGCTCACGTTGTCCTGCAGCCGGCGCATGACCACGTCACCGTTGTAGGGCTCTAGTGGTGAGGCGCCGGCCTCGGCGACCAAGACGTCGGTGCGGGTTCTCGATATCGTCGCCAGTAGGCTGTCGAGCGCCGTCTCGAATCGCTCGGTCCCGCAGATGCTGGATGGTAACCTGGCGTCGACGAAGTCGAAGATCGCGTCAGCGCCGGCATCAGCCATGCTCAAGATGTCGCGATGGCGTCCGGCACCGGTGAGCTTGGCGCCGATCACTTTATGGCCGGCCTCCTTCAGCAATCGTATGATCGTCCGAGCGGCTGTTGTCTTGCCGGCAGCCATCGAGGTGCCGACGATCAGCACGATCTGGAACGGAATGGCGCCGGGCTTGCCGCTGAGCGCGAAGTCGTCCATCCGCACGGTCTTTCCGTCGACACAGGCGTGCCCGACGTAGCGTAGGGAAACGAGCTCGGGGAGCAAGACCGAGGTCGATGTAGCCCGGCCGAAGAGGCCCGCTCCAGTGAGCGCTTGCAACGCCAAGTCGTCACCGACGGCCTTCCAGCTACCCACCGCCTCGAGCGTGGCGGCGCGCTCACCGAGGGCGCCGATAACAAGGTCGCCACGCGCTGTCTCCACCATGCGGCCGCTGTCGATCTCCAGCGGAATCCGGGAATAGTTGTCTACTTCGCCGACGACGTAGTCTCCGGTCTGCCACTCGTCGTGCGGGCGAGGGTGCGGCTCGACGACCTGCTGCCGGAGGTCACTGATGCGTGTCAACGAGGTGTAGAAATAGCGCCGACTCATGACATCTTGCGGCCCCGCCGCAATGTGGGGCGTAACCGGCTGGCGGTTGGGTACCCTGCCACCTCAGCCTGGGTGAGGGGTCCCTTCGTGATATGGGAATGAGAAGCTGCGCTCGATTGCGGCGAAACGACCGGGGTGCAGGTAGGCGAGCAGCGGCAAGCGATAGACGATCTCTTGATCGTCGACGTCGTGCTCTCGGAGCGCGTCTGGACGCGCGAAGCTGGCGATGACGCGGCCGACGATCAAGCTGAACTCATCGAACCCACCGATGATGCGCTCGAGCTCACACTCCAGAAACAGGTAGCCGTCCCGCACGTGCACGCCCTCGACCTCGCGTGCCGGAAACGTCGGGACGCTTTGCAGCGAGGGCTTGTCGTCGTTCTCACCACAGCGCGGCGCTGCCGCCAGGCTCGCCAGCAAGATCTGGCTGGGTTGAACGTAGCTGACGGTGAACGTGCCTTCACGCTCGGCGTTCGTGTAGGTCCTATGGAGGGGCGTACTTACGGCGCGAGCGCTGGCGAAGATCAAGAGGCTCAGGGCGACAAGCAGTGTCGCGAGCCATCCCAGGACTCCGATTTCCATTGTTCGACCAGCCGTGGCGGTTGCTTTCTCTCTTTATTAAGATAAAACTATCTCATAATCCCTTAATAACGGCGACCGATTGGTGCACCGCATGCTCGAGTTTCGCAACCGGGTCGAGCCCGCCCCTTGATCCAAACAGAGTCCGGCAGGTACGCGCTACGCGCCATGACCTTCATGGGCAGCCGGGGCGACCCGTTCGCACCGGTGTCTGCCGCGGAGGTCGCAAAGGAAGAGGGGATCCCACCCCATTACCTGGCGAAGGTGCTTCAGGATCTCGTAAAGGGGGAGGTCCTGACCTCTGTGCGTGGCCGCGGCGGCGGCTTCATGCTGAGCCGCCCTCCAGACAAGATCTTCGTCGTCGAAGTGTTGCGGGCGGTCGAGGATGTCGACACCGTGCTGACGGAGTGTATTCTCGGTCTGGAGGAATGCTCCGACAGCACTCCCTGTGCCATGCATGACCTTTGGGGCGGATACCGGGAGACCTTGTGGAATACGCTCTGTACGACGACGATCTCGGATCTGACCCGCGAGGGACTCGAGGCCCTGCGCGGGACGCCGGAGTCGTGACTGTCTGTTCGTGAGCCTCTGCCCGGGTCGTACCGTATGACACCTAGGGCAGCTTTCTGAAGAGCGGCGGCGCATGGATTGGCACGCGCGATCGGTCGCTGAAGTGGCGGCGCACTTTCAAACAGACCCCACGACCGGTCTGACCGACGAGCAGGTCGAGGCGCGTCAACTCGGCGCAGATCCCGTCCAGCTGCAGCTTACCGAAGTGCTGCGCTGGCCGACGGTGCTGGCGCGCCAATTCGCGAACGGTCTGATTCTCGTCCTGTTGGTTGCGGCGGCGCTCGCGCTGATGGTCGGCGAGGCGATCGACAGTGTCACCATCCTGGCGATCGTGCTCCTCAACGGCGTGCTCGGGTTCGTCCAGGAGTGGCGGGCGGAGCGGGCGCTGCGTGCTCTGCGACAGCTCCTGAGCCCACGCTGCCGGGTGGTGCGCGCTGGTGTCGAAAGCGATCTCGACGTCGTCGAATTGGTGCCCGGAGACTTGGTGGTGCTGGCCGCCGGGTACCGGGTCCCGGCGGATGTTCGCCTCAGCTCCTGCGTCAACCTGGAGGTCGACGAGGCAGCGTTGACCGGGGAGTCATTGGCGGTTGCCAAGCAGTTCACCCCGGTTGCGGCGGACGCCGTGCTTGCGGCGCGTGCCTCGATGGCATGGATGGGGACGGCGGTTACCAACGGCCACGGCCACGGCATCGTAGCGGCGTCCGGTCGCGGCCGGGTGCGCGCCTATGCGGCGGCGCTGGCCATGTGGGTGTTGCTGGTCTTCGCCGTCGATGCCGTTTTGCTGACGGTGGTGGTTGCCCTGGCGCCTCCGGCGCCCGAGCAAATCGGCCAACATGGCCACGATGAGCTCGCTGGATCGGGTGGCACGAGGGGTACTGGCGATTCGTCGGGGGAGGCCTCCGGCTCGCTCTCCGCATGGCTCATGCTTCTGGATCCTGTCGACCTCTTCCGCTTGAGTGCCCTGCAAGCCGGGCCACGGTTGCGCGCTCAGTGGGCAGCGACAGGCCTCGGCGCCGACGGTTACGTCCCGTGGTTGCGCCTTTTGGCAGGTTGGACGATCTGGGCTGTGATCCCCGTGTCCTTCGGAATACGCCGCTTTCGTCGCGCCGCGCTTGCCTAGCAACGGCGCCTGGACGAAGGGCTCGCACATCGTACTGGTCGCATTCTACCCGGGTATTGTCCGGGGAGGCCCCAGCGACGGCCCGTATCTTGGCCGCTCGTCGCGGGGCTGTTGACTGATGGGAGTCTCCTGTGTTTCAAACAAGATAATCATATCTTATAATCGCGATAGATAGATCGATCTCGGAACAGGAGGTTGGTGATGCTTTGGAAGGTTGCTCAGGTCGTCGGGCTGCTGGTGACCGTGGGGCTCCTTGCAGCGTTGCTCCTCGAGCCGGAGATCGCTCTGCTGGTCCTGTGGAGCGCCGCGATCCCGCTACTTCCCGCGACGTTCCTGATCAACCCCGGGCTGTGGCGCAACGTGTGTCCGTTGGCCACCCTCAATATGTTCTCAGGTGACATCGTGGGCCATCGGAGGCTCACGGCGCGACTGATCCCGCCGGCAGGACTGCTCGGAATCGTGCTGTTGGCAGTGATGGTGCCGGCGCGTCGGTTTCTGTTCAACGCCAACGCTGTTGCGCTCGCCTCGACAATCGCAGCGGTGGCTTTGGCGGCTCTCGTTCTGGGGATCTTCTTCGAAGGCAAGGCGGGCTTCTGCAACTCGATTTGCCCCGTGTTGCCCGTCGAGCGGCTTTACGGTCAGAGCCCGTTGATGCAGGTCAGCAACCCGCGATGCCCTCCCTGTACGCTGTGCACCAACCAGGCGTGTATCGACGTCGCACCGACGCGCTCGATCGCACTCACGCTGGGCGGAGCGCGGGCCTCGTGGGCCTGGCTCGGAACCGGCTACGGGGTATTCGCCGCAGCCTTTCCCGGATTCGTGCTCGGATACTACCTGACCGAAGACGGTCCGCTTACGGCGGCTGCCGGCACCTATGCCTACATTGCGATGTGGGCCGCGGCCAGCTACGTGATAACGGCGTTGACCGTGCGGTTGGTGGAGGTGCCATCGGCGCTGGCCCTTTCAAGTCTGGGGGGTGTGGCCGCCGCGATCTACTACTGGTTTGCCGCGCTGATTCTTGCCACGACGTTCAGCTTAGGCCCTGTGGGCGCCACAGGGCTTCGAATCTCGACGCTGGCGCTGGTCGGGTTCTGGTGGTGGCGTACCCGCGCATCGGAGCTTTGGCCGTAGTGCCGATGGCCGGCGCCGAGTCGACCCCCGGCCCAACGGGCGGCAGCATGGTATCTCGAGATCGCGGCCGTGCCTCGCCGCGGGCTTGCCGTAGCTGGTAGGGGCTCCAGAGGCTCACGGGCGTGGGTCCACCGGGCCTCGAGAAGAGCTCCCCCCGATCGGACGGTCTTCCCCTGTGGAGTGGCGGCAGTAGCGTGCGGCCTGGGATCCCTGACGGATCCCGGTAGCGGCGGTCTTCGTAAAGGAGACTCCCTCCAGCGCGTCACCGGCAAGGAACAGCCCTGGCAGCGAGCCTAGGGCCTGCTCGACCCCCTCTCTGATCGAGAGATGCCCGATCTCGTACTGCGGGATCGCGTGTGGCCATCGGAACACGCGACTGTAGACCGGTGCCGTATCGATTCCGAGGGCGGAGCGCAGATCTGACCGTGCCAGCGTCACTAGCTCCTCCTCGTGCAGGTCTCTGATCTCCGGGTCGAGCTGTCCCCCGAGCATTACCCTCAACAGGAAACCGCTCTCCGGGCCGCGGCCCGGATAGATATGCGATTCCCATAGACACCCCAGCATGCGAATCGCCTCGCCCCTCGCCACCAGCACGCCGAAGGCTGGCGGCAGATGCGCCACCGCGGCGCGGTCGAAGCCGAGGCCGACGACGGCAACTGGGGGCACGGGAATGCCGTCGAGAAGGCGCGACACCTGTGGCGCCAGAGCGGTGAGCAGCCGGGCGGCGGCCCGGACTGGCGTGGCCACGATCACCGCGTCCGCCCCGAGGGTCTCGCCATCGCGAAACTGAACCACGTAGCCGTTGCGATCATCGCGCGACCCACGCAGCGAGGGCGGCATCGGCCTTATGGCGCTCACCTCGATCCCGCTGCGGACCTCGACGCGGGGATCGGCGGCGAGCGCGCGGGGTAGTTGCTGCAGGCCGCGGCGGAAGGAGCTCAGTTTGTGGCTGGGAACAGCGGTACTCTCGATGGCCGCCGTATCCCGCCGCCGCGCGAGGCGGCGAGCCAACCCGCCGCGGATGACCGAGCCGTGCTCGTTCTCGAGGCGGCGTAGCTCCGGGAAACAGGCGTCGACCGAGAGCCGCCGGGCGTCGCCGGCGAAGATCCCGAGCATAGCCGTGTGCACGACGCGCTCGGCAATTTGGCCCCCGAAGCGGCGGCTGCAGAACTCGAAGATGCTCTCTTCGCTCGTGCTCTGCCGTTTGCGGATCAGTGGCTCGCCGAGCGCGCGCAACAAGCCGCTCGGGTCGAGCAGGCGACTACGCAGCGGCTTGAGCAGGTTGGGGCCGACCTCGTGGAGACGTCCGCCACGGTGTATGAAGCGTCGCGCCGCGGATGCGCGGGCTCTGATCTGCTGCTGCTCGATGCCGGCCGCGCCCACCAGTTCAACGACGGCCGGATCGGTATCCAGATAGCCACCTGGCCCCGCTTCGACGAGCCAGCCGTCCTCCTCCAGCGACAGGGCGCGCCCGCCCACGTCGCCCTCTTTCTCGAGCACGGTAACCGCGAGGTCGTCGCCCTCTTTGGCCGCGGTGACGGCGGCGGCGAGGCCCGAGACACCCCCGCCAATGACCACCAAGCGCCGTCTCACTACACCGTCCGACTGAAAACCGGCGCCTCCCGCTGCGCATGCTTCTCGCGCCAGTAGCGGTCGAAACACATGGCCAGGTTGCGGACGAACAACTGCCCGAGCGGCGTTGCCTGGATGTCTGACCCGTCGACCACCACCATTCCCTCGTCAATATGCTCCTGAAGCTCTCGCAGATCTTCTTCGAAGTAGTCGGCGAAGTCGATCTCGAAGCGCTCCTCGACGGCGTGCGTATCCACCCTGAAGTTGCACATCAGCTCGTGGATCACGTGGCGTCGCAGCTCATCATCGCGGCTCCGATGCAGGCCGCGCTGTACCGGTAGCCGCCCTTCATCGAGTGCCGCCCCGTAGGCCGAGAGCTTCTTCTCATTCTGCATGTAGCTGCCGCCGATATCGCCGATGGCGGAGACTCCGATACCGATCACGTCGGGGGCGGGAATGACGCTGTACCCTTGGAAGTTCCGGCGTAGCCGTCGCTCTTGCCGCGCGCGGGTGAGCTCGTCGTCGAGGCGCGCGAAGTGGTCCATCCCGATCGGCTCGTAGCCCGCCTCTAGGAACCGCTCGCGGGCCATGGCGAACAGGGCAAACTTGGTGTGTCGATCGGGCATCGTGGTGGCGTCGAGCTTGCGTTGGTGCCCTTTTAACCAGGGCACGAAAGCAAAGGAGTACAGCGCGATGCGGTCGACGCCCATCTCGATCACGCTGTCGACGGTGTGTCGGAGGCCTTCTGGAGTCTGGCTCGGCAGGCCGTAGATGAGGTCGGCGTTGAGCCCGCGGAATCCGAGGTCACGAGCCCGCCGTATCAGGCGCTCGGTTTGCTCCCGGGTCTGGTTTCGCCCGATGGCGTCCTGCACCTCCGAGGTGAAGTCCTGGACTCCCATCGACAGACGATTGAAGCCATGCCCGGCAAGCATGTCGATGTGCTCCTCGCTAGTAACTCGAGGATCCACCTCGATGGCCAGCTCGGCATCGTCCCGGGCCGGGAACCGTGCGAGGAAGTGCTCGAGTAGCCGGCTCAGCTCCTCGGGCCGATAGTAGGTGGGAGTGCCGCCGCCGAGATGCAACTGCGCCAGGGATCGCCGGTGCGGTACTTGCTCGGCGATCAGGTCAATCTCCCGGCACATCTGATCGAGGTAGGGCAGCGCTCGCTCGTGTCGCGGCGAGATCACGACATGGCAGGCGCAGAACAGGCACTGCTCGTAGCAGAAGGGAAGGTGCATGTAGACCGACAGCGGGGCGGCACCTTCTTCATCGGCGTGTTGCAGTACTTCGGCGTAGTCGTCGCTGGTGACGTCGGTGAACTCGACCGCGGTTGGATAGCTCGTGTAGCGAGGTCCGGGCCGGTCGTAGCGTGCCAGCGTTCCGGCGGTTACCCGGCGTAGTGGCTCGGCTCCTTGTCGGGCGGGCTCAGACACGGTGTTCTAGCTCACCGATGCCGATGCCGAGGTCGGTGGGGGTGGGGTCATCTCGGCCAGGGCGGCGATGAACCCGCTCATGTCCTTCTCCACTACGTCGCCGACCAGGCAGTCGACTAGCGCGGCCCGCTGGTCCGGGAAGCGCTCGACGAAGGCGCCGAAGCTGAAGCTGGAATCGTAGAAGGCGTGGATCAGGCGGCGGATGACGTCTACGCCACGCGTCAGGTCTGCCTCGAAGGCGCCGAGGCGTGCAGCGCTCGGATCATCGTGCTGCAGCGCATCGTGGATACAATCGGCGGCCAGCTCGGCCGATCCGAGCGCCAGAAACAGACCCGAGGAGTAAATCGGATCAAGAAAGGCACGGGCGTCGCCGATCATGACCCAGCCGTCGCCGCACGTCTGGCGGTTGAGGTAAGCCAGGTGAGGGGCACCGCGGACAGGTTCCACCTGCTCTGCGCCCTGCAGACGCTCGGCCAACGGCCGACAGCGTCCAACCTCCCGTGCGTAGATCGCCTCCATGTCGTCGCCTTCGTCGAATAGATAGTCAGGGGACGCGACCACTCCAACGCTGACGATGTCGTCCGGTAAAGGGATGTACCAGAACCAGCCGCGCTCTGGAATCAGGAAGATCGTAGTCTCTCCCGCATCAAGGCCGTCGCCGCGCCGGCCGCCGCGCCAGTAGGACCAAGCGGTACCCTTGTCGAGCCCCGGGACTGGGCCGCGCAAATCAAGCTGCCGGCCCATCAGCGTCGCAAAGCCTGACGCATCGACCACTACACGCGCTCGGATGTCGACCTCCTTTCCGGTGTCATCCGCGACTCGGGCACCGACAGCCCGGTCGCCGTCGAAGAGCACCTGGCGCGCGCCGGTACCCTCGACAACTTGGACGCCGGCCGAGCGCGCGTTGTCTAGGCAGAGCTGGTCGAAGGTCGCTCGATCCACCTGCCAGGTTCGCGAACCGTCCCCCGGAACCGTCTCGTTGAAGTAGAAGGGATCCGACTCGGTACCCGATGGCGCTACGAAACGCACGCTGTGCTTCTCTGGAAACGACGAGGCTTTCATCGCCGGGAGGAGTCCCAGCCGATCGAGCGTGGCGTAGGTCTGGGGGATCAGAGACTCGCCGATATGGTAGCGCGGAAAGCGAGCCCGTTCGACGACCAGGCAGCGGTGCCCTTGGTGAGCCAGCAGCGTAGCCGCGGTGCAGCCGGCGGGTCCGCCTCCAATGACCAGGACGTCGGTGTCCAGCGGCAGCATCGAGGGTTCCGTCATGTCAAGCTCCATCCGGCGGGTCTGCATCAGGTGTAACGGACGTCGCGGTGGGCGGGGGAATAGAACGCTGGCAGCAGCTGGTCGATGCGTAGCAGCCCGGTACGCGTGACTCGGATCGCATCGTGCTCGATCAGCAAGTAGCCCTCGCCCTGCAGGGCTTCCATTGCAGCGCCGAACGCCTCGACTGGATGTCGGCCATGTCGTTGGCGGAAGGGTTCGATAGGAACGTTGCCCAGCTTGAGCTGGAGGATGAGCTCGCGGATGGCGCGCTCGTCTGCATCGAGCTCGTAGGCCCGCCCGCCCGCTAGCTCGCCGCGATCGATTGCCGCGAGGTAGGTGTCGAGTGAGTCAGCGTTCTGCTGGTGGATTCCGTCCAGGTAGGAGAAGGAGGCGGCGCCGAGACCGATCAGGTCGGCCCCGCGGTACTGCTCGTCCATGTAGAGGAAGGGATGGAGCTCCGGGTCACGCACAGCGGTGTAGGCGCTGCGGAGGTGATAACCGCGATCCTCCAGGTGCTCGAACGCCGCGCCTAGTCGACGGCGCTTCGTCTCCCACGAGGGAACATCCTCGATGGCCATTTCGCCGTCGCGGATCGACCTCGCCAGCGGTGTGTGTCGCGGAATCTCGAGCTGGTAAATAGTGATGCTCTCGGGCGCCAGCTCCACGACGCGATCCAGGCTGTCGAAGAAGCTGGTATCGGTCTCGCCGATCATGCCCACGATGAGGTCGAGGTTGACGATGGGAAAGCCCATATGGTCGATCTGTTTCCAGGCGCGCTCGACGTCGCGCACCTGGTGGATGCGCCCGCTCTTTTGCAGCACCTCATCGTTCATTTGCTGCACGCCGAGGCTCAAGCGTGTAACGCCTGCCTCTCGCAGCGCCCCCAGTCGGGCATCGTTCACGGTCTGTGGAGCGCACTCCCAGGTGATCTCGCGGACCGAGCCCCAGTCGAATGCGGCCTTCAGGGTCCTCATAAGGCTACGGATCTCTCGCGGATGGAGCAGCGAGGGTGTTCCGCCGCCGAAGTAGGCGAAGTCGAGCACGCGACCGGTGATCGCCGCGCTCCGGCCGTAGCCGGCGGCCTCGTGCCCGAGGGCCTCGAGGTATTCGCCAATGCGACCAGGGCCCGCGTCGTCGTAGGCCAGGTAGTAGCAAAAGTCGCAGCGTCGCGCGCAGAACGGGACGTGGACGTAGAGCCCTAAAGGCGGTGGGTCCGTCACTGGAGGACGGGCGAGGCGACGTTGCCAAGCGGGCAGCTGCTCGGGCCGCCAGCGCGAGAACGGCGGGTAGGCGGCGACGAAGTAGCTCCCCTCGACGTCCTCGATTGCGAGGACCTCGTTGGGGCAGGCGGGCTCATGTAGCGGCAGACCTGCGCCTACGGTACCGCTCGCGGTAACGTCGAGTCGACGCGTCATTTTACCGTCCCGCCAACCATCCTCAGGCTGTCTCCATGGCGGCTTCCTAGAAGCTGTAGAGTCGATGAGAAGATAATAAGTTCACAGTGTCCTATTATTGAGTGACGCGCTCACAAAGGCAACGAGATCCATCATCGAGTCTTTCTGAAGAAGTCGACCCGAAGGGAGGTAGCTGCGATGGCACTGCCGAGCCACGTTCCGTACGTGGTGATCGGAGCCGGTATCCACGGCCTCAGCACCAGTTGGAACCTTGCAGGCTTGCTCTCCGCCCACGGAAAGGGCGGCGGCAAGGACGTTCTGGTAGTCGACAAGGAGAGCATCGGCTCTGGCGCGTCGGCCATCGCCTGCGGCGTCATTCGGAACAACTACCACCAGCCGGCGATGCGCGAGCTCATGGTGCACTCGGTCGAGGTATGGGAGAGTGATCCCAAGGCATTCTGGTACCATCCCGTGGGCTACATGCAGATCAGCTGCGAGGCCATGCGCGCGGATGTTGCCGAGATCGCGCGGCAGCAGCAGGAGATCGGCTACGAGTCGGTCTTCATCGACGGCGAGGTCGAATCGGCGCGCTATATGAGAGGGCTGTTCGACGACTGGCAGGCTCGGGGAGTCACCTCGGTCCTGCACGAGAAGCGGGGTGGCTACGCCAACAACCTGGCGTCGCTGAGCGGACTCGCCACCAAGGCCGAGGCACAGGGCGTGCGGATCGCCAGTGGCGTCGAGGTGGTTGGCTTCGAGCGCGAACCCGGCGGTGCAGTGAGCGCTGTCCTCACCAACCGAGGTCCGATCGAGTGTGAGCAGGTGGTGGTGGCCGTCGGGCCCTGGGTCAAGCAAGTGTGGGATCTCCTCGAGCTACCGGCGCGGATCGACGTCAAGGAGCCGCAGGGAGAGACTGTGCACGACGTTCGAATGTGGAGGTACTGGAGCCTCCAGGAGGGGACCCTGGGCGTAGACCCCGAGCAACAGCGGACGAACGCCGGTGAGGCGCCGCCGGTGATTCACGTCGATTCGGACGCCCCGCTTTACTCCGATATTGACGGCTCGCTTCTGTGCGACGAGACATGGGGCATCTATTACAAGCCGGACACCAACTTCGGAGGTGTGCAGGGCGGTGCGATGCCCTTTCCGGTGGCGGCTGATCCAGACGACGTGGAGGTCGATCCGTATGGGCCGTCGTCCCCGGACTTCGTCGTAGGCGAGGAGTTCGCCCACATGTGGACCTCGGCCCTGGCCTTCTGCCAGAAGAGATTCGAGGGCAAGTCGGACTTCTACAAGAACGAGCCATCCGGGGGCATCGGCTGCTTCACGCCCGATTCGTTCCCGGTCTTCGACCGTTTTTGCGACAATGTCTACTTCATCGCCGATTCGAACCATGGGTACAAGATGATCGGTGTCGGAGAGCTCGTCGCCAACGAGCTACTCGGGCGCCCGCAGTCGCTCCTCGAGCCGTTCCGTTTTGCGCGCTACGCCGAGGGGAGACTGCATCCGACCTCCAACAGCCCGTTCCCCTGGAGCTGAGTACTGGCCAACACTCGTAGAGGGTTGACGACTGGCGTCGACCCAGTCCGTTCGTTGAAGCTCTTGTAGTTGTCGTTCGTGAACCGATGTCGCCTGGGTGCCAGTCTGGAGTCTGGTGACCGGCGGCTATGGAGGCATTCATGCGCCCTGAGATCGATGACCTGTTCACGGTGGCGCAACTGCGCGAGTGGCGCTCGCGCTTGACCTCGGTCGCCTTCGGGCTGTTCCTCGCGGAGGCATTCACCGGCCTGGTGATCTACCTCGCCCCCTTCAGCGTCACCGCGCAGGTCTCGGTGATCGTTCACTCGCTGGTCGGGGTGGCTTTCATCGCGCCGTATGCCTGGTACCAGGCACATCACTGGCGAGTGAACTGGTCGCGGCCATTCAACCAGCACAAGTTGCTGGGTTACTTGTCACTCCTGTGCGTTGGGGTGGCTGCTGTCTCTGGCCTGGTGCTCACGGCGCAGGCCGGGTGGGGACGGCGGATCGACTATGCCTGGGATCTCGTGCATCTGGTGGCCGGACTGGCTGCGACGGCGTTTGTTCTATGGCACGTCGCGATCATCGTCGTGCGGCACGCGACGCAGTCCGATGGCGGCAAGCGTGCTCTGCTGCGGGGCGCGCAGCTCAGCTTCGCGAAGGCCAGCAGCTTGGTTGTTCTGGCGCTGCTCGTGCCGTTGGCGGTTTGGGTGCTGATGACGCCGCAGGCATCGGTCACGCGCCCTTTCCCTGCCGACTATCAGCTGCCGTTCGGCGACAACCCCTTTGCGCCTAGCCTCGCCACCACCGCCACCAACGAGGCCTTCCATCCGGAAACGCTGTCGGGCTCCGAGCGCTGTGGCACGTCGGACTGCCATGCCGAGGTGCTCGAGGAATGGCAGCCGAGCGCCCACAGATACGCCGCGATGTCGCCCTTTTTTCAGGGCGTCCAGGGGGCGATGGCGGTCAGCAACGGAGCGGAATCGACCCGCTATTGTGCTGGATGCCATGACCCGATCTCTTTGTTTTCGGGCAGCAAGAACCTCTACACCGACGATCTCTCGGCCCCCGGGTATCGGGAAGGCGTCTCATGCGTCGCCTGCCACTCGATCGAGCAGACCGACATACGAGGCAATGCCAACTACGTGATCGCGGCGCAGCCCCGCTATCTCTACGAAAGCTCCGAGGCCGCGCTTGCCGCGTTCGCCAGCGACTTCCTGATCCGCGCGTACCCACACCAGCATCTCAGCTCCTGGTCGCGTGAGCTCTACAAGTCGCCCGAGTACTGCGCCGCTTGCCACAAGCAGTTCATCGATGAGGAGATCAACAACGTCGGCTGGGTGCAGCTGCAGAATCAGTACGACAACTGGAAGCAAAGCCGGTGGTGGATCGAGGACGATCCCGACAACAGCGTCACCTGTCGCGAGTGCCACATGCGCCTCGTTGACTCGATCGACCCGGCCGCGGGCGACGCGGTCGATCCGAATCGCGCCCCGGACGATGGGCGCCACCGTAGCCATCGATTCATCGGGGCCAACCAATATCACCCGGCGTTGCTCGATCTCCCGGGCGCCGCGGAGCAGGTCCGCCTGACCGAGGAATGGCTGCGGGGCGAGACGACGATCCCCGAGATCGAGCACAAATGGAGCCAGGGACCCGCGGTGCCGTTGATGATCGACGCACCTGCGACAGCCCTGCGGGGCGAAGCGGTCAACCTCCGTGTCATCGCGCTCAACAACAAGGCCGGCCACGATTTCCCGACGGGCCCGTTGGACATCATTCAGGCGTGGATTGAAGTCGAGGTGCACGACGATCAAGGTCGGTTGGTGTTCGCCTCCGGCGGCCTGGACGAAAACAACTTCCTGATTTCCGACGCTACCGTCTTCAAGGCTGAAGGGATCGACCAGTTCGGCAACCTCATCGATCGCCACAACCTCTGGGAGATGGTAGGGGCGCGCTTCAAGCGCACGCTGTTTCCAGGCTACTCCGATGTCACCAGCTACCAGTTCTTCTGTCCCGACCTGAGCATTCTTCTGCCGCCGGAGGCCGTGTCGGCGGCCCAGCAGGTCGAGCCCGAGCAGGCATTGGCCCCCGCCGACGTGCGCGTCGAACCGGGGGCAGGTGTCCGCGAGCTGAAGGTGAGCGCTCGTCTCCGTTATCGCAAGGTCGATCAGTACTTCCTGAACTTCCTGTTTCCCGACGAGGATCTCGAGTCGACGATCACCGACATGTCGTCGGCCGAGGCCAGCATCACGATCGTCGAGGCGTCGCCCGAGCTTCTGGGCGGCAGCTGAGCATGAGCCGGCGCCAGCGGCTCCTTCGTCGCACTGTCCTGGGATCGCTGCTGGTTGTCGCGTTGATCGTCGGGATCATTGTGAGCAGGGAGAGCCTGCGAAGCAGCGACGTAGCGAGCGACGGCATCGAGGACGTGCTGGCGCGCGATTTGCCGGAGGGCGCGCCTGAAGCTCAGTTCGTCGATCGCGGGCAGCAGCTGCAGCCGCCCTTTAGGCACTTCGCCGGTACCCGTACCCACCGGCTCCCCGAGGACATGGGTTCGGGGATCGCGTGGGGCGACTGCAACGGCGACGATCTGCCCGACCTCTATGCGGTCAACTTCGTCGGACCGATCGATCTGACCGAGCAGCAGATCGCCGGGCTACCGGGCAACGCTCTGTATCTGAACCGGGGCGACGGCCGGTTTGACGAGGTAGCCGCCGCCGCAAGCGCCGACATCCGAGAGTTCGGCATGGCCGCTGCATGGGGCGACTACGATGGCGATGGTGACCAGGACCTGTTCGTCTCACAGTACGGCCCGAATCTTCTACTGGAGAACGATGGTCAGTGTAGCTTCACCGATGTCACCGAGAAGGTCGGAGTTGCCGGTGGCGGCGCGTTCAGCGGAGGCGCCAGCTGGGCCGATTACGACGGCGACCAGGACCTCGATCTGTACGTCACCAACTATGTTCGTTTCGACGAGTCGATCGCGTCACCGGAGCTGTCGTTGCAGTTCGGCCAGAGCATTCCGTTCACTCTCAACCCCTCCTCGTATGAGCCGGCACCGAATTTCCTCTACCGCAATCGCGGCGACGGCTCTTTCGAGGAAGTGGCGTCGGTAGCCCTGGTCGACAATCCGACCGGCCGCAGCCTGTCGGCGGCATGGGCCGACTACGATCTCGATGGTGATCTCGACCTGTATGTGGCCAACGACATCTCGGACAACGCGCTATACCGCAACCGCGGTGACGGGACCTTCGACGACATCTCGGCCGACTCGCTGACCGCCGACTACCGCGGAGCGATGGGGCTCGCGGTGGCCGACTACGACCGCGACGGTGACCTGGATTTCTTCGTTACCCATTGGCTGGCGCAGGAGAACGCCCTGTACACCAACCACCTTTCAGAGATGGGTCCCGAGCGGATGATGTTTGGCGACGTTGCCGACATGGTCGGGCTCGGCCACACCGGGCTGAGCTCTGTCGGCTGGGGTACTGCCTTTCTGGATTACGACAACGATGGCTGGGTCGACCTGTTCGTGGCGAACGGCAGCACGTTGGAGCAGCGCGACAACGACGAGTTGCTGGTTCCGCAGAAGATGCAGCTGTTCTGGAATCGCGGCCTGGACGGTTACTACGACGCCACGCTGATCGCGGGGCCGGGGCTGGCGCACCCCTGGGTGGCCCGTGGAGCGGCGGCAGCTGACTGGGATCGTGACGGTGATGTCGACCTCGCGGTCTCGGTGAACGGCGGGCCCCTGTTGTTGCTCGAGAACCAGGGACCAGTGAACGGTCACTGGATCGAAATCGACCTGCGGCAGCCCGGTGGCAATCGCCGGGCTCTCGGGGCACTGATCCGCGTCGTGACCGACATCGCGACGCAACTCGGTGCTGTGGGCGCCAACTCTTCCTACCTGTCGCAGGAACCCACCACCAGACATTTCGGTGTTGGCCAGACCGACCTGGTGGAGGTGCAGGTGCGCTGGCCCGATGGCACCGAAGAGGTATGGCTGGAGCTCGCTGCTGACCAATCAGTGGTGCTGGATCGTGGCACCGGAACCATCCTCGCACGATGAGCGGGCGCCTCGGCGCCGCGCTGATCGCGACGCTGTTGCTCGGCTCCGGATGCGGCTCCGAGCCGGCTGGTCAAAGCGCGGTATCGGCTGAGAGAGCCGCGGGCGCTGCCGCCGAAGACCCACGCCAGCTCTTCTGGCGCCAGTATCGCGAGGCCACCGCAGCGCGCACTTCGGGCGCCGACACGGCGGCGATCGCCGCATACCGCCAGGCCCTGAGCCTGGATCCGGAGCATGGCGATTCGCTGCACTTTCTTGCTCAGTTGCTGTACCGGCAGCTCGATGTGACCGGTGCACGCGAACACCTCGAGATCCTCACCAGGATCGAGCCTCGAGTCCCCCGCGCCTGGCAACAGCTCAGCTCGGTGTACGGCGAGCCCGCGATCGGATGGCTCGCTGATCCAAGAGCTGCCTCGGATGCGATTGGCGTCGCGGTGGCCAACAATCCGACGAACTCGGGGGCTCGTGTTCTGGAGGCCCGATGGGCAGCCTACTCGGGAAACAACGAGGCTGCAGCGGCGGCGCTCAGCGCGGCTCTGGGACAGCATTCCGCCGATCTCGATGCCCACCTACTGCGCGTCTGGTTGGCTCATCGGGCGGGCGACGAACAGCAGTTGGCCGCTGCTCTGCAGCGAGCCGTGAGCGCTACGTGCCGGGCAGCCGAGTGCGAGGTGGGGGCGCTGTTGCTGCTTGCTGCCGCCGTCGGCGCCGAGCTGCCCACGGGCCCGGCGCAGGGTGCATCCGGGGCGCTGCCAACACTGCGTAGTGAGGCCACGACGCGCACTATCACCAGCAAGGCACGGTACTCGCCGAGCAAGGCTCCCATCGCCGAGGCGGGGCTTGTCGCAGAGATCGATCTGGACGGCGACGGTGCCACCGACCTGAAGGTCTGGGCAGCGGCGCCCGACGCGCCGGCGCGCCTGGCTGTCGCCTCGGAGGAGCAGGAGGTCGAGCTTCCGGGTGGTGCCGTCGCCCAGGGTTGGGGAACCGCAACCGCCGCGGCGGGCGGTCGAGCGAACCCCTGGAGGGCTGTCTTCGTGCGCACGGCAGCCGGCGTCGAGTTGCTCGTGGTCGGCGGCGGAGGGCGCCCACTGAGGCGATTCGCTGCGCGCGCCGGCGACTGGGTCCAGGTCGATCTCGGCGGTCTCGAGGAGCCCTTGGGCTCCGTGCTGGCGGCGGGCGACGTCGACGCCGACGGACTCGACGACCTGCTGCTCGGCAACCTGACCTTGTCGACCCAAAGCGACTCGCGCACTGTCGTTGGGGCTCGTCTGTACCGGGGAACGGTGTCTGGAACCTATGAGCGTACCGACCTGCAGGTCGCGACGTGGTTGACAGCTGCATTGTTGGCAGACGTCGATGGTGATTCCGACGTCGACCTGTTGGTTGCGCACCGGGTCGATCCCGACCGGGCCGCCGCGTGGCATCTCTCGCCCCAGACCGCGCGCCCCACGGTTGAGCTATGGCGCAACGACGGTGGCCGGCTCCAACCTGACCTCGATGCCCTCCCGAGTATCGGCGCCTCGGTTCTCGACGTGGCTACCCTGCGCCGCGCCGAGGGCGGGGTTGATATCTATTTGGCGACCGGTTCGCTCCGACCCGAGCGCCCGGAGCCGGATCGGTACTGGCGCTTCGAGCTGGGCAACTGGGTCGATGCCACCCCGGTGCTGGGATCACGGCGCTTCGCTAGCACCGTCAGGATTGCGGCTGGCCTCGAATCGCGCAGCATTGTTCTCCTCCGGGGCGGCCTGGTACCGGGGGATCCGCGATTGGCTGTCGAAGTCACCATCCCGCAGTAGCGGCATGCACCCTGTACGGTGGTCACCGAGCCCTGCTTCGCCCCCGACCTTGCGTCAGTGTTCTTGCCCCGGGTGTAGGCTGGCCCATGGAGCGGCGGGCGCGTGGCGTTGCAGCGGTTGATTATGGCGCCGCTTGTCCCTGACACTAGGTCCCAAGCAGGGGAGGTGGCGTCTTCGCGGCTCGGTCCGGGGGGTTCGCTTCTCGGGCCACGGCTCCGGCATGGATCTCGCCGCTCTCTCTCCGACACCGTCGAGCCCACTCGCACATGAGCATGTTGCATCGCAAGTTCCGACTCACCGACCTCGCCACCTCGGGCGGCTGAGCTGCAAAACTGGGTCCGGGCGACCTTGCCGAGATATTGGAGCCATTGGCTGGTCTGCAGGGGCGCGACCCGCGTGTTCTCGTGGGTCCAGAAACAGCTGACGACGCCGGGGCTTTCGCGTTCGGAGACGCGGCGTTGGTGGCCACGGCCGACTTCATCACGCCGGTGTGCGACGATCCGTACCGCTTCGGTCGCGTCGCTGCCGCCAACTCGATGTCGGATGTCTTCGCGATGGGCGGCGAGGTGCTCTTTGCGCTCAACCTGTGTTGTTTTCCCGAGGACAAGGCACCCAGCGAGGTGTTCACGGCGATACTCCGGGGAGCATCGGACGCGGTCGCCGACGCCGGCGGCGCCATTCTGGGGGGGCATTCGGTGGCCGACCGAGAGCTCAAGTTCGGACTTGCGGTCGTAGGCAACGTCGATCCCGCTGGGATCCTGACTAATGCGGGCGCCGAACCTGGGCAACGCATCGTCTTGACCAAGCCCCTCGGTAGCGGTGTCGTGGTGAACGGGTTCCGTGCCGGCAAGCTCGACGAGGCAGCGCTGGAGCCCGCTCTCGGGAGCATGGAGCGGCTCAACGCGACAGCCTCGCACCTGGCGATCGAGCTCGGCGCTACTGCTTGCACCGACGTCACCGGATTCGGTCTGGCCAACCACGCGCTCGAGGTAGCGCGGGCGTCCGGGGTCGGTGTACGGATCGATTTCGAACGCCTGGCGGCGTATTCGGGCTTCTACGAGATGGCCGCAGCCGGTGTCTCGACGCGAGGGGCCGCGAAGAATCGCCTGGCGGCGCATGAATTCGAGGATCGCGCCGGTCTCGACGACCACCAACGCGAGCTCATATTCGACCCGCAGACCTCTGGGGGGTTGTTGATCTTCGTAGCCGAGCAGCGCGCCGATGCGCTGGTCGAGGCCTTGCGCGACGGCGGCGATGCAGCTGCCGAGGAGATCGGCGAGGTTGTCGGATGCGCGCCACGTCTGACGATCATATAAAACTATACAACAGTCTGAATATCAGCTATTCTCTGGCGTCGCAGGATCTATGTGTGGACACCTGACTGATGCCAGCCGCTGAATCAACTTCGCTGACCAGACCTCCGGTAGCCCATCCAGTCCTTATTCAAGGGGGCATGGGTGCTGGAGTGTCCGGTTGGCAACTGGCCCGCGCGGTGGCTCGAGAAGGTCATCTCGGCGTGGTTTCGGGAACCGCGTTGGACGTGATCTTGGCGCGCCGACTGCAGCTTGGCGATCCAGGGGGACACCTGCAGCGCGCGATGCGGGAATTCCCGCATCCCGCCATCGCGGGGCGCGTCCGGCGTCGCTATTTGCTGTCCGGAGGCAAGCCGGCAGGTACGCGCTTCGCGTCGGTGCCGATGCATTCACTACGGTCGCCGAAGCGCCTTGTCGAGCTCACCGTGCTCGCCAATTTCGTCGAGGTCTATCTGGCAAAGGAAGGCCACGCAGGAAGAGTCGGCATCAACTACCTCGAGAAGATCCAGTTGCCCAACCTCGCCTCGCTCTACGGGGCGATGTTGGCCGGCGTGGACTACGTACTGATGGGTGCCGGCATCCCTCGTGAGATTCCAGGCGTGCTGGACAAGCTCGCCAAGCACGAGCCCGTCGAGCTGCAGATCGATGTCGCAGGGGCCGGTAGGGACGAAGCTCATCGCATCCGATTCGACCCAGCTTCCATGCTGCCGGTACCGAACGCGCCGCTCCGTCGCCCGTTCTTCCTGGCCATCGTCGCGTCGACGACGCTCGCCTTGGCGCTCGCTAAGCGCGCCACCGGCAAGGTGGACGGCTTCGTTGTAGAGGGACCGGTGGCGGGCGGACACAACGCTCCGCCGCGCGGACCGCTGAGCGTCGATGGAAGTGGTCAGCCGATCTACGGCGCCAAGGACAGTGTGGATCTGCGGCGTTTTCGTGATCTCGGCGTGCCGTTCTGGCTCGCGGGGGCCTATGGTCGTCCCGAGCGCATTGCCGAGGCGCGTCGAGAGGGAGCCTGTGGTGTGCAAGTCGGGACACTCTTCGCGCTTTGTGACGAGTCGGGCATCATGCCGTCGCTCAAAGCGGAGGCCCTCAGGCGAATCCGCTCAGGCACGCTCCCCGAGGTGTTCACTGACCCCACTGCATCGCCCACCGGATTTCCCTTCAAGGTTGTCCGTCTGCCGGATACGCTCGCCGATCCCGAGACCTACGAGCGGCGCCGCCGGAGTTGCGATCTCGGCTTCCTGCGCACGGTGTTCCGGCGAGCGGACGGAGCGGTCGGCTATCGTTGTCCAGCGGAGCCACCTCAGACGTATGTCCGCAAGGGCGGTCGGCAGGGCGACACAATCGGCCGCCGCTGTCTGTGCAATGGTCTCGTCGCTACCGTTGGCATGGCGCAGGTTCGAGACGATGGCTACGAGGAGCCGCCGATCCTGACGTCCGGCGACGACCTGTCGGCGATCGATGCCCTGCTTGCCGGTGAGACGATCTCCTATGCAGCAGCCGACGTGATTCGGCTGCTGCTCGGCGCGGCACCCGCCGGCCCCTGATACGGAACGACCGGAGTGGGCTAGGCGCTGGCGTCGTCGGCGCTCGGATGGCCGATTGTGCGCCTAGGGTGCGTCGAACGCGGGCTTGGTGGATTCCAGAATCTCGCGGATCCCGCGGCGGTCGGCCGCCGACAGGTGGGCGAAGGTCGAGCTCCGATCATCGCCACCGAGCACTTCCTTCAATCGCCGGTAGACGTGGGCCTTGGCGGCCTCGGGGAGCGTGTCGAAGGCCTCGGAGTAGATGGCGTAGCTGCACGGGTAACGGAACAGCCTGCGGGTGAGGTCGAACTGTCTTAGCGAACGGCCCTCGGCGTCGAATGGGCCGAGGCCGGCAAATCGCTCGGCAAATCCGGAGGTGCCCACGATGGTGTCGGTGAGGGGCGCTTCGTCGACCAGGAGCAAAGCCCGCACGAGCGGCTCGGCGATGCTCCGGATGCGGGCGCTGGTCTCTTCAGAAACGAAGTCGTCGTCGCGTCCCAGCTCTCGATTGCGCATCCTCTGGTTGTGGAGCGCCGTGCGCGCGTCGTAGCTGACGCGCGTGATCACGTTTTGGACGTGGATCTGGTGCTCGAGAACCATGAGCGCGACGATATCGCTGTGCTCACCCAGATACTGGCGTGTATCGACGAGACGAGCGATGTCGGTGACGTTGCCCGTTGCCGACAGATCGAGCGGCACCGTCTGCTCCGGGCTGCCAATGATCACGTTGCCCATGTGGACCTGCGCGCCGTGCGTACCCGTTACGAACCAACCGCCCCAGCGCCGCCGGATCGGGGTCTGATCGCTGGTCAGATACCAACCCTCGTGCGACGCCAGATTTCCGACCGGATCGACGAACCCTGAGCCCATCAGGTTTCGCGGCACCCCACCGCCGGTCAGCGAATAGGTGTCGTGGCACTGGAGGCACTGAACGGTGTGCCGTTCAAAGCTCGGCCGCCGACGCTCGAGTGTGTAGAACACCAGCCCCAACTTCGGGTCAACGGAGGAAAGCTCCACCCGACCACCGGGCACCCAGGCGACGTAGACGGAGTCATTGAAGTAGATAGAGCGCGGCGATTGAGGAGAGATATGGGCGACCTGCAAGCTGGTCTTGGAGAAAACGAGGACCTGTGTGTCGATGTCGATCCCGAGCTCGTTCAGCAACGAGGCCAGGTACCCGCCTTGGGGGCCGAGTTGCAGAGTCGCTTTGCCGCTAGCGAGCCTGTCCTGTAACCGAGCGACCGCGTCGGTCGGGGTGCTCGTCGTGTACTGAATCGCCGCGTACTCGGTGCTGTAGCGGAGTTGCCGTGCTGCCAATCCGACGGCGGGAACGAAGCAAGCCACGGCGAGGGCCACGACCGTTCGTAGAGCGCCCCCAGGCCGCGGGCGCTCGAGGCGAACCTCACGCTTCATGATCGTTCTCCTACGGCTCTCCCTAGGCCGGCTCCCCGGTAGCATCCACCATCGGCAGCCCGGCTGCGGCCCACGCTCCCATCCCACCGGCCACGTTGCGGACGCGACGGAACCCGTTGCGCAGCAATACGCCGCACGCGGTGCTTGATCGAGCCCCAGCGGCGCAAATGACCGACACGTGGCCGTCGGTGCTGAGCTCGAGCTCGCCGATCCGGTCGGCGAGGAACTTGAAGTTCATGTAGTGGGCACCGTCGACGTGTCCCGTGTCCCATTCCGAGGATTCGCGCACGTCGAGTACCTGCATCCCGTCGCTGTTGGAAAGTACCGCCGCGAGCTCGTGAACGCTCATCTGCGACAACGTCTCCTGGGGTTGTCCGGCGCGCAGCCAGCTTCTCATGCCTCCGGCAAGATGCCCCTCGACCCTGGAATCCAACCCCAGGAAGGCCAGCGCATGGAGGACGTGTTGCGTTGCGTCGGCGTTGTCGGTTACCAGCAAGAGGGGCACGTCGGGCGGCGTCACCCAGCCGACGCGCTGCTCGAACTCGGGACTGCTCTGCAGGATGCTCATTGCACCGGGAACGTGCCCACCGCCGAACGCTACGGCCGATCGAGTATCGACCACGAGTCGGCCGTCCTCGGCTAGCTCGGCGAACTCGGCTGGGCTCAGGGGGTGGGCGCGGGGCGGACCCATCGTCAGGGGTCTTCTGCCCTGGTTGATCGCCACGATGTTCTCGATGTTGGCGGGGCGAACCGGCTGATCGGTGTTCATGTACGCGATAAACGCCTCGCGCTCCTCAAATTGCAGGGCTTCGTTGTTGCGCTTCTCATATCCGACCGTGGTGGCAACCTTGCCACTCGTGACGCGTCCTCACGTGGAGCCTGCCACATGGCCGGGATAGACCTCGACGAAATCGGGGAGCTCGCGGAGTCGAGGCAGCGATTCTTCGAAGAGCGTACGCGCCCCGTCTTCGCCGTCCTGTGCGAGGTCCGGCCGGGAGAGGTCGCCGACAAGCAGAAAATCCGCCGTCAACAGGTACCAGGGATCTTCGCTGCGATCGTGATCGAAGACCAGGAGGTTGATTTGCTCGGGTCGATGCCCGGGAGCGTGAAAGACCTCCAAGCTCACATCACCGAGGGAGAGCCGGTCACCGGGTGCCACGCGAGTGGCGTCGTAGGTGATCTCGGCGAGCTCCGGCAGTACGAGCTCGCCGCTGCACGCCGCTGCCAGCCGCCGTGCCCCGGACACGTGGTCGGCGTGGCTGTGCGAGTCGATGATGTAGCGGATGCGTGACGACTTCGAGGCCGCCATGCGCAGATAAGGGGCGACGTCCCAAAGGGGATCGAACACAGCGCACTCGCCGCTGACCGTCGAGCCGACCATGTAGGTGACACAGCCCGTCTCTTTTCTCAGGATCGACTCGAACCACACAATGTTCCTCCGGTCACGTGTCCAATTGGGCGAATTCTACAGTGCCTTGTCACGGAGCCTAGCAAGTCCCCACCGCTCGCGGCGTGTTCAGCAGAAGTGGTGAGACATGTCAGGGCGGAGGTAAGGATCACGATAGTACGATCTGAATATCGTAGAATACGGATTCGTTCAATAGAGATTCTCCGCGTCGTAGAGTTCGTGCTCTGGACCGGTCGGCTGCGGCGACTGGGCCGGCCGCTGGCGGATGGCGCGGTGGTGACGGAGTTCGACCATGAAGATCACTAGCGACGAGACTGTGGCTCGGATCGCTGTCGAGTGTCCCGCTGCGGTACGCGTCTTCGAACGTCGCCGCATCGACTATTGCTGCTCCGGCGACCGGCCGCTCCAGCAAGCGTGCGAGGCGGGTGGGCTCGACATCGTAACCATCCTTGAGGAGATCGAGCAGGAACGGGTCGCCACGGACAATAGGCACGCGAGTCGCTGGGACGAATCTCCGCTGGACGAGTTGGTCGATCATATCCTGGAGGCCTTCCATCAGCCGCTGCGCCAAGATCTGCCGCGCCTGGTGTCCATGGCGCACAAGGTGGCCAACGCTCATCGAGACAAAGAGCCCAAAATGCTCCCCGAGGTCCTGTCGACAGTGCTCGGCCTGCAGGCCGAGCTCGAGGATCACATGGCCAAAGAGGAGCAGGTGCTCTTCCCGATGATCAAGCAAGGTTGCGGATGGATGGCCGATGGTCCGATCTCGGTCATGCACCAGGAGCACGATTCGGCAGCTGCCGCCCTCGCACGGCTGCGCGAGCTCACCGCACAGTATCGTCCCCACCCGAAAGCGTGCCCCACCTGGAAGGCGCTTTGGGCTGGCCTGGCAGCGCTCGAAGAATCGCTGCACCAGCACATTCACCTGGAGAACAACATCCTGTTTCCCAGGGCGCTTGGCTCGAGGTCCACGAGCCAAGCGGCTGGTGTTCCCGGCCCCCCTGTCGGCGTGTCCTGAACGAGGTAGCGACCGTCCGCCCCGTGCCGAGCCGTTCAACTGGACCCCGGGTGACTTCACTGGGGCGACCAACTACTGTGGTCGCATGGTGGGTTTCATCGTCCGTTCAGCATGTGTGTCCTTGAGGTGCACAGCCCGGCTGGTTGCGAGCCTGACGCTCGCTCTGGCTCTCGGCTGCCAAACGGATACGGAGTCTCACCGTGACGCCTCTTCCGTCCCGTCAGTCGAGACGGGTACCGTCGAGGGAGTGGTCCGCATAGTCGCGGAGGCGATTCCTGAGTCGACGCGCGTACGGAACACCACTGATCCCGAGCTATGTGGCGAATCGCAGAGTCTCGAGGACTTTCTCGTGTCGGCCGTCGACGGCGGCGTTGGCAATGTGATCGTCGCGTTGCTCGACGTGCCCCCGGACCGGATTCCCGCTCGTCCGGCGGAGCGGCTGGTACTCGACAACCGAGACTGCCGTTTCGTTCCGCACGCCGCGGTGCTTACCGTCGGCAGCACGATCGTCGCCACCAACAGCGACGCGGTACTCCACACCGAGCACTTCTACGGTGCCCACAGCATCAACATGGCCTTGCCGTCGAAGGATGTGAGCATCGACACGGTGGTCACCGAGGATGGGATGGTCATCGTCAAGTGCGACATACACGGATGGATGCAGGCGTTCATCCGGGTTGACGCCCATCCTTTCCATGCGGTTTCCGACGCTGCTGGAGTGTTCCGTATTCTCGACGTTCCGGCGGGCACCTACCAGCTGGAGCTCTGGCACGAGAAGCTAGGCCAGCAGAGAGTGCCGGTCGAAGTCGAAGGCGGTCGCACCGCGATCGTCGAAGCGCGATTCTCGCCGTAGACTCGTTGATCTCACAAGCACGACAGGAGACACGTCGATGTTGAAGCCGAGCTCGTCCCTGGCATTGGTTGCCGTGCTGATGATGGCTGGTCCCACGTACCTGGCAGCCCAAGAATCGACGCCCCGCCAGCAGCCGGGTGCCGAGATCACCCTCTATTCGCCACAGCAGCACGATCTTTACGATGGGCGGTTTGTCCTTTCGGCCGGAGGTGTCCACCAGGTCGGACGGCTCGACGATGCGCCGGGGTGGGATCACATCGGCAACGACGCGGCGGGCGTTCACGCGGTGCAGGGTGCCGTCGAGATCGACGTCGACGAGATTGCCAACAGCGGACGTTTCACGGCTCGCCTCAGCCTGCCGGAGGGAGAGCTGGTGGTGAACATGGACCGCTTTCATGAGTTCAACCCGTGCCAGGACGGCGGCATCGCCGCGTACCTGTACGAACACGGCGACTCGGGTTGCGGCGACACGAACTGGCCGAAGACCTTCCTCTATGTAGCCGGCTGGGGCTACGGCCATGCGACGCTCAACGGCGAGCCACTCTATGAGGAGTACCAGGTGCACTTCATGGTCACGCAGGGGATGCGCGATCGGCAGACCCTGGAGGTCAATTACCCGCTGCTCAACAAGAGATCATCGGCAGGGGCGGTGAATCCGGCCATGCAGCAGCTCGACTTCTTTATTCGGAGCCCCGAAGTGGATGCTCGCAACAACCCGACTCGCGAGGTGTTCGACCATTTCTTCGCCATGGAGATCACCTGGAAGTAGGTGGCGGTGAGGATTGGTCCGTGAGCTGCCATCCGCGTCTGGGCGCTGGTCGCTTGCGACCCATACCATGCGATAATACGATCAAGTTATCGCAATTAGAATGGACAATGAGCTTCGGTCGTCCGGACGTGGCTGAAGGCTCGCCGGACGCGAGGTCAGGCGTGATGCGTCGTCGGATGGTCGTATTTCTCGGTCACGTTCCACCGGCCCCATCAACGCTCGCCGCCATCGCGCTCACATCGTCGTTGGCACTCGGTTTCCCTCCGGCGCAGCGCCCTGGGCCGACGCCAACCGGCGATGCCTCGATCGAGGTCGACAAGCAACGTCTGGAGCGCATCGAGAATCTTTCCGAGTCACTCGCCAACGACCTACTGAAGCTCTCCGTCGCCACGCGTGACCGCAACGGCGACGAGATTGCCCGCCACTTCTCTCCGCGCTTGGTTGCTACCCCGCTGCCAACCGTCCCGGCGCCGCTCGAGTCACGCGCCACGTGGATCACTGAACACGGTTGGAGGCGCACGGGTACCGGCGAAGTCACTCGCGGCGGCGACCTCGTGGAGATGTCGCGCGAGGTGCTTCTCGCTCGGCTCGGTGAGCTGCTCGATCACTTCAGCAGCGTCGAGGACGCACGGTTCAAGGTGAAGGAGGCCAACTTCGAGCTCCCGGTCGAGTCCGGGACACACCACAGCGACGGGGCGAATGTGGCGGCCGGACAGGGTGGCGGCAGCGATCACGCGACGGTGGTCGGGACTGCTCACATCAAGATGTTCGTCATTGGTCGCGACGCGGAGGGCCGGCGCGAGTGGTTGACCTCCTGGATGCAGGTCGAGGCGGAGGGGACGCTCCGCGCTCCATCCGCCGACACGACAGCGCGTGGCTCCACGGTTGGCGGTGTGGCAGGTTCCGGTACCTCCGCGGCATTGACTCCGGGAGGCGCCGAGGATCCGGTGCAGCAGTGGCAGATCCGCCGACTCCATCTCGAGTCGCTCGAGTCGATGGTGGCGGAACGCGAGCTGTTTGTCGAAGTCGCCCAGCCGGCCCATGTCGATGAGCACTTCCCCGACTTCGGGACGCCGCCGAACGACGCGGTGATTGCCCACGGGGGCGCGGCCGGGGACGTGAACCACGACGGGTTGTTGGATCTCGTCGTCACCGGCGTGAGTGGAGCCCACCTTTACCTCAACGATGGGGAGGGTGGGTTCGTCGATGCGTCCGAGCAATCCCTGTTGTCATTGGTGCCGCGGGCGACCGGAGCCCTGTTGCTGGACGGGGACAACGACGGCGATCTGGATCTGTTTCTAGCAGCGGTCGGGCAGCAGAAGTACCTCGAGAACCGGCTGGTGCCGGATGGCCTTGTGCAGTACTTCGATGTTTCGATCGAGGCCGGCGTGGCGCTTGATGCGGTCGGCTTCTCTGCCGCCGCCACCGACGTCAACGGTGACGGCCTGCCAGATGTCTACGTTGCCTCCTACAACCGCTACGGCGTGGTCATGCCGGACTCCTGGCACGGAGCCAGCAACGGCACGCCGAACCTTCTCTTCATCAATCAGGGAGGCGGCCGCTTCCGCGAAGCCGGCTTGCAATGGGGAGTCCGAGACGGTCGCTGGAGCTACGCCGCAACATTCGCCGACGTCGACCGTGACGGGGATCAGGACCTCTACGTGGCCAACGATTTCGGCAGCAACGCGCTCTATCTCAACGAAAGGACGCACTTTCGTGAAGCGGCGTCGGACCACGGGGTCGTCGATCCGGGCAACGGCATGGGGGCGGCGTTCGGTGACTACGACAACGATGGTGATCTGGATCTGCACGTCACCAACATGTCGTCGACAGCCGGTAATCGCATTCTCGCCCGCCTGATACCGGAGGCTGATCGCGAGAGCTCGGTGCTCAAGAAGCTCGCCGCCGGCAACAGTCTGTTCGAGAACCTCGGCGACGGGCACTACCGCGATGTGACTCAGGAGGTCGGCGGGTTGTCGGGTGGGTGGGCCTGGGGCGGCGGGTTCATCGATCTGGACAACAACGGCTGGGAGGATCTGTACACGCCCAACGGCTTCGTGTCGGGCAAGTCGATGAACGACACGTGAAGCATGTTCTGGCGCCACGTTGTGGCTGCCGAGGCCGCGGTCGAGGAGGCCGGCAACAGCGACTACACGCAGGAGCACATGGGGGCGATCTTCCGCGAGGGCTTCTCGTTCAGCGGTTATGAGCGCAACTTCCTGGCGCTCAATCAGGGCCCGGACCTCACGTACCTGGATGTGTCCGGGGTTTCGGGGGTCGACTCGATCAGCGACGGGCGCGGGGCGATCTTCGCCGACTTCGACAACGATGGCGACACCGATATCTTCCAGGTCACTCTGCAACGCACCGCTCACTACCTGTATCGCAACGAGATCGGACAGGACGCCGGTTTCGTACGCATCGAGCTAGAAGGAACGGCCAGCGGACGGGATGCCTTCGGGGCCGAGGTTCGCGTCAAGACCTCGGCCGGTGTTCTGACCAAGGTCAAGAGCGGCGGCAGCGGTTTCCTGGCGCAACACGATCCGCGGCTGCTCTTCGGGTTAGGCGCCGACAAGGCCGCCGAGTGGGTCGAAGTCAGCTGGCCGAGCGGTAATGTACAGCGGCTCCAACACGTCACTTCGGGCAGCTCGATCCGTATCGTAGAGCGGACACCGGGGGCTGCCGTGGTGGCCGAGACTCGCTTTGAGCTCGCTGATCCCCTGTTCGCCGACGCGGCGTTGTTGGCTACCCTGGAGCTCGAGCTCGGAGGCTCGTTTCCTGACTTGGTGCTGGAGCCTGTCGGTTCGGATGTGAGTGTCGTCGCCGCGCCGCCGCCTCGTTCTCTGTATGAGCTACTGGCGCCCGGCCGCCGAACGCTTGTCAATCTCTGGGCCACCTGGTGCATCCCGTGTCGTGCGGAGATGCCCGAGCTCCAGATTCTGGATCCGGCGCTCGAGCGAGCTGGAGTCGATCTGATCGGTGTAAGCATCGACACCGACACGCGCACACGAGTCGCGCCTTTCCTCCGCTCGCTCGGCGTCGGTTATCCCGTATACGGGACCTCGGACATGCGCATCCCCGAGATCTATAAGGACGCCCGAGTGTCGATTCCGCTGTCTGTTCTGCTGGACGACGAAGGCCGTGTGCTTCAGGTGATCGGCGGCTGGTCCGCTAGCACCGCGGCGCAATTCCGGCAGCTCTCCGCCCGATGATCGACCACGTCATCCTCAACGTGAGTGACCTGACTGCCAGCCGACGCTTCTACATCGCTGCCTTGACCCCAATGGGCTATGAGGTCATCTGGGACCTGCCTGAATGGCTCGGGCTTGGCCCGTCCGGGACGGCCGAGTTCTGGGTAGCCGACCGGAAGCCGACCCACACGGCCGTCCACGTCTCGTTTGCCTGCGACGATGTCGATACCGTCGCAGCGTTCCACGAGGCTGGTGTTGGTGCGGGCGGGCTCGATAACGGTGCCCCCGGGGTTCGCGAGCACTACGGTCCTGAGTACTTCTGCGCCTTCGTCCTCGACCCGGACGGGAACAACATCGAAGCGGTCTGTCGATGTGGTTGACACATGAGAAATAACACGATAAATAATTCCAGTTATGGATATACGATCCCTGCCTTGCCGATCCGATCGGCGTCCGTTGCGCACCCGAAGGTCGATTGAACGAGTCCGGTAAGAGCTCAGGGGGGGCCTCGCTCGAGGCGACCGCGGTGGCGGCGGCCTTCGCCCTGCTGGGGCTCGGCTACGTGATCTATGGGGCGCGGGAGTGGGCGCCGCCGCTAGCCTCGCAACACGGTATCGGCATCGATCGGATGCTTGCCTTCCTGCTCAGTGCGACTGGGTTGATGTTCCTCGCCGGTCACCTGGCGCTGGGGTGGCTGATCTGGACCGCCAGCCGGCGTGGTCGGGTGAGCGTGCGGATGTCAACCGCGAGGACGGAGCGGATTCTCTCGGTGGCGCTCGGTGTTCTGATGACGGTTGTGGCCGAATTCGGTGTGCTGGTGCTCGCTCTGCCTGTGTGGGACGTGTATTTCGGTACCGAGGCTCCGGACGATGCGGTGGCCTTGGAGATCACCGGCCAGCAGTTCGTCTGGACGGCCCGCTACCCGGGGCCCGATGGCATGTTCGGGCGCACCGACCCGCACCTGATCGAGGATCCGAACAACTCGATCGGGCTGGATCGCTCCGAGCCGACAGCGGCCGACGACATTCTGAGCACCAATCAGATCACCGTTCCGGTAGGGCGTCCGGTGAGCGTCACGCTGCGATCGAGGGACATGATCCACAGCTTCTGGCTGCCCCACTTTCGCGTGAAGCAGGACGTCGTTCCCGGCATGAGCATCCCGATCTGGTTCGTACCGACGCGCGAGGGAACCTTCGAGATCCTCTGCACCGAGGTCTGCGGGCTTGGCCACTACCGCATGCAGGCTTTCTTCAACGTGGTCAGCCCGGCAGAGTTCGACCGCTGGCTGGCCGAGCGTGCAACCCAATGACACTCGAAGCATGAGCGAACCACACAGCTTTCTGCGCCGCTACGTATTCAGCCTCGATCACAAGGTCATCGGTATCCAGTACATCGTTACGGGCTTCGCGATGGCCATCGTCGGTGGCTTGCTTGCAGCGCTCATTCGTATGCAGCTGGCCTGGCCGACGACCCAGTGGCCATTGCTCGAGAAGCTCATGCCGGTCGGCATGGCCAGCGGCTACATGGCGCCCGAGTTCTATCTGGCGCTGGTGACCATGCACGGCACCATCATGGTGTTCTTCTTCATCTCCTACGTGTTGGTGAGCGGGTTCGGCAACTACCTGGTGCCGCTCCAGGTCGGTGCCCGCGACATGGCCTACCCGTTCCTGAACATGCTGTCGTACTGGGTCGCGTTGCTGAGTGCGATCGTCATGCTGTTGGCATTCTTCGTCGAGGGGGGCGCCGCTGCATCGGGTTGGACCGCCTACCCGCCGCTCTCGGCGCTGGCCGCCGCCGTGCCCGGATCGGGAATGGGGCAGACGTTGTGGCTGCTGAGCATGGCGCTGTTCATCGCGTCGTTCACCATGGGCAGCCTCAACATCGTTGCCACCATTCTCAGCATGCGCGCTCCCGGGATGTCGATGATGCGGCTGCCGCTGACGACGTGGACCTATTTCCTCTCCGCTATCCTCGGGCTGCTGGCGTTCCCAGCGCTGACCGCGGCGGCGCTGATGCTGCTCGCCGACCGACACCTCGGGACCAGCTTCTACATTCCCGAGGGGCTGTACCTGGCCGGCCAGGTGTTGCCCAACGTCGGCGGGTCGCCGCTGCTGTGGCAGCACCTGTTCTGGTTCCTCGGGCACCCCGAGGTGTATGTCCTGCTGCTGCCGGCGCTCGGCGTTGCCTTCGAGATCATCCCGGCGTTTACACGCAAGCCTGTCTTCGGCTACAGGGTATCGGTGTACTCGCTGATGGCAGTCGGTGTACTCAGCATGATCGTCTGGGGCCACCACATGTTCGTGTCGGGTATGAGCCCCTTCTCGGGCGAGTACTTCTCGGTGGCGACCATGCTGATCACGGTTCCGATGGCGATCATCGGGGTGAACATGCTCGCCAGCCTGTGGGGCGGCAAGATGCGATTGAGACCGCCGATGTTGTTTGCGCTAGGTACCGTGGCGCTCTTTGGCACGGGTGGGTTCGGTGGTCTGTTTCTCGGCAACGCCACCGCCGACATTCAGCTCCACGAGACGTACTTCGTCGTCGGGCATTTCCACATGATGATCGGCGGCGTCACGCTGCTCGGTAGCTTCGCGGCGATCTACTTCTGGTTCCCGAAGATGTTCGGCCGTGGTATGAGCGAGGGCCTCGGCAAGCTGCACTTCTGGCTGACGCTGGTGCCCTACTACATGATCTTCCTCACCCAGCACTTCCTGGGGTTTCAGGGGCTGCCGCGCCGCTACTACTCGTACGCCAGCTACGAGTACCTGCAGGAGGCGGCGAGCTTGAACGCGTTCATTACCTGGTGGGCCTTCATCCTCATGGCGGGCCAGGTGCTGTTCGCGGCGAACTTCATCGCCAGCCTGTTGCGCGGCCGTGCGGCGGCACGTAACCCGTGGCAAGCGACCGGGCTCGAGTGGACCACACCCTCGCCACCCCCGCACGGCAACTTCGGTGAGGCGTTGCCCCAGGTACACCGCTGGGCCTACGAGTACAGCGTCGACGGATCCGACGAGGACTACACACCGCAGACAGTCTCGGCGCAGGACGCGCCGGTAACCGCATAGGCGAGCGATGAGCTCGACAACAGGTGCGATCATCGACTCTGGACACGCGGCCGTTGGCTCGACCTCATCGATGCGTCAGCACCTGGAATCGATGCAACGCCAGCACGTGCTCAACCTGGGCATGTGGATGTTCCTGGCCACCGTGACGATGCTGTACGCGGCGTTCAGTAGCGCCTACCTGGTGCGCGGCGCCAGCCAAGACTGGATGCAGGTGGCGTTGCCCGGGATTCTCTGGTGGAATACTTTGCTGCTGGCGCTAAGCAGCGTCGCAGTAGAGATTGGTCGCCGCAACGCCCTCGCTGGCCGCTGGGGGGAGGGACGTACGTGGCTGGTTGTCGCCTCGGTGTTGGGCCTGGCGTTCCTGGCCGGGCAAGTTGGCGCCTGGCGTCAGCTCGTTGTCAACGACATCTCGTGGTCGACCACACCCCATAGCTCGTTCTTCTACATCCTTAGCGGAACCCACGCCTTGCACGTGGTGGGTGCCTGGGCCTTCCTGGCGACGGTGACAGCGCTGATCGGCGATCACCGCCGCGAGCCCGTGGCCCGCCTGGGTCTGGTGCGACGTTGCGCAACGTTCTGGCACTTCCTCGCTGTTCTTTGGGTGTACCTGCTCGGAGTTCTGCAATGGGTGTAATGGCCGCGACTTCGACGTCGCTCGGATCACTACGGAGCGCGCTGAGATGACCGACGCTACCCAGGTGGTACTGGAGTCGCGCTGGCAAGGCGGCACGTGCCCGTTCGCCGCCGGTTGGCGCAAGGTGATGATGTGGGCGTTCATCATCACCGATGGGCTGCTGTTCGCCGGCTTTCTTGCAGGCTACGGCTACTCGCGGGTCATTTCGCGGGCCTGGCCGGATGCCGGGTCGGTATTCAACCTGCTGTTGATCGCGGCGATGACGTTCGTCCTCATCTCCAGCAGCGCCACCATGGCCAGCGCCGTGGCGGGAGCGCGCACGTCGAGCCGGGGCCAGGTAACCCGCTACCTGCTGTTGACCGCCGTGGGCGGCGCCGTGTTCCTGGCGATGCAGGCGTACGAGTGGAGCCACTTCATTCACGAGGGCGCCACACCCGCCGGCAATCCCTGGGGCGATCCGCTGTTCGGTTCCTACTTCTTCATGATCACCGGGTTCCATGGGACCCACGTGCTGATCGGCGTGCTGGTGCTCGCCACGGTTGCGATCCGCTATCGGGCAGGGAAGACGGAGGCCGACGGTGTCGAGCTCGCCGGCCTCTACTGGCACTTCGTCGATCTGGTGTGGGTGTTCATCTTCACGTTCTTCTATCTGCTCTGAGCGCGGCGGGAGCGCGATCATGACCGATACTTCTTCGACCCATGTCGGCCTCGGGACCTACTGGAAGACGTGGGGCGTGCTGCTGGCGCTGACGCTGGTCATGCTGGTGGTTGACGGCTCGGACGTTAGCCGTGCGCTGCTCGTCGGCGTGATCCTCCTGGCCATGGTGATCAAGGCAACCTTGATCGCCGGTTACTTCATGCACCTGCGCTACGAGCACGTCGCCATCGGGATTACGGTAATCGTCTGTCTGTTCCTGGTCGGGGCGTTCCTGTACGCGCTGATCCTTCCCGATGCCTATCGCATCGCGGGGATGGGGCAGCCGTGAGCCGATGTTTGCTGAGGCTGACGGCGACCGCGACCGTGCTGCTGACGTTACCGGGTACCGCCGAGGCACAGTGCGCCATGTGCCGCCAGGCCCTGAGCTCGCCTGAAGCTGCGGCGCTCGTCGCCGCCCTACGTCAGGGCATCGCGTTGTTGATTCTCGCCCCCGCGCTGGCCTTCGGAACCGTGGCCTTCTTCGCCGTGCACGGCCAACGGCGCGTGGCAGAGGATGACGATCTCGGCGCCAACGGCGCAGAGTGAACGACGAGCTGAGCCGAACTCAGAACACGAGCGTGAAGTCGGCACGCAGGCGCCAGATTCGAGGGTTCTCACCGTCCTTCGCATGAATGGGCCGCGACCCGAGCGCCCAGAAATGGAGGTCGGCGTTCGGTAGCACGCGTCGAGCGGCGCCCAGGATATGCCCGTCGTAATTGGTCGTATGGACGAAGTCGTCCTGGACGAACGACGCGAACACCGAGTCCTGTTCGACGCGCTGGAACTGATAGTAGAGACGCCAATCGCCGCGACCAACGAGCGCTCCGTACGAGCCGCCCAGCGCCCAGCCGCTATCGTCGGCGATCTCGGCTTCGAAGTTGCGCCAGTACTGGCCACCGACATAGAGCGGGGAAGAGGATTCCGAGAAACGAAAGTGCAGCATGGTATCGAGGATCCGAAACCCCGAGGCGAACGCGTCAGGCGCCCCGTCGCCGTTGATGTCCGCGATCGAGTTGCCGCGATTCTTCAGGAGTACGTCGGCCGCGCCGTCCGGGGTCAGATTCCGATAGGCGTAGTAACCCACTGCCGCTCGGGCAACGACGCCTCTCGCCAGCGGCAACTCGCCTCCTATCTGCGCGACGGTGGCGTCCGACTCCGACGCTCGAGATTGCTCCAAGAGGGTGTAGTGGCCGACGACGCCGCTGCCGAAGGCTCGGCCTGCGGTCGTCGAGCTCAGGTAGCGCACCGCCAGGCCCTCGGGTTGCACGTCGGCATCCCACACGAGCTCGCCATAGACCGGGTTGGACAAGAATGAGTGGCCAAACTTCCCCGCCGTGATCTGCAGCTGGCGCACCGGGGTCCAGGCGAGGAAGAGGCGATCCATGCTTAGCGGAAAGCGCTCGAAGGTCTCACCTAGATCCTGATACGGCGAGTTGGGGTCTTCGGGGTTGCCGGTGGTCACCCGAGCGCCGACGCGGAGCTTCGGTGTGGGCTCGTAGGTCGCCTGCAAACGGTAGCGTAGCCGGCCACGAAATCTGGCAGGGCGCTGGCCCGCCTCGAGCGTGTCCTCCAGCCGGAAGCGCGCATCGGCCGAGATCGTCAGGCGCTCGTCTTCAGGCTCGTCGTCCTGCGCCGCCGCTGGCGACGCTGTCACCGTTATTGCTATGACGATGGACGTTGTCATAGCGAGACCTCGTCGCATCTGGTGCCCGGCCGAATCGGCTAGCCATCCACGACGCACAGTGACCTCCTTGCGCTGCCTCTCCGGCAGACATATTACGAATATCAGATCCTAGTATAGATATATCAGGCAACGACATGAGCTTCTTGTTCGGTATCGGGCCACGAGGCGGAGACGCTACTGCCAGCGGACGCTCCTACTGAGAGCCGAGATAGTCGATCGCTACCCCCGCCATCGCCCTCACGCCGACGACGAGCGCGTCGTCGTTGACGTAGAAGTGGGGTGAGTGGTTGGGGGCAGCATCGTTTGGACCCACGCCCTCCTTGTTCACGCCGAGCGTGAAGTAGAAGCCGGGGATGCGCTCCAGGAAGAAGGCGAAGTCCTCGGCGCCCATGATCAGGTCGAGCTGCTTCACTTTGCCGGCGGAGGCTCGCTCCAGCGTAGGGAGCATGCGCGCGGCGAGTTGCGGGTCGTTGTAGGTCACGGGAGTGCCGGCGCGGAACACCACTTCCGCGATGGCGCCCGAAGCCTCGGCCACCGCCATGGCGGTGGCGCGGATGCGCTCGAGAAACTCCTCGCGCATGTTCGGATCGAAGGTGCGGATGGTCCCGGTCATCTCGACGAAGTCGGGGATGATGTTGCCGCGCACGCCGCCATGGATGCTGCCGATCGACACCACAGCGGGGCCCCTGGTGATGTCGAGCTGGCGGCTGGGGATTGTCTGCAACGCAGTCGCGACCTGAGCAGCAGCGATCACCGGGTCGACACCGCGCCACGGCGACGAGCCGTGCGTTTGCCTGCCGATGACCTTTATGTAGAGTCCGTCGGAGGCGGCCAGAGCGCCGCCTGATCGATAGCCCAGCGTGCCAGTGACCTCAGGCCACACGTGCAGGCCGAAGATCACCTCGGGAGCGTCGGGCCCGTCAAGCACGCCTTCCTCGAGCATCAGCAAGGCACCGCCCTTCTCGCCTAGCGGCGCACCTTCCTCGGCGGGTTGAAAGAAGAACTTCACCGTCCCGGGGATCGACTCGCGCACCTCGGCGAGCGCTGCGGCGGCGCCCATGAGGATGGCCACGTGAGCGTCGTGACCGCAGGCGTGCATCACCGGGACCTCGGCGCCGTTGTGCTCACCGATTGCTTCGGAGGCGAACGGTAGCCCGGTCGTTTCCTTCACCGGCAGGCCATCCATATCGGCACGCAGCGCCACGACAGGGCCTGGACGCCCGCCGATCAGCGTGCCGATGACGCCGGTGTGGGCGACTCCAGTCTCCACCGAGTCGAGCCCGATCGAGCGCAGATGCTCGGCTACCTTCGCCGCGGTGCGGTACTCGCGGTTCGACAGCTCGGGATGCTGGTGGATATCGTGGCGCCATTCGACCACCGAGGGCATGAGCGACTCGATGATGGCGTCGAGCTCGGCGCCGTCCTGGTAACCGCCGTGGGCGACGCCAGCGGTGGCGACGACGAGGGAGCCGAGTGTAAAGACAATGAGGACACGAGTTGATGGGCGCAATGGGTTCTCCGTAGGGCCGTCTCAGAAGCGCAGCAGATGGGTCAGTTTGACGATGATGGCGCGGTCGATCAGCTCGGCGTCGTGCGTCAGTCGGCTCTCGTTGTACACCACGAACAAATCGGCTCCTGGCGTATGGATGAAGTTGAGCCGGATGTTGGAGAGTACTTGATCGGCTTGGTTGTCATACTGGATGAGGCCGGCAAGAAACAGCCGGGTGCTGAAGTCGTAGGAGATCCGTGACAGCATCAGGTCGGTGACGAAATCACCCTGCGGCAGCTCGACGTCGTTGCGGTTCCAGGCCGCAGTGACCGCTAAGCGTGGACCAATGCGGGCGCCACCGGTAAGCGTCAGGTTCTTTCGCGTACCCCCGAAGAAGCCGCCCCAGGTGTAGGTGATGCTCCCGTCGATGGCGCGGCTCGGATCGGCCACGATCTCGAAGTTGTACTCGTTGAACCGATACTCGCCCGCTGGGATAACCACGCCCCGCACGATTTCGAAGGGGGTGTCGAGGCGCTCGAACAGGCGATTGTGGGCCAGCCCGGTGATGTCACCGCGACGCAGGAAGATATCCCAGTCGAAGTGCCAACGCTGCGATAGCAGTTGACCCTTCCGATCGGTGACGTGGTCCAAGGTAGCGTGGGGGTTCATGTTGCGTATCCATTCGGCTTGCGGGTAGGGGGTCCACATTGCCTCCCCGTGATAGGCGCGCAAGCCTGTGCGGTTGACGAAGCCGAGCTCGGGGTTGAAGTCCTCACCGATCTCGAGCGCCGATCCTTTGACGAGCCACTGGGGTGTGGCGTGCTCGAAGCGAACCTCTCCGGCCCAGGAGGCATCGTCTAATCCCGGTGTAGCAGTCTGCATCCACCATCCGTCAACCGTTGTCTGCGGCGTGATGGCCCAGCGGCCGTCGACGCCGTAGGTACGATTGTGGTCACCACCGCCGGCCTCCCGGTTGGTGAACAGCATGCCGAAACTCGAGCGGCTGCCCAGATCACGCCTGAGTCGCACGACGCTGTGGTTGGCCGACGCCACCCCGGCGATGCTGGTTGTTTGCAGCGATAGCACACCACCCGACCATGGTCCGATCTTGCCGGTCAGTCGGCCACCGCCAATGATCGGTACCTCCCGGTTGTCGGCCGACACCCCGATGCGCCGCGAGTGGAAGCCGATCACTCGCGGAGTGCGTCCGAGCTGGAAGGCAACCCCGCCGCCACCCCCGCTACTCCCCGTCCTGCCGAAGTTGAACAGTCCGGCGTTCTCCAGGAAAAACTCACGTTTCTCAGGGAAGAACAGCGGAAAACGCGTCAGGTTGATCTGCACGTCATCCGCCTCCACCTGCGCGAAGTCGGTGTTCAAGGTCCCGTCGAACGTCAGGTTCGACGTAATCCCCCACTTGATGTCGACGCCGGCATCCCCTGACAGGTCGGTAACGTGGCCGTCGCCGAGCCCGAGGCTGGGGTCACGTAGGACGGTCGACGCGTCTCCCAGGGCGAAGGGCTTTACCTGCAGGTTACGCGGCGAGGCCAGGTGCTCCATTCCCACAAGCATTCCCGAGTGCGACAGCCGGGTGGCGTTGTACTGCCGAGGCACCGGTGCCCAGTACGCTTCCTCGCTGTTGCGGGGAATGCCGCGTCGGAAGTTGATTCCCCACGCCGCGGTGTTCTCCGGATCGAAGCGTAGCGACCAGAACGGGATGGCGATCTCCACCGACCAGCCCTCGGGGGTGATGCTGCCGGCTGCCTCCCACACTGCATCCCAACTGGCCTCGAACTGCTCGACGTTACCCCCGAAGCTCGATCGACCACCCTCACCGACGATCTGCGCGTCGAACTTGGCTCCCAGCGCGTTGGTCTCGAAATAGTAGCCGTTGCGGTGATCGTGATAGGTATCGAGCGTCAGCACGAAGTGATCGTTGGAGCGTGAGCGCTCATCGCGGCGCAGCACGTTGGCAACGATCCGCTCGGGCGCCCGGTCGTACATCATGGCCGCCACGTAGAGCTTCGACTCGTCGTACAGGACGCGCACCTCGGTGCGCTCGGTAACCGGCTCCCCCTCGTTGGGTATCGACTGAGTGAACCGCGTGAGCGGTGTCGCCTGTTGCCAAGCCGGGTCGTCGAGCAGCCCGTCGATTCGCGGCGGCAGCGGTGTCGACTGTGCGGCTACCTGGTAGTCGGCGTCGGCCTCGGTAGTCGTCTGACCGACCGATTGGGCCGACGCTGACGGAGCAGACGCCGTGCATATACCCACCAAGGCGATGGGCAGGATTATCGCCACGGGCGTCGGGCACCGGTTCCTCGATCGCTGCGGACCCTGGACTACGTGCCGTTGCACATGTCACCGAGCAACCGGACGGGCATCAATCGCCGCCGTCCAGCAGCTTGTCCATCTCGTCGGTAAGGCCTGTCATCTGCCAACGGATTAGAGCCATCGGCATCTGTCCGGCGGCAAAGAGCTCGTCCATGAACTCGCGCATGTCGAAGTCGATGCCGAGCTGCAAGGCTCGATCGGCGACCAGCGTCTGGAACTGCAACACGCCGGTGTTGTAGGCCATCTCATATCCGGGGCCCCGCACCGCGTCCTTCTTGTGGTCCCAGGTGTTGTAGTTGGCGGCGGCATTCCACCATTCGCTCTCGTCCAGCATGGACGACCCGGAGAGGCTCATCTCGGCGTCGTACCGATTCCAGCCCTCGTAGTCGAGCTCGTTTGCCCAGAACCTCAACGACCCCAGCGCCCGGCCACCGCGATTGCCAGTGGCGAAGTGGATCTGCTCGCGAACCCTGGGCTCGTCGTCGAGTATGCCAGCGTGCATCATCGCTTGACCCAATCCATCTGCGACTCCTTCACGACGCGGGTGGGTCATCTCATGCAATCGGCGCGCCGCGCGGATCGGCGACAGATCGGTCTCCGGTCGCAGCGCATCGAGCTGATGGCCCAGGTGTTCGTGGATGATGCCGGCAAGGAAGTTGCGTGGCCGGGCTGGGGGCGAGGCCGGTGGCCGGGGCGGGTAGGCAGCATATGCCGCAGCCAGCTCGTCGGCTGAAACGGTCATGAACGCGCCTCCGAGCAGGAAACGTCGCAGTTGGTCCTCTGCGGTGTGATGCCGGCGAAGGTACTCTTCCTTGGTCTGTGCTGGCTCGAGTTGTGGAAGGTCGCGGTTGCGGTATTGCTCCAGCTTCAGCGTAGTAATCCCGCGTCGGCGCTCGCGATGTCCGAGCGTCCAGGCCTCGTCCCATGTATAGGGCACCAGCCAGACGTTCTTCAGCCACCAGTTGAAGTTCTCTTTGCCGAAGCCGACCGGTGCCTGCATGGCATCGAGATTGTCCTCGACCCAGGCCCCGTAGCTCTGCACTGCCGCCCAGGCGGCTTCGGTGTCGGCGACCAGATCGGGGTGGTGCTGTTGCATCTGGGCCACCATCGGTTCCAGCAGCGACCCCTCTTCGGCGATCGCTCGCAGGACGATCAGCCCCAGATCACGCTTGGCCTCGGCGACAATGATGTTGGCCTTGCCCTGTGCCAGGACCTGCGGCAATGCCTGCAGCCTCACGCGGTAGGCCTCGACCTCGTCGTCGCTGAGCGGGAAGTCTGGCGTTCCGGAGAACCCGAGCTCTCCCCAGCCGGGGCCTTCTGGAACCGCGGGACGATCTGAGAATGCGAAATAGGGAGTGCTGGTCCCCGTGGATGAGCCCCAGTAGTGGAACGGGCTCGTCTCCGAGGGCCTCATCACGCGGTGGGTGAACTCCATGCCGTTCATTTCGGCGCGAACCAGGTGGTAGTCGATCTGCTCGGATATCGACCAGTGGCTGACGTCGAACGATCCCAGCCGTCGCTGCTGGACGCGCAACTCCTCGTAGATCCGCGCCATCGTCGCCGACGAATAGTCGGGAACGCCGTTGACGAGAGCCGGCGCGTGCAGCTCGCGAAACTCCTCGAACAAGGTCACTAGGTCGTCGTAGTCGCCGCCGTTCGACCCGGTGGTGGTACCCACCGTGGCCCGTTCGGTCTCCTGCGGCGGGCCGCAGGTAACGAGGAGCACTGCAAGGACGGCTACGGTGGCCAAGCTGGACCGTGAGCGCATGGCGGGCCTCCCTGTGGGGGGGGTGGGGGACGCTGTCGACTATATGCCTTTCGTGGACGGATCTCACGGGTAGCGATTATGGCCGATTCATCTCTCGTGCCGCTGCCCAGCCCTCAATGATGCGCTGCTGTTCGTGACCACTTTCGAGCCCGTCGCGATTGAATAACCGACAACAGAGCAGCGCCAGCAGCCGCGAAGTCTAGCTAGTCCATCACAGCTCAGTGGCGGAACGCGTAAAGGGCCACTGCCACGGCAGTGGCGAGGTTGAGACTCGACACCCCCGGCGTCATCGGGATCGCCACGCGATGCTCGGCGCGCCGCAGTACGCTCTGGCTCAGGCCATGGCGCTCGGGTCCGAAGGCCAGAATCGCGCGCGGAGGTAGCCGACAAGTCGAGATGGGCTCGCCTTCGGGATCGAGAGCGATCAGCGGGCGCGAGGTTACCGGTAGCTGGTCGACGCGTGCCGAAACCAGGGCGAACTGCAGTCCGGCGGCCGCCCGCACCGCCTCCGGACTCCAGGGGTCGTGTTGTCCACTGGTCAACAGGCCGCACGCGCCGGCGGCGGCGCCAACACGCACCGCGGCGCCCAGGTTGCCGAGATGCGCCGGTTGCTCGAGGAACACCAGAGGCTCGGTGGCGGCACTGTTCGCCAGGCTCACGGGGTCCACGTTGCTGCGGCGGGCGATGGCGATGAGCCCGGTCGGATGAGGAAGCGGTGAGAGGGTGTCGAACTCAGCCTGCGGCAACTCGTCTGCCTCGGCGAGCCCCCCGCAAACATCCGGTGCCAGCTGCCGGGCCAGCGTGTCGATCTCGTCGCGACTCCGCACCGCGATCTCGAGGATCGAAGCGCCGAAGCGGAGAGCATGCTTGACGGCGTGGAATCCTTCGAGCACCACGAGCTCGTGGTCGCGGCGAGCCGACCGGTAGCGCTCCATTCGAGTCGTGCCGGATGTCGTTGGACGCGCCGGGGTGTTACTCACCGCTACCTCACGAGGTCCCGGAGCTTCGGCGCGCCATCCACAGCAGCACCGCCGAGATGAAATACAGCAGATTCGCCAAGCCGATCCCTGCGAAGATGCTGGGCGTTCCGAGCATGTAGAGCCCGACCGGCACGAACGACACGGCGAAGGCAATCAAGAGGACTCCTGGACTGGCGGCGACCGATCCGCCGATCGCAGCGATTGCCACCGCGATCATCGTCAGCGCCACCAATAGGCCGCCTTTGTTGCCGGTCGTCATGATGCTTGACGCGAACACGACCCACAGGGCAATCGCCACCGTGCCGGAGGCGACGCCCGTAGCGCGGCCGAATCGATGAGCAACCTCGCTCCAAGACATGGGCTGACGATACCCCTAGCAGCGCAGAGTGCCTAGCTGGAGCGGTGGCTGTTGGATGCCGTGGCTGCCACCAATCAGGAGCCGAGGAGTGACAGGTCCGGAGCGGCGCCTAGCGCGGCCGCGGCGGGTACTCCAGCAAGCCAGTGTGAGCGATTAGCTTCCAATCCTGCCCGTCCTTGGTGTAGATCTTTGCGGCGCGGCCTCGCCAGTGGAAGTCGTGGCCGCTGGCATCGCGCCACAGCGTATCGACGTCGACTACCGCCAGCCCACCGTCGGCCTCGTCCGACACCACCACGCGGAGCGTCTCTCGATGGTTGTGCACCAGCTCATGGCTATCGAACAGGTCCTGCCAGCCGCGCCGCCACCGTTCGTCGCTGTAGCGGCCCCAGTCGATCACCCAATCGAGCGGGTCGTGCGCCTGATCATGCGGCGGCCACGGCCACACCATGTCGGGGTGCAGGATCGACATCAGCAGTTCGACGTCCTGTGTGTCCCAGGCGCGAGTCTCTCGGTCGACGAGCTCGCGAACTGCTGCCACGGCATCTCGTTGGGCGCGGGATTCGTACTCCACCATCACGACTCCTGACGCGGATGGGGAGACCTTACTACTCGGCCCGCAACACGGTCATCGCGTCCAGGCACCGAACGAATCGTACCCGGCCTCTGATTAACTGCGGCGGGCGATCTGCAGGAAGTTTGCCATCAGTCGATCGGCGAGATGGAAACGAGCTACTTCCGTCTGGGCGCATTGGCGCACGATGGCTCGAGCGTCGCCGCCGAATTCCTGCAGCTCGTCGGCGTAGGCTTCGGCCCAGCGTGCCGCTTCCGCGGCCGACGTCTCGAGGTGAAACTGTACGCCTGCCTGCCTGCCACGGCGGAATGACTGCTGGCCGCCGTCGAGGCCGTTCACCAGCACGTGGCCGTCTGGTGGCGGATCGAAGGTGTCACCGTGCCAGTGGAAGACGGCAAAACTCGACGGGAAGCCTGCGAACAGCGGGTCGATCGCGGCCTCCTCGCGGACCCGGACCTCGTAGACGCCGAGCTCGCGGTACCCCTGGCGCCGTGCCCCACCACCGAGCAGCTGGGCGAGTATTTGGCCGCCGCAGCACACACCGAGGCAGGCGACGTCCCGGTTGATGGCGTCGCGCAGGAAGGCGAGCTCAGCGCGCAGGAACTCGTGCTGGTCGGCGTCGTAGGCGCTGATCGGGGTGCCGCCGACGAGGATCGCGTCCCAGGTTTCATGGGCGGGGATGGTCGTATCCGAGTAGGCGTGCACGAGCCGATGATCGACGCTGTTGCTATGCAAGTATTCGGCATAGCGGCCGAATGTCTCGAGCTCGCAGTTCTGCAGCAGCAACACGCGCACGTTGCTCACCCCGCGCCTTTCTCTCCCGAACGATGAAATCGAGCAGCGTAATCTTGCCGCCGCGGCCTTGCGGACGCCAGCGTGCCGCCGCGGCGGAGGGTTGCCGCGACCCGTTATGCTGTGCCGCGATGAAGGGACCACGGCTCACGCAAAATCCCGAGGTGACGGGGACCTTGAGGGTCTCACCCATGCGCAAGTCCAGTGCCGTCCTCGGAATCTGGGTACTGATGCTCGGGCTCGTGGCCTCGACAGCGGAGGCACGACACCGTGAACGGGCGGGCGCCGAAGCGCCAACGATCGCCGTGCAGCCGGGCGAACAAGAACAAGACGAGACGCAGGACGAAGCGGGTCAGAAGGAGCAGGAGGAGCCGGTCCGGCCCGCTGTCGTTGACGAGATCACAGTCATCGGCGCGACGCCGATCGGCGCCGGCGTCGACCTCGACAAGATCGCCGCCAGCGTACAGACCATGGGATCCGAGGCGATCGCCCGGTCACGGGCCCGCGACTTGAGCGATCTCCTGCGTCGTGGGTTCGGCGGGGTGCACGTTGTCGAGGCGCAGGGCAACCCGTTCCAGCCCGAGGTCCACTTCCGCGGATACGGGGCGTCGCCCCTGTTGGGATCTCCTCAGGGGCTCTCGATCTATCAGGACGGCGTGCGGCTCAACGAACTGTTTGGAGACACGGTGCACTGGGATCTGGTGCCGTTGCGCGCTGTCGCCGCGCTCGACTTGATCTCCGGCTCCAACCCGTTGTTCGGCCTCAACACTCAGGGAGGCTCGATCTCGATTCGCACAAAGTCCGGTCAGACACATCGAGGCCACGGCTTCCGAGTCCAGGCAGGGTCGTTTGGCCAGCGGAGTCTGTCTTTGGAAACCGGCGGCGCTGGTAGGCAGCTGGGCTACTACGTCACCGGCAATCTGGCGTCGGAGGACGGTTGGAGGGACTATTCACCGTCGACCATTCGAAGGCTATTCGGCAAACTGAGCTGGCGCCGGGAATCCGCCGATATCGATGTCAGCGTAACGGCTGCCGACAACCGATTGCAGGGCAACGGTGCCGCCCCAACCGAGCTTCTCGATGCCGATCGCTCGGCAGTGTTCACGCATCCCGACATTACCGATACTGCGCTGATCCTCGCCTCGATCGGCGCACGCACCGAGCTCGCGCAGGGAGCTTGGCTCGAAGGCCGAGTCTACTTCCGGGGCAACGACATCGGCACGCTCAACGCCGACGCGGCCGATTTCAATGCCTGCACCGGACCCGCCGACGGGCTGCTCTGCTTCGAAGATCACGGGCAGCGGCTCGTACTCGACGCCGGCGGTAATCCGGTGAGGCTGATAGGTGGCCCATTCGATGCAATCAACAACACCAGCGCGACGCGACAGCGCGGCTACGGTGCGGCACTGCAGACAACGCTCCAGCGCGATCTTCTGGGCCGGGACGATCAGTTGATCCTGGGGGCGAGCTACGACGGAGGGAGGTCGCGGTTCGACTTTGCGTCGGAGCTGGCGACCCTGTTGCCCGATCGCAGCACGCAGGGAGAAGGCTTCGTCTGGCTGGATTCGCTGGTGCGCGTGCGTATTCGCAGTCGCAACCTCGGTCTGTTCGCGACCAACACGTTGGCGGTAGCTCCTCGGCTGTCGTTGACGCTGTCGGGGCGCTACAACGACACACGGATCGAGCTCCTCGATGATCGGGGAGATGATCTGAACGGTGATCACTCGTTCCACCGCCTCAACTTTTCGGGCGGCATGACCATCCAAGTCTCGGAACGACTTTGGGCGTTCGCGGGATACGCCGAGTCTTCCAGGGCGCCGACTCCGGTCGAGCTCACCTGCGCTGATCCCGCCGATCCGTGCCGTCTCCCCAATTCCTTCATCTCCGACCCACCGCTCGAGCAGGTGGTCACCCGTACCTGGGAGGCGGGGATCAGAGCGCGACTGCAACGGGCCGCGTTCCGGGCGGTGGTGTTCCAAAGCAACAACCGCGACGACATCCTCTTCGTCAGCAGCGGGGCGCTACGAGGGCAGGGTTTCTTCAGGAACCTCAGGGCCACGCGGCGCCTCGGATTCGAGCTGGGCGCCTCGGGGCGAGCCGGGGAAAGGGTCGACTGGTTCGCCGAGTACATGTTTCTACGGCCTACGTTTGATATCGATGTGACGATGCCCAGCCCCCACCACCCGTTGGCCGTCGCGGGCGAGATTCAAGTAGCGGCAGGCGACCTGATGCCGGGCATCCCAAAGCACAACCTCAAAGCCGGGCTCACCGTGCGCGTCGGCCAGGCCTTGGGCCTGGGACTGGACCTGGCGTTCAACTCGGGGCGCATCCTTCGGGGGGACGAGGCGAATCTGCTGGCGCCACTGCCGGGCTTCACTCTGCTCAACGCCGTGGCGTCGTATTCGCTGGGCGGCGATTTGACGCTCTACGCTGCGTTGAGCAACCTGCTCGACGGAGAATACGAGACCTTCGGCGTTCTGGGCGATCCGGGGGAGCTGTTCGCAGGAGAGTTCAACGATCCGCGGTTCCTGGGACCGGGCGCGCCGCGATCAATATGGCTGGGCCTGGAGTGGAGCCTGGCTCAGTAGCGCCGCGGCGGGGCTCCGCAAACGTCGATCTACCGCTAGCGCGGAAGCAGCTCGCCGTCCTGAACCCAGATGACGTCGCCGACGGCAACCGTGGCGTCGATGAAGAAGTTCCAACGCACGAACCCTCCACCGACGTTGCCGCCGAGCTCGGAGTTGTCGCCCAGCGACAGACGCACGACGCCGGCACCGTACCCGTAGTGCGGAATCCAAAGGTCGTCGTCGGGGATGGCCAGCAGCGGGTTGAAGCCCAGCGCGAACTCCCGGAACGATCGCGCCGACACGCCGCCGCGACGCAGTACCGCCTCGGCGGCTTCAAGGCCTACGTCTGCAGCAGCCGAGACGACAACACCGTTGGAGAACGTGAGCACCAGGCCCTCGGCGATCGTGCTGTTCCACATCGACGGTGGGAACGCGATGGTGCCTTGTACGGTTTCCTCGATTGGTGCGACCCGGATGGCTCCGGCTGGTAGCTCGATCTCGCGGTCGATGAGGTTTAGGGCCCGCTGGGCGCGGGCGGCGGAGGCGTCGCCATTTTGGTGCGTTACCGGCCGATCGCCGATGCGGAAACGTAGATCGGTGCCGGCTGGGGTGGTGATGCGAATCTCCGCACCGCGCATGGCCGCGTCGAAGCGGCGCTGCGTGGCGGCGAGTGCTTCGTAATCGGTAGTGCTCAGCGCGTGCTGGTAGAGCGCATCGATGCTGGCGTCGGCCTGCCGCACACGGCCGGACAGCTCGTAGGCTCCCGACCAGTGGAAATGGATGGTTCGACCGCGCCCCTGTCGGAGCACATCCTGCATGGCCGAATAGACGAGGTCGGCGGGGGTAGTATCGGGCAGCATCACCGCGAGATCTACATCGGAAAGCGCCTCCACAAGCGGCGCTCGCGGCAGCCGCACGAGGCTACTAGCAAACTCGGTCGGGTCTCCAGCAGGCGCGCTGCCCGAAGCAAGGATCGCGCCGAGGTCGATCGCGCCGGCTGATCGGACTCCGTCGCGCAGTTGCGCCACCAGCCCGTCGAAACGGCCCGGGCGGACGACCAGGAGGACGCCCTCGCCCTCTTGCAGCGCTGCACGCCGGAGGATCTGCTCGGCAATGGCCTCTACGTCGGGTTGCTGCGGTGTCGCGGTCGCGAACATCGAGTCGGCCACACTCGCGGTGGCCGCCAGCCAGCTTGCAGCCGCGATCAGAGTGATTGCGTGGATCGGCGCCGCCGGCAGCTTGCGGCGGAGTCCGAGGAATCGGCGGGTTTCAGGGTTCTGCATGAGCGCCATCTAGGGCAGCTGACGCCAGAGCGCCGCACGATCGTGGCTGCGGGCGCGCTTGGTAGGCTGCTCAGCCGGTGCGCCGACCCAGACAAAGGCGACAATCTCGGCGGCCTCTAGATCGATCTCCAGGATGCGATAGGTATCGGGTTGGCGGATCACCTTGCTGGTGCTCCACTTCGACCCGACGCCCTCGGAATGTAGCGACAGCATGAAGTTCTGGATGGCGCAGGCGATGGCGGCATAGTCTTCGCGTACGATCGCCGGGTCCTCGTCGAGTACCTGCGACACCACCAGCAGATCTGCCGCATCGAGAAACTTGGCACGGATCACTCGACGTAGCGCCTCGCTATCGCCAAGCTTGGCGATCTTCAGCCGCACGGCGATCTCGCCCAACTGCTCGCGGGTCTGCCCCCCTACGCTCACGAACCGTCACGGCTCGGTCATGCGGTGGTTGGGCGCGGCGAGCGCAGCTTCGAGGGCGCGCTCGACGGAGCCCTCGGGAACCGCACCCGGCCGGTATTCATGAACCGTGGCTCGCTCGTTGAGCGCCCGTTGAACCGGGTTCAATGGGCGGTTTCTTTCAGCCTCGCGGCGAACTGCTTGCGCAGCTTGGCGAGCTTCGGTCCGATCACCACTTGGCAATAGCGCATCCCGGTGTTCCGCGCGTAGTAGTCGTGGTGGTACGTCTCAGCGGCGTAGAACGTGTCGAGCGGCGCCACCTCGGTAACGATCGGTTGCGGGAACACGTCGCCAGCCTCGAGCCGCGCAACCAGCTCCGTCGCCAGCTCACCCTGTTCCGGCGTCTCGTAATAGATCACCGATCGATACTGGGTACCCACATCGGCCCCCTGCCGGTTGAGGGTCGTCGGATCGTGGACGCCGAAGAAGACCTCGAGAATCTCGCCGTAGGCAATGATCTCCGGGTCGAACTCGATGCGGATGACCTCCGCATGGTTCGTAGAACCGGTACAGACCTCCTCGTAGGTCGGATCCTCGGCGTGCCCGCCCGCATAGCCGGACGTGACTGCCTCGACGCCCGAGAGCTCGCGGTACACCGCCTCCAGACACCAGAAGCAACCGCCACCCAATGTTGTCGTTTCGCGCATGCTCTCAGGGTATCCGGTCCATTGGCCGCCGTCTGCCTGCGGCCGGGTTCCTCCTGTCGCGGTGTGCAAGATTGGTGTGCCGGTGCGTCTCAAGGTTGATTCGGGACAACCATGCTCCGTCACACGCAAGAACGGGAGGCACACGATGACACCGTCACATCGCTCGCTACGGCGCCGCAGACAGCCAAGGGATCGCGCCCGGTTCCTGGCGCTCGTAGTGTTTCCTGCGCTTCTCAGTGTGACTGCGGTCTCGCCGGCGGCTATCCAGTCCAACGGGTCGGCCGGCGGCAACGCGGCAACGCTCGCTCGAGTAGCCGTGTCGATCCGCCCTGCCGACCCGATGGTCGAGCGGGTGCGCAGCGAGGTCACCATCCGTATCGACGCGCGCAGTCGATTGGCCAACTTCGAAATGCTCGAGGAGTTTCGTAACAACGCCGGCCGCGTCCTCGAGGGCGACTATCTGTACGCGATCCCCCACGGTGCGGTTTTTCACAACCTGTCGTTGTTTGCCGGCGAGAACGAGCTGCGCGGCGAGATGCTGCAGTCCGATCAGGCGCGGGCAATTTACGAGGAGATCGTGCGCCAGCGCCGTGATCCGGCGCTGGTCGAGCTCGCTGGACGCGACCTTGTTCGCGCCCGCGTGTTTCCAATCGAGCCGGGCGACACGCGCCGCATCATCCTGCGTTACGCACAGGTGTTGCCGCTGCTCGGTGATGCGCTGCGCATGCAGTTGCCGCGAGCCGCCAGCGTGATGGATCTGCGGGGCGAGCGTCCTCGAAGCCTTCCAGAATCGCAGGCGGAAGCTCGGATCTCGGCAGTGCAGGCCGTGGCACCGGTGTCGGTGTATGTACGCGTGGAGAACGCCTCGATGATGGGCACACCCTACTCGCCGACCGATGCGATCGATGTCGTTCGTCGCGATGGCGACCTGGTCGAGGTGCGCCCGCTCGAAGGTACCCGGCACGACGGCCGCGGTGACTTCGAGCTGCTTCTGCCGCGGCTCGGTTCCACCATCGGTGCCAGCCTGCTGGCACACGCGCCAGACTCGGGCGATGAGGACGGCTACTTCCTACTGCTGCTCAATCCGCCAGCCGCAGAAGCCACGGAGATCATCGCTCGCGACGTGTCGTTGGTGCTCGACGTGTCGGGGTCGATGGCTGGCCACAAGCTTGAGCAGGCGCGCTCGGCTCTCGAGCAGGTATTGCGTGGCCTGCGTTTGCACGACCGCTTCCGTTTGATCACTTTCTCGAGCGCGGTGCGCTCCTACGAGCCTACGTACCTGCCGGCGAGTCCGGCGAATGTAGCGCTCGCGATCGAGTACCTGCGCCGTGTGCCGGCAGATGGCAGCACCAATATCGATGGTGCGCTTCGTGCTGCGCTGGAGCCGCCGGTGAGCGACGCACGGCTGGCCATGGTGTTGTTTCTCACCGACGGGTTGCCGACGGTCGGTGAGACAGACCCGGTGAAGATCAGCGCGGCTGCAGAGCAGCTGCGGGACGGCGAGAGGGTGTTTGCGTTCGGCGTCGGCCACGACGTGAACACGTACCTGCTCGATCGTCTGGCAGAGGCCGGTCGCGGTACGGTCGACTACGTACGTGCCGGCGAGGATATCGAGGGCGCAGTAGCCGCACTCGGGAGGAGAATCGGCGCCCCGGTGCTGTCGGATTTACGCATTGCTTCGGCGCCGGTCACCATCGAGGATCTCCACCCTGGCCGGCTGCCCGACCTGTTCCACGGTCAAGAGCTCGTGGTAACCGGCCGTTACCGCGGCGGAGGTGTTGGTAGCCTCGTGCTCGAGGGTGAGCGCGCCGGTAGGCGTGAGCAGTTCACCTTCGAAGTCGAATTCCCGCAACGGCATCGCGATAGCGAGTACGTGGCGCGCCTGTGGGCGTCGCGGAAGGTGGGAGCGCTCACGGCGCAGCTGCGCCTACATGGGCCCGATGGTGAGCTGATCGAAGAGATCCGGACGCTGGGCCTTCGCTACGGCGTGCTCACCGAGTACACCTCCTACCTCGTGCAGGAGCCCGCCTTGGCTGACGACCGGGAGGAAGCTCAGCGTCGCGCCCGGAGCCTCGCCCTCGCTCCCACGGAGCAAACCGGCGAGTCTGTACTGCGTCAGGCGCTGACGAGCAGTCGGCTTCAAGCTGCGGCATCGTTGGGTGAGGCCAATGAGGCCCTGGCGGCGGCCTCGGTCGGAGGCGGGAGGCTGCAGGGGTCGTTGGCGTGGCGGCGCGCCGGACGACGACTGTTCGTCGACACCGCCGACGGGCCTCGAGATGTGCGCGCCGATGCTGGGCTTCCGGCGATCAGCGTGGCGCCGTACAGCCGCGACTGGTTCGCGCTTCAGCGACAGTTTCCCGGTCTGAACCCGGCTTTGGCCTTGGGGGAGAACGTTATCATTGCCGGTGAGGGGGTGGTGCTTCGCATCGAGTCGGGTGGCACGCCGCTGGGTACGGACGACTGGTCGTTGCTGCGTAGCGCTTTCGCAGCCGAAGCTCGGTAGCCGCCATTGGAGCCGGGAGCCGCTACGTCCAGGCTCCCGGCACCCAGGGAGCAAGGCGTGGATCTGGAACAGATCTACAGGCAGCAATATGGTCCGCTGGTGGGGTTCATCAACCGCCGGCTGGGCGATCTCGCGCGCTCCGAGGAGCTGGCTCAGGAGGCGTTCGTGCGCGCCATCCGCAACCAACCCAGAAACCCGCGGAGTTGGCTCTACACCGTGGCGGCCAATCTGGTTCGCGACGAGGGGCGGCGGATCGCCGTGCGACGAAGCCATCTACGCCTGGTGGCGGGCACCCAGGTCGAGGCCGGCCCTGTCGACGAGGCGCCCGACGAGGATCTCGTTCGGCGTCAGCGGCAGCAACGCATTCGAGTCGCCCTGGCGGAGCTTCCCGAGCGTGACCGGCAAGCGCTGATGCTCAAGGAGCAGGGTTTCTCCTACAACGAGATTGCCGAGCAGCTCGGGCTGTCTGCTGGGTCGATGGGCACCACGCTGGCCCGGGCCCGCAAGCGATTGGCCGAAGCGTGGAATCGACAGCGTCAACAGCGAGGAACAAGCGATGCCGCACGTTGAGGATAGCCAGGTGCATGCCTACCTGGACGGTGAGTGCTCGGCGGCCGAGCGCGACGCGATCGAGCGTCACAGTGGGCGTTGCGAGCCATGCCGGTCGCTGATGGAGGAGGCCGCCGTAGCGAGATCGTTGGCCTCGCAGCTGGTGGGCGAGTTGCCACCTGATATGGAAGCTCCAGCCTGGGAGGAGATGCTCCATCGCGCCGGCACGAACGCCTCGTCGGTGTCACGATCGCAGGGCAGGTGGCGGCGTGACCTTGCCTGGGCGGCGACGCTGGTGCTGGCCTTCGGACTCGGCTGGCAGGCCAACCGAGGGTTCGCACCGGAGGTGACGAGTTTGTCGGGCGACGAGGGTTCGGCGGCGCCGTCGCAGGAGGGGATCGCAGACCTCGCCGATAGCGGCGTGGCTCCGCCCGCTAGCCCCCTAGCGCCGGCGGCCGACGATCGCCTCGAGCGGTCGCTGCAGGCGATCGCGCCGGCATCGCCGTTGCCGGCCGTCACGGCTGACGAGGTGCCAGAGGAAAGTGCCGCAGGGCCGGCAACTCGGCGCCTGGATCCGGCCGCCGCGCCCGAGCCGCTTTCCATGGTTGCTCCATCGGCACGCGTTGCCGCCGATCGGCGCCGCCAGCCCTCTCGCGCCCCCGAAGAGATCGTCTCGGAGGTGATAAGTGGAGGCGCAGTAGCCGAACTGGAGGAACAACAAGGCGCCGCGGGGGATCCCGAGGAGGATCGACTCGTGGCCGGGCGCCTGCAAGTTTCCTCGCAAGCCAGGGCCCTCTCGAGCAGGTATCCGAGCGAGACTGGCTCGGCCGCTGCCATTGACGATCTGCGTATCAGCGACGAGTTGGTCGTGATCGACGCGGCCGCCGCCGCGGACTGGCTTGGGGCTCCACCGTTGCAGTTGGTCGGCGTTGGCGCGGTGGACGTTTCGGTGGGCCCAGGCACAGGGCTCCCTGACGCCGCTCGCGGTCGTCTCATGCTGCAGTATCGCTACGTTCTCGAAAGTGGCATCCAGGTCAAGCTGGCGCAGCAGTTCATCGGCTCGACCGACGAGGCACCGGTAGGTGCAGGAACCTCGGACGCGGCCGTTGAGCGACGAGAGGTCGTGGTGCCGCCACGCCGGGAAGGGAACGTCAGATCCACCGTGGAAGGCGTCGTGTTCAGTGTTCACCCGAATGGCGAGCGGATGCTTCGTTGGCGTGATCGGCGCGGCTATCTGGTGTGGATGCACGGAGCTGCTGACGAGGCAACGTTGCGTCGGCTGGCCGCGGCGTTGCGCTCATAGCCGCCTGGCGACTGCCACCCGCGGCCGCTACCATGCCGGGGCGCAGCACTCGATCAGAGTAGGGGGCCGAAGCATGCGCTGGAGACAAGGAAGCCGAAGCCGTAACATCGAGGATCGACGCGGTCAACGAATGCGTCGTGGTCCGGCTATCGGCGGCGGCATGGGCCTGGTGCTGATTGTCGTGGTGGTGCTGCTGGGCGGCGATCCCACCGAGCTATTGACGCTCCTAAGCGGCGAGATGGGCACCAATTCGGCGCCGGCACCGCCGTCGACCGGGGCCGCCGACGATGAGGTCGGGGAGTTCGTTGCGCACGTGCTGGGCGACACCGAGATCGCCTGGGGAGCGGTGTTTGCGGGCTCTGGCGAGCGCTATCCGGCGCCAACCTTGGTGCTCTACAACGATGCGGTCCAGTCGGCCTGTGGTTTCAGCAACGCCGCCACCGGGCCCTTCTACTGTCCCGGTGATCAGAAGGTGTACCTGGACCTGTCCTTCTTACGGGAGCTGCAGCGTCTCGGGGCCCCGGGTGACTTCGCCTTTGCTTACGTTATCGCTCACGAGGTCGGTCACCATGTGCAGCGCATCACCGGTGTCGAGCCGGAGGTGCGTCGACTCCAGCAACAGGTCTCCCAGGCTGATGCCAATCGACTCTCTGTGCTGATGGAGCTGCAGGCCGACTGTTATGCCGGCATCTGGGCCAACAGCGCCCAGCGTCAACGCGACTTGCTCGAGCCTGGCGACCTCCAGGAAGGCCTGGCGGCGGCGGCGGCCGTTGGCGACGATCGCCTGCAGCGGGCAGCGGGTCGCACGGTGCAGCCGGAGTCGTTCACGCACGGCACGTCGGAGCAGCGTCAGCGTTGGTTCAGCACCGGCTTCGATGCCGGTAGCGTGGCCTCTTGCGACACCTTCGCGGCCGCGGGAATGCGCTAGCGTCGGTTGTTGGCGCCGATGATGCCGGCGAGCAGCCAAATGAGCCCGAAGAGGCCGTCGTGGAGGAAGCCGCCGCCGATCGAGCCAACGAATGTCGGCAACGCGAAGGCGATTCCCCACAGCCAGCTCGGCGCGCTCAACTTCGCCGACAGGAACCGCGACATGCCCAGGGCGACGAACGCGATGACCCCTGCTACCGCAATCTCGACCAGTACGCCGAGCAAGTGTGCCATGCCGAGGATCGAGCGGGCCAAGGTGCCGAACAGGAGCAGCACCACGACTCCGAGCACGGTGACCAGCGAACCTTGCGAGTGCTGAGCTGCGGTCATTAGGCCTCTATCGCGTCGAGGTTTCAGGTTGCGAGCAGTGTATCCCCGGTGGCGCCGGTTGCGAATGGTCAGCGCTGACTGGTCAGCCGCTCGAGAGCCTCTCGAGCCTGAGCGTTCCCTTTCTCGGCGCTCAGCCGATACCAGCGCTCAGCTTCGGCCAGGTCTCTCTCTACCCCTCGACCTTGCTCGTACATCGAGGCGAGCTCGCGCTGTGGGATGGCGTCCCCCTGCTCGGCTGCCCTGTGCCACCAGTACACTGCCATGGCGTCGCTCTGCGGCAGCCCCCGACCTCCGTAGTAGGCGTTGCCGAGGTTGTGCTGTGCTAGCACGTGGGCCTGATCGGCGGCGCGGTGGAACCAGGCGGCCGCCATGGCGGCGTCGATCTCCATGGCGAGGCCTTCGTCGTTGGTGGTACCCATGAGGAACGCCGCCTCCGCGACCCCACGGTAGGCCAGACGCTCGATCTCGTCGAGCACCTCGGCGGCGATCTGATCGGCGCGCGCCTCGTCGTGTTCGAAGAACATGCGGCCGCGTGAATGGCAGCGCGCTAGCCACATGCGGCTGATCGGATTGGGGGCCTCGAGCGCTTCGAGCAGCAGCTCGCGGGCTCGCTGGTCGTCGACGGTACCGGTCATGCCGGTGTACCAACGGATCGCCTCATCCAGTCGCGGATCCACGTCCTGCGCCTCGACCGGCGTCACGAGTACGAATGTGGCAACGATCAACGCTCCCACCAGGAGCGTGCATGCCAAAGACAGAGGAATTGGCGGTGGCTTGATGCGCGGTGCTGACACGTCGGTGGGCATGGCTCACTCCGTTCGATGCACGACCTCGAGCAGATTCCCTGCCGGGTCCTCGAAAAAGACTGCGTAGTAACCGTCGTTGTACTCGCTGCACAGTCGTGGACCGCTCTCGATGCTGGCTCCGATTTCGCGCAGCAGCGCGCCGATGGCGTCGACCTCGTCGCGCGACCCAGCCCACAAGGCGATGCGATTGCCATTAGGTCGATGCGCGACCTCCTCGATGATCGAGAAGAAGGCGACGCTGGGATACTCGCCCTCGCCGACGAAGATCTCCCACTCACCGCTGCTAGTGGGGTCGCCGAAGCCGAACTCGGCCAGCAACGCTCTATAGAACGGGAGGCATTTCGCCATGCTGTCGACGCGCAGGTCAATGTGGCTGAAGGGGTTCATCGGCGGGGTCCTTGCTTCCGTAGATCCTGAACGGTCTGGTCGAGTTGCTGTAGGAATTGTGATCGATGGCGTTTCGCGAAGGGCGCCGGGCCACCGGTCACAGTACCCATATCGCGTAGCTGTGACATCAGCTCCCGCGTCGCCAGCGCGCCGCCGATCGAATCCTCGGTGAACGGGCGGCCGCGTGGGCTGAGGGCACGCGCGCCGCGTTCCAGGGCCCGCGCGGCCAGTGGAATATCGTCGCAGATCACGATGTCGCCCGGACCGCAGTTGTCGACGATCCAATCATCTGCGGCGTCGAACTGTCCCTCCACGACAATGAGATCGAACGATTCATCCTCGGGGATACTGATCCAGGAGTTGGCGACCACGCGAACCTGGAGCTCGTACCGCCGTGCGACGCGGTATACCTCGTTCTTGACCGGACAGGCGTCGGCGTCGACGAAGACGCGGATCGTTGCCCTGGGCTCAGTCTCGTCGGTTCTGATGGGCGCGTCACCGTGCGAGGAGCTCATTCAGGCCCGCCTACCCGTGTTCCGTCGTATAGATCGCAGGACGCTGTCTTGATGATCATGTAGACGTGCTGACCAACCTCCAACCCCAAGGCTTCGCACGCCTCGCTCGTGACGACGGCGGCAAGCTCGGGGCCGCCACCGAGCTCGGCAACGAGCATACGCAAGTCGCCGTCAGAGCGGATTCTCGCGATCGTTGCCGGGACGACGTTGCGCGCCGAAAGACCCACCGGGCGATCGATCGCCACGATGATGTCGCGCGCCGGAATGCGCAGCAGGTGAGAGTCGCCCGCCACCCCATCCGTTCTCGGTACCGTGAGTCGCGCGGCGCCCCCGCCCAGTTGCACCGTGCTGGTGCCAGCACCGTGGTCGAGCAAAGCACAGGGGACAACATTGTCGAAGCCCTCGTCGCCGCGGAATGGCAGCACCTCGGCATCGGTCAAGACATCGCGCACCGGACCATCGGCCACTACGGCGCCGCGTTGCACGGCGATCAGCTGGTCGCACAGCGTTTGCACCTCGACCGGGTCGTGTGAGACCAGCAGCATCGGTATCTCGAGCTGCTCGCGCACGCGCCGCAAGAACGGCAATACGCGCCGGCGTAGCGGTAGGTCGAGCGACGCCAGAGGCTCATCGAGCAGCAGCAGCCGCGGACCGGAGCAAATGGCGCGGCCGAGCGCGACGCGCTGGCGCTCGCCTCCCGACAAGGTCGCGACGTTGCGATCGAGCAAGCCTGTGAGCTCCAGCAGTTGGCACGTGGTATCGAACAGCTCCTCGACGTGGCTGCCTTCTCGGCGCGCCCGAGCGGCGCCGGCGAGAAGGTTGCCTCGAACGTCGAGGTTCGGAAACAGCAGACCGTCCTGTGGCAAGTAGCCGATGGAACGCTGCTCGGGCGGCACCCAGGTGTCGGCCGCAGAATCAAGCCACACCGCGTCACCCAGGCTGATCCGCCCGTGCGCCGAGCGCTCGAGGCCTGCGATGGCGCGCAGCACGCTGGTCTTGCCGGCGCCGGATGGCCCGTACACGCCCACGGCCCGGGTCCTGGTAGCGAAGTTGACCTCGAGTTCGAAGTGACTGAGCGGCAAGCGTACGCTTACCCGCAACTGCGGGTCGGGGTTGTCGGCAGGTCCACTGGCGGTGCCTCGTGTCGCGCTGCTCATGAACCCGAGCCGGTTCGCGACGACACCCGAGCGAGCTTCTCGGAGGCCAGGATGGCAATGAGGCCCACGGCAACAGCGACGCCCAACAGCACGTATGCCTCGGAGTCGTTGCCGGCTTGTTGCGCCGAGTAGATCGCCAGCGACAGGGTTTGCGTGCGTCCCGGGATGTTGCCCGCTAGCATCACGGTGGCACCGAACTCGCCCACCGCGCGAGTGAAGCCGAGAATCGCGGCGGCCAGCAGCCCGCGCCGGGCCAGCGGAATCGTGTAGCGCAGGAACGCGTCGGATCGGCTGTGGCCCAGCGTGCGAGCCATCATCTCGAGACGTGGATCGATGCCCTCGAAGGTCACTCGTGCGGTACGGATGACCAACGGTGAGGCCATGATGCTCGAGGCAACGACGGCTCCCTTCCAGCTGAGAAGGATGCCGAGATCGAACCCGAGAGCGGCGGAACCCAGGGGGCCGGAGCTCCCCAGTGTCTTCAGTAGCAGATAGCCGACGGCCGTCGGCGGTAGCACCAGCGGCAACCCGAACAGGCTCGATAGCAGGGCTTTGCCGCGGAACTCGTAGCGCGCCAGCGCGTAGGCGATGAGCGTACACGGGACGACCACCAGTGCCGTGGCAGCAACGGCGACCCGGAGCGTCAGAGCGAGGGCTGTGAGCGTGGCGCTATCCATTGTCAGTCACTGCCAAGAGTGAGGAACCCGTGGCGCTCAAGAACTCCCCGGGCCGTTTCACCGCGGAGGAACTCGAGCCAGCGTATGGCAGCCGCCGTAGGCTGCTTGCCGATCGCGGCACTCGCATAGCGGATCACGGGTCCCGCGCCGGCGGGTAGCTCGAGCGCCACCCGCACCCGCGGGGAAGTCAGCGCATCGGTGCGATAGACGATGCCGATAACATCAGGCCGCGCTTCTACCAATGCCAGCGCTGCCCGGACGTCGGGTGCAGGCGCAACCCGGTTGGACACCTGGCTCCACAGGTCAGTAGCTCCGGCTTGTATCCCCTGCAACGTTTCCCTGGCGTAGCGTCCTGCCGGCACGGCGTCCGGATCGGCGAGCGACAGGAAGCTGAAGTTGGCTTCGGCGAGCTCGGTGACTTCCTCGAGACTCAATCCATTGTCCGAGTGTGCCACCACGACAAGGCGGTTGCCCAGCAGTGGCGCTCGCGTTCCGGCTGCCACCAGGCCGAGGTTGGCGATGTAGTCCATCCAGCGCTCGTCGGCAGAAATGAACACGTCAGCGATCGGGCTGGCTTCGATCTGGCGCGCCAGCACGTTGGAGCCCGCGAAGTTGAGGACGATACTGACGCTGGTCTCCGTCTCGAAGCCCGTTGCGATCTCCTGGAGAGCGTCGCGTAGGCTGGCGGCCGCAAATACCAGAACTTCACCGTTCGTATCTGACGACGTACCGCCGCAGGCCGTCACCGCGATGCAAAGAGCCAGCGCGACTCGGGTCGGTAGCGCTGATTGTGCCGGTGCTTGGCTAGCCCGTGTTCGCGGCGCGCTGTGCCTCCAGATGCTCGCGGGCGAGCGGTGCGTGCAACGGATCGAACCGGGGGTTGATCGCCAGCGCTTCCTCCAAGAACGAGATCGAGCGGTCGATGTCACCCAGTGCTCCATAGATCATGCCGGCGTGGTAGTAGAACTCGGCGCGTCGAGTGCCCAGGCGCAGGGCACGCTCGATGGCCTCGGCGGCGGTTTCGAAACGGCCGTTACGATACAGCGTCCAAGCGTACAAATCGTGGGCCTCGACGTCCGGGCGTAGCTCGAGGTCACGGGCAGCGCGTAGCAGAGCCTGTTCGGGATCGAGGTTGTGGTCGGCGAGAAACTTCGCCAACGGGCGATCCTCCACCGGTCCGGCTGTCGCCGCCAGGCCGATAACCTGCTCGTAGAGCGCGGCTGCCTGCTGCTGGCGACCCGCCAGAGCATACAGATCGCCGAGCTGGCCGAGCAGCTCCGGATGCCGCTGCTGTTGGATCAGATGCTCTGACGTCGTGATGGCTTCGTCGATCCGGCCCTGCGCGGCGCGCGCCCGCGCTAGCTGACCGAGCGCGATGAAAGTGCGTTCGGAGACCTCGAACGCTACCTCGGCATGTCGTGCTGAAGCCTCCAGGTCGCCAAGTTGGAAGTAGAGATCTGCGAGCCGTATCAGGTACCAGGCGAGATCATCCGCCAGGGCGTCGGATCGGTGCATCTCCAGCGCGGCGGTCTCGAGTATTCTTCGTGCTTGCTCGGGATTGCCGTAGAGCTCTTCGAGATGCGCCAGGCGGGCGTTGGCCGGTGCCGCGGGCAGTAGGCTCGCTAGTTTCTCGTGGGCCGCTACGGCTTCTTCGTACCGCCCGAGCGAGAGGTACGCGTCGCCCACCGCCGCCAACGCGTCAAGGTTGTCAGGGTGGCTCGCCAGAACCCCCTCGATCAGCTCCAGGGCGGGCCGGAACTGGTGTTGCGCGGCCATTGCGCTCGCTAGTCCCAACTGGCTGGCCACATTACCGGGGGCCATCGTCAGCGCACGGCGGTATTCTTGCTCGGCGGCTACGAACAGGCTGTCGTCTCCGGACTCTGCGGCGCGCTCCATGAGCAGCCGGGCCAGCAGCTGCTGGTCGGGGGCCGATGGCGGGCGTCCGACGCTGCGGCGCTCGAATAGCTGCAGGCGATCGTCCGATCCGGGCATCGACTCGACCGCTTTCGGGTCGACGAGCTCGATATCCCAGCTCGTAACCTCGCCGCGGGTACTTCGTCCCGTGTCGATGCTCACGAGCACAGCGACCGCGGCCACAACGCTGGCCAGGGTCAGCGCCATGGCCTTCAGGCGCGTCATGGTCGACTCTCCCGACCGTGTGGCACCGTCACCGGGTATTCAGCGGCAATGCCACTGCGGCAACTCGGTACCCGCTGCCTAGTGAGCGTCGGCCAGGTAGGGGAACTTCTTGGAGAACTTCCCGTCGTTGGCGGCGATACAGTCGCTCGCGCCGGGGACTCCCGCCAAGATTTGCAGGCTGATATCGGCAACGTCGTCGCTGAGACCACGGCCGTTGGGGAACACCCTGGCTCGCGGGGCTCGCGGACTGTAGTTCATTACGTCCGGTAGGAACAGGGCGACCAGTCCAGTGGCAGTAGCCGTGTCCGCGCCCAGCCCCATGAGGTTGGTGGTGAACGTTGGGCCGAACTTCTTTGGATCCTTGTGTGGCTTCTTGTTCTTGTTGTACGCGTTCTGCCTGGGGGATCCCAGAAAGGTGTTGAGGAACGGGTCGGCGGCACGATCAATCTGCTTCTTGCCGACCTGCGTCGATCCCCAGTAATTGATCGCCACGGCGCCGCCACGTGCCTCTACCCCGAGGCTGGTGTTTCGCACGTCCAGCACGATTCCCAGGACGTTAGCGTTTTGGAAGAAATCGAAGGCGTTCTCGGTGCAGAACGCTTCCTCGAGCGGAGTCCCGGCAGCGAGGTCCTGGGCTGCGGCCAGATCGAAGAAGAAGGGATCGTCATACAGCCCGGCCGTGGCCTGGCCGCCGCCGGTGAGCTTGATCGGGGCGGCGCGCTGATTGCCTTTGCGGGCGATGGGCCCCGAGCCCATTTCTACACCGTCCAGGCTGACGGTCATCGTGTCGCCATCGAACTCCGCCGTCCATTGCAAATCGACCTTGAAGTCCCCGTCGTTGTCGATGTTGAAGTTATATTTCGCGGCGTCGCTGAACACCGTCGGGCTTGCCAGACCGGCGAGCGGGGCGACGGTCATGATCATCGCCGTCTCTTTCTTCTTCTTCCTCGCCCGGAAGATGTACATGTCGTTGATGTCGGTCCGACCGTCTCCCGTCACGCCTGGGGAATCGAGGTGATCCGCGGCGCGCGTGGTGGCGACGTCCATCCCGGTCGACACCAAGGTGACGGCGCCGATTAGCAGGACGAACGCTGTGAGGAGGCTGAGCTTTCGCATGGTCTCTTCCCTGTAAGAGTGCGGCCCGGCCGAGCGAATCTGGTGCCCGGGTCACGGTCAACGGCGCCACAAGCAAACGGCAAGGTCGCCGACTTGGCAAGGTGGATGTCTCGCCGGGGGTCCGAGGGCGAGCGGTGCAGCTCCCTCACACGGGATCTAGCTCGTCGATGTTCGCAAGGTCACGTCCGCCATGTTCCCTCCCGGATCGCTTTCATCATGAGCATGCCGATCGCCACCCCGAGCCCCTGAGCCACCAGCAGTAAACCCGCGGTCAGGCGGAACAACCAGCGCAGATCACCCTCTGGTAGGTGCGCGACGTGGTCGGGAGAGACCAAGATGTAGTGAAAGTAGGTGCTGAACACCAAGGCGCCTGCCATCGATCCGGCCAGCAAGCTTGCGCCGATGCGGCGCAGCGGAGTACGCACCAAGACCGCTGCGGCGATGGGGCTTGTTACGACCACCAAGCTCACGAAGATGTCCTGCCACGGGGCGAGCCTTACGCCGAGCTGCAGGTGGGCCAGCATGTGGGCGGCACCAATAAGCAGGTTGGCCGTTACTACGAGGGCGCCGAGTGCGGCGAGTCGCCTGTATGGCATCAGCTGCTGGTGCCCTTGTTGTCGCTCGGGGTGCGATGGCTCAGCGCTCTAGCGCGTTGCGTCGGGTGAGCTCGACCGTTGTCGGCGTCCCCTCGTGCTCGAAGTCGACGCGCAGGGTGGGATCGGCATCCAGCGATTCAAGGACGTTGCGAACGATCGAGCAGCGATTCGCCCCGGTTATCGTGGTCAGGTCGGAGTCGCCGATGCGTGTCAGCCGATCACCGGGGCGGATTCCCGCCGCAGACGCGGCCGACTCGTCCCAGACGATGCTGGCGGTGACCTCCGGGGCGCCGAAATCGGGACCGAAGCCGAAGCCGGTGCGCTGCAAAGGTGCCTCCGAATACTTGTAGAAGAAGGCGCGCTTGAGTGGATACGCCAGCGTTACCAGGTAGTGTTCGAGCAATCCCGCACCGATGAGAGTGGGGGCCTCTTGCCGCGTCCGCGCCACCACGTCCACGAGCTCGAGCTCGCCGATCCAGAGCCGGCTCAGCGACAGCCGAAAGGCCTCCTGGTTTCCGCCCATGCCGCCGAGCGATTCTCCGGCGGAGCCGAATCCGCGGACCATCGCGCTGCGCTCGATGGCACCGGTGCGCTCCAGGTCGTCGAGCTCGTCGCTCGTCAGGGCAACGTACTCGGGCGACCCCGTATCGAGCAGCGCGGAGCTCGTCATGCCGTTCTGGAACTCGGTATCGAGAATCGGCGAGTATGGGTAGCCGAATACCCGCAACGGTACCGCGGCGCTTTCGTCGATGAGCGGCAGGTCTTCGAGCCGGTCGGCGCACGTCAAGGTTCGTCCGGCGACGTCGATCTGCCAGTTGCACACCTGCAGAATGTCGGAGCCGAGAACCGCATCGAACAAGCAACTGGCGATCGGCGCCATCGATAGGTCCGCCACGATGACCGGGATGTTGCGCACGCTCACGCTGCCGAGGCGGAGCTCGTCGAGCACCGCTACCTCGTTGTTGAGGCGGGTGCCGTTGGCGTCGACGGATTGGATGGTATCGATGATCTCCAGGCCGAGCTCGGTGGCCAGCGCCTTGCTGAGCACGCTGGGGGAGCCTGTGTCGAACAGTACCGAGCGTGGGTGCCCACCGAGCTCGAGCTCCAGAAGGAGCTTTGTCTGCAGAACGTCGATGGGAAGCTGTTCGACGAATCCCGTCGCCTCGACGGTGGGGGTAATGGCGGTCCAATCGGATGTTTCCTGTGCCCCGACAGCGTTGATCGTTGCTAGCAGGAAGGCTGTGGTCAGCGAAGCGACGTGCCCCAAGCGATCGCTGCTAGGTCTCCGCACGCGTCACTCGTCGTGCCGCATAAGTACCAGCAGAACAACGCCAACCAGGATGAGCGCCGGCACGTCGCCGATCAGGTTGGCCGACTCCGTCGGGTCGTTGAACGCCTGATAGGCCATCAGGAGACCGTGCGCCAGGCTCGACCACGCGGTAAAGGCGATCAAGCTACGGTGCTCGGAGGGGTTGCGCGAAGCCTTGAGCAGGAACAGCCCCAGAACGGCCATCGTGAGGATGATCATCTGCTCGTATTCGGGTTGTCGCGGTTCCCACATGAAGCCCGCTGGCCAGAGCACCGTCAGCGGATACAGCCCGACCAGGAATATCAGCCCAATAACGACGAGTGCCATGGTCATCATCGATCTGCCGTCAGCCATGCTTCTACCTCCATCTCGACGAGATACCCGGACCCGATGATCCCAGCCCGCACCAGGGTATTCGCCGGCCGGATCTGGCGAAACCGGTCGCCGTGGACTCGCGAGACGGGTTCCCAATCGGCCTCGTCGTTGAGATAGACCCGGGTTCGGACTACGTCCTCGAGGCGTGCGCCAAGCGAGTGCAGGGCTCCTTCGATCTTGTCGATGACGAAGTGCGTCTGCGCCTCGACGTCGTCACCACCAATTCGTCGCGTGCCATGCGTGGCAGTGGTTCCTGACACGAGGATTCGATCGCCTTGGCGAACGGCCCGACTGAAGCCGGCGAGATCCTCCCAGACCGTGCCGGTCAGCACTCGAGTGCGCCCGTCGCCGCCACGCCGTGCCTCGTAGGGGGGTGGCAGGTCGTCGATGTGGTGGCTGAGATCGCCCGTTGCCGTCAGGAACGGCGCGCGGCGGTACTCGTCACCACAATCGCCGGGAATGGGGTCGAGTCGAGCCACGGCCGCGTCGATCTTTGCTCGGCTGGCATCATCGAGCGCTAATTCGAAGAGGCGGAGGTTGTCGTCGCGATGCTCGCTGATGCCAAGCCGCGCCCCGAGAATCACGCCGCCGACGGCCGGCTGATCGAGGATGTAGCGGCAGGCGACGTTGGCCATCGAAACCCCGTGGCGCGTGGCCACGGCGCGCAACACACGGAGTAGAGTCTGCAGCGCTGCCCAACCTCCGGCAGCGCGGATGAACCGGCCGTACTTCATCTGCGACCACGTCTCGAGGTGCTCCCAGTCGGGCTCTGGCTCATCCAACCAGCGTTCGGTGAGGAATCCTCCCGCCAACGTGCCGAACGCCAGCAGCGTGATGCCATGCTCACGACACAGGTCGGTCATACCGCTCATGCGTGCCCGCTGGTCGAGGACCGAGAAACACACTTGGTTGGAGACCACCTCGATGCCGCTGTGGATGATGATTCGCAGGTGTGGCGTGTCCACGTTGGTGAGACCGAGGTGGCGAATGAGCCCCTCCTCCTTGAGCTCTTGAAGGTGGACCAACGTGTCCAAGTATCCGGGGTCGGCGTAGTTCCACGAGTGGAACTGGAGTAGATCGATGCGGTTGCCTCCCATCCGATCGAGGGCCAACTCGACCGCGGCGCGGACGTCTGCCCGACTGGTCGGACCGGGTTTCGGGACCCATTTGGTCAGCAGCTGTACCGAGTCGGTGTTGCGGCGTCGCATGAGCGCGCCGGCAATCAGCTCCGCTGAGCCGTAGTGGTCGGCCATATCGAAGGTCGTAAAGCCGGCGTCGACGTAGGGCTCCATAGCGGTGGTGGTCTCCACGAGGTCGATGGCCTCTCCGCCGCGCTCCATGTCGGCGATTTGCCAGAGGCCGATGAGCACCCGCGAGATACTGAGGTCGGGCGCCAACGGCCAGCGTTCAACGACCTCAGGCACCGACGGCTCGCACATCGGGTGCTGACCACACAACGCTGCTGTCGAGCATGAGATCAGTCTACTGGTTCATCGGCGCGGGTCAGTGCTCCACGAGTCTGTGTCGACGTGTAAGGGCCAACGCCGCCAGGCCCTAGCGGCCCCTTTGCCGGCGACTCTGATACCCCGTACACTTCGGCTCGTCCACGCCGTTGCGCTGAATCCGAAGGGAGATCGTTATGCGAAAGGCCGTGACTCTCGGGATGGCCATGCTGTTGCTCGCCACGCTTGCCACCTCCGCACCCGAGGCTACGCCGGTGGCCGAGTCGAGCGCCCAGGGGAGTGAGATGAGCTTCTTCATCACCAGCTCGGGAAGTGGCAACGGGGCCGACTTGGGCGGCCTGGCGGGTGCGGATGCGCGTTGCGCCATGCTGGCACGGTCGGTTGGCGCCGGTGAGCGCACCTGGCGAGCCTACCTCGGTGTTGCGGCAGCGGGCGGCCAGCCCGCAGTCAATGCCCGTGATCGGATCGGCAGCGGGCCGTGGCGCAATGTGCGTGGCGTCGTCGTCGCCACGGATGTGGACAATCTCCACGGTGACAACAACATGACGAAGGACACCGTTCTCACCGAGAACGGCGACATGGTGAGGGGCCGCGGTGAGAGCCCCAACCGTCACGACATTCTTACCGGTGTCCAGATGGATGGCACCCTGCTGGCCGACGGTGAGGACCACACATGCAGTAACTGGACGAGCCGCGCCGAAGGCAGCGCCCTGGTGGGCCACTTCGATCGAACCGGCGGCGGCGACAATCCGACGTCGTGGAACTCGGCACACGGCTCACGCGGCTGCGGACAGGAGGACCTGCAGGGTACTGGCGGTGACGGCCTGTTCTACTGTTTCGCTATCGACTAGCCCTGCAGCGACGCGGGTCGCAAGCGCTCGGAGGCCTCGACTGCCTCGAGACGTCGAGTCATATCATTCATGAGGAGCAGACGCCTCGTAATGCCGTTGCACGTACGTGCTGCGGAACCGGAGGCGCAGCCAGGTGAGGGGCAATCCTAAGGGATAGAATCGACGGCAGCTCGGCCCAGTATCCCCTCTCGGAGGCACCGACATGCGGCGAACTCCTTTCGTCAACGCCTTGGCGCTCGTCTGTGCCCTCCTTTCGACGCACGCTGCGAGCGCTATCGGCCAATCAACCCTGGCCGGACACTGGGAGGGCTCGATCGAGATTCCCGGATCGCCACTGGTCGTCAAGCTCGACTTCAGTGATGCGGATGGTGGATTCACCGGAACCGTCAGTATTCCCGCCCAGGGCGCCACTGACTTGCCGCTCGATGAGTTGTCGGCGGAAGGAGATTCGGTCCGCTTCGTAATCGCCGGTGTGCCCGGCGTGCCGACTTTCAGCGGTACCGTCGCTGGCGACGAGATCACGGGAGAGTTTACGCAGGGGGGAGGCTCGTTTCCCTTCAGACTGATCCGCGGTGCAGCGATTGCCGAGAGAGCTCGCGTAGCGCTGAGCGGCATCGACGCGGTGATCGAAACGGCGCTCGAGGACTTCGGGGTCCCGGGGCTGGCCATCGCCGTAGTAGCTGACAACGAGGTCGTATTCGCCAAGGGTTACGGGCTGCGAGATGTGGATAGCGGCAAGCCGGTGACTCCCGACACCCTGTTTGCCATCGGCTCGACCACGAAGGCCTTCACCGCCTTCGTTCTCGGCACGCTGGTGGACGCTGGGGAGCTCGATTGGGATACGCCGTTGATCGAGTATCTGCCCGATTTTCGCCTCTATGACGACCACGCAACGGGGCGGCTAAAGGTACGCGACTTGCTGATCCACAGCTCAGGGCTGCCACGCCACGATCTACTCTGGTACAACTCGTCGCTGTCTCGCGACGAGCTCTTCGCCCGCCTGGCGCACCTGGAGCCGACGCGAGATCTGGGCGAGGAGTTCCAGTACCAGAACCTCATGTTCATGACGGCGGGCTATCTCGCAGAGCGAATCACCGGCGACAGCTGGGAAGATCTGGTGCGCGAACGGATCTTCGCTCCGTTGGCTATGGAGCGCACGAACTTTTCGGTGCTCGCTTCGCAGCGCGATGCCGACCACGCGCTGCCCTACGCGCTCGAGGACCGGGCTGCACAGCTCATCCCGTTCCGCAACATCGACACGATCGGCCCGGCCGGCTCGATCAACTCGTCGGTGTCGGAGATGAGCCAGTGGATGCGTCTGCAGCTGGGCGGCGGCGTGCTTGGTGGACTGCGCCTCCTGGAGACGGCCACGCTCCAGGAGATGCACACGCCGCACATGGCGATCTCGAGTTATCCGAGTAGCTCGCGAACGATGACGTTGGGATACGGCCTGGGGTGGTCGGTCGAGGCGCACCGGGGCCACTTCGTGGTGCAGCACGGCGGAGGTATCGACGGGTTCATCTCCTGGGTTGCGCTGCTGCCGTTGGACAAACTAGGTGTCGTGGTCTACACGAACGCGAGTGGCGCCAACCCGGTGCCCCCGGCGGTCGCGCGAACCGTGATCGATCGCATCCTGGGACTCGACGACGCGGGCTATCTCACCGAGGCGCTGGAGGACGTCGAGGAGGGAGAGAAGGCCCTGGCGGAGGCGCGTGCCAACGCCGAGGCGAAGCGCAAGGGCGGTACGAGACCGACGCACGCGCTAACCGAGTATGCCGGCAGGTACGACCATGTCGGCTACGGGGTGATCGAGGTGACCGCCGACGATGCCCGGTTGCGACTTGAATACAACAGCATGCCCACCGACCTCGAACATTGGCACTACAACACGTTCAACGGTGCCGACGGGGGCGAAGACTTCGAAGACCTGAAGGTGCTGTTCCGCCTCGACGCCGATGGCGAGATCGTCGAGCTGGCGGTGCCTTTCGAGGCGCAGATGGACCCCATCGTGTTCACCAAGCTGGCCGACGAGCGGCTCTCGGATCCGGACTACCTGGCGCAGTTCGTCGGGATCTACGAGCTCTCCGGCCAGCGGGCCGAGGTGATGCTTCAGGGCACTGCGCTACGGGTTGCTCTGCCGGGGCAACCGGTCTATACCCTCGAGCCGAAGCGTGGCACCGAGTTCGGTATCGGCAACCTCAGCGGTTTCAGCCTCGAGTTCCTGCTCGATAACTCGGGGGCCGTCACCGCCGCTCGCTTCATCCAGCCGAACGGTGTGTTCGAGGGCAAGCGCGTCGAGGAATGACGAGCCGCTCGCCGAACGCTGTACGAAGACCCGCGGGCTAGTCCGGCAGCGCCACGGCGGCGAGTGAGCCGGAGTGTGCGGGTCCGCCGATCGGTAGCACGATGTACTGCTTGCCCTCGTGCATGTAGGTCATCGGGGCGCTGTTGCTCGGTGCCGGGATGTCGACCGTGCCGAGCCTCTCACCGGTGCGCTTGTCGACCGCGTGCAGGAGCGCGTCGCCGCGGCGACCTTCGGCGTAGATCAGCAGCGTCTTGGTGATCACCTTGGTGGCGTGCGAGGGTTTTCCGGTGTTGGGGATGTCGATGCCCTGTAGGGCGGGATGGTGCGTGACGAAGTCGGGAGAGTCGCCGTTGGGAATCCACCACAGGTGCTCCCCGGTGTTCAGATCGATCGCTGTGATCCGACCGTAGGGCGGCTTGTAGTAGGGCAATCCCTGTACCCGGCCGGGCCCGAAGCCCGGACCGCTGGCCCACGCCATGATCGTCTTGCCGACAATCGGTTCAGGGTGTTGGCTGTCGGCCTCGGCGCCGGGGATCAAGTCCGGCGCGGAGCAAGTCTTCGTCGAGGCAACGTAGAGAATCTGGGTTTCCGGATCGATCGCCGCGCCGCCGGGGATGTTGGTGCCGCCGTTCCCACCCGGGCAATGGACCGAGGCCCTGAGCCCGAGGTCGTTGTCGCGATGTAGCGGTGGGTTGAACAGCGGACCGAGCTCGTACTCGCTGAGCATCTCGACGGCCGCCTGTCGTAGCTCCGGCGTGAAGTCGACCAGGTCGTCCTCGGTGATGCCCTGCATCTCGTACGCCGCCGGCCAGGTCGGGAAGGGCTGCGTCGGCGAGGTGTATTCGCCCGGGATCTTCGACTTCGGTACCGGACGCTCCTCGATCGGCCACACCGGCTCGCCGGTCTCGCGGTTGAGCACGTACGCCCAGCTCTGCTTGGTCGTTTGTACGATAGCCGGGATCTTCTCGCCGTCGACCGTTATGTCTACCAGGATCGGCGCGGTGGGGTTGTCGTAGTTCCAGATGTCGTGGTGCACGGTCTGGAAGTGCCAGCGCCGCTCGCCCGTCTTGATGTCGACGGCAAGGATCGAGGTGGCGAAGAGATTGTCGCCGGGGTGGTGGCCTCCCCAATAATCATTGGTCGGCGGATCGGTGGCGAAGTACACCAGCCCGAGCTCCGGGTCGGCGGCCATCGGCGCCCACGCCGAGACGTTGCCGGTCCACGACCAAGCGTCGTTGAGCCAGGTGTCGTGGCCGAGCTCGCCCGGCTGCGGAATGACGTCGAACTTCCACAGGTGCTCGCCGGAGCGTGCGTCGTACGCCAGCACGTGACCCGGCACGTTCTCGCGCCGGGTCTGGCGGTACCCCTGCTCGTGCGAGTTGCCCACCACCACCACATCGTTGACCACCATCGGCGGCGACGAGTTGGTGATGTAACCAACCTCTTTGGGAAGCCCTTCGTAGGCGTCGTACTCGTAGCCGAAGTCGGCCAGCAGGTCGACGGTGCCCTCGTTGCCGAACTGCTCGATCGGCTGTCCGGTGACCGCATCCAAGGCGTGCAGGAAGAAGCCCGGCGAGATCATGTAGATCACACCGCGACGGTCGATGTTGGCGTAGCCGACGCCCTTGCCGTAGTTCTTGCGCATCGACTGTTCCCAGCGCGGGGTGACGGGCTCACGGTAGGTCCACAGCGTCTCGCCGGTGCCGGGGTCGAGGGCGACGACGGTACGTCGTTGGCCGGCGACGGTGTACAGCACCCCGTTCACGTAGGTCGGCGTGGAGCGCATGATGTTGTCCACCGAGGGGCCGTAGTTGTCGCCACGCCACACCCAGGCGACCTCCAGATCCTCGAAGTTGTCGGCGTTGATCTGATCCAGGGGTGCGTAGCGCGTGCTGGCCGTATCTCCGCCCCAGTGACGCCACTCACCGTTCTCGGTGCCAGTGCTCGGAGCGCCGCTCTGGCCGCTCGCCGGCATCGTCATCGAACACAGCGCGACCGCGATTGCGGCGCACAGCGCAAGTTTCGTCCACGTCGGCTTCGAGCGTTCGATCGTCGGCATCCGATTCTCCCAGGTCCTTCGGCAAACGGGCTCGCACCCGATCAATGGGCGGATGATACACGCATAGCAGCCGGATCTCCGTTGGCGGCCCGCACGAGCGTGGGCAGCGTTTCGGATGAGCGTCGGATGAGCCGGTCAGAATCACTTCAGGAATGGACCGCGTGCTCGCCAATGGTCAGCGGCGCGTCACTCGGTGTCAGGTCACCGGAGGCCGTGACCGGAACGCCGTCGATGAATGTCTCGAGCGCTCCGAGATCGTAGCCATCGGCCGCGTCATGGCGTATCTCGACGCGGACGGATGCCACGCCCATGGCCCGCATCTCTTCCTCGAAGCGAGCCGAATCCGGGGTCTCGGTGGTGTCGATGACGGCCCGAATCGGCGTGCGGTAGCGCCTCGCCAGGCGTGCCTCGGCGCGCGTGCCAACGTTGCCCGGCAAGGCCACCACACAGCACGACGTCAACACGTTGATCGGGTTGCGGCTGTGTACGGAGGTAGGGTCGGCACCGGCCAGGTGGGTGAAGATCGGCACCTCGATGTGCTCGTTGGGATAGCCTGGCTTGGGCTCGCCCTCGGGAGTCCGCGGAATGACGCCGATCGCCAGGCCCCGCCTCGCTCGCACGGCGGTGAACCCGCGCGAGGCGTCGAGCATCACCCCGTCGCCGCCGCCGGTCAGCAGGTGGCAATGTTTCCGGGCCACCAGCTCGCCGATCTCGAAGGCGAGTCTATCGCTCGGATGGTCGGGTTGGCCCGAGCCGATGATGGCGACGATGGGAAGTCGCGCCAGCATCTCGCGCTTGGTCATTGCTCTCAGTAAAGCGGCCATATGGATGCAATGGGCTCGATGTCTCTCGCGCCATAGGCCTCCTGCGGGCTCGGCGTCTCCTCTGCCACCGAGGCGCCGTACTTGTCAGAGGCTGCGCTCACCGGGTAGCAGAGCTCTTTCGGGTCGGGTCGGTAGCCGATCATCAGGACCACGCAAGGTGCGTCGCCGGCGCCAACCAAGACATGGTTCGTCTCGGCCGGGCAGTGGATGAAGTCGCCGGCTCGTAATGGCCTTTCCTGCTCCTCGACAACGAGGATGCCCTCGCCCGAGATGACGAAGAAGTCCTCTTGGGCGTTCTCGCGGTGGTAAAGACAGGCAGGCTTGCCGGGGTCGAGGACCCGAAGGTTGATGCCGACGTCGGGGAACCCTGACTCTCCCTCGAGGCGGCAGCCTGCCCCGAACCGGACACTGCGCATCCAGGGAGCGTCGGAGGCGTGCAGCACGAACCAGCCGTCGGTCGTGGCAACCGTGCCACCGGGTGTGCGTCTCAGATCCGCCTCGTCCACCATGTCGCTCCTCGCGCGCTCGTGCTGCTGTGTTCGACGAAAGCTTGGTCCGCATGTGTGGTGTCAGATCAAGCGCCATACGGCCGATGCCCGTCCACGAGATCATCGGGCCTGAGGGTAAGCCATGTCGACGTCGAAGCGCGCTCGGCAGTACGATGCCGAGGTGATCGCGTCGCCCGCCGCCCGGATATGTCTCGCCCTAGCGCTGCCGTGTGCGTTCAGCATGTCCGGCTGTGCGGCACCTGCGTCTGACGCCGGCACGCCGGAGCAACGTGCGGCGCTGTTCAACGCGATCATCTCCAAGACCAGGGATCGGCAGGTCGTCGCTCCGATCAAGAACGCCACCCTCGACTTCGATCCCATCCGTGCCATGCGCGCGGAGCGCGATGCGGTGGTCGATGCGGAGACGGCGAGCGAGCTCTTCTACGCGCTCTCGCGGATGAGTGCGGCGCGCCGCGATGGGCACCTGTCGGTGATGCTCGTTCCTGGAGGCGTTGCGCCGGCGTTGACCGACGGGCTCGCTACTCTCGCCGAGGCAGAGACGAAGTCCCCTCAGCAGGCGCCGATTAGAGTATTCCCCGACTACAGCCACCGGTCCAGCGACTACTTCGTCGGCGACCTGGCAGACGGTCACGAGGCGGTGCAGCAGATAACGCCCGGCGATCGAATCGTTCAAATCAACGGCTTGCATATTTCCGAATATGTCGAGCTCGCCGCACCGTACGTCCCCCACTCGAGCGCTGCCGGGCTCCGCTGGCGGATCGCTGAAGCCATTCCCCAGCGCACTGGCGTGCTGCACCCCAGCCTCGTCGGCGAGGAGTTGCTGCTCATGCTCGAGAGCGGCGACGGCAGCTTCTATTCCGTCAACCTCGGCTACGACGACCCCGCGTCGCTCGTGTGGCGCGACCTGAGCGAGCCTGTCTACACAGGATTCGCTCGGGTCGGCAGCACGCCGACCTATGATTTGTTACGGCCCGGGGACGGCGCCGAGGTCGCGATTCTCGTTTGGCGGAGCTTCGGTGCGACGCTGGTCGAAGACGTTGACGCCCTGGTTGCCCGAGCCGAGCAAGAGGGATGGCTCGACCACGCGCTGATCGTTGACGTTACGCGGAGTCGCGGAGGCTCGTTCGGCCCCTACGCTCTACAGCGGCTGCAGCCGCGGGCGTTCAAGACCACCTTCGGCACGCTGCGCCTATCCGATGTAATCGAGCGGTTCATTGCCGTCCAGCGCGCCGAGCTCGCCGCCAGGGCCTCTATCGACGCCGATTCTGCCGCGACGGTCGATGCTCATGCCCGACTGCTGGAGTGGTTGCAGAACGACGTTCAGGCGGCGCTGGCGCGCGGCGACTCGACGACTGCCCCAGTGCCTTTTGAGCTGGCGCACGCAGCCAAGGGGTCGGACGGGATCGTCGAACCGACGCCGCAGCATTTCTCCGGTCCGCTGGTGGTCATCAGTGGACCCCATGGCGGATCGCAGGTAGATCAGCTCAACGCCATCGTTGCGGACAACGATCTCGGTCCGATCATCGGTATGCCGGCTGGCGGATACTCCAACACCTGGGAGTGGACGGAGGAGTTGGTGTTTCCGGGTACCGACCGCCCGATAGTGGGCTTCGGCTGGAGCATCGGGAATACGATTCGGCCGAATGGCGAGATTCTCGAGGGCAATCCTGCCGCCCCCGATAGCTGGGAGCCGCTTACTAGCGGCGGTTTCGCCGACTACTACGCGCGGCTCTACGCTCGCGCCGAGTCGTGGCTCGACTCGATTGGTCACCCGACCCGTCCTTAGCTACCGCGAATCGAGCGGGGTGAGTCGTTCGGTTGCGCCGGCGCCAGGATGGAGCCGCGGAACCTGCGGTAGGTCATCAGCCGGTTGCGCCGTAGGGTCTCGATTGCCGCCTTGAAGTCGCGTTCCTCGATCGCCAGGAGGATCTCGGCGTGCTCCGCAATCGAGCGCGCCCAATCCCGCCGATCGGTGGTGAATGTCCAGGTCTCCAGTCGACGGACGGTGTCGCGGAGCTCATCCCGCATCGCCTCGAGCCGGGGAAAGGACTCCCCGCCGGCGAGGACCTCGAGCGTACCGAGAATCGGATACAGCTCCAGCAAATCGGTGATGGACTCCTCGGGAACTCGGAAACCGCGATGAGCAATGCGCTCCAGGAATCCTTCGGAGGCCAGCCGACCGAGCGCATCGCGCACCGGCGTTCGGCTCACCCCGGCGGCGTCGCTGACCTCCTGTTCGCGAATGAACTCGCCGGGGGAGACGTCGCCCGCGAGGATTCGATCGCGCAAGACCGTGTAGACCTGGTCCGTGAGGGTGGCCGTGGCGAGCGTCGGCCAGGCTTCCTTGATGACGACGTTCATCGCGGCTCCTGGCAGCTACGGTGCGCTTCTGAGCCGCGCCCAGGCGGCGAGTGTGCTCGCCTCGCTGATTCGCAGCGGTAGGTACGATTCGACCATCCACTGCCGCAAGCATCGGGTACGCACCGCCAGGGTGCAAGAGCATGGCTCTCGGCGGCAGTAGTTTGATGAGCCGCTGGTGCCCCATCGCGGCCGGTCAGCGTCACTGCTCGGCCAGTAGGCGGCGGTGGGTGGCCAGAGCACGGGATTCGAGGTCACTTTGTCCTAGTGCCCGATAGACGCTGGCCAGGTTCAGATAGTGAGCCGGCGTCGTTGGCTGCACGGTCACGGCGGATTGATAGGCGTTCAAGGCCTCCGCCGGTTGTCCGATCGCCATGAGTGCATTGCCGAGCGCCGCGTAGCCAGGACCGTACATCGGGTTCAGCTCCACGGCTCGCTCCAGAAATCCGACCGCGTCGGCAGGTTGGCCGGTACGATGCAGCAATACCCCACGAAGGTAGAGAGCCTCCCAATCGTCAGGATAGAGCTCCAGCGCGCGGGACGCAGCCTGTAAGCCGGTGTCTGGCTCATCGCCCCCCAACGCCATGCGAGCCTGCACGATGAGGACATTCAGGTCGTCAGGTGCCAGTTGCGCCAGCTCCTCGGTTACCGCGCGCACCCCGGCCAGGTCTTGAGCGGCGATTGCCACGTCGACAGCTCCCCTGAGTAGCCCGATGCGGCGCTGGAGCTCTTCCTCATTGTCGCGTGCCTGGGATAGCTCCTGGAACCGCTCCTGGTGAACGCGGGCGGCGTCCCGCTCGCCCAAACGTGCGTAGACCAACGCAATCCGGTAGTGGGCATCGGGCTGCTCGGAGTCGATCTCCAGGCTGGAGCGGAGCGCCTCCCGGGCCGGCTCGAGCTCACCCCGCGACGCCCGGATCCGACCGATCAGGTAGAGCGCCATGGCATTGCCAGGATCGGCCGCCGTCGTCGCTTCGAGGTGCATCAGGGCTCGCGTGTACTCCTCGGGTCGATCAGCCAGTGCCATCCCGAGCCCGAAGTGGCCCCTGACGTGATCCGGTTCGAGCGCCACGACGCGTTCCATCGTGGCGATCGCGCCGTCGATGTCCTCGTCGAGGTACTGCTCCATCCCGAGCACGCTCATTGCCACGACGTCGCCGGGACGCAGCTCGAGGTACTGACGTAGGTGCTCGATGGCGTTTCGGTGCAAGACCAGCTGCACCTCGACGCCAGCGGCCTTCCGGTATCCGACCGGAAAGTCCGGCGCCACCGTGATGGCGCGCTTGTAGTAGTCGAGCGCGCTGTCGAGGTCGCCAGCGTCCGATTGCAGGTCACCCAGCGCAATGAGCGCCCCGGCGTTTGTCGGATCGAGCCGGACCGCCCGAAGGTATTGCTGTGCCGCGCCGCGTGGGTCTCCCGATCGTCGCAACGCGTGGCCCATCCAGAGCGCCACCTCGCCCGACTCGGGACGCTCGGTGGCGAGGCCGCCGAGCAGCTCTAGCGCTTCCTCGACCCGGCCGTCGACAACAGCTCGGCGTGCCGCGGCCAGTTCCGGATCCCCTCGCTGAGCCTGGCCGCCCGACGTGGTTGCGACCGGGCCGAGCCCGACCAGAGCGAACACCGCAGCGGCACAGATAGCGCCCCACGTCCGGGACATCACGAGGTCGGTTCTCCGCGGTGTTCCGGTACGCGAGCAGAATTATCGTGCGCAGCCAGCTCGCGAGCGTGCAACAACTCGCGGTGTACCTGCAGATACTCGGTGACCGCCCGCTGATCAATACGGCCCGTCGCCGTTGCCTCGACGAAATCACGCAGCAATCCCTCGTACTCGTTCACTTCGTGGGTTGCGTCGAGCGAAAGTTGGTCCGGCGTCGAGCCCGTGCCATGCCAGGCGCGCACTTCGAGTCGATACGGGAGGTTGTCGCGGGTGTCGGTCGTCGCTTGTAGCTGGATGCCGTGCAGGCGCCCTCTGACGGTGGCACGGAGTGGATAGTCGGCCCCATCACCCATGCCGTCGGCGCGAGCCCACAGATCGGCCATCGGCTCACCGTCGGCACGACTCAGCCAACGCGCCAGATCGAGCACGTGCACGCCCAGCGTGAAGAAGGCGCCGCCGGTGCGGTCCTGGCGACGGGTCCAGTCCTTTCCGGAGGCGAGATCATCGATCCCGAGCGTGTACGAACACTCGATCCGACGTGGTTTCTGCAGAGCGTCGCGTAGCTCCCGGAGCCGTGAGTTCCAGCGCATGCGGAAGCCGACGTGGATGGGCACATCGGTCTGCGGCAGCTCCCGTTCGAGGTCGTTGAGCTCGGCAGCGGATATCAACAGGGGCTTCTCGACCATGACGGCTCGGCCGGCGCGCACAGCGGCGAGACAGCTGCTGGCGTGAAGATCGTTGGGCACCGCGATGGTTACGCCGTCGACATGCGGTAGCAGCTGTTCCATCGATTCGAACCACGGCACGTCCAGATCTGTGGGGCATCTCCGCGCCGCAACTCCAGCCACACGCGCGCCCGCTCGTCGCACCATGGCGGCGTGCAGGCGCGCGATCTCCCCCCAGCCGACGATACCGATTCTGACCGCCATTCGAAGACTGCTCCCCGCTATGCTTCAGGTTCGCCAGACCGTTAGAGTCCACGGTACTCAGTATGCAACAGGCGGCGCCGACTCCCGTGGCGGCCCTGCCGGCGGGGGACTGATTTGCACGAGCGGCATCGGGCGTCGTCACTGGCTTGCTGTGGAGCGCTGGCTCTCCTCTTGTTCTCGGCCGCAGCGGCGGCGGTGGACGCGCAGACGAACGGTGCCTGGTTCGTTGATCGCGCCGCCGAGCGGGGGGTCGACTCTCGGACGCTGTACGGTGGCGACGACAAGCGCCTGATCACCGAGGCGGGGGGCTCCGGCGCCGGCTGGATCGACCTCGATGTCGATGGTCGACTCGACCTGTTCATGCCCAACGCTCTCGTCGCGCCAGCCGATCACCCGAGCGTGGCGGCGAGTCGCCTCGGCGTGGATCGTCAGGAGGGTGTCGGGGGCGGCGCGCTTGGCCACCGCCTGTATCGTGCCACGGCTGACGCCTTCGAAGAGGTCGGAGCCCTGGCAGGAGTGGCTCAGGTTGCCTGGGCCAACGGGGTGGCCGTAGGCGACTTCGACAACGATGGTTGGCCGGACCTCTATGTGAGTGCCATTGGTGCCAACCAGCTGTTTCGTAATAACGGAGACGGCACCTTCGATGCCGTGCGCGCCGGTGTTGAAGATCCCGGTTGGAGCACGACCGCAGTGTTCGTCGATTGGGACGGCGATGGGAATCTGGATCTGTACGTGCCGAACTACGTCGACTTCGATGCCGACGTGGCGCGCTCTGCAGCCTGCCATCTGCATCTGCGCGGCGTCGAGGTGTTTTGCGGTCCGCACGGCCTGGCAGGGCAGCGTGACGCGCTCTATAGGAACCGTGCCGACGGTAGCTGGGTGCCGTGGCCTGGTGCAACGATCGATGCCGAGACGACGTACAGCCTCGCCGCGCTGGCGACCGACTGCGACGGCGATCGGCTTCCGGAGATCTACGTTGCCACCGACTCGACCATCAACCACCTGTATCGGCACGACGATGCGGGCACCCCGGACGACTGGTCGTTCCTCAGCGGCGCCGGGCTCAGTGCTTCAGGTGTGCCCCAGGCGGGCATGGGGGTCATTGCCGGGGACTTCGACGGTGATGGTCTGCTCGATCTCACGGTTACCAATTTCCAGCACGATCGCAACAACCTGTACCTTGGCCTCGGCGAATGCTCGTACGAAGACGTCGGCGAGGCAGCCGGCATCGCCCTACCGTCGGTACCGTTTATGGGGTGGGGCACGCTGATGATCGACGTCGATGGCGATGCTGACCTCGATGTCTTCACGGTCAACGGCCACATCTATCCGCAGGTAGACCAGCCGGGAGCGGACGAGGGAGCCCGCGCCGAGCTATTCGATCCGCGCCGCGACCCCGAGGACCTGGAGACCTACGCTCAGCACAACCTTCTGTTCATGAATCGCCTGCGCCAGACGGGCGAGCCAGTGGTCGATGAGCGCGCTGCGGCAAGCGGTCCGGCGCTGGCGGTGCGGGCAGTGTCTCGCGGGGCGAGCTATGGCGACTATGACAACGACGGCGATCTCGACATTCTGGTCACCAACATGGATAGCGGGACGGCGCTGCTGACCAACGAGGGGGTCATGGAACATCGGCCCATCCGGCTGACGCTGATCGGCCGCGACTCCAATCGCAGCGCTTACGGAGCGCTCATCCGCGTGGTCAGCGGTGGCGTCAGCCAGGTCCACGAGCTACGCCACAGCGATGGGTATCTGGGCAGCAACGATCCGCGTCCGCTGATCTTCCTGCCGGGGGGCCGCGTCGACACGCTAGAAATCGGCTGGCCGAGCGGCGCCCGCCTCGAGCTCACCGGGCTGGAGCCCGCCTGGCTGGTGATCGACGAGGCGCGCGGCGTAATCGCCCGCCGGCCTCTCGAATAACGGCTCTTGCGTACCGCAAGTGACGACGGAACGCGCCATCCCCCTTGTATCGGCGCCTTTCTCTGATGAATCGTCAGGAAGTCGTCAAGTTTCCGGGCCCATGGCCTTTACACGGATGCTCGAGCGTCGTTAGATTAGGGCTAATCGAATACTGCATACAATATCCCATACACTATGGGCAGTCAGTGACTGAGACTTGGCCGCTACTGCGTACCGCTACGCTGACCGATCAGGTCTATCAAATCCTCCGAGATCGCGTGTTGGCCGCGAGCCTGAAGCCTGGTGAGTTCATTCGGGAACAAGAAGTGAGCGAGCGACTGCAGGTGAGTCGTACGCCGGTACGAGAGGCGCTGGGTCGTCTTGCGTCCGAGGGGTTTCTCGAGCGCATTCCCCATCGTGGCTTTCGGGTACCGGAGGAGTCTGTCGCTGACCTCGCCGATTCTTATCCGATCATGTGTGCGCTGGAGATTCTCGCTGCTGAGGAGTCGTTCTCGCGATTGGACGCCGCGGCTCTGGAGGAGCTCCGGGAAGTGAACCGGAGCTATCGCGACGCGTTCGACCAGCAGGCCATTGGTGCCGGCATCGCCGTCAACCACGAGTTCCATCACCTGCTTTCGGCTGGCTCGAAGAACGATCGCCTACTACGCATGCTCGACGAGCTTCGCTCGAAGGTGAAGAGCCTGGAGGTCTGGGCGTTCTCGCACATCAACGAGTGGACCGAGTCGATCGACCAGCACGAGCAGATACTCGATGCGATCGAAGCGGGGCGTTTTGAACATGCCATCGAGGTGCTGAAGGAAAACCGATCCAAGACCTACCACGAGTACCAAACCAACAGCTGGCCATACGCTAAAATGCGTCCAGCCAGTGACAACCTGCCGGTAGAGTCGGAGACCGCGGCGTCGGTCAAGGGCTCTGCGAATTCGGGCGATCGGCACGCCCCGGAAACAACCTCGTAAAGACACTTCATCAACGTTGCCCATAGCCCCATCGAGGAGAGCTCATATGCGACGCGCTGTTTGGCTGATTCCCGTTACCGCGGCCCTCGTCTTGTTGCTGACGACGCCGACGAACGTCATGGCACAGGGCGCCACCGGCCGTACCGGAGTGCTCACCGGGACCGTCTCGGACCCGGATGGCGCACCGTTGCCAGGTGTCACCGTTACCGTCTCCGGCCCGGTGTTGATCACGCCGAGCGTCACCGTCACCGGAGTCGCCGGACGGTACAGAGCGCCGGCGCTGCCGCCTGGCCTCTATACGGTCGATGCGGTGCTGGAAGGCTTCGGCCCGATGCAGCAGAACGATGTCCGGGTGAGCATGGGCGCCACGCTGGCGGTCAACTTCACCATGGAGATCGGCGGTGTGGAGGAGACCATCACGGTCACCGGTGAGGCGCCGCTGGTCGATGTCAAGGGCTCGGCATCGAACACCACCACGTTCAACGACGAGTACCTCGATGCGCTCCCGGCCAACCGCGGCAACAGCGGTGCATCGGACTTTCTCGGTATGGCACCGGGCGCCAACGTCGGTGACACCGACCGCGCCGGCGGGGTGACCGGACGGCGCACGTCCGCCCTGGGTGGTACGAGCCAGGGAACCCAGTTCTCCTACGATGGCGTGCTGGTGAACTCCGCCGAGGGTGGCGAGGAGGAGATGCAGATGGATGTCGACAACGTCGCCGAGGCGTCGTTCGGCGGCGTTGGGGCCCCGGCTGAGGTCGGTGGCTACAGTGGCATGGTCATGAACCTGGTGACCAAGTCCGGTGGGCCGCGCCTGCAGGGCACGGCGAACTACTTCCTGCGCGCCGACGGCTGGAACGCGCAGAACTCGGACGACCCGCAGTTCATCCAGAGCGTCAACAACAACAACCAGCAGCACCTCGATATCGGTGGTCCGCTGGCAGCCAACAAGCTCTGGGGCTACGGTTCGTATCGTCGTAACAAGTCGAACTTTGCTACCGAGGTCTCGGGCGGTACCGAGGGGTTCAACAAGCGCTGGTCGGTGTTCGGCAAGTTGTCCTGGCAGATCTCGCCCAAGGACCGGTTGCAGGGAAGCGTGCAGTTCGAGCGCCAGTCCGGACTGGACGCGGCGGATCTGTTCGTCGCGCCCGAGGCGGTGTTCGCGCCATGGGGCAAGTGGGACACCTACTTCGCCGACTATCTGCGTATCTTCAGCCCCGACACGGTGCTCGAGGTTCACGCCGGGCTGGCCTCCAACGCTAGCGCCGACTTCCCGGGCGCCACGGACATCCACCCCGACACCGATACGAGCAACCTGTTGCCGGCGGGTCACTTCGACGAGGCCACCAACCTGTTGTCGGAGAGCCCGGGATTCTTCTTCGATCGCACCCGGAACCGTTATCAGCTCAACGCCTCGATCAGTCATTACGCCGACGAGTTTCTCGGCGGCTCACACGACTTCAAGGCGGGGATCCAGTCGTCGAGCGATCCGACTCGAACCCACACAGGGTTCCTGGGCGGTGCGTACTACATCGACTACGCCGGGGAGCCGTTCCTCAGGCTCGAAGTGCCTGGCCAGGACGACCGGCCCAAGAACCGCACAATAGCGTTCTTTGCCCAGGATGCCTGGACACTCGGCGGTGATCGCCTGACGCTCAACCCGGGCGTGCGCATCACCTCCTGGCAGGGCAGTGGAACCACGGACATCGGCGGCGCCACCGGCTTTGCTCCGGTGTTCGAGGACTTTGGTCCCATCTTCAAGCCGAAGACCGGCATCGCGCCGCGTATTGGCGCGACCTACGATCTCTTGGGCGACGGCACGACGGCCCTCAAGGGTCACTTTGGCAAGTACTACTCGCAGATCATCACCAGCATGTACCTGGCTCCGGGCGAGTCGCTATTCCAGGAATTCGAATGGAACGGCGACGAGTACGAGCTTGCGTTCACCGAGTTCCAGTCGCCGATCACGCCGGTCGACCCGAACATCCGGATGAGCTACTTCAACGAGTTCAGCTTCGGTATCGAGCGCCAGCTGAGCCGCACGGTGGGCGTCGAGCTGACCTACATCAACCGTCGAACCAAGGACTTCCAGGACTTCCGCCTGGGCAACGGGATCTTCGAGAACGTAACCGGCGTAGATCCTGTGACAGGGACCAGTTACCAGCTCTGGAATCACCTGAACCCCGAGGAGCAGCAGCTGCTCAACACCAACCCGGGGCGTCTGCCGATCCTGTCGCCGTTCGGCTTCAACAACTTCAAGCAATCGCGAAGGTACGACGGCGTCGGCCTGACCGTCGAGAAACGCTTCGCCGACAACTGGATGGCGAACGTCTCCTATTTCTACGGTCGTACGAAGGGAACCGATGACACCGAGTTCGAGAACGGGCGCGGATCGTCGCTCGGGCCCTCGCGTAACTGGAGCAACCCTAACAACCACTTCAACGCCGATGGCCCATTGGCCGGCGACCGGCCGCACAACATCAAGGCGACCGGAAGTGCGCGGATCGGCAGCCATATCGCGGTTGGCGGGTTCTTCTGGTTGCAATCCGGTAACTCCTATGCGCGCGAATACACGTTCCGCGATGTCGAGTCGAACACCCGCGATTTCGAGATCTTTGCCGAGCCGCGTGGTAGCCGGCGTACTCCGACGCAGGCCAACCTCGATCTCCGGGCCGAGGCCCGGTACCGTGTCGGTGGGTCGCAGTTGCGCGTCATGGCGGATATCTTCAACGTGTTCAACTCGAACACGGTGACCAATGTCGAGAACGAGGACGACCCGTTCTCCGATGCGGACAACGCCTTCGAGGTGGTCCGCGATATCCGCTTCCCGCGCAACGTCCGGCTTGGATTCATCTTGAACTTCTAGGCCTGACCGCGAGAACGCGGCAAGATACCGGGGGGACGGAGCGATCCGTTCCCCCGTATTTGTTTGGAGGGCTCGGTGACGATCTGGTGAACGAAACCGACCCTCGATCACCGCACTACCGTTTCCCTGTTGCAGGCCATAGCGATGGCACCGCGGCGTACCGGCACAACCCGAGCTCGGCTTGCGGCGACTCTGCTCGCCTGTGGCGCCGCCGGGTGCAGCGGCGAGACGCCCTCCGGGAGCGTCGCCGACGCTCGAGGAGACGGGCCCTACAACGTGGTCGTGGTGACGCTCGACACGCTGCGCGCCGACCACATCGGAGACTACGGGTTCACCGAGATCTCGACGCCGGCAATCGACGGCTTGGCGCGCGACGGCGTGCTGTTCGAGAGCGCCCACTCGACCACGCCGCTGACGCTGCCGGCGCATGCGTCGTTGTTCACCGGGAACTACCCACTGCTCCACGGGGTCATCGACAACGGCGGCTTCGTCGTGCCCGAGGAAGCCGAGACGCTCGCCGAGGTCTTGGGAGCGGAGGGTTACCGCACCGCTGGATTCGTGGCGGCGTACGTCCTCGATCGGCGTTGGCGCATCGATCAAGGATTCGACCGCTATGTCGACGACTTCGACGTACGTGGGAAGCGGGTGATCGCCATGGGCGGCGTGCAGCGGCCCGCCAACGAGGTCGTCGATCACGCCATCGATTGGCTCGACCAGTCGCTATCGCAACCGACGCAGGGGACCTCCGAGCAGCCGTTCTTCATGTGGTTGCACATGTACGACCCACACGCCCCCTACACGCCGCCGGAGCCCTACGCGTCGCGGTACCCCGGACGCCCGTACGTGGGCGAGATCGCCTACACCGACTCCCAGGTGGGCCGGCTCTTGCAGGAGCTGCGGCAGCGCGAGCTGCTCGATAACACGCTGGTCGTGCTCGCGGCCGACCACGGTGAGAGCCTCGGGGGCCACGGCGAGGCGCAGCATGGTTTCTTCGTCTACGAGGAGGCGATGCACGTACCGCTCATCATCCGCGTGCCGTTCGGTGACTACGGTGGCCAGCGTCGTTCCGAGCCCGTGTCGCTCGTCGACGTCATGCCCACGGTGCTCGAGATCCTCGGTATCGAGCCCGACCTCGAGTTCCAGGGTCGCAGCCTGGCACCTCTGTTCCAGCCTGGCACCGTGTCCGAGAATCGGTACATCTACTCCGAAAGCTGGTACGCGCGGTTGCACTATGGCTGGAGTGATCTGCGAGCGCTTCGCGATCAGCGCTACAAGCTCATCCTGTCGTCGGACCCCGAGCTCTATGATCTGACCGAAGATCCCGGCGAGCAGAACAACCTCGCCGGTACTCTGAACACGGTTCTGTTCGAGATGACCCAAGTTGCGCAAGAGCGGATCGCTGCATGGAGCGTCGGCGCCAACACAGCGGCTGCCGGCGAGCTCGATGAGGAGACGCGACAGAAGCTCGTCAGCCTCGGCTACATAGGCACCTTCCAGGCGATCGACGCCGACGCCGATTTGGCCAGCCCGCATAGCAAGATCGAGATCTACAACAAGTCGCTCGAAGCGCGGCAGGCGATGGGCCGTGACGAGCTTGCCGAGGCCGAGCGGCTGCTGCGCGAGGTGCTGGCAGACGACCCGGGGATTGTCGATGCGTACCACACCCTGGGCGAGCTGTATTTTCGGCAGGGACGCCTGGAGGAGGTGGTCGAGGCTTACAGTGCCTCCATCCCCCTCAATCCCGACCATCCGTACGCTTACATCTTTACTGCCGACGCGCTGGCCGGCCTCGGGCGCCTCGACGAGGCTGAGAGGACGGTTCGGGATGGTCTGGAGCTGGTCGGTGACAACGCCCAGCTGTACTTTCTTCTCGGCGACCTGCGACGCAGGCAAAGCGACCTCGACGGCGCTATCGCTGCGTTCTTACGATGTCTGGAGCTCGACCCCGACGGTTCGTCGGCGCATGGGGGCCTGGCGCAAGCGTACTTCCATCTCGACCGCTTCGCCGACGCCGAGAGCTACGCGCGTGCCGCCCTCGAGCTCGACGATCAGCTGATTGGAGTGCATGCGGTGCTGGCCGAGATTCACGACCAGCGTGGTGAGGCGGCAGCAGCCGTGCGCGAGTACCTGCAGGAGATCGAGATCGCTCCTGAGGACGTCGCCGCGCACTTCAACCTGGCGATGGTCTACCGAAAAATGGGGCGCGAGGACGACGAATACCGCCAGCTGCAGCGCGTGCTCGAGATTGACCCGCAGTTCGCACAAGGCAACGTCTTCATGGCGCGCCAGATCTTGCGGCGCGGCGGTGATCTGCAGCGCGCCATCGAGATGGTCGAGGGAGCGATCACCGAGTCTCTCGATGCCCCCGATATGACGCTCGGCTACTTTCTACTCGCCGATCTGTACAACCGGATCGGAGACGCGGTACTGGCGCAGGAATGGGCGCGTCGCGGCCAGCAGTTACGCCAGCAGATCGATGGCGGCTAGTCGCGTGGGGTGGCTCGTTGTGGCCGCGTCGGCCATCCTCGTGGCGCCGGCGGGGCTGTATGGTCAGTCTCTCGATCTCCGCGTGGTGGCTAACTCCGGCCTTGATCTGGTGCAGAGCTTCGGAAGCCTCGACAAGTCGTACATTACCGAGTCGACTGGCTCAGGGGCGGCACTTGTTGATTTCGACGTAGACGGCACGCTCGACGTCGTGCTGGTAAACGCACTGTCCGAGTCGAAGGGAGATCTCGTGCAGGTCGCTCAGCCGGGGACGCATCCAGCATTGGCTGCCGGTCGCCGCGGCGAGGGACATCGTCTGTACCGTGGTGATGGACGAACGTTTCACGAGGCGCCGGCCTCCGCCGGCGTACGCGAGGCCGCATGGGGCACCGGCGTCACCTGGGGCGATGTCGACAACGATGGCTGGCCGGATCTGTTCATCGCCGCAATCGGTGCCGACCGCCTGTACCGAAACAACGGCGACGGTACTTTTGCAGTGTGGTCCAGCGGTACGGAGGATAACGGTTGGGGTGCCGCGGCTACGTTCACGGACTGGGATGCGGATGGCAACCTCGACCTGTACGTGGCCCGCTACGTCGATCTGCAAACGACCGAGGTACTGGCTCGGGGAGAGGGCCGCTGCTCGTATGCGGGCGTCGAGGCGTTCTGCGGGCCTGAAGGGCTCGCCGGGCAGCGCGACCTCCTGTACCACAATCTCGCCGACGGTACGTTTGTCGCGTGGATGTCTGACCGCATCGATCCCGCAGCTGGCTACGGGCTGGCATTGGCCGCTATCGATTGCGACGACGACGGACTGTCAGAGATCTACGTTGCCAACGACTCGACGATGAACCTCCTGTACCGGCGTACACCCAACGGCGAGATCGAAGAGCAGGGATTGCTGTCCGGCGCCGGGTACAGCGCCGACGGTCGCGAGCAGGCGGGGATGGGGGTGACCAGCGCCGACTTCGACGGCGACGGGCGGCTCGATCTGTACGTCACCAACTTCCACAACGACCACAACACGCTCTATCGCAACCTTGGCGACTGCACATTTCAGGACGAGACCGATCTACGGAAGCTGGCGACCAGCAGCTTCCCCTACATGGGTTGGTCGGCGCTTTTCTTCGACGTTGATGGTGATGCCGACCAGGATCTGTTTGTCGCCAACGGCCACATCCATCCCGCCGTCGAGACGCGCGGGATCGAACCGTACGGACAGCTCAACTCCTTGTACGTGAACCAGCTGCGAGAGTCGGGAGCAGCGAGCTTCTCTACCGTTAGTGCGACTTCCGTCGACGCCTTGACGATCCGTGAGTCGTCGCGCGGTGCGGTGCGCGGCGACATCGACAACGACGGCGACCTCGATCTGTTGGTAACCAACATCGACGCGCGTCCGACATTGATCCGCAACAGCACGCCGATGGCGCACGCGGCGCTCCGCATCACCCTCGTTGGCCGCGGATCGAATCGCTCCGGCTATGGAGCCGACGTGATCGTGCGATCGGGCATCATCGAGCAGCGGCAGCAGCTGCGCGACAGCGATGGTTACGCCGGCGCCAACGATTCCCGGCTGTTGTTCTATCTGCCGTCGGGCGTTGCAGAGGAAATCGAGATCCGCTGGCCTGGTGGCGAGACGATGCACCTGCCCGAGCAACCACCCGGTCATCTGGTGGTGGACGAGCAATACGGCGTTGTGGCGCGAGCCGCGCAGTGATCGCGGACGAGGCAGGAATCCTGCGCTGGGCCCTTGTAGCGGGCTTGCTTGGTGGTCTGGGCCAGTCAGCCGAGGAGCTTCGCTCGCGTGGCGTTGACCTGTTGCGCCAGAACCAGCCGAACGACGCCATCGTCACGCTCGAGGAGGCGCTGCGCCTCGATCCACAGAGCGCCGCCACGCGCTTTCATCTCGGGCGGGCGCTGCTAGCGGTGGGATTGCTGGATCGGGCCGCCGAGGAGCTACAGTCGGCGCTTCCTGGCAGCACCGACCCAGGTGCTGTCCGCTACCAGCTCGGGCTCGTCTGGTTGGCTGCCGACCGATTGGCCGATGCCTGGAGCGAGCTCGGCCTGGCGTTGGAATCGCGTCCGGAGCTGCGCCCCGCTGAGCTGCAGCTCGCAGAGGTCTGTTATCGCACCGGGGCAGTCGCAGAGGCGAGACGTCGGCTGTCGATTCTCGCCGACGAGACACCGCGCTGGCCGGGCCCGGAGGTGCGCGCCGCCGAGCTCGCCATGCAGGCGGGTGAGCCCGCCGCCGCTGCTGATTGGCTGGCGCGCGCCGTCGAGATCACCCCGGATCACCCCGGTCTGTGGCAGCGGCGCGGTGACGCCCTGGCGGCGGCGTTCGACAACGCGGCCGCGGAGGCCGCTTATCGGCGGGCTGCGGAGCTCGCCCCCGAGGTCATCGCGTCGCATGTGGCCCTCGGGTATCACCTGTTCAATGTGCAGCGCTTCGAGGCGGCCGAAGAGATCCTGCAGCACGCCTTGCAGTTGGCGCCGGGCGATCCAGCCGTGCAACTCGCGTACACCGAGACCCTGCTCTACCTGGGGCGTGGCGTCGAGGCTCTCACCGTCCTCGAGCAAGCGATCGCGACGATCGGCATGGCGTCGATGACGAGCGAGCGCGGCGTCGGGTCTCTACGCGTCCGTGCTCTCGAGCTGCAAGCCAAGATCCTCATAAAGTTCGGCCGGCTCGATGAGGCGGAGCGGGTGGCCCGAGCGCTTGTCGAGGTGGCGCCGCGCAACGTCCAGGGCCACTTCGATCTGGGCACGGTGCTGCGGCGGCGGGGTGATCCCGACGGGGTAGCCCACCTGCGTACCTTCAAGCAGCTCTCGGACGGTCGCGAGCATCGCGAGTTGGGCGACGAGCACTTGCGACTAGCAGGCGACGCCGACGCCGCGGAGCGCGAGTATCGAGCCGCACTCGAGATCGACCCACTGGACGTGGGTGCCCGCGTTGGGCTGGCCCGTGCGCTGCTGATGTCGGGTGACGCCTCGGGCGCCGCGGATCATCTGGAGAACGCCCGCACCCAAGGTGCCGACAGCGTCGACTGGCACCGATCCTGGGTGCTTGCCCTCCATGCGGCCGGCCGTATCGATGAGGCGCGGGCCGCATGGGAGGCGGCGCGGCAACATGGGCTGGTACTGGGCCCCACGGTATGGGCCGCGTTGCGTGATGCCCCGGGCGCATGCCCTGTAGAAGTAGCTATCGGCAGGCAGCCGCAATAGTCAGTACGTTCGGTCGAACCACTCGTCCTGCGGCACGCGGGTGTATGAAATCTCCCGAATGTTGAGAGGGGAGCTGCGGACGCGGCCCGGACGACGGCCCGACCCGTCTCAGCCACCCAACTTCGGGCGCCAGGCAATCACCCCGCGGCCTTCCTGGATCACGAAGCGCCGGTTCGCGGTGAGGTTGCTCAGACTCTCGTGGTCGCCACCCGGCCAGCGGATGGTCAGATCGGCCGAGGATGCGTCGCCGAGCCCGATATGCAATGTCAGGTCGTTGGTGGAGGCGTAGGACGCGCCCGCCACTACCTCGCGCATGGCAGGTACGGCGCTGCCGCCGCCCGTACTTGCGGGGGTTACCTCGACGCGCGCCCCCACCGCGTTGCGGTTTGTCTGACGGCCAACCAGTCGCAGCTGGATCCAGTTGCCCGTAACCGTGTCGTTGCGCAGATAGTCGGCGGTCTGGTTGCTGTTGGAGACCACGACATCGAGATCGCCGTCGTTGTCGACATCGCCGACGACGCTACCGCGAGATACTTTGACCAGCCCCATACCGCTCCCGGCTGTGGCATGCGCCTCCGCGAATCGCCCCCCACCGTTGTTGATGAACAGGTGGTTCGGCTGCGGATACGTGCGCTCGGCGAGCGCCGACCCTGCCACGCCCTCGCGGAACTCGGCGATGTTGTCGATGATGTGGCCGTTGGCGACGAAGAGATCGAGGTCGCCATCGGCGTCGACATCGAACCAGTTGGTGCCGAAGCCGACGAGCAGCAGGCTGGGCTCGCCGATGCCGCTCGCGTAGCTGTGGTCGATGAACGCCGAGTTGCCTAGATTGCGATACAGCGTGTTGGTCTCGAGCGTCAGATTGGTGACGATGAGGTCGAGATCGCCATCGGCGTCGTAGTCGCCGAAGTCGGTCCCCATGCCGGCCTGGGTGCGCCCATCCTCGCTGTAGCCGACCCCGGCAAGGAAGGAGTCATCGACGAATGTCCCATCGCCCTGATTGGTGTACAGGAAGTTGCGCGTAGAGTCATTGGCTACATAGATGTCGGGGTCGCCGTCGTCGTCGTAGTCGCCCCAGACGACGCCGAGACCCTTGCCGTCGATGGTGTCGGCGATGCCGGCGATAGCGCCGATCTCGACGAACGTTCCGTCGGCGCGGTTCTCGTACAGCCGGTCGGCGAGGGCGTTGTATACGTCCGGGTGGCAGTACGCCGAGATCTGTCGGCCCGCGTCGCCACAGAACTTGTTGTTGTCCCAGCCGAAGTCGACGTAATTGGCGACGTACAGATCGAGATCCCCGTCGCCATCGAAGTCTCCCCACCCCGCCGACGATCCCCACTGATCGTCGCTCGTATCCGCCTCATCGGCACGGCTGAAGGTGCCGTCGCCGTTGTTTCGCCACAGGCTGTTGGCGCCGAAGTTGGTGACGTAGAGGTCGGCGAAGCCATCGTTGTCGTAGTCGGCTGCGGCAACCCCGATACCGTAACCCTCCTCGACCAACTGGGAGGCTGTCGTGGCATCGCGGAACGAGCTCCCGTCGTTGCGGTACAGTCGATCGATCAATGGCGTGTTGGTGACGAAGCTCGGGGTCGCTCCTTGCTGTACGAGGTAGGTGTCGACCCGCCCGTCGTTGTCGATGTCGACCAATGCCAGGCCAGAGCCCATCGTCTCGACCATGTAGCGCTCGCCGGTTCCGCCGTGTCGGTGCTCGAAGGCAATCCCCGAGGTCGCCGTGGCGTCCGAGAGCAGGATTTGCTGCGCCGCGACGGGGTTTGTGGGCGCATCACGGGGTCGGGCGACGCCCGGCTGGGCGAGTGCCACCGTGAGCAACACGAATAGGCGTAGCATGCGCAGGTCGAGGGCAGGCAACAGGGTAACGGGGTGCAATACACTGACAAAGATACTACCGGCCTCGCGGTCGGTTCGAACCGCGTTCGCCAAGCTCCGCCGGGTCCGTGAACCAGGAGGCTCGACAATGCAGTGGCACTCAAGACAGGTGTGGCCGAGGTCGCGTGGCTTCGTCCCGATGCTGACGTTGGTCCTCGCGATGTTGTTGGTGGCGTTCGTCTGGGTGCAGCGCAATACTCGGCTCCGGGGTGTTGTTATCGACGCGACTGGAGCGCCGCTCGAGGGCGTTGCCGTGACGGCGGTCAACGACAACTTCGCCCCGGGCAGGTTCACCGCCGTGACCGACGATGAGGGCCGGTGGGCCATGATTGGCTTTGGCGATCGTACGGCTCCGTGGGCGTTTTCCTTCGAGCTCGAGGGCTATGTCACGACGCAGCTCAGCCAGTGCGTCAAGCCGCTGGCTCGCAGGTGTCGCGCCGGTACGGCAGCAGTTACCAGTTGCGACGATGCCTTCGGCGCCACGAGCGGAGCGTGTAACGCCGATATCGATGTGACGTTGCAGCAGATGACCGACAGTGGTGCCACCGACGCCGGCGGCGGCGTCGCGGACCAGTCGGTCAATCCGGACAACTACTGGAATGGCGTTGCCGCCTTCGAAGCCGAAGACTACACCGGCGCCGTCCAGAGCTGGCAGGTGTTCGTCACCGACAACCCCGACGACTTCGCGGTCTGGCTGCGGCTGGCCGAAGCCTATGTCCGAGTCGACAGCATCTCGCCGGCCCAGGCCGCTTACGATCGCGTGCTGGCGCTCTCGCCGGAGCATCCGACAGCGTTGTTCATGCTGGCGAGCATGAGCTCCAACGCCGGAGATCTGGACGCGGCGCTCGACTATTTCGAGCGGGTGATCGTCCAAGATCCCGAGAATGCCTCGCTCTACTACAACATCGGCGAGATCTATTTTCAGCAGAGCCGCGCCTCCGAGGCGATCTCGTTCTACTCGCGGGCGATCGAGGTCGATCCGGGATTCAGCGCTGCCTACAAGCAACTCGGGTTTGCGCACGTCAACAGCGGACAGATGGACGAGGCGATCGTGGCGTTTGGCCGCTATCTCGAGCTGGTGCCGGCGGATGGCGAAGAGGCTGCGATCGTCAACGACATCCTCGGGGCGCTGCGGGAGTCGCAGTAGAGAATGAGGTCGAACCCTCTGAGCGCCGTGATCGACAGCCAGGGCCGCACCCGTCGAGTTGGCCTGGTCGTCGTTGCCCTGGTGGGGCTGAGTAGCTTCGGCACGATGGTCGCGGCTACGGCCCGCGCCCTTGGCCCGTACCCTGCGCAGCGGGTCAATCTGGATGCCTATCCCGAGATCCGCTCGCGCGACCTGCCCGAGCGCTTCCGGGTATGGCTCGAGGAGGAGGTCGTCTGGATCATCACAGAACCCGAGCGCGACATATTCCTGCGCCTCGACTCCGACGAAAAACGTGATCGGTTCATCGAGGCGTTTTGGACCCGTCGAGACCCCACTCCGGGGACACCGCGCAACGAGTACCTGCCGATTCACTACGAGCGGCTTGCCTACGCCACCCGGCAGTTCGGGCGTGTCTCTCCGGGGCCTGGTTGGCGCACCGACATGGGCCGCATCTACGTCCTGCTCGGTGAGCCCCAAACCCGCTCGCGCCACCACAACGACGCCAACATCTACCCGGTGGAGGTCTGGTTCTACCAGATGGATCCCAACCTCGGGGTTCCGACGTTCTTCTACGTGATGTTCTTCCGCGAGCAGGGCATGGGAGAGTTCGAGCTCTACAGTCCTGCCGGCGACGGTCCCGAGCGCCTGCTCAACCCGTCCGGTCGTGACCTGGTGCGGCGTCAAGGTGGCCTCGGCCAGCAAGGCTTCGGAATGGGAGGTCTCATCGGCGGTGGTCAGGGAACGTACGACCTGTTGCGGCTGGTCAACCCCAACATCGCCGAGGCGGCGTTCAGCTTGATTCCTGGCGAGGCTCGACTTGGCTCCCCCCTTCGGTCGGAAAGTCTGATCGGCGACATTCTGGAGATCCCTGATCTCATGGTGCCGACCGTCGAATGGGCTTACCCGATCCTCACCGGTGCCACCGAGACCGAGGTGCGGTTCGAGACCCTCGATATCGACGCCCGCGCCGTCGGCTGGCTCGATCCGGACGGGCGTCCCTTCGTTAGCTATGTGGCGCGGGCGCCCGGGCCGGGGCTCAACTTTGGCGAGCACGAGGGCAACCATTACATGACCTTTTCGGTCGGGGCGTACTTGCTCGACGAGGCCCAGCGGGTTCTCGAGGGGCCACCGCCGCGCCTCATCCAGAGCGGTCTGGCCGAGGGTTCGCTGGACCGCGCTCGCGCCGGGTCGCTGATGTATGTCGACCGCGTTCCGGCTATTCATGGGTCGCTGCAGCTGGAGCTGGTGCTCGAGAACAACGTCAGCCACGAGTACGGCGAGATCGGCACATCGGCGCGGGTACCTACCCCCCATCCCACGACGGTAACCCTGGGGCAGCCGATTCTCGTCGCCGGGGCGCAGCCGCTCGGGGTTGGCTACGATCCGTTCGGAGCCCAGCTGCCGTTCCAGGTCGGCCAGCTGGCGATGACCCCGACGATCGACGGTCCGTTTGCCGCCGGCGGACAGCTGTACGTGTTCCATCAGGTGCTGCTGCCGGCCGAGCATGCCGAGATGGTCAACGTGTCGTATGCCGTTCACGACGACGGCGGTCGCATGGTCAGCGTGCGGCAAATCTCGATCCGACCCGACGGGGTCGATCGCTTCGGGGTCGTCAACCAACTCACCGGAATCGCGCTCGACGCGGATTCAGGTGCCTACTCTCTGACTGTGTCGATCGTCGGTCAGGACGCGGAGGAAAGCCTACCGTTCTTCGTGCGCGGCGAGGTTCCACGCCCCATCGTGCATGCCGCAGCCGTGCCTCCGACGACCGATCCGACGTCCCTGGTGCGCCGCGCCGCGATCCTACGGGTCGCCGGAAACACCGAACAGGCGATCGCTCTGGTTGACGATGCCCTAGCACGTGAGCCAGACCTGTACGAAGGGTTGCAGCTACAGATCGACCTGCTGCGTGACGGCGGCCATCACGAGGCCCTCGAGAAGCTACTGATCGAGCGCCTCGTGGCGGCTCCGCACGATCTGGAGCTGTTGCTGCTGTTGGCCGAGGCCACGGCGCGACAAGGCAAGCACTACGACGCCATTCGCTTCTACGAGCGCGCCGCATTGGAACGCAGCGACAGCGTCGACGTGCTCAACTCGCTCGCCGGCGAGTACCTCGCCCAGAACGAGACGGGCGAGCCGGCCAACCTGCAGCGTGCCATCGAGATCCTGACCCGTTCCCTCGAGCTCGACGACAACCAGGCCGGGGTGAGAGCGACGCTCGAACGGGCGCAGGCGGCACAACAGGCGAGCCGATAGCGCGCCCCGAGCGCGCCATGCTGGTAGCGCCGTAGGTGCCGTTGCTTTCTGTATACAATATTGTGTCGACGATTCTTGAGAACCCACCAGGACCCCGCAGATGTGCCGTTTGGCAGCTCTTGCCGCTACGGCGCCGCTGGTTGCCGCCTCGCCGGCAGAGCCCATGAATCCCGAGCCGATCCACGAGACGGTGGTTGCCGAGCTTCGCAGCGAGGGATTCTCCCGCTCCAGGGTGATGGAGTGGGCCGGGGCAATGACCGACGTATACGGGCCCAGATACGCCAACTCTCCCTCATACGATGCGGCGGCCGAATGGGCGCGTCAGACCTTCGAGAGCTTCGGTCTGACGGCCAATCTCGAAGCGTGGGGCGAGTACGGCTACGGATGGGAGAACGAATACACCTCCGTTCACCTGACCAAGCCGCGCTATCAGCCGGTGATCGCCTATCCGGTGCCTGGTACGGCGAGCACGAGCGGCAGCGTGACCACCGAGGTGGTGCTGTTGGACACCACACAGATCCTCGAGGCGGAGGACCTGGAACCCTATCGCGGCAAGCTCGCCGGTAAGAGTGTTCTCACGCAGCCTGAGCGGCGGCTGGAGATGAGCTTTCAGCCGCATGCGGTTCGCCTATCGGACGAGGAGCTGCGGGAGATGTCGCGTCTCGACATCGAGCCTCCCGCGGACGAGCCATCGCGCGGCGACAGTCCGAGCGTGCGCCAGCCCTTGCCGCCCGAGTGGATGCAGCAGTTTTTTCGCGACGAGGGCGTGGTGGCCCTGATGGCGCCGGGCCAGGCCAACGTCGGGTCGATGGACAAGGGGTTGGTGGCTGTTACCGGTGACGGCCCACTTCCCTTGACTGAGGAGCCCGGACTCCCGTCGCTGGTACTGGCGGCCGAGCATTACAATCGCGTCGCGCGCCTGATTGGCCGCGGCTTCGAGCCCGAGATGCAGCTCGAGGTCCGCAACGCATTCCACGATGACGATCCGCTCGACTACAACGTGCTGGCGGAGCTACCGGGCGGCGATCTGGCGTCAGAGGTGGTGATGATCGGGGCACACTTTGACTCCGAGCCGGCTGGAACAGGCGCCACCGACAACGCTTCCGGCAGCGCCATCGTCATGGAGGCGATGCGCATTCTGGCGGCTGTAGGTGTGAAGCCGCGGCGCACCATCCGCGCGGCGCTGTGGGGGGCCGAGGAGGCCGGGATGCTCGGATCGCGCGGCTACGTTGCCAGGCATCTGGGCGACCGCGATACCGGCGAGCGGCGAGCCGGACACGCGGATCACTATGTGTATTTCAACGTTGACTGGTACGGGCGCTTTCGCGGCATCTTTCTGCAGGGTAACGATGAGGCGGGACCGATATTCGAGGCGTGGATGCGACCCTTCCACGACATCGGCATGCAGTGGATCGTTCCCGGTAACACCGGCGGCACAGACCACATGGCGTTCCAGGAGGTCGGGCTGCCCGGGTTTCAGTTCATTCAAGACGATCTCGAGTTCTTCAACGTCTCATTCCACACCAACATGGACGTGTACGATCGACTGGTTGCGGAAGATCTCGAGCAAGCGTCGGTAATCCTGGCGAGCTTCGCTTATCACGCCGCGACGCGCGAGGGCTCCTTCCCCCACGCCGACGGCCTGCACAACAAACGGCGGTGGCACAAGTAATGGAATATCGAAGTCTCGGACGAACCGGTGCCAAGGTCGCGCCACTGGCGCTGGGCACAGACAACTTCATGGACCCGACGCCGGAAGAGGATTGCGAGCGCATTTTCCTCACGGCCATGGACGCGGGCATCAACTTGGTCGACACCGGCGACGTCTATGCCGACGGCGAAGGGGAGCGCGTCCTGGGGCGCATCCTCAAGCGCAGCGGCCGTCGGCACGAGGTCCTGATCGGCACCAAGTGCGATCACGGCAGACGCCAGGTGGGTCTGACGCTCGAGGACTACACCGAGCAGATCGGTCCCAACGAGTACGGTCACTCTCGGCTCAACATCATCCGGGCTTGCGAAGCGTCGCTGAAGCGGCTCGATACCGACTACATCGATCTGTATCAGATGCATCGCCCATCTCCCGACGTTCCCTTCGAGGAGACGCTGGGGGCGCTTCATGACCTCGTGACCCAGGGCAAGATCCGCTACATCGGATGCTCCACGCACCCCGCCTGGATGGTCATGGAGGCGATTGGGGTCAGCGAGGCGCGCGGCTGGGCACGTTATGTCTCCGAGCAGCCACCGTACAACCTTCTCGATCGACGCATAGAGAATGAGCTCATCCCGATGTGCCAGCGGCATGGCGTCGGGCTGGTCACCTGGGCACCGATGGCGATGGGCGTGCTGGCCGGCCGCTACAAGAGCCACGACGACTACCCGGTCGAGTCCCGCGCCGCGCTGCGTGGTGGGTTCTACGCCGATCGGGTAACGCGCCGCGGTGTAGAGGTCGGTATCGAGTTCACCAAGATCGCCGAGTCAGAGGGACTCAGCGCTGCACAGTTGGCGATTCTCTGGTGTAAGGATCAGCCCGGAATAACCGCGCCGTTGATCGGGCCGCGAACGATGGAGCACCTGGAGCCTTTGTTACCCGTGCTGGAGATGGAGCTGAGCGCCGCGGCGCGCCAGGCTTGCGACGATCTGGTGCCGCCCGGCAGCGTTGTCTCCGATTTCCACAACACCGCTGATTGGATGAAGACGGTGGTTGGCGCGTAGTCGCTCAATCAACCTCAGGCATACGCCGCCCGGTAAAACGAACCGTGAAATAGGAAACAGACCACGATGCGAGTCTCCAACGTTATTCACGCCGTCGATACGCACGTGTGCGGCGAGCCCGGCCGCGTCATTGTGGGCGGGGTCTTGGATGTTCCCGGCGACACGATGTTCGAGAAGATGGTCTACCTGGAGACCCAGGCCGACCATATTCGTAAGCGCATGCTGCGCGAGCCGCGCGGCTACCCGGCGGCCAACTGCAACTTGATCCTGCCGGCCACCGACCCGCGAGCTGCGGCCGGCTACGTGATCATGGAGCAGGTGGAATACCCCGGCATGTCGGGGACCAACACGATCGCCGTAACCACGGTGCTCATCGAGACCGGCATGGTCCCGTCCACCGAGCCGATCACCGAGCTGACACTGGAATCGCCGGCCGGGCTGATCAAGGTGATCGCCGAGGTCGAGGGAGGCAAGGTAAAGGGCGTGACGTTCGAGAACGTGCCGGGCTTCGCGGTGCATCTCGACGCCGAGGTCGACGTTCCAGAGCTCGGCAAGGTGATTGTCGACGTTGCCTACGGCGGCATGTTCTACGCAATCGCCGACGCCGATCAGGTGGGGCTGACACTCGATCCCGACGAGGCCGGTGAGATCACTCGCGTCGGCGAGATGATCAAGGTGGCAACTCAGGAGCAGCTCGAGGTACCGGTTCATCCGGAAAACCCGGATATTCGCGGGGTTACGATCGGACAGTTATCGGCACCGCCGACCGTATCCGGGGCACACCGCAAGAACACCGTGATCGTCTCGACCGGCAAGCTCGATTGGAATCGCCCGGGTACGTGGAAAGGTGTGCTCGACCGGTCCCCGTGCGGCACCGGCACCTGCGCCAAGATGGTGGCGATGTGGGCCAAGGGCGAGCTCCCGCTCGATCAGGATTTCGTCCACGAGGGAATCCTGGGGACTACGTTCACCGGGCGGCTCGTGCGCGAGACGACGCTGGGCGACGATAAGGCGGTGGTGCCGACGATCCGCGGTACCGCGTGGATTACCGGTACGGCGCAGTATGTCGTCGATGATGATGATCCCTTCCCCGACGGCTTCACGGTGGGAGACATATGGGGTGGCGAGGATGAGTAAGGACGCAGGTCAGGTCGCGAGCATGAGCGAAGAGCGGGTCATGGTCATCACCGGGGCCTCCAGCGGTCTGGGGGCAGCGAGCGCCGAGCACTTCGCAGCCGAGGGCTACCGGATCGTCATGGGCTATATCGTCGACCATGAGGCGGAGGCGGTCTACGAGACGATCAGCTCGGAGGTCGGCGCCGACCGAGTGATCAAGTGCAAGGCCGACGTCGCCAACCGCGAGCAGGTGCGAACGATGTTCGACGACGCCATCGAGGCCTTCGGGCGGGTCGACGTCCTGATCAACTTCGCCGGCATCAACCGCGACGCGCCGTTCACTGAGCTTACCGACGACATGTGGGACTCGGTGGTGTCGGCGCACCTTCGGGGGACGTTCGTCTGCAGCCAGGAGTTCGTGTTCCACAACCCCGATCGTCCCGGTTGCATCATCAACCTGGGTGCGTCGTGCGGTCAGGTGGGACGCAAGAACGGCGCCAACTTCTGCAGCGCGAAAGGCGGCATCTTCGCGCTCACCAAGTGCATGGCACAGGAGCTCGCTCCGCGGATTCGTGTCAACGTGCTGTTGCCCAACCACGTCAAGACGCGCGAGGTCATGGAACGGTACGATCTTGAGGATTCCGTAAGCTTGGCCGAACAGGTCGGGACCATGCCGATGGGACGCCTCGGCGAGATCGACGATGTGACCCATATGCTCGAAGCGATCATCGGCGCCGAGTTCACTACCGGAGCGACCTTCCTGGCCAACGGCGGGCAGTACATGCAGTGAGTCACACGAAGGACGGAGTGCAATGAACAGGATCTTCCGCCGCGGTCACATACTGGGGCTCTTCGTACTGGGTGCAACGCTCGGGGCTCTCGCCCCTCTACCGGGAGGGTCGGAGGGTCTCGCGCAGGATCGCCAGCTCAGTACGGCGAACCACGTAATTCCGTCGTTGCGGGAGCGCGTGCGGATCATGCAGCGATGGATCGAGTGGAAGCTGCAGAATGTGCTGCCGGCGGTCATGCGCGAGCAGGGCATCGACCTGTTCATCGTTCGCAACGACGAAGGTGAGCTGTTCTTCAACAACGAAGGCCCCGTATACAGCACGCTGATCCCGGCGAACGCCGAGGGCCTCGCCTACGGCAGCGAGCACGAGCGCGATGGGTCACAGCGAATGCCGCGCTATCTTGCCTTCCATGCCACCGAGTCGGGTATTACCTACGTCGAGCCGCGCGACTACGACTCGATCTCGGCCCTGGTGACCCAGCTTGATCCGCAGACGATTGCCATCGGCGACTATCTGAACGACCCGATGCTCGAGGCCCTGGGGCCGTACGCCGAGAGAGCGGTCTCTTCATGGACGCTGGGGGTACGCTGGCTCGAGACCATGGCGCCGGATCAGATCGAGGTTCTGAAGCTTGTCCAGGGGGTCGCCAACGACATCATTGCCGAGGGATTCTCGAACCGGGTGGTGATCCCCGGCGTTACCACCACCGACGATCTCAACTGGTGGTTCCGCGAGCGCATGGCCGATCTGCACCTGGAATATGAGAATCACCCCAGCATCGGCATCCAGCGCAAGCCGGAAAACATCGCGAAGTACGATGACCCACCCGAGTACTTCCGGGATGGGCGCAGTCGAAACGGCATGACGGTCACCGTGCAGCGGGGTGACATCGTCAGCTGCGACAGTGACATCATGATGTTGGGCTTGGTGACCGACTCGCATCAGCATGCCTACGTGCTCGAGCTGGGCGAGACCGAGGTACCGCCAGGACTTGTCGAGGCGCTGGCTAAAGTGAACCGAATGCAGGATCTGTTTCGCGCCGAGTTCGTCGCCGGGCGCACCGGTAAGGAGATCGTCGCCGCGGCCGATCGCATACCGCGCGAGGCGGGGGTGCTCAGGAGCCAGCTGGGCTTCCATCCGCCGCCCACTTTTCTGCGTCGCTACCAACTCGGCGGCTATATGCTAATCACCAAGCCCTACGTTGCCGGGATGACTTCCGGACCCGGCTACTACCCGACGTCCATCGTGACCAATGACCACAGGCTTTACGCCGGTACGCTCTACGCGTTCGAGCCTCACACCAGCGTTGCGGTAGACGGGTGGGGCGAGCAGGGAGTCGAGCTCGGCATCGGCCAGATTGCCTGGTTCGACGGAAAGGAGCTGCGGTACCTCGATCGGCCGCAGGAGAGCCAATGGCACGTAATCCGCTAGCTTGCTTCGCCGCTGTTGTAGCGGCCTGTCTTCTGATTCCTGTCGCCGCCGAGGCACAAAAGACTGCGGCCGACCTGACCGACGAGGCCAGCAAGCTGGTCAACGACGGTAGCCTCCAGCAGGCCATAGAGTTGGCCGAGCGGGCGATTCAGGCAAACGGGTCCTACGCGCGGGCGTATCACGTACTCGGATTTGCCTACGGCCGCATGGGTGAGCATGGGTCCGCCGCCGCCGCCTTCGTGCGCGCCGCAGAGCTGCGGCCGGGTTGGGCCGAGGCGCACCGTATGGCGGCGATGGCGGCGGCGAACTCGGGCCAGCTGGACGTCGCCTGGGAACAGGCGATTCGTGCCCAGCAATCGGGCCTCGATATGTCCAGGGAGATCGAAGTACTGACCGGGATGGGCCCGCCACCTGCAGACTTGGACGAGCTCCTGGTGGCCCCGCGTATTTTCCTGGGACCGCTGGATCTGTCGGCATTCGAGGGCTTCAACGAGAACCCGTTCGGCCGCGAGGCACGTACTGGAAACAGCAGCGTCGGTGCCGCGACCGGTCAGCCGGCGAGCCAAGGATCGCCGAATCTGACCTCGACGCAGACTCCCGATCCCAGCGATCTGAGTGCCTGGGTTACACAGACCGGTGCACCGATGGTTGCGGAGTCTCGCGCCGATCTGGACTTGATGACTTCGGAGCTGGCGCGAGGCCTTTCCGAGAACATGGAGATCTCGCTGGTGAGCGATCCCGACGAGGCCAGCTACGTGCTCGTCGTCGAGGTCGAGAACATGGCTCGCGGCACTAGCGCGCTCGGAGGACTGACAGCGAGCGACGAGCCGCGGTGGCTGCAGGGCAATATCGTCATTCGCACCGGCGACGGCGATCGGGAGGTATTGCGCCGGCCGTTGCGGCTGACCAACATCGCCACGGCGTCGACGCTGCGGGGTGAGCTGTCGGTCTACCTGCGACAGCTGGCGGTCTGGGCGCGCGAGCAGCGCTGACCCCGAGCGCCGCCCCATGCCTTCTCCATCGCTGGCTGCAGCCGCCCGGCGCGCTGCCAGCCAACTAGCGAGGATTGACTTGCTCTCCGAACCGCACACCCCGAGGACGGCTGTGATGAACAGAGCGCTCCGGAAACTCTGCAGCGGATCGATGGTTCTGCTGATAGCCCTCGCATTGCCTGATTCCGCTACCTCGCAGCAACGGCTTCCCCAGGACGAGGCGCGGTCCCAGTGGGAAGTCTCCTGTGCGATCCGCAAGGACAAGTTCCGCTACGTGTTGCCCGATGCGCTGCGCCGGAACGACGTCGACATGTGGATCGTCATCGATCGCGGCCGTGGCAGCGAGCCGATGGTGCGTGACTTTGGTCCGGATACGAGCAACGGCAACGGGTTCTTCGTGTTTACCGACCGGGGTGATCGGGTGGAGACAGCGGCGCTGGGTGGCGAGACCGAGATGATCGAGAGCTGCGGTGCTTATGACATCGTCGGCTCCAGGCGCAATCTGGCCGCCTTCGTGCACGAGCGTGACCCGCAGCGGATCGCTCTGAACTTCCTCGACCACGAGAACGTGGCCGAGGGGTTGTTCATTGCCGACGGCCTGTCGCACAGTGACTACCAGTTCCTCGGTGAGGAGCTCGGTCAGCCGTACGCCAGTCGCTTCGTCTCCGCCCGCCACGTCATTGCCGACTTCCGCGGCCCGCGCGTGGCGACCGAGATCGTCGAGTTCTCCAAGACGGCGGACCTCACCCGGCGGTATCTGGAGAGAGCGCTGTCGAACGAGGTAATCACGGTGGGCGAGACCTCCCAGCTCGATATCGCCTGGTGGCTGGAGGAGCAGCGGCAGCTGCTCGGGGTTGAGCGTGGCTGGTTTCCGACCGTGTACCTGCACCTGCCCGACGGCAACGAGATCGCAGCAAGCGACAGGGTCGTGCAGCGCGGCGATGTCATGCAGATCGACTGGGGGATCGGGCGCAACAATTTCTATACCGACATGAAGCGTTTCGCCTACGTGCTGCGAGAAGGTGAGTCGGAGGTGCCGCCAGGGATCCAGAAAGCCTTCGAGGTGTCGAAGGTGGTCGGCGACATCGTTCGTGAGAACGTCGGGGTCGACGTCGTCGGCCAGGTGCAGCTGGATCGACTCAAGCAGATCATCCGTGACGCCGGTTACGTGTACACGGAGCGCGAGCGCGCCAGCGACGTCGAAGGCATCGAGGTCAATGTGGGCATGCACGCCGCCGGTAACCTCGGCCACGACATGACCGCGTCGATGTTCCAGATCTATCCGTTCCGCAGTCAATACGTCGTGCGCGCCGACAGCATCATCTCGCTCGAGTACATCGTGTTCGTGCCGGCTCCGGAATGGGATGGTCGCAAGGTACCGGTGAACGTCGAAGAGAACGCCCTGGTGACCGAGCACGGCATCGAGTGGATCGTGCCGCCGCAACAGCGCGTGATGGTGATCCGCTAGGCGGCACCGATCCCGGGTAGCGCCAGACGTCGACGGCCGTACTAGCCAGGAGCGGTGTCGCTGGCCAGCAGACACAGGAGCTCGAACATCACACTGCAGGCAGCGAGCGCCGTGATGCCGGTCGGATCCAGCGGCGGCGAAACCTCCGTAACGTCGGCGGCCGCGATGTCCAGGCCGGCGAACCCGCGGATCAACGACTGTAGCTCGCGCACGTTCATTCCGCCGGGCTCGAGCCCGCCGGTACCCGGTGCGTAGGCCGGATCCAGCACATCGATGTCGACGGTCACATAGCAGGGACCTGATCCGAGGGACTTGCGGCTTCGGGCGATCACCTCCTCCTGGCCGAGCGCGTAGAGCTCGTCGATGTTGATGATCGTGACGCCCTGTTGGCGGGCCCAATCAAGCTCATCGGCTGCGAAGAGCGTGCCGCGTATGCCGATTTGAACCGTTCGGCGTGGATCTACGAGGCCTTCCTCGATCGCCCGGCGAATCGGCGTGCCGTTGGCGTAGCGCTGCCCGAGCATCCTGTCCTGAGTGTCCGAGTGGGCGTCGATCTGCAGTAGGGCGATCGGGCCGTCTCGGGCGATGGCTCTGAGGATCGGTAGTGTGACGGTATGGTCGCCACCGGCGACCAGGGCGCGGGCTCCGGCGTCACGAATGTCCTCGAAGAACGCCTGGATGCTCTGCAAGGTCGCATCCATGTCCAGTGGGTTGACCGGAGCATCGCCAATGTCGGCGATGCGACAGAGGTCAAACGGCGCCGTCCCGGTGAGGTGATGGGCCCGCCGGATCAGTCGCGACATCTCGCGGATCTGTGCCGGGCCGTGGCGCGCGCCGGCGCGAAACGAAGAGCCGCCGTCGAAGGGCACGCCGCACAATGCGATGTCGAGGCCTTCGGCACCACTGCGCTGGGTGGCTCGCATCAGGGTGGCGACCTCGGATGAGCGAGGCGTCTGGTTCACGTCCACCTGGCGTAGCTTGTCGTCGTGGCGGGTCATCTCGATCGGGCTCCGGTTGACCTCAGCGGCGTCGCTCGCGGTCGGTGTCGAAGAAGTAGACCCCAGGGGCTCCAGGCTGTTGATCGAATGCAATATACAATCTTGGCCCAGCGAACTGAGCGGTGATCGGGTTGGTTTCGCTGCTGTTGGTGACCGTCGCGACCTTGCGACGGTTCGAGCCGATGCTCCTTTGTGATGTCGGCGGCAATCCGGTTGACGGTCGCCATCGGCTCAGGGTTCTCGGGGTATATCGTGGAATTAGGTGATGCCGTGCGCCTCAGAGCTCCCCTGGTGATCCTGCTGTTGCTGTTGGTTGCCTCGAACCTACCAGCAGCCTCGGGCGGGCTGGCTGCGCCAGCCCAGGACCCCATCAAGGTGCTGATCATCGATGGCGTCAACAACCACGACTGGGAGAGCACGACGGCGGCCAACAGGGCGACCCTGGAACAGACGGCCCGCTTTGATGTCGACGTCAGCACGTCGCCCCGTAAGCGGGCGACGCGGGCCGAGTGGGAGGCATGGCGGCCTGACTTCAGTGCCTACGACGTGGTGGTGAGCAACTTCAACGACGATTGCGAGGTGCGATCAGGCTGCAACCCGCTGTGGTCGGCTCAGACCATGTCAGATCTGGAGACGTTCGTGCGCCAGGGCGGCGGCTTCGTCTCGGTTCATGCGGCCGACAACCATGACGCGGGTTGGGCCGCATACAACGAGATGATCGGCGTCGGTGGCTGGGGTGGCAGACGCGCCGGCGCTTCGGGCTCGCTGCTACGCAACGTTGGTGGCGACTGGATCGCCACCTCGCCCAACGAAGGGCTGAGCGGCGAGCATGGCGAGCTGCGACCGTTCCTGGTGATCCACGATCGTCCCGAGCACCCGATCCTCGCCGGGTTGCCAACCGAGTGGATGCACGCGCCCGATGAGCTTTACTCGGCGCTCCGCGGTCCCGCCAAGAACGTCGAGGTCCTGGCCCACGCCTATTCCCGGGTCACGGACGAGGCCGAGCCGATGCTGATGCTCGTGACCTATGGCGCCGGGACGGTCTTTCACCTTCCCATGGGACACTACAACGACGAGATCGAGCCCTACGGCGAATCGGTGCATTGCGTGGGTTTCCAGACCGTTCTGGCTCGCGGCACCGAGTTCGTTGCCACCGGCGCAGTCACCATCGGCGTTCCGGACTCGTTTCCGGGCACCGAGGAGCCGGTCGCGGTCGATCCGGAGCATGTGCGCTGGTGAGCCCTCGCGACGGGTACGCACGGTACACGTCGGTTACCGCGTGGGGCCTACTCGTTGTCGCCATGGCAGGATGCGATGCGCTGGTCGATGCGCCAGCTGGGGGCTCCGGCAATGCCACTGCCGTCGTGGTGGGATACGAGACGATGCTGGCAGCGGGCCTGGCTCGCGATGCCGAGATGGGCGAGGTGCTACTCGGCGAGCTCAACTGCTTGTCGTGCCACGCCGCTTCCGATCCGGACGTTGCGCAGCGCATCACTACCAAGCCGGCCCCCGATCTGCGTGATATCGGTGGCCGCGCCAGCGCCGACTGGATCGCCGGCTTCTTGGCTGACCCGGTAGCGCTGAAGCCCGGTACGACCATGCCCGACGTGCTCGCCTCCTATGCGGCAGAGGATCGCCAGTCACTTGCCGAGGTGATTTCCCATTTCCTGATCGATCAGAGCAGTCAGACTCCGCCCGCCGGGTACAGTCCGTTGCGGTTCCGCGCCATGGTCGATCGCGGCCGGGCACTCTTCCACGGCGTTGGGTGTGCCGCATGCCACCGTCGCGAGGGGATGCCCGACACGCCGGCGACCCCGGACGTGCCGCTCCCCGATCTTGGCGCCAAGAACTCGGTAGCAGGACTGCGGGATTTCCTCATGAATCCCCGCCGCGTTCGCCATGGCCTGCGCATGCCTTCGTTGTACCTGTCGGAAGCGGAAGCGACCGATATCGCGGTGTACCTGCTACGCGAGCAGCGGCCGGAATCGCCAACGCGGGTACGTGGCTTCGAATTCGAGTACTTCGTCGACGATGGAGATGAGGATGCCGAGGGCTTCTTCACCCGGCCTCCACCCGATTTCGATTCCTGGGAGGCGGTAGCCAGCGGTCGCATGGGTGAGCTGTCTCTGGAGCTGCCGATTCGCACCCGGCGTGGCAACCACGGGTTCCGCTATTCCGCGCTGATTCGCATCGATGCGCCGGGCGACTATACGTTCGAGTTGGCATCGGACAGTCGCTCGGGGTCGGAGATCTTGGTTGACGGCGATGTGGTGGCGACCAAGCCACGCGAGAGCGGTCGCGTGATCTCCAGCACGATTCCGCTGGGACGCGGCGATCACCCGGTCGAGATCACCTACTACATGCGTGGCGATACCGAGTCGCCGTTCCTCGATGCAGCGGTCGGTGGTCGCAACATCGAGCCCGGCACACCGATCGACACGGTGGCCGGCTACGAGGAGTTCACGATGGAGCCGCACGCCAGCCAGCCGTTGGTGGTCGACGGCATCAAGGCAGCGAGCGGCGGCCGAGCCTTCGTCGAGGTTGGCTGCGCCTCCTGCCACGCGCTCGCTGCCGCACCTTCGGATGCGCGTATACGGGTTCCGGCGAGCTCATTGACGACGCTCGACATCGGTTCGTCCTTCGGGTCGCTGTGGAGCCATCGTACCGATGGCGCGCCGCGATATCGTCTTTCTGACCGTCAGCGGCAGGTGCTGCGTGCGGCGCTAGCGGATCTCGGCGCGCTCGCCGGCCCCCGTGACCCGCAGCGACAGATCAGCCACACGCTGGCGACCTACAACTGCTATGCCTGCCATGCGCGCGCCCAGGGCGACGAACCGCTCGGCGGGCCCGATCCGGCCCGTGAGCCGGTCTTTCGGGTCGTCGGTGGGAAGGATCTCGGTGAAGAAGGGCGGCTACCGCCTCCACTTACTGGCATCGGCGCGCGTGTGAAGCCGGAGGCGGTGCTGTCGATCCTGACCGAGGACCGGCTGCACGTCCGCCGTGATTTCATGCAGACTCGCATGCCGGGATTCGGCGGCGAGCTGATCGCTGCCCTGCCGACGGTTCTGGAGGCAGCTGACGCCACCGCGGGCGAGTCGGAGGAGCCGCCGTTTGCTCCTCAGGCTGCGAACGATGGGCTGAAGCTTCTAGGCTCCGAGGGTCTACGCTGCATCACCTGCCACGACGTCGGTACCCACAAGTCTCCTGGCATTTCAACGATCAACCTGACGACGGTGTACGAGCGTCTGCGCCCGGGCTGGGTGCAGCGCTTTCTGAGAGATCCGGGCTCGCTGCGTCCGCGGACTCGGATGCCGGTGTACTGGGACGGCGAGGAGGTTATCCACGAGGACATCGCCGATGGAACCGCGAGCGGCCAGATCGACGCCATCTGGAGCGCGCTGTCGCTCGGTACTTCGATGCCGGCTCCGGCGGGCATGGATGTCGGCGACTCCATGGTGCTGGTGCCCGGTAGCGAGGTGATCCTGTTCCGGACGTTCATGAACGAGGTCGGCCCACGGGCCATTACCGCCGGGTTCCCGGAGCTGGTGCATGTAGCCTTCGACGCCAACGTGGTGCGGCTCGCCAAGGCATGGCGCGGGGGCTTTTACGACGCCAAGGGCACGTGGCAGGGTCGGGCCGGCAAGTTCCTCGATCCCTACGGCGAGGACATCATCGACATGCCCCCCGGCCCCGCCTTCGCCTACTTGGACGATGCCAATTCGGACTGGCCGCAGCCGGCGCGGAACGATCGCGATGTCGGCGGGCAGTTCCAAGGCTACGAGCTTGATGAGCAGCGAGGGCCGATCTTCCGATACCGGCTCGGGCAAGTGAACATCGAGGAACAGCCCGTTCCGATTCCGAGCGCCGGCGGTGCGAATCTCACCCGCCGGTTTACCTTGAGCGGCGACACGGTAGACGAGCAGCTCTATCTGCTGATGGCCGAAGGCGAGCAGATCACACCGCAGGCAGAGCATTCTTGGGCAATCGACGGCCGCTTTACCGTGTCACTGCGCTCTCGGCAGTCGTTGATGCCGGTGGTGCGCTCGTCACGAGGGGTACGGCAGGTGCTGGTACCGATCACTGTGAGCGACGGCGAGGCCGTCGCGCTCGAGGTGGAGATCGCATGGTAGGCGGCGTCGGTAAGGGCAGCCTCGGAGTAGGCTTCGTCGTCGGGCTGTTGGTTGGCAGCGGCGGGGCCTTCGCGCAGGACCCGACCGAGGCGGAGATGCGCGCCGAGAGGGAGTCGCGGCGCGCATCCAGCGAAGCCGAGAGTCAGTACTACAAGCTGATCACGTTGCCGTTGTCGGATGACAACGTTCTGGAGGTGGGGGGGCTGGCACAGCTTGCAGACGGGCGCATCATGGTGGCGACGCGGCGCGGCGACGTATACATCGTCGAGAACGCCTACAGTGACCCCCCACGGCCCGTCTTCAAGCCCTACGCCTCCGGTTTGGGACAGCCGCTCGGGCTCCTCGAGCTCGACGGCTGGATCTACTTCGCCCAGCGGGGCGAGCTGTCGCGCATGCGCGATATCGACAACGACGATCGCGCCGACGTCTTCGAGACGGTCACCGACGACTGGGCGATCAGCGGCAACTACCACGAGTACGCCTTCGGCCCGAGGCTGACCCCGGACGGCAAGCTTTGGGTAACGCTGAACAGGCCATTCGATGTCGAGCCGTACGGGCGGGCGGACTGGCGCGGATGGGCGGTGCGTATCGACCGCGAGACCGGGAAGATGGAGCCCGTGGCCTCCGGCCTGCGATCCCCGGCCGGCGTCGAGGTCAGCCCCTGGGGCGACGTTTTCTACACCGACAACCAGGGAGAGTGGAACAATGCCTCCAAGCTGTCGGTGATCGAGGTAGGAGATTTTCACGGCCACCCGTTCGGCATCGACTCGGCGCACCTCCCCGAGTCGCTCGTCGAGCCGCTGCCGGTGGGATTGCCGCGTCCCGGGACCTACATGAAGGACCTGAAGGACGAGATCCCCCATTTCAAGATGCCGTCCGTGTGGTTTCCCTACGTGAAGCTCGGTCAGAGCCCGAGCGGTCTCAAATGGGACACCAGTGGCGGTGCGTTCGGTCCCTTCGACGGTCAGTTGTTCGTCGGCGATCAGCATCACGCCATGGTGATGCGGGTGTTCCTCGAGCAGGTGAACGGGCACTGGCAGGGCGCCGCGTTCCGTTTTCGGCAAGGATTGCAGAGTGGCGCCATTCGCTTGGCGTTCGGTCGCGACGACTCGATGTTCGTGGGCATGTCGTCACGGGGCTGGGGCAGCCTGGGTCCCGACGAGTACGGGCTGCAGCGGCTGGTGTGGACCGGCCAGACTCCCTTTGAGGTTGACGAGATGCGGGCGCGCCCCGACGGATTCGAGATCACCTTCACTCAGCCGGTCAACCCGCAGAGTGCGGTCGCCCGGTCGTCGTATCGAATGGAGAGCTACACCTATCGACTCAGCCCGGAGTACGGCGGACCCGAGGACGACAAGGTAGCGGTTGCGATCACGTCGGCGCGCGTTGCGGCGGACGGTATGAGCGTGCGCTTGACGATCGACCCGATCCGCGCCGGCTACGTGCACGAGCTGCATCTCGACGGCGTGCGCAATCAGTCAGGAGTCGCTCTACTGCACAGGCGGGCCTTCTACACGCTGGTCGAGATACCCGAGTGACGTCGCACCTCCGGCTGCTGCGCGCCGCCGCACGAGCCGTCGTGGTGTTTCTGTTCGCCGCCATCGTCGTGGTGGTGTTCGCGCAGGTGGTTTCCCGGTTCGTCTTCAACGCGCCGTTCTCGTGGTCCGAGGAGCTGGCGCGATACCTGCAGGTCTGGCTGATCCTCTTGGCGTCAGCCGCCTGTGTGCGCCGCGGTCTCCACCTGACGGTTGATTACGCTGTGCACTCGCTGGGGCCACGACTCGAGTGGACGATGCGGTTCTTGTCGCTGGCCGGGGTGATCTTCTTCCTCGGCGTTGTGATCGTCTCGGGGATCGTACTGATCAGCGCCACCGCGAACCAAATGACACCGGCGCTGGAGATCCCGATCCGCATCGTCTATCTGGCGCTACCGATCGGAGCACTGCTCATGTTGTTCGAGGCGCTGGCGCTGGCCGGCGAGATGCTGGCGAGCCGCCGTGATCACTCAGGCTCTCCAGACGGCACCAACCGGCCCGACGGAGCAAGCAGCCCCGCCGGCGCGGATACATGATCGTGGGGCGGTCGCCAGGAGTACCAAGGTGATTGCGGTTCTGCTGGTCACCATCGCGATCTCGTTCTTGATCGGTATGCCCATAGCGTTTGCCCTTGGCGTCGGAGCCAGCGTCGCGATCCTGTGGGAAGGGGCATTGCCCATCTCGATCGTGGCGCAACGGATGTTCTTCGGCCTGGACTCCTGGCTGTTGATGGCAATCCCGTTGTTCATGCTGGCCGGCCAGCTGATGTCGGCTGGCGGCATGTCGTCGCGCCTGGTGGAGTTCACCACGGAGCTGTTTGGCTTCATCCGTGGGAGCCTGGGGATCGTTTCGGTGGCCGCGTCGATGGTCTTCGCGGGAGTGTCGGGCTCGTCCACCGCGGATACGGCCGCCGTGGGCTCGATCTTGCTGCCGCTGATGCGAGAGCGAGGCTATGACATGCGCTTCGCCACCGCGTTGCAGGCTGCGGCCGGGTCCATCGGGCCGATCATCCCGCCGAGCCTGTTGATGATTCTCATCGGCTTCACCACCAATACCTCGGTCTCGGCGCTGTTTCTCGGGGGCATCGTGCCGGGGCTGTTGATTGGACTCGGCCTCATCGTGGTGGTCTACGCGCACGCCGCCCGCGGTGGGGAGGCCTATCTGGCCACGCGTGAGGGCGTCGACCTGTCGCGGCTGTTGAAGACCGGTGCCGCAGCGGCGCCGGCGCTCGGCATGCCTCTGATCATTCTGGTCGGCATCGTCGGTGGCATCTTCACGACTACTGAGGCGGCGGTCATCGCAGTGGTTTACGGCCTCTTGGTCGGGATGTTCGTGTACCGGGAGATATCGCTTTCGGATCTGCCGCGCATCCTTACCCGGTCGGCAGAGCTGGCCACCGTGATCATGTTCATCCAGACCACCGCCTTCCTCTTCGCCTGGCTCATCACGGTGCACGAGGTGCCGGCGATGCTGGCGCAGTCGATGCTGCGATGGGTCAGCGGTCCGGGCACGTTCTTCGTTCTCTACATCCCGCTGTTGCTGATGATCGGCGCGGTCATGGAGAGCTTCTCGGCCACCGTGGTCATGCTGCCAATTGTCTTTCCGATCGCCCAGGGCTTCGGTGTCGATCCGGTCCATTTCGGTGTAGTGACCACCGTCGGTTGGGCCATTGGCTACGTCACCCCGCCGTTCGGCGCGACGCTGTTCGTCGCCTGTAGCCTCACCGGGGAGAGCATTCGTGAGACCACGCCGTATATCCTCCCGATCGTCGTATCGATGCTCGTGGTATTGCTGTTGATCACGTTCGTGCCGGCCATCGTATTGTGGATTCCTGGCCTGCTGTCATGACCTGTGAGGCAACGTCGATGTCGATAATCCGGAAGCCAGGCGCGATGCTCGTGCTCGTCGCCAGCCTCGTGGTGGGCGCCTGCGGCGGTGGTGAGCCCGATGTGTTCGTGCTCAAGGTCGCCGCGTCGGCACCCGCCGAGGATCCCGGGCCGCAGACCTTGCAGCTGTTCGTGGACCGTATCAACGAGGCGTCGGGCGGCCGCATCGATGCTCGTCTATATGCCGGCTCGGCGCTCGGAGAGGACCGCGATGTCACCGAGGGACTGAAGCTCGGCACGGTCGAGATGTTGATGTCGCCGAGCTCGACGCTGGCGACCTTCGTTCCGGAGATGTACGTCTTCGAGCTGCCGTTTCTGTTCGACGACAACGAGCACATGTTCGCAGTGCTCGACTCGGAGATCGGCGAGGGCCTCCGCCCGGCTCTCGAGCGCGAAGGCTTTCACCTCATGGGCTACTTCAGCTACGGGCTGCGCCACATCATGACCACCGAACGGGCCGTGGAGACGATCGAGGACCTCCGGGGCTTGAAGATCCGCACGATGGAGAGCCCGCCGCATCTGGACGCGTTCGCGGCGTTCGGCGCCAGCCCTCTGCCAATGGCCTATAACGAGCTCTACACGTCGCTAGAAACGGGCGTTATTGACGGGGCCGAAGCGGCGAACTCGAACTACTATTCGAAACGGTTCTTCGAGGTCGCGCCTTACTGGGCGCACGTGGGGTGGCTGAGGCTGGTAGCGCCGGTGCTCATGAGCAAGGTGTTTTACGATCGCCTGCCCGCCGACCTGCAGGAGCTCGTGGATGCGACCCTCACGGACCTCGTGGACTACGAGCGCCAGCTGTACACCGATATCGACGAGCGGCGCCTCCAACAGCTGCTCGATGCCGGCGTCACGGTGACCTATCCGGGGCGCGACGCCTTCGTCGCTGCGTCGGCCGCCGTTTACGATGCCTGGGCAGCGCGCGTCGGCGGTCGTGAGCAGATCGACGCCATTCTGGACTACCCACGCTGACATCATCCTTAACGAGGAGTGCCTGTGCCGTACCATGACGTCAACGAATTCCGCAGTCGCTGGGAGCGGCTCGAGCTGGTCCGTAGGGAGAAGTTCGATATCTCGCTGCCGCGGGCCCTGCGCGACAACGGCGTGGACATGTGGATCCACGTGATGAAGTTGGGGCAGCCCGACGCGCTGGCGAAGGATCTCGGTGCCGGCGCCGATGTCTTGGCGCCGCGTCCCTCGGGCGGCAGCTGTGGCTACTTCATCTTCACCGACCGCGGCGGCGACCGCATCGAGCGTGCCATCCTCGGCGGCGAGGTGCTGCGTGGCGACGGTGGCTACGACCACATCGGCGACGAGCAGGACTTGCGCGAGTTTGTCGAGCAGCGCGACCCGAAGAGCATCGCGGTGAACATGTCGGGACGCATTGCCGTCGGCGACGGCCTCAGCCACACGGGCTACCTGCGACTCGTCGAGGCACTCGGTAACGAATACGCCGCGCGGTTGGTCTCGGCCGAGAATGTAATCACCGACTTCCGTGACCGTCGGGTGATCAGCGAGATCGTCGAGTACGGCAAGCTCGGCGAGGTGACCCGACGGCTGATCGAGCGGGCACTCTCGAACGAGGTGATCACCGTCGGCAAGACCACCCTCGAGCAGGTGGCGTGGTGGATCAAGGACGAGCTGCTGGGCTTGGGAATCGAGCCCATTTTCACCAAGCTATTCATGCCGAAGGTTCTCTACTCCGCCAGGGCCTCCGAGGAGGAGTATGACTCCCCCGACTACGTCTTCCAGCGAGGCGATCTGTTCCAGTTCGACTTCGGGTTCGAGTTCATGAACCTCGGTTCCGACATCAAGCGCACCGCCTACGTTCTGCCCGAGGGCGAGATCGCCGCGCCTCCGGGCCTCCAGCATGCTTTCGACGAGGGTCTTCGTGCCCGCCAGGTGTTGCGCGACAGCATCAAGGTGGGTCGGACCACGGGCGAGACGCTGGAGGTTATCGGCAAGAACTTCGAGGCCGCCGGTTTCGTTTGGGTGAATCTGGTGAACGATGCCGGCTTCAGCGGCGGTTGGGACAAGGTCTGGGGCGAGGCCCTCGAGGCGCGCGGCTTCTCCGAGGACGAGGCCCACAAGACCCAGGTGTCGACCGATTGCCATTGTGTCGGCAACACCGGCGACAGCGAGATCGAGGCCGGCCCCTGCATCAGTGGCTTTCGTCCCGCGGTGCATCACTTGTTGCTGAAGCCGAATCACATCTTCGCCTTCGAGCTATTCGCCAACACGGCGGTTCCGGAGTGGGACGGGTTCCGCGTGCGGCTCGGCATCGAGGACAACGCGATTCTGACCGAAGATGGCGTGCAGTACTTCTACCCGCCGAACGAGCGCATTCTGCTCATCCACTAGAATGCTGCGAGCCCGTGGTCGTCAGGTTGATGATATTCCCCAGCGCGCCTTGCGCTGCAGCAGCGCCGCTCCCAGCACCACGATCAGGAAGGCGCTGGCGTTGATGACCTGCGCCATCGGCGCGCCGAAGGCGCCGGCAATTGCACCGGTCTCGAGGCTGCCGAGTGGCCCGGTGCCGCGGCTGAGGTTCCAGATGCCTACGGCGGTGCCACGCTCGTCATCGGAAACTCGGTCCTGCACCAGCTTCGGCAGCAATACGTCGAGGGCTGCCCAAGCAACGCCGATCCCCAGCATCAAGAGCAGCGAAAGCGGGTAGGAGCCGGAGCCGGCGAAGGCGATCAGCGCAACCGCGAACAACCCGCACATCCAAAACAGCAACCTGCCCGATCGTAGGCGGGTAGACAGCGCGGCGAGCGTCAGCAGGCCGGCGACGCCGCCAATCTGCCGTGCGGCGGTCAGGTTTCCCAGCCCCGTCTCGCCAACTTCCAGGACGTCGCGTGCAAACGACGGCAGCAGAGCGTCGCTGGAGAACGCGAAGATCTCTGCCCCGGCGCCGATCGCGGCGATCAACAGCACGGCTGGGTTGCGCCATAGCACCGCGAAGCCCCGGAAGGCCGTGGCGAATTCGTGCAGTCCACGAGCAGGGGCCGCGCCGTCAACTGCCCGAGGCTGGCGGTGCGTCGGCAGCAGGTCCCGGGGGATCAGGGTCAGGACGGCTACCGCGCCGATGAAGGCGACCGTCATCGTCATGAACGGGGCCGCCGATCCGTACCAGGCCAGGAGCACCCCGGCGGCGACCGACCCGGCGGCACCGATGCCGCGGTTACCGAGCTGCTCAAGCGCCATGCCGTTGACTGCCTCTGCGCCACCGACGAGGTCGTAGACGAGCGTCCGTCCGAGCGTGCTCTCGGCGGCGTCGAACGCGCCCTCCAGGAAGGCCACCACGAGGAGGGCGGTGAAAGTCAGGTTGCCCGTGAGCCCGAGCCCGGCGGCCCCCAGAGCCATCAGCGCGCCGAACAGGTTGACGCCCTGCAGCATGCGCCGCCGATCCATACGGTCCGACAGTGCCCCGATGGGCACCGAGAACAACAACCGCGGCAGGTTGCGCACCGCGAAGATCGTTCCTACCGCTACCGGGGAGCCGGTGATCTCCAGCGCCAGCCAGCCGAAGGTCACCGAGGCGACGCCGTTGGTGAAGCCGTTGAACGTCAGCGCCAACCACAGCCAAACGAAGCCCGGACGCTGCAGCGAAGAGAGCATTGAAGGTTACCCCGAACCCTGTTCGAAGAATCCAACACAATATACAGTCCACAAGTTTCGACTAACCGGTGTGAGCTCCGCCCACGCCACCGAACGGAGGCGGCGAAGTGCGCCAGCTGGCCAGTGTGGTATTGGTCGTCGGTTTTCTGCTCGTACCCGTCGTGGGATTGCTCGCTCAGGATGTCCGTAGCGAGCCACCGCCGGGTCTGGTGTTCGATTTCGGGCGCTGGCCGTACCCACTCAACGACGAGATGGGCGAGGATCTTCGGCGGCTCGCGGCGCAGTATCCGCGGTTGGCACGTGTGCATCAGATTGGCGAGAGCCGTCGTGGTCGACCCCTCTGGGTCATCGAGCTCACCAACATCGATACCGGCCCCGGCGAGACCAAGCCGGGGATGTGGATGGACGGCAACATCCACGCCGGCGAGCTGACCGGACGTCCCTACCTGCAGTATTTCGCGCACCGATTGCTATACAGCTACGGGAAGGACGAGCTCAGCACCCGCATGCTCGACACGCGCACCTTCTACGTCATGCCGGTGTTCGATGCTGACGGCGGTGACCTGATCTTGAGCCGGCACCCGGCGTGGCCTGGATACGACCCTGACGAGCAACGCGGCGATGATCTCGATGGTGACGGCTTTATTACTCGGATACGCACGGCCGATACCGAGAGCGACGACGGCTACCGCTACTACATGGAATCGCGCGATGTCGTGGAGCGTGGCCGGCCAGCGTTCCTGCAACGCCGTCGCCGCGACCCACTCAGTGGTCGCCGCGAGGGGGCCGACTTCAATCGGAATTGGTCGGCCGAATGGAACGCGGCCGAGCCGGGCGCTGGCCAGCGCCCGTTCTCGCTGCCGGAAGTATCGGCGGCGGCTGACTTCATCCTCGGCCACGACAACATCTTCTTCACTTACACCATCCACTCTGGCGGCGGGTCACGCAGCTATATGGTGCGGCCACCGATGGACCGCCCCTACGACTGGATGAATGGCGAGGACAACCACTTCTACATGCGTGTGGGCGCAATCTGGGCGCATCTGAGCGGCGGTGGCCTGACCGAGAACAACTACTACAGCTACATGTTCAACACCAGCGAGCTTGATGAGAGCGGCGAGCCGCGTGGCTATGGCGAGACCATGGCCGGCTTCATGGATGACTGGGCCTACATGGACGCGGGGCTGCATAGCCTTACGCCGGAAGTGAACGGGTCCGGCTGGGATTACGATCGAGACGGTTGGATCCGGCCCCAGGAAGAGGAGCGCTGGCATCGCGAGGAGAAGGGGGGAATGTTCGACTCGCCCTGGGTCGAGGTGCAGCATCCGATCCTCGGCACAGTCGAGGTTGGGGGGTCCCGCGGGATACCGCCAGCACTCGATGAGACGCTGCAGTACCACTCCGAAGCCCAGTACGATTTGTTGCTGTACATCGCCGGTCTGTCACCGTTGATTACCGTGGCCGACCTGGCTACCGAGCCGCTGGGCGACGGATTGCACCGTGTGACCGCGACGTTGCAGAACATCGGCGGGCTGCCGACCTACGTTACCCAACGCTCCATCGAGCTGCGCCGCGACCTGCCGGTAGTAGCGGCGATCAATGTCGAGGGTGGCGAGGTGGTCGAGGGCGGCTCCGAGAGAAACCTCGGGCACATCAAGGGGTTCGTCGAGGGAGCGTTCGAGGCAGCGCCGCCGCTGGTCGACTTCGCGTGGGTGGTGCGAGCGAGCTCCGACGACGCGACGGTCTCTATTCGGGTCGGATCGCCGAAGGCGGGGTACGCAACAGCCTCGACGGAGATCGGTCGATGAGGCGCCGCCAGAGAGGTCAGACATCGCGACGCAGCTCCTCAGGGATCCGACCGCACGTCCCCGTCGCCGTCTTGATTGCCTTGCTACTGGGCCCGGCGACGGCCGGTGCGCAAAGGTTCGAGGAGTTCGTCGAGTTCGAGCCGAGCAAGGAGCAGTTCGACTTTGATCGGTGGCCCTATCGGCTGCCGGCGGAGGTCAACGCTCGGCTTCGCGAGCTTGCGGCGCAGTATCCGCACATCGTGCGAGCCCACCACATTGGTGACAGTCGCCAGGGCAGAGAGCTGTTGATGATGGAGATCACCAACTTCGAGACCGGCGACGGGGAGTCGAAGCCCGGCCTCTGGCTGGAGGCGGGGGTGCACCCGAACGAGACGCCGGGACCGGTGTACCTGGAGTACTTCGTCGAACGGGCCCTGGCGATGCACGGCGGCGATCCGGCGCTACGCGAGATCCTCGATACGACCACCTTCTACGTGGTCACCGACCTGAACCCTGATTCGCGTCAGCTGGCGCTGACCTCGCATCCCGCCTGGCCAGGCTACGACGACGCCGAGCAGCCGGGCTCCGACCTCAACGGGGACGGCTACATCACCCAGATGCGCTGGAAGGACGACCCGGGTGACCAGGAGTATCAGTACCTTCCCGAGGGCCGGCTGCCGGGCGACGACTGGCACATGGACCCACTCGGCTACGTTTGGCGATCGACAAGTGACACCGGCTGGGAGGTCAAGGACCGCGAGCGCGACTGGACGGGTCGCCGCGAGCAACCCGACTACAACCGCAACTTCAGCGCCGAGTGGGTATCCGAGGACCCCGGCGCCGGTGAGTTCCAGTTCTCGCTGCCGGAGATCTACGCGGTTGCCAAGGAGATGACCGATCGCAAGAACATCTTCTTCATGCACGACATCCACGCTGGCGGGGTCGGCCGCGAGTGGATGATTCGACCGCTCAGCAACCAGCCCTACCAGGCGATGCACCACGAGGACAACGACCTCTACCGGCGCCTCGAGGTGGCCTGGTCGGTTTTGAGCCCCGGCGACCAGACGTTCAGCGACTACTACACTCCGGCAGGGACGGGCTCCACGATCGGTGGCCTGCCGCCCGACTGGGCGTACCTGCACCAAGGTATCTACGGTTTCGGCGCCGAGGTCGGTGGAGCCGGGATCGACTACGACGGCAGTGGCGAGGTCACGTCCGAAGAGCTGGACCGCTGGCATGTCGAGGAGATGGGAGGGCAGTTCGCCGAGCCATGGACGCCGTACGAGCATCCGGAGCTCGGGCCGATCGAGATCGGCGGTTACCGTGTCTCACCTACCGGGCCTTTTCCGCCGTCGATCGGTGAGATGATGCGCATCCGAGCCGACCGCTCCTTCCGCTATCTGATGTACGTGGCGAGCCTGGCGCCCGAGGTCCGTGTCGTCGACGTGAGATCGACGCGGAACCCCGACGGCACGCTGAACATTGAAGCCGAGGTGCGCAATGAGGGTTGGATCTCGACCTACGTGACGCAGCGCGCTCTGGAGATCAGCGGATCGACCAACGTGGCTGGTCCCGGAGCTGCGCTGGGTATCCGGCCGCGCGACTTCCCGGTGCTGATGGACATCACGGTCGAGGGCGGTGAGGTAGTCGAGGGTGACGCATCCCAGAGCGTCGGACACCTGGTCGGGAAGCTTGCTTACATCCGGCGGTGGGCCGACGGAGGAGAAGATTTGCCCTCGAAGACCGCAACCTGGACCATCCGGCCGCGGGGGTCGGGCCCGGTAAGCGTCGAGGTGCGCGCTTCGGCCCACAAGGCCGGCAGCGACGTACGCACCCTGGAAATCCGATGAGGCGCCCGATGCGAGCACCGCTGCTGATACTGCTGATGACCGCGATGACCTCGACGATCTCACCCGATGTCTACGGACAGGGCTCGCTCGACGCCATTGCCCACGACCTGACCGACATCGACTACGACTTCGGTCGCTGGCCCTATCCGCTCTACGCCGAGGTCACGGAGCGGCTCCAGGAGCTGGCAGCGCAGCACCCCGAGATCGCCAACCTCCAGAGCATAGGCAAGTCGGCGGAGGGCAGGGACATCTGGTTGATGGAGATCACCAGCTCGGCAACCGGTCCGGGCGACTCCAAGCCGGGCCTGTGGATTGACGGCAACCTCCACGCGCACGAGTCGAACGGACGGGTGCGCGCCATGTACATCATCGAACGGCTGCTGCAGACCTACGGCGTTGATGATGTTGTGACGCGTCTGATCGACAGCCGCGTCTTCTACGTGGTGCCGATGTTCGACGCCGATGGCGGCGAGCGCTCGTTGACACGGCATCCGTCGTGGCCCGGACATGAGCCGGAGCGACAGGCTGGCAGTGACCTCAATGGCGACGGCTACATCAGCAGCATGCGGGTGAAAGATCCGGATGGCTGGTGGTACGAGAGTCCAGCGGACAGCCGTGTCATGCTGCGCCTGCGGGCTCGAGACAACGGGCGCTGGAACTACGTGCCGACCGAGTACGACGAGACCAAGCGCTGGCGCTCGAGCGGCCAGCAAGTGCTCGGTTCCGCCAGCGTCGGAGCCGCGTCGCGTTGGCGGCCGACCGGGGTGGCACCGCCACCGATCGAGCACCCGGTGCCCCCGGAGGAGCGCTACGCCATCTATACAGAAGGCGTGGAGCCGCTGTACCCGATCGACGAGATCAACCTGACGGTGAACGGCTTCGAGCGCAACGTCGGCCTCGACCCGCCGCCCTCCGACTTCAACCGCGACTGGGGGGCGGAGTGGCGTCCCGACGAGCCGGGCGGCGGCCCCTTCCCCTTTTCGACCCCCGAGGTGCGTGCCGCGGCGTTCTTCATCACCGGCCACAAGAACATCTTCTTCCAGTACAACATGCACGCCGATCAGACGGCGAGAAACTACACGGCTCGGCCCGGCCTGCACCATCCGTACGATTGGATGGCGCCGGAGGACAACGAGTTCTACACCCGCATCGGGGCGGTGTGGTCGGCGTTAGGGGGTGGCAACATCATCGAGAACAACTACTACAGCCAGGAAATTGCCGCTGGCGCATACACCGACGTGCAGCACGGCTGCGAGATCGATTGGGCTTACATCAGCCGAGGCATTCACGCACTGATGCCCGAGGGTATGGCCATCGGCAAGGACTATGACGGCGACCGCTACGTCACGGTGTTCGAGATTCTGCGTTGGAACGATGAGGACAAGGGCGGTGAGCTCTGGAGTCATTGGGATCGGCACCAGCACCCGACGCTCGGGCAGGTGGAGATCGGCGGGCCGCGTGGCATGCCGCCGGGTCTGGACGAGCGCATGCGCGAGCAAGCTGATCTGCACTATCGGTTCCTGCTCTACGTTGCCGATCAGGCACCGGCGCTCCGGATCGCCGACCTGTCGGCCGAGCGCATTGCGGAGGGCGAGTATCGGGTGGTGGCAACGTTGCAGAACCAGGGCTATTTGCCCACCTACGTGAGCCGCAAGGCGCTAGAGATCCGACGGGACAACCCGGTGCTGGCGGAGCTGCGGGTCGACGGCGGAGAGGTCGAGGGGCGTGGGTTGCAAAACGCCGGGCATATCCTCGGCAGGCACTCCTATCTGTGGCGCTGGGGCGCTGGTGCCGATGAATCGAACAAGAAGATCGAGTGGCGTGTTCGCGGCGACGCGGGTGCCGAGGTGTTGCTGGAGATTCGTGCCGCCCAGGCCGGCCGCGACCGAGCGACGATTACTCTGGGAGGCGGCGAATGAGCTCCGAATCGCGTGGTGGACGGCCAGATCGGATGGCAACCGGAGATGGTGCGCTCCACCGTGTTGCCTGGATGATGATCGGTCTCGCCGTGGCGGCCGCCGGCTGCCAGCTGGCACCGCCAGCTCCTGAGGCGAGCGCAGGCCCCTACGCCAACAGCTTGCTGCCGCTGCGTGAGCGCGTCGAGGTCGCCGAGCGCTGGACCCAGTGGAAGCGGGAGCACGTGCTCCCGATGGTCATGCGGGAACAGGGAGTCGACCTCTGGATCATTCGCGACAACGAGGCCGACCTCTATTACAACAACGAAGGGCCGGTCTACTCGTCGCTGGTGCCGGCCGATCTGCGAGGCATGATCTTCGACAGCCAGTATGGTGGCTCGAAGCCGGCGTTCTTGCTGTTCCACGATACCGGGGACGAGATCGAGTACGCTGAGCCGCGCGACTACGATCAGGTCGGCACAATGGTTGCCGAGCGCGATCCAGACACCATCGCGATCAGCTCTTGGAACAATGAGCCGATGCTGGCCGCCCTCGGCGGGTACGCTGACCGGTCGATCGACTCCTGGACGCTCGGCGTGCGCTGGTACGAGACCGTCAGCCCGGAGATGATCGAACGCTTTCGCGACGTCGTGGGCCTGGCGAACGAGATCATTGCCGAGGGCTTCTCGAGCGCGGCGGTGACTCCGGATGTGAGCACGACAGACGACCTCAACTGGTGGTTCCGTCAGAAGATGCTCGATCTCGGGATCGAGCATGAGAACCATCCGAGCATCTCGATTCAGCGGAGCCTGGCAGACATCGACAAGTACGACGACCCGATGGAGTATGTCGTCGGAGCCCGCACCCGCAACGATATCGATGTGGTGATTCGTCGCGGCGATGTGCTCCGCGTCGATACCGACGTATTCATGTTCGGTCTGGTTACCGACACCCATCAATATGCTTACGTGCTGCGCGAAGGTGAGACCGAGGTTCCGGCCGAGCTCGTTGATGCGCTCGACACGGCGAATGCGATCCAGGATCAATTCGCAACGCAGTTCAAGGTCGGGCGTACTGGCAAGGAGATCGTCGCTGCCTCGGAGGCGCTGACCTTTCCCGACAATCTGGCCGGCCCTCCGACCAACGACTTCCATCCGCCGCCCAAGTACATGCTTCGCTTCCATCGCGACGGTTGGATGCTCTCAACTAAGACCGCGGTCGTCGGGATGACATCAGGGCCGGGTTATGCATCGACATCGATCGTCACCAACGATCACGCGCTGCATACCGACACGCTTTACGCCTTCGAGCCGCATATCGATGTCACCATCGACGGCTGGGGCGAGCAGGGTCTCGAGCTTGGCCACGGACAGATCGTTGCCTTTACCGAAAACGGTTTCGAGTTCCTCAATAGAGCGCCGGATTGGCACGTGATTCGCTGATCGCGTTTGCTGAGGAGGATTCGCTGACGGGAATCCGCTGACGACGATCCGCGGACGTAGTGGTCGGATGGAGCGATACGGATGCCGATGCTCGGGTATCGGGTGGCGATCAGCGGACAGCGACTCGCTGTCTATCTGGTGCTCGCCATCGTCATCGCTGGTGGGATGCAGGGATGCGGGGGGCGAGAAGCTGGTGAGGAAGAGACTCCCGGAGCCGTGCTGGTGCCGGTGATCGTCGGCGATTGGTGGCAAGTGGCCGGCAATCCGGATCTCGGGGAATACACCAGCGCGGAGCAAGAGCCCACCGCCTTCGGCATGTGGCAGGCGGTCGATGGAACCTGGCAGCTCTGGGGCTGCATCCGCAAGACCAACGTCGGCGGCAACACACGGCTCTTCTATCGCTGGGAGGGCGCCCGCATCACCGATGTTGACTGGCAGCCTGTCGGAATCGCCATGTTGGCGGATCCGAGCGTCGGCGAGACGCCCGGCGGTCTGCAGTCACCGCATGCTACCCGCATCGGCGGCGAGTGGATCCTCGCGTACGGTGACTGGGAGCATATCTGCTTCGCTCGCAGCCCCGATGGCAAGGAGTTCGCTCGCCAGATCGGCGACGATGGCAAGGCCGGGGCGTTTGACGAGGGGCTCGGTAACAGTACCCGCGATCCGATGATCACCCGCTTCAACGGTACCTATCACGTGTACTACACAGCCAATCCCGATGGTGTCGGCGGGGTGTACGCTCGCACTTCGTCCGACCTGAGGACCTGGAGCGAGCCGGTCATCGTGTCGCGCGGTGGTAGCGGCGGCAGCGACTGGCTCGATGCCGAGGTCCCGGCCGTGCTCTGGATCGAGGACGGCCAGGCCTATTACCTGTTCCGAACGCACTCGAAGCCGGGCGGTGAGGAGCAGATGATGACCTCGGTGTACCGATCGACCGACCCGCTCGACTTCGGTGTCGACGACGACAGCCACCTGGTAGCGACGCTCGACAGCGAAGCCACATGGGTGGTCCGCGAGGCCGACGACTACTACGTCACTGCGGTGATGCCGGACCTCAGTGGTTACCGGGTCGCGCGGCTGCAATGGGTTCGCCGCTAGTGCCGCGTCTGCTTGCTCTGCCTGGCCCGGCCGCGCCGATCTCGACGCTGACCGGCGGCAGCTGAGCCATGGCCCGCACGATCAACAACATACGTTGGCGCGTCGCGGGGGTCGTGACGCTCGACACGGTCAACAACTACATGGACCGGATGACCCTGTCGGTGGTGATCATCCAGGTGCAGGTGGCACTGTCGATCAGCGAGTCACAGTACGCCACCCTCAACAGCCTGTTCCTGTTCGCCTACGCCATCATGTACGCCGTCGGGGGGCGACTGATCGATCGGCTCGGCACGTACGCAGGCTTCCTGCTGATCAATGTCTTCTGGGCGCTGGCGGTGATTGCCCACGGCTTCTCCACCGGCTTCGTCGGCCTGGCCATATCGCGTTTCTTGCTCGGAGTCGGGGAGGGGGGTGGATTCCCGGCCTCGAGCAAGGCGGTCTCCGAGTGGTTCCCGGCGCGCGAGCGGTCTACGGCGTTCGGGCTGTTCAACACCGGGTCGAGCATCGGCTCGGTGATCGCGGTGCCACTGTTCAGCTTCATCATGATCGCCTGGGGTTGGCGCTGGGTGTTCTTTGTTGCCGGTGGGCTGGGACTGCTCTGGTCTCTGTACTGGGCGTTTTTCTATCGGCTGCCGGACCAACATCCGTGCATTACGCCCGAGGAGCTGGAGCTCATCACGGCCGCCCATCACGAGGAGGCCGCCGGGGTCGCCGATCGAGAGCCGCGCTGGCGGGAGCTGTTTACGCACCGCGAGCTTCGATGTCTGCTGACGATCAAGTTCCTCACCGATCCGGTCTGGTACTTCTACATCTTCTGGATTCCGAAGTACCTGTTCGACGTGCGCGGCTTCAACATCGCCGAGGTCGGTTACTTCGCTTGGATTCCCTACGCGGCGGCCGGCGGCGGCAGCTTGCTCGGCGGCTGGGTTTCGAGCTGGCTACTCGGCCGAGGACAGAGCCTCGATCGTGCCCGCAAGATCACACTGGGGCTAGGCGCCGCGCTGATGCCAGCGGCGGCGCTGGTGGTCTCGGTGCCGGCGGGGGTCGCCATCCTGTTCATCAGCCTGGCGTTCGCGGGCCACCAGATCTGGAACGTTGTCGTACAGACTCTTCCCGCCGACCTCTACCCCAAGAGCCACGTGGGCTCGGTTGCGGGTCTGATCGGCTCGGCGGGAGCCTTCGGCGGCATGGCTTTCGCCGCGCTGGTGGGCTGGATGCTGGCGTCGTCGGGTAGCTACGCGCCGATCTTCGTCATCGTCAGCCTGTTGCACCCGGTGTCGTTCGGGCTCATCCTCTGGGCCATTCCCGAAGTCAGGCGGCTGGGAGCCTGAGCGACGTCCGTCAGCGCCGGCTCAACGTCCGGTGTATCGAGCTCCGACACGAATCGATCGCGATGGCCCGGGGAAGCCGATGAGCGTCTCGTAGGTGGCGTCGGCGAGATTGTCGGCGCGCGCGATCACCGAAAGGCGAGGGGCGACCTGCCACGAGCCGCTCAAGCCGAACAGTGTGCGATCGTTGACCCGGTCTCGATCGGGAACCGGGAGCTGCCGATCGAAGAACCCCGCAACGTGCTCGGCGTCGAACGCCAGCAGCACCCGGTCGTGCGCCTGCCAGGTGGCTCGCACGCTCGACAGCCACTCGGGACGTTGCAGCAGGGGCTCCGGAGAGCTCAGATCGTCGACACTCTGGCGCGTGACCGCTACATCGAAGCCGAGACGGCGATCGACCCGCCAGCTGATGCTCGCCTCCACACCGCGCGTCTCGACGGCGTTGCGGTTGACGTTCTGAAAGGTCTGGAAGTCAAAATCTACGAGGTCGCTGAAACGGTTGTAGAAGGCCGTCACCCCGAGGGCCACGCCGGCCGTCTCCCACTCGTGCTGTAGCCCGACGTCGGCACCCCACGAGGTCTCTGGCCGCAGGTTCGGGTTGCCACCCAGAGCGCGCGGGCTGGCGAGCGCGAAGAAGCTGGGCAGCTTGAAGGCGCGTCCAACCGAGGCGCGGACGCGAGTCGCAGGGCCCGCCCGGTAAGCGATGCCGAAGCGCGGGCTGAGCTGTGGATCGACGTCGTTGGCGAAGTCCAGCCGCGCGCCGAGCTCGACGATGGCGTCACCGATCTCCCGGACGAGCTCCGCGTAGGGTCCACCCACCGTGCGGGTGACCTCGTAGTCGCCGGCGATGGCGCCACCGAGGAAAGGAGGCAGGAACAGGACGCTATCGACGTCGCCGCGCTCGACCGTCAGATCGGCGCCGGCGCTGAGGAAGCCGGCGCCGTCCGTCCGGAAGACGGCGGTGGTGCCGAGCCTCGTGCGCGTGAACCGCGCATCCTCGATCGAGGCCGGGACCAGCGGCTGAATGGCGGGGCTACGGCGGTCCAGGGTATGGCGATAGATCGATGCGTAGGCGCGAATCTCCCGTTGCTCCGGCGCGTCGATGGTCAAATCCGCGCGCAGGCTGAGCTCGTTGTTGCCTGAGCGGCGCAGCTCGCCGGAGCCCAGAGTCGGCCCGCCGGAGGAAACCGGGTAGTCATCGGCGTCCCAGCTGCTGAAACGCGCCGCGAGCTGAAGATCGGTCGCTGAGTCGAAGCGCAAACCGAGTCGCGCCTGCGCGTCGAACTGCTCGAAACGGTCCTCGCCAATCCGACCCTGCTCGCGCTCATACTGCAGCGCCGCTGAATAGTCGTGGCTCTGTCTCGATTCGCTGATCTGTGTCGCGGCTCGTACCAGCGATGCGGCGCCGGTCTCGATCGAGGCGTTGATCGAGGGCCCACCGACGACCGTCGGCGTCGTGCCGGTCGGTGCGGTTCGCGTGATGATGTTGATGGCGCCGGCCAGGCCGGTCGAGCCAAAGTGTGCTGACAGAGGACCAGACACCACCTCGATCCTCTCGATCGTCTCCGTTGGCAGGCTATTGAGGTTGAACGCCCCGCCCTGTTGGTCGTTGGAGTCGTTAAGCGGTACCCCGTCGAGCAATACGAGCGCGAAGTTCGGGTCACCGCCACGGATCTGCGCCGCCGTCGAGCCGCCGCGGGAGCCGTCGGTGAGCAGCTGTACCCCGGGCACGAAGCGCAACAGATCGGTCGCCGAACGTGCCGCCAGTGCCTCGATGGTGGCGCGGTCGATGACGAACACCGCCGAGGTTGTCGAGGAGATCGGCCGGTCGATGACCGTGGCAGTCGAGTAAATCCGCTGCAGCTCAACGTCTGCGGAGCTGGGCTCGTCAGCTTGCTGAGGGTCCGGTTGCTGAGACAGCGGGCCGCCATTGTCCTGGGCGGCAGCGTCTACGGCCCCCAGCGTCAGGGCGAGTGCCAACACACCGGCCGCGGCTCCGCTACTCGCCAATGCAGCCGTCCATCAGGTTGCCGAGCGTGTCTGGAAGGAACCGATCGATCAGTGCATACAGTGTCGGATCTCGCTGGTGCAGCTGCTCGCGGGTGCCGGAGCGTGGCCCGCTGTCGCCGATCTGCACGTCGACCCAGGGTCCCGGCAGCGATTCATCCAGATCGAACCAGGCGTTGACGTTGTGCGTCAGATATTCGTCATCGCCGTAGGCGTCGGCCGGCGTAGTGTCCCGCGGCTCGTCGACCGGGGCGGCGAACTCGCCGCGGGCGACGGCGCCACGATAGGCGGTGAAGATCTCGTCCTCCACTCCTGGATCGGTCTGCGCCCAACCAAGGTTCTGCATGGCGTGAACGAACTCGTGGAGCAGGAAGTTCGCCCGATACTCGGTGTTCCCCGGGTAACAGATACCGCGCTCCGACACCAGGCTGGCCGGATCGCCGGGCATCTGTCCGAGACCCCACTCGCCATCGGCGCCGGCGTCAAACTCCGGCAGATCGGAGGCGGTTTCGGAGACCGCCATGATCGAGATGCGCGGTGCATTTACCAGCATCGCCTCGCGCACGTCGGGTCGCTCGCTCAGTAGGTGCAGGATGGCCCGGCGCGCGGCTACGAGCGCCGCGTCGGGGACGGCGTCGGAGCTGACGATTCCCACTCCGTCGGCGTCGAGATACTTGCGATAGAAGAGATCGATGCCCGGCGGCGGCTCGGCAACGGTCTCGGCGTCGGCGGAGACGGCGCTGGTCGCCGTGGCTCCGTTGTCCACCAGGCCGGAGCCCGCCGACGAGTCGCCGGGCTCCGCGGTGCCGCATCCACCCAGCAACGTCACCCACCCCGCCAGTACGACTGCGCCAATCTGGCGCGGGCCGATGTTCATCAGCGGACGATCAGGATGCGTGGATTCGGCGGATACAGCCACTCGACCCCGTGTTCGGTGACAATGGCGTTGTCCTCGAAGTTGATCGCCAGGCGCCTGCCGTTCGGGATCGCGGTGTGAACGACGAACTCGAGCGAGAAGATATTGTTCGGCTGGATCATCACGTGGGCGCGATCCGGTCGGAACGGCGCGAACGAAGGCCCGACGGCGACCTCACTGTTGCCCGTGTTGCCGACCGTGTGGCAGTCGATCGAGATGCCGGATCGCGGATCGTCTTCGAGCGCCGCGACAATGGCTCGATCTTCGCTCCCGACATCGGTGAACGGCGTGTAGACGTAGTCGAGCTCCTCGAAGACTCGGGCAAGATGCGTCAGAGTCTCACCCGCGGTGCGTCCCACCTTGATGTTGTCCTTGATCACCTGGCGGGCGAAATGGCCGCGGTCCCAGGCGTGTTGGATGAAGTCAGGGATCTCGGTCTCGCCCTCGCGCATGATGTAGGCGTGGCGTTTGAAGTCGGTACCGAAGTTCAGATAACGAACTCCCATGTCGTACGACAAGAAGTCGCCGCGTCGGATGACGTCGCTCCGCCCGCCGCCCTCTTCGGCAGCTGCCGAGTAGAGAACCCCCGGGCCGCTGATTCCGAACGATGATCGCAACCCCATCTCCAGCAGGCGGTCCTGGACCCACCAGGCGACGTCCTCCCGGGTGGTGATACCCGGTTGGATGACCTCATTGCTCAGTGCCCGCTCGTTCAGGCGGCGGGTGATCTCGCCGGCGGTCGAGAAAGCGGCGATCTCACGCTCGACTCGCCGCACGCGGAAGTCGGTGATCAGCTGTTCGGATGATACGAGTCGCCCGGCGTACGGCCCGAGCTCCTCGGTGATGCGCTCGTAGTCGGTATGCGAGAGGCCGTCGGCAACCCCTATCCACGAGGACATGTTGATGGCGATGCGCTGTGGGTCGCGCTCGTCGACCATTCCCCGCAGGTCGTCCGGTGAGCCGAAGATATCGTACGTTTCGCGCATGCCCGGGCCCCGGCCGAAGCCGCCGAGGACAGCGCGCTCGATGCGCTCGTCGCCGCGGTCGGTGAACACGAAGGTGCCGAACTCGGCGCCCAGGTCGAGCTCGAGGGGGTCGGGATTGCCCAACCGGATGACGTGAATCCACATGTCGACGTTGTTGTCGCGCATCGCCCCGGGCAGGATCAGATCGAACTTGTCTGCCCGTATGAGATTGAGCGTCTCGTAGCGTGCGCGGGCATCGAGCAGGCGTACGTCGTCTTGGCCAGCTCCGGCTGGCAAAGCTGACGCCAAAAGGGCCAGGATGAGTGCAAGTCGCGTCATTCGTCGCATTGCCGGAGAGCGCCTCCTTCAACGGGGTCGTGCAGGTTGGATACAATATACGACCTGCACTCGTGTTCTGGAGGACCCGGGCGCCCTCGGGCGTGGGCTCGAGCCGACACGACTCGAGGTTATCCGCACGGGAGGCGCTTGTTCGCATTATCTGCTCAAGCTACCGGCACCAGCGCCACGCCTTGATGGCGTCGCGGCGTTGCTGTGCGTCGATGATTGCTGCGGTTATTGTCGCCGCCTCGTGGGGGTGTGCGCCGACGGTCGAGCGATCCCATCTGGTGCTCCTCACCGAGGGGATTCCGCCGACGCTCGATCCGGCGGCGGCGCTCGACAGCCGCGTCGACAATCCGATCATCAACCTCTACAGCGCGCTAGTGCAGTACACGCCTGGAACCACTGAGATCCGGCCCGATCTGGCCGAGTCATTCGAGCTGTCCGACGACGGCCGTAGGTATGTGTTCACGCTACGTGACGATGCCCGATTCCACGATGGCACGCCGGTGCTCGCCGAGGATGTGAAGTACACCGTCGACCGATTGCTGGCTCTGCAGATTGGCGTCTGGGCGTACCTCACGCCGTTGGCCGGCGCCGAGGTGCTCAGCCCCTGGCGTGTCGCCGTCGACCTATACGCGCCGTTTCCCGGGTTTCTCGGCGCCATAACGCGTCTCTACATCGCCAATGCCGACCTCATCCGCGCCAACGAGTTCGAGGGTGACCTGGGCCAGCGCTGGTTGCAGACTCACGATGCCGGTGCCGGGCCGTACCGGCTGGTCTCTTTCCAGCCCGGGCAGCAGTTCACCGTTGAGCGTTTCCCCGAATACCACGGTGGCTGGAACGAGCGGCACATCGAGAGCGCGGTGTTTCGGGTCATTCGTGAGGAAGCTGCGCGGCGCATCGCGCTGGTCAACGGCGACGCCGATTGGATCTACGTTTCGAGCGCCGACACGTTGGAAGCACTTGCCGACGAATCCGGCATTGTGGTGAACCGCGATCCGACGCTCAACCAGGCCTACATCGCGTTCAATACCCAGAGCGAGCACCTGGCCGACGCGCGCGTGCGTCGAGCACTGGCGCTCAGCTACGACTACGAGGGGCACATCGAGCACCTCATGCGCGGCAACGCCGAGTTGCCCTACGGCGTGCTGCCGACACGCGCTGAGTGCGTCAGCCTCGAGTCGCCCCGTCCGCGAACCGATTTGGATGAGGCGCGCCGTCTTATCGCCGAAGCCGGAATCAACACAAACCAGGTCGAGCTCACCATGGCCTTCGAGGGCACTACCGGTGAGACGCCGATCTTCGAGATCATGCGCGCCGGAGCGGCGCAGCTCGGTATCCGCGTGGCTGCCGTTGACATCGAGTGGGACGCCAAGGTCGAGAATTACTCTCGGCTGGATACGTCGACCGACATCGGTACGATCTGGATGTTCGCCCCGGGTCCGGAGGCGCATCATTTCCTTTACTCGCTGGCGCATTCGGGGCAGGCAGGCAATGGCGGCAGCAACTTCGCCTGGTATCAAAATGCCGAGATGGACGCGTTGCTCGAAGAGGCCGCCGAGGAGCTTGACGAAGAGCGCCGATGCGCGCTCTATCGGCAGGTCGAGGCGCTGTGGCTCGAGGACATGCCCTTTGCGGTTAGCGTCACCATGATCGGGCTGTCGGCGCAGCGCGACGATCTGAGTGGCTACTCCGTCAGCCTCGGGCACCCGCTGACCCAGAACCTGTACCCGATGTGGCGAGAGCAGTGAGGGGCCACCGATGAGACGATATGTCGCCCGGCGCCTGCTGCTCATGATTCCGGTGCTCGTTGGCGTCAGCCTGCTGGCCTTCTTTCTCAGCCACCTGCTACCGGGCGATCCGGCGCGTGCCGTGGCGGGCCGTCTCGCTACGCCGGAGCAGCTTGCGGCCGTCAGCGAGCGTCTGGGCCTGGATCGGCCTCTCCCGGTGCAATACGCGTTGTACATGGAGCGGTTGCTACGGGGCGATCTCGGTACCTCGCTCACCTCCAGGCAAGACGTGTCCCGCGAGCTACGGATCTTCTTTCCGGCAACGCTCGAGCTGTTGCTGGCGACGATGTTGATTACCGTCGGTGTAGGAATATCCCTCGGGGTGCGAGCGGCGACCGCGCGAGGTGGCTGGCTCGACCGCGGCTTCCTGGGGCTCTCCTACCTCGGTGTCGGAATGCCGGTGTTCTTCCTTGCCCTGCTGCTGCAGCTTGTCTTTGCCGGCTGGCTACGGGTGCTTCCGATCGCCGGCCGCCTGGGGCTCGAGACGATACCACCGCCGAGTCTCACCGGGATGTATACGGCCGACTCGATCCTTGCCGGGCAGTGGCGCACGTTCTTGGACGCGGTGCGACACCTGGCGTTGCCTGCGGCAACGCTGGCAATCGCTGGCGTCTCGGAGGTGGGCCGGATCACTCGCAGCTCGATGCTCATGGCGCTCAGCCAGGACTACGTGCGCACGGCCCGTGCCAAGGGGCTGCCGGAGCGCGCTGTCTGGCTACGGCACGCGCTACCCAACGCCCTCTTGCCAACGACCACCGTGATTGGCTTGCAGGTGGCCTTCTTGCTCGGTGGCACGGTGCTGATCGAGAACCTGTTCTCGTGGGGTGGGCTCGGCACGTACGCATGGACCGGGATCTTCCGGCTCGACATTCCGGTGATCATGGGGATCACGCTCGTCTCCACCACCGTGTATCTGTTCGTGAACCTCGGAGTTGACTTGCTGTACGCGCTGCTCGACCCGCGGATCGAGTATGAGTAGTCGCTCCGGCATGCTGCGAGATCGACGGGTGATGGTCGGGACGGTGATCGTCGGTTTGTTTCTGGCGATGGCCGCGGCTCCGGGTCTTTTCACCGGAGAGGATCCGGCTGGCTTGGCGCTCGAGCGGCGACTCGCCGCTCCGTCTGCGGAGCACTGGCTGGGCACCGACGGGGTCGGCATCGACGTGTACACGCGCATCGTCTACGGGGCGCGTACGACGCTGGCCACCGTGGTGGTGGTGCTTGCCATCGCCGTTGTCGTGGGTGTGAGTGTGGGCTCCGTGTCCGGGTATGTGGGCGGCTGGCTCGATGGTTTGCTGATGCGGACCACCGACGTGTTCCTAGCCTTCCCGCCGCTGATTCTGGCGCTGGCGACCAACGCCGTGCTCGGCCGCGGGCTGCGCCAGACGATGTTGGCAGTGGCGTTTCTGTGGTGGCCTGCCTACGCACGGCTGGTCCGTAGCCAGATTCTCTCCGTGCGCAAGCAGGAGTTCGTCGAATCGGCACGTGTTATCGGTGCTAGCAGGTTCCGCATCGTCAGCCGCCACGTGTTGCCGAACGTCATCGATCCGGTGGTCGTGCGCGCCTCGCTCGATGCCGGGTTCGTTGCGTTGACGGCGGCGTCGCTGAGCTTCCTGGGGCTTGGCGCTCAGCCACCTACGGCCGAGTGGGGACGCATGGTGGCCGAGGGCCAGAAGTTCCTGCTCGACCAGTGGTGGGTGGCGAGCTTCCCGGGGTTGGCGCTCTTGGCGCTGGTGGTTGGATTCAACTTGATCGGTGAGGGCCTGGGTGATCGCCTCCAGGAAGGGGCCATCGCAACAGACACGAGATTCAGCGGCACCGCCGCCGGTAGCGACAGGGAGTCATGATGGAGGTCATACGGGTTTGCGCCATAATCCCGGTGCGCAACGGTCTGCAGGCCTGGGGTGATGTGCACCGAGAGCTGCTGGCTCCGCTGACGCATCCGGGCGTTGAGTTCGAGTTGCGGGACCTGCCGGACGCGCCGATCGAGGCGATTGGCTGCAGCTACGATGCTGATTCGCTGGCCATGTTGCATATCGAGGCGGCACTGCAGGCGGAGCGCGAGGGTTTCCACGCGGTGGCGATGGGTTGTCTCGACGAGCCGGGGGTTCAGGGTGGCAAGGAGGCGCTCGACGTTCCGGTGGTCGGGGAGTCCGAGGCAGCGATGCATCTCGCCTCGATGGTCGGCAGACGGTTTTCCTTCTTGATGCCCGGCAAGACACCCGGCAGCCAACGGGGTGCCTACCCATCGCGGTGCATCGAAGACCTGGCGCGCATGTATGGGTTCGCCGGCAAGTTGGCCTCGGTGCGCACGGTATCGGGCGAGACGCTGGAGTTCGCCGGTCGTGACGAGGCGTTGCCCGAGGCGATGATCGAGCAGGGACGGCTAGCGATGCAGGAAGACGGTGCCGACGCGGTGATCGGCTACGGCAGCCTCGACGTCATCGGCCGCTTGCAACGCGAGCTGCCCATCCCGGTCATCGACCCGATCCAGGCCTCAGCGATGATGGCAGAGAGCCTGGCGCGGCTGCGGATCGCTCAAAGCAAACGCGCTTTCCCTCGGCCCGACAGCATGAGTGCCCACGATTAGAGGTTCACAAACTCACGTAGCCACGCCGCGCAGGAGCGCGGAATTTCCATCAAGGGAGTCAGATCGATGAAGTCCAGAGAGTTCTGGGACGAATTTGCCGAGGTCACCATCAAGCGGCTGGTCGAGCCCGATTCCGGCGAGCCGTTGTTGGTGCTCGCCGACACGCGCAGCGAGCTGAACCTGGCGCATGCTCTGATGGCGGCAGGAGTGCGCTCCGGCGCCGACACCCAGCTGATCGTCAAGCAGCTGGCCAAGCCTGGCGAGGCTGCGTATCCAGGTCCGATTCTCTCTGAGGCGTTCAAGGCGGCCAAATACATCGTGTCGATCATCGACGACGGGATTGACGCCTCACAGGCCATGCTCGACGCCAAGGCGGGCGGCACCAGCATCCTCTACACCGAGGTCACCGACGTCGAGGACTATGTGGTTCGTGCCCTGCTGCACGTCGACATCGACAAGATGATCCGCATCGGCAGGCGCGTGTGCGAGCTCTGGGAAGCCACTGACAGCTGCCAGGTCACCTCGCCGCAAGGCACCGATGTGAGCTTTCAGCTGAAACCTCGCAAGGCCGACCTCGGTACCGGCAAGCTCGACGGACCCGGTAAGGACGATTTCTATCCGGGCATGCAGACGAACATCGCGCCGGTCGAGGAGTCCATCAACGGAGTGATCGTCGTCGATGCCTCCGATAGCGTGCAGGGCGTCGTCCATACTCCCTACAGCATGACCATGGAGAACGGCGTGATCACCAAGGTAGAGGGCGGCTCCGAGGCCGACACCATGCGTGAGTGGCTGGCGGGGTGCAACGATCCGACCATCTACAAGCTCTGCCACTTCAGCCTCGGCCTCAATCCGCAGGCCGGCATCTCGGGGCGCATGATCGAGGACGAGCGCAAGCTGGCGGCGGTCGACTTCGGATTCGGGTATCAGAACCCCGCCATGGGGGGGACCGTGGGACTGAGCGACTACCACATGGACATCATGCTGGCGACGCCGACGGTCATCCTCGATGGCAAGGAGATGAGCAGCGGTGGTGCGTTCAACCCCGAGATGGGCTTCGAGGAGTAGTGCGCTGTCCGTAAGCGCCCAGGACGCCCAACCGTTGCTCGACGTGCGCGATCTGCGCGTCGAGTTCGGTACCGGTGCCGACGTCGTCTGTGCCGTTGACGGGATTTCCTTCCACGTCGGGGCGGGAGAGACGCTCGGGATTGTCGGCGAGTCCGGTTCAGGGAAGAGCGTGACAGCGATGTCGCTGGTCGGCTTGGTGCCGGTGCCGCCGGCGCGCGTCGAGGCAACTCGCGTCTCGCTGGGCGGCGTCGACCTTCTTGGGCTCGACGTTGCCGATCTCTCGAGGGTGCGCGGCAAGCGGATCGGCTTCGTCTTCCAGGACCCGTTGTCGGCGCTCAATCCGGTGATGGCGGTGGGTCGCCAGGTCGGGGAGGTGATCGAGCGACACCTGGGCGGAAGCGCTGCACAAGTTCGTCAACGGGCGGCACATTGGCTTGGGCGCGTCGGGATTCCGCAGCCTGCCGAGCTGGCTCAGGCCTATCCACATCAGCTCTCCGGCGGCATGAGGCAGCGGGCGATGATCGCGATCGCTCTGGCCGCCGAGCCCGAGCTGTTGATTGCCGACGAGCCCACCACGGCGCTCGACGTGACCGTTCAGGCTCAGATCGTCGATTTGATGCGCGAGCTGCGCGACGATCTCGGCATGGCGCTGATCTGGATCAGCCATGATCTGGGCGTGGTTGCCAGCCTTGCCGACCGGGTGGCGGTCATGCGCGCCGGGAAGATCGTCGAAACGGCGTCGGCCCTCGATCTATACGCGGACCCGCAGCACGCGTATACGCGAGAGCTCATGGCGCTGGCGCGGCGCAGCGCCCTGGGTATCGAGAGCATCGGCAGCGAAGCTCCGGAGGCCGGGCGCCCGGAGCCACGTCCTTGAGCGCTGTGAGGCCGTTGCTCGATGTCTCAGAGCTACGGGTGCACTTCCCTCGTCGGGCCGGCACCACATGGAGGCGAGACCACCGCGTCGTGCGAGCCGTCGACGGGGTTTCCCTAACGGTCGGTCGCGGCGAGACTCTCGGCCTGGTGGGCGAGAGCGGTTGCGGCAAGAGCACACTGGGCCGCGCCATCCTGCGACTCGTGCCCGCCACCTCGGGGAGCGTGCGCTTCGATGGCCAGGAGCTTGCCGGGCTCAGCCGAGCGCAGTTGGCGACGTTGCGACCCCGTATGCAGCTGGTCTTCCAGGACGCTGGCGCAGCGCTCAATCCTCGATGGCGAATTGGTCGTTTGATCGGCGAGCCACTAGAGATCCACCGTCACTTGGCCGGGTCCACACTGCGTCGCAAGGTCGATTCGCTACTCGAGACCGTCGGGCTCGACGTTGCCCTCGGCGCACGCCTGCCGCGCGAGCTTTCCGGTGGTCAGCGCCAACGGGTCGGCATTGCCCGAGCGCTGGCGCTCGAGCCCGAGCTGCTGGTCTGCGACGAGCCAACATCGGCGCTCGACCTGTCGATCCAGGCGCAGATCGTTGCTTTGCTGAAGGATCTCCAGCGGCGGCTCGGGCTTTCCTACCTTTTGATCACCCACGATCTCGGTGTGGTGCGACAGATTAGCGACCGTGTGGCGGTGATGTACCTGGGCAAAGTGGTCGAGTGCGCGGCGCGCGACCAGTTGTTCGACTGCCCGCGCCACCCCTACACGCAGGCGCTGTTGTCCGCCGTGCCGATTCCGGATCCACAGCGAGCCCGGCAGGCGCGGTCGGTTGCGGTCGGTGGTGAGGTGCCGAGCCCGTCGGCGCCCCCGGCAGGCTGCAACTTCTGCACCCGCTGTGCCTTCAAGAGTCAGGCTATGCTGGAGCACGCAGTCGACTGCGACACGCAAGAGCCCGAGCTGATCGAGCCGACACCGGGCCACCAGGTGGCCTGCCACCTCCATACCTGAGCCGGGATCCGTTGCCGGCCGAATCGCAGAGGCGCTTGGATGATCGAAGTCCGCAGTTCATATCGGGTCACGATGCTCGACGCCGAGGGTCCCGTCGAAGAGCTGGCGCAACGCGCCCGCGAGACCGTCTGGCCGATTCTGGGCTGGGAAGGCCGCGTCCAGCAGATGCTTCACGGCCACGCCCAGCAAAGTCTGTTTGTCTGGTCGTTTCAGTGGCCGAGCCTTGCCGCCTGGGAAGTGGCGATGGCGACGGCGGAGCAATGCGACGAGTACAGGGCTTGGCGAGCGATGATTGCCCCCCGCCTCTTGTTCGGTGCTGCTCAAGAGGTGTTCACAGTGCTCGATCCGGCTCCACCGGCGGACAACACACCACGCAAGATCGAGGTGCGGAGCTCCTACATTGTGCGCCTTGATCGGCTCGATCCGGCGCGCGAGCTGATGGCCCGAGCCCAGGGAATCGACGGCTGGTCGGGACAGAACCAGCAGCTCCTTTGTGGTACCGACGCACCCGGCAAGTTCGTCTGGTCGTCGACCTGGGACAGCCTGGCTGTGTGGGAGCAGGCGATGGGTGCCGGTGACGACGAGCTCGAGGGCTGGTTCGGCGACTGGGTGGCGCTGGTCGATTTCGGTGGTACCCGCGACGTATACCGCAACCTGTGACCGTGACCTGTGTCTCGGGCCGGAGCCAAGCCGTCAGGGGGTTGTCGGCTGCACCCATCGACGTGAGGCTCCCTCTATCCGAGCGGCCGCGATAGGCTTCAGGGGCTTTGGTTCTCCTATCTCGACCACGGAACCTATGACCACGGATACCGGTAGGATCTGCTGCGGTCCCGGCTACGCGTCGCCCGCCGAGGCGATGAAGGCCCCTCGCGTGGGCGATTGCACGTTCGACGTGGGCGTCGAGAGCCACGACAAGCTCTACCGAAACCCGTTCCAAAGCCCTCTCCGACCGGACGAGCTGAAGCCCGGTCTGCAGAGGGAGTTGGCCTCAGTTCCGGACGCGTCATGAACCACGACGAGGACTATGCACCCGAGTACCTGGCCGGGATTCTGAAGGAAGTGAAGACGATCGCCATGGTCGGGGCCAGCTCCGACCCGGCGAAGTTCAGCTACGGCGTGCTGCGCGTGCTTCACGAGACCGGCTACGACATGGTTCCCGTCAACCCGAGGGAAGCCGGCAACGAGATCCGAGGGTTGCCCGTGTACGAATCCTTGGCATCGATCGACCGGCCCGTCGACATGGTGCAGGTGTTCCGTACGTCAGAAGCGGCTTACGGCGTCACCGAGGAAGCCATCGAGATCGGCGCCAAGGTGGTGTGGATGCAGATCGGCGTGCGCAACGACGAGGCCGCGGCGCTGGCAGAGGCGGCGGGCCTGAAGGTCGTCATGGACCGGTGCCCGAAGATCGAACTGTTCCGCCCCTTCTGGAAGCCGAGGCTCGACCAGACAATCTGATCCGAAGCCGACCGGCGAGAACGGATGGGAGGCCGAGATGCCCCGACGGGCGGTCTCGTGGTCGAATCCTTCTGAGAGTGCTGTCGGTCTGCTCCCGGCCCGCATCGCAATCGCTGCTGGCTGCGACGACTCCGCCCCCGGGTCCGAGTATCATGGTGCAGCCTTCGAGTCTCGGTCGATCGCCGCCGATCGAGCGCGTCGAGGCAATTCACCGGCAGTACGGAGGCCAGAGTTGCGGAAAAGGCTCGGGGATCTCGTCAGGGCGTTCGCTACCGGCAAGGGGCTGTCGCGCCGAGAGTTGCTCAAGCGCGCCGGAATCGTTGGCGCGACGGCGACCCTGCCGGTGCCGACTCTCCCACTGGTCCCGGCGGCAGCTCCCACCCAGGACACCTTCGAGACTCTCAACGTGGCGGAGTCGCGAATACTCGAGGCGATCGTCGCGCGTTTGATCCCGACCGACGAGAACGGACCGGGTGCCACTGAGGCCGGTGCCGCGTACTACATCGACCGCGGGCTGTCCGGCGGCCTCTCCTCGCACCGCGAAGCATACACGGGGGGGCTCGCAGCGGTGGATGCCTACGCCCGAGCGGCGAAGGGCGCTCCCTTCGCCGGGCTCGCGGAAGCCGATCAGGACGATGTCTTGAGCGACATGGAGCAAGGCGCGGCGACTGGTTTCGAACCGAGCTCGGCACGGTTTTTCGGGCTGCTCCGCACGCACACGATCGAGGGCACGTTCTGCGACACTCACTACGGGGGCAACAAGGACTTCGTTGGCTGGGATCTGATCGGCTATCCAGGTGTTCGGGTGGTGGTTACCGCATCGCAGCAGCGGATGGACGGTACCGTCAGGCCGACTCGCCGGTCGGCATACGATTACCAGGGGTTCTCGACGCCGGGCGCGGGCCGCGGCCGTTAGGCTGAAGAACGCCGACGGAGTCGTCCTCGGAGCCTCCGCGATGGGCACCAGCGCGCGCGCAACCCGACGCGCAGAGTATAGGCGCCCGCTTGGCGAACGGCCGAGCACCTCGTGGAAGACTGGGACTCGATCGTCGACTAGGATGGCTGGGCGGCGATAGATCGCACCGTCGGGCAGCTATCAAGACGAGGTGTTCGGAGTACTCATGGCGACCAGCGATGTAGTGATTGTCGGCGGCGGCATCAACGGGGTCGCCAGCGGCCATGCCTTGGCCCGACGTGGGGCAGCCGTCACGGTTCTCGAGCGCGGCACGGTCGCATCCGGACCGACGGGTCAATCCTGCGGCGTTGTCCGCCAGCATTACTCGCATGAGCTCACGGCGCGCCTGGCGCTCGAGGCCCTGTCGACGTTCGAGAACTTCGACGAGCTGGTGGGCGGCGATTGCGGCTTCCAGCAGACCGGGTTCGTCATCGCGGTGCCGCCGGATCGTGAGGCGGGGCTGCGTGAAAACGTTATGCTGCAGCAGCGCGTCGGTGTCGATACCCGACTGCTGTCGGCTCGCGAGCTACAGGAGATGATCCCGGGGCTGGACACCTCGGGAATCGCGCTGGCGGCGTACGAGGAACGCTCCGGGTACGCCGACGCGCACGCCACCAGCATGAGCTACGCTGCGGCGGCCCGCGAGCTGGGCGCCACGATTCGAACCAACACCGAGGTCAGCGAGCTGCGAACCGAGGGCGGGCGGATTGTCGGTGTGGATACCGTTTCTGACGGGTCTTTCGACGCCGACGTCGTCGTTCTGGCGGCGGGCCCCTGGTCGCTCGAGCTTCTGCGTCCCTGTGGCGTGGAGCTGCCGACCCGGGCGCACCGTGTGCAGGTGGGCGTGTTCGAGTCCGCCCCGGGCAGCGCGCCGGAACGGGTCTTCGTAGACACGTCGCTGGGCATCTACGTGCGTCCCGACACTGACTCGATGATGCTTGTGGGCTCGGTGGACACGGCCGAGGCCGATCCCGATATCGACGGGCTCGATACTTACAAGACCGCTGCCGACACCGAGCGCATGGACGCCTATATCGAGCGGCTCGTGCAGCACGTCCCGGCGATGAGCGACGGTCGCTACCACTCGGGCTACGCGGCTCTGTACGACGTGAGCCCTGATTGGTTGCCGATCGTTGATGCGATACCCGGCATCGAGGGGCTCTTCTGTGTGGTGGGCAGCAGCGGCCACGGCTTCAAGCTGGCGCCGGCGATCGCCGAGATGACGGCGGATCTCGTCACGGGCACCTCCGTTGCCGACCCGCTGTTCTCCTTCGAGCGCTTTGGCGCCGGCGTGGCGGTGACCGGAAGCTACCCGGAACAGAGCATCCTGGGCTGAGCAGCGCGCGGCCACGCCCTCTTGCGAGGGTGGGCGATCGGAACGCCGCGGTGGTGTGCCCCTGGAATCGATGGCGCCATCCGCCCCCGCGGTTGCCGATCCTCGCCGATCGTCTTTAGACGAGGGCGCCCCTCGAGTAAGAGGGGTCGCTTCAGTCGGTGGTGCGGCGCAGCGACGCGGTCCTGGTCGCCCGCGCTCCTTCCTCGAGCTTGTTCTTGACCTTGACCTTGCAGCTGCAGGAGAAGATGTCGGTCGAACCGTAGTCGGCCAGGTCGACCGTGTCCTCTACGGCCAGGCCCGTGTCGGCAAAGTCCTTGCGGAACTTGTCCGTGCCCTTGACCATCTTGTCGCCGTCGATCTTGCCCGTGCAGATCATCTTTCCCTTCCCCGACTCGCCGGGCTTGCCGGAGAAGAAGAAGCCGCACTGCGCGACCATGTCTCCCATTCCCGCCAGCGGACCGAGCGTCACCTCGGTCGACCAGGTGCCCACCACCGACGTGTTGGCGGCATCGGCCGTGAACCCCTCGGAGTTCTCCAGATAGACCTGATGTCGACCGGGGCTGAAGCCAGCCGGCTGGTCACCCTGCTTCGCGGTCACCCAACCGACAGCCGCAAAGACCACCAAGACGGTGCACAACAAGACACTTTTCAGATTCCGCAATGCAGTTCTCCCTCGATGCTCGGTACCTCGATACGTTGGCAATGTGCGGGGGCATCAAGCGGTGTTTGTTATGGGCGATCCGGGTCGTTCGGAGCATGCGAACGTATCAGACGCGGGCGTCTCCGGCTTCCAGACGCCGAGGGCGCGAGCCGCCACAGGTGCAGGTTGTTGGGCGTCAGCTTCCTGGAAAAGGCTCCGTCACCAGGGTGACGTCGTCGCTGTTTCCGGTCATCTCCCATCGAACGAGCGACATCGGGATGATGCCGGCCGCCAGGAACGCGTCCACGAAGTCACGCAGAACGAAGTCGTCGCCAAGCTCCTGGGCCTGCTCTCGAAACATCTTCATGAAATAGGCCTTACCGGTCACGACGTTGCTGTGGAACCCGCCCGGGTTGCGCAGGTTCGACTGCATCTCGAACCAGACCATTCGCTCATCTTCTCGCGACCAGCCGCGCGGCATGATCGCGGCACAAAGCCGCCTCGCCTCGGCAAGGTTGATCTCGTTGGCGTGCATCTTCATGTCCGGTATCGCGAGGCTCATGTGCGATGCGTTCATCAGGTATTCCATCTCTCGGCCCTTGCGCGGTCGCTCGTCGAGCACGCCCGCCTGCATCAACAGCTCCTCGAGCGCCACTGCCCAGCCTTCCGTCCGCATCGAGCCCATGTTGTAGCGTCGCCCGGCGTGCCGGATAGGGCTCCTGGTTTGGCGTCGCTGCCTTTGCCCGTCGAGCATGTGGCCGATGTACTCATGGGTCTCGCCCGGCAGAAGCTCGCGCTGGCGGTATTTCGTGTCGACGCTGGAATTCTCGGGTGCGAACTCCTCACTGGGGCTGTCGTCGAGATCCTCGAGAGCAGCCATCGAGCCTCGCCGGCCGCCATAGTAGTCACTCGGGTCCACCCAGTCGGGAACCGTCATGATTTCTTCGTCGCGCAGAAAGTCGACGACGTAGTGGAGTGCCTGGCGCAAGTTCCTGTTCCACGCCCGTTCCGACATGGCGACCTCGAGTGGGGGCAGCTCGCGATTCCGATTCTCTTCGAGCTTCAGAAAGGTGATGACGCGGTCGTACTCTCTTTGGATGATCGCGTTGTTTTCTTCCCACCCCCACGGCGAGAGCTGCACGTTGTGCATCCACCAGCTGTAGTTGTCCTTGCCGATCCCGGCCAACGGCGCCATCTCGTGCTTGTTGGCCTCCAGCCAGGAGGCGTAGTTGCGGACCGCCTGCTCGGCGGCGCGTGCATCGTCCATGAGGTCTGGATGATGCTCTTGAAGGCGCTCGGCAATGCGCACGTAGATCTCGGCTTCGCCGCTCGCGTTGCGAATCGCCAGCTCGGCCAGATCGGCGGCGGCCTCGGTCAGGTTGCTGCGCGCCTGCTCGTAGATTCCGGGCACGGCCCGCAGCGTCGCCTGAAATCGCGCTTTGTCCTCCTCCGAGAACGGCGGTGCCATGAAGAGAACGGACGTGAAGCTCTCGGCGTTCATTGACGCGCCGGCATCGCCTCCGCGGATCGAGTAGAAACCCGGGTCGCGTGCCCAGGGCTTGAGGACACGGTGGTGAAACTCGACCGCGTTCATCTCGCCGCGCACCAGGTGATAGTCGACTTGCTGCCAGACGGGCCAAGCAGTCGTATCCATCGCGGCCAAGCGTTCGCGAAGCCGGGTCAGGCCATCGTATCGCTGGCGGATCGCCGCGGCCGAGTAGTCGGGTGCGTCCGAGCTCTCGGCGGAGTCCTGGAAGCGACGGAACTCCTCGAATAGGCTGGCCAGCTCATCGTAGGTGCTGCGCGCCGTAGCGCCATCGGGGCTTCGAGAATCTCGTCCCTCCGGCGCGTCTTCTCCTGCGCCGCGCGGATCGATCAAAGCCGCATCCGGCGTCGTCGAGTCCGCAGGTAGCGGGCTGCGGGCTCCTAGCAACAGAAACAGAGCGAGAAACGTTCCCAACGCGTAGCGAGTTGGCATGCTCGAGTCTCCTGGGTGCCTCTTGCGGGGCGATCCGAAATATCGGGCTGAGCGATCAAGTGACGGTTGTGTTGCACGTTCGTGATGGGGAGCATAGAACGAGCCGAATCCGCCAGGGGCCGTCGATACACGCCAACGTTCCTGGGGCTATCCGGCCGATCGCGCGACAACGGGTTATTGACAGCCACTGAACAGAGTGAGAACCGAATGTATTCGAAGCGTGCCCTGCTTGTCTTGGCGACCCCTCTGACGATCGCGATCTCCAGTGCATGCGGTGGCCCCGCCGCGGATATGGACCCCGCCATTGTCGCGGACCTGGTTGTTGTCAACGCCGACGTGCGTACCGTTGATCCGGCGATGCCCGCGGTTGAAGCGTTTGCCGTCGGAGACGGCCGCATCGTCGCCGTCGGATCGACCGCCGAGATCGGTGCCCTGACGGGTGACACGACCGAGGTGATCGACGTGTCCGGATCAACCGTGATTCCGGGCCTCATCGATGGCCATACGCACCTGCTCGGTGGCTCCGGGCTGGCCGTCGGCGTCGATTTGTCCGAGATAGAAGACAAGAATGAGTGGCTGCGCATTATCCGAGACAAGGCACAAACGCTGCCCGACGGCGCCTGGATCCTGGGCGGAGCCTGGGACCACAATCTCTCTGACGGCGTGCTCCCCACCAAGGAGATGCTGGATTCGGTCGCCCCGGACAACCCGGTCCTCCTGCGAGACATCGACGGCCACTCGAGCTGGGCCAACAGCCTCGCCATCGAGTTGGCGGGCGTTACGGCTGATAGCCACGTGCCACCAGGCGGCCAGGTACTCGTTGATTCGATCAGCGGCGAGCCCACCGGAGTGTTTCTCGAGACCGCGTCCGCTTTGTTCGGCGATGCACCAGGCATGCGAGACGCAACGGATCCCGTAGCCGGAATCAGGGCCGCGGTCGCGCTTGCGAACAGCTACGGGATCACCAGCACGCACGACATGAGCGGCAACCATGACGCGTTTCTCTCGGTCATGGAGGACGGCGACCTGACCGTAAGGGTCTGGCAGGGAGCCTTTTCAAACAGTGCCAGTGGCGGTTCGGAGGCACGGTTCTTCGCGGATTTGGACGCCGAGAGAAGCCGGGTGCGGCAGGCGGTCGCGGAGCTCGGTGGTGCCGAGATCATGGGGCCGCTCTTCGAGATCGGCTACGTGAAGTTGATGATCGATGGCGTGCTCTCCACTCGCACCGCCTTGATGAAAGAGCCGTACGCCGACAACGCGGAGGCTCAGGCGGAGCCGTTCGTCAGCCACGACGATCTGAGCGCAATGGTCGCGGCGGCACACGCCGCGGGCTTTCCGGTTGCGGTGCACGCGATCGGTGATCGAGGCGTGTCGTGGGTGTTGGATTCGTTCGCCGCGTCGCCGAGGCTGTCCAGCGTCTCGATGGATCGTGTCGAGCACATAGAGGTCGTAACCCCGGATGATGTGCAGCGATTCAAATCGCTCGGCGTCGCAGCCTCCATGCAACCGCACCACGCGACCTGTTGCATCGGTAACTACGTCATCGATCGCATCGGTCAAGATCGAGTGCCGAACGCGTACGTCTGGCGGCAGATGCTCGACAGCAACATTCCGTTGGTGCTGGGGTCCGACTGGTCGACGTCGCCTCTGAACCCATTGATCCAGATCGCCGATACGCTGCACCGCGAGACTCGCATCGATGGGGTCGTGCGACCGTGGGATGAGGGCAACCGGCTGACGTTCGAGGAAGCGTTGTACGGCTACACGCAGGCCGGCGCCAACATGACCACCTGGGGCGATGAGATCGGCAGTATTACCGTTGGCAAGTGGGCCGACTTTGTCATCCTCGATGGGTTGCTACCTGCCGCGGTCGGTCGCAACATCGAGAGTCGCCGGCCGACGGCAACCTACCTCGCCGGTACGCGCGTCTATCCGAAAGACCGATAGCTCAGCTCACGGTGAGGTCAGCCGGCGGATCTCGTCGTCCAATCCGGTCATTTCCCAGCGGATCAGCGACCAGGGAATCGAACCGGTGTCGAGCACCCCATCCAGGAACGCGCCCAGCTTGAACTCGTCACCCAGCTGGTTGGCACGGTCTCGGAACAGCTTCATGAACTGCACCTTTCCGACCACCATCAGCATGTGGTGTCCGACACCACGCAGCGTGGTGTCGAGCTCGAACCACAAGTGGTGGCTGCCATCGAGTAACTCTCCGTGCGGTGCATTGGCGACGCAGAACTCCATGGCGTCGGCGAGCGTCCAGTCGCCGCTGTGCATGTAGATGTCCGAGAGGGCCCGCACGGTACGGAAGGCCGACTGCTCGTAGGCGATCTCGCGGCCGTGCGGGTTGCGCTCGTCGAGGTAGCCGGCGTGCATCAGGAGCTCTTCTAGGGCGAAGGCAAAGCCCTCTCCCCGTGCTGTGCCGATCTTGAAGGGGCGCCGGCCACCGCGAATCAGGCGGTCGTCGTTTCTCGAGCGCAAGCCGTCGAAATGGTGGCCGACCATCTCGTGTGTCTCCTCCATCAACGGCTCGCGGTGCGAGAAGTTGAAGAAGTAGTCGTGCTTCTCGGGCCAGGGGTTGTCGAAGCCGTGCCACGAGCCGAAGTACTCGTCCGGCGTCAGGTAGTCGTTCACCGTGAAGATCTCTTCCTCGCGCAGGAAATCCATCAGGTGGTCGATTGCCCCGGAGACGCTGGCCTTGTACTCGGCCTGCGACTGCACCGGCTCGATGGCCGGGACGTCGCGGTTGCGGTTCTCCTCGAGACGCTGGTAGGTGATGACGCGGTTGTCTTCCAGCTCGACGATGGTCCGCACCTCTTCCCAGGTGTAGGGAAACAGGTAGACGTTCTTGAGGAGCCAGTTGTAGTTGTCCTTGCCGACGCCGGCGCGCGCCGTCATACGGTGCTTGTTGGCCTCGATCCACCCGATGTAGGCGTCGATCGCGGTCAGCGCAGCGTCGAGGTCGGCAATCAGCTCCGGGTGGTGCTCGGCCAGCGGGGCGCGTAGCGACTCGTAGCCGGCTCGCGAATCGCCGAGCGACAGCACTGCCAACGTCCCCAGGTCGCCGGCCACCGCCGACAAGTCATCCAGGTTCACCCTCGCCTGTTGGAGAATGCCGCCGACAGATTGCAGTCGATCTTGTAGCGCCTCGCGTCGCTCTGAGCTGAGGGGTCCATCGCCTCGGAGGCGTGTTCGCGGTAGGGCGTCGTTGTAGAAGCCCGGATCGAGCGACCACGGCACCAGCACCCGGTGGCGGAACTCGAGGCCGTTCATCTCGGCTCGTACGAGCTGGTAGTCGACCTGCTGCGGGATGGGCCAATCACCCGGATCGATGGCGGCGAGTCGACGCTGATAACGCTTCAGCTCCCCGTACTGACCTGCCATCGCTGCCGCGGAGAGGTCCGGCACGCCGCCGGACCTCTCCGCGTTAAGGAAGGCACGGAACTCCTCGAAGAGCGCCAGCAAGTCTGCGTAGACGGCGCGTCCAGTGGTCGGTGCAGAGCTCTTGATTGCGAGTGGCCTGCCGGAGTAGTTGCCGTCGGGAAGCCGGGTCGGCAGCCGGAACGCCGCATCGGTGAGCAGCGCGTGCATCTCCGCGTTGCCGCTGCGTAGCCGCTCGGCAGTGTTCAGCCTCCACTCCTGACCGATGTCCTCCGGACGGCCCTCGAACTCCTGCCCGCCAAGCAGGGAGGTCATCGACCAGTAGATGTACTCGGTCGCCTGGCATTGGTACACGCAAGTTTCATCGTAGTAGCTATAGGCCGCGTTGCCTGGATAGCGGTCAGGTACGCCGAGGAACTGGCCGCCGCGCGCCATATCCATGGCGTCGGCAAGACGCGAGCCCGGGGCCTCGGCAAAGGCCTCGGGGTAGGCGTTGGCTAGCCCCACGTGGGTGATCATGTGGAGGATCTCCTCCAGCGCCCCGTCGAATCTCCCACCGTCGCCATTGTTCAGCTGGGTTTCTTCAGCCTGTAGGTTCTGCCAGATCCAGTTGGGCCCGGTGATTTCGTCCTGGTTCAGGTGCCAGGCGGTCTTGTCGAGGGTGCCTGGCCAGGCGGCTTCGAGCTGTTCGAAGATGGCGTCGAGCTCGCTACGGTCGACGGCCATGAATATCCGTCCGTCGTGCTCCAACAGCGCACCGACGAGCGACTCATCGTCTGGCCGCCCGTCTTCGTCGTTGTCTAGGTACTGCGCCAACACGGCGGCGGCGTGGAGAACCTTGTCGTCACCAGCCGCGGCGGTGGCGTGGACGGGGATGCCGAACACATCCACGCGCTTCGGAAGCAGTGCCGCGATCGCCAGGTCCTGCAGACTCGATGCCTCATCGGCGAAGGCGATGCGCTCGATACCGAGAAGGAGGTCGGAGCCATCACGATCGACATGATGGTCGATCACCCTGATCGACGCGCCGTCATGTACCACGTCGTATTCGTCGGCATTGCCCTCATAGACAGCGGTGTCTCTGCCGCGGCCACCGTCGAGCACGTCGTCGCCAGCGTTGCCGCGCAGCGTGTTGTCGCCGTCGTTGCCGTTGAGCTGGTTGTCCCAGCCGTTGCCGGTGAGTCCGGCATTGTTGCTGCCGGTGAGCCTGGCGTTCTTCAGATGTTGCGACTTGGTGGTGTAGCGCAACGAGGCATCGTGCTGCATCGAGAACGTGCCCTCGAAGTCGGCCGGCATCTCCGGCGTATAGGTCAGGAACGGCGGAAAGAACTCCTGCAGGATCGCCAGACCTTCCGGATCAGAGCCTCGCATGCGCTCGCGGCCGGCGGCGCCATAGCCACCGAAGTGCGAGGTGCCGGCTGGGTTCCGTCCTTCGGGAATCGGCCGCCCCTCGTAGACGGTTGGAGGCACCGTCCACAGATCCAGGTAGTTGTCGTAGATCGCCGCGAAGTACTCGTTGGGCTCGTTCTCGAGGTCGTCCTGGTTGCCGCGCCACAGGCCTCGGTCCATGGCGGCGTGGGTGATGCGGCGCAGTTCTTCCTGCATCTGCGGCAGCGCTGGCTTGATGCCGTAGTCGTGCACCATGTGCAGCACCTCCTCGTAGGAGGCATCGCGGGTGCGGTGCGCCATGTAGTCCTCGTGACCCTCCACCGGGGCCTCGTTGGCGCGAAGGTCCTGCATGCCGAGGTCGACCTGGCGCAGCGGCCCACGGAAGGCGGCGCGCATATCCGGCTCGGTTCTGAACAGTGTCAGCGTTGCTCGGTTGTCGGCCATGGCGTTGGCGACGATGCGCTTGTCGGAACCGTACCTGGTTCCCGGAACGTCGCGCAGGATGTGCTCGAGCACGTTGCGTGCCTTGACGATGCGGGCGTCGCTCCAGCCGTCCTGAGCGAGGATGTGGATCGGCTTGCCGTTGGGCGCCACCACCTTGGTGTACTTGGCGAACACACCGCGAATGGCCGGCGAAACGCTTTGCGGCAGCGCCACGACGCCGTTGGCCGATGTGGCTGTGTCGATATTGGGCAACGGCTCGGCTGCCTGCGGGATAGCGGGTACGCCGGCGCCGGCCAGCAAGGGGAGCGCGACAAGGACGAGGGTGACCAAGGGCATGCGGATAGCTCCGGAGACTAACGATTCAAGGAACGCTTGCTGATGACCGGTGTGTCGACTCGGGGGATCTTCTCGTCGCGCATGGCGGCGTGGTACGCGAAGCTGGCGAGGATCGCTGCGTTGCCCATCAGGTCGGCGGCGACGATTCGATCGTAGACGTCCATGTTCGAGTGCCACGTCTTGGTGAAGTACTCCAGGTCGTCCTGGAGGAACTTGAACCCTGGCAGGCCGGCCTCGTTGAACGAGACGCTGTCGGTGCCGCCGGTCGGCACCGGCAGCAGGTGCGCGAAGCCGAGGTCGTGGAAGGGCTCCATCCACGCCCGGAAGATCGGCGCCACCAGGCTGTTGCCCTCGATGAACAATCCGCGAAAGCGGCCGTACCAATCGGTGTTGAAGTACACCGAGAAGTTGTCGTAATCGGGCCGGCGCGTGCCGTCTTCGAGGTCGATGAAGTGGTTGCGCACGTAGCCGCGAGAGCCCAGCAAGCCGGCTTCCTCCGAGCCCCATAGGATGCCGCGGATGGTGCGCCGCGGGTGCGCATCGATGGCCCGGAGAATGCGCATCGCCTCCATGACCACAGCGCTGCCGGCGCCGTTGTCGGTGGCCCCGGTGCCCGCCGACTCTGCGTCGAAGTGGCCACCGATGATGACGATCTCATGCGCCAGATCGCCTCCGGCGATTTGCGACACGACGTTGTAGTCCTGCAGGTCGTCCTCGTCGTAACGTACTCGAACCTCGAGCTCGAGCTCGACTTCCAGCCCCATGTCGAGAAGACGAACCACCCGGTTGTAGTGCTCCGCGGCGGCGATGAGATGCGGCATCGGCTTGGGCTCGCCCGGCATGATGGGCTCACCGCCCACAACCCGGACAGTGCCCTTGTCGAAAGCGCCCTGATCGGTGCCGAGGCCCGGTGAAACGAGCGCTGCCGCTCCGGCTTTCTCGAGAAACTCCGCGATGGCCTCGGTCTCCATCGGCTCGGATGACCTTCCGTCGACCAGCTCGTCGTACTCGTCCCGGGGTAGCTGCACGAGCCCCGGCTCCGGCAGGACGCGAAAGCTCGCCCAGTCGTCGAGTTGCTCGCGGCTGAACCGGATCCCGTCGGGGGTGAAGCTAGGATGCAGCGCTCGCGCCGGGGCGATGAAGACAATCTTCCCGCCCACCTGAGTTCTGTAGGGCTCCAAGTCGGCCGCCGAACGAATCTCCGCGGCGTTCATGTGTATGGCGGTGCTGCGGATCCGGCCCTCGGTGCCGCGCGTCCAGGGCACCGGGTAGGCGATAAGCGTCTGGTACTGGGGTTCCATCATGTGGAACGAGGTGTACTCGTTCTGCCAGCCGAGCCCGACGGTGCCGAAGGGCTCGACCTCGGCGTCGACGCCGAGCTCCAAGAACTTCTCGCGGGCCCACAGTGTTGCCTCGTTGTAGGCAGGCGAGTTCGAGAAGCGCGGTCCGTAGACATCGGCGATGGTGCGGACCAGCTGCGCGACCTGCGAGCGGTTGAAGGCTTCGTCCTTGATCCGGTGGACGACGTCGTAATCCACCGGCTCCTGGACCGGCATGCCGACGCCGGCCGCGACGGGCCACGACAACAACGCCAGCAGGGTGATGGCGCGGTGGCTCATGAGGGCTCCCGGTGCCTCGTGGGCGGCAGTTCAGCTGTGAGCGGTCTGCGAGAAGAACAGCGTTTCGGTGACCCGGATGTCCCGGGCTGGTCGCTCGGGGGTGACGCTCTCGAGAGTTTCTAGTGTCTCGGGGTCTTCGAACACAAGCGTCCACTGACCGGGATGGGGATTGAAGTTGCACTCTGGAAACAGAATGTGATGGTGCCAGTGCCGCCCCCGTTCAGCGAGGTTGTGCGCGCGCGCCATCATCTCCGCCACGGCCGGCGACTCGGGCCGCAGGTCGGCCTGCTCACCTCCATCGCCGCTGTCTTCGAGAGGATCGACACCGTGGACCATGGTCGCCAGCGCACGTCCGAGGTCCATCATCGAATCGTCGGAGTAGGCTACGTAGACTGACCCTCGACCCGATGCCTCGACGACGACGGCGGACTGGGTACGCGGGTTGATCTGGCAGTCAGGTGATAGCACGTGGTTGTGCCAGCGCTCGCCGCTGGCGTGCAGCTCGCGGCCGATCTCGAGCAGCCGTTCGGCGCTTACCTCTTTCATCTTGACCTGCTGCAGTGGCGTCATCTGGCCTCGCTGGATAGGCTGCCGATCGGAACGTTTGACACGCCGCAGGGTGTCTTGCGCGCAGTTTTGCCGGCGCTGTGCGAATGTGTATACAGTACACGCGCTTCAATGAAACCGGCCTGTTTTCGGGGCTTTAGACCCACCAAAACACCCCCTGTAGGGGGCAAAACGGTATCAAATCGGTATCAGCGGTTTTGTGGGGATGGCGTGAGGCGCTTTCAGTGTCGCGTGCTCGAAGGGGGAGTAAGCTCCCGCGCATGGAGCTCACCCCGACCACCCAGATCGCCCATCTCGACGGCATCTGGCTGGAGACATCTCTGGCGCTGCGCAACTGCAACATCCGCACGTTGGCCGATCTGACGCTGGTCAACCTGGCCTTGACGCCTACAGAGATCCCAGAGCAGCAACTAGCGTTGCTCCTGGAGGCTGCTGAGGTGGCCGGGGTGCGGGAGAGGTAGCGGAGAAACGTCGCTCCCGCTGGGGTGTTGCCTGAGCGCAGAGGAGGTAGCCGCTAGTGGGTGCGTCGGTACCAGTGAGCTGGCCGAGGGACCGGAGGAGGCGCGGTGATGACGGTAATCGCGGTGATGCCTCCACCGTTTACGCGGATCGATGGCGGCCTCGGAAGCGGTGGGGGAACGCGAAATCGCGGATGGGATCCGGGAGGCATCACCACTATCGCCGCTATCCCCAGTGGTGGAGTATGTGGATTCATCTCGGTACGCTTGCGACAAGAGGTACTGTCCTGCGACGAGACGCGTGACCCCCGTTCATGCCCGCATTGGCTAACGGGCTCAATCGGGGGGACTGTCACTCAGGATGATTTCTCGGGTCAGGAGGAGATCTATGAAGTGTCCACAATGTGCCGTGGAGATCGAAGAGGACGCCATCGACTCCCACCGCTGCCGTGAGCCCTCCCAGCCAGAGGTTGAGCCGCGGGAGGAGAAACAAGGGGGCAGGTCCGCTATGAGGACCAACTTGCTGCTGGCCTTGGGTTCCTTGGTCTTCTTCTCGCTGGTTGTTGAGGGCGGAGCCAGAGCCCAGCACTGGTGGCGGTATCCTGACTCTAGCGCGTTCTCCTACGGCGTCGGGTACATCCGAGAACTGCCGGCGACCGTCTCTGGTTGGTGGCTTGGCACCACTGGCTACGGGTTCGGAAATCCAGGCAGCACATGGCCGCAACAACGCCTTCGGCGGCCCGGAATCGACGAAGTGGTTAACGATGCCTTGGCGGACCCGTTGCGGGAGACGGCCCCGACTACCGAGATCATCTGGGGTCACCCCGTCGAGCTGAACAAGTACGGACATCGCGGATCCGAGGTCACCGAAGCCAAGCTTCCCAACACCCTGAGAATCACTATGCACGGGGGGTCGTTCGTTTTCGGGGTCGGAGTTGCCGACGAATACGCGTTTGACCGGTTGCTAGAAGAAAAGCTCAACGCGCCGCACACTGGGCCGGCGCCCGCCTACGAAGTAGTGAACCTCGGCCAGGGCGGAGCAGACATAACGACTGTACTTCGCATTTTCGCCAGAGAGGGGATCAGGCTCGAGCCGGATATCTCGATCATCATCAGTGCCTACAACAACTACAAGCTGTTCTTATCCACTGACGAACGGTCCTTCATCTGGCACGTCAGCAAGGGCCTCTATAGCACGAGCCTCTTCTACGCCACCCTGCGCGAGAAGCTAGCTCTACTTCGGTTCAAGGACAACAACATCCTGCTCTACGACTACGATGTCCGGATTACGAGCGAGAAGGTCCAAACGGCATTGCAGTATTACAGAGCGGCGTTAGAAAAGATCATCGACCTGTCCGCTCAGAATGGCATCCAGGTCGTCTTCGGCCTGCAACCAATCTCCCTCCCAGCTGGGCTTGAGGAGCTGCAGGAATTGGCGAATGACCAGCGCATGGCCGCCTTAGAAGATCAAGTCGCTCGTGGTAGAGCTCTTACCTACTACGAGGCCATGTATTACATGCAATCTCTCCAGATCGAGGCAATGATTGAGGTTGCGGCGAAGCATGGAGTCCCGGTGGTTGATTGCGGACGGCTCCTGCCCGAAGACAAGTACAACTACTTCATCGATCAGGTTCACCCGAACGAGAGCGGCACGCCCTTCGTCGCGCAGGCCATCTACGATTTCTTCGAATCGTCGGCGCTCCAGGCGGAGACTTCAGACGAGCCCTCGCAGTGATTCTCAGGGTGTTGGGAAGCTTGGCTTCGGTGACCTCTCGGGCCCCACACTCGACGCCAAGGGCACGCTCTGTGAGGAAGCGGAACACCCTCTCTCTCACGCCCGCCCGCAAACCTAGCCGCTGTTTCTGGAATTGGGCGACTACCAGGATCGGCCGCTGCGACGGGCTCCTTTCCGGTCTCCTCCCTTCCTCTTACCGCAACGCCCAGATAAGCAAGCCAGGCAGAAGGGGGGTGGGGGGTAATGGATTCGTTGGTACATGCGCAAAAGGCGTCTGCAAAATCGGGGGTGAAATACGGAACCCAACGGCTTCTGCCGGCATGCTAGACTTCTGATATCAAAGTACTTTGAATAGTGGAGTACTGGCATGAATCCGAATCGCCACGCTGCCCACTGCACCGTATGTCAGCACCCTGAGCTGAAGGCCATCGAGGGGAGGTTTCTCGACTGGGAATCTCCCCGGTCGTTGGAGAACGGTTACGGGTTGCCCCAGACATCGGTCTACCGCCACGCCAAGGCGTTCAACCTGTATGAGAAACGTCAGGACAACGTGCTCAACGTACTTGAGCGGTTGATCGAGCGAGGCATCGAGGACCTGCCTGATATCACCACGACGAACCTGATCGAAGCCATCAAGACCCACGCCAAACTCACTGGGCGATGGGTGGACAGGACGCTGGACTTGTCCAAGTTCATGCAGGATCTAGACGATCGCTCTAGGGAGGATCTGGAGTTCTACGAGCAGCATGGATGCTGGCCGGAAGAGCATTCCGGGGCGAGCCACTAGAGGCTGGGTGGGTCGACGCTAAACGCGCGCGCGTGATTCGCGCTTTTTCTGCTTGAAGTACTCCGATCCGTACTTCTTGTTGTGCCATCGCTCGCGGCACTTGCGATTACAGAACTTCTGCTTCTTCGCCGGGTCGCGAATATTACGATCCTCAACGAAGTAAGCCCGACACTCGGGAATCTTGCATCGCAGGATCTCGAACGCGCCCTTGCGAACGCCGAGTACCAGTTCAAGCAGCCCCGAAACCAACCCGCCGTCAGAGAAGCCGACAAACATACCCTTCTGGCGAATCTCCTCGTGAAGGTCGATGGCAGCGGTGATGTGGCGTGACTCCATCGCTACCGCATTGCGATAGTCAATCAACGACGAAGTCGGATCTGGCATGCGCTCTCGTGAAGCGCTCAGATGCACGAGGCAATCCATCAACCCGACGACATCGGTGTGCAGGTCTTTGTAGGCATCGATGTCCCAATTCAGACTCGCGCCCAGACCCGCCGGGAACGGTGTAGCCGGCCGTCGGTTGGCGAAAGCCAGGGTGCCTTGGGCCTCGGGAGTGTCACGAAAACGATGGCGCATGGAAGTCTCTAACGTCAAAATGCAAACATATTATTACATATATACGATGTGTTTGACACAGTTTAACACCCCACAACGACCATGAAGTGTGCGACAACATGTCCATTCACGTTGAACAACCAGCTCTCGGAGGTTGGTCATGTTGTTTGGAATGAAAATGCAGATTCTCAAGGTGTTCGGGGTGGGCGGCCAGTGGCAGCTCGCGCGTGAGATCGGTGTCTCAGAGAGCACCCTGTCGAGGATCGTGGCCGGTCGACGTTCACCGACCGAGGAGGAGCGAGCTGCTCTAGCGAACGCCCTGCGCACATCGGAACAGGTGCTGTTCGACACGGACGGAGACGCTCCGATCGAAGAAGCTGGGAGATTGACCTAGAAACAAAACGCCCCGCCCGGCATGACGCTGCTGGGCGAGGCACAAGGCGATGGATTCACGATGATGGTAGCACGCTTGGCCTTAGCAACAGCGCTCAGTCGGCAGCTCGCTGGAGGTGCTCATCCTCGGAGGTACGCCGTCACTAACGCACGGCGGCACCGATGACGAAGCGTTTCCGGGACTGCCGCACCGCTGCCCGTGCCTACATCAAACGAGGCTGGAGCCCCGTGCCCCTTCAGGAGGGTACGAAGCGTCCGGGCCTCGAACGGTGGACCGAGCTTCGAGTCAAGCTGGATGAGGTCGACGAGTATTTTGACGGCGGCGACAACATCGGGATCCTCACCGGAGAACCATCCGGTGGCCTTACCGACATCGACCTCGATGCCGCAGAGGCCCGTGTCCTAGCAGACGAATGGTTGCCGGATACAGAGCTCATCCATGGGCGGCCGAGCAATCCTCGATCGCACTATCTCTACCTCGTCGACGAGCACGTAAAGACAAAGAAATACTGCGACATCGATGGGAGGACCAGCCTCGTCGAAATCCGGTCATCAAGGCAACAAACTATGGCTCCCCCATCACTCCATCCCGATGGAGAGCGCGTTGCTTGGGCCAAGTTCGGTGAACCTGCAAGGGTCGATGCGACAGTACTGCAGGAATCTGTACGCGGGCTGGCCGCAGCAACACTCCTGGCAACACACTGGCCCAAAGAACCGGGCTGTCGAAACGAGCTGGCGATGGCGCTGTCCGGCTACCTACTGCGTGGTGGTCTGGACGAGGACACAACCAAACGACTACTCGGAAGCGCTGCGAGGGTCGCCGATGACAGGGAGTGGCGCGATCGGGGGGAGACGGTTACCTCAACTGCTGAGAAGCTGAGATCCCGAGAACGCGTCACTGGCGGTCCTCGTGTCATCGAGCTGCTGCAAGATGGTGAAGCAGTGGTCCGCAAGCTGTCGGATTGGCTAGCCCTTAACGCGGCAACCCCCGTAGGCAGTCAGGCAAGCCCGTATGAGGCCACCTCCAGCGGTCTGGTCTGGCACAAGCCAACACGTGAGGGGAAGAAGACTGCCCTTCCACTGACGAACTTCACCGCCACGATTACCAAAGAGATTGTCCAGGACGACGGCATCGAGGAGCGTCGATTGCTTCAGATCGAGGCAGTGTGCCGGGATCGCAGGCACGCATTCTCAATCCCCGCTGAGCTGTTTCCCCCGATGTCCTGGGTGGGGAAGCATCTGGGTGCGAGCGCAATCCTCTATGCGGGGTATAGCGCGCGTGACCACACACGGGTCGCTATCCAGATGTTGTCCGGGGAGGTCCCCGTGGAGACGCACTACGCCCATACGGGTTGGCGCGAGATCGACGACGAGTGGGTGTTTCTTCACGCGGGTGGAGCGCTTGGTGCAGTTGGCGCACGAGAAAACAACAACTCCCAGGTCACTCTGACCGGCACGCTCGCCCGCTTCGAATTGCTGCCGCCACCGACCGGGAAAAATCTTGTATCTGCAATCAAGGCATCACTTCAGATGCTTGAGGTCGTCCCCCTGGAGGCAACAATCGCCCCCTATGCGGCGGCGTGGCGTGTCGCGCTTGGTGGAGTCTGCGATCTTTCCGTCTTCATCGAAGGCAAGACAGGCGTCGGCAAGAGTCAACTGGCTGCCCTTGCCCAGCAGCATTTCGGTCCGAAGATGAATGCGCTTCATCTACCCGCATCGTGGAGTTCAACCGAGAACGCACTTGAGGCACAGGCTTGCGAGGCCAAGAACGTCGTCCTCGTTATCGACGATTTCTCACCGACCGGTAGCAGGTATGAGATTGATAAGCTGCACGGCAAGGCTGAGCGAGTACTGCGTGCTCAGGGCAATCGATCGGGTCGGATGAGGATGGCCAAAGACACATCCCTCCGACCTGTGCGACCTCCTCGCGGCTTGATCGTCGCCACGGGTGAGGACGTCCCGCGCGGTTCATCTCTTCGCTCACGGCTCGTCGTGGTCGAGCTGGCCGGAGCAGACATGGACTGGTCGGCGCTGACACGGTCCCAGCACCATGCGCGTGCAGGACTGTATTCCCAGGCCATGGCGGGCTTTGTCCAATTCACTGCACCCGTTTACGGAATCCTACGCAAACGGCGCGACGCTGAGATTGCCGCTCTGCGGAAGTGCAGTGCAGGCGGCCACCGGAGAATACCGACCGCGACAGCCAACCTTGCGTGGGGGCTTCGTTATTTCCTCGTCTATGCGATTAGGTCGGGAGCGATCAGCGAAGCCGACGCCGTGGGCTTGTGGGAGCGGTGGTGGCTAGCCCTCCAGCGGGTGGCCGCAGCACAGGAGGCCAACATCACATCGGCCGATCCAGTCACGAGTTTCCTTGAGGCCCTAGCCGCTGCAGTTGCTTCCGGCGATGCGCACGTTGCAGCCCCAGACGGGGAGGCGCCTGAACCTCCCGAGGCATGGGGATGGACGAAGGGTTACAGCGTCCCGGTGGATGATGAGCAGCTTCTTGTTGCCCAGACGTACCGACCACGAGGTCGCACGATTGGTTGGAAGGGCGACGATGGAGAGCTCTACCTAGAGCCCAGTGCCGCGCACTCAGTTACTTGCCGGATGACCCGAGATAGCAACGGCGTTACGTTCGGAAAACAGACAGTTCGAAAGCGCCTGGATGAGGCCGGCCTGCTGCTGTCCAAGGATGACGGAAGGCTCACCATCAGGAAGATGATCCAGGGAAAGCGCCGCCCGGTGCTGCACCTGCCAGATGACATATTCGAGTCGTATTGTTCAAAACCGCGCCAACTGCACCAGGGGCAGACGATACCCCCACTGCTCGATGGCTTAGCGAAACGTCTGGGTGAGGCCCAGGTGTTGTCCGACGTGCAAGCAGTGTGTGTCAACAGCACGGCTGATTGGCTGGCGACACGCGTCATCTTGGCAGAGGTCAACAAGAAGGCCAGCAGAGCTCGTAAGCGGCTCACGGATAAGAAGCTGGCAGAAGAACTGGGCGTGTATGGGGTCGAGCCATCCCGGTTCTGGGACAAGATCACCAAGAAGGAAGCGAGAGGCTACAACCGCCAGCAGATCATCGATGCCTGGGATCATCACCTGGAGGGCGGGAGCCGCCGATGAGCCCAGCTGTCGCGCTACGCTGGCTCACCATCGGCCAGGCCGCGCAATACCTGGGCTACGCGACTAGCACCATCTATCACGAGGTCAGCGCACGGTGACCGAGCCGGCGCGGGTGCGACTCTGGAACGCCGAAGAAGCGGGCGTGTTCCTGGGCGTGTCTAGAGCGACGGTCAACCGCCTCTCCAACAGCGGTGACCTGCCTGGGGTTAAAGTTGGCCGGCAGTGGCGTTTCGACCCCGACCTGCTACGGAGATGGGTGCATGACCAAAGTCTTCAATCCTGTTCCAAGGAAGTGCGTGTTTCGGGGGCGTCCGATCTGGGAGGTGGACTGCCGCCCGTGGGGCCGGACGCTGAAGCAGTTGGGGGAGCCGACCCGGCGCAGATTCACGAGCCAGGCAGAGGCGCTGGCCTGGTGCCAGGAGCTGATCGTGGCTCGCAGGATCGGTCGGAAGGTCGCATCCCCCGAGGCAGCGGTATCTGCCTTCATCGACCGCTACCTTAGATCATGCGACCGCTCCCACATGGCGCCCAGCACAGTCCGCGTCTACGGTTACGTGCTCAACAAGTCCTTCGTGCCGTTCATGCGCAAGATCGGCTGCGACTACCTGGACCAACTGTCGACAGCGCAAGTCGACGAGTACCGGCAATTCCTGGCTGCGACGATGGCCCCGCGCACGGTCCGCACCTGGATGGCGATCTTGTTGTCGGCATTCAACTGGGGCGTGAAGCTCAAGCTGTTTAGCTCCAACCCGGTGAAGGGACTCGTTCCCCCTCAACCCAAGCCGGGCCGCCGGGCGTTGACGGACGCGGAGCGCAAGCGCATCGTGACCGAGACGGAGATGCGCGACATTTGGCTCGCCTACCTACTGACTGGCCTGCGTGCCTTTGAGCTCGGGGAGATGCCCGTGGATCGCGTCCGCGTCGACACGCCCGGCGCGCACCTGGTTGTGCACGGCAAAGGCTCCAAGGAACGGATTGTCTACTTGCAGGGCGAGGCCATCGAGCACTTCCGCAAGCTGGTAGATGCTGCTCGAGCGCGAGGCGACGAGATGCTGACCCCGTTTCGCACGGCCACCTTGCAGACCAAGTGGCGCAAGGAACGGGAGCGGCTCGGGCTCCCCAGCGACATTACGATCCACACCTTCCGGCACACCTACGGCACATTCATGGCGTACCGCGACCTGGTGGGAACGCAGCGCGCGATGGGGCATTCCAACGTCCAAACCACCATGGGCTACGTGCACCGCGACGACCGAATGATCCGCGAAGCATCGGAGCAATGGAGCGCAGCTCTGCACACCGATGCCCAGGTCGATGGTACAGAATCGGTATCAGCTCCCGACAAAGCCATACAGGGCGGGGCCGAATGACATGTATACAGTATACAATTCATTGTAAGAATCGCGTGTTTGGTGCTGTCTACACCCCATCTCAGTCCTGCACCGGAGGGCCATGTGCGCCAAGAGTCCGTGCTGACAGCCGTCTTGCTGGGCCTTCTCGCCATTGCTCCAGGTAGTGATTCCGCTCGCGCACAGCAGGCGCTTGATGTACGCATGCTCGATGCCCGGGCACGCCAGGAAACCCTCAACCTTATCCGGCACGAGAAGTTCGATCTCGTCCTGCCGGGCGCCATGCGCGACAACGGCATCGATATGTGGATCCACTGGATTCGCATGGGCAACACCGATCCGCTCGAGCAGGACCTGGGCGCCGAGTTCGGCGTGTTCATCTTTACTGACCGGGGAGGCGATCGCATCGAGCGCGCCGTGCTGCAGGCGTTTCATCTGCTGGATCGTGAGGCCTACGACATCGTTGGCGATCTCGAGGATCTTGGCGCTCACGTGCACGAGCGTGATCCGCAGCGCATCGGTATCAACAGCTCGGCCTGGCTCGGGGTTGCCGATGGCATGTCGCGCAACGACTACGCGCAGCTCGTGGAGGCGATCGGTCCCGACTACGCGGACCGCTTGGTTTCGGCCGAGCAGCTGATCACCGACTTCCGGGTACGCCGGGTACGCCGCGAGCTCTCGGCGTTTTCGACGGCCGGCGAGATGACCCGGCGAACGCTGGAGCGCGCGCTCTCCAACGATGTGATCGTGCCCGGGCTAACGACGAGCAGCGACGTCGCCTGGTGGGTGCAGGATCGGCTGCTAGAGATGGGCGTACGTTCGTCGTTCGGCATCAGCATGCCGCGCATCGCCCGTTCGGCGAGCGCCGATTCGGAGATCGCCCGGCGGCCCGGCTACGTGATCGGTCGCGGGGACTTCCTGATCTACGACATGGGAATCCGATACCTCAATTTCGGCACCGACTTCAAGCGCCACGCCTACGTGTTGCATGAGGGGGAGTCCGCGCCGCCCGCTGATCTGCAGCACGCGTGGCAACAGGGCTACCGAGCGCGCCAGATTATCCGTGCCAACATCAAGGTGGGGCGCACGGCCGGTGACACGCTGGCGATTCTGGCGCAGGCGCTGGAGGCCGAAGGCTACGTCTACACGCCCTTCGTCAACGACGGGCGCGATCGCGACATCGTCGCGGCGCTCGGCGACGATCCGCGCACCGGCATCTCGATTGACTGTCACATGGTCGGCAACACCGGCAACAGCCAGGCCGCGGTGGGCCCGGCGATCGCTCCGTTCCGGCAGACCAAGGCGCATCTGATCATCCAGCCAACGCACCTGTTCTCGCTGGAGTTCGTGGTGCACTCGCTGATGGACGACGGCACTCGGCTGGCAATCAACTTCGAGGACAATGCCGTCGTCACCGACGACGGCGTCGAATGGCCGTATCCACCCAACTCGCGGATCCTGTTGATTCGCTGATTGAAGCCCGGAGGCAGACGTGAGGACAAGGTTGACGGTTCTGTTCAGCATGCTCGTGGCGGCGCTCATCGCCGCGACGGTCGCCGGATCGTCGTTCACCACCTCTCCCATCGTCGTCGCCAGTGCGCTCCCGGCGATGCCCGCAGGGCAGGCACCAGTCCTTACCGACGAGTTCGAGCGCTTCCTGGTGACCCGGGACACTGCCGTTGGCGAGGTGCTCGGTAGTGCCGACCTCATCTTTCCCACCGAAAAGACGATCTCCTGGAGCCTGGTGGCGCCGATTCCGGGGGGCGATCGGCGCAACTACCTACGCGAAGGCCAACTCGACGCCACCGAGATTGTCGAGATCGACGCCGACACCGGCGAGATCAGCCTCAAGGCACATCCCGAGGCCTGGGACGCCCACTACTACGCCGAGGTGCGCGCCGACAACGAAGACGGCTTCATGGAGGCGGTGCTCATCATCATTGCTCTGGAGGAGACGCCGAGGCAGGAGAACGCCCTCGACATCTTCACGCAGCGCGTCGAGACGCCGGGGGTAACCTTCTGGGCAACCGCCCGCGTCGACCCGGCGAAGGTCGACTATGCCGCCAAGATTGCCAACACGCTGCTGTTGAAGGATCGCAACGGCTCGGGCCGCATTACCGAGGCCGTCAAGCAGCGGCAGGCCATCATGACGCTGTTCTACACGTTCGAGGAGCGCAACACCTCGATCGGCTTCTACATGCACCGCCGCTCGCTCCGCTTGCGCACTCAGGACCTGGAAGACGAGGAGATTATCCCGGACTACCTGCGATTGGGGGGGCCAGAGGGACTCCGCCGCGATGCCTCGGTGGAGGAGATCACCCACTTGATCCACCGTGGGGGCATCATGCAGGTCTACCCCGAGGTGCAGGAGCGAATCGAGCGTGCTACGGCAGTTGCCATCGAGCGCGGCTTCTACAGGCCGCAGCCCGGATTGCCGGCGGACTCCTTCGCGGACGAGTATCTGGCGTTTGGCGTCGATATTTTCTACGGTGCGCACCGACGCCGCAGCTTCGAGGGCGTGGCGCTGACACCGGAGAACTTGCCCACCCTCGATCCGGAGCTTTACGAGATCCTGTCGTTCCTGTTCCCGACGCGAGAGGAGTTCTTCCGGGAGATGGGTTGGGAGGACAACATCTAGGCAGCAGCGAACCGCAGGCGGCCGCTTCTAGGCGGCGAGTCCCGCTCTGGCTATCGACCAATGAACCATGGAGGCCCACTCGTGAAGACATCGAGACGCATGACATTCCTCGCCCTGGCGACGTTGCTGCTCGCCCCGGGTCTGGCGGCGGCACAGGCGGTCGAGGAACCGATCACCGTACTCACCAACGCCAATATCATCGACGCTACCGGTAGCCCGGTGCAGGCGGGGATGACGCTGGTGATCACCGGCAACACGATCACCTCGATCACGGGCGGCGCCTACCGGCCGACCGGTGACGAGGCCAGCATCGTCGACCTCGATGGTGCCTATGTCGTTCCCGGCTTCTGGAACATGCACACGCACCTCACCGCGTTGCTGCCGCACAACCATGCGCTGGACGGCGCCAGCAGCGGCTCCAAGGTCATTCGTGCCGGGGTCAACGCCATGGAGGGCCTGCGGCACGGCTTCACCGCATTGCGATCGGTCGGTGAGGAGGACTACATCGACGTGACCTGGCAGCGGGCCTTCGATCAAGGCTACTTCGTCGGGCCGCGTATCTTTCCCAGTGGTCAGCCGGTCTCGCCAACGGCGGGTCACCGAGGATCGACGGTCGACGGTGCCGACGGTGTAGCGGCCATCCGTAAGGCGGTACGTAGCCGAATCCAGAACGGCGTTGCCACGATCAAGATCCACAACGTCGAGATGCTTCCCGACGAGCTGGCGGCGGTGGTCGAAACCGCCCACAGTCTCGGTGTGCACGTTACGGCACACACGCGCGAGCCGGCCGCGCACGCGGCGGTCGAGGCGGGTGTCGACTGCCTCGAGCACGGCTACGGGCTTACTGACGCCACCATCGAGCTGATGGCTCGAAGAGGAACATTCTACGACCCCACGATCATCTGCAATCTGAGCGACCAGTACATCAAGGAGCGCGAGGCGCGCCTGGCGTCGCTGGGCTACTCGGACGACGAGCAGGCGGTGCGGTTGCGCACCCTGATCGCATACGCCGATGAGCGCTCCCCGGAGCACGCGCTGCATCAGCGCCAGGCGCTGGTGAAGGCGGCCGAGGCCGGTGTCAAGTTGCTCATCGGCTCCGACTCGATGCCGATCGGCGAGATCGGCTGGCTGGAGATGGAGCAGTTCGTGATCTCCGGCGTCAGCGAGATGGATACGCTGATCGCGGCGACTCGCAATGGCGCCGACATGATGGGCGTTCTCGACGTGCTCGGCACCGTGGAGGAAGGCAAGCTCGCCGATCTGGTCGTGCTGGCCGACAACCCGCTCGACAACATCTCCAACATCCGCACCGTGCAGATGGTGTTCAAGGACGGCATCTCGGTCGAGATGGAGCCGCCGGCCGGTGCGTTGCGCTTCTACGACTACTTCGATTCGACCGGCCTTCTGCAGGGCTTCCTGGGCGAGTCGGAGAGCGCCGCCGGGTTCACCAGGGAAGGCAACCCCTACGAGCAGCAGTGATAGAAGGCATCACTCGCCTCACCTACCTCAGGCCGCCCTTCGTCTGGCCGCGACTGGCCGTAGCCGGGCCCGCCACCCGTGCACCGCGGCCTGCTAGTATCCGCTGTCGGTATCGATGGTGCCCCACAGAGCATCCCTGCCAACCGGACCGGGACAAGGAGCAGGAAGCGCGCCATGAATGAGCCGCGAGTCGTGGCCGCGAAGCGCGAGGATTCGGTAGTGATCCGGTTTGCCGGCGACTCCGGCGACGGAATGCAGCTCACCGGGACCCAGTTCACCACCACGTCCGCTCTACTAGGCAACGACTTCGCCACGTTCCCCGATTTTCCGGCGGAGATCCGCGCCCCCGCCGACACCATGCCCGGGGTCAGCGCCTACCAGCTCCACTTCTCTTCCACCGACGTCCACACCGCCGGTGATGCACCGGACGTCCTCGTGGCGATGAATGCGGCGGCCCTGCGAGTGAGCCTTCCGACGCTCCCGGCGGGCCGCACCATCATCGTCAATACCGACGGGTTCGTCGACGCCAGCCTTTCGAAGGCCGGCTACACCGTGGCCCCCCTGGAAGACGGAACACTCGATGGCTACAACGTCGTTCCTGTGCCGCTCACCACGCTCACCGTCAAGGTGCTGGAAGATTCCCCGCTCTCGGTTCGTGAGCGGCGGCGCTGCAAGAATTTCTACGCGCTCGGAATCATGTATTGGCTCTACTCGCGCCCGCTGAGGACGACGGAAGAGTGGATCCGGAGCCGCTTCGAAGCGAAGCCCGACATCGTCGACGCCAACCTCACCGCCCTGCACGCCGGGTTCGCGTATGCCCAGGCCAGCGAGTTGTTCCAGGTCCGTTACGAGGTTCCTCCGACCCCGCACGAGCCGGGGCTGTACCGGAACATCTCGGGCAACAGGGCGCTGGCGCTCGGGCTCTACTCGGCATCATCGCGCGCTGGATTGCAGCTGTTCTTCGGCTCTTACCCCATCACACCGGCTTCGGACATCTTGTCGGAGCTGGCGCGGCTCAAGCCGCAGGGGGTGGTGACTTTTCAGGCCGAGGACGAGATCGCCGCCGTGTGTTCCGCTATCGGGGCCTCCTTCGGCGGCTCCATCGGCGTCACCGCGACGAGTGGCCCCGGTCTCGCCCTGAAGGGTGAGGCTATCGGTCTGGCGGTGACTACGGAGCTTCCGCTGGTCATCGTCAATGTCCAACGCGGTGGTCCCAGCACCGGCCTTCCTACCAAGACCGAGCAGTCCGACCTTCTGCAGGCCATGTGGGGGCGGAACGGAGAGTGCCCGATGGCGGTGATCGCGGCCTCCACCCCGGGAGATTGCTTCGCCATCGCCATGGAGGCAGTTCGGATCGCGCTCGAGTACATGACCCCGGTGCTGTTGCTGTCGGATGGCTATATCGCCAACGGCGCCGAGCCCTGGCTCGTTCCGAGCGCCAGCGATCTGCCCGATATCTCGGTGCAGTTTCGAACTGACCCCGAGGGCTTCCAACCATTCCTCAGGGATTCTGAGACCCTGGCGCGGCCCTGGGTGCGGCCTGGCACCCCGGGGCTCGAACACCGTATCGGCGGTCTGGAGCACCAGGACGGCTCGGGCAATGTCTCCTACGACCCTGAGAACCACGAGAAGATGACCGCTCTGCGCGAGGAGAAGATCGCCCGGATAGCGCGGGACATCCCCCCGGTGGCGCCCTTTGGAGATGATAGCGGCGAGCTCCTGTTGGTCGGTTGGGGCGGAACCTACGGCGCTCTCCATGCGGCCACGCTCGCCGCCCGAGCCAAGGGCCTCAGCGTTTCGCATGTGCACCTTCGCCACATCAACCCGTTCCCATCGAATCTCGAGGAAGTGCTCCGGTCCTTTGACCGCGTGCTGGTTGCCGAGCTCAACCGGGGCCAGCTGGATGTCTTGTTGCGCGCCCGCTTCCTGGTAGACACCCTGAAGCTCAATAAAGTTCGTGGCCAACCCTTCTCGGTGGGGGAGATCCTCGCTGCGGTGGAGACGGCACTGGAAGGCAGCGAATGAGCCCGACATCGACGGCAGAGATTCCCCGCCCGACGTACACGAAGAAGGACTTCGCCTCCGACCAGACCGTTCGTTGGTGCCCGGGATGCGGCGACTACGCCATTCTCAGCTCGGTCCAAAGGGTGTTCGCGAAGCTGGGGATCCCGCGCGAGAAGTTCGTCATCGTTTCGGGAATTGGCTGCTCCAGTCGCTTTCCCTACTACATGAACACCTACGGTTTTCACACCATCCATGGCCGCGCCCCGGCCATTGCCACGGGTCTCAAGGTGGCACGCCCGGATCTGTCGGTTTGGGTAGTCACCGGCGACGGGGATGCGCTTTCCATCGGTGGGAATCACCTTCTCCACTCGATGCGGCGCAATGTGGACATCAAGGTGCTGCTGTTCAACAACAAAATCTACGGGCTGACCAAGGGGCAGTATTCGCCGACGTCCGAGGTGGGGACGAAGACGAAGACGTCGCCCTACGGGTCGCTGGATCGGCCCCTGCAGCCGATCTCGGTCGCTCTGGCAGCCGAGGCGACCTTCGTTGCCAGGAGTGCGGATGTCTATGGCCAGCACCTTGCCGAGGTGCTTGGTCGCGCCGCGGCGCACCGGGGCTCTACCTTCGTGGAGATCCTGCAGAACTGCAACATCTTCAACGACGGCGCCTTTGCCGGCATTACCGACCGGGCCACGCGTGAGGACGAAAAGGTGGATCTGGTGCACGGAGAGCCGATGGTCTTCGGCAAGGACCGCGATCGCGGCATCCGTGTGCAGGGGCTCATACCCGAGGTGGTGGAGGTCGGCCCCGACGGTGTATCCGAAGAGGATCTCCTGCACCACGACGAGAACTCCACGGGCGCCCACCTCGCCTATCTCCTGAGCCAACTCGAGCCGCCCGACTTTCCAACGCCGATGGGAGTGTTCCGGGCGCTGGAGGAAGAGACCTACGACGACGCCATTCATAGCCAGTTGCGCGATGCCCGCGCGGCGGCGCCCGAGGCCGACCTCGACGCCTTGCTGCAGGAGGGCGATACCTGGCGAGTCAACGACGCGGAGACGACGGAAGGGACAGTCTGACGCGGAAGGAGCGGAGGCCATGAGTACCGGCTACGAAGACGATCTGGACATGTATGAGGAAGCCCGAGGCCCGCGTAGGAAGCGGCTCGACAACCGGGTGCTGATGCGCCCTATCCGCGATCTCAACTACCCGATGAGGCCCGCCGCCGTGTCACCCGAGACCACGGTCGAGGAGGCGCTGGACGTAATGGTCGCCAAAAAGATCGGCGGCTTGCTGGTGGTGGATGACGGCAAGGTGGTCGGCATCTTCGCGGAGCGCGACGCGCTCATGAAGCGCCTGTACGACACCGAGGGGCTCGATCGGCTGGTGCGCGAGTTCATGACCCCCGACCCGGACTGCCTGACCATCCATGATGGGATCGCCATTGCCCTAAACCGGATGATCGAGGGTGGCTATCGCCACATTCCCCTGGTGAACGCACGACATGAGCCTGTGGGCATCCTGGTCATGCGAGATGTCGTGCGCTACGTGGTGTCGTTCTTTCCTGCCGAGGTGCTCAACCAGCCACCGCACAGTGAGCATGCCCCGCCGGACCGTTCCATCGACGGCGGGTAACCTGGCGTGGGCTACTCCATCGCCAAGTCGACGAACCCGTCCCAGACCTCCAGCAGCTTGGTGGTGTTCTGGTCGGTGTGAGCGGGCGAGATCAAGCACATGTTGAAGTACGGCATGATCAACACGCCGTGGTTCCAAAAGTAGGCGTGGGAAAGCTCGAAGAGGCCGCCGAATCCCACCTGAACTAGTCCGGCGATCGGGTCGGTGACCGGTTCGGGGATGAAGTGATAGCAGATCCGGTTGCCCATCGTCTCGATCCGAAACGGCGCCTTGTGACGCTGTACGGCCTCTTCCATTCCCGCCTTGATGGTGCTGACTGCAGCGTCGATCTTGGCGAAGGTTTGCTCGTTGAGGACTTGCTCCAGGGTGACCCGTAGCGCCAGGGTCGACAGGGTGTTGCCGCACAGGGCGGTGCCGAGGAAGCCGAAGCCGGCGCCAGCGAAGAATCCCACCTCCGTATGATCGCGCTCCACCTTCGTGGCGATCTCCTCGGTCATGCCGAAGACAGCCCCGGGGATGCCACCGGAGATCGACTTGCCACATGTCCAGAAATCGCACGAGATTCCCATGTGTCCGACCATGCCGTTCGGACCCTTGCTGATGGTATGGGTCTCGTCGTAGCAGAGCAGCGTCCCGTACCGCTCGCAAAGCGCCTTGAGGCCCTCGTGCCACCCGGGCTGTGGCCACGCCCAACCGAAGTTCGACACCACCGGCTCCACCATCACGCATGCGACCGTGCGGTCCGACAAGATCTCCTCGACGCTCTCGAGATCGTTCCAGTGGAAGATCTTGGTCCCCTCGTCGACAGCGCCGTGGTAGATGCCCAGGTCGTGGAAGCGAGAGATCTCGCCGGGCGCCGGCATGAATTTCAGCGTCTCGTCGATGGTGCCGTGGTAGGTGAAGTTGGCGATCGCTATGTTCGGCCTGCCGGTATGGTGACGGGCAATGGCCAGCACGAAGCGGTTGGCGTCGGAGGCCGATAGAGCGTGCATCCAATGGCTCAAGCCGAATCGGCCGGCGAGCAGTCTGGTTGCCGCGATTGCGTCTTTGCTGCACATCATGGTCGACAGGCCGTCCTTCATGAGACGGTCCGCTACGGCGGCGTGAACCGGACTGTCGGGTGTGCGGCCGAACATATCCGGTGAGTCGCCGAAGTTGACGTCCAGATACTCGTTGCCGTCCACGTCCCAAAGCTTGTTCCCATGGGCGCGCTCGGCGTAGAGAAGATGCGGCGTCTCCCAGTCCTTCTGGCCGGTCGAGAACACGCCCCAAGGCATGGACTTTCTGCCCTGTTGCTGCATCTCGCCGGACTTCACGGTCTTGCCCATCCACTCCGACATCTGCTCCTCCGCGAGCGACAGGAGCGTCTCCTGCGGCTTCACGCCCGGGAGAATCGGGAAGACTGTGGACAGATCGGTGGGGTCGGCATCGGGCGCCCACTTGCGCGCCTGGGCGAGGGGAAACGGTCGCCTCGACGCCATCGAGCTCTTCACCATGGACTGTCAGTCCGGTTGATCGTGGTGGCCAACGATCGAAGGGGTCCGATGATCGTGATCCCTCAGCTGGCTAAGAAGTCGGCCCTAATTCGGCACTCCCGTAAGCCGTCGGATTTCATCGTCGTCTCCGGTGAGCTCCCATCGCGTCAAGGCGATGGGGATGATACCGCCGCCCATGAACCCATCGAGCAGCTCCCGGAGGTCGAATTGAGCGCCCTGCTGTCGTGAGCGGTCGGCGATGAGCTGCAGGAGCATGTGCTTGCCGACCACGTAGCTGGTCGAGTGTGCCGGAGCGCGCAAAGCCTCCTCGATATCCCACCAGACAGCGTCGCTATCGGGCGCCGCCCAGGGGTAGGGGAGCTTGTCGACGAACGCCTGGATCCCTTCGTCCATCGTGTACTCGTTGGCGTGCATCATCAGATCCGACAGGGCGCGAGCCGTACGAAAGGCCATCCAGATGTAGACGATTTCCTTGGCACGTGGCCGCGATTCCAGCGAGCCTAGCTGCAGCAGGATCTCCTCGCTGCCGAACGACAGCGCCTCGGAGCGCGCCTCGTGCATGTCGAACAGACGAATGGTGCCGCGGATCGGGCGTGTGTCGCCGTCCTGATACCAGATCGTTCGATCGCGCACGTAGTAGTGGCCGAAGAAAGTATGGGTCACCTGGGTCATCGGTTCGCGATCGCAACACTGCTCGAAGAAGCCGCGATAGTCGGGCCGCAGGTAGGCGCTCATCCCCCAGGTGCGCGGAAAATGGTGCTCTGGAAGGGGGTCGAGGCCCCCGGGCACGGTGATGATCTTCCGATCGCGCAGGAACTCGAGTAGCTCCGACGCCGCGGCTCCCTGGCGCTCCAGACTCTGCGTCTCGTTCGATGCCAACTCGAACGGGGGTAGGTCCTGGTTACGGTGCTCCTCGAGCCGCAGGAAGGCGATCGCTCGGGTGTACTCACCCTGGATCAGGGTAAACAGCTCGTCCCAGCTGTAGGGAATGAGCAACACGTTGCGCAGCCACCAGTCGTAGTTGGCCTTGCCGACTCCCGCAGGCGCGGTCATCCGCGGTAGCCGCTCCGTCAGCCAATCGCGGAACCCGTCGATCGCGACCAGAGCATTCTCGACCTCGACCCGTGTCTCCGGATGATCGGGTGCCAGCTGCTCGCCGATTCTCTCGATGAACCCGCGCTCCTTTTCCTTCAATCGAATCGCCACGCGGGCCAGATCGGCGGACGCTTCCGTCAGGTTGCCCCGTGCCTGCTCGAAGATTGCCGGTATGGCGCGGAGCTTCGTGTGCAGCGTTGCCAGCTCATCCCCGGCCAGCGGCTGCCCAGGCCAGGCGGCCGGCAGTGTGAGCGGCCAGTCCGACAGCATACGCGAGTGGTGAACGAGCAAGCGTGGGTAGATGCCGTCGATGATGTTGTAGAACCCGGGGTCGCGCGCCCACGGGCGCAGCACGCGGTGATCGAAGTCGACGCCGTTCATCTCGGCCCGCACGACGTGGTAATCGACCTGCTCCGGGATGCTCCAGCCACTGCGGTCCAGTGACTCCAATTGCTGGCGTAGCCGCAGCAGCTCGGCGTGTCTTCTCTCCATCGCGTCGTGGGTATAGTCGGGCACGCCCGCCTCGACGTCGGGCGACAACGACGCGCGGAACTGGTGGAAGAGCGCGACGAGGTCGCTATGCGCCTGGATGCTCACGGGTTCTCGGTCCTCAGCTGACGATCCAAATGAACATTGCGATCATGGCCGCTACCCCGACCCAGCCCGCCACGAAGCCGACCACCGTAGAGCGATCCGGCGTCGGGATCTCGAAGTCCGGGTGATCGATCAACATGCGGCGCGGCGCCGGCTCGGTGCCTTCCGGAAGGCATAGTGGTTCGACCTCTGGCTCCCCGGGAAGCACGGGAGTCCGTAGTGCGGCATAGACACGGTCGAGGGTTGCCTTGTCTGGGGCGCGGGTCATCAGGCTCACCACCACCATTAGCGCGAAGCTCACTGAGAGGTAGATCATCATCTGCCATGGCAACGAAAGCTCGCCTTGCCACAGCATGAAGTCAGGCAGTGAGGCGGCGTAGCGAGCACTGAAGTCCCAGCCGATCCACTCGATGCGCGCCGTGAACGCCCAGGCGAGGAAGCCGCCGAGCGTCGAGGCCCAGGTGGCGGCCACGGAGGCGCGTCGCCACACGAAGCTGACCCAGATGGAAATCCCCATCATCGCCCCCACCTTCCAGAACATCTCCAGCCCCTCCACGACGCTCTCGAGCCCGAAGGCAATCGTGATGCCGGCCAGCACGACCAGCCCCGAGGTGATTCGCCCGATCAAAATGTAGTGTCTCTGATCGCCGTCAGGACAAAAGAACGGTCGATAGATATTCTCGGTGAAGAGTGCCGCGGCCGAGACCATGAGCGCGTCGCACGAGCTCATCACTGCCGCCAGCATCGAGGCGATGAACAGCCCCACCAGGCCCGGCGCAATGGTCGGTAGCAGGTCCCGGGCGAGTAGCCCGTAGAGCTGGTCGGGGTCGACACTCGAGCCGGCGTAGATGCCGATGCCGCACATGGCCGTCAGTACCCAAGCGATGGTGCAGAAGCGCTTCAGGAACATGCCGCTGATCAAGCCCACACGTGCCTCTTCGTCCGTGGTGCCGGCGCCGCAGAGGGCCATCGAATAGGGCGTGGCGACCCAGCCGACGAGCGCGTTGAGCGAGATGACGATGACATAGAACGTGGTGATCTCACCTGGCGCGACGACCTGAAATACGGTCGGATCGGCGACCGTCGCTCGCAGACCGTCGAGGCCGCCGACCGCCTGCAGGGCGAACGGCAGCAACAGGAACGACAGAACGACGGTGAGAACTCCCTGCAGTGCATCGGTCAGAATAGCCGCGCTCAGCCCCCCGACGATGCCGTAGATCATGAACAGCGCCGTCATGCCAATGATCGCCACCTCGGCGCTGATCGCACCGCCCGATACCGCCGTGACCATCGCGCCTGCTGCCTTCAGCGTTACCCCGATGTTGACTGATAGCTGCGCGATGCCGAGCACTGAGAAGAGCACCGCCACGCTCTGGTCGTAGCGAGCGTGCAGGTAGTCGGCGATGGTCACCGCCCGCATGCGCCGGAACAGCGGTGCCAGCAACCAGTAGAACGGTGTCGAGAACAACCACAGCCACTGGTACCAGATTCCGGAGGCACCGGAGGTGTAGGTTTTCGACGCGACGCTTACCGCCTGATCCGTATTCGTTCCCGTGCCGAAGGTGAACAAGGTCATCATCAGCTTGCCGAACTTGCGGTCGCTGATGAAGAAGTCGGATGCGGTATGGACTTTCTTGGCCGCCGAAGCGCCCAGCACCGTGATGCCGATGAGGTAGGCGGCGATGACGAGCCAATCGATGAGCATGGTCGCGGATACTACCTGACGGTGCGCGCGGGACTACCCGACGGAGCGTGCGGTCGGCGGGAGCGCTCCAGGGCTTGGCGCGAGTTTCGTATACTGTATACAGTCTGGAAAAGCCCATCAACGACGGGCATTTTTCGGTGGAGGAGTAAGTGGACTACCGGGTTCTGGGCCGCACAGGAGTCAAGATCTCGCCGCTCATCATGGGATCCGACAACTTCGGCGACGCCACGCCGGCCGACGAGGCGGCGCGCATCATCAACCGGGCGCTCGACGCCGGCATCAACATGATCGATACCGGCGACGTCTACGCCGAGGGGATGAGCGAGACGATCATCGGCAAGACCCTCAAGGAACGCGGCATTCGCGACCAGGTAGTGCTCGGTACCAAGGTCGACCACGGTCGGCGTCGCGTCGGCGTTTCGCTCAATGAGTTCGTACCCGGCGTCGGGCCGAACGAGTCGGGACACTCGCGGCTCAACATCGTCCGCGCCTGCGAGACCTCGTTGCGGCGTCTACAAACCGACCACATCGATCTGTACCAGCTGCACCGGCCGACGTTCGATATCCCGCTCGACGAGACCCTGCGCGCCATGGACGATCTGGTGACTCAGGGAAAGGTGCGTTACATCGGCTGTTCCACGCAGCCTGCCTGGTTGGTGATGGAGGGGCTCATGGTGTCAGCACTCAACGGCTTCGTGGGCTACGTTTCGGAGCAACCACCCTACAATCTGCTCGACCGCCGCATCGAGAACGAGCTGGTTCCGATGTGCCAGCGCCACGGGCTCGGCATCATCTGTTGGGGTGCGATGGGGATGGGCGTGCTCGCCGGCCGCTACGATAGCGCCAGTGAGTATCCCGATGACTCGCGTGCCGCCAAGCGAGGTGGCTTCTACGCTGATCGCGTCACCGCTCGCGGCATCCAGGTGGCTCGAGAATTCGGCAAGATCGCCACCGAGGTCGGTATCTCGGGAGCGCAGCTAGCAATGCTCTGGTGCAAGGATCAACCTGGAATCACTGCACCGATGATTGGTGCCCGCACGCTCGAGCACCTCGAGCACCTGCTGCCGGTGCTCGACATGAATCTCGACGACGATACCCGAGCCGCCTGCGACGCGCTGGTACCGCCGGGTTCGGCCGTTGCAAACTTCCACAACACCGCCTACTGGATGAAGACGACGATCCCCGATGTAGTCTGATCCGGCGGATTGCCAACCGACAAACAGGATTGCCATGAGTTTCCGCTGGGCGCAGTTCGCCGAGGTCGCTGTAACCAAGATGGGGCAGGTCAAGCCGGGCGAGAAGGTACTGGTGCTGTCCGATACCTGGACCGACCAGGAGGTCGCTAACGCCTGCTTCAATGCGGCTGTCAACGCCGGCGCGCAGGCCTCGCTGCTGGTGATCCCCCGAATGGCTCCGGAAGATAGCAGTGAGCTCGACGATGTCACCATCGCTGCCATCGCCAACGCCGATGTCGTACTCGGTATGTGCGAGACCATGTTCATGAGCAAGGAGTCCACCGAGCGAGCTCTCGCGGGTGGTACCCGGATCTCGTCGACCAATGTCAACGGCATGGAGAACTTCGCCATCGAAGGGCTACTCGAAGTCGACTACGACCTGATGATCGAGATTGCCAACAAGATCGGCGACCTCTGGCAGCAAACTGAGCTGTGCCGGGTAACGTCGCAGTACGGTACCGATATCACCTACGACATGCGCGATCGTCCCATCGACGTGGGACACGGCATGGCCCTGGAGCCGGGGGCGTCGGATTTCTTTCCGGGCGTATCGGTGGCCAATGCGCCGATCGAAAAGACGATTCAGGGGACGATCGTGGTCGACGGCAACATCCCGCCGGGGCAGCTGGTCAAGGATCCGGTGACCCTTCGCATCGAAGACGGTGTGATCGCCGCGATCGAGGGTGGCTCCGCCGCAGCGTCGCTGCGCGCCTACTTCGCCGCCAGCGGCGACCCCATTGCCACTCATCTGTGCCACTTCACGTTGGGTCTCAATCCCCGGGCACGTACATCCGGTAGCGTTCACCAGGATGAGCATGTGCTCGGCGCCATTACCTACGGATTCGGCCAGCAAGCGGGTGCCTTCGGGGGGTGTGTGCCACCGTGCAACGTGCACTGTGACGTGGTGCTCACCAGCGGCAAGATCGAGTGCGACGGGGTGGTGATGCTCGAGGACAACGAGCTCAACGCCGATCTGGGCCTCGGCGGCCTCTCCTAGCCGCCGTCGGGGCCGGGGATGTCGCGCGTCGAGCTGCTCCGTTCCTTCCGTCACCCGGGCTTCGGCCTCGTGTGGACATCGATCTGCTTGAATGCCTACTCGAATCACATCAGTAACGTGGGGCTCAGCTGGTTGGCGCTGGAGTTCACCGGGTCGCCCGTGGGAGTGGGGGCGGCGTGGGCGACACGAATGCTCCCGAAGCTGTTTCTATCCGTGCCGTTCGGCAGCCTGTCGGATCGCATGGACCGACGCACCCTGCTGGAGTACACCAACTGGGGCGGCGCCGCGATGTCGGCGATCGCTGTGTTTGTCAGCGTTCAGGGGTGGTTCGGATTCGGCGGCGTGATGCTGGTGTCGACGATGGTTGGCGTTTTCGACGTGGCGCAGACAACGCTCGCCAAGGCGTACGTCTACGACGTCGTCGGCCCCAGGGACGCCGTCAACGGGCTGGCGCTGGAGCAGTTGGCCAATCGCCTCTTCGGCGTCGTCGGGGGCATCTCTACCGGCTTGGCCCTGTGGTTGTGGGGTGGCGTCGGGGCTCTTGTCATGATGGTGGTGACCTATTTCGGCAGCGCCGCGCTGCTGGCCATGATCCCGAGACTCGCTCCCGACACCGCAGCCAACTACAAGTTGGCCAGCGCCAGCAGGGATGAGGACGCCGGCGAGCGCGCCGGTGCGTGGGCCTCGGTGTTCGGAATCATGCGAAGCCCCGTGGTGCTCATCTTCGCAATGATCGCCATGGCCGCCGAGGTGTTCGCCTACTCGCACGAGTCTCTGGCGCCGTCGTTTGCTCGCGACGTTCTGATGGCGGGCGAGCAAGGCCTGGGCAACCTGGTGGCGGTGCGCAATGGAGGGGGAGTGCTTGGCGCGATAGTGCTCGGGGCGGCGGCGCGCCGAGTCCGCGCCGATCGCTTGCTGCCGATCGTCAGCGTCTTCTTCGGCATCATGCTGGTGGCCTTCTCGATGTCGACTTCGTACCTACTGTCGCTGCTCCTGATGGGCCTGGTCGGAATCGCTTGGGCGGGCGTCGACGCGCTGTTGCCAACGGCGCTGCAGCAGAACGTCGACGATTCTGACCGCGGTGCGGTGATGGGCATATGGAATCTGAGCCGCGGAGTCGGGCCGCTCGGTCAACTCGAGATCGGGGCCCTCGCCGCCATCATCGGCGTGGCTGCGGCGCAGGCGTTCAATGGAGCGCTCTTCGCTGTCATCGTGATCCTGGCCATGGTGGCTCTCCGGCGCCAGCGTACGCGCGCCGCCGCAGCCGACTAGGACGGCCTCATGAGCCCCATCGGTGTCGCCATCATCCTGTTCGTCGCCGCCACCATGTGGGTGGGCATCCGTACCTACGCCAAGATCAGGGGGCAGGCGACGAACTACTATGTCGCCGGCAACGCCATGGGCGTGTCGGTGATCAGCATCACGCTCTGTGCTCAGGCGTTCGACGCCAACGGCTCCATGGGCAACGCGTCGCTCGCCCATGCGGGTGGCTTCTGGGCGGGAGCGGCGATTCCGATCGGCCTGGCCCTGTGCCTATTCTTCACGGGCGCGGTGTTCGCCGAGCCGATCCACCGCATGCGCTTGTTGACGTTGGCCGATTTCTACCGGCGTCGATATGACCGGAATACCGAGACACTGGCGGCGCTCAACATGCTGGTTGGCAACATCGTGCTGGTTGCCGGCAACCTCGCCGGGCTCGGGCTGTTGCTGGATCTAGTATTCGGTGCCGGCTACCTATCCATGCTCGTGGTGATCGGGCTCTGCATCCTCACCTACGCTGTGACCGGTGGACTCTACGCCACCATCACCACCAGCGTGCTGCAAGTGGGCATGTTCATCTTCAGCACGGTCATCGGCTTCGCGTGGCTCACCGGCACGTTCGGCTGGAGCACGCTGATGGCGAACGTCCCGGCCAACTTCACCGACCTGTCGGGCCTGATGAGCCGCGAGCAGGGATCACTGGTCACCTGGGCGTCACTGGTGTCGCTGGCGCTTGGCGACGTCGTGGCGATCGACTTCATCCAGCGCGTCATCGCCGCAGATTCGGCGCGCACCGCCAAGCGCGGCTGCTATGTGGCCGGGGTCATCACGCTGACCATCGGCCTCATGGTCAGCTTCATCGGACTCGCGGCGTTCCATTTCGGCACGCCGGAGAGCCGATTCCTACTGGTGGAGCTAGCGCTCGACGAGATGCCGATGATCATCGGTGGCCTCATCCTGCTCGGGGTGATTGCCGCCAGCATGTCGACGGCAGCGGGTGTTGTGCTCGACTTGGCCAACGTGCTCACCCGCAACGTGATCCAGGGGCACGCTTCGGGTACCTGGGATGACTCCGAGCTGTTGCGCGTCTCCCGCTGGATCGCTTTGCCGACGATGGCGGCGTCGGTGGTGTTCGCTTACTTCCGCCCGGATCCGGGGGTTCTTCTGATCCTCGCGTTCGACATCGTGCTGGCGAGCTGCTTCGTGCCCCTGGTGCTCGGGCTCTTCTGGAGTAAGTCGAATACTCCGGCGGCGCTGGCCGCGATCGTCGGCGGAGCTGCGGCACGGCTGACCCTGCACTTCGCGGTCGCCGAGGCATGGGCTGGTTTGGAGACGCTGGTTCCACCGCTCGTCAGCCTGGCGTTGTTCGTGATTGTCGCCAGAGCCACGCAGGGCTCTTCACCGCCGAACCACGATGCGCTCACGCATGTGCCCACAGAGGAGGAGCTCGTTCAGGGCGTGTGATCTGTGATCGAGCCGGGATTCCGGCATCAGGTCGAGACCCTCAGTTGCCGTTGGCCGGCTGCAAGCGGAGGATCGGCGTCGGCGTTGTCTTGCCGTCAACCGGTAGGCCGTCGATGGCCAGGTAGATGTACCCCTCGGGTCCCTGGCGGATGTCACGGATGCGACCCATGCTGTGCAGCAGCGTTTCCTCGAGAACGACCCGCCGTTCGTTCAAGGTGAGGCGGGCGAGCTGCTCACCTTGCAAGCCGCCCACGAAGAGGCTGCCGCGCCATCCAGGGAAGCGGTCGCCGTCGTAGATCAGCAGTCCGGAGGCGGCGATAGACGGCACCCAAAGATGGACGGGCTGCTCCATCCCGTCCTGGTGGGTCCCTGCGTGGATCGCTAGGCCGCTGGTGTAGTTGACCCCGAAGCCGATCACCGGCCAGCCGTAGTTCCGCCCTGGGAGTATCAGGTTGAGCTCATCTCCCCCCTGCGGCCCGTGCTCGTTGAGCCAGATGTCTTCGGTTTGGGGATGCACTGCTAGGCCTTGGGCGTTGCGGTGTCCGTAGCTGAAGATCTCCGGGCGGGCGTTGTCGCGGCCGACGAACGGGTTGTCGATCGGAACGCGGCCGTCGTCGTGGAGTCGCACCGTGGTGCCCTGGTGGTTAGAGAGATCCTGTGCCGGGTGCGCTGCCATGTCGCCCCGCGGTCGGGTCTGACGGTCTCCGATCGTGATGAAGAGGAAGCCGTCGCCGTCGAAGGCCAGCCGCGAGCCGTACGAGCCGCGTCCCTCGGTGACCGCTTCGAAAACCTCCTCGACAGCAGTGAGGCGATGATTCTCGAAGCGAGCACGCACCACCGCCGTGGTTGCCTGAGAGCGATCGGCGTTCGGCTTCGAGAAGCTCAGGTAAATGAGCCGGTTCGCAGCGAAGTTGGGATGCAGAGCGATGTCCAACAGCCCACCCTCGGTGGCCAGGCGCCGGCCTCGCGGCTCGACCAGAACCTCGGGAACGCCCGGCACCGGATCGGCGAGCAGCCGTCCGTTGTGGATAACGCGGAGCCGTCCCGGTTGCTCGGTCACCAACATGTCGCCATCGAGAAGGAACGCCATCGACCATGGGTGCTCCAGCCCGTCTACGACCGTGACTACCCGGAAGTCGTGGTAAGCGGATCGGACCACTGCAGACTGGCCGCCGGCCGGGCCGACGGCAAACGCCGCAACCGCCGCGGCAACCAGTGCAAAGCGGGCACCAACCATCTCGATCTCCACTTCAGCTCGCCAAGGATCCAATACGTACGGTAGTACGATCCCTCGGTCGAATCGCGATCTAGACCACTCGGAGGGGGAATACGCAATGAACGACGACACCAAAAGCGGAAAGCCGAATATCTTCCCGGGATTCCGGTACACCCATGCGCCCGATGCGATCGCCTGGCTGGGACAGGCCTTCGGCTTCGAAGAGCGCTTCGTCGTTCCAGGCCCGGAGGACAGCATCGCCCATGCTCAGTTGCAACTCGGTACAGGCGTGATCATGCTCGGGTCGGCGCCCGCCGAGCCGGATCCTACGAATCCGTGGGAGGAGGCACGGCACGGCGTCTACGTGTATATCGAGGACATCGAGGCGCACTACGAGCGCGCCTGCACCGCCGGCGCCGAGATCCTTCGCGAGCTGCAGGACACCGAGTACGGATCGCGCGAATACACCGCGCGTGATCCCGAAGGCAACCTGTGGAGCTTCGGTACCTATCAGCCGCTCGCCGACTAGATCTGCGTCGTTCCTCCAAGTCGAGCGCTAAGCGCCAGCCCATCTGACCGTACCGGGGTGCCCCCGACCCTCATTCTTCCCTATACGGTACGTTCATTGGCAGCGGCCCGGCCCACTCGCTGGGGACGTCGAGTCCCAGCGCCCAGTGGATGCCGTTGATAATGAGCCGCTGGAGGCCCTCCTGCTGGAGATCGACCGGATGCCCGAGCGTCGTCGTGAACACGCGGCCGCCAGCGTCGGTACGGCGAGTCCAGGCGACCGGAGTGTCCACCGGGTCGCCGGCCTCAGGGTCGAAGGAGTCGCCGACGGGGAAGCCGGTCATGAGAATCTGCGAGCCGGCGACCGGGTAGTTCGGTAGAAGCGTGTACAGCCACGACGGTACGTGGAACTCCGCCGGTGCGCCGGTCAAGATCGGATGATCGGTGGCCGTCCCCGCCGGCCGCACGTCGGTGCCGTTCTCGTGGCCGTAGTCCCACACGTAGGGGGCGCCGACGTATCGCGGTCCGAAGTCGTTGAACGCCTCAAGCTCATGGCCGTCTGGGTACAGGAACGCATGCGTCGACGTACGCAGGCTGACCAGTGGGTTGCCGTCGTCCAGATAGCCGACGATGCGCTCGACCTGATCGCGCGGCAACATGCGGTTGCGTAGAAAAAGCACCATCAGGTCGGCCTGCTCCAGTAGCTCGAGGCCCGGAATGTGGTCGGCGTGCGGGTCCGGGTAGGCGCTCAATATGCTGGCCCGCATGCCGTAGCTCGCCTCGAGCTCCGCGGCGATGATCGGCATGGTGAGCTCCGAGCTGTACTCGTCGTCGCCAGTCACGAAGACCACGTGCGGGGCGTCAGCTTGACCGCTCGATCGGGCCACAGAGACAGGCTCGACGATCATCCGGCCGCGAACCTGGGGCCCTCCCGACCCGCAGAGAACGGGACTCCGAAGCTCGAAGGTGCCGGCCCGGTCGGCGGTGAAGGTGACCGACTGCGGACGTTCCACCATCGCCGGCCCGACGCTGACACCGTAACCGTCGATCTCGATCGCGTGGCCTCTGCCGGCACCGTTGTCGGTGGCCTCGAGATCGATCCGTACGCGGTCGCCGAGCTGCAGTCGGGTGACGTCGGGAGTCAGCGCATCACGGCTGGCGGTCATGCCGCGCTGCACGAATCCTCCACGCTCGGCCGCACCGGCCAGGGCACCTTGCGTAGCACCGGGCTCGGCTACCGCCAGGCTCCGGACATAGGCGGCCAGGTCCCAGATCTGTTCGCTGGAAAACGCCTCGGTGAACCCGGGCATCGAGTTGCCGTTGTTGCCGATGGCGATCATCAGGGCGTTGTCGCGCCGGGTCACGCCGCGCTTGAACTGCCGCGGGTCGCGGAAATCGCGCGGCAGGATGGGGTTGCCGAATGCGTCCATCAGGGTCGCCGCATTGGGGCCGTCGCCGGCTCCCGTCACTCCGTGACACAGCGGACATTGAGCGTCGATGTAGAGGGTCGCGCCACGGCGCACGCTCTCGGCAAGCGGCCCGCCGGGCTCCGAGCCGAGGTCTATCGGCTCTCCCGGCCCCCACTTCTCGAACTCTGGGCTCAGCGTCTTGACGAAGTGGGTGACCGCCCAGCGCTCGGAAGTCGAGAGGATGCGTCTCGACGGCGGCATGGAGGTGCCGTGCAACCCCAGGGTGACGGTGCGGAAGAGATCTTCGTCGGTCGGCATGTCACCGCCCGGCGTGGTCTTGAACCGGAAGATGCCCGAGGTCAGATCACGTGCCGGTGGAGACAGCAGCGCCGCACACGGACCGTCGGCGCCTCCGCCAGGACCGTGGCAGGAGGCGCAGTGGTCGGCGAAGAGGGAAGCGCCCTCGGCGATCAACGGGCGCGTTACGGCCGGCGTCGCCGGGACGTCGAGGGCGCTCCAGGATGCGGCGACAAGGCTATCGTCGGGGGGCGGCTCGCCCGAATCCTGCGCACAGGCGGCAGCCACTGCGAGTCCCGCGAGCAGTAGCGCGCTGATGGCGAAGCGTCTCATTGGCGGCAGTATAAGCGCTCGTGTACGCTCCACCGCACCTCGGCCAGGCTCGCAATAGATCTCCGAAGCGTGTGCCCGACAGGGAGAGACGCCGGCCGCTTGACGCTCAGACATGCCCCAACGAGTTGGTGAGCCAGTGATTAGAGACAACAGGTCATACGCGCGCGTGCTGCTGTCCTTGCTGGCCGGGTTGGCGGCCAGCGCATGCGGCCCGGAACGGGCCGCGGGCCCCGTCGTCGAGCCGGGTGAGCCGCGACCCGGTCACGGTCGCAAGGTGGAAGGCGTGCATCCGGGGTTGGAGATTGCCGCGATCCGACCTCCGGGGATGTCGCTCGGGGTGGGTGGCTTGAGCGTGCTGCCCGATGGGCGCCTGGTGGTTGCCACCTTCGATGCCCAGCAAGTGCTGCCGCTGGATCCCTCGACGGAGCTCAACGGTGAGCTCTGGGTCGTCGACAATGTCGACGCCGACGACCTGTCGGGCATCGTCGCCTTGCAGCTCGCAGACGATCTGCAGGAACCGCTCGGCGTGGCCACCGTCGGTGCGGACATCTACGTATCCCACCGCGATGAGGTAACGCGCTTCGCTTTCGACGACACCAGCACCAACTGGACTCGGACCACGGTGGCTGGTGGCTGGGAGTCGCGTGACTGGCACTCGTTCGCGTTCGGGCTCCTTCACGAGCCCGGCGAAGCGGGACATCCAGGCTACCTGTATATGTCGCGATCCACAGGGCTGGGGCGCTTCAGCAATCCACCCGATCACGGCGCGGTGTGGAGGATCGACCTGGGGCGCCCCGCGGGCGACAACGTCGAGCCGCTGATCGGCGGGCTGCGGACGCCCAATGGCCTCGGTTTCGGCCCCGAGGGTGAGGTGTTCGTTACCGACAACCAGGGTGAGTGGACCCCCGCCAACGAGCTCAACCACGTGCAGAAAGGCCACTTTTACGGCTTCGAGCACGCCATCGAAGGGCCGGACGACCATCCGACGCCGTACCAGGATCCGGCCGATCGGCAGAGCCCGGGGCAGGAGGCGACGCTGCCGGCCATCCAGCTGCCGCAGGACGAGATCGCCAACTCGCCCACCCAGCCGATCCTGATTCCTGATGGGCAGCCCTACGCCGGTCAGATGCTGGTGGGAGACATGCGCTACGGCGGCATCCAGCGGTTGCAGCTGGAAAGGGTCAACGGTGTGTGGCAAGGCGCGGCGTTCCGATACTCGATGGGCCTGGAAGCCGGTGTGAACCGCCTTGCCTGGGGCCCGGATGGAGCCCTGTACGCTGGTGGAATCGGTGGCGATCACGCCGGTAGCTGGGCGTGGGTCAATGACGAAGGCGAGCGGACCTTTGCAGGGTTGCAGCGCTTGAGGCCAACTGGTGTCCTCGCCTTCGAGATGCGCTCTGTTCGCGTCACCCCCGAAGGATTCGAGCTCGAGTTCACCCAGTCGGTTCCATGGGCGTACCTCGCGCAGCCGGGCAATTATCACTTGCAACAGTGGGGTTACCGCCGGACGCCGGCTTACGGAGGCGTGAAGCTGGGACAGCAGGAGCTTCCTGTGACGCAAGCGATTCCTTCCGACGATCGCATGTCGGTGCGTCTCACCGTGCCGGGCCGCGAGACCGGCCGCGTCGTCTACATCATGACCGACCCGGTGAGCGACACCGGCGAACACCTGTGGACCACCGAGAGCTGGTACACGCTGCACCAGATTCCAGAGGAAGTCCTCGATGAGGATGGGTAGGCTGCCGCCACACACCCTGATCGTGCTGCTCACCGCTGTGGCCGCCTGCGGCCCGGGCATCGAGCCCGACACGGAGGAGCGGCCTCGGCCGGCGGGTGTGCCGCCCGATCTGAGTCAAGCCGGCAGGATCGTTGGCCACGCGCTGTTCGACGGAGAGGTCGAACAGCAGAGGGTTGTTCTCGACATGGACGCCGATCCGGCCTGCGCGCGGATGCAGCGCTGGGAGCAGCATGCCGCGCCGCGCGTCCGGCTCAACGACGACGGCACTCTGCGCGACGTGCTCGTCTACGTGAGCGAGGGGCTCGACGGTCTCGTGTTTCCCGATCCGACCCCGGAAGATGCGCAGTTCGGATTCAACGTTCTCGACTTACTCGAACACGTCGACTGTATGTTCCAGCCATCGATTCTCGCGCTGCGAACCGGGCAGACGCTTACCATCCGAAACGGCGACGACACGCTGCATACGCTAAGCGCTCGTCTGGCGGACGGCTCTACGCTCGATGTAAGCCAACCACGGCCGGGGTCGGAACATCAGCACACGTTCGCGCGAGCCGAGGTCGGAATCCCGGTCCGCTGTACGGTGCATCCGTGGATGACTGCCACCATTCACGTCTTCGACCACCCGTATTTCTCGGTCGCCAGCGAGGACTTCGGAATCGACCTCGGGCCACTCCCTCCCGGTCAATACACAGTGGCGGCGCGGCACGAGATTCTCGGCTCTATGGCGCAGAAGGTCACAGTAGCCCCGAACGAAACGGTAGAGATTGTCTTTACCTTCGAACCCTAGCCGCAGGCTTGCCGGCAGCAGTTCGGCGGGATCTGGTTGCCGCCTCTGATCCGAGTCATCTTGCACGGCAGCCGGACGGGGACCGCTACTCGGACGGGGTTGGCTGATCGCGGTGCCAGTACAGTGGCCCCATCGGGCGCCTCCTCGGCCAATGCTCGTCCAGCGTGTCGGCGTCGTACAGGCGTCCGCCCTTGATCACGTAGCGCAGCGAGGTTGTGTTGCGCAGATCGTCGAGCGGGTCGGCGTCGAGCACTAGCAGGTCGGCGAGCTTGCCGGGGGTGATCGAGCCGAGATCGTTGCCGAAGCCAATACCCTCAGCGCCGGTCAGCGTGGCGGCACGCAGCACGTCGAGCGCTGGCATGCCGCCGGCTCCGAGGTTCCACATCTCCCAGTGGAACGAGATCCCCTGCATCTCGCCGTGGCTTCCCGCGGTGACCTTGCCACCCGCCTCGACGATCCTCGCCAGGTCCTTGGAGTGCTCGGGCCAGTAGAACTCACCGTCGTGGAACCATTCGACCCGCCGGGTGCGGTTGTCGAGCACCTCGTGCGGCGTGAAGCGGCGCACCTTGGGATCATCGTGCACGTTGGTTCGCGTCCACCAGTAGTAGATCGATCGTGGCCCGGTGCCGACTACCAGGGTCGGGTCGTAGTACGTACCCGACTGCACCAGCAGCTGCACCACATCGGGAGCCAGCGGGAAGTGGGGCAGCACGTGCTCCAGGGAGTAGCCGTCGATGACCTGGGTGATCATCGTCTTCATGTCGACGCCTTCGGTGGTTGGCGTCAGCCCATACTCGCGCGCTGCGATGGCCATCCATTGACGCACGGTGCGGTCGCCGGTCAGATACTGCTTGATCGTGTGGCGGCCGTAGTAGTCGCGATAGCGGCGCATCAAATCACGGGCATCCTGTAGCGAGCCGATGTGGACGTCGGGGTACATCGCCCGGCCGGTGGAAAAGGTGCGCGGCCCCACCATCGCGCCGATCTCGACCAGATCGCCGTAGGTCATCACATCGATGCCATCGGCAGCATTGCGCGTCGTGGTGACGCCGTGGGCCAGGTAGTTGAGGTAGTCCCAGGCGGTGTTGCGGTGCATGCCACGGGCGGCGCGCAGGTGCGCGTGCAGGTCGACGAAGCCCGGAAGCAGCGTTGCGCCGCTGATGTCGATCTCGTGGGCGCCGGCAGGGGTAGCCACGTCGATCGAGCGCCCCACCTCGGTGATGCGCTCATCGACGATCACCACAGTACCGTCGTCGATGATGCCGTCGTCCTGGCGAGCTGAATCTGCCTCCCGTGCCGGGTCCATCGTCAGTATTCGGGCGCCGCGTAGCACCAAGGTCCCGGTGACGCGATCTCGCGGCAGCTCGATCTCGACGCGGCGTTCGGTTGGTGTCGGGTCACTGTCCTCGATCTGCCACTCGAAGACCGCGTTGCCGAGCGACCAGGTGGCGCCGCCGCGCCTGTTCCAGTCGAAGAAATCAACGCCGAGCTCATCGAGTCGTCTGATGCCCGAGCCTGGAGGCGGATCTGCGACCGACAACGATACGGGGGGCTCGCTGCTCGGGATCGGCACGTGAAACAGCCGCATGTCCGCCAGCGCCAACGCCGCGTCGCCTTCGGGTCCCATGACGATGGCGTCGGCAGCCCGGGGGCCGCCTGGGCCGAGAGGCTCGCGCCAGCCACTGATCATGAGGTGTGTCTGATGGTCGGATCCGTCGAGCGCCAGTGAGAACAGCCCCTCGTCCGGGTCGTACGCGTAGAAGCGATCGTCGCGGTCGGCAAAGTGGGCGCGCTGGCCGCTGGCCGCTGCCACCATCGTGCGCGGGCCCCCGTAGGCAGGTATCCGGACCCATTCGAGATTATCGCCGCGCTGCTGCCAGGGACCGCGCGTCACCAGGATCTCCTGGTCACCGGGTACCCAAACGGGCTCCGTGAAGTAGCCGGCTTGCTGGCTGAGGCGACGCAGATCGCTGCCGTCAGCAGCTACTTGCCATAGGTGGCCGCCCTCGAGGTCCGACCAGGTCACGAAGGCCAGCGACGAGCCGTCGTGACTCCACGCCGGCATCGCCTGGAGCTCGTCCATGGGCACCACAGGCGACGTCTTGCCGCTGCCGAGGTCCTGAATCCATACGCGATGTACGGCAGCGAAGGCCAGCTTCGTGCCGTCGGGCGATAACGATGGCCAGCGAATCGAGCGCACCACGAGCGGTCCGCGCGCGACCGGCGTAGCGAAGTGGACTAGCGGCCCGATCGGTAGCGAGATGTCGGCCGTAAACTCGATCGCCGATCGCGCGCCGGTGGCCAGATCGACGCGATGGGGCCTGCCATCAATGGCGGCGATGATGGCCGAGCTGTCCGGCACGAACGCGTAGCCGGGCATGTGATCCGACGAGGTGCCCATCCAGTTGTTTTCCTGCAGATCGTGCTGCACCGGGAAAGCTAGCCAGCGTTCTGTCTCCGCTTGGAGATCACGCAGCCGGTACCCTGTCTCGCTGTCGTGGCGTGAGGCATAGACCATCCAGCGCCCATCGGGTGAGATCGCCGGGCGCACCGCCCCGCCAGCCGGAGCGGTGATCGGGGTGGTCGTGCCGGTGGCGGGATCAAAGCGGTCGATACGATGGCCGTAGGGGTTGTTGTCGCGTCCCGATCGGTGGGACACGTACAAAGCGCCGGTGGGTCCGAACGCCGCGCCCATCCCGTAGATTGGCTGGTCGCCGACAAGCAACTGGGTCCCGGGGCCCTCCGTCGACGGATAGCTCCACACGGTGTGCATCACGTCGATCCAGGTGAAGCGATCGGTGCGCGAGGCGACGATCGTGGAACCGTCCGGGCTCCATTCCGGGGAGGCGTAGGAGGCGTCGCGGCCAGCGGTCAGGGCGCGCAGACCAGATGTTGCCGATTCGAGGGTACTGTCATCGATCGTCTTGCCGACCTCCAGCGTCCACAGGTTCTCGGATCCACCGCGATCGCTGGTGAAGGCGATATGGGTGCCATCGGGCGAGAAGCGTGGCTGGCCGTCGAGGGCCATACCGGAGCTGATCCGGCGCGCACGGCCACCGGAGATCGGCATCGTGTACAGGTCGCCGAGGGTCGCGAAGACGATCGTCTGTCCGTCGGGAGAGACGTCCAACGACATCCAAGTGACGGCATCGGTGGTCAGCTCGACGGTGCGGGTAGGCTGGAGTGGCAGCTCCGCGCCGAAGCCGTGCTGCGAGCGTAGCGCCGCCAGGCCCTCGACAGCTCCGACGCCAGGCGACAGCAAAGCCAACGTGCTGAGCACGGCGGTCCAGCGGCGGTTCTTCATGGCTTGCTTCCCAGCGGCACTCACGAGAGATCGATGACCTGATCGGCGAACTCCAGGTGCTCGATGCTCAGCAACAAGTCAGTGCCGTCGCGGTCGATGCGTCCGTCGAGCACGCGCACGGCACCGCTGCTACGGACCACGTCGTAGTCGGCCGCGTTGCCCGAGAAGACCGCCGTGTCAGTGCCCGCGCCACCGTCGATCAGGTCGTCGCCGCCGTGGCCACGAAGCGAGTTGTTGCCGGTGTTGCCGGTGAGCGTGTTGTCCCAGCCGTTGCCAACGAGATTGGCGTTGTTGCTGCCGGTCAGGGTGACGTCGCGCAGGTGCTGTGCCTTGGTGGTGTAGCGCAAGCTTGGATCGACAGTCAGCGAAAAGGTGCCCTCGAAATCGATTGGCAAGTGCGGATTGTAGGTGAGGAACGGCGGAAAGAACTCCTGCACGATCGCCAGGCCCTTCGGATCCGTGGCGCGCATCCCGGTGCGACCGCGGGCGCCGTAGCGTCCGAAGTGCGTGTGTCCCGGGGGAACCGAGCCATCCTCGATCGGTCGGCCCTCGTACACTGTCGGCAGCACGGTCCACAGATCGAGATAGTTGTCGTTGATCACGCCGAGGTACTCGTTGGGGTGGTTCTCGACCTCATCGTCGGGCCAGCCGCGCCAGATTCCTCGTGCCGTGGCCTCGGCGTCGATCTCGCGCAGGGCATCCTGCATCTCGGGTAAGGCAGGCTTGATCCCGTAGTCGTGCACCAGGTGGATGATCTCCTCGAATGAGGCATCGCGCGTGCGGTGTGCCATGTAATCCTCGGCGCCCTCCACCGGGCACTCGTTGGCTCGCAGGTCCTGCATGCTGAGGTCGGCCCTGCGCAGGTCGGTGTTCTCGAACGCGGCGCGCAGCTCGGGCTCGGTGTTGAACAGCACCATCGTCGCCTTCCGGTCCGACATCGAGTTGGCGACGACGCTCTTGTCGGCTCCGTAGCGGGATCCCGGTACGTCGGTGAGCACGTGCTGCATGACGTTGCGCGCCTTGAGAATGCGGTCGTCGCTCCAGCCGTCCTGCGCCAGAAAATGGATCGGCTTGCCGTTCGGTGCGATGAGCTTCGTGTACTTGACGAAGACCTCGCGGAAGACAGCGGGAACATCGGCCGGTAGCTCGACGATGCCGTTGGGCGATACTGATGTGTCGATGTGCGGCAGCGTCAAGGGTGTTTGGCCTTCTACCGTGAGCATCGATGTGAGAAGCGCGGCTGCCAGCAGCGGCCTGAGTCGGAAGGTCATCGATTTGGTCTCCGGGGCTGTCTCGATGCTAAGAGCCGGCCCCATGCGGATGAGGGCCGGCGGACGGATCACTCTAGCGAATGATCAGAATGCGCTCGTTGGGCGGGTACAGGTACTCGACACCGAGCGTGGTTACCACGTGATTCCCCTCGATGTTGAGGGAGACGGGGAAGCCAGGGCGTTCGGGCAGGTTGGTGTGCACCATGTACTCCAACGAGAAGATGTGGTTTTCCTGGATCACCAGGTGGTCGCGATCTGAGCGAAAGGGCGCCACCGACGGGCCGACGGTCACCAGGCTGCCGCCGTTGTTTCCCTGGCTGTGAAGATCGATGGAAAAGCCCGACTGGTCGGTGCCGGCCAACGCCTGCTGGATTTGTTCATAGTCCTCGGTGCCGATGTCGATAAACGGGGTGTAGATGTATCCGACTTCTTCGAGGGAATGGACGATGGCATCCAGCGTCTGTCGCGCCGTTCTGCCGATGCGGATGTTGGCGCGGATGTACTCCCGAGCGCGGATCGCCTGATCGAAGGCGTGCTGGATACTGTCGGGCACTCCGGTTTCGCCCTCTGCTAGCACGTAGGCGTTGCGCTTGTAGTCGGTGGCGAAGTAGTCGAGGTACCGCACCCCGATGTCGTACGTCATGAAGTCGCCGCGCTGGATGACGTAGTCGTCGTGATGGATCCACCAGCGCACATCTGGCGGGTCGATGGGCTCGGACTTGGCTGAGAAGAGAATCCTGGGGATGCTGACCCCGGTCGATGTGCCCGCGTTGAGCCCCCGACGGAACATCTCCTCGCGGACCCACCAGCCGACGTCGCCGAGGGTCGTCTCGCCCGGCGTGATGGCCTCGCGTGAGAGGGCCCGCTCGAGGATCTCGCGATGGGCCTCGAGCGCGTTGGCAAACGCTATGAGCTCGCGCTGTACGCGCCGCCTGCGGAAATCTGTGATGACGTTCTCTGCCGAGACGATGCGCGACGAGTATTCGGGCCCGAGGATGCCCTCGAGCTTCACGTAGTCGGAGTGCGAGATCCCGTCGGCGATGGCAAGCCAATCCGAGGTGTTGACGGCGATCCTCTGCGGGTCGCGCTCGGCCACGAACTCGCGTAGCTCGTCGTAGACGCCGGGATCCTGATTGCCATAGTCGTAACCTTCGACGGCGCGGGCGAGCGCGTCGGATCCGAAGATGTCGAAGAGGTCCGGGTGCCCGCCGCCGCCGAGAACGGCGCGCTCGATGCGGCCGCCGCCGCGGTCGGTAAAGATCAGGTAGCCGGAGGCCGACCCGAAATGCACCGACATGGGGTCGGGGTTGCCGGCGCGCACCACGTGGATCCACATGTCGACGTTGTTGTCACGCATGGCTCCCGGCAGGATGAGGTCGAGCTTCCCACGCTGGATCAGGTGCAGGATCTCGGCGCGCGACTTGGCGGTTTGGTTGGCTATCTGCGCCTGCGAGAACGTTGGTACCGAGATGGCGAGCAGTACAAGAATGGCGCGTAGCTTCATGGCTTGGGCTCACTCGAGTGATGGGGCTGGCCGGGGTGGCATTACCAGGGTCTGGGGGCGACGCGCGGCAGCTTCTCGTCGCGCATGGCCGCGTGGTAAACGAAGGTTGCCAGGATCACCGTGTTGGCCATCAGGTGCTCCTCCACGAGGCGATCGTAGACGTCCATATTGGTGTGATTGTGGGTCTCGCTGTCGAGGTCGTCCTGTACGAAGTAGTAGCCCGGCAGGCCGACCTCTTCGTAGGCCTCGTGCTGCATGCCGGTGGTGAACAGGTGGGACATACCGAGGCTACCGAGTGGTTTCATCCACTCGCTGAAGATCGAACGGATGACCTCGTTGCCCATGATGGAGACGCCGCGGATTCTGCCGCCGCCGTGATCGACGTTGAAGTAGGCCGAAAGGTTGTCGTAGTCGGCCTTGTACTCGCGCCGGCTGGCGTCGGCGAAATTCGCTGCGACGTGGGCGCGGTTTCCGAGGACGCCCATCTCGTGTCCGCCCCAGAGCCCGACACGCACGGTGCGCCGCGGGCGGATGCCGAGCTTCTGGAAGATACGCACGACCTCCATTGATGCCACCACTCCGGCAGCGTCGTCGGTCGCGCCGGTACCCGCTGGATTGGCTTGGAGGTGGCCGCCGAGTAGCACCAGCTCATGGGCCAGATCGGTGCCGGGGATCTCGGCAATGACGTTATGGTCGAGGGTGTCCTCGTCGGTGAACCGTACCCGAATGTCCAGCTCGAGCCCTACGGGAAGGCCCTTTTCGAGGATCCGAAGGATGCGGTTGTAGTGCTCGGCGGCCATGAACAGCTCTGTGTGTGGCGCCGGCGCATCGGGCTCCCAGGGACGTGTTTCCAGCGTGTAGCCGGTGTTGGAGACGTTCACCGTGCCGTAGTCGCTGTTACCGTCGGTGCGGACGATGGCAAGGGCGCCCTCGTCGACCACGAAGTCGATGATCTGCCGCCGGCTGAGCCGGTCTGGGCCGCGTCTTCGGTTGCGCCGCTCCGATGCTGGAAGGATCGGCAGGCGCGCCATCTCGTCGAGCTGAGCGTCGGTGAGAATGGTCGAGCGCGGGGCGAACTGCGTCGGTAACTCCTGTGCCGGATGGGTGAGCACGACGGCGTCGCGCAGTTGCCCGCGGTAGGGCTCCAGGTCCGTCTCTGTCTCGATTGAGCCGAAGTCCAGGTAGACGGCATTGCCGAGCACTCTGCCTTCGGTGCCAGCCGACCAGGTTGCCGGATAGGCGATGATCGGCATGTATTGCGGCGTCATCATGTGAACCGAGATGTACTCGTTCACGTAGCCGCTGCCGAACTCGTATGGCTCCAAGCGGGCGCTTGGCAGGCCGTACTCAATCAAGCGGTCGCGGGCCCACTCGGCGGCAGCGGTATAAGACGGCGACTTGGCGTTGCGCGGCCCGAACACGTCGGTGAGCCAGCTGGCGTTCTCCATCAAATCGGAGTGCTCGAACGCCTCCTGCATGATCGCGTCGACGACTTCCCAATGCACGGGCTCCTGGGCTGCGGTGCCAGTAGGCGCGGCCGGACGCGCTGCGGAGAGTAGGGCCACCCCCAGGAGCACGAACATGCATGCTCGAGCACTCGCTCCCAACGGCAACCTCAACGCCACGTCGGTGCGGCGCCGGGGCCGACCGGCGTCGACGTACCGATGGCCACGTCGACCAGATAGAGTGCCGAGCCTTCGTCGACCCGCGCTGTCAGCAGGATCTGCTCGCCGCCAGGGGACCACTCCGGGTAGGCATCGCCGAACATGAGTCCATCGGTCAGCTGTCGTTTCTCCGTTCCGTCGGCCCGCATTACCCAGAGGTGCTTTTCCTCCTCGTCGCCCGACGCCCAGGCGATCTGGGTGCCATCGGGCGAGAAGGAGGGCCACTCGTCGAGCCCGGAGGTGTCGGTCAGGCGCACGGTGGTGCCGTTCTCCAGGTCGTGTCGGTAGATCTCAGGATTGCCGTCGCGGCCTGACTCGAAGGTGATCGTTCCGCCCGCCGGTGACCAGCGCGCGTAGGCGTCGGCGTCGCTGCCCGTCTCGATTCGCAGTCGACTGTCGGAGCCTAGGCTCTGTCGGAACAACCCCCGGCCGCCGCTCTCCAAGCCCAGGGTGAGCAGCATGTTCGAGCCGTCGGGCGAAAAGTCCACCGGATCACCCATGTTTGCAATGAGCTCGGTTACCGCTCCAGATTCAGCATCGAGGGCCATGAGGGCGATACCGTCGCTCCCTGCTCCCAGGAACACCACTCGAGAGCCACCGGGTACCCATCTCGCGTAGCCGGCGAACTCCATCGGCTCGATGAGCTGCCTGGCGGCTCCGCCTTCGAGATCGAGACCGAACAAGGCGCTACCGTCGCCGACGTCACGCGACACGACGATCCGGAAGTCACGCGCCAGGGCCAAGTCGAACCCGAGCTTGTCCGCGGTCGCCGGATCTGCAACGTCATCGGCCTGCCGTGCGCCATCGCAGCCGCAGAGGGCGACGGCGAGCAGGAAGGTGCCGGTCAGTCGGGACATCAGTTCTGCGCCTCCTCGGCCCTGGTTGGTCCGATGGAGCGTAGCGTTTCCAGGCTCGGGGCGACCATTGTCCGTCCCACCGTACGCTCGACCATGGCATAGAGATCGGGCATCTTGCCCTGCAGATCGGCGGCGTCGGTGATCGTCCACTCGCCTTCGCCAACCGGACCATAGTCTGCCTGCAGGTTCCAGGCGGTGGAGATCACCCAATAGGCGAACTCCTGCATGGCGACGCGGAATCGCACGCCATCCTCGTCGATCTCGTCGTAGGAGCTGGCGTCGTAGTAGCCGGCCTGCACGGCACGATCCATCGCCTGCGCCAGCTCCGAGTCAGGCGAGATGCCCCACTCTGCAGGAAAGGCGAAGTGCAGCCCGACGTCGCTGATGTAGTGGAGGATGTGCTCGACGACCTCCATGACCTGGCCCGGTACGCCCTCCATGATGATGTCGCAGACGCTGTTGTCGGCCCGTACGGCATCGAACGGGTTCTCGGAGTCGTCGCCGAAGTCGGGCTGTCCGGCGAAGAACGGGATGACGGCTTTGTGCGCGTACATGTTGCGGAGAATGCGGTGCTGGGCCGCCAGGTCGAGGCTGTTGTCGGCCGGGAAGCTCTCGGTCACCGTATCGGCCACCCGCTGCATGAACGGGTCGGAGATGCCCGCGTCGCCGATAAGCGTGAGCCCGTAAACGGTGATCTCTTTGGTGAAGGGTCGGTAGTTGTCGCTGGCGACGAGGTCGGTGCGCGTATACAGATCATCGGGGACGGCTCCCAGCGGCTCGACGAGGATGCAGCCGCCGAGTAGCGCGCCGTTGTCGTCGCTGCCTGGAGCTTCCTCGGTGGTCGTTGCTGGATCGTCATCCGGCGTGCCGCCACAGGCGGCGAGGAGTATGAGCAGGACAGGTATGGTTAGCGCTCGCATGGGATCCTTCCAGGTTTGATGAACGGTCAAAGGGGCGCGGAGGGCAAGGGTCGATGAGCCAGGTATCGGTAGGGCGCAGGGAGATCGAAGAGGCGCATGCGCGCATCGCGCCGCACATCCACCGTACGCCCGTGCTCACCAGCTCGACGCTCGATAGGCGTTTCGGGGGCAGCTGCTTCTTCAAGTGCGAGAACTTCCAGAAGACCGGTGCATTCAAGATCCGCGGCGCGTTCAACGCCGTGATGTCGTTGACTCCCGACGAAGCGGCGCGTGGCATCGTGACGAGCTCGTCGGGAAACCACGCCGCGGCAGTCTCGCTGGCGGCGCGAACGCGCGGGATGCAAGCGCACATCGCCATGCCGAAGGCAGCGGTACCCTCCAAGGTTGCCGCCGTACGGCGATACGGCGGCAACATCGTCTGGGTGGATGGGAAGGGGGAACTTCCCACCGCCGAGGAGTTCGACGAGACCGCCGCTGAAGTCCAGGAACGTCTCGGTGCCAGCTCCGTGCACCCGTATGACGACTTGCGGACGATCGCCGGCCAAGGTACCTGCACCATCGAGCTGCTCGCCGACGTTGCCGATCTCGACTTGGTGCTTGCGCCGGTCGGCGGCGGCGGGTTGCTGAGCGGCACGTGCATTGCCGCAGCGACAGCCGACCCGGTCGTTGCGGTGGTCGGTTGCGAGCCGGAATGTGCCGACGATGCCCAGCAGTCGCTGCGCCAGGGGACAATCGTGCCGCAGACGGACCCGCGCACGTGTGCCGACGGGTTGCGCACCTCCCTTGGCGAGCACAACTTCGCGATCATCGCCGAGCACGTCGCCGACATCGTAACGGTCTCCGAGGCCGGTATTCTGGCTGCCATGCGCCTGGTATGGGAGACCATGAAGATCGTCATCGAGCCAAGCGCCGCGGTGCCCGTTGCGGCGCTGTTGGAGCGCCGCATCGAGTTGGGAGGACGTCGGGCCGGATTGATCCTGAGCGGCGGCAACGTCGACCTCGAATCGTTGCCGCCTTGGTCGGAGATCGACATGGCGGCGTTCGAAGGCACGCGGCCCGAGGCAGCCGGCTGACCACCTCGTCACGATTCAGCGCTCCTCGTAGGGCATCGGGTCCCACTGCCGCATCTCATCGCGTGTCTTGAGCGTGTGCTCCTCGTCCTCGTGCAGCGCTCGCATCAGCCTTGTCCCTCGCTTCATCCAGTATCTCTCTCTGGCCCACTCAGACCGACGCGTTCTGTCATTCGGGGATGATCCGCTGCCGGCGCCAATCACTACTGCATGAACTGGCCACCATTGACATGGAAGCAGGCGCCGGTGGTGAAGTGGGCCGCGAGGATTGCGTCGACCATCGAAGTGAGGTCGTGCGGTGAGCCGAGCCGACCCATGGGAATTCGACGCAGCATGCGCTCGACGCCGGTCTCGGTCTCAAGATCGTAGCGGTTGGTAACATCCGGGGTGGGGATCGACCCTGGCTGCAAGCAATTGACGCGAATTCTCGGCGCCAACTCGAGGGCCATGCACTTGGTCAGAGCCAGAATTCCGCCCTTGGCGCTGCAGAAGTTGGCGCCATTCGTGCGACCTTCGACGCCGCAGGGGGCGGCGAAGTTGAGGATCAGCCCTTCGCGATCGGGGTTGTGGAACACGAACTCCTGCGAGCAGATGAAGTGGCCGCGCAGGTGCACCGCCACGACGCTGTCGAACTGCGCGTCGGTCAGCTCCACGAAGGGTGCATCGCGATTGAAGCCGGCTCCGTTGATTAGCACATCGACACGGCCGAAGCGGTCGATCACCGCATCGAACATGGAGCGCACCTGCTGACGCTCGCTGACGTCGGCGCGGTACTTGAGCAGCCGTGCCGGTCCGGCCGCTTGCACTTCGCGCTCGACAATCTCAGCCTTGCTCTCGGTGAGGTAGTTCATACACACACCGAAGCCACGGATCGCCAGGTGCTTGACGATCGAGGCTCCGAGCCCGCTAGAGCCTCCCGTGACCACCGCGACGCGCTCCTCGTCGGCGCCAGACGGTTTCACACAGCCCCCTGGCGTTGGCGGAACCACTCGACCGTAGTGCGTATCGCCTGGCGCAGGGGTGTGGGGCGGGCGCCGAACGCACGCTCGAACTTCGAGTGGTCGACGGTGAATGGCCGGTCCATCATGTGGGCTTGGTAGCCGCGCCGGCGACGCAGCTCATCGTCCGCCTCCCGGATGGCCGCGGTGTGGCCCGCCTCCTCGTAGACGATCTGAAAGAAACGCCGTGGTGTCACGGGGGCGTCGTTGGGCAGGTTCCAGACTTGCCCGAGCGCCTCAGCCCGATCTCCCAGCGTCACCAGTCCGGCGGCGACATCGTCGATGAACGAGTAGCTGTGCAACATGTCCGGAGCTCCGAGGATCTCCGACTCCTGCCCACGCAGCGCCGGCTCGAACAAGCGATCGCCGGTGGTGGAGTTGAGCACCTGGGGGCCGAAGAAATCGGAAGCGCAGCCGATCGCCACCGCCACGTCGCCGGCGGCGTGAGCGTCCAGCAGCCGCCGTGCCACGCGAACGCGCGCGCGCCCCTTCTCATCGCTGGCGTTCCACGGATGCTCCTCGGTCAGCGGACCGTCAACCGGGCCGTACATGTAGTGGTTGTCGCCATAAACGATACGCGCGCCGGCAGCGGCGGCACCGGCGATGGTGCCATCGGTGATGGCCGGCAGGTGATCGGCCTCGTTGGTCCAGCGCAGCGGTTGTGGGCTATTCGGGTCGGACCAGTCCATATACGGGGCGCTGGCACACTGGAACACGACGCTGGCGCCTGCGCATGCTGCCCGGGCGGCGTCGGGATCTTTGACGTCGGCCGCCACCAGTTCGACTCCCTCGGAGACCTGACCTCGGCCGCTTCGGTTGACTCCGCGAACGCGGCGTCCACTCTGGAGCAGTTGCCGTGCAACCGCCGCGCCCATCGGTCCGGTAACCCCGATTACGACGTACAGTGGGGCGCTCACCAGAGCTTCTGGATCTCGTCGTCGAGCCCGGTCATTTCCCAACGGATGAGCGAAAACGGGATGCCGCCGGCGGCGAGAAACTCGTCGACGAAGTCTCGCAGCACGAAATCGGGGCCAAGCTGACGCACGCGATCGCCGAACAGTTTGATGAACTGAGCCTTGCCGATGACCATTCCGGAGTGCCAGCCGGGGAAGCGCAGGTTCGTGGCCATCTCGTACCAGACGTGGTAACCGTCGGGGAGCAGCCAGCCGTTGGGAGCGCATTCGTAGCAGTAGTCGATGGCCTCCTGGAGGGTGAACTCGTTGGCGTGCATGTTCTGATCGGCGATGGCACGACAGGAGCGGAAAGCCGTCTGCATGTATACGATCTCGCGCCCCCGCGGCGAGCGCTCATCGAGGTAGCCGGAGTGCATCAGCAGCTCCTCGAGCCCGAAGGCCCAGCCTTCGAGGCGAATCATGTCGATGGCGAACAGCCGCTCGGCACCACGGATGGGGCGTTCATCGCGCCGTTGTTGCTGATTGTCGAAGTAGTGTCCGATGAACTCGTGCACTTGTTCCGGCAGCGGCTCGCGGTCGCCGGTCTGATCGAAGAAGTCGGTCTCCGGGCGCGGCCAGACTGCCGGAGGCTGCAGCGGTCCGCGCGACAGATAGCCGCTGGCGTCGAGGTAGTCGGGGATGGTGGCGATCTCTGATTCGCTGAGGAACCGCATGGCGAACTCGAGAGCGGCGCGCTTTCGGCGAGCGTGTTCTTCGGCGGTCTGTACTGGCTCGAGCTCGGGTAGGTGGCGATTACGATTGCGCTCGAGCTCGAGGTAGGTCAGCACGCGCTCGTCCTCACGAGTGACGATTTCGCGGAAGTCGTCCCAGGTATAGGGCACCAGCTGGACGTTGCGCAGCCACCAGTTGTAGTTGGCCCTGCCGATGCCGGCCGGGCCGTTCATGCGCCCACGGTTGCTTTCGAGCCACTCGCCGTAGGCGACTACCGCGGCGCGCGCTGCCTCGGCGGGCTCGACCAGCTCCGGATGGTGATCGCCGGCAGTGTCGCGAATACGCTCGAAAAACGCCACTTCTTCGTGCAAGTAGTGCAGCGCCAGCGTCACCAAATCGGCTGGAACGTTGCGTAGATTGTCACGCGCGGCGGACAGCAGCGGTGGAACCGCCTTCAGCTCCTGCAGGGCGGTTGGAAGCTCGGCCGGCGGCATCGGTAGATCGCGGATCCGCAGGCCGCGCCGCGACGGGCCTGATCCGCCCATCGTCTGCAGATAGAAGCCGGGGTCGCGAGACCAGGGGCGCAGCACCCGATGATAGAAGTCGAGGCCGTTCATCTCGCCCCGGACCAGCAGGTAGTCAACCTTCTGCTCGACCGGCCAGGCGTCGACGGAAAGCGCGTCGAACTGACGGCGGAGTCGCCCCAACGCCTGGTACTGCCGCCGTATGGCGTCGCCGCCGAAGTCAGGTACGCTGTTGGCGACCGGCGGACGCTCGAGGGCTCGGAACATCCCAAAGATCTCGAGCAGCTCGGAATAGTCCGATGACGCGGTCTGCGCCGGAGCGCTACGCGGGCTGGTTGCTCCCACCGCACAACAGACGACTACCAGGGTCGCGCGGAGGAGCTTACTTGTTCTCATGACGCTCGCCTCAGCGGGTCTCGGAGGGACCTGTTCAAGAGTTGCATACAGTATACGATGATGCCCGAACAGCTCACCAAAGTACGGAGAAGCGCACTCGTGGCAGGTATCTCGCGGCCCGATGTACCGTTTACGGTGGTCGGCCGGGGGCCTGATCGGGTCGGTTCGGTCTTCCCGGCAATCGGTGTGTTGCTGGTGGCCTCATCGATTGTCGCCTCCGGTGGGACGGTCGCGCTCGGCGCCGCATCCTCGGTCGCGAGCAGCTCGCAGGATCAGCGTACGCAGCGAGATCTCCTGCAGCAGATCCAGACCGAAGCCACGAGCAATTCACAGCTCATGGAGACCGCCAGTTGGCTGGCGGACGTATTCGGACCCCGCCTCGCCAACTCTCCTTCGTACGACGCCGCGGCCGAGTGGGCCCGGGGTCGCCTCGTCGACTTCGGGGTGGAGGCGTCCGTCGAGCCCTACGGCGAGTTCGGCGTCACCTGGCGCAACGAGTACACGTCGGTGCACATGCTGCGCCCACGCTATATGCAGGTGATCGCCTACCCGAATACTTGGTCGTCCGGGCTCGAGGGTCTCACCCGCGCCCGGGCCGTTCAGCTCGACTACGAGGCGCTGGCGTCGGCCGCTGACCTCGAGCCCTATCGGGGTCGACTCGACGGCGCCGTGGTATTGATCGCCGCGATACAGCCCATCGAGCTGCAGTTCGAGTCTCCGGCCGAGAGGCTGAGCGACGCGGCACTTGCCGCCCTGGCAGCTCCGGACCTCGCCGGCCCAGAGCGCGACGACGATCGTGACGAGCCGGTTGCCTGGGACGCCTTTGTCGAGTTTGTGTTCGATCAGGGTGCCGTGGCGCTGGCCGCTCCGGATGGGCGCGAGAGCTACGGCAACGTCCTGGTGAACGAGGTGCCGGGTCGGGCTTGGCTTTCCGAAGCCGACATCCACCCACCGTTCCTGGTGCTGGCAGCAGAGCATTACAACCGAATGGTGCGCATCCTCGACAAGGGGGTCGAGGTCGAGATCGAGCTCGACGTACGGATCGCTGTCGACGAGCTTTCGCGTCAGGATACCAACGTGATCGCCGAGATTCCTGGTACCGATCTGGTCGGCCAGGTGGTGATGCTCGGGGCGCACCTCGATGCCAACTCGGCCGGCCAGGGCGCGATCGACAATGCCGGGAGCGCCGCTACGGTCATGGAGGTCATGCGAGTGCTGCACGCCATCGGTCTGCAGCCGCGGCGGACCATCCGCATGGCTCTGTGGGGCGGCGAGGAGTACGGGCTTCTGGGCTCGCGACGATACGTCGAGCGGGTCTTTGGCGGTGCCGGTGGGCGACCCTCCAACGAGGCGCACGAGCGCTTCGCGATCTACTTCAACAAGGATGGCGGCTCTGGCCGCATCCGCGGTGTGTACCTGCAGGAGAACGCTGCTCTGGCACCGATGGCGGCCGCCTGGCTCGAGCCCCTGGCTCCGTTCGGGGCCGTCCACATAAGCAACCGCGCCAACTTCAACTCCGATCAGGCATCGTTCGATCGTGCTGGCCTACCGTCGATGATGTTCATCCAGGATCCGCTCGAGCGGAGTGGCTACCACACCAACATGGATACCTTCGATCATCTCCATGAGCCCGACTTGATCCAGTCGGCGATTGTCATCGCCGGCCTGGTTGCGCAGGCGGCGATGAGCGAGGAGACGGTGCCGCGATCGCTTCCGATGACGGCTAGAGGACACCGAGAATGAGGTCGCTGCAGCGTTTCCTGGCCGTTGTGGCGCTGGCGACCCTGACCTTCGGTTGTGCCGATGGCGGCGCTCCCGTGGTGCTGAAGGTGGCCCACAACGGTAGCCCCGAGCACCCCTATCAGGCCGGTTTCGAGAGTTTCAAGGAAATCATCGAGCGCGATACCGACGGTGAGGTCCAGGTGCAGATCTTCGAGAATGGTCAGCTTGGCACCGAGGGAGAGGCCAGCCTAATGGTCAAGCTGGGGGCACTGGCTGCTTCGGCGGCCAGCGCTGGCGCCGGGCTCGGCCCGTTCGTGTCGGAGGCGGAGGTGTTCAACCTGCCGTTCATCTTTCGTGGCATGGATCACTTCTATCGGGTGCTGGACGGCGCGCCCGGCGAGCGTGTCGCGGGCGCCGTTGAAGACAAGCTCGACGCCATGGTGCTCGGCTGGTGGTTCTCGGGTGTGCGCAACATGTGGAACGGCACGCGCCCCGTGCTCGAGCCCGAAGATCTGCGCGGCCTTAAGATCCGTGTCATGGCGACCCCGGTGCTGGTGGCGGCTTTCGACACGCTCGGTGCGCAGGCGACACCCATGTCCTTCGGCGAGCTCTATTCGGGACTCGAACAAGGTGTCGTGGATGGTGCTGAAACCGACCACGTCGACCTTCTGTACGAGCGCTTCTACGAGGTGACCCGCTACGTCTCCTACACCGAGCACATGTACCTGGCGGCTGGCTTGATCTTCAGCCGCAAGCTCTACAATCGTTTGTCTCCGGAGGTGCAGCAGGTCGTGCTGCGGGCGGGGCGTGATTCGTCGATCGTCCAGCGCCGCGCCATGGAGACTGCCACTCGAGAAGCTCTCGCCGAGCTCGAGCGGACCGGCAACCTGGAGTTCTTCGAGGTCGATCGCAGCCTGTTCCAGGATCGCGTCCGTGATGTCTACCGCGACGCCGCTCCGGGGCTAGGTGGTACCGAGGTCATCGATGAAATCGTCGGCTACTGATCTGCTGCGGAATCCGCTCGAGCTGGCACTTTGCGTGCTGCTCACTGCTCTGGTGGCGGTGACGTTCTCGCAGGTCCTCTTCCGCTACGTATTCCAGACGTCGCTGGCGTGGTCGGAGGAGCTGGCGCGCTTTTTCCTCCTGTGGCTGGGTTCGCTCAGCGCCGCCTACGCCTTCAAGACCGGCGCCCACTTCGCGCTGCGGTTTGCCGTAGAACGCCTGCCATCAGGGCCGCGCAGGCAGCTCGAGCGGCTGGTGACGGGGCTGGTTACCGTCCTGCTGATGGTCTTCGCCTGGCAGGCGCTGCGGTTCACCCTCGAGGTACGGACGATGGTCGCGCCGGCCACCGGCATGTCGATGGCGATTCCCTATTCCTCAGCCTTCGTCGGCAGCCTGCTGATGCTCTACTACGTCTTGCGCCAAGCCTGGCACGGCGACGACGAGCCCGCCGCTCGTCCTGGGCACGGTTAGCGGCATGGGTCTGATCGTCACGCTCGTATTCGTTATCGCCCTGTTGCTGGCGGTGCCTGTCGGGCTGGCGCTAGCTATGGCAGGACTGGCCGGGCTGCTCTACAGCTCGCCAGAGTTCCTCATCGTCATGCCGCAGAAATACCTCGCTGGACTCGACTCGTTCCCGTTGCTGGCCATCCCGCTCTTCGTGCTGGCTGGAACCCTGATGTCGAAGGGCGGCATGGCACGACGCATCGTCGACATGGCGCTGGTCTTCGTCGGCCGCATCCCGGGCGGGCTGGGGCTGGTGGTCATCCTCTCGGCGATGGTGTTCTCCGGGATCTCCGGGTCACCCAGCGCCAACACCGCGGCGGTCGGCTCGGTGGCGTTGCCGGCGATGAAGCGCAAGCGCTATCCAGTGGATTTCGCCACCGCCATCTTTGCCGCTGCCGGTGGCGTCTCGACGCTGGTGCCGCCGGCCATCGATCTGATCATCATCGGCGTGGTCTCGGGGATCTCGATCGGCGCGCTGTTCGCCGCCGGTGTCCTGCCGGCCGTCGTCCTGGGGCTCGCGGTCATGGCGCTGACCTATTCCTATGCGATTCGCTTCGAGCTGCCAATCGAGCCCAAGATGCCATGGCGCGACAAGCTGAAGATCGTCGGCGACGGGCTGTTGCCGCTGTTCATGGTGGTCATCATTCTCGGTGGCATCTACGGCGGCGTGTTCACACCGACCGAGGCCTCGTCGGTGGCCGTAGTGTACGGCTTCGTGGTGTCGTTCTTCGTGTATCGCGAGCTCGAGTTGGGCGATTTGCCGGAGGTGTTGCTGCGCACTGCGTCGCTGACCGGCGTCGTGATGCTGGTGCTCGCCTCGGCCTCCGTCTTCTCGTTCGTGCTCACGTTCGAGCGCATACCGCATGCGTTGGCGACCTGGATCACCAGTACGGCGCCCAACTGGCTTGTGTTCATGGTGTTTGTGCACGTGGTGTTCATCGTGCTCGGCATGGTCATGGACGCTCTGCCGCCGATCATCATCTTGATGCCGATACTGGTGCCGGTTGCGCAATTGCTCGGGATGGACCCGATCCACTTCTCGATCCTGGTCGCAGCGAACGTCGGCATCGGCATGGTGTCGCCCCCGGTAGGTATCTGCCTGTATGTGGCCTGCGGCATCGCCGGTACGTCGATCGAAGCCGTAACACCGCGGCTGGTGCCCTACCTGCTCGTGTTGCTGGCGGGGCTTCTCGCCCTGACGCTGTTCCCGGCAATCACCTTGCTGGTGCCGCGGCTGCTGGGCTATGCGTGAGCCGCGCTTCTTTCTGAAATGCCGCAGCTTGAACAAGGCTCCTCGAGGGACAAACGAATGAGGCGTGGTAAGGAGTTGCTTCTCGGCGTGTTCGCGACTGGGTTGCTGGTCGGCTGCGGCGGCGCTGTTGACCAGACTTCGATCGGCGGGGAGGGCGCGGCCATAGGATCAACCACGCCGTTCGGCCCGGACTTTTCTTTCCATGAGGTGCGCGACGATGACCTACGAGCCTTTTTTGCCAAACAGATCACGGTTTTCGGGGTGCCCATCGTCGGTACCGGGACCCTTGCAGACCACAAGATGGTGCACGCCGCACACATGATGGCGCAGTACCTCGACAATGACGAGGACGGATCGGTCGACGACCCGAACGTGCTCATTGCGATGCTGGAGCGCAACGCGCTGCTGGTGATGTTCGCGAACTTCGAGGAGCTTGAGGCGTCGGGCCTCTTCGAGGCCGATGACATTCGCGATCGCTACGAGATCCAGGATCTCGAGGGCCACGAGACCGTGGCGTCGGTCGATCGTGTGGAGGGAAACGCCGACGATCGCTTCGATGCGGCGATCGAGGAGGTCTGGCATCTGGTCAGCTACGCTGGCTACGCGGCCGCCTATCCGGATGCCTTTGGCCAGAATCCCGGCTCGCGTCTTGCCGACGCCATGGATCTGGCGCGCGGGGGTCGGTTCATGAAGATACCGGATCCGTATCCGAGCGGCGCCTGGTACACGTACGACGACGAGACCTGCGACTACGGCTGCATGGCGATCGAGTACATCTATTGGGCGCTGTCGACGCACCTCGGAGCACAGTCCGACCCGGAACGCTGTGAGTGGATGTCGAGAGAGTGGCGCGCTTGCACGGCCGAGCAGCTTGCTGAGATTGATCCGGCGGTGACCGCTCTGCTGACCGACCCGCAGTACTCGGTACCGACCGTCCTTCCCGACGGGAGCTACGGCGAGTAACCGAGTATCTCGAAGATCTGAACGACGCTGCCGTCAGGGTCTTCGATTCGCAGCCCAGCATCCGCATGCCTCTCGATCTCACCCATGATCGGTCGGCGGGGCCAAGAAGCTCGCGAGAAACGCATCGAGCGGTTGGCCGTGGTCGAAGTGGTCTTCCTGGTGCCATCCGTGGGGTGGCGTTTCCTGCCGAGGCCAGAATCCCCATGGACCCTGTGCCCCGACGTAAACGACACGGCCAGCAGTGTCGATGACGAACAGGCGCTCGGGCCACGCACTCCATCGCTGGGCGACCGCATCGTCCATCGAGTCGACCACAACCGAAAAGGGCAGCTTCAGCATTGTGCAGGTCTGGGAGGCTGCGGCGTCGCGCTCGTCGCTATTCCGAGCGTCCGGGATGATCGACCATCCCGTGTGGTCCATACGCCAGCCGTCCGTGGAGTGCGCCTCACGTATGTAAACCATGAGGAACTCGACGCGATCGCCGAACCTCTCATGCAGCTTTATGACGTCAACTGACGCCTCGGCGAACGGCCCTCAGGTCAGCGACCCGAAGACCAGCACGACCGGTCGGTGCCCGCGAAACGAGGAAAGGCGTACGGTGCCGCTACGGTCGCGGCACCATAGCTCGAAATCCGGGCTGATCTCACCGACGACCGGATGATTGCCTTGGCGCTCCGCGATCAGCGCGTAGCCATCAGCCTCGTCGGTTACTGTTCTGCCGCCAAAATGATCCATCCGCTGAGTCCCCTCTTCGTTTGGCGCGTTCCAATCTTTCGACAGAGTGCCGATCAACTGTCCGGACTCCTCGGTTTTGAACAGACGGTCGGCTTCGATGACCTCGCCGAAGCGCACCAAAGTGAGCAGCAGCTTACGATGCAGGTCGCCGCGGTCTCCATCCAGGGTGCGGCGCTCATCATCGCCAAGACGAAGGCTCATCACATCCGATCTGTTTTGACTTTGCGTCGACACTCCATTAGATACGGGAACTGGTTCGATTCCCACGCTCCCCGGAGGAGGATCCGATGATCAGCAGAAACCTGGTGGTGGCAATCGCGGTCTTGTTGATCGTTCTCGTGGTTCCGACTGCGGCACCTGCCCAGGAGGGCGAGCCGGTGCTGGTCATACGAGCCGGCCTACTCGTCGACCCGGAGGCGGGCACCGCGACACCGAACCAGGTGATTCTCGTTCAGGGCGATCGGATCGAGGCGGTAGTCTCACCTGGCAGTGTCGATATCCCGTCCGAGGCCGATGTCATCGATCTGTCGGATCTGACCGTGCTCGGCGGCCTCGTCGACACCCACAACCATCTGGCGCTGACCTACAAGCAGGAGCCCGAGAGCAACCACTACTACCTCACCTATGTCATGGACTCGACGCCGCTGCGGGCCATCCAGGCGGTCTCGAACGGCATGCAGATGCTCTCTTCCGGCTTCACCGTCGTACGCGACATGGGCAACAACGGCAACTATGCCGATACCGCTCTACGGCAGGCGATCGAGCAAGGGTGGGTACCGGGACCGACGATCATCAACTCGGGCATCATCATCGGCGGCATGGGCGGACAGTTCTGGCCCACTCCGGAAATGGGAATCGACCACAACATTGTCTACCCGGAGTATCTCGACGCCGACACCAACGACGAGATCATCAAGGCAGTGCGCCAGAACGTGCTCTACGGTGCCAAGGTGATCAAGATTTGCGTGGACTGCAAACCGTACGGTTACACCGTCGATGAGATGCGTCTGTTCGTCAGCGAGGCGGCCAAGGTCGGTATGAAGGTGGAGGGCCACGTTCAGACGCGCGATGGCGCCCGTCGCGCCGTCGAGGCCGGGCTGTTCTCGCTGGCCCACTCGGAGGTCCTCGACGACGAGCTCCACAAGGCGATGGCGACCAAAGGCATCTGTCGCGCCGGGACAGAGACACCGGCGATGCCGTACAACAGCACCTCTGAGGAGGATTTCGAGCGCACCGTAGCGGGGCTTCGGAACGCCTGGGACAACGGTGTGGCGGTAACGTTTTCTACCGATGCCGACTACTACATCCCCGGCATGACTCGCGGCGAGGTGGTCATCGATTTCATCGAAACCTGGAAGGCGGCGAGGATCCCGGCTCCCGATATCCTCAAGGCGATGACCACCTCCGGGTATCGTTGTGCCGAGGTCTATGAGGAGCGTGGTCCGATCATGCCCGGCAACTACGCCGATCTGATTGCCGTGGAGGGCAATCCGTTGCGCGACATCGACGTTCTGCGCGACGTCCGTTTCGTGATGCGCGACGGCACCGTCTTCAAGCGCGACGGGGTCATGACGCCGGAGGCGTTCTTTCACGCCGGACCGGTGAACGGATGGCGGATTCGCTAGTAGATTTGCGCCGCCGCCTTCTGCCCGCACTCATCCAGGTGCATCGGTGGCTGGGAATCGCCTTCAGCCCCCTGCTGGTTGTCTGGTTCGCGTCGGGGATCGTCATCATCTACGCGCAGATGCCCACGCTCACGAATACAGAGCGGTTGGCGCGCTTACCTCGGCTGAACCTCGCCGATATTCGCCTTTCCCCCGCTGCGGCCGCAGCACGGGCGCGAACGCAGGGATCGCCGGGGGAAGTCATTCTTTCGGTCGTAGACAACCGGCCCGCCTATCATTTCGCAGGCCGCTCGCTATCCGTATTCGCCGACGACGGTACGAGGTTCGAAGGGTACTCACGCCCCCAGGCAGTGCACGTAGCGCGAGCGTGGTTGTCGGATCCTTCGCTGTCACGGTCGAGTGCGGCCGGCTACGGTGCTCGGCATCTCGGGATGATCGCAGCCGATTCTCCCGACCAGTGGACCGTGCAGGGCCAGTATCGGGTTCTGGCGCCGATCCACAAGGTCGGGGTCGACGACGGTGCCGGCACCGTCATCTACATCTCTGATGTGAGCGGACAGGTGGTCCTCCGAACAACCCGAAGCAGTCGCTTCGCGGCCTGGTTCGGGGCGATTCCCCATTGGATCTATGTGCTTCCTCTGCGCAAACACCTGGACCTCTGGTCCAGCGTCATCATCTACGCTTCCTTGCTCGCCACGCTGGCGGCCCTGGCAGGGTTGGTGGTCGGACTCGTCCGATGGTCACCAACGAGGCGACACCGGCTTCCCGAGGGTACCCGGACGGGAGTCCCATACCGCGGCTGGAAGCGATGGCACTATCTCAGCGGCCTCGTCTTCGGTGTCACCACGGTTACTTGGATGTTCAGTGGACTCCTGTCGATGGGTCCCTGGGGGTGGAGCCCTTCGAGCTCCGCCACCGGTGAGCAGGTGCGCATCGTTGCCGGGGGAGCGCTGGACCTGAAGCGTTTTGATCTTCCGGATCCGGCTATGGCTCGATGCAGCACGGCGCCTGTTGCGGAGCTAGAGCTCGTACAGTTCCGCGGGCGTCCCTACTACTTCCTGCTGGCCGCCAATGGCAGCTCGATCCTGGTCGAGGATGGCGACGAAGGGTCACAGTGCGTGGATACCCTCGGCGTCGAGGCGCTCCTCGCTGCTGCGACTGCCGCTGTGCCGAACGCCAAGCCGTTGGCGACAGACCTACTCCAACGGCACGATGTCTACTACTACTCCCGAGCAGGAGACCGCCCCTTGCCCGTACTTCGGGTCAAGTTCGATGACGTCGAGAGAACCTGGCTATACCTGGACCCGCGCCGCGGCACGATCGCGGCGCGTCACACGGCACGTTCTCGTCTGAACCGCTGGCTGTTTCAAGGGTTCCATAGCTTCGATCTGCCGTGGCTGTATGAACGACGCCCCCTGTGGGATCTGCTGGTCATCACATTCCTGCTCGGCGGCTTGGCGGCGAGTCTGACGGGAACGGTGATCGGCTGGCAGTATCTGAAGGAGCTTTCTCGTCGGGGGCTCGGTCGCGTCGCAGACCGAGAAACCACCTAGAGTTACCGGTTGTCGGGCACCGCCTCCATCAGCAGGGCGAAGGCGTTCCTCAGCCCTTCGGCGCCGGGACGTCCGCCCTTGTAGTGGCCGAGGCGGACCACCACGAGGTCGTGGGACGGGATGATGGTGGTCGATTGCCCGCCGGCACCCTGCATCGAGTAGGCCTCTGCCGGGATGCCGTTGCTGCCGTTCTCGCTCTCGATCCAGAAGAAGCCGCCATAGATGGGTCTCCCATCAGCCACCCAGCCTGGCGCCGGGGTGCTGACGAACTCGACGAAACCCTCCGGCAGGATGAGCTCGCCGTCCCACACGCCGTCTTGTAAGTAGAGGTTGCCGAGCCGCGCCCAGTCCCTAGCGGTACCGAACTCGTAGCCTTGCAGGAGGAAATCACCGTAGGGATCGGTCTCCATCACCATGTGGCGGATGCCGATCTTGTCGAACAGCTCGCGTTGCGGGAACGAGTGGTACTCGTCGCCCCGTCCCTCCACGCCGAGCCGTATGAGGTAGTTGGTCAGCACCGGATCGGAGTTTCGATAGCGGCCAACCGTGTTCGGCGGGTACTGCTGTGGCCGCGTGGCGGCGTATTCGAACGAGTTGACGGTGCCTGTGTAAACGTAGAGGTGATCGGGATACCCCAGCGACTCGTCATAGCCCGGGTCAGCCTCGTTGCGGAAGCGCAGTCCGCTCGACATGCGCAAGATGTCGGATATGCGGATCTCGGCACGCGGGTCGTTGCCGTCCTGCCACTCGGGGATCGGTGCCGGCTGGTGCAGCTCGTAGACACCCTGCCGGATGAGAATGCCCATCAGCGTCGCTGTAAGGCTCTTTCCCATTGACCAGCTTTCGAGCGGCGTGCTCATGGTGATGCCGTCGCGATAACGCTCGCCGATAATGCGCCCCCTGTGGGTGACCACGAAGGCCGCCGTCATGCCCTCGGCGGGCTCGAACGCGGCATCCACTGCCTGCTCGATCTTTGCCGCATCGAGCTCGCTGGGCAGCGGCTCGTCTGGCAACACGTCTCCCATCGGCCAGGGCTGTGTCGACGGATCGGGGAGCGTGCTCGGGATGTCGATCGGAGTGAAGTAGACGTCGTCTGCACCGATCGGCAACGTCACGCATCCTTGATCGCCCAGGTACCTCGCGGTGCGTACGGTGCCGTCTGGTAGCGTCAGGTGGACCTCCTTCTTCTCCGTGTCGACGACGCGCTCGGTCACCTCGGCACGCTCCGCGTAGTGGCTGCTGAAGTAGCCGATGTTCTCGGCCGCGAAGTCGGCCTCGAGGCCGGTGATGAACACCGCCGAGCAGAGGATCTTGGCGAACCCCGAGGTGTGATGAGTGAGCGCATCGCCCGGGGGCCCGACGTACTCGGTATCGAGCTCGAGCGAGGCGGCGCGCGCGACTCGTTCCTCGGTGTTGGAAGGGACGCTCGCGGGTGCGTCGTCTGTGGCGGGGGCCTGACAGGCTGAGATGGCCAGGAAGAGGGTCAGACCGGTGAGGCGGAGCGTCATCGCCGGCGTCGTTCGGGTGTGCATGGGGAGCCTCCTCGAGTTGAGCGGACCTTCGGGGCTGCGGGGCGAGGATAGAACGTCAGATCTCGTCGCGGGGCCCCTTGTACTCCTGAATCGTGTTTCCTCCGTCGACGACGATCGATTGACCGGTGATGTAACTCGCCCCCTCGGAGGCGAGGAAGGCCACGACCTCGGCGACCTCGTCGGGACGTCCCGGTCGGTGCATGGCCGAGTACCTGCCGGCTTCGAGCTCGGCCTCCGATGATGAGGCGGTGGCGATCCATCCGGGAGCTACGCCGTTGACCGTGATTCCCTCGGTGGCGACTTCGAGGGCCAGGCTGCGCATCAGGCCGTCCATACCGGCTTTCGCGGCACTGTAGCCGGGCGATCCGATGGTGCTGACCAGCGGCCCGGTGACCGAAGAGATGTTGATGATCCGTCCATGTCTCTGCGACTGCATCAACGGGATCGCCGCCTTGGTGGCGTTGAACGCCGTCTTCAGGTTAATAGCGATTGCCCGGTCCCAGTCGGATTCGCTCAGATCGACGAACGACCGGTCGGGGTAGGGCGATCCGACGGAGTTGATTCCGGCGTTGTTCACCAGAATGTCGAGTTGGCCGAATCGGGACACCACCTCGCCCACGAGTCGACTCACTTGCGCAGCGTCCGTGAGGTCTGCAGCGAAGGCTTCGACCTCGTCCACCTGCTCGACGCGCAGCTCGTCTGCCCGTGCGCGGATACGATCCTCGGTCGTCGAGGTGATGGCAATCCGGGCTCCACGGCGGCCGAGCACACGCGCGCATGCGAAGCCGATGCCGAGCTCGCTGCCGGCGCCGGTGATCAACGCCACGCGTTCGGACAGCGCCTTGCTCACGATTCCTTCGATGTGGTGGCGGCCCTGCTCGCCAGCCTGAACTTGGATTCGCTCTCCAGGCAGCTGCTCAGCTCGGCCGCAAACTCAGGGTACGCCTGCCCGTACGACGCAACGCACCTGCGCACGAAGTCTGCCCCTCCAGGGTAATGAGCGATCCACGTGATGTCGTCTCTGGCCACCGTCCAGTGAACCGGGGCGACGGTGCCGGCCCGGTACATTGTGAAGAGCGATTCCCAGAGGGGGAGAAACGAAGCCACAGCACATTCGAACCCTGGCCGCTCCGTATCGGTCAGCTCGTCGGGGGCGTGGAGGCCGGTGTGGAAGATCCGGCCCGACTCGAGGGCTGCCGTTGCTGACCAGGCTGCGCTGTACGCCTGCATGTAGGTGCCCGCTGCCGCCGTATTGGTGCTGCGAGTATTCTCGCGCGTCTGCTTGGCAACGTAGACGAGCGTCAACACCACGGCGACACTACCGGCGATTTGCGAGGCGACTCCTATCGTCTCCCAGGTCATGGTCTCTCCTCTGTGTGGTTGTGCGACAGCTGTGAAGCAGCTTTCCGGTCAGAACGTCGCACAGACGCGGGCTTCCTCCCACAGAACGGATCGGTGGTTGAAGCGTTCCTTGATCTCCGTGATGGCCATCTCCAGCGCCTCCACGAACGAATCGCGCTCCGCGAGCGGGTGCAGGATGACGATCGTGCGTCCGGCGCTGGTGCCGGCGCGTCCGGCGCTGCGCTGCCACCAACCTGTCGTTTCCAGCACGGTCGCGCCATTCGGGAAATGTCGGATGAGAACCTCGTTGACGAGCTGCTCCCAGCGCTCATCCGTAAGTCCGTCGGCGTCGCGGCCACTCATGTACAGCGCCGCACGGAGGTAGGGCTCTAGAGGCGCGGGACAGACCCACGGTGGCGTATCTGTGGAGACGCTGCGCGGCGTGCTGGCACAGGTGGCGAGGAGCGGCGACAGCGCCACGATCGCCGCCAGGGAGATTCCAGCCGCGGCCGCGGCTGGACCGCTCCGGGCGCCCCCCTCCGCCATCTCCGTACGCCGTCGAACGCATGCTTGCCCGGCTCTCACGCCTGCCACCGCGTCTCCCCACCAACCACCGTGCGCACCACCGGGATCTCCTTGATGCCATCTGGGTCGACGTCGTGAGGATCGGCGGCGAGCAACACGAAGTCGGCCAGCTTGCCCGCGGTGATCGAGCCCTTGAGGTTCTCCTCGAACGAGGCGTACGCACCGTGCATGGTGCAGATCTGCAGCGCCTGGTCGACGGTGATGCGCTGGCTCGGCCCCCAGATACGGCCGTCGTAGTCCTTGCGGGTCACCATGCTCTGGATCGCCATCAGCGGCTCGAACGGCCCCGGAGTCCAGTCCGACGCCGGCGCCACCGGAATCTCGTATTCCAGGAACGAGTTGTGGGCGAACATCCATTCCATCTTCTCGTGCCCGTACTCGACCCACTTGTGGCCATGGAAGTGGGCGTACGTGTAGAAGGGGGCCGGGATGACGCCACCGTCTTTGATGCGCCTCAGTAGGTCGGGGTTCACCAGTGAGCAGTGCTCGATGCGATGTCGCGTATCGTTACGCGGCCATAGCTTCTGCACGCGCTCATAAGCCTGAAGAACCATGTCGATGGTCACGTCGCCGTTGGCGTGGATCGCCACCTGCCACCCAGCGCGGTGGGCATCCTCGACCGCCTCGTGGATCTCCTCCTGCGACATCGTCAGGATGCCGTAGTCGTCGGGTCTTCCCATATAGGGGGTGCTCATGCGCATGGTGCGCTCCGACGCTGAGCCGTCGGCGAGGTATTTCACTGGACCGAGGCGTAGCCACTCGTTCCCCAGGCCGCTGCGAACACCTGACGCCCGGAAGCTCGGGTAGGCGCCGGCATTGGCGAACAGGTTGGCGCGGAAACCGAGCTCGCCAGCCGCGTAGGCGTCCTGGAAGGCAACGAATTCTGCCGATCCAATGCCCGCCGAGTGCACCGACGTCAAGCCGGTGGCGCTCATCAGCTCGGAGATGAGCTTCACTGCCGCCTGCCGCTGCTCGCGGCTGGAGGGGTCGGGAAGTAAGGCCTGGAACGGGTCGAGGGCAAGCTCTGCCAGCCGGCCGGTGAACTCGCCGCCTTCGCGATAGATTGTTCCGCCCCGCGGGTCCGGTGTATCGATGGTGATGTTCGCCGCGCGGAAAGCGGCGCTGTTGACCACTGCCGTGTGGCCGCCGCGGTGACCGACATACACCGGATGGTCCGGCACGGCCTCGTCGAGGTCTCGGCGATCCAGCGGGCGCCCCTCGCTGAGTTTGGTGTCGTCGTACATGAAGCCCACGACCCACTGCCCTGGCTCCGTCTCTCTAGCGCGCGCAGAAAGAGCATCTTGAATGCGCTGGATGCTCCCGAGGTTGGTATCGACACTGACGAGCGCTTGCAGGCCTCCCCATAGCGGGTGCGAGTGGGCGTCGATGAACCCCGGCGTGACGCACATGCCGGAGGCGTCGATCACTTCCGTGTCTGGTCCGACGAGGTTCGCAACGTCATCGGAGCGCCCGACAGCAACGAATCGGCTCCCGCGAACAGCGAACGCCTCAGCGTTGGGCTGCTGGTCGTCGCCCGTGAGCACGCGAGCGTTGGTCACCACGAGATCGGGCCCAACACCTTGCTCAACAGAGTTGCCGGCAGCCCCAACACTGGCCGGTAGGCGTGTTGCCCCGATTGCCGCTGCTGCGGCTGCACCCAGCCCGAGGAACTCCCCGCGCGTCATTTCGGACATAGAATCCCCTCACTCGGTTTTCGGCAAACGACACGCCGCAGCGCGTACTAGGCTGCCCCAGCCTCTCCGCTTTCGGGAGGGCACGTCAACCGAGGACAGCCGCGGAGACCTCATGCCCGACATTATCTTCACGATGCAGGACCTCAAGAAACGGGTTCCTCCCGATCGCGAGATCCTCAAGGGGATCTGGCTGTCCTTCTTCTGGGGCGCCAAGATCGGTGTGCTCGGCCACAACGGCGCCGGCAAGTCGACTCTGCTGCGCATCATGGCCGGCGTCGAGACAGAGTTCGATGGGCAGGCCTTCCCCGACAAGAAGGCAAAGGTCGGGTTCCTGCCCCAGGAGCCGGAGCTCGATCCGTCCAAGACGGTGCTCGAGAACGTCACCGAGGGGATGGCCGAGGTAAAGGACCTGCTCGATCGTTTCAACGAAGTGAGCGACAAGTTCGCCGACCCCGATCTCGATCCCGACGAGATGACACGGTTGCTCGACGAGCAGGGCGCGCTCCAGGACAAGATCGAGGCGGCCAACGGCTGGGATCTCGAATCGACCCTCGAGATCGCCATGGACGCGCTGCGCTGCCCGCCCGGCGACGCCGACGTCACGACGCTCTCCGGCGGAGAGATCCGTCGCGTTGCGCTCTGCCGGCTGCTGCTGCAGAAACCCGACTTGCTGCTGCTCGACGAGCCCACCAATCATCTGGATGCCGAGTCGGTCGCCTGGCTCGAGCGCCATCTCAAGGACTACCCGGGGTCCGTCGTCGCCATCACCCACGACCGCTACTTCCTCGACAACGTGGCTGGATGGATTCTCGATCTCTACCGCGGCGCCGGCATTCCGTGGGAAGGCAACTACTCCTCGTGGCTGGAGCAGAAACAGCTGCGGTTGGCGCAGGAGCAGCGCAAGAGCCAGGCCCACGAGCGCACCTTGCGGCGCGAGCTCGAGTGGGTACGCATGGCGCCGCGGGCCCGCCAGGCGAAAGGCAAGGCGCGGCTGAACGCATACGAGGAGCTTCTCCACGAGGGCAACGAGCGTATTCCCGAGACCGTGGAGATCTTTATTCCGCCGGGGCCTCGTCTCGGCGACGTGGTGATCGAAGCGGACCATCTGAGCAAGGGCTTTGGTGAGCGATTGCTGATCGATGACCTGTCGTTCCAGCTGCCGCCCGCCGGCATTGTCGGCGTGGTGGGACCTAACGGGGCGGGGAAGACGACGCTCTTTCGCATGATCACCGGTAGCGATGCGCCCGACTCCGGGACGCTGCACCTGGGTGAGACGGCAGTGCTCGGCTATGTCGATCAGTCTCGCGATGTCCTACAGCCTGAGCAAAACGTCTGGGAGGCCATCTCGGAGGGTCGCGACCACGTCACGCTAGGCAAGCGAGAGGTGAATTCTCGGGCCTATGTGGCGAGCTTCAACTTCAAAGGTGGCGATCAGCAAGAGAAGATCTCGATGCTCTCGGGTGGCGAGCGCAATCGTGTGCATCTAGCCCGTGTGCTGAAATCGGCTGCGAACGTGCTGCTCCTCGATGAGCCCACCAACGACCTCGACGTTGATACCCTGCGCGCCCTCGAGGAAGCGCTGCTCGAATTTGCGGGCTGCGCTGTGATCATCAGCCACGATCGCTGGTTCCTCGACCGGGTTGCCACCCACATCCTCGCCTTCGAAGGCGACAGTCATGTCGAATGGTTTGCCGGGAACTATCAGGACTACGAAGCTGACTACAAGCGGCGCAAGGGTCGCGAGGCCGATCAGCCGCACCGCATCAAGTACCGCAAGCTGACCAAGCACTGAGCCAGCAGTTGCTACCAGCGTTGTGGCGAGCCACGCAGGCTCGACTCCTGTAGCCGCCAGGCGACCCCGATCGAGGCCCTCAGGAACGGTGCACGATGACCATCTTGAGCTCGGTCATCTCCTCCACCGCGTAGCGCGGTCCCTCCTTGCCCAAACCGCTGTCCTTGAGACCGCCGTACGGCATATGGTCGGCGCGGTACTGGGTGCCACCGTTGATATTGAGGTTTCCGGAGTCGACCTCGAGGGCAAACCGAAGCGCGTTGTCGAGGTTCTCGGTGAAGATCGCTGCCGACAGCCCGAATCGGGTGTCGTTGGCAAGCGCGATCGCCTCGTCGATATCGGCTGCGGGAGTGACGCCCACCGCGGGGCCGAACAGCTCCTCGCGTGAGAAGCGCATATCGGGGGCCACGTCGGCGAGGATCGCTGGCTGCACCATGGCGCCATCTCTGCCGCCTCCGGAGACAACGCGCGCCCCGGCATCGACTGCCTCGCCGATCCAGCCCTCGACCCGCGCCGCGTCCCCTTCACGGACCATCGGACCGACGTTGATGGATTCCTGCATCGGGTCGCCCGTGGCCAGCGCCTCGACCTTGGGTGTCAGCACGTCGAGATAGTCGCCATAGACCGACTGATCGACAATGACGCGCTGGGTCGATATGCAGACCTGCCCGGCGTTGGCGTAGCCGCTGATCACGGTCGCCGCCGCCACCTTGTCCAGATCCGCATCCGGGAGCACGATGAGCGGTGAGTTGGAGCCCAACTCCATGGTCACTTTCTTCAAGCCCGCCGTGCACATGATGTGCTCGCCGACCTCCTGGCTGCCGGTGAAGGTCACCTTGCGCACCGCCGGGTGCGAAACAAGCGCGTCGCCGATGGCTCCGCCGGAGCCGGTGATGCACTGGATCGCCTCGGCCGGAAGTCCTGCTTCGAGCAATACCTCGGTCAGTTTCAGCGCCGACAGTGGCGTGTCGCTTGCCGGCTTGATCACCACCGAGTTGCCAGCCGCCAGGGCCGGGCCGACCTTGTGGGCCACCAGGTTCAGCGGGAAGTTGAACGGCGCGATCGCCACCACCACGCCCACCGGAACCCGAATCGTGAACCCGAATTTCATCTCGTTACCGGGCGCAGCGTCCAGTGGAATCGTCTCTCCACCGAGGCGCTTCGCCTCCTCGGACGAGAGGGTTATGGTCTGGATGCAGCGGTCAGCTTCCAGCAGCCCCTCCGGGAGGATCTTCCCCTCCTCGCGGGTGATCGTCTCGCCGAATTCCTGGCGTCGTTCCTCGATGAGGCGCGCCGCCCGCATGAGGATCTCGTAGCGCGCGTGGGAGCTGAGCGCCCGCATGGCGCGGGCGCCGCGCTCGGCGCTCTCCATGGCCTTCTCGATGTTGCCGAGGCTGGCCGCCGGCACTGAGTCGAAGGCCTCACCGCTGAAGGGGTTGACGACGTCCATCGTGGCGCCGCCGGAAGTCCACTCGCCGTTGAGGTACATCTGCATCGCCGCTTCACTCCGGTGCTAGTTGGGCTGTTCGTTGTCTTCAGCGCTGAGATCTCGGTGAAAGCATACGATGCGCGCTGCCTCGTTGAACCCGATGCTCCGATGGAAGGCATCGCTGACGATGTTGCCGATTTCGCAGTCGGAGGCGAGTTCCGTGAATCCGCGGGCTCGCGCCCATCGCTCCGCGCCGCAGACTAGCTCGGTGCCCATCTCATCACGTCGGGCGTCGGGATCCACCCAGATGCCCTCCAGAAAGCCGACCGGCGAGGTGGCGCAGCCTTCGGCGAACTTGCGCGAACCGAGCTCGGCGAAGCCACAGAGCCCGCCGTCTGGGCGTTCCGCCACCAGGACGTGGCCGTCGGCATCGTCACGATCGTCGCTCGTAGTGGCAATCAGCGCATCGACCTCTGACGCGGTCGAGTCGGGCCAGAACTCCTGTCGCATCCGTAGCAGCTCGGCTCGATCGGTGGGCCGCACGGGACGGATCATACCGAGATGGTCTCTCGAGCCCTCCGCAGGCTCAGTCGTTTCTGACGGCACGGCCCGGGCGCGTATCCGGAACGAGCTCCCCGGCGTCCACGACGAGCTCTCCATTGACCAGAACATAACGGATGCCGTCGGACGGGAGCGTCGGCTGTGTATAGGTTGCGCGGTCGATCACCGAACCCGGATCGAAGACGGTAACGTCGGCATCGGCCCCAGCACGTAGGCGCCCCTTGCCCGCCATTGCCGGCACGTAGCTCTCGAGCCTTCGCGCCGGCTCGATGGTCATCTTGCGAAGCGCCTCCATGAGTGTCAGGAGCCCCTCCTCGCGCACGTACCTGCCAAGTACCCTCGAGTAGGTTCCGGAGGTGCGGGGGTGACCTATCCCCTCGACGAGGTAGCCGTCGCTGGCGATCATCGTCAGGGGGCTGGATCCGGCCACACGTGTCATCTCCGGAGTGCGGCTATGGGTGATGACCTCTCCACCCAGCGTGTGGTACCTCCCGAAGCTCTCGCGTGTAAGGCGCTCGCCAGTCTGTGTCCACTCGAAGATCGAGAACTGCTCGTCCGGCCATGACTCCCAGTCGTCGTAGAGGGCAGATTCGATCTCCGTCAGGCCCGCCTCGTAGGGGTACATCTCGGTGGTGACGTCTTGGCCGGAAGCGCGAGCCTCCTCGATCGTCGCGAGAAACTCCGCAATCTCCGCGCCTCCGCTGGACTTGGCGTGCACTACATGCAGGGCGGCCCCGGTCCGTGCAGCGCTTTCGATCGCGTCGCGCAAGAGGCCTACACCGACGTGGATGTGCGAGGGGGCGCCGTGCTCGGCCGCTACGCGGAGCATGGTCTCGAACTCCGCGGTGCTGGCGGCAGGTGTATACGCCATCCCGAAGCCCACGGCGGCTGCTCCTTGAGCCAGGCCCTCTTCGATGCGGCTCGCCATCTCGGCGATCTGCTCATCGGTCGCCGGCTGGTTGCCGCCCGGACCGCTGGGCAGGAAATCGCCCCCGTCGCCCATGACCTCCATGCGAACGCGGATGTGACCGACGCTGACGCCGTAGTTGAGAATCTGCCCAACGGCGCGTTCCGCGTACCAGCTGTCGACATCCTCGGTGCCGACCTCGAGCTCCAGCGCCGTGGTCACGCCGTCGCGCGCCATCAATCGAAACGCCTCTTCGGATTGGGCGTGCACGTGCAGGTCGATGAACCCGGGTACGACGACGAGCCCGGCGGCGTCGATGGTGCGGCTGCCGTCGAGATCGGTCTCGCTGATCGTCGCGATGTGGCCGTCCCGGATTCCCACGTTCCGTACCGCGTCCAGCCCGGATTCCGCGTCCATCACCCGTCCGCCTGCCAACACGAGGTCGTACTGCTCGGCTGGGATATCGGGGGTGCAGCCTGCGTTGACCAGGGCAAGCACGCTCAGCATCGTCGAGCCGACCGTGGCTCGGATGAATCGACTCGACATGGCGTCTCCTTCGGGTCCAGGGTTTCTCGCCGACCGCCTTCGACGTTACCGAGTCGTCAGGCGCCGATCGGTGTGCAGATCTCGAGCAACACCCCCGAAGGACAGCGGACGTACGAGACCATCTGTCCCCAGGGCTTCTGTTCCGGTGCCTTCAGATTGGCGGCGCCGTTTTCCAGCGCCGCTTCGTGCGCCGTAGCCACGTCGTCGGTGACGAGAGCGATCTCCAGACCCAGCGGCCTGTCGGAATCCGAACCGCTGACATAACCGCCGGGCAGATTGGCTCGCCCTACCTCATGCGACGCGAACGCCAGCACGGTTGATCCGGTGTCGAGCTCGCCGTAGTCACCGGACTCGTGAAGAAAGCGACGGCTCAGGCCGAATGCCCTCTCATAGAACGTCAGCGCAGCTTCGACGTCGTCGACGTAGGTGATGGCGTATCCGAACTTGACCATGCTGTTAGTCGTCCAGACCGAACGCCAGCAGGACGTTCCCCGGCGATCCGCCGAGGATCGCGTATCCGGAGCCCATGTAGAGCATGCCGTCAACGACCGACGGGGCAGCGCCGCCGAACCCGCCGCCGAACCCCTCGACGCCGTTGATGGTGTCGAATTCGCGCCTGCTGTTGAACTCCCACTGAATGCTGCCATCCTCGGTCGAGAAGGAGCGCATCACACCGTCGCGCGAGCCGGTGAAGACGGCGCCAGGGATGGCGATTGCGGCGGCCCAGTTGCCCGAGTGACACGTCCGGGTAGAATCCGGATCCTCGCAGTCGGTACGCTGCGGGACCGGCGTGTGCCAGACGCGTGACCCGTCCGCCGGCCGCAGTGCCGCGATGCTGCCACTGCCGTCCTCGAAGGGAAGCGGCTTGAAGTAATACTCGCCGTCGAAGGCGCCGCCGAAGCCGCCGTTGGCGGCTCCCAGCGCATCGCCAGCTTGCGCTACCCAGAGAACGGCCCCGTCGTTGTCGGGATCGAGAGCGGTCACCCGTCCACTCTCTTGACCCTGGATCAGGATCCGCCGGCCATCCTCGAGCGTGTGCAGCACTGGCGAACCAGACGGGTCGTCGTCGCGGCCGTCGACATAGCCCGGGCAGTTGACGCGTTGCTGCTCTGGGGTCATTCCACATCCGCCACCATGCGGATCATTGGCCGTGAGTTGGGTCCACCAGAGCCGCTCGCCGCTGTCCATGTCGAAGGCGAAGACAGCGTCGCAGGCACCGTCGTCGAAGCCGAACTCCTGCTCGAAGAACTCGGTGATGTAGCAGTTGCCTGCCGTCGCATAGAGCTTGCGGTTGTCGAGATCGAGCGTCGGCGCGTTCCATACCGCCGCTCCGGCGGGTCCCCACAGCTGTGTGCCGGCGGCGTTCTTACGCAGCTGCCGCGGACGCTGGGGGAAGGTGTAGGTCGACCACACCTTCTCACCGGTGTTGACGTCCACCGCAACGACGCTGCCCTGGAACTTGCAGCAGCCGTATTCGATCGCCATCCCGGGGATCTCCTCCCACGACGCCACCCCGACATACAGATGACCTCCAGGGGACGGGTCGAGCGTTGGCGGTCCGGTCATCTTGGCGGCCGGATGGTCGTCCGGACGCATCGTCCACAGCTTCTCGCCGGTTTCGGCGTTGACCGCGGTGACGTAGCCCATGTAGTCGCCGAACATCGCCGCGTAGCGCACCCCCGGCACCTCGGTCACCTCGCCGATGCTCACTGCGGTTCGCACCTGGCCAGGTGCCTCGAACGACCAGTGCACGCAGCCCGTCTTGGCATCGAGCGCATAGACAAAGTTGTTGTCGCTGCCGAGGAACAGTGCTCCGCCGACGATGGCGGGCTGTGCCCAGGCAGCCGAGGCGGCGCCGGGAATGGCGAATGCCCACTTGAGCTTCAGCTCGGAGACCTGAGCACCAGTCAGGCCAGCGGCCTCCTGCGGCTGGAAGCGGTACGAGAGCGTCGGGTCCGGTGCCCAGCCGTTCCACCCGGGCTGGGCAAACGGGTCGTCGAGGCGCAGCGGGCTGGCACACGGGTTACTCATCGCGGCCGCCGTCCGATCCGCGACTCCGCCGAATGGCGTGCCGCTCACCAACTCGGCCATCGCTCGCAGGCGCTCCTCGTCGAAGTTGGGCACGAACTCGGCCATCGGCCCGGTGGTAAGCGCCCGGAGAACGCGCTCCGGGTCCATCAACCGGAGAGCCTCGCGGCTCGGCGCGCGATTGTCCGGATCGGTGCTCTCGTGGCAGGTGGCGCAAGCAAGCTCGAAGAAAACCACCATTCCGGCTGTCGATGCGTCGGGCAGGGGTCGTTGACTCTGTGCCCATGCGGTGGAAGGCGACGCGTACAACGCCAGCGCCAGGACACTGCCGGGCAGCATCACAGCACTTGTCGAGAGCAGAACTCGTCTGAGCATTACTGAAACTCCGTTTGGGCCAGTCCGGCCGCGAAACCAGCCTGGCTCCTATACCAGCCTGGCCAGGACGGCGAGCAACCTCGCTACGTCGTCCCGATTATTGAAGAGGGCCACTGCAGCGCGCAGCAGCTTACCTTCCTCCTGGAAGGTGAACGATACGTTGTCTGCGCGCAGGGCGTTGAGCAGCGTTTCCGGATCCAGGCCGTGGTAGAAGCTCACGATCGGCGACGTATTGTCCGGTGGCGTGAACAGATCAAGGCCGAGGTCGGCGACTTCCGCGCGCAGCTCCCCCGCGAGCACGACGGTGTGCTGCTCGATGCGATCGAGCCCTACGCCCTCGAGCACGGTGAGCGCTGCGTCCATGGCGGCCATAGCCCCATACGAGACGTTGGCGTATTCGAACTTCTCGGCGCTCGTCTCGAGGCGGAAGCGGTGATCGGGGAGATTCTCGGCCACCTGAGCGTGGCCGTAGCGGTCCGGAGCCATCCACTCCAGGTGCTTTCGCGCGACATAGAACGGCGCGCAACCGAAGTCCGCAAAGAGCCACTTGTAGCCATTGCCGCAGGCGAAATCGACACCTTCGTCGTGCAGGTTCGTCGAGAACGTTCCGAAGGCCTGAATCGCGTCGGCGTAGAGGTAGGCGCCCTTGGCGTGAGCGAGCTCACCAAGCGCCGGAAGGTCGTGGCGAAATCCGTTGCGGTTCGACACCCAGGCGACGCTGACTAGCCGGGTTCGGTCGTCGACGCGGGCATCGAAGGCCTCGATCGGCGCCCGTCCGCCGACTGACGGAACGATTCGCAGCTCGACCCCGGCGCGTTTCTCGAGCTCGCGGTAGAGCACAAAGCTGGTGGTGAAATGGAGCTCGTCGAGCACCACGTTGTCGCCCGCTTTCCAATCCATCGAGTTGACGACGACGTTCTCTCCATCGCTGGTCGAGTAGAGAAACGCAATCTCGTCTGTATCGGCGCCAAAGAGCGACGCGAACTTGGCCCGGGCGCGCTCTTTCGATTCGCGGCGGCTGCCCGGGTTTCGGTAGAGCATCTTCTCGTCTGCATACGCCACCAGGGTGTCGCGCACGGTGCGTGACAGCGGACCGAGGGATGCGGTGTTGAGGTAGGCTAGCTCGCCGGTGACCGGGAACTCGGAGCGCACCCCGAGCGGATCCTCTTCGGACGGAGCTGCAAGCCCGTGCTTCGTCGGCAGAGCGGCGATGCTCGCCACGGCCGTCGTCTTGAGGAGGTTGCGACGACTCAATGTGCTCACGGTAGCCCTCCGTCTGCGGCACCCGCCTGGAACCGAGCCGGGCGAGCTCGGTTGAGGGTGAAGCAGGACCCGCTCCCAGGTCAAGAAGGCAAGCCGGGGCGTTCAACCGTGGTGAGCGCGCGTCCGCTGGGCGCAGCCGCATGGCCAGGCGTGCTGCCGGACGGCTTACGCGGTGGCGAGTAGCTCGTAGAGCTCGGCGCAGTGACCGCAACAACCCTCTCGCGGTGACCACCCAGGAAACTCGCCTTGAATTGCCGCCTCCAACGCGGAGACCAGCTCATCGGGAGCCCAGTCAACCGTCGGATAGCGACACAGTGGGCACCGCTCGCTGGTGCCGTCGGCGCCGAGTCTTGCGTTGCCGCGCAGTCGCTCCGCGAGGCCGAGAAGCTGCTGATGAGATGCCTCGCTGGCGAGCGTCGCCAACAGCCTGACAGCCTCGTCGTCTTTCTGTAGCCCGCCGTCGAAGAGAGCTCGTAGCTCTGCTAGCAGCTGAGTGTTGTCGAGAAGCTCCAGCTCTTGTAGCCGGGCACTGGCCGAGATCTCCCAAAGCTGACGATAGGCGACGCTCAACTGTTGTCGTTGTGCGCGCGTACCGCAGGCTAGGTCCTCGCGTCGAAAATCGAAGTCGGGGTCGAGCAGATCGGCGGCTCGCAGTAGCTCGGGGAGCAACCGGGCCCGAAGCTCTTCAGGGTGGCGAAGTCCGGGTGGAGCGATGGTGATGATCAAGTACGAAGGAACACCCTCGCCGCGTTGCTCACGACTCTCCCACAGCTCAGCCCCCTGCTCTCCGGTGGTCGTGGCCGTTCGCACGTAGACACACTCGAGGTCGGTCCGCAGCCGCGGGAAGATCTCGAGCCAGGACGGGATCCAGGAGGCCAGGTCGAGCTCGTCGAGAAGCGCTTCAAAGTACTCGCGAAAGGCTGGTTCGCGCTGTTCTCGAGAAGGAAGCCCGTAGATCGCATCGAGCTGCCGCCCGAAGTCGATCCGCAGACGGTGCAGCTTCAGGGATGCGATACCGGGGGCGCCGTGCTCGATAGTCCAGCGCACCGATTCCTCGATCAGCTCCGGCTCATACTCGATCGGTGCGAGCGCGCCTGAGGAAGACGCGGCAGGCTGCTTCATGGCATCGCCGGTGCCGCCGACGGGCTGTCGTCACAGGCGCTGAGATCACAATCGAAGCAAGCGCCTTGCGGCTCGTACGCATCGGGGTGAGCGACGGGCAGCTCCGCAAACGGAGGCAGGTCGAGCGCGGCGCGCTCAGCGGCTGCAAAGCCGCGAACGAATCTGGCCAGTCCCTTGTAGAAACGGGAGCTGCTGCGAGCTTCCAGCTGCACCCCGAAGGCGGGAAGCCACCAGCCAAGGTGCTCGACGAAGAACCGGCGCTCGGCCTCACGGCAGACCTCCGCACGCGAGTCGTCCAGACCACGGTCGGTGGCGTAAAGCTGCCGCGCGATGAGGATCTGCAGGAACTCCGCCTCGAACGACAGGTGGTCGATGCGCTCACGGGCGGTCGAGGCTCGATCGAGTCCGAAGGCATGGTAGAAGCCGGCGATGTCGGCGAGCCGCTGCGATCGGAACGTGACGTCGCGATTGGCGCAGTATTCGTTCTCGTAGGGAGGGCAGTCCTTGCTGATGCTGTGGCCGAAAACCTCCAGGTAGGCCTCGCTGAGGTCGTCCTCGTCGGGAAAGAGGTAAACGGTCTCCAGATCGGCGGGGTCGAGCTCGCCAGGGCCGAGCTCCGCGGGGTGGAAGGCCGCGTCCTGGCGGATCCAGTCGAGCGCTGTTCGGACAACAGCCTGGAAGCTCGAATCACGGAGAAGCGCGAAGCGCGGATCCGTCGGCGGCAGCGGAGCGAGGCAAAGGTAACGGTAGAGGTTGGCGCGGGCGAGCTCGACGGCGGAGTCGTTCATCGGCTAGATCGTGTTGGCGTGCTGCGGGGGCCGCTCGAAGGTCGGTTCCTCGACGGTCGTACGGACCACCTCACGACCCGAGCGGCCATAGCCGATGGCCGTGTCATTGAAGATCTCGAGGGTCCGTTGTTCCCCTGAGGGGAGGGTAACCAGCCGCTCGTGAATCTTTTCGCCCTCGATGATCTCGAAGCGGTAGATGATCGGCCGCGTCGCGCGGAACAACTGGAGCACCGCCAGCAGCTTTCTCGAGGGACAGACGTAGCGCTCGATAGCTTGCTCCACACCCGGCCCGAACATCTGCTCGAGATACGGCCGCGGCACCCATCGAGGTGGAATGTAGTACCCGTTGGGCTCAGTGCCGAACTGCGGATAGAGCGGCAGGGCAACCTGCTCTTCGCGGATCAGGAAATAGAGCGGATTGGCAGGGTCCTCCACCCAGGTGCCATCGCTCTCGGTCTGAACCATCCCCTGCAGACGAATCTTGCCGACACAGGCGCTCATGCAGCGGGTCTCGATCGGCTCGCCGTCGGGCGTGATGTCGGCATCGCGCCCCTCGAGGCGTGGGTAGCAGGCGACGCACTTCTCGCTCACGCGTGTCGTGGGTCTGTAGAGCGATTTCTTGTATGGGCAAGCCTCGACACACTTCCGGTAGCCGCGGCAGCGGCTCTGGTCGATCAACACCACCCCGTCTTCGGGGCGCTTGTAGATGGCGCTTCGCGGGCAGGCGGCGAGGCATCCGGGGTAGGTGCAGTGGTTGCAAATCCGCTGCAGGTAAAAGAACCAGACATCATGCTCCGGCAGGCTGGCCGTCTTACCGAACTCTCCAGGTTGCCAATCCGGGCCGGCGGCGGTGTCTTCGGAGATGTTCGGGGCGCGCCATTCTTCGTCGGTGGGAAGGTAGCCGAGCACACGGCTTTGCGGGACATCCTCGAGCGGGTGCTTGGCCTCGAAGATCGTCTGACCGTCGAAGACGCCGTAGGGACCGGTCTCGGAGGCGTCCGATCCTTCGTTCCAAACCTGTTGCCCCCCATTGGCCTCCTCGAGCAACCCCAACAACTTCACATCCCAAGCATGTGGGTAACCGCCGTAGGGCTTGGTCTCGACGTTGTTCCACCACATCTGCTCCTGGCCGCGCGAGAACGTCCAGGTCGACTTGCACGCCATCGTGCAGGTCTGGCAGCCGATGCACCGGTTGATGTTGAAGACGAAGGCGAACTGCCAGTCTGGATGGGCCTCCTCGTACGGGTAGTCCATCTCACGCCCGATCTGCCAGTTGTAGACCCTGCTCATGGCTGTTCATCCTCGTTGGATACGGGCGGTAGCTCGATCTGCGCCAGCTCCGACTGCGGGAGAGGCTCCTCTGATATCGACACGCTGGCCCGAAAGACGCCGCACTCGGCCAGCACGTCGTTGATCAGACGGCGCACGCCGTCCTCACCTTTGGCGCGGAACACCGGGTAGACTGCTACGTACTGAGGCTCGCAAAACAGTGCCAAGATCTGCTCGCCGTCGTAGCCCATCGCTGCGTATTCCTCGATGAAGCAACGGGCGAGGAACTCGACGTCGCCGCCGGGGACCGACGTCCCCACGAGACTCATGGGATCGGTTGGCTCGGCCTGCTTGGCCGATCCGTGCGCCGCTACGAGCTCGTCTGGTCTGTCGGTATGGTCCACCATGATCACCCTCTCCGGGTCTTGGTCAGAGCACCATCGAGGTAGGCCTGGAAGGTGGGGTTCTCGTGCCCGGGGGAGAAGCCGCTGCGTGCCGGCCCCCAGACGCCCGTCCCCCCGACACCGCCGGGCTCCGCCTTGGTGATCTTGATCAAGGTCTCCTTCGGCACGGTGTTCACCGCGTGGTTGTCGACCTCGAATCCGAAGACGAATGCCATGGCAGCGGCCTTCTTGTGGAACAATCCATCGGTCTGGTGCATCGGCATCAGCCAGTTCCGCGTGATCGACTGGTGTGAGCCGTATCGATAGGAGGATTGGTAGCCGGTGTCTGCCGCCAGCGCCCGCCCGTCGGCGCGGTCCTCGTGCGCCTTCACCGTGCGCGGCGTGGCGATCCAGCCGGTGTGCTTCATGATGGTGAAGGTGTAGGGCAGCCCGGGGCTGAACTTCACCCGCACCATGCAGCGATAGGCGTGGTAGGCAGCGTCACCAGGCCGCCAGCCGACGTAGGGCCGGTCGGCTGCGTTGGCGTCGACATAGACGTAGTCGCCATCCTCCAACCCGAGGTCCATGGCGGCCTGGGGATTCATCTGGATTTGCCGATCCGAGACCCCGGGCGCGCGCTTGTCGACGCGCAGCGGATCGCCGAAGTTCGTCGACCAGATCCAGTGCCAATCGACCACCGACCAGGAGGAGTGCGTCGTGTGCCGGCTCTTCGGTGTCGAGCAGTAGAACTGGTAGCCTCTCTCCCAGAGCGGGTTGACGGTCTCCTTGACACGATCCCAGGCCATCTTGACGTTGCGCACCGTCCGCTCGTCGGCGCCGACGGCGCTGAGTGGGATGCCGTAATCGCGTGGCCGGATGAACGGACTCGTGGAGACGATGACGTTGGGCAGGTATGGCGTGGCCTCGACCGCCTCGCGGTGCACGATGAGGTTCTCTCCGTAGTCGATTGCCTCGGGTAGGTCGCAGTAGGAGGCGAACCTACCGCAGTCCGTGTAAACGGGAACCGAGTCGTGGATCTGCTCCCAGAACGGCACTCGGGGGTAGGTGCGGAACAGGAACAGCGCCGCCCCCGGCTCGCCGCCGTACTCGCCTTCCATCATCCGGTCGATCGAGTACGGACCGTCTTCACCGCGGGTCGTCGAGCAATTGTCCAAGACCCTCTGGATGTAGACCTTCGACTTCTTTTCGGTGACAAAACGGAAGTAGTCGGCGAAGCGCTGATCGCCGGTCTGCTCAGTGAGCGCGTCGGCGACAGCCGCAAAGATGGCACCGTCGTCCTTGGAGTCGTAGATCGGATCGATGCCGTCGCCGCCCCAGGCCTGGATGAAGGGATTGGAGCAGGAGCCGCCGATCTCGAGGTCCTCGAACTCGGCCCAGGAGTTAGCCGGTAGGATCACGTCCGAGTATTCCGCCGAGCCCGTCCACTCGATCTGCTGATCGACAATCATGTCGACCTTGGGGTTGACGTTCTGGACGATCTCGTAGATCCACTTGGCCTGATTCAGGAAGTTGGCGTTGTTGTACCAAATGAGCTTTGTGGGGGTGGGTAGGTGGGTGCGGCCGGTGAACAGCTTGCGCCCTTCCTCCGGCGTGTTGACGATCAGCGGCTGATCGCCGTAGGCCCAATACGAGACCTCCTCTCCCTTGGTGGTGTTGCGAAGGTGCTCATGAGTTATGCGGGTGTCCTCGTCGAGGACCGGGTTGAAGGGGTCCTCGTGGGTATAGGTGCCGGCCCCAGGACCGCTCCATGGCGAGGCCTGGAACAGACCTCCCTTGTAGTTGCCGGCCCAGGTACACACTCCTGCACCGTGGACACCGTAGTTGCCGGTGAGCATCATCACGAAGAAGCAGACGCGGTTGTGCAGCGTGGCGTGGAAGTAGTGGTTGATGCCCTCGCCGAAGTGAATGGCGGCCGGCTTGAGAGTCGCGATGTCCATGGCCAGCTCGCGAACCTTCTCGGCAGGGGCTCCAGAGATTTCCTCGACCGTCTCCAGGTCATAGTCGCGTAGGTGGATCCGGTACATCTCCATGATCGGCATGACCTCGACGGATTGGCCATCGAGGGTTTCCACGGTGAAACGGCCGGCCAGCGCCGGATCGACCTGCATGTTGTCGCCGATGTCCTCGCGGCTGATGGCGACGGGGCTCTCGGAGCCCGAGTCGTAGACCACGAAGTCGCCGATCTGCTCCCGCTGCTCGTCGGTGAGACCGTGTTGCTCGTACGAGGCGGTGAGCGGCTTGAGCTCGTAGCCCGCAATGATCTCCTCGGGGCGAAGTCGCTCCAGCGTGTCCGTTCGTACCAACAGGGGCAGGTCGGTGAAGCGCTTGACGAAGTCCTCGTCGTAGAGGTCCTCGTCGATCAGGATGCGGGCCACGCCGAGGAACACCGCCAGGTCGCTCAGGCCCGGGCGCACGCTGAGCCACTCGTCGGCCTTGGTGCCGGGGGCGTTGTATTCCGGAGCGATCGACCAGATCTTCATGCCCCGTTCCATGCCCTCGATGAACCAGTGGGCTTCCGGCATCTTGTTCTCGACCAGGTTCTTTCCGACCTGAATGTGGAGGCGGGAGTGGCGGAGGTCGTTGAGGTCGATGTCGGAGGTCTGCAGACCGGTCGCGAACGGTGTTCCGGGAGCCTGGTCGCCGCGCCAGGTGTACTCGGTCCAGTCGCGCGGACCCTTCGCCTCATCGGCATCCACCCCTCGCACGTGGTGGTCGAGCAGACCCAGGAGGTTGGCGAATCGGAAGATCCCGAACTTTCCCACCAGGCCATGCAGCGGCAGGCAGGAGCCGATCTTCATGGTTCGTGTGCCGGCTTCCTCCCAGTGGGTGAACATTTCCTCGTCACAGCCGTCGGCCCGCAGCCGACGCTGACCTTCGTCGCCGCTGTAGGTCTCGGCGATGGCCGTCAGGCCGCGGGCGACATAGCTGGCTGCCTCGTCCCAGGAAACGGACACGAACGTGTCGTTGCCGCGATCGTCGAACCGGAAGCGGGTGCGCAGCGAGGGGTCGTCGCTGAGCGACGGAAACCCCGCATCGGCCCAGTCTTTCCAGCCCTGCCGCAAGACCGGTCCCTTGGCTCGGTAGGGGCCGTAGATGCGGCGGTGGAAGGTGTATCCCTTGGGGCAGCCGCGCGGGTTCCAGTGTTCGGTGGAGCGATTGCCATAGAGATCGCCGTACTTCTGGACGTCGTAGTTCTGCTCCATGCGCACGATCACGCCGTTGCGCACAAAGGCCCGCATGCGGCACATGTGGGTGTCGTTGGGAGCGCAGACCCAAGTAAAGGAGCGGTCATAGTTGTATTGGTCGCGATAAATGCTCTCCCAGTTGCGGTCTGGATAGGCAGCGAGAGGGTTGTCGACTGCGACGATACTGTCGAACCCTCCCGCGCCCTCGAAGGGATTGCATCCGAGTTGCACGCCAGCGGCGCCCGCACCAGCGAGGGCAGCGAGGAATGAACGGCGATTCAGGTGTGCGCTGTCATCGGTGTTCATCGCTGTACCCTCTTACCTGGCGGGGGACGAGGTCTCGAGCGTTATCCACTGCGAGACCAGCTTTATGCCGTTGCGGTCGCGGGCGCCGCCGTCCCAGATCGCCACGGCGAAGGGCATTCTCGGCACCGAGAAGTCGACCTCCAAATCAGATTGTCTCGGTTCGACGGGTGCAGAAAAGACGACGCGGTACACGCCGTCTCTCCAGACTCCCGCGCCCTCGGCGCGCATCTGATCGGCGGGTCTGGTTGTCAAAGAGCCGTAACCTGCCGCCGCCATGGTGTGCACCGGCCGCGTCGAAAGCTCGGGATCGGAGACCGGGTTACCGGCGTCGCGACCGGTGGCATAGGGAGCGGCTTGCTGCACCGTCGTGGCGTCGCTCTGTTCCGCCGCGACCGTCGTGAACGCGTATCGATCGGCGACAACATCCGGATAGACCGTCCCCAGCCCGGCCACCGCGCCCCGCTCGCGTGCCTCCTGCCGTTCAGCGCGCCAGTACCAGATCTCGACGTTGCTGCCGGGTTCCGGCCGGCCCATCAGGAAGGGCGGGATCTCGGTGAGCGCGAATTGCAGGGCCGCAGCGTCGGAGAAATCCTGAGTGCGTAGTGCCGCAGCGTTTTGGGTATCATCGTGCCACTCGAGCACGAGCGCCACCTGCCCACCCACCCTGGCTGCCCGCACGGTCGCCAGAACCGGGTAGCCAGAGCGGAACCAGAGTGGCCGCAGATACACGCGATGGGCTGGCGCCGCGCTCCAGCCCGGCGCGAACGGATCTGCCAGCAGGCTCTCATCACTCAGGTCGGCCACGGTGACCGGACCCGGATCGCCGGTCGTCGGCTGCGCCACGCCTCCGGGCGTCAGCGATAGCACGTAGTAGACCAAGGCCCAGGCCTGTTCCTCGTTCTCGATGGCGTCGGCGTACGAGGGCATCGGCGTGCCGGCCATCCCGGTCAAGAAGGTCCGATAGAGGTCCTCGGGTCGACCACCACCCTTGTAGACGCCGTCGGTGAAATCGGCCGCAGGGAAGGGACTCCCCTCGCTGTCGACCAATCCCGGCGCCGAAGGGCCATCGCCTCTCCCTTCCGGCCCATGGCATTGGGCGCAGCGGAAGGTCTCGTAGGTACTCCGTCCAGCAGAGACGAGCTCCGGCGTTACCGTTGGCGCCGAGGGGATCTGCAGCAGCTGGTCGGCCGTAGCCGGCGGAACGCTCGCAAACCGGGGAGAGAGCAACTTCACGTGCTGAACGACTGCTGCGAGCTGTTCGTCGCTGAGTAGCTCGCCAAAGGCAAACATTGCGGAGCCGGGAATGCCGTTCGAGACTGTCCGAACGAGATCCTCATCAGTGGGCATGAGGCCCTGGGGCGTTGAGCGGAGCTTGAACTCACCGCGGACAAAGTTCCGCGGCTTTGGGAAGAGCAGGTACGAAGCAGGGCCCTGACCGTTGCCTTCCGGGCCGTGGCAGACAATGCAGTAGCGGTCATAGACAGCAAGTCCCTCGCTGCCTGCCCCGATCACATCGGGCGAGGGCCCACCGCAGGCAATTGCGACCCAGGAGCAAGCCGCCACGAAGAGCGCCAGGGTGAACGGGCGACTGACCTGCGAACACCCCGTGGACAATCGAGCCATCGGCCTCCTCCGCTGCTGAGTTGAGGGCCGACTCCCGCAAGGGATCTTGGATCGCCCTAAGATATAAGGATCTGAGTATCTGCTTTCTGGGCCGATGTCAAGCGCCCACGGGCCGAAATCTCCTTATTGAGGGAGAAAAATCGGCCGCGCCGATCTCCGGCTGGCCCGCCGAGGCGCGCGGCGTACCGACTGCCACGGTGAGCGCGCCGAGCAGCTGGCGCCGCGAGATATGGCCGTTCTCGTATTGATGCAGCAACTGATCAAGATCGAGACTCATCGAGCTCTCCTGGGTTTCTGTGGTTATCGCAATTCCACGAACACCAGGCTCACCGGAGCAGGGCCTGAGTTGCGGAACTCGTACTCGGCCGCCGTGTTTGGCGGGGCGTCTTGCGTGGCGATGTCATCGAACAGGGCGTCTTGAACGAAGAACGCGCCGCGCGCTGTTGCTTCGGTCGTACGTCCGTTCTGCGATGCGACCACGCGTCCCTCGGTCACCAGCACGGCGACCACGGGTCGGGCAGAGCGGCTCCACAGTACGCGTTGGCCGGGGTCGAGCAGCAGGCGAGAGACGCGAAACCAGCGGCTCTCCGCTTCGATAGCACCGACCATCGCCGGAGCCGGCGCCTTAGCGTCGGTTGCGCCCGATCCATAGTTGATGATCCCCATCAGGCGGAAGAGACCCGGTCCAACCGTGGTGACACGGTGAGTCAATGGCTCGGTGGCATAGCCCAGATTCCAAGTGACCTGTCCTGGTTCCCAGGCAGAGGTAGCCGAAGAGTCGGTACCTCCCCACTCACCACCGAGCGGCTGCGTGTCCACGGCGGACGCATCGATGGATACATAGGTGATCGGTGCGTCGTGCGTGTGGAAGAGCGTTGTGTCCCCTGACTCGAGTTGAACATCGAGAACACGGAAGCCGTCGCCCTCGTGCACGAGATGGTGGCGTGGCTCCTGGTGAACGGGCACCACCTCTTGGCTGGGCACCGCCGCCGCGGCCAGAGCCATCGAGGCCACCAGAACGAGACGGGCCATGAGCCTCTACAGAGCCTGTCCGGAACCGAGCACGTGCCCATCGGAGTCGCGGACCGCGAATTCGCGCATTCGATATGCCTCCCGGATCAGCGGCCCTTAGACGACGTCGGCGCCCTTCGCCGCCAGCTCTGCATGCAGCCCCATTGCGTCATCGATCCAGAAAAAAGGGCAGCCCACGTTCCAGGTCTGATCTGGAGCGACCCTCAGGAACCCGCCTCCGGAAAGACCTTCTCGCCTTCGTAATCCCTCAGGCCGCAGAAGCCGTATACCTCGAAACCGTTCTCCGCCAACAAAGCCGCGGCACGCGCGGCTCGACCACCGCCGTTTCAAGCGGTGAGGATCGGACGATCCCTCGGCAGCTCGTCGAGGCGGCCGTCCAGCTCGTCGATCGGTATGTTGGTGTAGCCTTCTACCGTACCGAGCTCCTCGAGCTCGTCGGGTTCGCGGACGTCGAGCAAGAAGACGTCCGTATTGTGGAGCGCACTGGCGAGCGCCTCGCCGGTGAGCTGCTGAGCTTCCTCGGGTGCGCTGGAGGCGGGCTCGTTCATCGGCGTCTCCTTGGCCGGTGGGGCCGATTGACCCTGGCAAGCAATGCCGACAAGCCCGAGCGACAGCATGAGGGCCGTCCAAGACTTGTTGCTGTTCATAGGATCCTCCGGTTCAAGATGCGTCAAGATATCAGCTCAGCGTTGATGGCACCCTTAGACTGCGGGTACCTGCATGTTGCTCATCGTGCGTGTGCTCGTCCTTCCGCGTGCAGCCGGCGACCAGGGTTCGATGGGTGATCTCCAGGAGTTCTCGCCTACGGTGCGTGCTTTTCTTCGCGTCTATCGATGGCGCCGGGTCGAGCCGGTCCCGTGGGCTCCGCTGCGCAAACGGCTGCAGGATTGTCGTGTGGCGTTGGTTTCGAGCGCCGGTTTCGTGGAGCCGCATCAGGCCCCCTTCGACGGCAAGGTGAAAGGCGGAGATCCGAGCGTCCGTCAGATCTCCGGCGCCGTCGACGTCGCCACCCTGATCGATACCCACCGCAGTGACACGTTCGATCACACGGGGGTGCGCCGCGATCCCAACCTGGCGTTTCCGCTCGACCGACTCCGCGAGCTCGAGGCTTCGCGGCGTATCGGCTCCGTCAACTCGCGGCACCTTTCTTTCATGGGGTCGATTACCGCCCCCGGCCGTTTTCTCCGCGATACGGTGCCCAGTGCTGCGGCGTTGTTTCAGGAAGATGAAGTCGATGTCGCCTTGCTGGTTCCCGTCTGACCGATGTGTAACCAGGCCGTTGGCCTGGTAGCGGCGGAGCTGGAGCGCCGCGGTATTTCGACTGTTGCGATTCAGCTACTGCGCCGCGTAGCGGAAGCCGTCAGGCCGCCCAGGGCGCTGCTCGTGCCGTTTCTCCACGGCTACCCGCTGGATTCGCCAGGCTCCCCGGAGCGGCAGTTGGCGGTGATCGAAGCCGCATTCGCACTGCTGGAGGATCCACAGCTCGAAGGGCCGGTGCTCGAGCAGCTGGAAAGCGCAGCGGGCGGTTGAAGATGCTCAAGAATGACTAAGCGCGAGCCCGTGCGAATACTGCCCTTCTACTCCGAGTCACCCGATCGGTAGAAACGGATTTCGACGCGCTCCACCGTTGCCAGGCCTTCCACCACCGCCTCATCGATAACCGGTAGAAAGGCCTCGATCTTGTCCTCAGTATCGACGATTTCGATAACGATCGGCAGGTCGCTCGCGAGGCGCAGGATCTTTGCGGTGTGCAGGCGACTGTGGGAGCCGAACCCCTCGAGTCCGCGGAGCACCGTCGCCCCGGCCAAGCCGCCCTTCCGCGCCCTGTGAACGATCCACTCATAGAGCGGCTGACCCTCGTACCTGTCGTTCTCTCCGACGAAGATGCGTAGGAGCTTGCCTCCCTTCGGGAGCGTCATGGGCCAGCCCTACCGCGACGTCGTGATGGCGTAGCCAAGCCACACCAAAGCCAGGCCGAGGATGACATGGGCGCCGACGTTGGCGGCGGCGCGAAGCAGGTCGTTGTCGCGGAGCATCGCGAATGTTTCGTACCCGAAGGTCGAGAAGGTGGTGAACCCGCCGAGGACTCCGATGAGAACGAACATACGTACCTCCAGCCCGAACAGCTGCCGAGACTCGGCGTATCCAGCCACCACCCCGATCAGCAGACAACCGAGGAGGTTTACCAGCAGCGTTCCATACGGAAACGTCGTGAGAGGCACCTGTCGATGGACCAGTCCGCTGAGCCCGTAGCGGGCGAGAGCGCCCAGAAAACCTCCGGAACCAATCACGGCGGCATTGATGAGGGCTGCTTTCACGCTCCGTCTTGCCCGCCGCGCGTTGCCGACTGGAGCTCCTGCACTTGCTGCTCGAGGCGCTCGATGCGACGCATCATGAGGTCGGGGTCGAAGTCCCGAGTCGCACCGGCGGACCCATTCGATGCCGTCGGCAACGGCGTGGTTGGCTGCTCTCGATCTGCCGCCGCACGGGCCGGCCCGGCTGTCGCCGTCTGCACAGCCTCGGGCGGGAGGACGTTCGCGTCCGCCGGTTCGACGTATTCGCCCTCGTCGCCGAAGCCGACGCGGTGTCCCCAGCGCGGTTCTTTCTGCCCTGGCGCACGTTCGAGGAGTACGACCAATGGGTCGGGCGGTGACGCCAGGCTCGCAAGAGCTGCCTCAGCCGAATCGCTGGAGGAGAATTCGTGCAGCCGCACCGTCCGAGAGCGAATCTCGCCTGTGGTCTGAGGTCCTCGTAGCAGGAGCACCGTGAGCACCGCCTTGCCGGCGGGATCGAGGCGCCAACGCTTCTCGACCTGTTGCCCCCACTTGGTGGCGCGACCTCCCGTGACGCGTGTCACGAGTAAGTCGTGGTGCAACCGTTTCAACGCGCCGCGAACGGTGCCTTCCGACAGGTTCAGTGCCGGGTTGCGATTGCTGCGCTGATTGCAGGCGGCGACGAGAGCGTTCTCGGTCAGCGGGTAATACTCAGGCGTCGCTTGTTGTTTCTCGAGCAAGCAGCCAAGCACCCGGATCTCGTTACTGTCGAGTCGGCGAGAGATGCGCTCGATCATCGCACCGGCGTAGCGCAATCATCTGATCCCCACAGCCAACGTCGTGGTGCCGGTTGGACCATGTAGGCCGACGACGCTCCATCGCGGAGGTCTTCCGCGACGCAGGCTACGAGGCGACGCCTACCAGTTGAACGAGCGGGTCACCTTGAGGGTGATCGAACGGTCGTGGCGGCCAAAGCGAAAGCGGTTATACTCGCCCGCTTGACGATAGACGAGATAGATGTCGTCGCCGATGCGGTAGATGTAGCGCAGCCGGGCGAAGACTGAAACCCCGTTCGAGACGCTGCTGTACTGCACAAGGCCGTCGGTGAGCCAGCGGTCCGAGAAGCTGTAGCTGGCTCGCGCGTTGAGCACGTTACTCGTGAATGAGCCCCCGGGCAGGTTGATCTTGTTGAAGCTGAACGCGGGGGCGATGCGCAGCTTCTCGCTGGGCCGGAACGTCAGCTGTGGCTCGAGCGAGACGATGGTGCCGTCGTAGAAGTCGCCGAAGATCAGGGAGGTGCCGCCGCTCATCCGGCGACCACCGAAGGTACTGAGCCGCAGAAACCAGCTGTCGAAGCTGTACTCGCCGGGCGGGACCGCCACGTCGGGATGAATCTGGAATGGGAAGTCCAGCCGCTCGAAGTCGCTCTGGTAGAAGGCGCTGATCCGATCTCCGGACTCGAAGTTGAGGGAGGCTCCGCCCCACCCCTGTCGGCTGACGAGAGTCCCGGTGGTGTCGTGGAAGCTCGTGAGGTTGGCGTTGACGCTCATCGACCGCAGCCAGGCAACACTCGGTCGAGGGGTCCACACCGCGTTGTATGCCCGACGAACGATGTCCTGTCTCAGGACGAATCCCATGTCGCTCTGGAAGTCGGGGTCGATGCGCATGACGTCGACGCTCGCGCTCCAGAGGTCGCTTCGCCAACCGGCGCGCACCTGGCCGGCGAACTTGCCTTCCTCGAGGGCATCGTCGGTGGCCCGCGCCCCGAACGCCGAGATGTTGAGGTTGTCGAAGAAGGTGAAGTTGGCGTCGGCACCGACGACCGTGTTGGTTGCCCCGTCCGCCCCCTCGACGTTGGTGATCAGCGCGCCGACGCTCGATCGGGCCAACACGTCCTGACGCCAGCGCAACGCCGAGTAGTTGCGCCCGTCACCGTATTCGGAATCGCCGGTTCGGACGTTGAGAAAGCCGATGTTGCCGCTTCCGAGCTTGCCGGTCATCTTGGCGCCGAAGTCGATCGGCGTCGGCATGCCGGAGTCCGACAGGCCGATGTTGCGCGAGTGGAAGAGACGTAGCACGGGCGATTCGTAGCTGTGGGTGCGACCTTCCTGCCCAAAGCTGAAGTTGTTGACTCCCTCGAGGAAGAAGTCGCGCTTCTCGGGGAAGAAGAGTGAGAAGCGCGTCAGGTTGACGCGTTGTTGATCGACCTCGACCTGGGCGAAGTCGGTGTTGTAGGTGAGGTCGGCGGTGAGGTTCGACGTGACCTGGATCTTGAGATCGTCGATGCCGAATTGGTTGGTCAGATCGTTGGCGCGCCCTGGGTCCTCGAACAACGAGGTAGCCCCGCCCAAGAAGTACGGCCTGAGCCGGAAGCGTTGCGTCACCGAAAGGTTCTGCAAGCCGCGGAGGTCACCCGCCTGCGACACGCTGATGAACTGAAAGTCGCGTCGGTAATTGCTCCACGCCACCGCCTCGTTCTTGCGGCGGATCTGACGCTCGAAGTCGATTCCCCAGTTGGCTGCGCCCGAGGAAAAGCGCAGGATTGCCAGCGGGATCACCATCTCGGCCTCCCAACCGCGCGCGGTGATCTGTGCTGCTGCTTCCCAGGCCTCGTCCCATTCGGAGTTGATCTGGCTCTCGTTGCGGATGGTGGCGTCGGTTCGAGTACCCAACGGGTTCACCGTGAACAGGAACGCACTGCGTCCGTCGTGGAAGGTGTCCAGCAGGACGCTGAACGTATCGTCCGAGCCGCCGATCCGTCCGCGCAGCGCGTCGCGTCGCATCTCGGTGGCGAGGACGGCGCTAGGGGTACTGTCGTAGGCGATTAGGCCAACATAGAGGTTCTCACTGTCATAGAGAACACGCACCTCCGTTCGCTCCGAGGCCGGCTGTCCTTCCCGCGGCTCCCGCTGCAGGAAATCTGCCGCGACGTCGGCGAGCGCCCAGCTGTCGTCGTCGACGATGCCGTCCATTATCGGGGCGTCGATGGTGCGTATCACCGCCATATCGGGTGTCACTCCAGGGGCTCGCGGCGATCGTATTCGCGCGGCCCCGAACGCTGGCCCGACGGCGGCGGGCGTGGGGACCCCGGTAGGGTTGGCCGGCACGATCGTGGGCGCAGAGGCATCGACGAGCGGAATGCCCGCTCCGATCGGTTCCAAGAAGGCGCCGATCGGATCCATTGTCCGGGCGGCTGGCACCGGTGATGCGACCGCCACTGGGTGCAAGGTAAACGTAGCGGGTACCAGGGATTCGACGGGTCGAGGCCACGGCATGCCCTTGGGCTCGGTGACCGGAGCTTCGGCGACATGCACGGGCGCATGCAAGTCTTCAGTGGCCACCATCCGAACCGGAATGTGCCTTCTGCGGAGCTTCGTGGGCGCGGTGGGGGGAAGTCCAGCCGCGCCGCTGCTCCCGACCGCAGGGGCGACCGACGTGCTCGCCCGTGTACGGGTCGTGATCATGCGTACTGGGATCGTTCGGCGCGGCGTCGTTCGCTGCCCGGCCTTGGGGCTGTTGGCAGAGTCGGATTGTCTGGATTCCTGCCGGGCGGACTCACTCTGGCGATTGGGATCCGCCGAGTCGTCGCCACCCTGACTCGCTGCTCCAGGACGGGGAGCTGCCGCAAGCAGCAGCGCGAGGCACACAATTAGCCTGGGTTTGCGCCTGCACGCAGCGAGAAGTCTGGGCGACGTTGTCAAGTTGACGACACGTTGCGGATTGCCCCAACGGTGACCCACGCGCGGCGCTTGCCAGCAGTCGGGCGACGATTCGTTCTTATCTATAATGCGATCCTAGTATCGGTGTTTAACCGTGGCCTCGTCTATACCTCATTGGAGGGAAAGACTGTAAGGAATTGTCAGGAGGCGTCAGGAACCGTCGCCGGGCCACCGTAATAGGGAGTCAACTCGCGCCTACGGTCCACCATCGAGGCTGTTGTAGATCATTTCGATCCAGCCGTCGGCGGACATGTAGCCGTAGCCCCAGCCTTCGTACTCGCGGCCGAGTCCGGCTGCGATGATCTCCTCGAGGCTGCGGCCCGCCGCCTTCCTGATCCGCACCAGGTTGATCGTATCGTCGAGCATCTTGCGCACGCGGTACAGCTCCGCCTTGCCGGACAACGGCCCGTGCCCAGGGATCACCGCGGCGTCGTCGGGAATCATCGGCAGCAGGGCATCGAGATTGGCTAGCATCGCCAATGCGTTGCCGCCCGATTGGAGATCGGCGGTCGGAAAGCTCGAGGTGCCGGAGTTGAACAGATCTCCCAGGTGCACGACGTTCGATCCGGTGAAGAACACGACGACGTCGTTGTCGGTGTGACCACCGGGGATCGCCAGTGCCCGCACCTCCTCGCCGTTGAAGTGCAGCGAGAGTGCCTCGTTGAAGGTGATTACCGGCCAATGGGCGCTGTCCTTGGACAGCAGACGTTCTCGAGCACGCTCGTGGGCCACCACCAGCGCGTCGCTGCCACCGGCCAGGTTGGCGTTGCCGTCGCTATGATCGTCGTGATGGTGCGTGTTGATGATGAAACGCAGTGCGCCACCATCGAGAGCTCGCAGGGCCTTGGTGATGGCCCTGGTCAGCTCGGCCCACTGATCGTCGACGACGAGGATGCCGTCGGGCCCCACTGAGACGGCGATGTTACCGGCGACGTCGCCGGTGGCCTCGAGCATGTAGATGTTGCCGGAGACCGCGTGAGTGACGATCTCCACGCCCGCGAGATCTGGCTTCTGGGATGCTGTCGACGGAGCTTCGGCAATGCGTAGACCGTCGATCGCGATCCGGAATCCCATATGGTCGTCGCTGGAATTCTGCTCGTCGCCGGTTCTCGCTGCCGCACGGATGCTATGACCCCCCTCCGGGGCAACGCGCCCATCGGCGTCGACGCCAGCCCAGTCGACCCAGGAACCGCCGCGGTTGACCCGGTCGATGTCGGCGTCAGCGACTCCAGCGGGCCGCTCTGGGCCACTGGGATTCCGCCGAGGGGAGCCTGCGTAGTAGCCCCTGTCGTAGATGTCGTAGACCCACTCGCCGAGGTTGCCAGCCATGTCGTAGATGCCGTATGGCGATTGGCCGGGATCGTAGGCGCCGACCGGCGAGGTCTCGACGTAGCCGTCGTCGACCTCGGCATCAGGCCGGCGCGTATGTGGCCCGTACTTGCCGACAAAGTTGGCATCAGCGTAGTTGGCCCGGCGCCCGTCAGGAGCCTCGTTTCCCCAAGGGAACCGCCGGCCTTCGGTACCGCGCGCGGCCTTCTCCCATTGAGCCTCTGTCGGCAATACCACCGCAAGTCCGAGCTCGCTCGAAAGCCAGGCGCAAAATGCCTGCGCATCGTTCCAGCTGACGCTGCCCACCGGGTGGTCGTCACCCTGCTCGAAGTAGATGTTGTTCCAGCCGCCGTCTAGCCGCGGCTCCCAGGGGTCACCTCGTTCGCCCTCCTCGGGAACCTCACCCGTCCATTGCCACGAGCCCTGGCCGCTTTCCGCGTCGGTGACGTATCCAGTGGCCTCGACGAAGGCGCGAAACTGTCCGACGGTCACCGGGTACTTGGCGATCCAGTAGTCGTCGAGCTCGATGTCGCGGGTCGGACGCTCGTCATCGAGGCCCTCGTCCGAGCCCATGCGGAAGGATCCCGCTGGCACCAACACGAAGTGATGGCCTTCGCCGAGGTCGACTTCTCGGTGCCCGGCGGTGTTGGTGGTCGTCCGCTTGGCGGCGGCAAGCACCCGGTCGACGATCGACTCGCGCACGGGCCAGGAGACCGCGCTCTCCAGAGCAGACTCAACCGAGCCGACTCGCTCGACCGAGGGCGCGTATTTCAGCGCCGGTAGCGTCGCCACGACAACCCCTAGAACTGTCACCAAGCGGAACTGCTGCCGCATCGTCTAGCCCCTTTGTCCAACCGCTTCGGCCCCACCCATGAACAGCCAGGCTACCTACTCGCGGCGAAGCGCTCAACGCGCTCGGACGTCGGCTTGCGGCTGCGCCGCTAGCTCGATGTCCGCGCGCCCGAGGTCAGGCTGCTGAGCCCCGTAGCAGAGCTCGGACCTTCCCTTCGAGCCAATCAATTGGCGAGAAGAGGAATGCAAGCGAGGTGGGTGCGTCGGCCAAGAACGAGCGTCGGAAACGCCAGGACCTCGCAGCCCGGGTGTCCGAGGGCGGCGATCAGAATCAGGGAAGCGCCGATGAACACGACCGCGCCGGTCCCGGAAGCGCCGCCCCGCAGAAATACTAGCAACGCCGGGGTCACGGCAATCGCGGCGCCGACCCGTGAGCAGGGTCGCTACGTCGACATCCCGCGCGCCGCGATCTGCCAGACGGCTTCAACCCGGTCTTCGCGAATCGCGTACATCTGGTCGTACAGGTTCACCACCGGGTCGCAGTGCGACACGATCAGTTCGAGCTTGTCACCGACCCGGTAGGTTCTCGACGGGTCTTCGTACGTGAGCGAGCCGAACTCATCCGAGCCGGACCGGTACTCCATCCCGGATTCTCCCTTCACGATGGGCCAGGGTCGGTTGATGGTGCAGGCCTTGGCGCCGGCGTCGGTGGTAACCCGACCCTCGTACTGGTCATTGAGTACCGTCGTGAGAATGGTCAGGGAAGGCTGGAAGTCCGAATACACCTGCTGATCGTCAGCGCCGCCAATCGCCAGGTATTGCGCGTCCATGAAGACGTAGCTGCCGACCTGCACGTCGGTCAACCCGGGAGTCTCGTGGTCGATGTTGTAGGTGCCGGTGCCGCCGCCGCTGAAGATCTCGGTGCTCAGACCGGAACGCTCGAAGAGGGCGAAGGTAGCGGATCCGGTGGCCAGGCGTCGGAGCGTTTGCTCCCGACGTGCTTCGAACCCCTTGACGTGCTGCGAGCCGCCGTCGTAGCACAGCAAGCCTCGCAGCCGAAGGCCGGGGAGCCGGTCAACTAGCTGTGCTAGCTCGAGCGCCGGCTGCCCTCCCGTGATGCCGGTGCGATGGGTTCCAGGATCGACGTCGATCACCACGTCAGCGACCACGCCAGCCGCCCTCGCCGCTGCCGACAAATTGCGCGCATTGCTTGCCGTGTCGGTGGCTTGGACGAAGCCCGAGCACCGCGACCTCAAGCCCATCGCCCGGGTGATCTTGAACGCCGTCACATTGGTCGTCGTCATCAGGATCTGCTCTATCCCGTGCTCGAACATCGCCTCCGCCTCACTCACCTTCGCGGTGCAGATGCCAACGGACCCGGTCTCGACTTGGAGCCGGGCGATCGCCGGGCACTTGTGCGTCTTGGCATGTGGGCGACTGGCGATGCCGTTGCGCACGACAGTCTGCTGACAGGTCGCCAGGTTGGCCTCGAGAACGTCGAGATCGACACACAGCGCCGGGGTATCGAGCTCCCATTTGGACACATCGGCCTGCATCGCACCCTCGAAGAGCTTTGAGCGCATCTCGGCTGAGGTGTGCCCCTTCACGGAGGTCGGAACCCAGACGGCCGCTGCGCTGGCGGCTCGCAAGAAACAGCGTCGGGAGGCGGATGGGCTCACGGGTGGTCTCCGGGAATGATTGGTTGAGTCCTCTGGTGGCTGCAATACTAAGCGGAAGGGCACTCGTTCCAGCCTTGCCCGTGAGCTCTTGTGTCTCCGTTACCTCCCGCGAGCACAGTCGGCATGTGCTGATCGACGGCGCCCACGCGCCGGTCTACCGAGCGAATCTGATTCACTGGGCCGTCAAGGTCCCGGCCGGCCAGAGCGTGGTCGAGTTCCGGTTCGTGCCACCGGAGTTTTGTCTGCGAACCGCTCACCCTGACATCGCTGCTTCTGCTGGGCGTGCTTGTGGCGCGCCGAGAGGCGCCGAGGGGCGCCTCGTCTACAGAGCGTCGTCGAACTCAGGACGATAACGAGCCACTCCCCGAAGCTGCTCTGTGTCACCGACGTTCAGGAGAAGGATCATGAAGGCGTCGTCGGGGACACCCTCCCACTCGCAGCGCACGCCGTATTCGGAGGCACGCACGAAGCCGAAGCGTGGATAGTAATGGGGGTGCCCCAGTACGACGACGTAGGGCCAGCCCGCAGTGCGAACCTCGGCAAGCGCGTGCTCGATGAGCCGAGTTCCGATTCCTTGATTCTGGCGGGCCGGTAGAACCGACATGGGGCCGAGCCCGAGGCCCTCGACAGTTCCGTGCCGATGTCGGATCGACACGGGAGAGAAAACGACGTGCCCGATCACCTCGCCGTTATCGCACGTCACGAAAGACAGTACCTTCGGAGTTGCCTCGCGAAGCCCCTCGACGAGGTCGGCCTCTGCTGATTGTCCGAAGGCTAGCCGGTTGACGTTCCTAATCGCGGCGATGTCTTCTTCTCGTTCGAGGTGAATCTCGACCATCTTGTCTCGCCCCGGCGGCCAGGGTGCGAAGGGCTTCAAACCACTCGCACGGCTCCATGATTGACTTTCGCCGCCGGGCGTCCCAGGATCATTCGCAAGGTTGCGACCCGTCGACCACATGCCGGACAGTGGACATCATCATGCAGTTGCAGTGGCGGTTCGGGGAGGAAGACCCCGGCCCGGTCGTCGGCGATCTTGTGTAGGAACATCTTTATCAGGCGGCCCTTTCCACTCTTCCGATAGCGTGCCAGCGGTGCGCCGCACGCACAGGCAACGTCGATGAACTGGCGCTGTGCCATGGTCTGAGCTAGCTGTGCCCGATCGCCTACCACGCGGGTCTCGGCGTGCAGCCTCCGTTTGCCTGACTCGACGCTCGCCCACCGAGGTAAGCTCAGCGTCGGCGATCCGTGATCGCTGGCTGTTGGTGTGAACGTCCATTGTTCAACAGGAACCCGGCGTGGTGTAGTCGGACGGCCGATGAGTCGGCCTCGAAAGCCCGCGCCTGACTTCGTTGCGACAGTACGGAGAAGACCCGATGTCTGTTGGTGCCTGTTGCCGGAGCGCCTTTTCCTGGCCCCTAACGGACCACGAGCATGTTGCGGCGATTGCCGAAGCGTGCGGGCGAAGGGATAGGGTGCCGAGATGACGATTGCCGACAAGCAGTCGCGATCCACAGTCGGTTATCTGAATGGAGAATCACGCTCAAAGGAGCTTTACGAGCGCGCTCTCGAAGTGATGCCTGGTGGCAATAGCCGGCACACCCTGGTCATGGATCCTTATCCGATCTATGCGACCAGCGGCAAGGGTTGTCGTGTAACCGATGTGGAGGGCGACGAGCGCATCGACTTCATCAACAACTACACAGCACTGATCCGGGGTCACGCCGATGCGGTCGTGACCGAGGCGGTGCGCGCGGTGGTTGGTCGGGGAACGGCCTTCTCGATGCCCACCGAGAGCGATATTCGCCTCGCCGAGCTACTTGTCGATCGAGTACCGGGGATGGAGCAGATCCGCTTCGCGAACTCGGGAAGTGAAGGTGTCCTGTTGACAATCCGAGCGGCGCGAGCGGCCACCGGGCGTTCCAAGATCGCCAAGTTCGAAGGCTGTTATCACGGCGTCTACGACTACGCGCAAGCGAGCGATAGCTCGCGGCCCCACAACTGGGGCGACCGGCGGAACCCCAGGACGACGCTGGAGCCGAGCATGGCACGTAGCCTGTTCGACGAAGTGGTCACGTTACCCTGGAATGACATCGAGGCGTGTCGGACGCTCATTGGTAACCAGGCCAGCAACCTTGCGGCCGTGGTCTTCGATCCGCTTCCCGCTGCCCTGGGGTTGATCGCGCCCGATCAGGGCTTCGTCGAATTTCTTCGAGAGATCACTCGGCAACACGGCATCCTGTTGATTGCCGACGAGGTGTTGTCGTTCCGTGTGAGCTATCAGGGCGCCTGTGCGGCGCACGGCATCGAGCCCGACCTGGTGTCTCTAGGAAAGATTATTGGTGGCGGGTTCCCGGTGGGCGCGGTCATGGGCAAGCGGTCGGTGATGGACGTGTTCGATCACCGCGCCGGGGAGAAAGTCCATCACGGTGGTACCTATAACGGCAACCCGGTCACCATGGTGGCGGGTTACGAGACCATGCGGCAGATGACTCGCGAGGCCTACGATCGTCTCGAATCTCTGGGAGATCGGCTCCGAGCGGGCGTCGCCGAGACAGTCGGTCGTCATGGCATCGCACATCAGGTCACCGGGCGTGGCTCGCTCTTTGGCGTGTTGTTTACCGAGGCACCTATCCGCGACTTTCGCGGCCTGCTGGAGGCCAGCGCCGTCGAGCCCGGCCAAGCAAAGGTAGTGGCGGAGATGCTGAGCCGTGGCATTCTGCTGGGGCAACGCGGAGTGCTGGGGTGCCTGTCGACCCCGATGGGCACGGATGAGATCGACGCCTTCGTCGTCGCGCTCGATGAATCGCTCGGTGCCGCGCGGCAGCGTTAGCTACGAGGGCGACGAATCCGGCCCAAGAATCAGACGCAGCGCCTCCCGGACCGTTGCCCACGCCTCGGAGACCGGCACTGATGGCTCGAAGTGGCCGGCACCTCGGATTCTGACGAGGCGGGCATCATCCCCGGCTGCGATCGCTGCCTCGACGAAGGTACTCACGCCACTGGTGGGGACAATGGTGTCCTGCGTGCCGCTAACCAGCGTCATCGGGACGCCGATCGGCAGTCGGGCACTCGGCGAGGCGTCTGCATAGCGGTCGGGGTATGACTCCGGGGGACCGCCCATCAGGAGATCGACAGCCTCGTGACAGCTCTGCGGCGGTCCCACGCGGTAGGTGGCGAGGCTGGCGATCGGTGCCAACCCGATCACACCGCGGACCGGCAGGGGAGACGGGCGATAGAGATCGCTGTCACGGGCCAGACGGTCGCGGGTCGCACTCCACAACGCCAGATGCCCGCCAGCAGAGTGGCCGGCAACAACGATCCTCTGCAGGTCGAGTGGATGGACGCCGTCGAGCTCGCGCAGATGGTCGATGGCATCTCCAACATCGAGGAATGTCATCGGCCAGCCGCCGTCCCCGGCAACCCGACGATACTCGATCGTCCAGGTGGCAATCCCTAGCTCGGTCACCGCCGCAGCCAGATTGCGGAAGTACGTGTAGTCGAACTCCTGCAACCAGCAACCGCCGTGGATCAATACCATGATCGGGTGCGGGTCTGAGCCCGGTGGCAGGCGCAGTTCGCCGAACTGGTCGGGCAGCGGACCGTACTCGATCCGCGTACCAGACATCGGAGCCCGTAGCGCCTGAACGTCCGACCACGTTATGGGCGAGCTCGGCGGCTCGGCGCGCGGACCCGTATCCCCAGGCGCCGGTTGCGCACCGACCGAGGAGCGATCGGGGGCTGTGGCACAGCCACCCTGTACACACATCCAGGCGGTCGCTGCCAGGGCGATCACTTTCGTAGCACGCATGCTTGACGACCTTACATTGTTGTTCCGTAGCCAGGAATCGACAGCATGCTATCGTCCAACGCCGATACGCAGCGGATCAGCCCGGAGAATCCATGGACGCGAGAGCTCCTTCGAATCGGATGCTGTTCCGCCTCCCCGCCCGAGGCGTGTATCGACCGGTCGAGTTCGCCTTCAGCGAACACTGAGCCCGTGCAGGAAGCTGAAGCAGCGCTGGTCATGGGCATCGATCTCGGCACTGCGGGGGCGCGGGCGGTGATCGCGAGCGGCGGCGGCGACATCGTGGCGACTGCGCGTGCCGACCTGGAATGCGCGGCGGATGCGATGTCTGGCGAGCAAGGGGTTCGGCACGAGCAGTGCCCGGAGGCCTGGTGGGACGCTGTGAGGAGGGCGATCCGACGGGCGCTGCGATTGGCCGGGCCCGCCGCTATCCACGGGCATCTCCGAGCCGTCTGCGTCGACGCCACATCGGGAACGGTGCTCGGGGTTGACGGGGAGGGCAACGCAGTAACGCCTGCGCTGATGTACAACGACGCCCGGGCGGTCGAGGAGGCCGGGCAGCTCGATACGCTCGCTCGTGACAGCGACAACGCGGCACCGAGGATCAACGCGTCGTTCGCCGCCGCCAAGATGCTGTGGGTACAGCGGCACCTCCCAGAGGCGTTCGCTGCGACGCGCTTTTTCGCCCACCAGGCCGACTTCATTACCGGAAGGCTCATCGGCGCCATCGGCGCCACCGACTACAGCAATGCGTTGAAGTCGGGCTTCGATCTGACTACCGGATCATGGGCTACCTGGCTCGACGAACACCCGCAGCTCCGCTGCAGGCTGCCCCGAGTCGTGGCGCCTGGCGAGAGGCTGGGCGGCATCGCCGAAGCCGTCGCCGGTCAGCTTGGCCTGCCTGTGGGGCTCTCGGTGATCGCCGGCGTCACGGACGGCGCGGCTGCCTTCTTGGCCTCCGGCGCGCGCCGAGTCGGTGAAGACAACACCACCCTCGGGACCACGTTGGTGTTCAAGCGTGTCGCCGACCACCATATCCAGGATCCAACCGGACTCCTGTACTGTCACAAGCTGCCGGGCGGATCCTGGCTGCCGGGCGCCGCCAGCAATGTCGGGGGAGATTGGATTCGAAAGGAGTTTGCCAACGCTGACTTGGGGCACCTCGATGACGCGGCGAGCGAGCTGCTGCCGGTGCCCTACGTTGCCTACCCGTTGCAGGCGCGAGGCGAGCGCTTTCCGTTCAGGTCGACCGCCGCCAGCGCGTTCTGCGAGCCGCCGGCCACCGAGCCGGCGACACGCTATGCGGCCTGTCTCCAAGGCACGGCGTTCGTGGAGCGGCTCGGATACGAGATCCTCGACCGGGCTACCGGCAGCCTCCCGTCTGCTCGGCGCGCGGTGTATGCCACGGGCGGTGGCAGCCAGAGCGATGTGTGGACGCAGCTACGGGCCGACGTGTCGGGACGTACCTACCACCGTCCAGACTGTCACGAATCGGCATTCGGTAGTGCCATCCTTGCCGCCGCCGCGGTGGTGCACGGGAACCTGCGGGAAGCGAGCCGGGCTATGGTAAGAATCGCCAGGACATTCCACCCGGACCCCGCGCGTCATCAGGCGTTCGGTCACTTGTACGAGCAGTTCGTCATCCTCCTGAAGCAGCGCGGCTTCCTCACTGGATCGCACCCATGAGTCAAATCGTCGGCGAAATGATCGCTGCCGCTCGTCAGCTGGTGGCCTCTGGCCTGGTCACCGGGGCAGGCGGCAACGTCAGCGTTCGCGAAGCGGGCCTCATGTGGATCTCGCCGAGCGGGTTCTCGCTCGAGGATGCGCGCGAGGAGCACTATCCGTGCGTCTCGGTCGAATCGGGAGAAGTCGTTTCGGGGGAGCACCGGCCCTCCTCCGAGGTGCTGATGCATCTGTACGTCTATCGTGCGCGACCCGACGTGAACGCCGTGTTCCACGCCCATCCCAAGATGACCATCGCCCTGTGCTCCGCCGGCCATGATTTGCGCCCCATCTACGCCGACTACTATGTCTATCTGGGCGGCAACGTGCCTCACGTGCCCTACGTGACGGTAACCACGCCGGAGTTGGCAAGGGTTGTCGAGGACGAGCTTCGCGCTCCCGATTGTTACGGCATGGTGCTCCGCAATCACGGCACGATCACGGTTGGCGCATCGGTCAAGGAGGCCGCCTTCCGTACCCATGCGATGGAAGAGCAGGCATTCATCCAATGGCACGCGTTGCAGGTCGGCGAGCCCACCTATTTGACCGACGAGGAGTGCGCCACGCTCGATACCCTCGGTAGCGAGGAGTACCGAAGACGGTTGCTTGCGGAGATGAAGTCGAACCCATCGAACCGCGCATGAGCGAGCGCCATTCGATGACGCCGGCGTTGTTGTTCGATCTTGACAACACCCTCTATCACTTCACACCGTGCGACGAGGTGGCGGTCGACACGGTGCGGATACTGCTCGGGCAGCACGTCGATGTATCCGACGCCGAGTTCCATCAACTCCACGATCGGGTTCGCAGACAGTTCGCCGAGCGGCTCGAGGGACAGGCTGCCTCCCACAATCGCACCGTCTTCTTCAAGTCGATGCTCGAGCAAATCGTCGGAGCGTTCCGCGGTGATCTTGCGGTGCGCATGGCCGATGCTTATTGGAACGCCTTCCTCGGCCACATGGAACCGGCTCCCCATGCGCACGAAGTGCTCGAAGGCCTCGCCGCGGCCCACGAGCTGGCTCTCGTCACCAACCAGACCACATACGTGCAGCTCACAAAGATCCGCCGGCTCGGCTTCGAACGTTACTTCCCGGTCGTCGTGACGAGCGAGGAATGCGGTATCGAGAAGCCGGCCGCGCGCATGTTCGAGTCAGCGCTCAACGGGCTGGGTGCTGATGCGGCGGCCGCGGTGATGATCGGTGATGATTTGAACTGCGATATCCGCGGCGCGGCCGAGATGGGAATCACGACGATTCAGACCACGGAGTTCACCAGCGCTCGGGTCGGCATCGGGGAGGGCGATAGGGCGCCCGACGCTGTCATCAGCTCGATGAGCGAGCTTCCCGAGGCTTTGTCGAGCCTATTCTGAGCGGCGCTCGTCTCACCCCTCGATGAGCGAGATGAGGCGTTCGACGGCCTCCTTGACGAACGCCGGATCCTCGGCGTGCAGTTCGCGCTCGAGGAGCTCGATGTTGTCGGGGAGGCCACGTTTGATCTCTGCCAGGAAGGCCTCGTCGCCGGCCGGGTCGTGGAGCTGCCCACCCTCTACCGCGTAGCGGCTCATGCCGAGCTTCGGCATGATGAAGTAGGCCCTGTCCTTGGTGTGCGAGAGGCGCTTCGTAACCTCCTGCGCCACCGCGACAAGCTCTTTCGCTTTGAGCCGGATGGCCAGGATGATCGGGTTGTGGAAGGCAACCTGGTGCTCCCGGTAGCGCTCCGGAACCGTGTTGGGCTCAGTCAGCAGACCGATGTGCTCGAGCCCCCCCGGGCAAATGACCTGTGGCAGGCCGAGTCTGCCAGCTACGGTCAACCGCTCTGGTCCAGAGGCGCGCAGGCCGTCGTACATCTCGTCGGGAATCTCTCCCAGGCCGTAGTCGAAGACCGCTCCGATAAGGCCGTCTTTCATCAGCTGCTCCATGGCGAGCCCGCCGGAACCGACGGCGTGGAAGACGATGACCTCGTAGCCGGCCTCCTGAAAGAACTGCAGTGCCAGCATTGCCCCCTCGGTGAGTACGCCGAGGTTGGTCATGCCGATGAGGGGCTTGGCGCCGGGCACGATATCCAACGTGACGCGCGAGCAGGCCATGCCGTAAGCAGCGGCAGCGGCATTTGCCAGGATCTTCCTGGTGACCGGGTTGAGCCCGAGGATGTCGCCGACGCTGAACATCATGGTGATGTCCTTGATGCCGACAAAGGCCGAGGTGTCGCCCGATGCGGCGGTCGACACCATGACCTTGGGAAAGCCATAGGGCAGCCCCTGCATGACACCTGTACAGTTCGAGGTTCCCTGGGTGCCGCCGAGACCGATGACGCCATCGAGCCTGTCGTCCGCGATCCGCTTCAGCAGCAGCCGCGTGGCCCCGGCGACCATGATCGGCGAAGCTGCCTGGCGGGTTGGGGCTTCGAGGATCTCTTCGAGAGGGGTCCCACCTGCGGCTGCGACCTGAGCTCGCGACACGTCGGGCTCGACGGCAGGCTCGCCGACGACGCCGATGTCGACCAGCAATGCTGCGCCGCCCAGCGTCTCGATTTGCTCCGCCAGGTAGCGAGCCTCGATGCCCTTCGTGTCGAGGGTCGCCAGCACCGCTACGGTTTTGGTCATTTCACCGACTCAGCTGTCGAATGCCAGCGCCCGGAACTCGGCTGCCGTAGCGAGCACGGCGCGCTCGATGGGAAGACGCTCGGTCGATGAGCCCGTCCAGAACCCGTGCCCGGTGGTATGACTCAGCATGTGCTGCGCGTCCTCCGGATTCTCCATCGCCGCTCCGTGCGCAATGAGGATCGTCTCCGGGTTGATCTCGCGTACCTTTGCGTACACATCCTCGGTGCGCTCCGCCGTCACCTCGATCGTCTCGCCCGAGTCGTAGCCACGGATGCCGCCCTTGGTGGTCCCGGCGTGGAAGCAGAATATATCCGGCGCGGCCTCCTCGATCATCCGGATGCTGTCTTCCATGTCGAACGCCAGGCCGACGCTCACCATGTCCATTTCCTTGGTCAGCTTGAGCATGTCGATCTCCTCCTGGAACGTTATGCCGCTCTGGCGGAGCACCTGGCGAAGGTTGGAGTCCTTGTCGACGTAGCTGACCGAGGGGCCGATATTCGAGGCCGACTCGACCCCCATGTTCTTGAGGTCCTGGAGCACGGCGCGCATGTCGCGCAGCGGATCGTTGGGGTTGAGGCAGGCGCAGATGAACGCGTCGCCCTTGATCGCCGGCAGGATGTCTTGCTGGGTGTAGTCGAGGGTCTGTTTGTTGGAATCGATGTTGGGCCACATCATCGACATCGTTCCCCATCCATTGGCACGGAGGCGCGCCCCGCAAAACGTATTGATGCAATCAACGCCGGCTTGTTCAAGCAGCTTGGCCACGAGCCCGCTGCCGGCGCTGGAGATCATGATCGGGACGTGGGCATCGAGTTTCTTCTGAAGCTTTTGGAGGATTTCCTGGCGCGACGTGCGAGGTGAGATCACAGCTAGAGTCCTTGGTTCTTGGCGGAGGGACGGCCGGAGCCGGCGACAGTTTCAAGCGAGCTCGCGTGCTCCGTGCGGCGGGCCATGGTGACACACCTTTGACTCCGACCATGCACGACTGCAACCCTTCGTCGGTCGCGCGCTCAGCGATGACCGCTCAGCGATGACCGATGATATCTGCCCAGCGAGGCAGAGCAGTAACCAATCGGAGGTGGCACGCCATGCGTCTGGAATCGAGAGCGGTGCTCGGAGTCGCCGTCGGCACGTTGATCTGCGTAGCAGCCTTTGCCCTCCCGGAGCCCACCCGTCAGACACCGGGTGACCAGGACAGCGTGCGGGCAACGATAGCTCCGTTCAATAGCTACGGGCACGTCTACGACGAAGACAGCCTGGAGGCCATGCGGCCGCGGATCATGGGTACCCACGGCGCCGTCTCCACCGGGCACTATCTCGCCACCACCGCCGGTCTGGAGACGCTCAAGAGCGGCGGTAATGCGTTCGATGCCGGGGTCACCGCGGCGATGGCGTTGAAGGTCACCAAGATGGCATATGCCGGCTGGACGGGGGTTGCTCCGCTGATCCTCTATAGCGCCGATGAAGATAGGGTAGTTACCCGTATTGGCGCCGGCCGCAGCCCGGCGCTGGCGACGCTCGACCATTTCTTGCAGCACGGCAAGACCGCGATCAATACCGCGTTGGTACCCGCCGACGTCGATGTCTGGTTGGCGGCGCTCGAGCGCTACGGGACCATCAGCTTCGCCACATCGGCGCGGCCGGCGCTCGAGATCGCCGAGAACGGCTACCACCTGTACAAGATGCAGAAGTGGCTGATCGAGGAGTACACCGACGACATCTTGCAGTTCCCGTACAACATCGATTTCTGGTTCCAGCACGGCATCGGCGACCAGCGGCTCGGCGATCTCATGGTCAACCCTGACCTCGGCAAGCTGATCCGCTACATGATCGATGCCGAGGAGAAGGCTCTGGCTGCTGGTGCCACTCGCTCCGCCGGGATTCGAGCCGCCAGAGACGCCTTCTATAAAGGTGATCCCGCCCGGGCAGTGGACCGGTATTTCCGGGAGCAGGACGGGCTGGTTCGCTACGATGATCTGGCGAGCTACGAGGGGGGGTGGATGGACCCGATCCACACCGCCTTCATGGATCACGATGTCTATGTCTGTGACGGCTGGTCACAGGGGCCGCGGTTGATCCTGTTTCTCAACATCCTCGAGAACTTCGATCTGCGTGCCCTCGGGTACAACACGCCAGCCTACATCCACCTGATCTCACAGGCGATCAACCTGGCGATGTCGGATACGCACAGGTATGTCGGCGACCCCACGCTGGTCGATATTCCGAAGAACCTGTATTCGAAGGAGTACGCGCGTCGACGTGCGGAGCTCATCGACATGGAGAGAGCGTTCGATGACATGCCGCCCTGGGGTGACCCGATCGAGATGGTCTCTGTCGCTGGCGATGCGCCGAGACGCTTTGTTGTCGAGGCGTCGTATCTGGCCGAGAGTAAGCCGCGAGAGCCTCGCCCGGCGCTCGACACGACTTCGCTGAATGTCATCGACGCCGACGGAAACCTGTTCTCGATGACCGAGAGTGACGGCCACGTGGACTCACCGATGATCCCCGGGTGGGGGTTTGGCCTGGGCGGCCGTATGGGGCAGTTCAACCTCGACCCGGCGCTCGCCAACGTCATGGCGCCGAAGAAGCGGCCGAGAAACACCAATAGCCCGGTCTTGCTGATGCGAGACGGTGCGCCCTTCATGGGCCTCTCGACTCCCGGCGGCGACCAGCAGATGCAGGCGTTGTTGCAGGTCATACTCAACGTCGTCGTATGGGAAATGTCCCCCGAGCAAGCTCTCGACCAACCGCGGTTCGGTAGCTACAACTTCCCCGCTACCGGCTCGGAGATCAACGACAATCCCGCGAAGCTGAAGGTCGAGGACAGGATTCCTGCCGAGACCGTGGACGCATTGCGGAATCTGGGGCACGACGTCGAGCTTTGGGGGCTATGGAACTGGCGCGCCGGTGCTCCGACGGTGGCCTACAGTGAGCCTCGAAGCCGCGTTCTGATTGCAGCCGGCGACGTGCGGCGGGAGACTGCGGCGCTCGCCTATTGACCGACTGGCCGGCCTGAGTTGATGCTATCGTCCGGCGCGCCGCGCAGACGATGGTTAGGCCGCGTCGGCCCCGATGTTCAAGGGATCTACGAGCCAGCATCGAGGTGAACGGTCATGGCAGAGGCGGCGCGCAGGATCAGGAAGCTCGAGGACCTGACCGAAGCGGATATTCAACGAATGGACGAGCTTGCCGAGCAGATGCGGCCGGCGCCGGGAGAAGTGCTGCTCGAGCTGCTCCGGGAGATGGAGAGGGTAGGGACCGGTGAGTACACCGAGCTCGACATGGTGACGGTGTACGAGCACAGCCTTCAGGCCGCGACGCGCGCCTACCGCGCCGGCGAGGACGAGGAGATGGTCGTCGTCGCCCTTCTACACGACGTCGCGGACCAGATTTCGCCCTACAACCACGATGATGTCGGTGCCGAGATGCTCCGCCCCTACATCTCAGACAACCATTATTGGATGCTCAAACACCACGGCATCTTCCAGCTGTTCCACATCCGTAAGGGGACGGATCAGGACCGTAACGTTCGCGACCAGTATCGTGACCATCCGGCCTACACCGATACGGTCCGCTTCTGCGCCAAGTACGACCAGACCGCGTTCGATCCGGACTACGAGTCGTTACAGTTGAGCTTCTTCGAGCCCATGGTGATGCGGGTGATCAACCCGGAGCGCGCTCGGGCGTTCGAGACCGCGAGGTTCGGCGACACGTAGCGGGTGCGCCAACGGCGGCCACTGCACCCCCCACTCGTAGGAAACAGCGGCGCGAGATCATTTTCGCTCGATGTCCCCACTCCAGCTCGAGCTTGCGGCCGGGATGGATCCTGGTCAAGTAGGGTTCGAGCTCGCCACCATGGGGCGACGATCTCGAGGCGGAGTGGCCGGCGAGCCACCATCGCGAGCCTCGACCTGGCACACTTGTACTAGCTGTGGGGGGCTTTGCCGTGTGAGGGGGTTCTGTCATGCACTCAGAAAACGTTCCTGGCCTGAAACGCGTGTCGTGTGCTCTGCTGGCCGGTGCAATGGTGATGGCCGCTGCACCGGTGCTGGCCCAGCTCGAGTACATTCCGCCACCGCCGAGCAGTCACAATCACGTTCGATCGGACCGCTCCGGCATCGACGATCGTTCGGCGTTCGATAGCTACGCCGAGCCGGTCGGGTACAGCGACGCAGCTGGTAACGCGATCGTCTATTTCTACTGGCCCGGCGATGGGGAAAGCTGGAACAAGAGCTTCAGGGAAGATGTTCCCGGGTATGTGCTCGATTCGATCGCCGCCCTACGCCCGGTGTTCGAGGGCGCCGGTCCGACGCCACAACGTCCGCTGTGGGTCGGGATGGTCCAGAAGATGACCTTTACCGCCCGGGGTGTGGATGGTGAGGAAACGATCGTCGGTGGTGCCTACGATCCGGCGGTCAACACGCTGTATCTGCCGACCGAAACGTTGACCGGTGCGCCCTGCATCCGTACCACCGTGGCCCACGAAGTGGCGCACGCGATGAGCCGGATCTACAACGGCTACGAGGACTATCCGCTTTCACCGCTGTGGCTGAACGAGGGCGGGGCCGAATACCTGGCGAATGTCGTGTACCCGGAGGAGGAGAACGCGAGCTGCTTCGCGGGCTTGTATGAGGATTTTGGCAAGGCCCCGGGCGTGGGGTTATGGGACGACGCTCGCGCCTACGATGCGTACCCCTTCTTGAAGTGGCTTTCGAAGAACGAAACCGATGTCGACAGGATGATCCGTCAGTTCATCGGTGCGACCTCGAAGGACGCCTTGATTCAGGCACACAAGCTGAACGAAAGATGGCCGCAGTACTCCCTCGAGGTCTGAGGTGATACGCGCTACGCGATGGAATCGCCCGAGTGTGACAAGTCGTTTCTGCCGAGCCACCTTCACTTCGGACATCCGAGCTCCGACCACCTCAGCGCTGATCGGGTGACGCTGATCGACTATCTCCAGGGCGTTGATCCGTACGCCATCTCGTATCTGCATTTTCGCTCCGAGGACAGTGATCTGTACCGGCTCACCATGGAGAAGGTGCTTGGCAGCGGCGCCAACTCCGATCTCCGGGTGGGGGCGATCGTCGTCGACCGCGCCTACTACAAGCACGTGAAGATGTCGCCATGGCCGCCGGATGGAAATCAGCCGATCGAGTTCGCCCAGTTCGTTCCCGGCTCTGGTCAAGATACCGAGCACACCTACCACCACACGGGCAACGATCTGGCAGTAGCAGTGTCGTGCGTGCCGCCTGGTTCGCAGGAGTGCGACTCGAACTCGACGGATACCAGCGAGTTCGGTGTTTCGATCGGTCTCCCGAACGCCTGGGAGCTGGGCCAGATACGGGTGAACGAGGGTGCCGAAGGCACCCAGCAGCGCTTCAACGTCTTCGGCAAGATGATGCTACGTGCCTACCCGCTCGACGATGGCCGCGTGCGCGTCGTGCAGAAGACGACGCACTTCTGGCCCAACTTCGCGTCCCAGTACTACCAGGACGCCCTGGAGCAGGGCCCGGAATCAACGCGCGCCGCATTCAAGGCGGGCGGGACGATGGAGACGTTCGTGGAGGAGAGCTGCTGGTTCCTTGGCAAGCAGATCCTGGAGATTGAGGAGGTCGACAGCGATGAGTGGCTCGAGGACACGGAGACCTGGGACCAGCGACTGGTGTACAAGTTCAAGACCACCGATGAACCGGTAACCATCAATACGCCGCACAAGTTCCGGTGCGTTCCCAATGTGGCGACCAACAAGACGCTGGCGTTGTTGCTGGGTGGCGGTGGTGCTCCGGCGGCAGCGGCCCTGATGATGCCAATCGCTCGCTGGGTGGCGCGCGCCACCGGTGGTGAAGGTCTGGGTGAGGACTCCTGGGCGGGCCAACTCCAGAAGATATTCATGGGCTCGCTCACCTGGGGCATCAAAGACGAGGGAGAGATCAGCCTGGCGTTCGTTCAGCGCGAGATCGACGACTACCTGATCGTCAAGGTGAACGACACGCTGTCGCTGGTATACAAAGCGATCAAGCGGTAACCGTAGCCCCAACCGCCCCCCTGTGCAGCGGTCCGTATGGAGCTACCGCTCGACGATCTTCGCCCCGGTGAGTCGTGCGATTCCGGCCAACGTGGTTTGTGCGGCGTTCAATCCGAGGCGGAAGTCGTTGTCGCTGAACGTCGAGAAGCGATCGGTCGGCTGGTGCCAGTGCGGGTCCCAGCCTCCGCCGATCTGCGCGCCGCGCTCGTTCTCCCGCAAGCTGACGGCGGCAACGACATCCATGAACGGAGTGGAGTCGGTGTTCGTCATGTGCGGACCGGCCGTTGCCGGATAGTCGGTCGCATAGGCGTCGTTGGCTGCCTTGAGCAGCCAGGCCAATTCGCGTGACTCTGCCACCATGGCGGATTCCGATTGGAACTCGATGTTGACGTCGGCCTCGGGACGCTGATCGCGACTCACCGTGCCGTCGGCACGTGGTGCGCCGTGATCAAACAGCATCATGTCGTGCTGGATCATTCCCAGCCATCGCGGTTCCGGATAGCCTCCCGAGCCCGGCGGATCCTCGCGTCCCTGCAACGCCTGGCGCTGCTCCACGTAGGCGCGGCTGCCGTTGAGTCCGGTTTCCTCGTTGTTCCACAGCGCGAAGCGTATCGAGCGCTCGGTCTGCACGTCAGGCGCGTTGAAGATGCGCGCCAGCTCCATGACGATGGCAGTACCCGAGCCATCATCGTTGGCTGCCTCGCCCCATCCGTGCCCGTCCATATGGGCCCCGATGATGTACATCTCTTCGGGATGCACCGTACCGACCTTCGTGCAGTAGACCTCTTGACGCTCACCATCGGTGGCCGGCCCGTTGTTCAGTGCCCGGAGCGCCTCGTCCGGCTGTGCCACCGGGTCGTTGTTCACGCCGGTTCGGCCGCGGTACCCGAAGATCGAGCTTCCGCCAGGGCCGGATCCGTTCCGTCCTACGAGTCCACCGGTGGGCGTCTCGAGGCCGACCTCCTCGTCGCGCTGCGGCCGGCGGCCACGGCGTCGCTCGGGAGAGTCCGGCGGCGGGAACGTGTAGGTGATGCGCTCCGTGGTCGTGCACCCGTACGAGCGGAGCTGCGCCTCGATCCAATCGACCGCGTCGCGGTTGCGTTGCGTCCCCTGCCGACGATCGCCGAACCTCGTCAGGCCTTGCAGCGTGGCCTTGTACTGCTCGAGGTCGAGCCGACCGGTGAGGATCCGTATCGGGTCGCTACCGCGGTCTGGCGCTTGGGTCTGCGCTTGGCTGACCGGGCCATGCGCCAGCAACAATCCTGCTATGAGGAAGGAGACCCTGGTTCGCATAGTGTCGCTCCGGCTCGTCGAGTAAGGCAGGTCAGCGCTAACGATCGTGTGCGTCAGCGGCGTGGATCCTTACCTTTCAGCGTGTCGCCTGCAAGGGCGCGGGGCGGTGTTGAATCTCGATTCCCGCGAAGACGAAGGTGGCAGGGCCAGCGCGCAGGCGCTCGACGAGGATCCGGCAACAGTCGGAGCTCGACGCGGGCTTGTAGGCTCGTTTCAGTGCGATCGGCTTGGACTCGACGAGATCGCGGTATCTTGAGCGGGCCGAGTCACGACTCGACGCTCACACTCCGGTACAAGGGAGGGAAGATTCTCATGGAGCTCACCATCGCCAAGCTGCTACAGGCGTTCGAGCAGGGGAAAATAAGCCGGCGCCAGCTCATTCGTAATCTGGCCGTGGCCGCGACCGCGGCGCATGCGCTCCAGCCGTCCGAGCCCGCCCGGGCAGCGGTTCCAGCGCCCAGGGTCGCCCCATTCCGCACCGTCAGTCTGGACCATGTCTCCTATGCCGTTGCCGACTACGGAAGAAGTCGCGACTTCTATGTCGATCTGATGGGTTGGGAGGTACAGGACGACAACGGTGAGAGTCAGGCCACGCTGCGCATCGGCGACGTCGGGGACATCATTGTTCGCAATAGCCGACGGCCCGTGAGCCAAGCCTCGAACGTGCCCGGGCGCCCACCAGTGACCGGCGTTATCAACCATATCGCCTGGCGGATTGAGGACTTCGATACGGACGCGGTACGGGAAGAGTTAGAGGCGCGCGGCCTGAATCCGCGGCGGGATCAAGGAGGCGTCGACGACTACGATAGCTATCACGTTCTGGACCCCGATGGCTGGGACCTGCAGATCAGCCAGTAGCCTGCGCGCACTCCCTGACGGGCAGATATCGCGGCGTCCAGTTCCGTAGCCATGACGGCTCCTCGAGCAACTCGAGGCGTTCGTTGACGCGGTAGCGTACTCAGAGCCTTCATCCATGGCGAGTCCCTCACCGAGTCGCCAGGTCGGTCAAGGGTCGCTCAGCAGGTCCCATCGGTTTCCCTCGATGTCTCGGAAGACGGCAAGCCGCCCATAGGGCTCAACACCGGGAGACGATACGAACTCTACGCCGGCCGCCACCATGCGATCGTAGGCGCTATCGAAGTCGTCGACTTTCAGAAAGAAGCCGACACGGCCGGCGAATTGGTTGCCGAGGACCTCGACTTGATGACTGCCATCGGCTCTTGCCAGCAGAATACCGGTCTCCCTATCTACTCAGAGGCCAGGGAGGACATCTCGAAGAAATGTGCCCTGGAACGGTCGTTGGTCGAACCTGGGGATCAGTGAAAGTCGCGGCTTTTGCAGGTGGTTCCGAGCCTGATGTCAGGGTGCCAGAGCTCGTCAACGACAAGATGCACGACCGAGTTGTGCGACTGGATCTTGCCAGAGGCGCCGAGAAACGAAGTGGTTCTGCTGATGACGCTGAATTTCTCGAATACTTGGGGCCAGAGCACCAGGTTCACGAAGCCGGTTTCGTCTTCGAGGGTCATGAAGAGTACACCTGACGCGGTCCCGGGACGCTGGCGGCAGATGACGATTCCGGCATAGCGGGTATGGGCGCCATCGCGCAGGCGACGGACACTTCGTGCATCAGGCAAACCGAGAGTGGCCAGCTGATCGCGTAGGGGCTCGAGGATGTGACCGCGTGTGGAGTGATCGGAGGTGCGGTAGTCCCAGGCGATTTGTTCGAAGTCGGATAGGTCTTCGAAGCCCGGTGCAGCGGGATCGGAGAACGATGTGCCCTTACTCGACACAAGGGGGCCATTTTCGGGCGCCGATACGGGTACAGCGGTTGCGATGCCGAGCTCCGGTGCTGCGCTCTCGGCGACGATGCCGTGCATTTGCCAGAGGGCACCGCGGCGTGAGCGCTCGAAGGGTTCGAAGAAGCCCGCTTCAGTAAGTCGTTTGAGCGCCCGCTCGGAAATACGGACGCGCTCGGTGAAGTCGCGAATCGAGCTGAAAGGGCACTGACGAGCCGCGGCTTCGATGCGCACGCCTTCGTCAGCGCGCATGCCCTTGATATAGCGCAACCCCATACGAATGGCGAGCCCGCGAGCGGGAGACTGGGTCGGGGATGGGTCGTGGCCTGCGACCGTAGGGGTGGGGCAGGGAACTGACGTGGCGCTGACCGTCTCATGGAAGCACGAGACGGCAGACTCAGAAACGGGGATTGGAGGGAGGGTAGCTGGCTCGAGCGTGCAGTCCCACCAAGGGGCTTCAACACTTACCGGGCGCACCTCCACGTCGTGGCGCTTGGCATCATCGACGATCGTGGCGGCAGAGTAGAACCCCATCGGCAGCGAGTTGAGCAACGAGCAAGCAAACTCGGCCGGGTAGTGGCATTTCATCCAGGAGGTGGCGTAAGCGATGAGCGCGAAGCTGGCAGCGTGGCTTTCCGGGAAGCCATAATCACCGAAGCCGCGGATCTGTTCGAAGACCCGCTCGGCGAACTCCGGCTCGATTCCCTTGCCCACCATGCGCGTGATCAGGCGCTCGCGGTGACGGTCGAGTCGGCCGGTCTTGCGCCAGGCTGCCATGTCGCGTCGTAGCTGGTCGGCCTCGCCGGCGGTGTAATCGGCGGCGACGACGGCAAGCTTCATCACCTGTTCTTGGAACAGAGGGATCCCGAGGGTCTTCTTGAGCACCGGTTCCAGGCACGGGTGGGGGTAGTCAATGGCCTCCTTGCCTTCACGGCGTCGCAAGTAGGGATGCACCATGCCGCCGGTGATGGGGCCAGGGCGAACGATAGAGATCTCCACCACCAGGTCGTAGAAAGTGCGCGGTTTGAGACGTGGCAGCATCGACATTTGCGCCCGGCTCTCGATCTGGAAAACGCCCACAGTGTCGGCACGACAGCACATGTCGAAGGTGTCCTTGTCGGCCGGGGGGATGGTGGTCATGTCGACATCGATGCCGCGGTGCTCGCGCAGCAGATCAAAGCCGTGATGTAGCTGGGTGAGCGCACCCAGCCCCAGCAAGTCGACCTTGAAGAGGCCGAGCGCTTCGACGTCGTCCTTGTCCCATTGGATGACGGTCCGATCTTCCATGGAGCCGTTCTCGATCGGCACCAGATCGTGCACTGGCTCGTGGCCGAGCAGAAAGCCACCGGGGTGAATCGACAGGTGACGTGGGAAGCCGATGGCCTCGTTGGCCAGCCGCATGAGATGGCCGATGGTCGGGTTATGGGGATCGAGTCCGGCTTGGCCGAGGGATGTCTCATCGATACCGCCCCAGCGTCCTACCATTTTGGAAAGCCGATCGAGCGAGGTCTCGGACAACCCCAGTGCCTTGCCGACGTCGCGCACTGCCGACTTGGATCGATAGCGAATAACGTTGGCGATCATGGCGGCATGCGAGCGTCCGTACTTTTCATACATGTGCTGGATGGCTTCTTCGCGCCTATCGTGTTCGATATCGAGGTCGATGTCGGGTGGCTCGGCACGCTCCTTGGAGATGAAACGCTCGAAAAGCAGGTCCATGCGGACCGGATCGACGGCGGTGACCTCGAGGCAGAAACACACGATCGAGTTGGCGGCCGATCCTCGCCCCTGACAGAGGATCCCGCGTTCCTGACAGAAGCGGACGATCTCGCGCATGGTGAGGAAGTAGCCGGGGTAGTCGAGCTCATCGATAACCCCCAATTCCTTATCGATCTGGGCACGCATCGCGGGTGGAATGTAGCTGCGCTCGCCGTGCGGGCCGATGGTGTCGCGGTAGCGCTTGCGAGCGCCTTCCCAGGTGAGCTGGCGCAGGTGTCCCATGGATGTCGTGCCATCGGGCAGCTTCTCGGAAGGATAGCGATAGCGGATCTCGCCCATCGAGAAGTCGCATATCTCGGCAATCTCGCGCGTGCGCGCAATAGCCATAGGGTCATCGGCGTAGAGTGCCGTGAAGCTCTGCGGTGAATGCAGCTCGTGGTTGGTGTTGCCCTTGATACAGCGACCCGCGGTACCGATCGTCACCCCGTGACGCACGCAGTTGAGCACGTCGTGCAGATCACGACGTCCGGGCACGTGATAGAGAACTTCGGAGCCGGCCACCAACGGCAGCTCGTAGCGCAGCGCACGGGCGCGAACGCAGCGCTCCATCGCCGGCTCGTCGGCTCTTCGGTGCCGGGTGAGCAGTGCAAACAGGCGCGGGCCAAAGGCCTCACGCAGCAGATCGGCGGTCTCGTCGAGAGTGCGAGGTTGGCGCGCGGCGGTGAACTCGAACAGGTCGACGACCTCGGTCGAGGCAACATCGGAGGCACGCTGCAAAGGGAACTCGAAGAGATCGGCGCCGGAGCTCGCTGTGTAGTTAGAAAGTCGTTCACTATCAGTGGCGCTATCGAGCGGCCGGCCGGCATTGAACTCCACGCCTGGCGCATACGCGGCATCAGAGGAGCAGGGATCGATGAGAACGTCGGAATTCGGCGCGTCGTTGTCGATCGGCTGCGCCAGCAAGCTACGGTCGCCACCCCAGAGGGCGATCAGCCCAGAGGCATGCTCAGCGATCTCCAACCAGGTGACGCGACTTTCTCCTTTGGCGCAACGCCGGCGACCCTTGGTGATCAGCCTGCACAAGTTGGCGTATCCCTCGCGGCTGGTGGCGAGCAAAACCAACACCGAGTTATCGGCCACGGTGACCTGCGATCCGACGATCAGGTGAATGCCGAGCTCCTGCGCACGGACATGCGCCTGCACGATGCCGTGCACACCGTCGCGATCGGTAACAGCGATCGATCGCAGCCCCAGATGCCGAGCTTCCTCCACCATCTCGGCAGGGTCGCTGGCTCCCTCGAGAAAGGAGAAGTTGCTCTTGCACCACAACGGCACATACGCGAGAGAGCCACCGAAATAGGCCGATGCAGACATGAGGAAACCGATAGCTCGCGGTGAGGATCTCGGAGAGTATCGTCAGGTAAAGCACCGAGAATGGGCTCGAAGGCAGGAGCTGTGACTCGGTCCGGGCACTCAGGAAAGCGGCCAATTAAAACAGACAAATGTCTGTTTATCTAGGTATAGACGACGGATTGTCTAGGCAGTCAAGGGGCACCGTAGGGGCCCGTCTTGCAATGCATCGCGTGCATGGCGTTGATCGATCGAAATTACTGACGCGAGAGCAGCGTAGTTCAGCTACCGCCATCGGCGACCACGTAGCAAGATGGCCCCCTACCGTACCCGTCACCTCGATAGAGATTTCACGGATGAGACGCATCTTGACCCGCCTTTTCTCCCTTCTGGTGGTGGCCGCACTCGTCGTGGGGATTCTGTTCTTCGCTCTGAGCGGTTTGCCTCAGTTCGTGCCGGTGCCCGAGGACGCTGTGGTTATCGGCGCCGGCGACGAGCGGGTGGCGTCGATGTTCGTCCGCCCGTACAGAGCTACCTATGAGCGTTGGAATTCGATCGTCGGGGTCTCGCTCCCCGACGGTGTGGCCACGATGACCGTGGAGTCCACCGCGGAGAAACGGCTACAGATCAGGCTGTCGCTTTCGAGCAGTGGTGTCGATGACCGCATGGTTCTCGAGGCGACGACGCTGGCTCCGGTGCGGCGGACGTTCTCGTCTCCACAGGGCGGCGGACAGAGCTTCATCTTCGCTGGCAATCGCGTCCAGGCGTCGGTGCGCAACGCCGCTGGAGGTTCCTCACGGCACGACTTCGAGTTCCAGCTACGCCCGTTCGAGGCTTCGGTGCTCGAGTTGCCGCTCGCGGCGCTTCGATTGGCCCCCGGATCAACCGGTCGGTTGGCATGGAACAACATGGCCGTGCCCGAGGAGCTCTGGGCACAGTTCCGCGTGCTGGGCGCCACCCGACTGGAGACCGATTCCGGCGAGTTCGACACCACTGTGGTGCGGGTACGATTTTACGATGGCCGCATGCGCGACTACTGGCTCAGTGGCGAGCCACCCTACAAGATTCGCATGCTCAGCTATGACCGCGGCCGCGCCCTGGCGAGCGGATGGCAACTGGAGTCGTACGAGTTACTCGAATAGACAGAACGACGATGCGAAGCGCGCCATTGTGTAGGTATCGCGCCGTTGCCTCGGAGCACCCCCACGAGCCAGGGAGGCACTGAGGAAGATGGCACAGCGCCGCAGCCCGGGTTACTCCACCTGTCCTTGCAGGAACCAGCGCCTACGGTTGCGATCGTAAAACACCCACATCACGTCGCCCTTCTGGGTTTCCACGAAGTGATAGTCGCGGTGCACCTCGCGAACCCACCAGCCGCCCGAGACCGTATAGGGACCGAAGATCTTCCGCATCGGGCCCTGCTCGGGGCCACGTACCAACCAACCATCAGGCTCGTGGCTACCACGGTGGGGCAGGGGAAGGGGGCGGTCGAAGATGCGTCGCATGAGTGGTCGCTGCCGTGCTTGGCGAGGGGCTGGAATACGGGCGTTGTCGAGCGGTTCCCAATTGAACGTTGCCTCCGGCAGGTGGGCGTGATGTAGCCGTGGCCAAACTACCGAAAGGCGCCCGAACTCGGCCCGTAGTCGAGCGAACGCGCGGTTGGCCGCGGAAAGATCACGTTGTGGCATTTCGGAGAACAACCCGAGCTGCTCTTTACCTGTGGGCGTCGAGTCGACGGTGAGCCGGATCTCTACCGCGCCAGCTGAAAGCTCTAGTGTGTCGAGCTTGAGGCGCACCAACTTGAGGATCTGCGCGGCGTCGAGAGTCGTCTCCGCGGTGCGCACTGCGACTTCGTCATGGCTGGTGTCGTCGAGAAGTAAATTGATGTGCAACGCCGATAATCCATGTCCGTATGCGGCAGCACGTTGAAGCAGGGCGGGCAGCACGCGTTTGATGATGAAGGTCAATCGCTGGGCATCGATCTCTGGGGATTCGAGCTCGATCCATGCATCGATCGACTTGTCGTGCGGCACCGGGTCCAGCGGTGTGGCAAGGGATCCGGAGGCGATTCGATGCAGGTGCAATGCACCGGTCCCGAAGCGACGGGCAAGTCCATCGACGGGGAGGTCAAGAAAGCCGCCCACGGTATGAATGCCGAGCTTGGCGAGGTTGTCTCGGAGCTGGGCATCCAAGTGCAGGCGATCGAGCCGTACATTCCGCATCGCACGGTTCTCGTGCTCAGGCGTTTCGAACACCACACTGCCGCGAGCACAACGCGCCAACGTGTACACGCCGAAGCGTGAGAACCCCACCGCGACGTGAGCCACGAAGTGGTGCTCACGCAGTGTCCGGCGGATCCTTTTGGCCCAGCTCTCGAGCGAGTTTTCCAGCCCGAGCAATCCCGCGGCATCGATCCAGAAGATGCCGGGCTCGTCTTCGCTTGGCTCCACGCCTGGGCTGAACGTGCGCAGTAGCTCGATCAAGCGCTCGACACCGGCGTCAATTTCTTCTTGCGGCACCTCACCCGCACAAAGCTCGCGGCAAATCGATAGCCCGGCAGCGTAACGTAACCCTGGCAGCACGCGAGCCTGATAGGCGCGCTCGTTGACCCACAGAATCAGCCCCTGTGGACGATCTTCGGCCACCATGGCCATGGGCCGATCAACCCATTCCGGATGCTGTTGGGCCAAAAGCTGTAGCGGTAGTGCAGGAACATCCACACACCCCCACTCTCGCGGCGGGATTTCTCGCGGCGGGAGCACGTCATCTGCGTCGTTGGCGCTCTTCGACGACCTCAAAGGGTCGCCCTCATCGCGCCGCCTTGCATCTGACGTACTCTCACCACGAGAAGACGGGACGTCAGTTGTCCTGCCCTTGTCGTTGCCTCCCTCCCCTGAACTTGTGCTGTCAGCCTGGCTGTGTGTCTTCCAGTCGGTTCGTAGCTTGTCGCCGTGTAAAGAGATCATTCGCTGCGGGACACCGGTCAGCGCTTGGTAAAAGCGCTCGGCACGGGGCGACAACGGCGCTTTGCGGTGCGATCGGGTCATCACTCATTGCAGGCCGTCGGGGCCGCGCAGAACTTCGTCGTGTCTCCAACCGGTGCCGCGTTGCTTGTCTTTGAGGACGTTCACCGTGCAGGTAAAGCGATCGATCTCGAGACGGTTTCGTCGGGCCTCGGCGCGCAGCGAGACCATCGAGCCGAGCGATGAGGCATGGGTCTTTTTGCGCGTCAGGCACAACACCGCCGTGTCGTGCCGATGCGCCAGGCTACGCAAGCGTGCCAGCATGGCAGACGATACTCGTGGCGCGGCGGCTCGGCCTAGAGCAGTGGCCTTGTCGCTGCCGGAGCCGAGATCGAAGACGATCAATCCGAATCCGCCGGAGCGTGTCAATCGGTCGGTGGCGCGGATGATCGCCCGGTCGCCGGGAAGGCGGATTACCGCTAGAGCTTGTAGATCGGCGCCGCTGGCCCAGGCGTCGAGTGGGAAGAAAGAGCTTTCGGTACGGGTTACCCAGGCGACCGTCTCGCGTTGATGCTGGGCATCGAGCACGACGGAGAAGGCGAGGGTGAGACAGGCGCTATCGCCTACACCGGAGATCTCCACAAGGCGACCACGCAGCTCTTGCAAGCTCCAGCTTGCCGGGGCCGGCGCAATGGGCGCGCCGGTACCGAGCCGAACGGCACGTACGACACCGGGAGGGACGGGCAAAGTCTGTGCGGACATCGGCGTTACGCACGCGCGCCGTGTTCACCAGAACCGGTTCCGCTAGCAGCCTGGGAGTGGCGCCGTGCCAGCGCGGCCCGAAAGGGGTTTTCGTCGAAGTGACGTCGTACCTCGAGCACCTTGCCCAGCACACGGAGCTCTGCCGGGTCGGGAACGATCGGTGCATACTCCGGGTTTTGCGGGCGCAGCTCGACGCGTCGTCCCTCGACATAAAGGGTCTTGACGGTGGCCTCGTCGCCGATCATCGCCACCACGATGTCGCCCGGGTTGGCGGTCGGTTGACGTTGGACGATCACCACGTCGCCGTCGAGGATGCCGGCGTCACGCATCGAGTCGCCCTCGACACGCAGCGCGAACAGCTCGACACCGCGAAACTTCGGGCGCACCGGCAGATACGACTCGATGTCCTCGATCGCCTCGCTCAGCGGTCCGGCGGGAACACGCCCCAGCAACGGCACCTGTACCGGAGGTTCGTCGTGAGCCGGGGAGTCGGGAAGGCGATAGCCGCGCGCCTTGCCCCCGGCCTTGACCAGCTGCCCCATCTGGACGAGGACGTTGAGATGGGCGCGGGCCGACTCCACCGCCTTGAAGCCGAAAGCCTCTTGAACTTCGCGGATCGTCGGTGGGTTGCCGGCCAGCAACCGGTCACGAACGAAGCGGTAAACACGCTCTCGTGTCTGCCCGGGAGGGGTCTTGGGCGTCATGTAGGACTCCTTGTCGGTGGGCGAGCACTACACTAAACCAGACAAATGTCTATAACGTCAATCCCCGTACCCGATCTTTCGTTTGAATGTGGCCGAATTCTTTCGCTTACCGGTCTCGCTATGACAAAGCGGCCAACAGATCCATGCCTTCCTCGATCTCCAAACGCTCGCGGATGGCCTGTGGATGCACGCCGATCATGCCGCAGATGTCCTCGAACCAGCGTGAGTTGAAGAACTCCACCGGGTCCGAGTCCTCGGTGAGGCCGCGGAGCTTCTTGCGCTCGGAGGGCGACAAGCTCACGCGACCGTTGATGCGTCGCAGGAACTCATAGTCCTTGATAGCAAGCGTGATGATCGATACGTAGAGTTGTCGATAAGCCTCGTGGTCCGTCCATGCTTCTTTGGACGGGTTGGGCACAATGCCGGCAGACCGCATCGCTAGCAGGTCAAGGGACATCATACAAGTCTCCCGGGGTTTTCCAGCCGCGCGGAACGCGCCAAGCCTCGAAGATCGTGATCCAAGAGCCACCCCAGCTCTCTGGAAGATAAGGTGCCTTTCAACGCTTCCCAGCGCTTAGATTCGGGGGAGAATAAACGCTCCTGAAAGGGGGGACAATGGGTCGTCGGTCACTTTTCTTGTCGTGATTCATCGGTTCGTGCCGCGAATCAGCGAGGCGGATGGTGTGCCGAAACCGGGGGATCGCGCTATCTTCGTCTGAGCGTCTTGGCGTGCTTGGTGAGAGAGCCTCCGCGCGTCGGGTGCAACTCGGGTTCACATCGACCCAATGGACGAGGAGTCCTGGCAGTTGGCCGTCAACGAAGAACGTATTCATGAAGCTCTGACCACCGTGCATTTCCCGGGGCTGTCACGCGACATCGTGTCGTTCGGCTTTGTCGAGGCGGTGCGAATCGATGGCAGCGGGGTTACCGTCCGGCTGAACATACCGATTGGATCACCGGCGCATCAGGAGCAGATAGCCCGTGCATCGCGCGACGCGCTGATGGCCGTCGATGGCGTCGATAGTGTCAGCCTCGAGATTGCCGCCCCCGAGTCAAAGGGCGCCCCAGGGGCCCAGCCAGGCGGGTCGCCGGGCAACGCGACAAGTGCAGCGTCCGGTGGTGGGCCCGCACCGCCGATGAGGTCCACTCCCGGTGCCCCGTCGGAGTCCGGCGGCGGCCCTGCGGCCCCCGGCCGACCTGCGGCGTTGTACGACCACAGCCCGATCGGCGGAGTGAAGCATGTGGTAGCGGTGGCCTCCGGGAAGGGCGGCGTGGGCAAGTCGACCGTGGCAGTGAACTTGTCGGCCGCGCTAGCGCAACTCGGCCAGCATGTCGGCCTGCTGGACGCGGATATTTACGGGCCCTCTGTCCCCACCATGCTCGGCACCCACGAGCAGCCCGAGATCATCGACCTCGACGGCAAGCGGGTCATGGTGCCAGTTGACAAGTACGGCATGAAGCTCATGTCGTTGGGTTTTCTACAGCCTGAAGACGACCCGGTGATCTGGCGCGGACCGATCGTGATGAAAGCCGTAAGGCAGTTCCTCCGCGACGTCGATTGGCGGGGTGCCGAGGTGTTGGTAATCGATTTGCCCCCTGGCACCGGCGATGCGCAACTCACGTTGACTCAATCGGCCCCGCTTGATGGAGCGGTGATCGTTACTACGCCGCAGGATGTGGCGCTGATTGATGCACGCAAGGGGCTCCGCATGTTCCAGGAGGTCGATGTGCCGGTGCTCGGTCTGGTCGAGAACATGTCTGTCTTCGCGTGTCCGTCCTGCGGGCATCGGACGCACGTATTCAGCGCCGATGGCGGGCGACGAACTGCCGAGGAGCTCGGAGTGCCGTTCCTGGGTGCCTTGCCTCTCGATCCGCAGATTGCCATTGCCGGAGACGCGGGCACGCCCTACGTCGTGCAACACCCCGACAGCGAGGTGGCTACGGTCTTCCGAGCCGTGGCGCAAAACGTGCTCGATGCGGTAACGGAGTTGGGTGGCGGGCGAGACGAACTGATTAACTGAGTCGATCGGCTAGCGGGCGGAGACGAGGTCGATGAGTGCCTCGGTCGCCGTGATGACCGTTTGAAGGTCGGAGTCTTCGTCCGATCGCAGGCGGGCCATTGTACGGGCCGCGGCGCGTAATTCCGGGGCGGCGAACCGATCGGCGCCCGACGACAGCGCCCAGGCGGCGTCGTCCAGACGCTTCATCACGTACCCGCGCTGCGCCTCAGGCAGGTTTCTGAGAGCAGATCTCCGTAGAGTCGAAAGCTCGAGCTCGGCAAGCCGTAACAATCGGGCCTCGTCGTATCGTGCTCGGCTGATGCCGCGTGTCGGGTTGCCACCAATGACCAGCGTTTGCGGTGCGGCCGCCGGTACCGCGGGGAGCGAAGCGAGCAGAGTACCGTCGACGGTGATCGTGAGTTGATCGCTGCGCGGATCAGATACGAACAAGAGATGGTGCCAGGCGTCTGCCGTGATCGAGGTATCGACGCGCCAGTCGTCTTCCTTGCCGTGGATATGCAGCCCGTCGACCAGCAGATCGATGCGTAAGGCAGCCGCTGTACCTGGATCCATACGGTCCCACTCGCTGAGGAACGCGATGGATTGCTCTCCCCTCACCAACCGCACCGCGATCTCGAATACGAAGCCGCGGCTCGCCACCGGCACATCTTGAATTACATACGCGGGCGTGGCTGCCGGGCTGATGATCTGCAGGGCCCTATCGCCGCGATAGTCGTCGCGCGTGGTCGACCGAACATGGCGTGCCTGTACGGCGCGGGCCCCCCAGCCTCCCGCGACCAGCGGGAACGGGCTTACGGCCGGCAGACGCAGGCTCACCGCTTCACGTTCAAAATCGCCACCGCGCACCAGACTGCGGGGCTCGTTGTCGGCCTCGAGGACGGCGAGCGCGAGGGAAGCCGGAAGCAGTGCTGCTGCCACCAGCAGGGGCAAGCAACGTACTTTACGGTGAGAGGAGCGTGAAAGCGGCACCGGGAGCATCCTGGATTCGGGGCGGGCGCACCAGACTCCAGTCCGATGCTGTATTAATGGTCGCACCTGTGAGGGAACCGCGGCAACTGGATTCTCCCATGTCCCGTGCAATCAGTCAGAGCAGCCGATAACCCGGAACCGGCGTTCTTGCCCGGTCCTGGCCGTCGAGGTAAAACACTATTGCAGCGGCTCGGTACCATCCCGGCTGCGTAGGTTTCCTGTGGTTCCGCATGCTGAGGAGTCCTGGTCCGTGAGCTTTCCTCGCAGTGAATCTCCTCTAGACTCTGGCCTGCTCGAGCTCTCTCCGGGCGTTATCGATGAACTGCCGGAAACGCCGGCGGTTTTCCGGCTGCGTTCCTCCGGGCAGCGGGTGATGTATGTCGGACATGCGGGAGATGAGGGCTTGCGCGAAGCCGTGCGCGAGCTCTGTGGAGCGGCACCTGTCGCGGGGATCTCGCGGCTCGAGTACTCCTTGTCCGATGGTGCCGCTGCCGCAGAAGCCGCCGCCGAGGAGGAGATTCGGCGTTACAAACCTCTCTACAACGAGGGGTTCGGTCGTTTTCGCAATGCTGAGCTCAGCCTCCCCAAGAGGGGTCATCGGATCCGCAGGGCGATGCATAACCCATGACCGGCGGCACGAGTGACGGCAACTTCCGGTGCAGCCGGAGGCGGGACGCCAGCGGCGTCTTCCTGAACGCCTGATCCGGTACAGGCGCTAGCTAGGCGCCGGTGCCCACTCCTCGTCAGGCCCGACCGCCGTGGCACCGGGTGGCGGCTGACTATCGGCGGGAACCGGACGGTACTGGAACTCCGCCCGCCCCTGGCCGTCGTCGTCGCGCCACACGCGGTACCCGCGAACCCAGCATGCCTCGGTCGGATGCAGTCGAATCCCGTCCGGGAGCAGAGCGATCGTGCCGATCGACAGGGCTTGATGAACGCCGTCGTCGTCGTCGGTCGGTAGCTCCACGCGCAGCGTACGCCAGTCGATGGCTCGCCGACGCTCAGGCTCGCGCAGCTCGAGCTCATCGCCGCGGCGACGGTTTCGCATGCGTCGCAAGAAATCCTTGCGCTTCATTCGAGCGCCTACCCGTCACGCTCGCACGTAGCGAGCTCCTCGAAGAAATACGCCGAGCTGACAATCCCGGAGAAGAAGTTGTCCAGATCGAGGTTCTCATCGGGACCGTGGGCGTTCTCGTCCGGGAGGCCCAATCCCATCATGACGGTGGGCACTTGGAAAAGCTCCTCGAGCGTCGAGATCAGCGGAATCGATCCACCCTCACGGACGAATACGGCCTCGGCTCCGAACCCACGTTGCAGAGCCCTCGCGGCAGCTCGCAGGATCGGATGCTCGCGCGGCGCTGACCAGGGTCTACCACCGTGCGTTCGGGTGAGCTGCATTCGCACCCCCGGAGGGGCGATCTCACGCATGTATGCCTCGAACGCGTCGGCGATCTTGTCGGGATCTTGATCGGCAACGAGTCGCATCGACACCTTGGCCATGGCGGTGGCTGGGAGCACGGTCTTGCTGCCTTCGCCGGTAAAACCCGACAACAGGCCGTTGATGTCGAAGCTCGGGCGGGCCCACAACGACTCCAGGATGCTGAACCCACCGGTATCGAGCAATGCGTCGACCTCCAACCCTGCCAAGTACGCATCGCTGTCGAAGGGCAGCTGTGCCCAATCCTCACGCTCGTCGGCCGGTACTTCGACGACGTCGTCATAAAAGCCGGGAATTGTCACGCGACCATGTTCGTCGCGGCAGGCGGCCAACATTTGCGCCAGAGTCTCGGCGGGATTGATCACTGCGCCGCCGAACATTCCCGAGTGCAGGTCGCGATTCGGACCGCGCAGGTCAATCTGCAGATAGGCGAGACCGCGCAGTCCGTTGCAAAGAGTCGGAAGACCCGGGGCGAACATCGTCGTATCCGAGACCATGACGGCATCGCAGCGAAGCCGGTCGAGGCGCTCGCGCACCACCGCGTCGACGTTCGGCGACCCGACCTCCTCCTCGCCCTCGATCAAGTAGACGATATTTACGGGGCAGCTACCGTGGATCTCGAGCCAGGCCTGCAGCGCCTTGATGTGGACGTAGAGCTGTCCCTTGTCGTCGGCAGTGCCGCGACCGACGATCTTGTTGCCGCGCACCACAGGCTCGAACGGAGGGCTGGTCCACTCCTCGATAGGATCGGCAGGTTGGACATCGTAGTGGCCGTATACGAGCAGGGTCGGTGCGTTCTCGGCACCGCGCCAGGCGCCGTATACCACGGGGTGGCCGGCAGTCTCCCAGATCTCGACTTCTGTGGCTCCGGCATTGGTGAGACGCTCCGCGAGCCAGTCGGCAGCGGCGCGGACGTCGCCATCGTGCCGACGATCCGTGGAAACGCTCGGTATGCGGAGGAATTCGCTGAGCTCTTCGAGCCATTCCTCACGTCTGGCGGCGACGAGATCGGGGATATCTTTCGGTGGGTTCACGTCGGCTCTGTGTTGGGCAGCAGGTATGCTCGATATTCTAGTTGGAATCGTTCGGCCCGTATCCCGAGCGAGTAGCTACGGAGCGGACTTGTAGCGACTCTATTGAGCAGCCTACTCGGCTTTGCTAACGTGTACCGACCTATGGGGGGGGTCCCCCCCCGGGAGACAGGTACCTTGAGGTTCGAATCACGCTTGTGGCGCGGCACCGTTGCCGTCGCCGTGTTTGTAGTCGTTGGGCTCAGCCTCCTCGCCACCGCGAATGCTCAGGAAGATCAGGCAGCGTTGGCCGAACGGGTCCGAGAGTTGGTCGGGGCCACCGGCGGAGAGATCTTCGTCACGCCAGCGCCCGGGTCGCGGAGCACGATCATCGTCGTTGACACGTCGGTGTCGCTGTTCTTGTTCCTATCGCGCGGCTCAATTCGCGGCAACGCGATCGACGAGTTCTACCAGGCGCTCAACTCCGGCGATATGACTGCCGCACAACAATCATTCAACACGCACGCGATCATGACCTTGCGCGCCACCGACTACGGCTGGAACGGGCTCGGCAATGCCTACGTCACCGATTCCGGAGCCGAGGTTGCCGACATGGTGTACAAGGATATCGACGGGGTCTTCACCCGCGCCGAAGGAGTTGCGCAGGAGGATATCGACGCCTATCGTGGCCTGTTGCAGGCTGTGATCGACGCGCTCGAATCCAGCTGATGGCTCTGACATCCGGTCGAGGGCAAGGTTGCGTGGTTGCCCCCGGAGGAGTAGGGTGCGCACCGTGTCTGGTTCGCGTGAGGAGGCTGCGATGAGAGCCGTGTGGATGGTGCGTTCGGCGTTGACGCTGCCTCTTGTCGCAGCGCTGTTCATACCAACTCCCGGCGCGACGGCGCTCGCGGCGCCGATGCAGGATCCTGCGGGGCAGCAGACTCAGGAACAGGAAGCTGACCAGCAGCAGGATCAGGAACGCCCCATACCGAACATCGACGAGGTCGTTGTGGTTACGGCGTCGGGCGCAGCCGAGTTGCTGCTCGAGGCGCCTACCGCAATTACTGTCATCGACGCGTCCGACATCGCGCTGAGCCCGGCGCAAAACTACGCCGATCTGATGCGAGGTGTACCCGGCCTGAACGTGATCCAGACCAGCGCGCGCGATGTCAGCATGTCCTCGCGCTCGTCTACCAATACGCTCGATGCCTCGCAGATGGTGTTGGTCGACGGTCGGACCGTGTATCTGGACTTTTTCGGGTTCGTGGCCTGGGATCTGTTGCCGTTCGATTTCTCCGAGATCGAGCAGATAGAGGTGGTCCGTGGGCCTGGCTCGGCCGTATGGGGGGCCAACGCGCTGAGCGGCACGGTCAACATCATCACCAAGACCCCGAGGCAGTACGGCAACGCTTTCCGGGTCCGTATGGGAGGCGGTGAGCGCGGTACCGGCTTCGCCTCGATGACGTACTCAGGTATTCGTGGCAAGACATCATTCAGGCTTACCGGTGCCTACTCCACGCAGGATCCGTGGGATCGGCCAGGTCCGTTGCCCAACGGCATCGCCCGCGATGACTTTCCGAATCAGAGCACCCGGCAGCCCAAGCTCGACGCTCGCGTCGACGTCGAGACGGGACCCGAGGCGTATCTGTCGTTCTCCGCCGGTATTGCCGGCACGGGAGGCACGATCCACACCGGCATCGGCCCCTTCTCGATCTTCGACGGTACGAAATTCTGGTACGGCCGCGCCGACTACAACTGGCGCGACTGGAACTTCCGCGTATACGCCAACATCATCGATGGGGATGCGATCAATCTGCTGAACGGTCTGCCGTTCGTTTTCAAGAGCCAGACCTACGACTTCTCGGCCGCCAACAGGTCGACTCTGGGGGAACACACCGTCACGTACGGCGGCAACTTCCGCAAGCTGGGCTTCGATCTGTCGATCGCTCCCAATGAGGACAGCCGCACGGAAGGGGGCGGATTCGCCAACTTCGACCTCGACCTCAACGACTACGTGACGATCCACGCTGGGGCCCGGGTCGATTACTTCGACGTCATCGACGGAGCGGTCACCTCACCGCGCGGGGCCTTGTTGTTTCATCCCACCGGCTTGTCGAACCACGTAATCCGCGTCGGGTTCGGGCGTGGATTCCGCGCCCCCTCGTTGGTCAACAACTTCCTCGATGCCGGCATCTTTAACGCCGTGGATGCGGGCCCGCCGATCGGCGAGATCATTTTTCCGTCGATCGTCGTTGGCAATCCCGACCTGGTGGAAGAGCGTCTGGATCAGTTCGAGATCGGCTACCGTGGCTCGGTGGCGAACGGGAGGTTCTCCTGGGACATCGCTGCCTACCGCACCGAGACCAAGAACAACATCGACTTCTACACCAGCGAGACGTACACGGCGTTCAATCCGCCGCCGGGATGGTCGCTGCCGACGTTCCTGCTGCCGCCTTTCGGCCCCGTAGTGCTTCCAGCGCGGTTCTCGTATCGCAACATAGCCGAGACCGTGAACAAGGGGTTCGAGGTGGGTCTCAGGGTGCTGCCGGTTTCGCGAAACACGTTGATCGTCAACTACTCGTATCAGGCTGAGCCCGAGGTCACGGGTATACCGGCGGAGGATATCGGCATCCCGCCTGAGCATCGCCTCAACATCGCGTGGAACGGTTGGGCCGGCAACACGTACTACGGCGCGTCCGTGAATCACGTGGGTGAGGCGTACTGGACCGACGTGCTGGATTCACGATACTTCGGTACCACCGATGCCTACACAACTCTCGACGCGTCTCTCGGATACATGTTCCTCGACGGCACCGCCGACGCGTCGATCCGGGCCACGAACCTCACGAACGTGGACGTGCTGCAGCACGTCTATGGCGACATCATCGGTCGCCGCATCGTATTCGAGATGTCGGTGAACGTACGGTAGTCGACGGAGCAGGCTACCAGTCCGGCTCGGGATCGATGCCGAGCCCGTCGGCGAGGCGATTGTAATAGGCGAAGAACCCCACGACTTGGGTCAGGTCGTGGATCGCATCGTCGGCGCAGCCGGCCTCGCGCAAACGTCCGATGTCCTGTTCGTCGATAGCAGCCGGGCTGTGCGTCAGCTTTGCGGCATGTGCGCAGAGGACGGCGGCACGGGTAGAGATACGCTGTAGCGGTGCGCTCTGCCAATCGCGTTCGAGCTTCTCGACCAGCTCTGCGTCATCAACCTCGGCACGGAGGTCGTCGGCGTGGGCGCGTACTCAGTAGTGGCAGCCGTTCTCTTGCGAGACGACTACTGCGAGCATCTCGCGCTCGGCGCGCGATAGCTCGGACTCGCCGTGCATGATTTGCGAGTACAGCGCGATACCGGAACGGAGCACACGCGGTCGTACTCCTTGGATCTTTACAACGTTGAAGACTTTCCCCGCCCGGCCTATGGCGGCGTCGTACTCACGCCGCAATCGACCGGTGGCTGCGTCCTCACCGATGACCCTGATAAACGCCACCAGAACCTCCTTCTCAGGCTTGCACAAGCTGACAGAATGATCGCACGAGCGGAGGCCGACGGGGCGGGGGAGGCTCGGTCTCGCCGTGAGCACCGGCCCCTGTGTGCCTGCTAGACTCGTCGCCGTGTCAGGCGCCCTGAAGGGGCCTAGTCGGTGGAAGGGGGGGACGATGACCTACGTGAGTTTCGCGGAGCTCGTCGAGACCCTCGCATCGCTTCCGTACGGGGATCCCTGCGATCCCGACATGATGGAGGCGCTACGCGAATGTCGGATCGAGCCCGCCGAGCTTGCTCGCTCGGTGGTATGGGACGAGGAGCGATATACGCGACACCTCGTGTATGCAGACGATCGCTACCAGGTGATTCTCCTGGGCTGGGGAATTGGCCAGGTGAGCCCAGTTCACGATCATGCGGGTCAGCGCTGCTGGATGGTGGTCGAACAGGGTCGACTGCAAGTCACCGACTACCGCTGGAAGGAAGGTGAGGGTCCGCCAACGTTGCTGAACGACGAGGTCGTAGGGGGCGGTGGTGATGACGTTTACCTGGACCGCTGTGCGTGCGTGCATCGCATCGCCAACCTGGCCGATTGGCAGGAACCGGCGGTAAGCCTGCACGTGTACTCACGGCCTTTCAGCAGTTGCGGTGTGTACTGCCTCGAAACCGGAATACGCCGACCGTGCGATCTGCGCTTTGACTCCGTAGGCCCGCTCGCCGAGCTCGTAGCCGGCTGAATCAGAAGTCCGGGTGCTCGGGATGTCGAGCCGCGGGTCCGCCGGCGACCTCGCGTAGAACCTCGAGGTAGTGGAAGGCACCGCTCGACAACGGCGGATCGTCGGAGCCGTCATCGAGCTCGCTACGCGCCCGCTCGCAAATCTCGAGCGCGTCTTCCAACCGCGCTTGCAGCCAGCTGGCGCGCGCCGTGCCCTCGAGCGCGCCAAGCGCCCGCACCTCGGCGTGCTTCGCCGCCAGTGCAGCGCTCAATCGCCGGCGATGCACCTTGGTCGCCGGAAGCCCCTTGTCGGCACCAAGTGCCGCCGGTACCTGACGCGCCACGGTGTCCGCGAGTCGCACCGGCAACCGCAGCATGCAACCCGGCAGGTAGTAAGTGTTGACGTGGAGGTTCACGAGTCCCTCGCGAAAGTAGCGCTTGGGGTGCGATTCAAGCTCCAATCCACCCCCCGCATACCCCGCTGCGCCCGCCGCGATCGCCGACAGGCCGGCCCGGCCCGCGTACATCTGCACCACCGGAGCAATGGCGCTCAACCGCGTGACCAGGTCGACGACTGATCGAGCCTCTTCCGGACTTGCCTCTACCTCGTCGAAGTTGACCGCGATCAGCAGGAACAGCTCAGGGTTTAGCTGACCGAAGGCATCGCACAGCGTTTGGCGATGAGTCGCGGTAAGCACGGCGTCGATGTCTACGCATACCGCTACCGCCATCGGATGGCGACGATCGCTGGCCAGCGCCTCGCGAGCCAGGTCGACGGCGATCGGAAGCCAAGCATGTCCGACATCCGTTACGAGCACGTAGGGAGCGATCACGACACTGGCCCCGAGGGCGGATTGCGCGTCGCACACTGGCCCGATCAGCTGGGCTCGCTGCTGGCGCGTCGCGAAGTCGCGCGGCTCCCACAAGGTGCCCAGGGTGACTCGTCCGGGGCTGTACGGAACCTTGCGATAGTCCTCCATGCTCAAGTAACCCTCGAACTGGAACAATGCGGTCCGTGGGTCGACGAGGAGCCGCTCGACCCGGGCGCCCGCCAATTCGAACAGGGGAGTGTTGCGCGGGTTCATTGCGTAGGTGACCGACATCACGGCGGCTTGCAGAGGCGGTGAGTCGGCAAGCGCATCGCGATCCGAGGGCAGGAGGATGGGCGCATAGAAGGGATCGCCGGAGTTGAACATCGACGGCTCTAGTTCGTGCGGAGAGGCGGTGAGCGAAAGGGCGGATCGAGCCAGGGCGCTCACGATGGCACACGTGTCGGGTACTCGCGACCCAGGCGCCGCGGGATGGGGTAAGGTTCTGTCTCGCATGGAACGAACAGGAGCGACGGCGCGCGCGCCTGACGATGAAGACGCTCTGTGACATCCTCGATCGGGTTGCGGCTGACGGGCGCAGCGAGCTTCTATACGTGCGCCCTCCGGGCGCCGACGCCTTCGACGCGTGGGGCGCCGCCGACCTGCTCGCGCACGTGGATCGGTGCGCCAGCGGGCTGCGTGATCTGGGCATTGGTCGCGGAAGCCGGGTGGGGCTGATCAGCAGCAACCGGCCAGAATGGCATGTCGTCGATTTCGCCTGTCATCGGCTAGGCGCGACCCTGGTACCGCTGTTCCCAACCCTGGCCGCGGCTCAGGTGGCCGACTGTTTTCGCCGAAGCAAGTGCCGGGTCGTGGTGGTGGACTCGCCGGAGCAGGCAGCGAAAGTGGCGTTGGCGGCAGATGATTCGCCAGAGCTCACTACGCTGGTAGCCCTCGACGGCACAGGCGACCAGCAGGTCGACATGCCCACGGTGAACTGGAACGCTTTTCTGCCCGCCACTGGCAGTGGCGATTTCGACGGTCCGGAAAGCGCCGACTCCGTCGCGACCATCATCTTTACTTCGGGCACCAGCGGCCCACCCAAAGGGGTAATGCTGACGCACCGCAATCTCATTGCCAACGTCGAGGGAGTGATGGAACGCTCCCCGGTGGAGGCGACAGACGTGGCGCTGTCACTGCTGCCGTTGTGCCATGTCTACGAGCGTACTCTCGACTATTGCTACCTGGCGGCAGGGGCGCGCATCGCCTATAGCGACCCGTCCGAGCTGAGCACAGATTTCATGCTCGTACGTCCCACGTTGATGGTCGGCGTGCCGCGATTGTATGAGAAGCTGCGGCAAGCAATCGAGGACCGCGCCCAGGGGTCACGGCTCTACGTGCTGGCGCTTCGAATCGGCATGCAACGGGCACGGGCGTCGCTCTCGGGCGAACCAGAAGGGCTGCTCAACAAGCTCCTGCATCCTGTCGTCGAGCGACTCGTGCTCAGCAGGATCCGTGGGGCGACGGGTGGTCGAATGCGGCTCATGTCGGCTGGAGGTGCCGCCCTCGATCCGGATCTGAACTGGTGGTACGCGGCGATGGGCTGGGAGTTGGTTCAAGGCTACGGGCTAACCGAGAGTGCCCCGGTCATCTCGACCAACACTCTCGGCGACAACCGCATCGGAACGGTGGGTAAGCCGCTCGACAACGTCGAGGTGCGGCTCGCCCACGACAACGAGATCGTGGCGCGGGGCCCTAGCATCATGAAGGGCTATCTCGACGATCCGGAAGCCACGGCTGAGGCGCTGCGCGACGACTGGCTGTTCACCGGCGACGTAGGCACGATCGAGCCGGGCGGGTACTTGCGCATTACCGATCGGAAAAAGGCCATCCTGGTCACGTCGACCGGCAAGAACGTGGCACCCCAATCTGTCGAGACGGTGCTGTCGGGGAGCCCGTGGGTAGAGCAGGTGATGGCTGTCGGCAACGATCGTCGCTTCGTCTCGGCGTTGATCGTGCCAGTATTCGCTCGCCTCGAGGCCTGGGCCGCTGAGCGCGGCCTCGGCAGCGACCGGGCTGCGCTCTGCGCATCCCAGGAGGTGCGCGCGTTGTTCGCAGGGGAGCTTGAGCGGCTACAGGCCAATATGGCGCGTTACGAGAGCGCCCGCGCCTTCCGATTGGTCGATCGTCCGTTCACTGTGGCGGAGGGTCACTTGACCCCGACAATGAAGCTCGTGCGCCACAGGGTGGAGGAGGATTTCGCCGACCTGATCGAGGAGATGTATGTCCACTGAGGTGGTCGTAACCCACGGGTTGCGAACGGTCTTCGCCAAGGCTGGTACCGCGTTGCGTCGGATTTCCGCCGTCGAGCTGGGCCGCCAGGCAGTTGTCGAGCTGGTCGCCCGTGCCGATATTGAGCCGCAGCGGATCGACGAGGTGATTCTCGGCTGTGCCGGCAACCCCATCGACGCCGCCAACATTGCGCGGGTAGTCGGCCTCAGGGCCAACCTTCCGCGGCACACCCCGGCAGTGACCGTTCAGCGCAATTGCGGATCCGGCCTGGAGGCGATCACGACGGCCGCCGAGCGCATTCGGAGCGGTCGCGCCGCGGTGATCGTGGCCGGTGGCGTGGAGTCGATGAGCGGTTATCCGCTGCTCTATTCGCGTGCCGCCACGCGCATTTTCGAGGATGTCTTTCGGGCACGCTCGCCGCTGGCCCGCCTGGCGGCCATGGCCCGCTTTCGGCCACGCCACTTGCGGCCCGAGATCGCGCTGGCAACCGGCCTGACTGACCCGGTGTGCGGCCTCAACATGGGGGAGACTGCGGAGGTGCTGGCCAAGGAGTTCAGCATCGGGCGCGAGGAGCAGGATGAGTTCGCCCTACGTAGCCACCAGTTGGCGGTGGCGGCCGAGGCCGAGGGGCGCTTTGACGAGGAGCGCATGTCGGTATACGTGCCGCCTCGCTTCGACACGACGATCGACGCTGACGTCGGGCCACGCGCCAACCAGAGCATGGAGGCGCTGGCAAAGCTACGGCCGGCGTTTGATCGACGACATGGAACCGTCACCCCCGGCAACTCCTGCATGGTCACTGATGGGGCGGCGGTGACGTTGGTCATGGAGGCGGGAGTAGCCGCGACCCTGGGCTACGAGCCCTTGGGCCGCATTGCCGGTTATGGCTGGGGCGGGCTGTCGCCGCGGCGTATGGGCCTCGGGCCGTGCTTTGCCGCGCCTCGGGCGCTCGATGACGCGGGCGTCAGCCTTGATCAAATCGACCTTGTCGAGCTCAACGAGGCTTTCGCAGCTCAGGTCCTTGCTTGCCTGCTGTGTTTCCGGTCCGGCGCCTTCGCGCGCCAGGAACTGGGCCGTGACAAGGCTGTCGGAGACATTCCGATGGATCGATTGAATGTCAACGGGGGCGCGATTGCGCTTGGCCACCCGGTGGGGACTACCGGGGCCCGACTGGTCGTTACCATGTTGCTCGAGATGGCGCGCCGGCAGGTAGCTCGGGGTTTGGCCACGATGTGTATCGGCGGTGGTCAAGGTGGCGCCATCGTCCTCGAGCGTTGACGAGCAGCGCAACCACTCTTGGCATGAAACAGCGGAACGAGAACCGAGGGAACAGGCAGTGAGCGGCAAGCAGGACGCTGTAGCCGGGGCCGGGCTCAGCCTCGATGTCGACGTGAACGGCACGGCGATACTCGAGTTCGACCAGCCCGACAGTCAGCACAACCGTCTCACGCCAGAGCTCATCGAGCGGTTCGTGGCGCTGGTGGCCGAGGTACGCGGCCTCGCCGAGGAGGGGCGAGTGCGGGGTTTGGTCGTCGCCTCTGGCAAGCCTGGCTCGTTCGTCGCTGGTCTTGATGTGGGCGCAATCGGTGGGGTGCGTAGCGCCGCCGCCGGTGCGGCCGGTGCCCGCCAGGGGCAGCTGGCCTTTCAGGCTCTTGCCGACCTTCCGTTTACCACGGTGGCGGCGATCAACGGCACCTGCCTCGGCGGTGGCATCGAACTTGCGCTGGCCTGCCACTATCGCGTCGTGGCGGACGACCCGGCCGTTGAGATCGGATTCCCGGAAGTAAACCTAGGCATCATCCCCGGTTTCGGCGGAACACAACGGCTCCCACGGTTGCTGTCGCTGGAGCGAGCGCTGCCGATGATCCTCACAGGTCGCTCCGCCGACGCAAAGCGCGCTCGCCGCATCGGTCTCGTCGACGCGGTTGTGCCGGCGCTGTTGCTGCGCGCCACGGCGACCCAATGGGCCGTCGAGCAGCCTCGCATACGCCCACGGCGAGCCGTGCCGGAGGACAGGCCGGTGCTTCGACGCCTGCGGCGCTGGGCCCTCGAGGGGAATCCAGTGGGCCGGGCGCTGGTCTTTCGGCAGGCGTCTGCGAGCCTAGCCCGGCGCGCCAAGGGCCAGTACCCAGCACCGCCGGCAGCGCTGTCGGCAGTGCGGCGCGGCCTTCGCGGCTCGCTCGACCAAGGCCTCAAGCTCGAGGCCGAGGCAGTCGGGGAGCTGGTCGTGCACGAGGTGACCCGCAACCTGGTGGGGATCTTCTTTCTCCGGCAAGCGGCGCGGCGCGAGCAGTCCGATACCGTGGAGAAGGACCGCCGACAGGTGCGACGGCTGGGCGTATTGGGTGCCGGGGTGATGGGGGGCGGGATCGCGCAGCTTGCCTCATACCGCGGTGTTTCCGTACGAATGAAAGACATCTCGATGGACTCGTTGCGGCTCGCAATGGGGGTGGCGTTCGATCGCTTCGACGACCGCCGCTGCCGCCGCAAGGTGAGTCGCCGGCAGGTGCGACACGGAATGGGCCTGATCTCGCCGACGCTAGACTATGCCGGGTTTCGGCATGCCGACCTGATTATCGAGGCGGTGGTCGAGAACATCGGCGTGAAGCATGAGGTCCTTGCCGCCGCGGAGCGGGCATCGTCGCCGCACACCGTTCTGGCGACCAATACGTCGTCGCTTACCGTGGCTGCGATGGCCACCGCACTCGCCGATCCGTCACGCCTCGTCGGGCTGCACTTCTTCAACCCCGTGCATCGGATGCCGTTGGTGGAAGTAGTCCGCGGGCCGGACTCGTCGGACGAGGCGATCGCGAGGGCGGTCAACTTCGCGGTCGCGATGGGGAAGGTGCCGGTCGTGGTGGCGGATTCGCCGGGATTCTTCGTGAACCGCGTGCTGACGCCGTACCTGAACGAAGCTCTGCTATTGCTCGAGGAAGGGACGACGATCGCTCAAATCGATACGGCCCTGGAAGAGTTCGGGATGCCGATGGGACCGTTGCGTCTCCTCGACGAGATCGGTCTCGATGTGGCCGCCAAGGTGGCCGAGCAGCTCGCCGGTGTTGTCGGTGATGGCGGACGCCGATCGGAAGCTGCGGCACGGATCTATGAGACCGGTCGGCGTGGACGAAAGAGCGGTGCTGGGTTCTATCGATACGCGAGCGGCATGCACCCGCAGCCCGACCCCGAGGTCGAGCGCCTCGTTCTGCGGGAGAGCGTCCCCGAAACCGCGAAGACGATCGTAGATCGGTGCATGCTGACGATGTTGATCGAGTCGGCGCGCGCCCTCGAAGAGGGGGTCGTCGCGTCGCCCCAGGCTGCCGACCTTGCCTTGGTGTTCGGCACTGGGTTCGCCCCATTCCGTGGTGGTATCTTCCGATACGCCGATGCTATTGGCAGCGCAGCGATCCGGTCGAGTATGGAGGAGCTGGCGCGCCGCGCGGGAGACCGATTCGAATGTGCTGGCGCGCTCGAGAGCGGCGAGCCTTTCTATTCTGAAGCCTGGCCGCACAAGCTGGATTCGCTGTGAAGGTTCGGGAGCCTTCCGCATGAGACAACGATTGTGCTTCGGCGGCATCGCCGCTCTGCTCCTGTGCGCCTGCGACGGAGCCGACTCGGCTTCGGTTGCAGCGGAGCGTTACGAGCTCGTCGGAACCGTGGTCAGTGGGGACGCGGAGCGCAACATCCTGACGATTGCACATGAGATGGTCGGCGACTACATGACGGCGATGACCATGCCATTCAACGTTCCCGAGGAGTGGGTCTTCGACTCGGCAGCGCCCGGGTCCGCGGTCCGGGCAGTGCTGGTCGTTCAGGGTGCCGAGAGCTGGCTCGAGGACATCGTGATTACCCGGCCGGCTGCTCAAGGCACCGCCGCCGACGTCGTGGTCCGCGCGGCGCGACCGGGCGAGTCGGTTCCGCCTATCGAGGTGATCAACCAGGATGGTGTTCGATTCGGGCTGGACGAGTACCGCGGCAGCTACTTTGCGTTCACATTCATCTACACTCGCTGCCCACTGCCGGACTTCTGCCCTTTGATGTCAGAGAACTTCCGGTTGCTCTTCGACGCCGTCGAGGCCGATGTGGAGCGCTTTCTCGACCTGCGGTTGCTGTCGCTGAGCATCGACCCACACTTCGACACTGCCGAAGTGCTCCGGCAGTATGGGGAACGCTACCTGGAGACCGCTGCGTCGAGCGGATTTGATCGATGGCAGTTCGCTAGCGCTGCGCCTGCGGCGCTCAAGGAGATCGGAGAGTTCACCGGCCTGCGCTTCATGCCCGACGCCGGCCAGTTGCTGCACTCCCTGCGTACCGCACTGGTCAACCCGGAAGGGGCGGTGGTGCGGGTCTTCGTTGGCAATACCTGGAGCCCTGAAGACCTGCTCGCAGCGCTCGAATTGGCACGAGCTACCTCCGACGGCGCGACGCATTCACCCGACGTCTCGGAGCCCTGAGCTGCCGTGCACGAGCCCAAGGTCACGGTACCTGTAGAGCGCTGCAGTGAGGGTCTAGTCGAACAAATCGACGACCACGTCGCAGTCGAGGAGCCCTGCGAGATTCGGCTCGGAGGCGAGTCGGTGGCAGTAGTCATGCGCACTCCGGGGCACGATCGCGAGCTCGCCGCCGGATTCCTCTTCAGCGAGGGGATTGTGAAGTCGGGGGATATCGGTTCGATCCGTGCCTGTGCCGATCCTGACGTGCTGAATCCCGAGAATATCGTCGAGGTGCGTCTGGTGCCGGGGGTGGAGCCGGCGGGCGATTGGGACCGTAACTTCTATGCGTCGTCGTCGTGTGGCGTGTGCGGCAAGGCAAGTATTGATGCGATTCACGTGCTTGCGCCGGCTCTGAAGGACCCGACGACCTTCCGGCGTGAGCACATCGCGGCCGCGGTGCCGGCACTCCGTGGGATGCAGACGGTGTTCTCGGCAACCGGTGGTCTGCATGCCGCCGGGCTGTTCTCGGGGGACGGCGAGCTGATCCTGGTACGGGAGGACGTCGGACGCCACAACGCCGTCGACAAGGTGATTGGCTATGCCTACACCCACGATCTGCTACCGCTGAATGGGCACATGCTGGTGGTTTCGGGCCGCCAGTCGTTCGAGATCGTCCAGAAAGCTGCTGTGGCGCAAGTACCGTTAGTAGGAGGCGTTTCTGCGGCCTCGAGCTTGGCTATCGAGCTCGCCAGGGACAAGTCGATGACGCTTGTCGGCTTTGTCCGTGGAGCGAGCATGGTTGCGTATGCCGGAGCCGAGCGGCTCATCTGACAGCAGAGCGCCAGGCAGTGCTTGTATGCTGACCTGATGCGCGCTGTAGATGCGGTACACGGGCACGTTCGGGTCGGTCTCGCACTGTCGGGAGGGGGATCTCGCGGGCTGGCGCAGCTCGGTGTGCTGAAGGTGCTCGAGCGTGAGGGCGTTCCGATTGATCTGGTCGCCGGAACCAGCATCGGGTCGGTGGTAGGTGGGATCTACGCATGCCTCGGCAACGCTCTGGCAACCGAAGCCCGGGTGCTTGAAACGGTGCGATCTGGACCTATGCAAGGACTCGACCTCGATCGAATACTCAAGCTCAGCGGCGTCTCGCCGGTGAGCTCGGAGGGTGCCGACACGCCGCGCATCGGGCTTCTCGGGCGAGCGCAGCATCTGCTACGTAGGATGTACGTCTCCCATGCAGCATTGACGCGGCCGGCGGTGCTGGACGGCGCCGCGGTGATCGAGGTGTTCGAAGGGCTCTTTGAAGGCCGCACGTTCGACCAGACGGCGATCCCGTTCGCAGCTGTGGCGGTCGATGTGGAGGAGGGCTGTGAAGTAATCGTCGCCAACGGCTCCATCGCCCGGGGTGTCGCCGCATCGTCGGCGATCGCTGGCATCTTCCCACCGGTCGTGATCGAGGGGCGCAAGCTCATCGACGGCGGCTATACGAGTCCGGTGCCGATTGATGCCGCCCAAATGCTTGGGGCAAACGTGGTTATCGCCGTAGACGTTAGCCAGCGGGGTCGCGATACCGGGGGGTTGGAGAACGCCGTCGAAGTGGCCATGCGATCGAGCGAGATCAGCCTGGAGGCGCTTGAACAGGAGCAGCTACGACGCGCCGATGTCGTGATTCCCGCGCACGGGGCACTGCGACATTGGAGCGACTATTCGGCTCCGCGCGAGGCGATTGATGCCGGCGAGCGTGCTACCGAGCGGCTCGTCAATGGCATCCACGAGGTCATTCGAGAGCGTGCCCGGCTCTTCGTGTGATCGGCGCAGGCGTCCGGCGACGCTAGCGCGCCGCCGTCTGCAGCGCGGCGGAGGTGGTGATGGTTCCCTGGAACAGGAACGCGACCTGCCTGATAGTGAGTTGCATGTCGAAGTCGGTGATCGCCGATACTGCATCGAGCGGCAGGATCACCTGGTGCCAACGGATGGCGGCGCTGGCGGCGGTGGACAGCACACAGATGTTAGCCACCGTGCCGCAGATGATCAGCGTGTCGATGCCCAGTCGCTCGAGGGAGGCTTCCAGGTCCGTCCCGAAGAAACCATCGTAACGATCCTTGCGGAATACCAGGTCGCCACCGTCTGATCGCGGCTGCAGTTCCTCGATGATCTCCCAGCCCGGCGTGTCGATTCGAGCGTGTTCACCCCATACCTCGAACTCGGGATCGTCAGCGCCGTGCGAGTCCTGCGTGTAGATGACGGTGAGGCCATGCTGGCGTGCGAAGCTCATTAGCTCTCGTATCCTCGGGATTGTCTCCTCGGCGCCGGGAACGGGAAGCTTGCCGTCGGGTCGCACGAAGTCGTTCTGCATGTCGACGATGACTAGCCCGGTGCGCGCCGGGTCAACCGAGACCGTGGCAGCGATGGCGTACTCTGGAACCTCGACGCGCATCGCCTTCCGCCGCTAGTAGGCGCGCATCAGGGCGGATGCGATCTCTGCCATGCGCTGGTCGACTTCCCACTGCTGTGCCTGGTGGTCGTTCACCATGGCGCAGAAGACCAGCGTCTTGCCGCTATCCGAGTGAACCAAGCCGCTCAGTGTATTGACGCCGCGAATGTGGCCCGACTTGACGCGGAGCTCACCTCGCAGGGGCCCGCTACGGAACGGCGCCGGATTCCACCCATCAAGTCCGGACAGCTTCAGCGAGGCGAGGAGCTCCGGCCCGATATGGAAGTCGCGTTGAGCCAGAGTCAGCAGCTCGACCACCTGCGAGGGCGCAAAGCGGTTCAGCCGCGAGAGCCCCGAGCCGTCGGCCTGGACGTACGAATTGACCGGCAGATCGAGCTCGTCCTGTAGGAATTGCGCCACTACGGCGAGCCCCTTGGTCGCGCTTCCAGGTGCCGCATGCTCCACCGCGCCGAGGGTCTTGAGCAGCGACTCGGCCATGATGTTGTTGCTGAACTTGTTCACGTCCATCACCAGGCGTCCGAGCGGCTCGGATTCGACGTCGTAGAGCCACGTCAACGGTGACGGTACCGACGAGCGGCCGAGATCGGTACCGTCGAATGCCGGTTCGGGAACGCGACTCAGCTCCTCTGGAGTCGGTCGGCGAGCCATGCCAGCGAGCTCTACGCCTGCCTTGCCCAGCAGATCCTGCAAGCGCGTCCCGAGATAGAGTGCCGGATCATCGACAGCGGCCCACTCGTTGTTGACGCGTCGGGCGCTGAAATTGGCCATCGTCGCGCTGATTGCCGCGTGGTAGGCCTCGCGCACCTGCCGGCCGCCGGGCCAGCCGTTGCCATAGCGCTCCGCGTCGAAGTAGCGATCGTCGACGACAATGTCCCCGGTGATGCGCGCCAGGCCGTCTTCGGCAAGCCAGTTCGCGGCGATCCAAAGGCGCTCCTCGACTAGATCGGGGGCGCCCCTTCCCAACACCCACAGGTCGCCGTGGATCGCGTCGCCCTGACGAGTGCCCGCATACGCGATCGGTGTGCGCCAAACGAAGTGGGCCCCAAGCCGTGAGAGTGCGGTTGCCGTGGTGAACAGCTTGGTCACCGAAGCTGGGGCAAAGAGCTCATCAGCGCGGTGTGACGCCAGGAGCTGACCTGTCGATAGCGCGGCAGCCTGAATGCCGACGCGGGCCCCCGCCAGCGATGGATGCTCCAGTACGCGTGCGACGCCCGCTGGCATGTCGACGACGGTCGCTGACGAGGCGCCCTTTCCAGAGCCTGCCTGTGCTCCTGCCACGCCGCTGATGGCGAGGCCAGCAAGGAGTGCGCCGGTAACTGCGCCCTGTCGACTCAATCGAGATCGAAGATTCGGGGAGGCGGAGAGTCGCTCTTATCGGCTCGCTTCAGAGCCTCGCGGAACTTCTTCTCGAGCAATTCGTCGGCGTTCAGCTGGCGCTCGATACCTTGCTCGAACTGCCGCACGGCATCCTCCTGCTGGCGTTTCCCAGCGGCCACGGCGCCGTCCCATGTTTGCGAGCGGCGTTTGGGTCGCTCTTCAAACAGGATCGCTCCTGAGGCTGCATCAACCGTGAGCTTGGTGGCACAGCAAGGGCAGCTGATTTCGTGCGTCTTTTCTTCCGGCGCCGGGCGATCACTCATCGAGCCAACTCCTGCCAGACCTCGTGGCGGTCGGTGGAAGCATCGAGGAACCATCATACTAGGGCCCCGTACTGAAGTTAGCGCCCACACGGAGCGGGAGCTCCGATGATCGATGAGATCTCCGTAAAGGCGGCCGCCGATGTGCTCCGGCGACTAGGCGAAGCCGTATACCTCGACGTTCGTACAGTCGAGGAGTTCGAGCGCGGCCATCCGCCCGGTGCTTGGAACGTTCCGTACGCGCTACGGAGTGGGATGATGGGCATGATGAGGCCCAACCCGGAGTTTGCCCTCGTGGTCGCTGCTGTACTCGAGCCCGACGCCACGATCCTGTGCGGTTGTGCGACCGGGGGGCGGTCACTAGAAGCCGGGAATCTGCTGAGGCGTACCGGGTTCGCCCGCGTGCTCAGCGTCGAGGCGGGCTTCAACGGCAAGCGTGACCTGTTCGGGCGTCTGCGCGTCCCCGGGTGGGAAGGCACCGGTCTGCCGATCGAGGCTGGTGACGGTGGCGAGCGTGGCTACCGTGCGTCGCTGGCCGTTGCTGTCGCAGCATCGGAGGCCGGCTGACCACAGTGAGATCCGCGACAGGCGAGTCGAGATCAACCTTCTCGGGCACATCGCGGAGCATCGGTATTAGGGAAGACCAGCTGCCGCGGCACAGAAGTCAACGGCACGATTCTCGGCCCAGAAGGCATCCCGGTCATGCGGCGACGAGGCATAGAAACCGGTGTGACCGCCTCGGGCGGTCGCCAGCAACGTCACCGCGCTGTTCGACCCGATGCGCGGGTCACGATACGCGTCAAATGGGATGAAGGGGTCGTCCTGCGCCTGGATGAGCAACGTGCGCACACGAATCGACTCGATGAACTGCAGGGCGCTGCACCGCGCGTAGTAGTCGGCGGCGTTGTCGAACCCACCGAGCGGAGCGACAACCGCCTCGTCGAAGCCGCGGATCGTGCGGACCCCGGCGAGGTTGATCTGCCTATAGCGTCCGGCGACCCGCTCGGCGCGCCGGGCGACGATGCTACGCAACCGGCGCACGAAGTAGGTGCGGTAGACGATGTTGGTCGCCGCATCGATTCGACGGCACGCGGCGTCGAGGTCGATGGGTACCGAGATCGTTGCGACGGCGCGCAGCTGCTCAGGAGTTGAGTGGCTCATCTCGCCCATCGCCTTGAGGGCAACATTGCCCCCGAGCGAGTAGCCGACGATACAGATCGTCGATCTCGGAGCTCGCTCGACGACGTGATCCAGGACGGTGCGGATGTCCTCGGAGCGACCGGCATGGCCAATGGCGGTGCTCTGAGTGTCTCCGGAGGCGTTGCGTAGGTCGACGCGCACCACATCGAAGCCACGCGCCCAGCCCTTGGCTGCGATTCCGATCACCTGTGGTGAGGCCGCGCAGCCGGTAAGGCCGTGTAACACGATGAGCACCGAGCGCCCTCTAGGCTCTGCACGGTTCCAGTGGACTCTCAAGCGATCGCCGTCAGGCGTTGGCAGCGGCGAGGCCACCGCGACGCGGGCTAGGGCGGAGGCGCTAGGAGAGCGAGGCGCGTAGTTCGCCCACATGGTCTGGAGATGTGCGCCGCGTGCAAGGGCGGCGGGCTGGAACGTGGTTTCAAGCGACATGGAGGAGCGCTCGCGCCGCGCTCGGGGCGAGCTTTCGTCCTGCTGTGCGGTTAGGATTCTGCCTAGGGATACCGTAACCGTTCATTGCTTCGTTGGTGCTCGCTCGGGCGAGCAGCGGCATGCGGAGGGAACCGATGGGCTTCGTGCATCGGCGGGGTCGTGCTGGAGTGTTCGACATGCTCATCGTGACCCTGGCTACGCTAGTGGCCGTGGCCGTCGCGCCGGCGCCGCAGGCCGTGGAGTTCGATGGGGAGCGAGCGCTGGCACACGCCGCCGCGATGGTGGCGCTCGGCCCGCGGCCGCTCAACAGTGACGCCTTGGAAAAGAACCGTGCCTATATAGAAGAGGAGCTCGAAGCGCTCGGGCTGGAACCGTGGCGCGACGAGTTCACCGCCGACACGCCGCTTGGTCCGTCGGCGATGGCCAACATCCTGGTCGAGGTCCCAGCGCGGGAAGGATCCCCCGACAGTCCCATCATTTTGCTCTCCGGGCACTACGACACCAAGCGGTTCGACGGCGTAGAGTTCGTCGGAGCGAACGACGGCGCGTCCAGCGCGGCCATGTTGCTGACGCTGGCCCCAGCGTTGCTCGCCGACCCGATCGGTCTCCCGGTCTGGCTGGTGTTCTTCGACGGCGAAGAAGCGGTGGTGGAGTGGACCGCCGACGACAGTACGTACGGCTCACGCCATCTGGTCGAGCGCTTCGCGGGCGATGGGACACTGGAGCGCATCGGGGCGATGATCCTCTTCGACATGATCGGCGACAAGGATCTGGGCATATCCCGGGAGATGGCCTCGACAGCGTGGCTCACCGACATCGTCTGGAGTAGTGCGCGCGAGCTCGGTCACGAGGCCAACTTTCCGAACACCTACCATCAGATTCTCGACGATCACTTGCCCTTTCTCGAGGCTGGTGTCGACGCGATCGATCTGATCGATTTCAACTACGGGCCCGGCAACCGCTATTGGCACTCGCCGTTCGATACTTTCGACAAGCTCGGCGCCAGCTCGTTTCAGATCGTGGGTGATGTGACGCTGGCGTCGCTTCCGCGGATCGAGGCGGCTCTGCGTCCGTAGCTGATGGGTGCGCCGCGCGCAGCTACTCTCCAGTGAATGCTCTTCGAGCGTCGCGATCGAAGCGCGCCGTCACGGTTGTGGTGAGGCCGCCCCGCGCTGCGAATTCGCCACGTACCTCACACCGAACCGGGGCGCAGGCGGCGACCACGTCACGCAGCACGCGATTCACGACATTCTCCTGGAAGATGCCGACGTTGCGGTATCCGTTGAAGTAGAGCTTCAAGGCCTTGAGCTCGAGGCACTGGGCATCTGGCTCGTACTCGACGCAGACCGTTCCGAAATCGGGCAAGCCTGTCTTCGGGCAGATCGAAGTGAACTCCGGGTGTTCGATGAGAATCGAGTAGCCGGGGAACTGGTTGGGAAACGTCGCGAGATCAGGCATGGACACGTCCAGTCCCGCCACAGCGTGCTCGTCGGTGTAGCCGCCCTTGGTCGTGAGGTTCTTCGTCGATCGTTCCGTCACGCCCTCACTCCTGTGATCCGCCCGGGCCGAAGTAGGTACAACGAGCGGTACATGTTTCGTGCACGGTTACGCTGAACAACCCCGCCAGGCGTGGGGCCAGCTCGTTCCAAATCCACACCGCGAGCAGTTCGCTGGTGGGATTCTCCAGGCCGCCGACGTCGTTTAGGTGGCGGTGGTCAAGGGCCTCGTGAATCGGCTCCCATGCCGCCTCGATATCGTGGTAGTCGATTAACCAACCAACGGTAGGGTCGACCTCGCCGGCGACACCGATATCGATCCGCCAGGAGTGTCCATGCAGGCGTCTGCAGACACTGGTTTCCGGAGCCTCCGGCAATATGTGCGATGCCTCGATGCGGAAGGTCGTGCTGAGCTCTACGCGCGGCCGGTGATCGGTCATCAGATGCCCCGCTCCACGCCGGGCCAGATCACCTTGTGCAGCTGCAGTTGTAGGGTTACCGGCAGCGCGTCCTCGATGATCCAAGCGGCCAGAGCAGATGGTTGTAGTTGGTCCGAGACCGGTGAGAAGAGCACCGGATAACCCTCGGTCAGCTGGTGTTCACGGAGCATCGATACGGCCCACTCGTAGTCGGCTCGATCCGCCAAGACGAACTTGATCTCATCTCCCTCACGCAGGCGTGTGAGGTTCTGCAGCTCGTTTCGATCGCACTCGCCCGAGCCCGGGCACTTGAGATCGATGATGCGCCTGACCCCGGGGGGCAGCACCGAGATGTCATAGGCTCCCGAGGTTTCCACCAGCACCGTCTTGCCTCGATCCAGCAGGCGTGCCGCTAGCGCTGGCACGCCGGGCTGAACCAGGGGCTCGCCGCCGGTGATCTCGACCAAGGGAATGTCGTGCCGGCAGGCTTCCCGAACCAAGTCGTCTACGCTCCAGGGTTGCCCCTCGTGAAATGCGTACTCCGTGTCGCACCAGTGACAGCGGAGTGGGCAGCCGGTGGTGCGGAGAAACACACACGGTTGTCCAGCCCAGGTCGACTCACCCTGAATAGAGACGAAGATCTCGTTGATCGTAACCGTCGGTGTCGACGGGGCGGCGGGACTCACGGAGGGCACGAGCGCTCGCTCAGCTGGCGTACGGGGTGGGGTCTTCGATACCGGCCCGCTGGAAGCCTCGACGTCGCAGGATGCAAGCGTCGCACAAGCCGCAGGCCGAGCCCTGCGGGTTCGGATCGTAGCAGGAATGCGTTAGCTGGAACGGCACACCTAGCTCTGCCCCTCGTTCGATGATCTCCGCCTTGGTCGACTGCAATAGCGGTGCATGGACCTTGAAATGGGCTCCCTGCTCGCTACCGGCGCAAGTACCGAGGTTGGCTACGATCTCGAACGCCTCGAGGAACTCGGGGCGACAGTCCGGGTAGCCGGAGAAGTCGAGTACGTTGGCTCCTATGAACAGATCGCGCGCCTCCAACGTCTCGGCCCACGCGAGCGCCAGGGACAGCAGGACAGTGTTACGCGCGGGGACATATGTGGTGGGGACACCGGACCCGATCTCAGTTTCCGAGTCAGGATGCGGTACAGGAATCTCGTCGGTGAGAGCTGAGCCGCCGAAAGCCGCCAGGTCTACACGGACACATCGGTGTGGAACAGCCATGAACAGAGCAATCGATCGAGCTCGATCGATCTCGACACGATGTCGTTGCCCGTAGTCAATCGTTAACGCGTTGCAATCGAAGCCTTGCGAGACCGCTACTGCCAGAGTGGTAGCCGAATCCAGTCCCCCGGAGAGCAACACTACAGCGGAGTGACGTTGATCCAGGCCCAGCTGATTCGGGCTGGTGGCTGTCTCGACCTGCGGGTTCGTCTCTGTGCCTGCGCCCGCCGGGTGGGTGGTCGTGCGTCGGCGCTGTACCTTCATCGCGGCTCCAGCGACTCGTTCTGGTGCTGAGCCGATACGAGCAGCGGGCGCAGCCGCTCGACAAGCCGGGAGCTTACTCCCTCGGCTCCATCGGTCAGGCCAATCAACAAGTCGTATTCCGAGAGCATGTGTGCAACGAGGTGTCGGATACAAGGGCGCCAAACCGCGGCGCCGGTCCAGCCCAGCGCAAAGCCGCCGACCATCGAGAGCCTTCGCCCCAGGCCGATCGACGAGTAGGGCGCGCTGCCGAGCTCGATGATGACCTCGCGGAGCCTCGCGGCACGTGCCGCAGCGCCACTAGCGAGGTCGGTCAGCAAGGGTCGGTGGCGTTTCCGCACGCTGGCCGCGAGGCCGCTCAGCAACGCTGCAGCGGCAAGGTCTGCTGTAAGCGCCCGCTGGAGTCGCCGCAGAACCCATTGGCGGCTCAGATCCGGATGATCGAAGAGGTGCGCGGGGGCCGCCTCTGCGGGTTCGGCAGGCATGCGCGTTCTCCTTTCGAGGGACAAGTATCGTGTCCGCCACGATGCGTCGGTGCCACCAAAGCACTGTCTACCACATGGTAAAATTTACGGTTCGCCACAGGTAGTGCCATTCAACTAGCACCCGGAACAGTTTGCCGCGCCTCATACTGCTCAGCCGGAGCCGACGCCATGGATGTGCCGGTACAGGTTCTGTCTACCGAAGAGGTAGAGCACCTGCTTGCCCACGGGGATCGCGATGATCCGCTTGGCCTGCGCGACGTGGCGGTGCTGGCGACCATGTTCTACGCAGCGGCGACGGCGCTAGAAGTCAGCAACTTGAATCTCGGTGATCTGCAGACGCGGCGCCAGCAGATCGTATTGAGGGGCGCTGATGGCATGCGGCGCGTCGACCTGGAGCCCGAGCTGGCCCAAGTGCTCGAAGAATACAAGCATTCCGCTCGGCGCCTCATTCTGGCACAGCACGGATCGGGCGAGCAGCAGACTCAAGCGCTCTTCGTAGGCAGTCGACCACGTCGAATTCGAGTCCAGGAGGTGCGCCAGATCCTGGGCGCCAACGTTAAGGGGGCCGGGATCGACATCGACGTGAACGTCAACACGTTACGGCTCTCGCGTGCCTGGCACTTGCGCGAAGCGGGTCGTTCACCCGAGTCTATTCAGCGCTTTCTGGGGGCCACCAGTCGCTCCGGCCGTAATGTGATCTAGTGTTCTGCGCAGCAGCAACCAACACCAGGGGCCGTACCGGTGGCGTTGCGGCTATCGGTTGCAGCTCAGTGGTTCTGGCGACGGGCGTTGGCGCGCTTCGGCGTGTCGCTGATGTCCAGTGTCATACCGGTGGCGACGAGGTCGTCGAGCCAGACACCGCGGTCGAAGTAGTGCTCCTTCCAATCGAAGCCGAGCACGTCGAGTAGCTCCGCGATGCCGTGCCCGATGGCGTCGAAAGACGTGCGATCGCGCTCACCCTTGAGACCCGCGGTGCGGATCAGCCAGAACCGGTGCGAGAGATTCTCCTCCCACAGTGCGGCGTACGACTTGTGCTGCTCTAGTCGATCGAAACCGGCCGTTCTCTCGTATTCATTGAGGACCTCGGCTCGTGCCACGGCCCGCGCCGCGAGAATGCTGCTGTAGCGAGCTATGCCGGTACGCCAGGTCTGCAGCTGGAAATACTCGTACGCCTCCTTGCCGTGCTTGAGCGTTACTACGACGCGGAGGTTCTGCAGGGCCGCCGAGGCCGTGGCGGCGAGGAACGCCCGCTGTCCAGCGCGCGGCAAGCTCGCACCCGTGGTCCAGAAATCGTAGAGCGATTGACCCAACAGCAGCATGGCGTTGCCGACATCGGGATCATCGAACGGAAACTCGTAGTTGATCTGCCAGGATTCCGCGCGGCTACCCCCGAGGTTTAGTTCAGCAACCTTCTCTTGCTCGCCGTGGTGCAGTTGCAGCAAGTGGAACCACTGCTCGACCAGGCCGACCACCCATTCGTTGGGCGACTCCACATCCGCTCGCCAGGCACCGATCACGGCAACCGGCACGCCGTCTATCGGGAACGCGGCGCGAAGGGCGCTGGGCAACGTTCGCGGTCGCGAATAGACGGATAGCCCCATGAACCGTTGATCGGTCGGCGCGAACGCGGGCGGCGGCTCCGTTCCGCGGGGAAAGTTGAGGAGATACTCGCGGTCCGGCGCGATGATCAGGGTAGTCTTCGGCATCTGTGCCCAGCCGCGCCAAACATCGTCGCCGACGGCTCGTACGAGCTGCATGGCCTCGCGCACCAAGATGAGCTGATCGTCGTCGACGCTGGGTCGCGCCGCGGCGCCGGGAACGCCGAACGCAGAGGTCACCAAGACTGCGATCGCAGTCGTCAACGCGTGTCGGCGCGAGTGGTTCGTGAGCACCTCAGCCTCTTGTCGAGGGACCATTCCGGAGGCTATCAGGCTAACCTACCGCGAACGCTCGTGACACCCCGGCGCCCGCTCGTGCCTGTAAGCTGCAATTCGCATGAGCCTGATCGAAGACTCACTGTCGCGATATCGACCACTCGTCGGTGACTGGCAGCACCTCATTGAGGCATGCCAGCGGCCGTTGCCACCCGTGGTGTGGGCGAATCCTGTGCGACTCGAGCAACGGCGCCGCTTGGCGACCGCTCTCGGCTACGATCAGGAGGCAGGGATCGCGGATTTGCTCGGTGCTCGCGGATATCAAACGACGCCGCTAGGGTGGATCGCCGATGCGTGGCGAGTCGAGGGGTTGGAGCGCCCGGGATACACGCTCGAGAACCAACTCGGGTTGATTCACGTTCAAGAGGAGATCTCGCTGGCGCCGCCCGTCGTGCTTGGCGCGCGCCCAGATGAGCGTGTCCTCGACATGTGCGCCGCACCGGGTGGCAAGACTGCCCGTATCGCTGTGTCGATGGATAATCGCGGCACGCTCATCGCCAACGACGTTCGGGCGCACCGATTGCGCGCCCTGCGATCCAACTGCGAGCGACTCGGTGTTACCAATGTTGTCGTGACCCCAATCGATGGCACGCGGTTTCCGCTCGACGCCGGGCCCTTCGATCGCATCCTTCTGGATGTACCGTGCTCCTGCGAGGGAAACCTGCGCGACACTCCGAAAGCGGCCGGCACAGGATCCGACGGTTCGATCAAGGGAAGATCGGGATTGCAAGCTACCCTCCTGGGTCGCGCCTGGAAGTTGCTTAGGCACGGGGGCATCTTGGTCTACTCCACCTGTACTTTCGCGCCGGAGGAGAACGAGCTCGTCCTTGATTACACGCTGGGCGATGACGCGACGATCGAGCCGTTCACGATCCCGGGCCTGGTCGGTGATCCAGGCGTGGTTGAGTGGGCTGGTCGCGGGTTGCGCGAGGATTGTCGAAACCTGGTGCGCTATTGGCCGCACCTGAACGACACGGGCGGGTTCACGATCGCCAGGGTCCGGAAGCAGCCGGTGTGTTGAGGCAGTTCCGGCGTCTCGAGCGCGAGCCTTATGCCAGCTGGTGGACTGATCGCTTCGGCACGCCGGTGGGTCTCTTCGACGGCTGTTCGATGTGGCAGCGGGGCAAGAGCTCGGTGTGGGTTGCGGCGCTCGACGTCGATCCCGGTGCCACCTCGCCGGTGGATGGCGTGGGCTTTCCCCTGCTGCGGGTCGGAGGCCGGGCTTGGAAGCCCACCAGTGTCGGATTGGTGCACTTCGGGCTGCGGGCAACGCGCAATGTCGTGGAGCTCGACGCCAATGAGACGATGCGCTTTCTCGCCGGCGAGGCGATCGAGTTGGCGACGGATGACCCCCGGTGTGGTCAGTGGAGCCGCGGCTTCGTTCTGGCGCGTTATCTGGGAGTACCGCTCGGATGCGCCGAATGGCGCGCCGATGCCATACGCTCGGTGCTACCCAAGGGGCGTCGCAATCAGGCTCCCGATTTGCCGCTGAGCATCCCCGAAAGCTAGTCGCCTGCGAGAGTGGCTTGCGAGGCGAGGGGCAGGCGCAGCCGCGCCCAACACCCTGGGGCAGAAACACGGTTTTCCAACGTCAGGCTGCCGCCGTGATTCTCGGCGATCTGCCGACTGAGTACCAATCCGATGCCCGAGCCGTGTGGTTTGGTCGTGAAGAAGGGAACGAACAGATGCTGCGTTTCCGGCAGCCCCTGGCCATCGTCCTCCACCAGCAGCTCGAGTTGCTCTTCGCGTCCGTCGACCTGCGACCAACGCACGCGCACCCCGCCGCCAGTATCGAGCGAGGACTCGACGGCGTTGGCCAGCAGATTGATCAGCAGTTGATCTAGCTGGTCACCGTCTGCTGCTAAGTGCAGCTCCGGACCTCCTTCGATGGTGACCGCCAGGCGGCTCTCCAACGCCACCGCGTGGTCTACCCAGGTGCCGACGTGGACAGGGCGCAACCGCGGTGGCGGCAGTTGGGTCAGCTTGGCGTACGCCGACATGAACCGGGCGAGTCCACCGGACCGGTCGGCAATGACCTGTAGCCCGTTGCTGAGATCCTCACGCCACTCGGTCGCCAGCGGCTCCCGCCTCATCTGCAAGCGGAGGCTCTCGGCAATCGACTTGATGGGGGCAAGTGAATTGTTGATCTCGTGGCGAAGGACCTGCACCAGGCGCTGCCATGCCTGACGTTCCTGCTCTCGCAGAGTACGCGTGAGGTCTGATAGAACAACCAGCTGATGCGGTCGGCCACCCTGACGAAAGGTCCCGCGCCGGAGCTCCCAGTGTCCGGAGCCTCCTGGCAGATTGAGTTCGACGATGCGCGAAGCCGCACCGCCGACGCAGTCGAGCAACCCGAGCTCGCCGGCCTCGTGCCCGATGGCCTGCTGGGCGGTGACGCCGAGAAGTCGCTCGCCTCCTCGATTGACGAGCCGTACGTGCCCCGACTCATCGAAGGCGAACACGGCGACGTCGATCTCCTCCATTACCTTGCCGAGCAGCGCGGTAGCCTCGACCGCTCCGCGTCGCTGCTCGCGTAGTATCTCGCCGAGCTGATTGAGCTCGACCATCGCCAGGCCGAGAGCCTCCCCCATGTGGGCCTCGCGGGCGCGAATCGAGAAGTCGCCTTCACGCAAGGCCGACAGTAGGTTGGATAGCGTCTGCAGCGGCCGTACAACTTGTTCACGCAGCGCTAACGCAAAGCCCAGCCATGAGCCGATGACGGCCATCGACAGCGTCCACTGCAATCTTGCGGTGTGCTCGCCAGTCCACAACAGCCAAAGCGCCACCACAGAGGCCGGCAGGCCGGCGCCCATGGCCAGCGCCAAGACGCGGTGGTCGAAGCTGAGCGACCGAGGCCGCTCCGGATTCATAGGCCGTAACGATTGAGTCGGCGGTAGAGGGCGCTGCGGCTGAGCCCCAGACTCTCGGCAGCGCGGCTGACATTGCCATCGTTGCGCGAAAGGGCTGCCTGAATCAAGGTGCGCTCAGCCTCCTCGAGCGATAGGTCTTCGAGCCGCGAGCTTGATTCGCGCCTTGTGTGCAAGCCGAGGTCCTCGCGTCGAATGCTGTCGCCGGCTGCCATCAAGACGGCGCGCTCGATCACGTGCCGGAGCTCGCGCACGTTGCCTGGCCACGGGTGGGTCAGCAGTGCTTGCATGCCGCCCCGGTCGAAGCTGCTGATGTTGCGGCGGTACTTCCGCGCGTGCCCTTCCAAGAAATGAGCCGCAAGCAGCGGTATGTCCTCGCGCCGCTCGCGCAGAGGAGGCAGGCTGATCTCGACCGTATTCAAGCGATACAGCAAGTCTTCTCGAAAGTTGCCGGCGTCGACTTCATTGAGCAGCTCGACGTTGGTAGCCGAAAGCACGCGCACGTCGACTCGCCGCGTGCGCGAGGAGCCGACGCGCTGCAACTCGCCGGTCTCCAGAACCCGGAGGAACTTGGCCTGCTGTTTTGTCGGAATGTTGGCGATCTCATCGAGAAACAAGGTGCCGCGGTCGGCGAGCTCGAAGTAGCCGACGCGATCGGCGCGTGCATCGGTGAACGAGCCCTTGATGTGGCCGAACAGCTCGCTCTCGAAGACGCCATCGGAGATGGCGCCGACATCTACCGTAACCAGCGGACTGGAGGCGCGATTGGAGGCAGCGTGGATCCATCGGGCCACAACTTCTTTACCGGTCCCATGCTCGCCAGTAACCAAGACGTTGGCATCGGACGGCGCCACTCGTTCCATGAGCTCGAGGATCGGCAGCATGACGCGCGACTCGGCGATCAACTCGGGCAGCCCCTCGCGTCGTAGCAGCCGGTTCTCGTGCTCGAGGCGCTGGCTGCGTCGAATCGCTTGGCCCAGCTCTATCTGTGTTCCGAGCGTGGCGATCAGCCGCGCGTTGTCCCAGGGCTTTTCCACGTAATCGCGTGCGCCCTGTGCCATCGCCTCCACGGCGCCCTCGACGGTGCCCCAGGCGGTCATGACGATCACCGGCAACCCGGCGTCTATTTGCCTCAATCGAGGCAGGAGGTCGAGTCCCTCGCGACCCGAGGTCGTGTCGCGTGTGTAGTTCAGGTCCATGAGCACGGCGTCGAACTGCTGGCCCTCGACAGCGGTGATCAGCCCCGCTGGAGATGTAACCGTCTTGACGTCGAAGCCCTCGCCTTTCAACAGCAAGCGAAGCGCCTCGAGCACATCCTTCTGATCGTCGGCTACGAGGATCCGGGGAGATCGCGTCTGGTCGTTGCTCATCGGGCCATCAAGGCGGCGGGCCGACAATGCCGGGACGGTAGGCAACATCGACGATCGCGTATCGCCAGGGAGCTTGGGAACAGAGCTAGCCATGGTATCGGCGCCAGGGAAGAAGAGAAACGGGCGCTTGCCGGCGCTCAGACGACAGCGACCTGCTCGTCGACGACCATGCCGTCGAACAGATGGATGGTGCGCTGAGCGTGCTCGGACCACCTGGGGTCGTGAGTGACCATGCAAATGGTGGCGCCACCCTGATGCAGCTCGGCCATGAGGTCCATGACCGCGGAGGCGTTGCCGGAATCGAGGTTACCGGT